>Ga0154321_101_pt1 | contig 744478 bp, 741 predicted proteins | sample RifGroA2_FD_115849 | JGI IMG/M metagenome (GOLD analysis project Ga0154321, IMG submission 115849) | Polynucleobacter sp. GWA2_45_21 | reverse complement strand
AAAGAAACATGATGAGAAATCTATTCCTGCCCCTGATTCTTAGTGTTTTGGGAGTATTGAATGGGCTGTTCTATATGTCTGCCTATGGGCATATCAGCATTGATAGTAATGCCCCTTTGATTTCATCGTTATTTTTAATTGTGATGATTGAAATCATGATTGGTGGTCGAGTTATTCCAAGCTTTACCGCGAATGCCATTGTGGGAATAAAGCAGTTTCGCAATAAATCATTTGCAACTGTTGTGCTGGCATTCAGTGCGACGTCCTTTTTGCTTTGGATATTCTTTTCAGTCAGCGTTGTTACTGCTCTCATATGCATTCTGACCGGCGTATTACAGTTTATTTTGCTGTTAGGTTGGAAGCCTTTGGCTACACGATCCAAGCCAATCGTATGGATCCTACACGCTGCCTATTTTTGGATTCCTTTAGGTTTTATCCTCCTCGGCTTTTCATCTTTTGGGCTGGTCTCCATGTATATCGCTCTGCATGCTTTTGGTATTGGTGCTACGGGCGGCTTAATTATTGGCATGATTACCAGAACGGCTATGGGGCATACAGGCAGGCTGATTAAGGCAGGGGCAATAGAAGTGAGCTGTTATGTATTGGTGCAGGTGACAGCAGTCATTTGGATGGTTGCGCATTTAACAGTGGGCGTTTGGTTCCATTTTACGATTGGGTTAGCTGGTATCTGCTGGTGTTTGGCTTTCATTCTTTACATCTACAAGTACTTTCCTTGGCTTACCAAGCCCCGCTTGGATGGGCAACCAGGGTAGTGGCGCTATTGAGTTGATAGCGCAGTCTCTTATATGGGTATGCCAATGAATATGATGATTCCTTCCTTTTCAGGAGATCTACTAACTAAGAGCGGGATTACACCGCTAGTCATCAAAGGCAAGACAATTCTTCCTATTGTGCAAGGCGGTATGGGTGTAGGGGTATCAGCTCATCGTCTTGCGGGCGCAGTTGCAAAAAATGGAGGCATGGGAACGATCTCCTCCATTGATTTGAGGCGTTTGCATCCAGACTTAATGCAAGAGACCCAACACCTATCTCCTTGTTCGGATAGTCGAGAGGTCATTAATAAAGCGAACATTGAGGCATTAAGGCGGGAAATTACCCAGGCTAAAGTAGATTCTGAGGGATTTGGTTTAATTGCAGTAAACGTCATGAAGGCTGTGAATGAGTATGCCGCCTATGTAAGGTGTTCCTTAGAGAATGGAGCTGATGCCATCGTAGTGGGTGCCGGCTTACCGCTTGATTTACCGGATCTAGCGGCAGATTTTCCGGATGCCATTTTGATTCCAATTCTGTCAGAATCTAGAGGCGTTCAATTATTAGTAAAAAAATGGATGAAGAAAGGGCGTCTTCCTGATGCCATTGTGATCGAGAATCCTAGATTGGCTGGAGGGCATGTAGGGGCATCTAGCGTGGGGGATATTCACAACCCAAAATTTGATTTTGAAAATGTCATCCCTGAGGTGCTTACTTTTTTTAAATCCATCGGAATTGAAGGGCAGATTCCGCTAATTGCAGCTGGCGGAGTTTCTTCCTTACAAGACATTAAGCGCTTGCAGGCACTTGGAGCATCTGGCGTCCAGTTAGGCACTGCTTTTGCGGTAACTTGTGAGAGCGACGCTGACGAGGCATTTAAACATGTGCTGGCTAATGCCAAACAAAAGGATTTAGTTGAGTTTTTAAGTGTGGCTGGACTTCCAGCTAGAGCAGTCAAAACTCCCTGGCTTGGAAAGTATCTAAAGGTTGAGAGCATTCTGCAAGGTACGGCTCGCAAAAAACCACGTTGCACAATGATTTTTGATTGCCTTCATGATTGCGGCTTGCGTGATGGTAATAGTTCATGGGGTCAATTTTGCATTGATAAGGTCCTTGGGAGCGCCCTTACTGGCAATGTACAGAAAGGGTTGTTTTTTCGAGGGGCCGGCGCCTTACCTTTTGGCAATCAGATACGCCCCGTCATCGAATTAATTACCCAATTATTGTCAGAAGTGGAGCCAGAAAATTATGGTTATGCAGCCAATTAGTTTTGATGTATTAGCTGAAAAGTATTTAAAAAATGGTGAAAAAGATGAGCAAACTATTTTTGCAAGGGTGGCAAAAAGTCTCGCCTCAGTAGAAGAGCCGTCTTTACGCGAAGAAGTGGAGAAGAAATTCTTGGAGAATTTCAATGCAGGTGCCATTGGCGCCGGTCGCATTATGAGCTCGGCTGGAACTGGGATTAAGGCAACACTTATTAATTGCTTTGTGCAGCCCGTTGGAGATTGTATTCAGGACTTAGATGAGGATGGATACCCTGGTATTTATGAGGCTTTAAAGCAGGCTGCCGAAACTATGCGTCGTGGCGGCGGCGTTGGGTATGACTTTTCTAGAATTCGACCCAAAGGTGCCGAGGTTAAAGGAACCGCCTCAATTGCTTCAGGCCCTTGTAGTTACATCAATGTATTTGATCAATCCTGTTCCACAGTAGAAAGTGCTGGAGCAAGACGAGGAGCGCAAATGGGGGTATTGAGAATAGACCACCCAGATATATTAGATTTCATTACGGCAAAAAGAACGCCGGGTCGATGGAATAACTTCAATGTCTCCGTTGGCGTTTCAGATGCCTTCATGCGATCGGTTGAAGATGATGAAGAGATAGAGCTAATACACAAGGCAAAGCCTGGTGAATTATTGATTGCTGATGGAGCTTACCAAAAAACCGATCGAATTTGGGTATACAAAAAAGTAAAAGCAAGAGATGTTTGGGATGCGGTAATGCAATCTGCCTATGATTTTGCTGAGCCTGGAATTTTATTTCTTGATAATATTAATCAGGACAATAATTTGTATTATTGCGAGAGGATTGAGGCGACCAATCCTTGTGGTGAGCAGCCCTTGCCTCCCTATGGTTGTTGTGACCTAGGCCCTATAATTCTCCCCAGATTTATCGTCAATCCTTTCGGGTTTTCAGGTGAACCTTATTTTGATTTTGATAAATTCTCTGAAGTAGTGAAGGTTCAAGTACGCATGCTTGATAATGTCTTGGATGCAACATACTGGCCACTTGAAGAGCAGGGATTAGAGGCCCACTCAAAGCGACGTATTGGCGTAGGCTTTACCGGTCTTGGAGATGCCTTAATTATGCTTAAGCTGGCATACAACAGCGCTCCAGCGAGATTAAAGGCCGCGGAAATATCAGAAAAGTTGCGTGATATTTCCTACGAGGCTTCAATTGCATTGGCTCAGGAGAAAGGGTCATTTCCAGATTTGGATATCGACCAATATCTTTCGGGTGGAAATTTTGCGAGTCGACTTGGTGAGGATTTGAAGAAAAAAATTCGGCAGTTTGGCTTGAGAAATAGCCACCTGTTGTCGATAGCGCCTACTGGAACAGTGAGTCTTGCATTCGCAGATAATGCATCAAATGGAATTGAGCCTCCTTTCTCATGGACATATACCAGAAAGAAAAGAGAGGCTGATGGCTCAACGAAAGAGTATGCGGTTGAGGATCACGCTTGGAGGATGTATAAGGAATTGGGTGGAGACGTCAATGTATTGCCAGAGTATTTCGTAACTGCCTTAGAAATGTCTGCTGAAGATCATATTTTGATGATGGAAGCAGTTCAACCATTTATTGATACCGCCATTTCAAAAACGGTAAATGTTCCGGCAGATTATCCTTATGAGAAATTTAAGGATCTATATCTAACGGCATGGAAGTCCAGGCTCAAGGGAATGGCCACCTATCGACCCAATAGTATTTTGGGTTCGGTATTGCAGGTAACTCCTAGTCCAAACGAGAATCCCTTAAGCGCAGATCTAGATGGCGAGGATTGGAGAAATAGTCCGTCAAAAAAAGTGGTGGATCGCCGTCCTAATGGCGAATTACCTGCGGTGGCTGAGAAAATTAATTACTGGACTCAGGATGGGCAAAAAACGCTGTATTTAATTATTTCCTTTTTGACTGTTGAGGGGGTGGTTGCTGGCAAGAAAGCAAGTGTTGAGAGGGCAATTGAATTTTTTATGCCTGTAGGTCAAAGTGGAGAGTCTCAGCAGTGGATTACTTCGAGTATGCGAATGCTCTCTCTTGCAGCGCGGGGAGGCTTTCTTGCTAGAGCTTTAAGCGATATGAGGAAGGTTGCTTGGGATAGAGGGCCTGTTCGATTAGGAACGAAGAAAAAGCAAGATGGTGCTGTAGCCCCAATGTGGCATGACTCTGAAGTGGCTGCTGTAGCTTTTGCTATTGAGAATATCCTAGCCAAAAGGGGAATTACAGAATTTAAAGCTGCAGAGGAGTTTACGATTGGTGAGCTTGATTCTCAAAAAAGCACGGGCGGGGGCCTAATGGCTGGGAAAAAATGTCCGGACTGTGGCGCTCATGCGATGATAAAAAAAGATGGCTGTGATTACTGCACAAGTTGTGGTTACGTCGGAGCGTGTGGCTAATCATCTGTGGATGCAGTGAGTTCAATATAGTTTTTGTTGAATCAACAAGATTATTGTTCGGGCTAGCAAAAATAGGACAAGCGCAGTAGAAATAGCAATTGCAATCGTCGCAGCTTGATGGGGCCAGCCTCCTCGTATAACCGCCTCAATGACGCAAGAGGTGGTTGCAGCAGCAGGGAATGCAAATGACCAAAATCCAAATGAAAAGGGGACCGCCGTCCAAGACCGCCATCTCGTGAGTACTGCAAAAATAGGACCTGATGCAATACCCAAACCTACCAAGATGGCATCAACTGGAAGGTTTGGCCAAATCGTAATGGCGGTGATGGTGCTAACTGCTGCTGGACCCATTTCAATTCCAATGGTTGGGCGAAATTGCGGTGGCAGAGGGCCTGCAAACAAGCGATGCAAAATGCGCATTTCTAATAACGCCCAACCTCCAAGACCCATTCCCCATACAAGATATCCAAATCCAGGCAATCCAATTGCAGCTAACGCAGCGCCTCCAACTAAGCCGCCAGGAACAATGGGTAGATACAGCGCTGGTGTTACTTGGTCAGTGGGCATATTACCCATTGAGAGCATATGAACCACTCGCCAAGCAATGGTGACTTGAATAATGAGCGCGATAGCAGTTAACGTATAAGCAAACGTAGAGTATTCCGGAAATCTGGGGAATAGTAGAGCGATAGCAAGCATTGTGCTAATAGGAAAATAAGCCATCATTGGGCCTAAAACCGGGTTTAAGAACTTCTCCCTAATCGCTTGAGGATAAAAAATCGCCTTAATACTCCAGAGTATTGTTAGAAAGCATAGAATGAAGATGCCGAGTACAAGAAAAAAACGTTCAATCCAAAAAGTTGAAATTGAAGTGACGTGAGAGTATTTACTCCATGCGAAGGAGAGGCTAAGTAAGCTTAGGGACATGCCAAATAGTCCTGGGTGTAGGCGATGAAGCCAATTGGGCTCTTTGTCTCTTTGTATCATTATTTCTATGTTGTGGAATGAAGAATACCGAATTTACCTTAAAAAAGAAACTAATGATCATTGGCACGACACTTTTGGTGTTGGCGATGATTTCTATTAGCTTTACTTTATGGGTTACTTGGAAGCTTGAGGGTGGCGCGGCAGCAATCAATGAGGCTGGCCGCATGAGAATGCAAACTTATCAGTTAGCCCTTCTGGTAAATGAGGGTGATGCTGCGGCAACAACTAAGCTAATAACTAAGTTTGACAACAGCATCATTACCCTTAAATATGGAGATCCAGCTCGGCCGCTATTTGTGCCTTGGAATCAATTAAATAAACAATTGTTTCTAAATATTTCTGGTCAATGGAGCAGCATCAAAGATGATCTACAGACGAGGAAGGCTACCAGTATTTCTGTATCGCGCATTGATAATTTTGTTGCGAATATTGATCGGTTTGTCGGGTCAATAGAAGTCGAGGTTGATTACTGGACAAATATGCTCCATCTATTCCAGTTTGCTATGTTGGCTATCTCTCTTTTTGCCACATTAGTCATCATGTATGTGGGGTATTCCGTTATTTTAGATCCAGTAGAGAAGCTGCGCATTGGTTTTGATGGTGTGAGATCCGGAAAATTAAATACACGAGTTCAAATCGAGGCAAAAGATGAATTTGGTGATTTGGCAATCGGCTTTAATTCAATGACTGAAACTATTAGTGACTTATATAGCGGGTTAGAGGCAAAGGTCCGGGAAAAGACATTCCATTTACAAGAGCGACAAAATCGTTTGCAAGCGCTATATGATTTGAGTTCATTCGTTTCAACAGAAGATAATCTGGAAAGATTGGCTCAGGGATTTTCAAAGCGAATTTTGTCTATAACGGACGCTTCTGCCATCGCGATACGTTGGACAGATCAGGCAAATAAGAGATATTTTTTATTATCTGGCGCAAATTTACCCTCATCTATTACCGAGGATGAGCAATGTTTGGTTGCTGGAGACTGTTACTGTGGGCAGTCTAGTGGTAATGCAGAAATTCAGGTAATTACATTTGATCCAAAGATAGAGGCGGATCGGCATTGCGTAAAGGCAGGTTATAACGCCCTCATTTCGGTTCCGATCCTATTTCAGCAAGATTTACTTGGCGAAATTGATATTTTTTATACTAAGGAGCAGTCGATAGATTCAGATCAGAGGGCCTTGCTAGGGACCTTGGCGCATCATTTGGCTGGGGCAATGGAGGCTTTGAGAATTAAAGCTTTGGAGAAAGAGGCGGCAATTTCTGAGGAGCGCAGTTTATTAGCAAGAGAGTTGCATGATTCAATTGCGCAGTCACTAGCGTTTTTAAAATTACAGGTTGGAATGCTCAGAGATGAGATCGTAGAGCCCGCTACGGAAAAGGCCAAAACTATCCTAGGTGAGCTGGATGAAGGCTTGAGAGAAAGTTATAGTGACGTGCGCGAGCTTTTGTTGCATTTTAGAACGCGTACTAATACCGAGGATATTGAACCTGCGATAAAGACGACTTTACAAAAATTCGAGCACCAATCCGGTATTCATACTGAGCTATCTGTTGAAGGGCAAGGACTTCCTTTAGCGCCAGATGTTCAGATTCAGGTAATGCATGTCATTCAAGAGGCCTTATCAAATATCAGAAAGCATTCGAAAGCGAGCATTGTAAGAGTCGAAGTAGCGCAATCGCCAAAATGGACGTTTAGAGTAATTGATGATGGGATTGGTTTTTCAACAGAGCTAAATACGGTTGATAGCACGCATGTGGGGATGAGTATCATGCAGGAACGTGCCAATAAAATTGGAGCCAAGCTGGAGTTGAGCTCGGAGGCATTGGCAGGAACCTGCATATCGTTAACTTTACCTACGTAGGTGATATTCTGTTATCTCAATATTGAAGGTGTGGAAAAAATTGGAAAAAATCCGGATTCTAGTTGTTGACGATCACACCTTATTTAGGCGAGGTTTGATCGCTTTAATTTCGCAGGCCAGTGACTTTGATGTTGTCGGCGAAGCTGGGGACGCTATTGAGGCGTTGCGCTTATGTAAATCTCTAAAGCCGGATGTAATCTTGCTTGACAATCATTTGCCTGGCGCCAGTGGCATTCAATCGCTCCCTGATATTTTTCATGCATCCCCTGATTCGACTGTCATCATGCTTACAGTGAGCGAAGATGAATCTGATTTAATGCAAGCTTTGCAAAATGGCGCCCAGGGGTATTTGCTTAAAACTAGCGAGAAAGACGAGCTTCTACTTGGCATTCGGAAGGCGTTTGAAGGTGAGTCGGTTATTAGCAAGGAGCTGACTCATAAGCTAGTTAGTGCCTTTAAGACCAATACCAGAAAAGAAGATAAGCCCTCAAATACTTCTTTGGCGGCTACGTTATCACCCAGGGAGATCGATACTGTCCGCTTGATTGCCGTTGGGTCAAGTAATAAAGAAATCGCTCGGCAGCTTGGCATAGCTGAAACTACTGTCAAGATTCACGTACAGCATATTTTGAGAAAGCTCAACTTGACTTCTCGAGTACAGGTGGCAGTGTTTGCCAATGCTGAAGGCATTATTTCGTAAGTACTAGTCCTAAAGAACTATAAGCCACAGCTGCCTATAGTTCGACTGCTTTTTGAAAGTAGTCTTTTGGAGGATATTCTTAATCCCCGTTAGTTTTGATAATTAACTCATGACATTAAGGGGTATTCATGAGTTCGATAGCCAAAACTAGCGCTAAAGCATATTCAGTTTTGATTGTCAGCACATTTGCCTTCACCGTTTGCTTTATGGTGTGGATGATGTTCGGGGTGATTGGTATACCGATTAAAAAATCACTCGACTTAAGTGCAACTCAATTTGGTCTTTTAACAGCTACCCCTATTTTGACTGGTTCACTTGTACGTGTGCCCCTGGGAATCTGGACCGATCGATTCGGTGGTCGCATTGTGATGTTTTTACTGATGCTCTCTACAGTTATTCCTATCTGGATGATGAGTTATGCCAGCCAATATTGGCACTTTCTGGTTATTGGTCTATTCGTAGGCTTGGCTGGCGGATCGTTCTCTGTCGGCACTCCTTATGTAGCAAGATGGTTCCCAAAAAATCGTCAGGGTTTTGCAATGGGCGTCTATGGTGCTGGTAACTCTGGTGCCGCAGTTAACAAATTTATAGCGCCTGCCTTGGTGGTGGCATTTGGTTGGGCTGTAGTACCGCAGGTATATGCAGGCGTTATGTTGGGCGCAGCACTCTTATTTTGGATTTTTAGTGCTAGCGATCCTTCTCATTTGGTAACGAGCAATATTTCCTTTAAAGATCAATTAAAAGCCCTAAAAGACCCGAAAGTATTGCGCTACTGCCAGTACTACAGCATTGTCTTTGGTGGTTATGTTGGCCTCAGTTTGTGGATGGTGCAGTACTACGTCGGTGAGTTTGGTCTGGAAATTCGGACCGCCGCATTACTTGCTGCATGTTTCTCATTACCTGGTGGCGTATTAAGAGCAATTGGTGGATGGTTATCTGACAAATATGGTGCCCATCAGGTCACTTGGTGGGTAATGTGGGTAAGTTGGATTTGCCTTTTTTTACTCTCTTACCCCCAAACCGATTTCACTATCCAAACGATTAATGGGCCTGAGACTTTTCACATTGGCCTAAATATTTATTTGTTTACTGGCCTCATGTTCATCTTGGGCATTGCATGGGCGTTTGGTAAGGCCAGTGTTTTCAAATATATCGGCGACGACTACCCAGAAAATATCGGCACCATTTCAGGAATTGTTGGTTTGGCCGGTGGTTTTGGCGGATTCATTCTGCCGATTATGTTTGGCGCCATTTTAGATATCACAGGGATTCGTTCAAGTGCATTCATGCTGATGTACGGCGTAGTGTGGGTATCGCTTATCTGGATGTATCTCACTGAAGTTCGTAAATCTGAAGTGATGGGTGCTAAATCCATTCCATCGCTTTCTTAAATATCGCAAAGAAAAGGAAACATCATGTCCTCGACCGTAATTTCGCGCTGGGAGCCGGAGAATAAGCAGTTTTGGGAATTTACTGGAAAGCCGATCGCGAAGCGCAATTTATTGATCTCGATTCCGGCATTAACCCTCGCATTTGCAGTCTGGATGGTGTGGTCAGTAGTAGTGGTGAACTTGCCGAATGTTGGATTTAAATTCTCGACGAATCAACTTTTTTGGTTGGCATCCCTTCCTGCATTATGTGGCGCTACTCTGCGAATTTTTTATTCTTTTGCAGTTCCAATCTTTGGAGGCAGACGCTGGACGGCAATTTCAACGGCATCATTATTAATTCCTGCTGTTGGCATCGGATTTGCAGTCCAGAATCCGGCAACCCCTTATGAGTTTTTCATCTTGCTAGCCTTGTTATGTGGGTTGGGTGGCGGAAATTTTGCTTCCTCAATGGCTAATATCAGCTTCTTCTACCCCAAAGCGCAAAAAGGCACGGCATTAGGCCTTAATGCAGGTCTAGGTAATTTGGGGGTATCTATTGTTCAGTTAGTTGTACCGCTAGTGATTACAGCAGGCGTATTTGGTAGTTTAGGTGGTGACTCCACAATAATTTTAAAAGCCGGTAAAGAAGTTCCAATGTGGCTGCAAAATGCTGGCTTCATTTGGGTGCCTTTTATTGCGGTATCGGCAATTGCTGCCTGGTTTGGTATGAACGATTTGGCTGAGGCAAAAGCCTCTTTTGCTGATCAAGCAGTGATTTTTAAGCGCAAACATAACTGGCTCATGTGCTGGTTGTATTTGGGTACCTTCGGCTCTTTTATTGGCTACTCAGCTGGCTTTCCTTTGCTGATTAAGGGCCAATTTCCTGGCGTTAACGCGCTTAGTTATGCATGGCTTGGACCATTGGTTGGCGCATTAGCAAGACCTATAGGTGGATGGCTGGCAGATAAGCTAGGCGGCGCCAGAGTTACATTCTGGAACTTCATTGCAATGGGTGCTGGTGTACTTGCAGTCTTGAATTATCTGCCTCACAAAGGCGCGGGTGGTGACTTCTACGGATTCTTGTTTGCATTTATGGTGTTGTTTGCAACATCTGGAATTGGCAATGGATCAACTTTCCGCATGATCCCAGTCATTTTCATGACAGAGCGTCAACGTGCCGCTGGCAATACTCAGGCTGACAAGGACCAAGCAATTCGTGATGCCAATAAAGAAGCTGCAGCAGTGCTCGGTTTTAGTTCTGCAGTAGGTGCTTACGGCGGATTCTTCATTCCCAAGAGTTATGGAAGTTCTATTGCTGCTACAGGCGGTCCTGAAGCTGCCCTGTACTCGTTCATTATTTTTTACGTTACCTGTACGTTCATTACTTGGTGGTATTACAGCCGTAAGAACGCACCAATGCCTTGCTAAGAAAATATTAAAGGATTGATATGAGTCACTTTTTAGATCGCCTCAAGTTTTTATCTGCAGATAAAGAAGGGTTTTCAGATGGCCATGGTGTGACGGTCGGAGAAGACCGCACGTGGGAAGACTCTTATCGTTCGCGCTGGCAGCACGATAAGATCGTACGTTCAACGCATGGTACCAATTGCACGGGATCATGTTCTTGGAAAATTTACGTCAAAGGCGGCATTGTTACTTGGGAAACTCAGCAAACTGATTACCCGCGCACTAGACCTGACCTGCCTAATCACGAGCCTCGGGGTTGCGCACGCGGCGCAAGCTACAGCTGGTATATGTATAGCGCCAATCGCGTGAAGTATCCAATGATTCGCGGCCGACTGCTAAAGCAGTGGCGTGAAGCAAAGTCGGTCGCCAAATCTCCGGTAGATGCTTGGGCAAATTTAGTTGAAAATACTGCTAAGCGCAAAGAGTGGATGGAGTTACGGGGTAAGGGTGGTTTCGTTCGCAGTTCGTGGGATGAGGTAAATGAAATCATTGCCGCAGCGAATGTCTATACGATTAAAAAGCATGGACCCGATCGGATTATTGGCTTCTCTCCGATCCCAGCAATGTCAATGGTGAGTTATGCGGCTGGATCACGTTACTTAAGTCTAATCGGTGGCGTATGCATGAGCTTTTACGATTGGTATTGTGATTTGCCGCCAGCTAGCCCCCAGGTATGGGGTGAGCAAACCGATGTGCCGGAATCTGCTGATTGGTATAACTCTACTTTCATCATTGCATGGGGCTCTAACGTCCCTCAAACACGTACTCCCGATGCGCACTTTTTTACCGAGGTGAGATATAAGGGTGCTAAAACGGTGGCAATCACTCCGGACTATGCCGAAATTTCTAAATTAGCAGACATTTGGATGCACCCTAAGCAGGGTACAGATGCTGCGATTGCGATGGCCATGGGGCATGTCATTCTGAAAGAGTTTTATTTCAATAAGCGCACTGAGTATTTTGATGATTACGTACGTCGCTATACAGATATGCCAAATCTGGTGATGCTGGAAGAAAAAGTATTGGATGACGGCAGAAAAGTATTGGTTCCTGGACGCTATGCGCGTTCAAGCGATTTTGATGGCAAGCTTGGCCAGACTAATGGCGCCGACTGGAAAACGGTTGCATTCGATACGGCTGGCAAGCCGGTAGTACCGAATGGGTCCATTGGATTTAGATGGGGTCCGGAGCGACGTAAAGACCAGGGTAAATGGAATCTAGAATCAAAAGAAGCTAATTACGGTAATGATGTGAAATTGAAGTTATCACTAATGGAGGATCAGTCAATACATGAGGTTGTCCCCGTTGGATTCCCATACTTTGGTGGTATTGATACACCATATTTTGATGCAAATAAGCAAAGTGATGTTCTTGTTCAGAATATACCTGCTAAGAAAATTATTCTTACTGAGAATGGCGTTGAAAAAGAAGTATTTGTAGCAACAGTTTTTGACTTATTGGCAGGTAATTATGGAATTGACCGTGGATTAGGTGGTGAGTGCGCCAAATCTTATGATGACAATGGTCCTTATACTCCAGCATGGCAAGAATCCATTACCGGAGTAAAGCGTGAGCAAGTAATCACAGTGGCTCGTCAATTTGCAGAAAATGCAGAAAAGACTAAAGGCAAGTCAATGGTCATTATTGGCGCTGCGATGAATCATTGGTATCACTGTGATATGAATTACCGCGGCATCATCAATATGTTAATGATGTGTGGCTGTATCGGCCAGAGCGGTGGTGGCTGGGCTCACTATGTAGGTCAAGAAAAATTGCGCCCACAAACTGGTTGGACCCCCCTGGCTTTTGCACTGGATTGGATTCGTCCACCGCGTCAGCAAAACTCTACCAGTTTCTTTTATGCGCATACCGATCAATGGCGCTATGAAAAACTTGGTATGGAGGAGGTGTTATCGCCCCTAGCAAATAAAGAGGAGTACACGGGCAGCATGATTGACTTTAACGTCCGTGCAGAGCGGATGGGTTGGTTGCCATCAGCTCCCCAGTTAAAGAAAAATCCCCTTGAGGTTGTAAAAGAGGCTCTTGCTGCAGGTAAAGATCCTAAGAAATATGTTGTTGATGGCTTGAAGTCTGGAACATTGCAAATGAGTTGCGAGGACCCAGATCATCCAAGCAATTGGCCGCGAAATATGTTCGTATGGAGATCTAATATTTTAGGATCCTCAGGAAAAGGGCACGAGTATTTTTTAAAACACCTACTGGGAACAAGTCACGGTGTTCAGGGCAAGGATCTTGGAGCTGATGAGGCAAGACCTTCTGAAGTCGAGTGGCATGATAAGGCGCCTGAAGGCAAGCTTGATTTATTAGTGACCTTAGATTTTCGGATGAGTACTACCTGTTTGTATTCCGACATTGTTCTACCTACTGCTACTTGGTATGAGAAGAATGACCTTAATACTAGCGACATGCATCCATTTATCCATCCGTTATCTACAGCCGTTGACCCCGCTTGGGAGGCTCGTAGTGATTGGGATATCTATAAAGGATTTGCGAAAAAGTTTTCAGAGGTGTGCGTAGGTCATCTGGGTGTTGAAAAAGAGATTGTGATGACTCCCTTAATGCACGACACGCCCGCTGAATTAGCTCAGGCATTTGATGTGCAGGAATGGAAGAAAGGTGAGTGCGATCTCATACCCGGAAAAACTGCGCCTCAAATTGCCGTAGTAGAGCGTGACTATCCAAATACTTATAACCGCTTTACGGCCTTAGGTCCGCTCATGGACAAGGTTGGAAACGGCGGGAAGGGTATTGCTTGGGATACCAAGGTTGAAGTGGAGCAGTTGCGGGAGCTCAATGGTCGTGTTGAGCATGGCGAGATGAAGGGGATGGCAAAAATCTCAACGGATATTGATGCTGCTGAGGTTGTATTAATGCTTGCTCCTGAGACAAATGGTCATGTAGCAGTCAAGGCTTGGGATGCATTATCCAAAATCACGGGCCTTGAGCATGCGCATTTAGCTTTGCATCGCGAGGATGAGAAGATTCGTTTCCGTGATATTCAGGCGCAGCCAAGAAAGATCATCAGTTCGCCAACTTGGTCTGGACTGGAGAGTGAAAAAGTTTCTTATAACGCTTGTTATACAAACGTTCATGAGTACATTCCTTGGAGAACATTGACTGGCCGTCAACAGTTCTATCAGGATCACAAGTGGATGCGGGCATTTGGCGAAGGATTTGTTTCTTATAGACCGCCGGTAGATTTAAAGACCATTATTGAGGTCAAGGGCATTAAGCCTAATGGAAATAAAGAAATTGTTTTGAACTTCATTACGCCGCATCAAAAGTGGGGCATTCATTCCACCTATAGCGATAACTTGATGATGCTGACTCTGAATCGTGGTGGACCAGTCGTTTGGTTGAGTGAAGATGATGCGGTTAAAGCTGGTATTGTGGATAACGATTGGGTTGAGCTATATAACGCCAATGGAGCAATAGCAGCGAGAGCTGTCGTGAGCCAAAGGGTAAATCCAGGAATGGTCATGATGTATCACGCTCAAGAGAAGATCATCAATACGCCAGGATCTGAGATTACTGGTATGCGCGGTGGTATTCATAACTCGGTAACGCGGATTGTTCTTAAGCCCACACACATGATTGGTGGTTATGCGCAACTTAGTTATGGATTTAATTACTACGGAACGATTGGAACTAACCGAGATGAGTTTGTGACAGTTCGGAAGATGCGAAATATTGATTGGCTTGATAGTGAATATGCCAACACAGTTCAAGCGTAACGGAGAAAATAGATGAAAATTCGCGCACAAATTGGCATGGTCTTAAATCTGGATAAATGTATCGGCTGTCACACATGCTCCGTTACTTGCAAGCAGGTTTGGACGAATCGTCCAGGGATGGAGTACGCCTGGTTTAATAACGTTGAAACAAAACCAGGAATCGGTTACCCAAAAAATTGGGAAGATCAAGAGAGGTGGAAGGGTGGCTGGAAGCGTAAAAGCAATGGCAAGATTGAGCCTAAACAAGGTGGTAGGTCCAAGATTTGGATGAACTTATTTGGCAACCCTAATTTGCCAGAAATAGACGATTACTACGAACCATTTACATTTGACTATGAGCATTTACAAAGCGCTCCCGAATCTAAGGCCACTCCGACTGCTCGCCCAAGAAGCTTAATCACTGGCAAGCGCATGGAGAAGATAGAGTGGGGCCCAAACTGGGAAGAAATTCTTGGTGGTGAGTTCGCAAAACGTAGTAAAGACTCCAACTTTGATCAAATGCAAAAAGACGTATGGGGACAGTTCGAAAATACATTCATGATGTATATGCCACGTCTGTGTGAGCATTGTTTGAACCCTGCTTGCGTTGCATCTTGTCCATCAGGTTCTATTTACAAGCGTGAAGAGGATGGGATTGTTTTAATTGACCAGGATAAATGCCGTGGATGGCGTATGTGCGTCTCTGCATGTCCGTACAAAAAGATTTATTACAACTGGAAAAGCGGTAAAGCAGAGAAATGCATTTTCTGCTATCCACGTATTGAGGCGGGTCAACCAACAGTCTGTTCGGAAACCTGTGTTGGCCGTATCCGTTATTTAGGTGTCATGCTTTACGATGCCGACCAAATTGAAAGCGCTGCCAGCGTTGAGAACGAAAAAGATTTATATAAAGCACAGTTGAAGGTATTTTTGGATCCAAATGATCCAGAAGTACAGAAACAAGCTTTAGCTGACGGCGTGCCTCCATCTTGGGTGGAGTCTGCCAAAAAGAGTCCTGTATACAAAATGGCGATGGATTGGAAAATTGCATTACCACTTCATCCAGAATATAGAACGCTTCCAATGGTTTGGTATGTTCCACCACTTTCCCCGGTTACTGGGGCAGTGGAGGCTGGTTATGTCGGAGTAAATGGCCATATTCCAGATGTGAAGCAGTTACGTATTCCGGTGCAATATTTAGCCAATATGTTAACTGCTGGAGATGAGGCTCCGGTGATATCCGCCTTAGAAAAAATGTTGGCAATGAGGGCATGGCAGCGAGATAAGCATGTGGATGGCACACGCAATCTAGAGGCATTGAAACAGGCTGGCATCTCCGAAGATCAGGTAGAAGATATGTATCAGACCATGGCGATTGCTAACTATGAAGATCGTTTTGTCATTCCAACATCGCATCGTGAGTATGCAGAAAATACATTCGATATGAAGGGAAGTTGCGGCTTTACTTTTGGAAACGGATGCTCTGATGGCGACTCTGAAGCAAGTCTCTTCGGCGGTACTAAGCGTCGCACCATTCCAATTAAGCCGGCTGTTTAGGAGAAATGATGAAACATTCACTACCATTACGAGCGCTTTCTAGATTTCTTCAGTATCCAGATGCAGAGATTATTCAGCATTCAGCCGAAGTGACTAGTGCGCTATTGGCAATGCCAAAGCTCAATAAAAAGGTTTATGCCGGTCTAGTTGATTTTGTTAACCACCTGGAATCTGCAGATTTGTATGACCTGCAGGAAGAATATGTAGAGTGCTTTGATCGAGGTAGGGCGACATCCCTGCACTTGTTTGAGCATGTTCATGGAGACTCTCGTGAGCGCGGTCAAGCTATGGTTGACTTACTTCAAACTTATAAAGATGGTGGTTTAGAGTTAAGCGCTAATGAGCTTCCCGATCACTTGTCGGTAATTCTCGAGTTTGCCTCAACACTACCCTTAGATCAGTCCAGGCAATTTATTGGGGAAATGGCCCATATCTTGAATGCCGTCTACTCCACTTTAGTTGCTCGTAACAACCGTTACGCATGGTTGATAGCTGCAGCTATAGAGTTCTCCGGTGAAAAATTCAAAATTGTTGAATTGAAGATTGAGGAAGAGTCTATGGATGAAGAGTGGGCAGAGCCTCCAGCATTTGGCGGATGCTCAACCCGTGGCCAATCCAAACCTGGTGAAGAGCAACCGCTTCAATTTGTCAAACGTGCGAAAGAGTTCAAAGGAGTTCAGCCATGAGCTATCTAGATACATTTATTTTTGGAATTTATCCTTATATTTGCCTTGCGGTATTTTTTGTAGGAAGTCTTATTCGGTTTGATAGGGATCAGTACACCTGGAAAAGCGACTCAAGCCAATTATTACGTAAGAAACAATTGCGCATAGGCAGCATCTTCTTTCATATTGGCGTGCTCTTTTTATTCTTTGGCCACTTCTTTGGCATGCTGACACCACATTTCTTGTATGAGCCATTTATTACGGCCGGTCAAAAGCAAGTAATGGCTATGGCTAGCGGGGGAATTGCTGGGGTGTTTGGATTTATCGGCCTAACAATCTTATTGCACAGACGTTTAACTGATGACCGCATTCGCGCGACATCTAGGCCTAGCGATATTTTGATTGCAGTTTTGCTTTGGCTTCAGTTATTTCTTGGCCTTGCAACCATTCCTCTATCTGGCCAACATTTAGATGGTTCGGTCATGATGAAGCTGGCAGGCTGGGCTCAACATATAGTCACCTTACGTGGTGGAGCTGTTGAGTTATTAAGTGGGGTAGATTGGGTATTTAAATTGCACATGTTCTTAGGAATGACAATTTTCTTAATCTTTCCATTTACCCGACTTGTTCATATTTGGAGTGGGTTTGCATCCATCACCTATCTGGTAAGACCATATCAAATTGTACGTAGTAGAAAATTCGGTATGGGTCGTAAGTAAACGATGAGAGCAATTGACGATGCCAGATGAGTTATTAGATCGACTGCGCAAATTTCGGACAGAATATTTCCCGGCGCATCGCCAAGAATTTACAAGCCTTATTCAAAATGGGCAGACACCTAAAACCTTATTTTTAGGTTGTTCTGATTCCAGAATTGTTCCATATTTACTTACCGGAACGGGGCCTGGAGACTTGTTTATTTTGCGCAATGTAGGCGCCATTGTTCCACCTTACGATGGTTTCTATGGTATTCATGGGACGGCTGCAGGAATTGAATTTGCAGTAATGCAACTTAATGTTAGTCGAATTGTTGTATGTGGACATAGTCATTGTGGGGCAGTCAGGTCAGCTTATGAAGGGGTGCCAGAAGAGGCGATTAATTTAAGTGCTTGGCTTGAATTAATTGATGAGGCACTTTTGCCGGTCTGCCAAACCCCTGAGGCACTCCGAAGGGTGGAGCAACGCTCAGTCATCTTGCAGCTAGAACGTTTAATGGAATACCCAATGGTTCGCTCACAAGTTGAAAACAAGGAGTTAACCCTTCACGGTTGGTATTACGTAATTGAAGAGGGTGAAGTGCAGGTATTTGATGTAACTGAAGGAAAGTTTATCCCGGCGCACCATGCAGATAGCTGCGGAACCGGGCCTTACGCTGATGATCATTTTGATGGAGATCCAAAACATGTCGAATAACCAGACTGCAGAAATGGCGGCAGCATTAATTAGCTCAAGACAATCATTTTTGCCTAAAAGGCTATTTCAGCCTGGGCCTACCCCAGAGCAATTGGAAACTATTTTTTCGATGGCTGCGACGGCGCCTGATCATAATTTGACTCGTCCGTGGCGTTTTGTTATCTGCCCTCTTGAGTGCAGGGGATTATTAGCGGACGCCTTTGCAAAATCATTGCTTGAGCGGGACCCGGGTGCAACTGAGCAACAAGTTCAGGACGCCATGGTGAAAGCCCATAGGTCACCTTTGGTAATGCTAGCAATTGTGAATGCTAGAGGTACGGATTCAGAAGTTCCACCTAGCGAACGAATCATTTCCGCTGGATGTGCCATACAGAACATCTTTTTAATTTCCCATGCTATGGGGTTTGGTGCAAGCCCAACAAGTGGTAAATCAATGTATATGAAGCCGGTAAGGGAGCTATTTGGCCTTCAAGATTACGAGGATCCATTATGTTTTATTAATATAGGTACGCCAGATAGATCCACCCCTCCAAAGCCACGTATGATCCCTTCTGAATTTGTGTCTACATTGGAATTCTAAGCGCCTAATTAATTAATAGCCTAAAGAAACATGGATTGAATATTGATTTCTGCTAAATTCTATAAGATATGAGTAATCGTTGGGAAAACTATCTATCTAGACTTAAAAAGTATATTCCGCCCGATCCTTATGGATTTTCTTGGCTAGAAATCCTTAGGATTTGCTTTGGGGTAGATGTACTGATTATTGCTGTCATCATGTTTAACGAGCTAGTTGGCACAACTGAGCAAGCGGTGCCTATCAATGCTGTTTTTTTGGTGATGGCGCTGATGATTTTTCTAATGCCATCTAGCCCGATGTTTCATCCTAAGGCAATTATCGAAGGCAACGTGGTTTCTGCATTATTGGCTGCAGCCAGCGTCTCTATCTTCCCTTCGCCATTTGTGGGAATGCCAGCAGCGGTTGTCGCTTCAGCTTTAGCTATGTATAGTTTAAAGTGCTTTAGCCCAACAGCTTTATTACTGGCAATGTTTATCGCCGCTGGAAATATTAGTAGCTATTACTTTGCGATCTATCCTATTTTTGCGGACTCGTTAGTCCTGGTTGCCGCTGCATATCTGTACGGAAAATTAACCAAGAAACCCTACCCGATTAAGGAACTTAGCAAACAGGGTTAAAAGCAACGCAACATATGTAATTTAGATTAAGTCCTAGTCTTAGGATGCGCTTTAAATTACCTCAATGCAGTATTTTTGACTAAGTGGGGGTGTGTATGGGAAAGAAAGATTCTTGCCCGTTGGACGGAAGCTGGACTCGCGATCATTGCACGGCATATAACGATCGTAAAAAGCATCAAACTCTGTCTGAGTGTGTGCATAGAGATAATTGCACTAATTTTAGGAAAATTATAGAGTCTGATCTGGATGAGTCAGTATCAAGTTCAAAAAAAATTTTATTAAATGGAATTCCTAATATTTTTGAGGATTAATTTCTTTTTTGGAGGCATTAATCGATACACTTGAAAACGCAAAATCTCCAATCTGAAATTAAACTACGAGAACCTTTAAATTTAGTTGGGTTATTTATCTAGGCGTTGCTTTGACTAAGGTTTAAGCTTCAAAAGACTTCGCAAATACCCAAATCTACAATAGAAGGACAGCTATTGCTAGATTAAGCGATCACATATTGGCCATTGAATTCTTATTATCAATGTTGTGTTTTTTGGATTTATCTTCGGGTACAAATAATGCAATTTTAGTTTATTTAATTTTTTTGCTGCCTGAAGATCATTATTCATTATATCTTAAAGTATAATGAATAATGATCCAAGAAAAAGCAAAGTAGACAAAAAGCGAGAGTTAACTTTGATTGAGTTGATCTCCTGTGAGATGGGTAATTAAATCGCTATTTGACAACCAAAAGGAGCATCATTAAGGGACACATCTCGTTCACTTAAGTTTATTGATGGTTCGCAAAATATAAACCTAGATTCAAATATGAATACCACAATTAAATTAAAAGAACTCTTAAGTTCGCTTCTGCTCCGAATGCGTGAATTGGACATTACCCGTCGTCAATTGCTGATGGGTCTCACGCTTACATTTTTATTAGTCGTATTTGGATTTGTTGTTCTAAATTCTGGGCCTTTAGCATCCACTAAAGTCACGACCATTAAAGTCAGCGACCAATCGCTTGCGCCAACACTATTTGGGGTGGGAACAATTGAAGCTAGGCGGTCTTACTTGATGGGGCCGGTAGTTGCTGGACGCGTTTTAAACGTGTACGTGGATGTGGGTAATTCAGTTAAAGAGGGGCAATTACTTGCCGAGATGGATTCAATTGATTTAAGTCAGAAAATGGTTGCTGCTCAGGCACAAGTGACTGATGCAAGGGCACGTTTGCTGTTAGCTTCTGAAACGCACAAGCGATATGAAGAGTTGGGAAAGAAAAATTTCATTAGCCCGATTGCAGTGGACGGAAAGTTGCAGGAACTCAATTCAGCAAAAGCGATTGTTCAAAAAACAACTGCTGATTTGGATGGTCTTAAACAACAAGAGCTCAATATTAAATTAAGGGCCCCAGTAGATGGAATCATTACTTCTAGGGATGCCGAGCCAGGCTCAACTGTTATTGCTGGTCAGGCAGTTTTAAAGTTAATCGACCCAACGAGCCTATGGATTAAGACACGGTTTGATCAAGGTAAGTCAATGGGATTAGCTGTTGGCTTAGATGCAAATGTGATATTGCGCTCTAATCCACATCACCCAATCTCGGGCAAGGTAGTTCGCGTTGAGATGCTCAGTGATAGTGTTGCAGAAGAACGCATCGCCCAAATTGAAATGATAGATATGCCTAAGACTGTTTCAATTGGAGAGATGGCAGAAGTGACATTGCAATTAGCCCCCAGTGAATATGGCCTTAGCTTGCCCAACGCAAGCATTAAAAAGAGGGGTGATGAAACTGGGGTATGGGTGCTCAAGGATGGCAAGCCCCACTTTGCTCGGGTACAAATTGGACAAAACGGCTTAAATGGTCAAGTGGTTATTCTGAGTGGACTTAAGAGTGGTGATGAAGTTGTTCTCTATAGCGATGCTGAAATTAAAGAAGGGCAGCGCATTAAGGTAGTTGATTCTTTATTGAAGAAATCACCGTGATTAGCTTAGCGGGCCGTGACATTGCGCATTCTTGGGGTAAGTTTGCCCTCACCGGATTGGGTCTTGGGCTGCTAATCGGTGTCACTCTAACAATGGCAGGGGTATATCGAGGCATGGTGGATGATGCCATGGCCCTACTAAACAATAGCGGTGCAGATCTTTGGGTAGTACAAAAAGATACCCAAGGCCCTTATGCTGAAGCATCCAGCATTCGAGATGACTATGTAAGGGGTGTGCTGGGAATGCCAGGCGTTGCACGCGCAGCTAACATTACCTATCTCACAATGCAGGTTCGCAAAGGACAAAGTGATACTCGAGTCATGGTGGTTGGGGTAGAAAGTGGGCAGCTTGGTGAGCCGGCCTATTTGATTTCCGGTCGACATATTGTTCAGTCACACTATGAAGCATTGGCGGATGTTAAAACGGGGTTTGAGCTAAACGACCTCATTCAAATTAAGCGCCATCAGTATCGGGTAGTGGGCTTAACTCGCCGTATGGTCTCATCGGGTGGCGATCCCATGGTATTCATCCCGATTAAAGACGCGCAAGAGGCGCAATTTCTAAAGGACAACGATGCGATTCTGAATGATCGCGCCAGAAACGTAGCCAATCCCAGTTTGAATCGCCCCATTCCTGGGTTATTGGATGCTATTACGGCATCGCAATCTACCAATCACAGTGTGAATGCCATCCTTGTTCAAATCCAAGAAGGAAGAACTCCGGAGGAGGTGGCTAAACCAATCCGTCGCTGGAAACATCTTGAGGTGTATACAAGAGCGCAGATGGAAGAAATCCTTGTTGCCAAGTTGATTGCAAATTCTGCGAAACAAATTGGTATGTTTCTAGTGATCTTGGCGGTAGTAAGCGCTGCCATTGTGGCTTTCATTATCTACACCATGACCCTAGGAAAGATTAGGGAGATTGCCGTGTTGAAATTGATTGGCACTCAAAATAGTACTATTGGCAGCATGATTCTGCAGCAAGCCCTTGGCTTGGGGTTAATTGGTTTTGTTGTGGGAAAAACTTCTGCTACTTTTTGGGCGCCGCTGTTTCCAAAGTATGTTTTATTAGAGCCTGTAGACGCAATCATCGGATTCATTTTAGTGATGGTCATATGCGCTTTAGCTAGTACCTTGGCGATTAGAGCTGCTTTGCTGGTAGATCCCGCCCAAGCAATTGGAGGCTGATATGAGTACTTACAGCATTCAATTAGAAGGGCTTAGAAAAACTTACGGACATGGTGACGCTGCTGTAGATGCCCTCAAAAATGTCAATATGCAAATTGCTCCAGGTGAAGTGGTGGGGCTTATTGGCCCATCTGGATCCGGAAAAAGTACGCTACTGAAATGTCTAGGAGCAGTCATTGAGCCCACTGCAGGTCGCATGACTCTGGGCGGCGAAGTTATCTACGAGAATGGCTGGAAAATTAAAGACCTAAGAGCACTCAGAAGGGACAAAATCGGCTTTATTTTTCAGGCACCTTATTTAATTCCCTTTCTGAACGTGACTGATAACGTGGCTCTTTTACCTATGCTTGCGGGAGTGCCAAACAATATTGCTAGAGCACGCGCTAGAGAGTTGCTAGAGGCTTTAGATGTTGCACATCGGGCTAATGCTAGCCCATCAGAATTATCCGGTGGAGAGCAACAACGGGTTTCTATTGCAAGAGCATTGGCTAATAAGCCGCCCGTCATTTTGGCTGATGAACCGACAGCTCCTTTGGATAGCGAAAGAGCCTTAGGGGTGATGGGGATCTTAAATCAAATGGCCAGTCAATATCAGACTGCGATTATTGTGGTTACCCATGATGAAAAAATTATCCCACTATTTAAACGCATTTATGCAATTCGAGACGGGCAAACCATTGAGGAATCTAGGCGGGTCAATGAGTAACCTGAGAATTGCTTAAGTGGCGGCTAAGGTCGTTAGCAGCCCTTCGTAAGTCTCGCCACATCAAGCCTCGATAGATAGAGGATTAATTATTGTCTGTTCCAAATAGAGCAAACTTATTCAGCGTCTAGTTATGGGGCGCTCGATTAATAGACTGCATCATGGTCGCCAACATTGATCAACACAATTTCAGTTTCAGTAATAATCATTTCAATGACGATGCGATATTTCAAGTTGATCGAAATGCTTTGCAAGCCATCAAGTTTTCCTGATAAGCCATGGAGGCGAAGTGATGGATGGTGCGGATTAAGTTCTAGCAGTTCAAGTGCTTTGGTGTATTGAGCCTCTGCATCAGGATGGCGCTTTAAAAACTTGGCGGCGCGCCTGTTGTACTGATCAGTAAAGATTAATTGCCAGGCCATTACGCGGCTTTATTGATTTGCTTAAGACGCTTGATATGCTCAGCTACAGTTTCTTTCACAAACTTACCATTAGCCAAATCAGCTTTGGATTCGGCTAGAGCAGCCTCAAGTTCGCACTCGCGTAGATATAGATATTGCTGTTGACTCATGACAACATATTTAATTTGCCCGCGCACAGAAACAGGCGCCTCTAGTTGGCCTAGTAAAGCGTCTTCAATGGCTTTAATGCCCTTGGTCTTTAAATCATTGGCTACAACAGCACCCATAACAACCTCCTAAATAATACGATTAATAATACTTTATATGGGATTATTAGACTTTGCAAGAAATATCCTAAATTTGCCATTGATGGGGATTCTTAAGGAGAATATGTAAGTCAATTCTGAATATTTTCTATATCTATCAATAACTTAGAAAGAAAACGCCAATTAATTTTTCTTAATGTGATAAGGTATAAAAAAGCAGTCTTTTAACTCTTCAGTTAATTGCCGAGTGTGAATGCGTTGACCAACGGTCATGCAAATCTACAGCATTCCACTTTCTTTCCATGGATCCCGCAGGAGAAAATATGAAAGTAGGTCTAATTGGTTTTGGAAAAACCGGACGTTCAGTTGCCACGGTTTTGCTTGAGTCAGAATCTGAACACTTGCAGTGGGTTGTTAGGCAATCCACTACGCTTGAGCATCGCTCAGCGCCTGAATTTTTAGGAATTAAGACGGATGATCCTGGACTCATTCATTCTAAAGATGAATTTACCGCAGATCAGTTGTTAGATCATATGCCAGTTGATGCCATTATCGACTTTTCAAATGAGTCAGGTTTTGAGTATTACGCTGAAGCTGCGGCAAAACGTGGAGTGATTATCGTAAGCGCAGTTTCTCAATATGAGCCAGTAGCCCTTGCAAGATTGAAGAGTTTTCAAGATAGAACGGTAGTAATGCATTCACCTAACATTACATTGGGCATTAATTTCCTATTGATTGCCGCCAAAATTTTAAAAAATATTGCCCCGTATACCGATATTGAAATTATTGAAGAACACTTTAAGAAAAAGCCAGAAGTTTCTGGTACGGCCAAGGTTATAGCAAGAGAGCTTGATTTATCAGAAGACGCCATTAAAACTGTAAGGGCTGGTGGAATTATTGGCACGCACGAAATTTTATTTGGCTTCCCGTACCAAACTGTGCGACTTAAGCATGAATCTATTTCACGAGAGGCATTTGGAAATGGTATTTTATTTGCTATAGAACAGCTGTCAGGTAAGTCAAAAGGTTTTTATTCCATGGAAGATCTCTTGCTGCCATTCTTTAAATTGCAGGAAGACGAGCAAGAAATTGCCTTACAAAACAGGAAGCCTTGGTGGAAGTTTTGGCTTAAGCCACAATAATTCATTCAGATTTAGCATCCTAGGACTGGTCAGCCCAGCCCCGGGCCACCAAGAAACATTTTTTTCAGATCAATCTCTGCGCTTTAGCTGCTTGATATTTTAGTGCTACCTGAACCAAATTAGCTGCTCGATTAACCTTGAGCTTTTCCATGATGTTTGCTCGATGCGCTTCTACAGTTTTAATTGAAATTCCAAGGTCGGCTCCAACTTGCTTATTAATTCTGCCGGCAACGATGCGATCGAGAACATCAAGCTCCCTAGGGGTGAGAAGTTTGAATCGTTCGTTCATCTGCTCAAGGGTAGTAGTTTGCTCTTGTATTGAGTGTGCCTTAGAAAGCATTTGACTTATGAGATCACAAAGCGCATTTTCTTTGACAGGTTTTTGAATAAAGTCACAAGCCCCTTTCTTTAAAGTATGGACTGCCGTAGTAACATCTCCGTGACCTGTAATAAAGGCGATTGGAATATTGATGTTTAAATCTAATAGCTTTTCTTGCAGCTCGATTCCGGATATGCCCCCAAGATGAATATCGATCAGGGCGCAACTTGGAGCTTGTAAGTCGGTAGATTCCAAGGATGTTAAAAATCTCTCGGCACTTTCGTGTGGACTGACCTTTAATCCATTTGCTTTGAGAAGTAGTGCTAACGAATCTCGCACAGCCTCATCATCATCGATTACATAGACGACACCAGTCCTCGTCAGAGGATTGCTGTCAAGTGGGTTAGGTATTGTCTGCTGGACATTCATAAGAGGATCGTATTGATCTTTTGAGCAACTATTTCAAGAGCTTCTTGAGAATTTCTGGCTATCGTGCCACCGCCGCATTCGCCTATAACAAAGTAGTTTTCTTTATGAATGAAGATGTGAATATAAAGATCACTCTTGTGGGTACCAATCACAATCTGGAGTACAGGTTCATGAGTAGCTCGGTTATAGTTTTCGGTAAAACTGGTGTAATCCAAAACGTCAGGATGCTCTTTGGTAGTTTGGCGAATTTGATTGCTAATGCCTTCAACCAGCATGCAATATTCTTGATAAAAGAGAGGGTTAGAGTGTCGCAACTCCTCGATGATTACCGCATGTAGTGCGCTATTGCCCATCTTTTTATTAAATAATCTCTATATGAGTATCGGCATCAAGACTATCTGCTTGACCAAGTTTGCCTAGTAATGCAAGTCTTAGTCCTGCTTGCTTAAAATCTATAAGGTCAGGGTGGGAACCATCGCCCCCTAACGAAACAATGTCGGCCCATAGAGTCGGCTCACGTTGGTCTATGCAGAAGATATCAACAATACGTTTCATAGTCATTCCTATGGAATTCACTATACGCCTAGAACAAGAGAATTGGTTCTAATTTTTATAATGCACCGCCGCAAAATTACAATAGGGCTTATGGGTAGTAATGGTTTTGCTTGATGATGGTCAATGAATGCAGGCCTAGGATTGCTTATTATCCATACATGCCAAATGCCTATATTCGCTTTTTAAATCTGATTGATGCGCTTGATCGAATGAATCCTGGCAGAAAATTAGATGCAACCGAAGAACAACTGCTCAATAGGTTTACCTTAGCTGGCGCCAAAGGTGCGAAACTCTTGGTGGGTGATCTAATCTCTTTAAGTGAGCTCGGCTCACAAGCAACACTTCATGGGCGGATTAAAAATTTAGTTGTAATGGGATACATAAAGCTAGTTGAAGATAAAAAAGATGGCCGTAAAAAATTTGTCATGCCAACAGCAAAAGCCATCAAGCATTACGAGCAACTATCTGCCTGCATAGAAAAAGTACTAAAGGAAACTTGAGTGGAGGTGAGGTTTGTATTCCATACCATTTTTTCGCATCCCATCAAGCCTCGATAGATAGAGGATTAGTTATTGTCTGCGTGTTCCACCCAGTTGCTGTACCGTCAAACAGGATTAAGCATCCTATACATAAGGATTGGAGCGTTGAGATAGAGCGTATACAGTCCGTACATTTTAAATAGCGCACCTTTTATAGTACAATGCACATTCTTGGCCTGGTAGCTCAGTCGGTAGAGCAGAGGATTGAAAAGCTAGGATAGAGGACTAAAACAGTTCTGCACATTGGGTCTTAGCTGGTTGTGACCCACCGCCCTACAAGCACCGAATTTCATGGCTCGCAGCGGTTTCTAATATTTCCCAAATGGCATCGACAGCGTCGTGTTGGCGATCGAAAATACTTTTCCTATTTATATTTTGCATAGTAGAGTTTCAGTATGGGAGAGCGAAAAAGAAAATTGCAGCAATTTCTTAGTCAACACAAGAAATGTATTTTTTGTGGCGGAATTGTAGATGCGACAACTATTGAGCATTGTCCTCCTCGCGCATTATTTCAAAATCGAACTGCTCCTGATGGGTTTGAATTTTCATCATGTGTCCCGTGCAATACCTATTCATCTGATGAGGACTTGATTGTTGCTGTTATTGCAAGAATGGGCTCCCCAAAGTTTGGTGACTCTGATGGCAAGTTGGTGGGAATGATGAAGGCTTTAAATCGACAAAGGCCCGAGTTCTACAAAACCTTTTTGCCTTCAGCGACTGAAGCAAGGGCAAACAATCGCCAATTAGGCATTGAACCTGGCGTAGGAATGACGCATCAGGAGATGGGTGTTTTAAACATTAATGACGAAACAAGAGCGGCGATTAGAGTTTTTGCGAAGAAGTTGGCCAAAGGAATTACATATTTTGAGTCAGGGCTTATTTTTAAAAATGAGGATTGTCTGGCGCTCAATTGGTTTACGAATGCAAATGTTATTAAGGATGGTGGCCATAAAGTATTTGAAATACTGGGTCACATTAACGGGGTGACGCATGAGCTGAGTAGAAATAGGGTTGTATTGAACAACCAGTTTGAATATAAGTTCTCGCTCTCCGATGATAAAAATTTAATTCTTATACAGGCGAAATTTGGAGAATCATTCTTCCTGGTAATAACGGGCTGCATGACTCCTGGACATCTTGAAGATCTCTTGAAAAAAACCTACCAAGATTTAGGAAGAGACTATCAACCATTTGAGATTATTCAAGGCAAAGTAGCTAATCCTATCAAGCCTCGATAGATAGAGGGTTATTTATTGTCTGTTCTATTTGGAACATATTTGTCAGCGTCTAGTTACGAGACGCCGTAATTCCGCTAAAGTATTGAAGCATGAGTTCCGATCAGATCTTTGCTGTTACCGAAACCACTTTTTTAGTGCCGGCAATGGATTGCCCTTCTGAAGAGCAAATGATTCGTATGGCATTAAGCTCATTGCTAACCCATTCAATGAGTTTTGACATTCCTAATCGGAAAGTGGTGATTTGTCACTCTGAGGATCCCAGTGAAGTGTTGGCTAAATTAGAGCCATTAAATTTTGGCGCAAGTATTCTGAGCAATAAATTGGTTGATTCTGTGTCCAATCAATCTAAAGATAAAGGGGAAGCGGCAAGAGAACGACAGGTTCTTATTTGGCTTTTGGTCTTTAACGGAGCCATGTTTTTCATAGAAATTATTGCTGGTTGGTTGGCGCAATCAGCGGGCTTAATTGCCGACGCTTTGGATATGTTCGCTGATGCAGCGGTTTATGGGGTTGCTTTATATGCTGTTGGAAAAGCCACCTCTAATAAATTGAAGGCTGCGAAATTAGCCGGAGTCGTTGAGTTATTTTTAGCCGCTGGCGCAATTTGGCGAGCTAACTATCAAATCTATACAAGGGCAGAGCCCGAAGCCAATACGATGATTTGGATTTCTGTATTGGCTTTAGCAGTGAATGTGACTTGCTTGTTTTTAATATCTCATCGCAAGAATGATGGAGTTCATATGCGGGCAAGCTATATCTTCTCTGCCAATGATGTTCTGGCTAATCTAGGCGTCATTATTGCTGGTGTATTAGTTGCTTGGTTCAATAGTCCCATTCCTGATTGGATTATTGGTATTTTAATTGGCTTTCTAGTGCTTAGTGGGGCAATTCGGATATTGAGGTTGAAATAGGGGTGGGCATCGTCGCCCTCACCTCACCAGGCCTCGATAGATAGAGGATACTTAATCCTCTGTTCCAAATGGAACAAATTTATTTGGCGTCTAGTTACGGGACGCCTGTTAGAACTCTGTGGGGGTCATTCCCATTACTTCTTTGAATGCGTGAGCAAATGATGCGGTGCTTGAGAACCCCAAACTCATTGCCACTTGCTTAATTGAGAGCTTTTTGTTTTCTAATAATTCAAGAGCATTCATAATCCTTGCCCTTTGGCGCCATTCTCTAAAACTCATTTTGGTTTCTTTTGTAAAGAGTCTTGTTATGGTTCGGCTTGAGGTACTTGCTTCAAAGGAAAGTTGCTCAAAATCTTTCATTGAATGAATATCACCCAGCATTAATTCAGCCACCTTCTTTGCTCTAGCATCTATTGGCATTGGCAAGAAAGTGCTGGCATCTTCCGCCCCAGTTAATTCAAGTAGCGCAAGCGTCATTAATAAATTAATTTTCTCTTTACTTGCCTTCTGCTGATGCGTTGCCAATATGAGTTCTCGTAACAATGCGCTTACTTCAATGAGATAAACCTGATTGAGTTTTGAATAATTGGTATGTCGCTTTAACCAAGAGGGTTCTATGTAGACACTTCGCATTTCGATGTCGGTAATCACATCAACGCTATGTTCAATATTTGTTGGTATCCATACGGCTCGTTGTGGCGGCACAAAAAATCTTCCCGCAGGGGTGGTGACATTCATTAGCCCGCTGATGGAATATAGAAATTGGGCTTGAGCATGAACATGCGAACCAATTTGATGTCCTCGTTTGTAGGTGCGAGGATGAATAATGATTTCAGATTTAAGATTTGGCGTTTTAGCGATGTCTTTTGGCATTTCATCGATAGGTTGCCACATTATGATTTTCAAAACAAGGAGAACTTAATGAGCCATTCCAAAATTGTTGCGTATATGAATATCGCGCACTTCATAGACCATTACGCCATGTTGATATTTGCGGCGGCAGTGATTGTGATTGCGCCAACTTTTGGAATGACTTACGGAGAATTGCTTCCTTATGCGACACCGGGCTTTATTGCTTTCGGTGCGGGTTCATTATTTTCAGGATGGTTGGGCGATAAGTGGAGTCGTCGCAATATGATGGCTATCTTTTTTGTGGGAATGGGATTGGTACTTGCGGGAATTTCATTTGTACAAACACCGCTTCAGTTAGGCGCAATGTTGTTGGCAGTGGGCATTGTTGCTTCTATCTATCACCCTGTTGGCACTGCGATGCTGGTCTCGAATGTCGATAAGCTTGGCAAAGAAATGGGCATTAATGGTATGTGGGGTAATGTTGGCGTTGCTTCTTCGGCATTGGTTACTGGGGTAATCAACGAATACTTTGGTTGGCGTGCCGCCTTTTGGGTGCCTGGGATTGCTTGCTTAGTGATTGGTTATCTCTTTATGCGTGCCGTTCCAAAATCTGCTGATGGCATTTCTAAAAACTCAGCGGCCGGTACTGCTCGCGTGCCTAAGTCAGTCATGGCATGGGTTATTGCCTCTTTAATCATCACCATTATTGCTAGTTCAATTACTTTTAACTCAGTAACAGTAGCCTTGCCAAAAATCTTTCAAGAAAGGCTCTCTAATCTCACGAGCAATACTGCCGCACTAGGTACGATTACTTTTTTTGTGTATTTGTTTGGCGCCTTGGCTCAGTTCATCATTGGGCATTTGCTAGATAAGCATTCATTAAAGAATGTGTTCTTGCCGTTAGCCCTGGTGATTGTTCCAGCATTATTTTTCGCGTCCACAATGACTGATTACGGACTTATCGTCTTGGCCATTGTGATTATTGCCGCTGTGTTTGGACAAGTCACAGTCAATGACACCATGCTTGGGAAATACACAATAGATGAATGGCGTGGCAGAGCGTATTCAGCAAGATACTTCTTGGGCTTTACTGCGGCTGGATTATCTGTTGGCTTGGTCTCTATTCTTTATAACCAAGGCGGGTTTGATTTAATGCTCAAATCGATTGCGGCATTGAGTTTGTTTACTGTGCTGGGTGCTGTGATATTTCCGCAAGAAAAGAGGGTCTAGATCTCATGCCCTGATTCTACGGGGTTGGATAGATAGAGGATTACTTATTGTCTGTTCTAAATTAAGCTAATTCATTCGGCGTCTAGTTAATGGACGCTGTAACTTAAAGAAGCTCAACCCCAAAGTTTTTCATCAATAGGGCAAAGAGTCCAAAGCAGATAACCGTCACCACAACACTTGCGCCCATAGTCATCCAGAATCCCAGTCTTGGTAGCAAATAGGGAAATAGTAAAAACATCGGTAGTGTTGGAAGTACATACTAAAAAGTGTAATAAGCGTGGTTTGCTATTTTCTCTTCTGATTGATTTTCAATGAACAGCCAAGTCAGGGTAAGTAGTGTCATCAACGGCAATGCCGCAATGAAGCCGCCCAACTTATCGCTTCGCTTGGCGACTTCGCTAATGAATACAACCATTCCGGCTGTCAGCAAGTATTTGGTAATTATCCAAGACATATAAACCTTTGATTTTTGAGAGTGATCCCATTATAAAAACGTTACCTAAAACGTAGAATTTGCCTCTAATTTTGACTTTTGGCGAAATGCCATCAAAAGTGCTAAAGTTTAAGAATGTTGAAAAAAGTATTTTTTGTCTTTTTAATTATTTGCTCGCCAATACAGTTATTGGCTGCGTCGCAGATGCCTTTTCAACATTCTTTACCAGCATCTCATTTTGAAGTAACTGAGGCTTCAGATCACCATTGCCACCAAGATATTGCTGATTCAGTCGTTGTAGACAATCTCGCACCGTCTCAATCTGATGGTTGCGATTCCTGTACCTTGTGCATGGCATTTGCTTTTTTCTCTTTCCATCCTTCAATTGCTGTGAATCAATATTCGGTAACTTTCAAAAAAAGCAGCACGAGCTTTGAAAGTTACGATGTTCTTGGCTTAATCAAACCACCCATTCTTTAACTCGCCCTAGCATAAGTCCGCCCAAAATTTGGGTCTGATTGTTATCGGAGAGTTACATGAGAAAACTATTTTTTGTTGTTGCCGTTTTTACGGCATTGCACGCCCAGGCAAATTCTGTGTGGGTTGAGCAAAATAAACTTGTTGGGGAGATTGGTGGCTGGAGGATTTATGCCAAAGAGCAGTCACCGAACACAGTCACGCCAAGCGCAGATGTTTTTACTTTAAATCAAGCTATTGAACGTATGTTGCGCCATCAGCTTGACTCAGTAAATTATCTCCCTGGGTCGGAGTCAATCGTTAATTACTATCTATTGAGTCCAGCACAGCGTTCTGCTTTACAACAGCGATATTCAATCATTTATGAAACATCAAGAGCGTACTATGAGCTGGTAGCTCAGCGAGAAAAGTTGGTACACATGGAGAATGTTCTTGAGGCAGTCGAAGCCGCCTCAGAGCTCACTAGTCGGATGTACAAAGTGGGCAATGTCAACGAGCTTAAGCTTTTAACGCAAAAGAAGGATTTATACAAAAAAAGACTGGAATATAAATCTTTGCAAGCCAAGTATTTAGATGCAAAGGAGCGGTTCATTCAAAGAATGAATTTCGACAGCCGCGATCTCAAAACGGATGTAGAGCAACGTTTGCCAGACCCACCAAAAGACTCTAGAAAATTAACAGAGAAAGAGCAAAGAGCAATTGATTTGGGGGTAATTAATAACCCTGGAACGGTTCAAACCCGCTCTACAGGCAGAGTTTCATACGATAGTTATTTAGAAAAGTATTACAAGGCGAAGACTTATAAAGATGGCATATTGCCTACTCAAAAGAAAATATCTGAAGAGAATTTGCTCAGATATAACGGAATGCTAATTGATGTATTTCACTTACTGGAAGATGCTGAAAATCAAAGTAAAGCAGTGATTGAATACATTGATGCCAATCTAGCCTTTTTAATTCAGTCTGTGCGATTAGAAAAAGATCTAGTCGATGCACAGATGGATTACTCAAATATTAATGTGAGGTAGCAAATGAATACTCGTAGAAAATTTTTAACTGGGGCGGCTGTGACGATGGCTGCTGTGGGGGTGAGCCGTCATGCATTAGCGGGACTGCCTGAGCCAGTAATTCAAAAAAGCCCTAATACACAAAAGCCTTTATATCCGAATAATGGTAGGGACTATAACCCAGTAGTCACGCTTAACGGGTGGACTTTACCCTGGAGGATGAATGATGGCGTAAAGGAGTTCCATTTGGTAGCAGAGCCCGTGATTCGCGAGATGGCGCCTGGTTTTAAAGCGCACCTGTGGGGCTACAACGGTCAATCTCCAGGACCCACGATTGAAGTGGTTGAGGGTGACAAAGTCCGTATTTTTGTTACCAATAAATTGCCTGAGCATACTTCTATTCATTGGCATGGGCAGCGATTACCAAACGGCATGGATGGTGTTGCTGGATTAAATCAAAGAGCAATTCCAGCAGGCAAAACCTTTGTATATGAATTTACTGCCCGTCGCCCAGGAACTTTTATGTACCATCCTCACGCCGATGAAATGACGCAAATGGCAATGGGAATGATGGGCTTTTGGGTCACCCACCCGAAAGAAAAAAATCCTGACATTAGTGAAGTCAATCGTGACTTTTGCTTTCTTTTGAATTCCTTTGATATAGATCCTGGAAGTTACACACCAAAACCAGCAACGATGTTGGACTTCAATATTTGGGCTTGGAATAGCAGAGTATTTCCAGGTATTGATACTCTCAATGTTCGCTTAAATGACAAGGTTAGGATTCGAGTTGGTAATTTAACAATGACCAATCACCCCATTCATTTGCATGGGCATGAATTTCAAGTTACAGGCACTGATGGGGGTCCCACGCCTAAGGCAGCCCGATGGTATGAGGTCACAACCGATGTTGCTGTAGGTCAAATGCGTCAGATTGAGTTCTTGGCAGACGAAGAAGGAGACTGGGCATTTCACTGTCATAAGAGTCATCACACCATGAATGCCATGGGACACGATATGGCCAATTTAATTGGGGTAGATCATCGTGGTATAGCAGGAAAAATCAAGAAGTTAATTCCAGACTATATGGCGATGGGAGAGCGGGGTATGGCTGACATGACTGAAATGGAGATGCCGCTGCCTGCAAATACCATACCCATGATGACGGGTGATGGTCCTTATGGCTCATTGGAGATGGGTGGTATGTTTAGCGTTCTGAAAGTTCGTAAAGATCAAGCTCCAGGCGACTATAAGAATCCTGGTTGGTTTAAGCAACCCAAAGGAACCCAAGCATTCGAATGGCGTGGATCTACACCTCAAGTAAGTCGCACAAATAATGCTGGTGATTCGGCTATGAAACCAGTCAATCCGACACCAGAAGTTGAGCTAAAAGTAAAAAAGCCATCAGGCCATTTAACTCATAACCACTAATTGGAAATTCAAAATGAAACTTAAAACTTTATGTTTGACTATTGGTCTTGCAATATCTTCACTCAGCTTTGCTCATGGTGATCAGCATTCTAAGGCTATGACTCAACAAATGCCTGCTCAGCAGGAAGATTGGGGAATCGGCGGCAATAAGAATGAAGTTACACGAACCATCACAATTGCTATGTCTGATGATATGAAATTTAATCCCAATAAGATCGATATCAAGCAAGGTGAGACGATTCGATTTGTCATCAAAAATAATGGAAAATTAATGCATGAAATGGTGATAGGAACAAAGCCTGTACTCGATAAACATGCAGAAATGATGCTTAAGCATCCCAATATGGAGCATGATGAGCCCTACATGACTCATGTACCACCTAAAAAATCAGGCGAAATTGTTTGGAAATTTAATCGCCCAGGAAATTTTGAATTTGCTTGTCTTATTGCAGGGCATTACCAGGCAGGCATGGTCGGAAAGATTGAGGTGAAATGATGCAAAAGCTTATTTTTGTAGGTTTGATGGTTGCAAGCTTCTTTGCTAACGCCAGCGAATGGACGAAAGGAGAAATTCGTCGCATAGATATTGATAATAAAAAAGTGACAATCAAGCACGAAGAAATTAAAAGCCTAGATATGCCTCCGATGTCTATGGTTTTTAATGTCGATAACTCTGAAACCTTGAAAGGTCTGAAGCCAGGCGATCAAATTGAATTTACAGCTGATCAAAAAAGTGGAAAGCTTTACGTAAAGCAAATTAAACAACTGCAGTAATTATTACTATTCACTTTAGATTGCGAGAGAATTATGAATAATGTTGATATACAGAGAAGACTTATTTCTTTAGGAATGGTTTTGTTGCCTACGTTCGGTTTTTCCGCAACCGAAAAGCCCGTCATTACGATGTGGAAAAGTCCTACGTGTGGTTGTTGTAAGGATTGGGCAGACCATCTTGAAAAAAATGGCTTTACCGTCAAAACCCATACAGACGGCAATGATGAAATTCGTAAAAAGCTGGGAATGCCGATTCAGTTTAGATCCTGCCACACTGGACTTATAGAAGGTTACGCAATTGAAGGGCATGTACCTGCTAAAGAGATCAAGCGATTGTTGGCAGAAAAACCTAAAGCCGTTGGCCTAGCCGTTCCAGCGATGCCTGTTGGCTCCCCGGGTATGGATGGCCCTGAATATAAGGGAAGAAGAGATCCATACGATGTTTTATTAATTGGGATGAATGGAAAACCAAGCGTTTACCAGTCCTACAGATAAAGGAATAAAAATGAGTGAAATTAATCTAAATGTAAGTGGTATGACTTGCGGTTCTTGTGTAAAGCATGTGACTAGTGCCCTTAAAGCATTAGATGGTGTTGGTGATGTAAATGTTGACTTAGCCGCTGGCAAGGTAAAGGTGACAAGGGCTACTGATAAGACGGATGATTTGATTGCCGCATTAATTGAGGACGGATATCCAGCCCAACTAGATGCTGGTGCTGCCACCCAAATAAAGAAGGGTGGGGGCTGCGGTGGTGGATGTTCATGTTCTTAAAGACGCATCTCTAGGCCGCCTTCGGGCGGTTTTTCTTTTACAGCCTACTAGCCCTATCCCATCAAGCCTCGATAGATAGAGGATTAGTTATTGTCTGCGTGTTCCACCCAGTTGCTGTACCGTCAAACAGGATTAAGCATCCTATACATAAGGATTGGAGCGTTGAGATAGAGCGTATACAGTCCGTACATTTTAAATAGCGCACCTTTTATAGTACAATGCACATTCTTGGCCTGGTAGCTCAGTCGGTAGAGCAGAGGATTGAAAATCCTTGTGTCGGTGGTTCGATTCCGCCCCGGGCCACCAAGAATTCACTACAGCTCCTATATGGAGCTGTTTTATTTAATGCTCATACCGATCACATGGTTTACACAAATGTGAGCTTTTCATCCATCTTCGTACTTTCATTCCATGGCATAAGTTGATCCTCCTTATGCCAAAAACTGTAAAGTATGTGTCCGGTATAAACTGTAAAGTATGTCTCAGGTCGTACATATAAACCACCTTCGGGTGGTTTTTTCGTTTAGAGCAGATTAATTCCAAAGCCCTTCATCACCAAGACAAATAAACCAAAGCAGATAACAGTTGCCACTACACACGCACCCATAGTTAACCAAAACCCAATTTTTGGAAGTAGGTATGGGAACAGCAGAAACATTGGTAATGTGGGAATCACATACCAAAAGGTGTAATAGGCGTGATTGGCAATCTTGTCTTCTGGCTGATTTTCTATGTAGAGCCATACAAGAGTTAATAGGGTCATCAGTGGCAATGCCGCAATAAAGCCACCCAACCTATCGCTTCGTTTGGCGACTTCACTAATAAAAACAACCATTCCTGCTGTTAATAGATACTTTGTGATGATCCAAGTCATAGAAGCCTTTATTGTGTGTGCCTACTTCATTATAGGAATGTCGTTTAAAACGACAAATCTAGTAAATGAGCATAGAATTGATATATGAAGAGGATATGTATCGCCCTTTGTTTTAGTTTATTTGCCAGCTTGATTCACGCGGGTAGCATGCCTGTATCTGCCGACTCCACATCACAGGCCCATTCTGGGCATGTAGTTCAGCATGATTGCCATACAAAAAGCGATGTGAATGTTGAGAACTCGCAATCAACCAATCATCAAGCACAACATCAATGCTGTTTGGGTGTAATGGCAAACTTATCCACAGGTCAATATATCCAGCCAGATTTCTCAAACCACTTTGTTTCTCAAGTGCCCCAACTCATTGTTGAGGCAGCTCCAAGTCATATATTTAAACCTCCAAGGCTGATTAGTTAACTACTCATTAACTAATTTTTGTGGCATTTAGCCACCGTAATCTATTGGAGAAATCTTATGAATATGACTCATTACATGGAGTTGTTGGCTGTTAATCAGCCTTGGAATTTAATGATCTTTATGGCTATACCAATTGTTTTGGCCGAAACCTTAGCTATCACTGAGTTATACCTACTCTTTACTCGCAAGTTTGATGGCGCTGTTTACTATCTAAATCGCTTTTCTGGGATTGCTGTTGGCGTCTACTTTGTTGGGATCATTTACTACATTGTGACGAACGCCATTATTCCTATTACACAGGCAGGCGAGTGGAGAACGGTGATAGATGTAATTGCTGTCAGCACTTATGTCATCGCAGGATTACCGCTGATCTGGATTGCCCTACAAGAGTTTGGGTTAGTTAATCGGGCGCTAGATCAAATGGGTAAGTTAAAGATTCATGCGATCTGTGTTGCCTTGTTTTTGGTGTTCGGCCATATCGCCATGATCGCAGGCATGCTTGACCCATCCATTCTTGGTTACGGGGGAGCTAGTTCTCATCAAATGAGTTCTGGTGCTGAGAGTCATGAATTTTGTCACCCAGATGAGCATGAAAAGATGGCGAAGCAACATCAGCAAATGATGGGTAACGGCCAAATGAAACAAAACATGCCAATGAATACCCAAGGACACAATCATTAATCAGGGGATTGCCCGTAAGGGCAATCTCTACTTTAAGAAAGTGATGGTTAAAAGATGAAACTAATAAATCAACAAAGAAGACTTATTTCTTTAGGGCTGGTTTTATTACCTACGCTAAGTTTTGCGGCCACTGAAAAACCTGTGATTACTATGTGGAAGAGTCCTACTTGCGGCTGTTGTAAAGATTGGGTTGACCATGTTGAAAAGAATGGCTTTGCTGTTAAGACTTATACAGATGGCAATGATGAGATTCGCAAGAGGCTGGGAATGCCTATCCAATTTGGCTCTTGTCACACCGCATTAATTGGTGGGTACGCGATTGAAGGTCATGTGCCTGCTAAAGAAATTAAGCGACTCTTGGCAGAAAAACCTAAAGCCATTGGTTTAGCTGTTCCTGCTATGCCAGTGGGCTCGCCGGGTATGGATGGCCCTGAATATAAGGGTAGAAAAGATCCCTACGATGTTTTATTAATTGGATTTAATGGCAAATCCACTATCTACCAAGCCTATAGGTAGAATAAGTCATCCTAGGCCCTGGTCGATCCCACCCCGGGCCACCAAGAAACACCAAAACCACCTCCGGGTGGTTTTTTCACTTCTAGAGTTGGATAATTCAAACCATCAATTTAAGGTTGCTTATGAATCCGAATACAAAAGAAGTTATTGAAAACTGTGCCCATCAATCTCATGCTGGTCTTCTAACCTTCCCAGAGGTATTGGGACGCTTAATTGAGGTTGGCGTTGAGTCCTATTTCGCTGACTATCGCAATCAATCAACCACATACTATTTATCAAGGAATGACGCACTTAGTATTCCCATGGCGATGCCCTCAATTGAGATTCCAAACTCATTTAATAAAGATGGCATTGTTTCAGCCATTCGCGGCGCTCAAAGTGATGCGGTGAGATATCCTGAATTTCTTAAGTTAACCATGGCTGCCGGCTGTGTCGGATACATCGTTTGGATAACTGGAAGACATGTGAGTTATTTCGGGCGACAAGGCGAGGTTCATGTTGAGCATTTTCCACCAGGATGAGAGCCCCTAGACCCAGGCTTGATTCAGCCCCGAGTCACCAAGAAGCATTAAAACCACCTTCGGGTGGTTTATCTCATCAAAGGCGGTCAAGAAATTGATGAATAACACTCGGACGTAGAATGTAGTTTCAATGCCAATCAAGTTCATTCAGCTTTTAACTAGCGCCGAGCGCACCCATAAAACTAATATTCAGTTGGGCGCTTATATGGCGTTTGTAGCGGGCGCGGTCAATGCCGGTGGATTTCTGGCTATTGCCAGATACACATCCCATATGAGTGGAATTATTTCAGCAATTGGCGATGATCTAGCTCTTAATGACTTTATTTCCGTTTTAGGCGGGATCTCTCTCTTGCTCTCATTTCTATTTGGCGCAGTGACTACAGCCATTATTGTTAACTGGGGGCATAGGCGAAAGATTCATAGCGAGTTTGCTTTGCCTTTGCTGGTTGAGGCTGTCTTGCTGTTGGTTTTTGGTTTGGTTGGCGCTAACCTGAATCTGTATTTACCATTAACAGTTCCGGCCATTGCCCTCCTTTTATGTTTTGTAATGGGCCTTCAGAACGCAATTGTTACGAAGGCCTCTAGGGCAGAAATTAGAACTACCCATATGACGGGAATAATTACTGATATTGGAATAGAGTTGGGTAAATTGATTTACTGGAACAAGTCACCAGAGGCCAATGTGAGTGGGTATGTCAAGGCGAATAGAGAGAGGCTTAAAACCCATTTATTCATCTTTGGGATGTTTTTGATTGGCGGAATTGTTGGTGCAATTGGTTTTAAGAAGCTTGGCTATATTTCGGTAGTGCCGCTATCCCTCTCCCTTATTCTCATTGCCGGTTTACAGATTTATCGAGATATTAGGGTGATCCTGAGGGAGCGATTCTCCTAGTCCCCGGTCGATCCCGCCCCGGCTACCAAGAAACACTAACACCACCTTCGGGTGGTTCTTCAATTGGGGCTTACGGCTCTGTATGTGCCATCAAAATTACTTCTTAGTTAGTCTCGATGCTAGATACAATCCATCCAATAAGTTGTAAAAGTTAACTGAACGGTATTAATTAGGCGCTCAAAAATGAAAGACATTTCAATTGGTGACTTATCTTCTTTCGGCTTATTGATAGGCTTTATTGTCGTGTTTTTGGTATTGATTGTGTATCACGGTTTATGTTTGTGGGCCGCACAATCTATGTACCATCGACACGCGAATAAATTGATTGCCAAGAAGCAATATTTCCGCATGGAAATTTTTTTCTTTATGGGCTTATCTGCGCTAGCGTTAATTCATTTAAGCGAGATTGGCATACTATCTCTCTTGGGTTTAATGCATGGGGTGGCAACAAGTATTGATCACGCTATTGTTGTGATTGGTGGCATATACACAACGATTGGATCTGAGCAGGCTGTTTCAAATCTGCCAAGTAGATATCGCATTCTTGCCGTGGTTCTTTCAATGAGCAGTCTTTTTTGCTTTGCTTGGAGCACCGCTGTAATGATGGATATGATGCGCACTTATCGCAAAATAAGAGGTTCAGACGGGACAATTGTGGGCGATAGCTAGAAATAGTCTAGAGTTGCATAAGATCTCCTCGGGCCTTGGTGGATTCCGCCCCTAGGCACTAAGAAACACTAAAACTACCTTCGGGCGGTTTTTTCTTTTTCTGATTAATATCTAAGAATTCTCCTGGGAGCTCTAAATGCTATTAGTCACTTCAATCATTGCTTCTGTATTAACCATCATCTTTATCAAACTCTCATTTGCCGTCATTGGACTTAGAAGAAAGAACAAGGTTGGCCTAGGGGCTGGAGGTCATGATGATCTAGAGAGGGCGATTCGTGCCCAAGGAAACTTTGCTGAATACGTGCCTTTCGGAATCATTTTGATTGCTTGTCTAGAGTTAAATGGTGCGCCTTGGTGGTTGGTTGCTATTCCAGGCATCACTTTAATTATCGGACGCTTAATTCATGCCGTAGGCATTAATGAGCCACCACCAGATTTCAGTAAGCGCATTTTGGGAATGAAGTTTACATTTGCTACGTTAATTACATTGGTAATTTTGAACTTAGTATGGGCTCTGTATGAGCTTGTTGGATAGAGTTTCTTCTAAGCCCTAGTAGTTCATTGCTCTTTAGTTGATCGTCGGCTCATTGCGCGAGAGAGTGTAGATGCACTTGAGTAGCCTGTATGACGCGCCGCCTGCTTTAGGCCTATGCCGTCAACAATGAGTCGTCGCGCTAAATTCAGCCGAATCCATTCTATATATTTACCGGGTGTTATTTGCATTAGTCGCTTAAATTGATAGGCGTACGATGTACGTGACATCCCCGCCTCTTGTGCAAGAACTTCTAGAGACCAGTTCTTTGATGCGTCCTCATGGATGGCAACAAGTGTTTTGGCAATTCTTGGATTGGCTAACGCACTAAATAGGCCGGTAGTTTTTTGTGGCCGAGCAACCAAATGCCTCAGTAAGCCAATCAACAAAATATCTCCAGCACGATTAATTAATAAAGGCTGACCGCATCTGGTAGCAGCCATTTCACTTGAAATTAAACGCACTATTTGAGTAAGTGAGGCATCTGCGCTGTCTAAGTTAATTAAAAGCTGTTCTGAAAACTCCGATAAAAACATGGGTGCCAATGGCCCATCTAGCTCCACCTCAAAACTCATCCACTTCTTTGTATGCGGTGGCAAAACCATATCATCAAGTGATGAGCAGACGAGTAATGCCATATTCTCAAGAGGGTGGCCCAGTTCTTGCGGATGCTCATCAACCAAAATATGCAATCCAAAGCCAACGGGCTGCTCATGAAGTGAGACTCGGGGAGCGAGCCCCTGCAAGAGGGCGGATAGTCGATCTAGATTTGGGGCGGACATATTTGTACTAAAAGCAAATAAATATGGACACATTGTTGCATTTAATCAGCAATAATCAAAATTCATAACTTTTTAAGAAGAGGCTTTCTGTGCTGATACCCCGTCAAACTACTCCTGCATTAAGCATCCCCACCTTGCATCATGGCACTTTTGATACGTCCAATGATGCTGCCGAGAATTTCACATTAATAGTGTTTTATCGTGGCCTTCATTGCCCAATATGCATGAAGTATCTGTTGGAGTTGGCACGTTTAGTTCCCGAGTTTGAAAAACGTGGCGTTAAAGTCATTGCCATCTCTAGCGATACTAAAGAGCGTGCAGAGCAAATGGCTGAAAAACTCAACGCCGCTGAATTGCGAATGGGCTATGGATTAAGCTTGGATGTTGCGCGTCAATGGGGTATGTATATCAGCACCTCACGCGGTTTAACATCAATTGGAATAGAAGAGCCTGCCTTATTCTCTGAGCCAGCGGTCTTTATCGTAAGACCGGACACTTCGCTGTATTACGGCGCTGTCCAAACGATGCCTTTCGCACGCCCTAATTTCACCGACCTATTGGGTGCGATTGATTTTGCCTTGGCCAAAGATTATCCAGCGCGTGGTGAATACACTGGTGCTGTGTAAGTAATGATTGCTTAGTCAATGTAAAAAATAGGATATCTAAAGATGCCATTTGTGCGAATAGATTTAGGTAAGCAATATCCCGATGGGGTGGCCCAGAAAATCGGGGATATTGTTTATGAGGCCATGCTTAAGCAGATTAATGTACCTGCCGACGATAAGTTTCAAGTTATCACTAAGCATGATGCCAATGAACTAGTGGTTCCTAAAAGCTATCTTGGCATTGAATACTCGCAGGGCATTGTTTTCATTCAAGTAACCTTGAATGAGGGCCGCACTACAGAGCTTAAGAAAAAATTCTATAAGGCTATCTGCGACGAGGTAGTGGAGAAACTTAAAATTCGACCAGAAGATATCGTTATTAACTTAGTAGAAGTCAATAAAGAAAATTGGTCATTTGGTCATGGTGAGATGCAATATGCACCTAAAGACTAAGTGCGCTCACACATAGATATGCGGTCAATTTTGTAATGCCGCCAATATGAAAAAATACTCTTCAGCTTTCTATTTATTTGCATCATGCCCACTGCAAACGCGCAGATTCTTGATGCAATCCGTGGCCACGTTCAGGATCTGAAGGCGCGCATGGAAGAGCATCAAAAGATTGAAGGTGTCATCATAAAGCGAGGACAAATTGATAAAAACGCTAAAGGGCAGGATTTGATTCACAGCTCTTCTGGCGAGTGGTCCCTAGTCAAGGTTGGTAATCAATTATTTTTACAATCAAGCGAGGACTTTAAATCTAGCCCTGGGCCAGACTATCATATCTATATCAGTAGCAAGCCTGCTATTAAAGACAATGACGAGTTTAGTGCTCAGCAAATTGAGGTCAGTCGTATTAAAAAACCCAATGGCGCCGCATTCTATCTTTTAAAAACACAAAATCCAGAAGATGTAAGTAGTGTGTTGATTTGGTGTAAGCAGTTTAAGGAGTACATCGGATCAGCTGATTTACTTCCTGAAAAGTAAGTAAAAGTAGATTTCCTAGCATGGGTCATCATTGACCACGGCCAACCAAGAAATAGCAAAATCACATTCGAGCTTTTTGATTTGGAGATCTGCTATAAATTAGTGAAATACATATGGATCTGATATGAAACAACAATCACGCCGTAATTTCCTAAAAACATCTGCTGTGGGTGCTGTTGCTATTGGCGCCGCCTCTAGCCCTAGTATTGATTCTGCTTACGCTCAGTCAAAGCCGCCAAAATCTAGTATCGAACTAAAGGCGCATGAAATTTCTCAAAAACTATTTACCGATGATGGTTTGGCAATGTCAATTGCCACAAAGCCTACAGTTTCTAAATTGGCAAAGGGTCTTGATCGAACCATGGTGCTTGGCGGCGGCGGAGAGTATTACATCGCTTGGTATTGCGGATTTTTTCATGGCCTGATGGAGGCGGGGCTGGATATGACTCAGCTTCCTGAGATGGTAGTTGGAACTTCTGCTGGTTCTTATATGGGCTCCTCATTGCTCTCGGGTGAGTTTGCCCGCTTGCGGGCAGAGTTTGATTTTTTTGGAAAGTTTCCGGAGATTTTTGCCAAGATTGCTCCAGTAACCAAGCCCGATATCAGCCAAATGAGGGCCGATCAAATCAATATGAGCGCAACGGATGGCAGTATTGAAACTCGTAGGGTAATTGGTCATGCCGCATTAGCTGCCAACAATAAATTAAACGGTGAGCGTGTTGAAAAGGTAGCTGCATTATTGACGGGCGATAGTAAAAAAGATTGGCCAACTAGCCGGATGTTCACAACAGGAATAGATTGCTACACAGGTGAGCGAATTGTTGTTGGTCAGCAGGCCGCTAGAAAAAATAATATTCCTTTGGCACATGGTGCGGCAGCAAGTAGCTCATTGCCGGGGGTTGTTGGGCCAACATTATTGGGTCAGCGTTATGTGATGGATGGTGGGATTTGTTCTAACCCAGCCCACGTAGATTTAGTAGCTGGATCTAAGAGATCGTTAATTATTACTTTAACTGACGGTGTAACGGGGGCAATTTTGACAACAATCCCGCACCCGATTGCTCAAAATATTGAAGATATAAAGTTGACCGGTACAAAGGTGATGTGGATAGTGGCTGGCACACCTAAGGGGGTTGATCTGCTTGACCCCAAACAAATTACTGGGGCATTACGAACGGGCTATGACCGTTCAAAAATTGAAGCACTAAAAATTAAAGAATTCTGGGCATAGGGTTTGATAGCCTAGACTGTGCTTACTGACTTAAAGGGCGCTATATGTCTGCTGTTCGCAATATCCGCATGCTTACACGCTATAACAAGTGGGCAAACAATATGCTTTTGGATGCGATTGCTGCCTTGCCATTAGATGAGGTAATCAAAAAGCGCGCCGCGGCATTTGGTGGAATGTCTTTTGCTTTGGCCCACGTGGCCATTGTTGATCAAATCTGGCAAGCTCATCTGCTTGGAAAAGATCATGGGTTTAAGTCTCGCACAACAGAGTCACCAGATTCTTTGGGGGCTCTAACTGAAAAGTTAAATGAAACAGGCGATTGGTATATCCAGTATGCTGACTTGATGACTGAGCCACTCATCAATGAAAAGCTTAGCTTTTTATTTGTTGATGGTGGCGCCGGAGAAATGACAAGAGGCGACATTCTGATTCATGTTTGTAATCACAAAGCATTTCATCGTGGCCATATCGGAGATATGTTTTATCAGTCAGGCTTTAGGCCGCCATCAATTGACCTTCCTGTGTATATGAGAGATGCATTTAGTGAGTCAGAGCTTGGATAAGACATCTTCAGACAGTGTCGTTTTAAACGACAATACAAGCAAATACCAATAATGAGGAGACTACATGTATAAGCTCATAGCCTTTGATGCTTACGGCACATTGTTTGATGTTTATTCCATGGGAGAGTTGGCGGAAGAGTTATTTCCCGGCAATGGCCAAGCCTTCGCTTTAATGTGGCGTGATCGCCAAATTGAATACACCCGCCTCGTCACTATGAGTGACCCTAGTCCCGACGGTAGCAAGCATTACCTTCCCTTTTGGGAGTTAACAGTTCGCTCATTACATTACGTTTGCAAGCGTATGAACTTAAATCTCACCAAGAACAATGAGAGGCGCTTGATGGACCAGTATGCGAAGCTCACTAGTTTTGAAGACAGCTTGAGAGTTCTCAAGACAATTAAAGGTAAAGGAATTTCTACAGCAATTTTGTCGAATGGCAGCAGAGAGATGCTAGCAACAGTAGTTAAGGGCAATGGGTTGATGCCCTATTTGGATCAAGTTATTACGGTTGAAGATATACGGTTATTTAAGACAGCCCCACAAGCTTACGAGCTTTTATTAAAAGCATTTCCAGTCAACAAAGAAGAAGTTCTTTTTGTGTCAAGTAATGCTTGGGATGCCCTGGCTGCAAAGTGGTTTGGGTTTGATGTGTTTTGGGTTAATCGTCTCGGCCATCCTTTTGAAGAAATTGGTGAGAAGCCAAATTTTGAGGGCAATTCCTTAAGCAAGGTGCTAGAAGTTATTTAAGGGATATTGCGAGCTAGCGAAGGACGGCCCCGATCAAAAGCTACCAAAGAGTGAGGCTAGAGTAATCACTAAAACTAAAGCAATTAATGGGAAAACAATAGTCACCATCGCAATGTAGCGATAACCCTCTCTGTGGGTTAGTTGGCAAATTCCAAGCAGAGTAATTACAGCACCATTATGGGGAAGTGTATCCATGCAGCCTGAGGCCATCACAGCAATTCGGTGAAGGATCTCGGGGCTGATTCCGAGGGCAACTGCCTTGGCTAAGTAGTCGGCACCAAGCGTCTGTAGGGCAATGGACATGCCGCCGGATGCTGAGCCTGTAATGCCCGCTAGCGCATTAACGGCAACAGCTTCACTAATGAGGGGGTTACCGGGCGCAATGCTGAGAACAAATTCTCGAATCAGAATAAACCCACCCAAGCTTGCAATGACTGAGCCATATCCAACCTCTGACGCTGTATTCAAAATTGGCAGCATGGAGCCAATAGAGCCCTGATTAATTGCCTCATTTGCTCTTGCAGTTTGTTTGGCGAAAATCACTTGCAGTGCATAAATAAATAAAATACCCACGCTTAGGGCGATGATGATGGCCCAGATTCCAGCAAGGGATGAGAGCGAGGTAATGCTAAAAGTATTGTTTTGCAAAAACTCGGGGCGCCAGTTGGGCAAAAACCATTTAGCCATTAACAAGTTAGTCAGGCCCATGAGCAAAATAGGAACAATAGCCAGCTGAAATGAAATATTTTTGGGATCAGCCGTCATCTTTTCTGATGGCTGAAAATCCACTGCCATATCTTCTTGCTTAGCAGGTATTTTGCCGAGTAAACGTTTTTGACGATTGAGCCACATCGTACCAAAACCTAGCATGACGCAGCTAGCAATCAAGCCCAAGCCCGGTGCTGCAAATGCATCTGTTCCAAAGAAAGGACTTGGAATTGAGTTTTGTACAGACGGTGTTCCAGGGAGGGCGGTCATGGTGAAGGTGAACGCGCCAAGAGCAATTGCGCCGGGAAGAAGATTGAGTGAGATAGCTGAGCGTTCAAACAGTGACTTGCCAATCGGATACATCATGAATGCGACTACAAATAGAGATACGCCGCCATACGTCAAAATGGCACAAGCTAAGACCACCGCTAAAAGGGCGTGCTGAGAACCTAGTTTTTGAGTGATGCCATTTGCAATCACTAGTGCATAGCCTGAAGATTCCATCAACTTGCCAAATACAGAGCCTAGCAAAAAGAGTGGGAAGTATTGAATAAGATAGCCACCCATGGCCTTCATAAATACTTGGGTATAAACGGGCAATAGATCACCAGGGTTGCCACTCAGCAGGACCGCTAAGAGAGCCATGACTGGCGCTAAGATCAGTACGCTCATGCCGCGATAAGCGAGCAACATCAATAGACCGAGGGAAACAACAATTGCGATTAAGTCCATGGCGTGATCACTCGCATATCAGGAATAGTAATGTCTCAGTATAGTAATGTGCGTTGGCTGGAGATCAATTTCTTGAATAAGCCCATAATCTTAGGAAGGCGAACGAGATCAATTTGTTACATAAATGAAAAAACTATAAAAACTGTTGTCAATCAAATTGGAAAAAATAAAGGGGCAGAAATTCGCCCCTTTATCAAACTTCCTAAGCTCGGTAATTAATTTGCAATATCTGCATTCATTACCTTGACCCAAGCCGCAACAAAGTCATTTACAAACTTTTCTTTGTTGTCATCTTGTGCATATACTTCTGCGTAGGCGCGCAGGATAGAGTTAGAGCCAAAGACCAGATCAACTCGAGTAGCAGTCCATTTCGCCTTTCCTGTATTACGCTCAACAATATCGTAGCTATTACGACCAGTAGGTTCCCACTGGTAATTCATATCAGTGAGATTGACGAAGAAATCATTGCTTAATGCACCTTCTCTTTCTGTGAATACGCCATGTTTGGTTCCACCATAGTTTGTTCCAATAACACGCATACCGCCAACCAGCACAGTCATCTCTTGGGCAGTGAGCCCCATTAACTGTGTGCGGTCTAAGAGCATTTCTTCTGGCGTGACAACGTAGTTTTCTTTTAACCAGTTGCGATAGCCGTCTGCCAGTGGCTCAAGAACTTCAAATGACTCTACGTCTGTCATTTCTTGAGTTGCATCTCCACGACCTGGAGTGAATGGCACTTTTACGTCAAACCCTCCAGCTTTGGCAGCTTGTTCAATGCCGATATTGCCGCCAAGCACAATAGTGTCAGCAATGCTGATGCTTGACTCTTTGGCAATTGTTTCGTAGATGGAGAGCACTCTTGCCAAACGATCTGGCTCATTTCCTGCCCAGTCTTTTTGAGGTGCCAAACGAATGCGTGCGCCATTTGCACCACCGCGTTTATCGGACCCACGATAAGTACGAGCGCTATCCCAAGCAGTTGCTACTAGATCACTAATCGATAAGCCGCTAGCCTTGATCTTTGTTTTCACGGCTTCGACACCGTAGTCTTTTGAACCTGCTGGTACAGGGTCTTGCCAAATCAAATCTTCCTTAGGAACATCTGGCCCGAAGTATCTTGCTTTTGGTCCCATGTCGCGATGAGTTAACTTGAACCAAGCGCGTGCAAAGGTTTCAGAGAAATAAGCCTGATCCTTATAGAATTTTTCTGAGATCTTGCGATATTCTGGATCCATCTTCATCGCCATATCCGCATCTGTCATCATGGGCATGCAGCGAATAGAGGTATCTTCAACATCGACTGGCTTGTCTTCTTCTTTGATATTGATGGGCTCATACTGCCAAGCGCCTGCTGGACTTTTAGTCAGCTTCCACTCGTAGTTAAGGAGTAAGTGGAAGTAACCGTTATCCCACTGAGTTGGGTTTGTTGTCCAGGCGCCTTCAATTCCGCTGGTGACAGTATCTCTACCAACACCACGAGTTTTATGATTCATCCAGCCCAGGCCTTGTTCATCAATCGGTGCGCCTTCTGGTGCAGGACCAAGGTTGGCCGCATTCCCATTGCCGTGTGCTTTGCCAACAGTATGTCCACCAGCAGTTAGTGCAACAGTCTCTTCATCATTCATAGCCATACGAGCAAAAGTAACCCGAATGTCTTGAGCGGTTTTCAAGGGATCAGGATTGCCATCTACGCCTTCTGGGTTTACATAGATCAAACCCATCATCACTGCTGCCAATGGATTACTCAAGTCACGCTGACCGGAATAGCGGCTTCCTTCACCACCACTTTTTTGGAGCCATTCTTTTTCTGATCCCCAATAGATGTCTTTTTCTGGGTGCCAAATATCTTCGCGACCAAATGAGAAACCAAATGTCTTGAGCCCCATAGATTCATAAGCGATAGTGCCTGCCAAGATCATGAGATCAGCCCAACTTACTTTGTTGCCGTAGTTCTTTTTGATAGGCCATAAGAGGCGACGCGCTTTATCTAGGTTCGCATTATCTGGCCAAGAATTTAATGGCGCAAAGCGTTGATTGCCAGTGCCGGCGCCACCCCTTCCATCTGCAATCCGATAGCTACCAGCAGAGTGCCAGGCCATACGAATCATGAGCCCGCCATAGTGACCCCAGTCTGCTGGCCACCAGTCTTGGCTATTCAGCAACAGCTCTTTCATGTCTTGCTTGAGTGCAGCTACATCGAGTTTTTTCAATTCGTCTCGGTAGTTAAAAGACGGCCCCATCGGGTTTGTCTTTGTATCTTGTTGATGAAGAATATCGAGGTTAAGTGATTTTGGCCACCATGCCATTGGGGTATTACTGGATTCAGTATTGGCTCCGTGAGCAACTGGGCACATTCCTTGTGATGTCATTTAGATCTCCTTGTAGGTAAATCATTTTTGGTTTAGTAACCTGACCAACTCAGGTTAACTGATAAAGCAATTATTTGTTCGGGTTTGGCTGAGCCATCTACTCACCAGCCATGAATGCGATCAGAATGTTCATGATTCACTCCCTTTGATAGTCTCTGGCTTCAATATTTTTAGTAAGCTACTTTCATGCTGATGATTGAGAAAGTACAAGCCTTCCGCGATCCCAGCTAATTTATTTTGAATTTTCATTTTTAACTCCCTTCCTGGTGTGTTGCGATGAAGTCATCTTGTTCCCAATCAATCGATTCGTCCAATGAATTAATATGAACTTATTAATCTAATTATTAGATAACTAAGTAGGTTAGGTGAGTTAGAGGCGCTCTTAATGACTTGTCTGCAGCTCTCAGCCTTTCGGGTAAATCAGCATTGATTGAAGTCATATCAAAAGCTAATATCTATGATTCGCTAGATTCGATCCCAAAATAAGAAGATAAGCAAGTCCCAATTAATTTCTGTGAGCTATATCAGCAAGGCAACGCAGGATATGGGTGTCTTGGCATTGATGCGCCTTACCGATCAGGCTGCGCAACTTAATCAAAAATTAGGCTTATCGGGAGTGCTCTTCTACGAGAACCAGCATTTTGGCCAAATATTAGAAGGGCCTCGCACGGAGGTCATGACAATATGGGAAAAAATTCAGCGAGATCCACGTCATCAGCAAGTGCGCTTATTGAAGCTGGAAGAAATTGAAAAAAGAAGTTTTCCTGCATGGTCAATGCGCTTTTTCTTGGCAAAGGAAATTATTGCAAAGATGCCAAGTCTCACCGGCGTATTGGATGGCCTGCCCGAGCATGATGTTGAACTCTTGAGGTTAATGCGCTCAGCGGCGGAATAAGAGCTGAATTCTTCTTGGTGATGAGCGTTAAGCAGTCTTATTAACCTCTACACTATTGGAATGAAGCGACTTCTCAGCTGTTTTCTGATTGCAGTATCTGGTATTACCTTTGCGCAAGATGCATCTAATTCTTACGACTTAAGGGTTGCTGTCACTAGGGCAGGAGATCGCTTTCAAGTGAATGCAAGCTATGAGGTGCCAATTACTCCATGCGAAGCCTTTGCATTTATTACTGATTATGAGGGTGCTAAAAGTTTGCCTGGAATCGTAGATTCAAAAGTAATCTCTAGATCTGGCAATAAAGTGAAGGTGGCCCGCTTGCTCGAAGAAAGAATTTTATTCATCCCCTTTGAGATGCGCTCCGAGTTGGAGTATGTGGAGTTTCCTAACAAGGCATTGCTATTTGAGCAGCTCAGTGGCGATACAAAATATTACAAAGGAAGTTGGAGGCTTTCAGCGGAGAAAGATTCCACCATCTTTAAATACGATGCACAGGTTGAGCCAAATTCGATGGTGCCATCAGCAATAATCGATTTCTTCATCAAAAACATCGTGCGCCGACAGTTTGAGTCTATGGCTGAAATTGCGTCCCAGAGAAGATCCTCCCAAAAGACGGCATGCAAGCTGTAATGTTTAGTCTGGCTTAGATAAATATGACTATGACCAATTTCAATGAATTACCTAGCGACTTACCCATTCCTCAGGATGATGGGGCTGCCGTTCATTTGATAGGCATGCGCTTGCCTTCCATTGCCTTGAAGACCACCACCGGTGGCCAATTTAACCCTGGCGAGAGTAAGGGCCGCCTGGTGATTTACTGCTACCCGATGACAGGTCAGCCGAACGTTGCTTTGCCAGAAGGTTGGGATCAAATACCGGGGGCAAGGGGTTGTACTCCGCAAAGCTGTTCGTTTAGAGATCACTATCAAGAGTTACGCGTTTTGGGCGCAGAGGTGGTTGGCTTGAGTGTGCAATCTACCGAATACCAAAAGGAGATGTCGGATCGCTTGCATTTGCCGTTTGCGGTATTGAGTGATGAGGGTTATCAATTTCAGAAGGCGTTGCAGCTACCTACTTTTATTGCTGCTGGAATGACTTTGCTAAAGCGCATTACTTTGATTGTGAATCATGGTGTGATTGAAGCGACTCACTACCCCATTTTTCCAAGCGATAGTGATCCGGCTTGGGTGATCAACTACTTAAAAAACCATCCTGCTTAGTTATATTTAGGGCAAATTGTATTTAGCCCAAGTGAACAAGACGTTACCGACGTTTTGCCCACCAGGCACATAGGCAGTCTGAATGCTGAGATCTTTGTAGCTGATGGAGGCAATGGGGAGTACGCCAGGGAAGGGGATGTAGTTCATGATGTCTTGGCGCGACATGATGAAGGCAGTTGCTCCAACACCATACTTCCAGTCGGGACTATTGCCGATGTTCCACATTGGAATCCAGCCATAGCCGACCATGTACTGATAAATTCCATGTGAGTCTTTGAAGGTCATCCCATAAATGCCCTCCCAATTACCGCTGTTGTTTACTAAGCCTCTGCCAAAACCAATACCCATCGGATATTCGGTGTATTGATTGATTTTGTCTTGGGAGTACGCATAAGGCATGTGGTACGTATAGAGGGGAACGTAAAGCTCATTTCCACCTTTATCCCAAATGGACTCCAGGTGATTTGTCGTATTTTGAAACCACTCGGAGGCACTTTCTGCGTGTGAGGAGATCAGCGGAATGCAGAAAAGCAGAAGCACAATGAATCTACGACACATAACTATTAATTTCTGAACTAGATAAAGCAAAACATCTCTAAAGCGAGGTTTAATGCTGTTTTTGTAACAAACTACTTGAACTGACAGGATTATATGTTGCTTTGCAGCAATATTTCCTTGCTAAGCCCAAAATAAGCTATTAATATGGTGCAGTGCAACAAATAACCCTCAAAGGAAATATCATGTTCAAAAATCAATTCGCAGAAAATCAAGCTAAATCCGTAGAAAGCGCCCGCGCATTAGGTCAAACTGCTCTCGAGAATGCTCAAGAGCTGGCAGAAATCAATTACCAGGCAGCTCAACAAGCTGTAGCCAATGCGCAAGCTAAGGCTGCTGAATTGTTAAAGGGCAAAGATGCCAAAGCAGCCTTAGACCTCCTGCAAAGCCCAGAAGTACAAGAGGCGGTTGCTGAGGTTGCTGCTTATCAGAAAAAAGTGGCCGCAGTATTGCGTCGCGGAAACCAAGAATTAGTTGAAGCTGTAGAAGCCGCCATTGATCAATCACAAGATGACTTGAAGAGCTTTGTAGCGACTGCCACCTCCAAGGCGCCTGCTGGCTCAGAAGCATATGTAAGCGCATTTACGTCTGCATTTAACACGGCAATGCAAAACTTTGATCAAGTGCGTTCAACTGCTCAAGACGCTTTTGCAAACTTTGAGAAAAGCGTTGAAACAGCAATGAAGACTGCAGAAGGTCAATTTGGGCAGGCTACTAAGGCAGCAAAAAGCCGCGCTAAGTAATTAGTAGATAATAGCCAAACAGAAAGCCCCGTGTAAGCGGGGTTTTTTACTGGTGTAATTGCAAAAAAATTTGAGAAAATGGCAAGATAGCCGCTAAAAATGCTTGAAGAGGCGCGCTTTTAATTCTTGAGGAAATCGTATGAATCGCATTATGTTGTTGGGAAAAATTCACAGAGCAACCGTTACAGAGGCGGATTTGCATTACGAAGGCTCTTGTGGAATCGATGAAGATTTACTCGATGCTGCCGATATGCGTGAGTTCGAAAAGATCGAGCTTTACAACATTAACAATGGCGAACGTTTCTCAACTTACATCATTAAAGCAAAGCGTGGCTCCGGGATCATTTCTTTGAATGGCGCTGCTGCACGTAAAGCACATGTTGGCGACCATCTGATTATTTGCACATACGGACAAGTCGGCAACGATGAGATTGCAAAGCATGTCCCCAAGATTGTGCTGCTGGGCGAAGGCAATAGCATTAAAGAAATTAAGAAGGTCAATTAATTTCTCGTCAGTCATTGAACTAGGTGTAAGCCAGCATTACAAAAATAAGTTCACGAGATATACTAAGCACAAGCAGGAGAGAGAGGCTATTGGCCTCCACCGAAGGCGCAAACTCCCATGAACGCTCAGGTACCCACTAGGAAGGTACTGCTTATCCTAAACAGCCGTCTGGAGAGCCACCATTTTAATGGTGCACCGAAGGAGCAAGCACTAAGCTAGGACTTAGTGTGAATCTCTCAGGTATCAAGGACAGGGGGAGCGGCAAGCGAGTGACGCATTTAATGCGCACGCGCATGTTAGGAGTCCTGCATGAATACCGCCCCAAGCTAAATCAGTAAGAGCGCATTAGCAATTTCCCCGTATTGGGACCATTAAAAATCTTACTGAATCAGGCAAACAATATGAGCAATATCTACACTAAGGAAGCCCCATACCATCCAGGCTATGAGGATGCCTCGTTTAAGCATGAAGTGTCAAAAGGCGTATCGGAGTTAAGCGAACTGCGGCTGGTAAATGCGCGCTATCTGAAATTTGCAGATGCCATTGTGGACTTCTGTAAAGCGAGTCACGTACCTGCTAAAAAAGTAAGCGCTGGCTAGTAATAGCTATAAAGTAGGCATTAAAAAGTAAAAGCCACCTTCGGGTGGTTTTTTACATTCAATTCTTGATAAGATCATTCATCCAATTGAATGCTGAATACATCATGAGAATAGTCAGAATAATATCGATATTGTTAGCAAGCCTATTTGTGCTGAGTGCATGTTCCAAAGAGGAGCAGTCTAATGTGATTAAGGTTGCTGTGTCGCCTGCTATCCCTCCAATGCTATTTGAGAAAGATGGCAAATATACGGGCGTTGATTTGGAGATATTTGAAGGCTACTGCAAGTCCCGGGGCTGCACATTCAAAATGACTGCATATGATTGGCTGGGCATGTTGGGCGCTGTAACTAGTGGGCAAGCCGATGTCGCTTTCTCGGGGATATCTATTACAGATAAACGCAAAGAAGTGATAGATTTTTCCAAGCCATATTTCACTAGCACTTGGGATTTAATTAGCCTGCAAAATCGCCATATCAAGATTACCGATTTATCTCAGTTAAAAAAATACACTATTGCTTATCCCACCGGTAGCGTCTTTGATGATTATGTAAAAGATGTGTTGCAGCCAAAAGGGTATTACTCCTTAGGCCGAGTAAAGCTATATCCATCACCCGCAGAGGCCTTGATTGCCTTACAAAATGGCAATGTGGACCTGGTATTTGTGGATAGCGTAATGTTGCAGAGTTATCAAAAATCATTAAATCTCCCGGTGAGCAGTAGCTACCAAGTAGTTGGATTTGATAATCTAGGATTTGCCTTTAAAAAAGGCTCCAAATTGAGGGATGACTTTAATTTGTATCTTTCTGAGCTGGGCCCAGAAAAATTAAAGGCAATAATTAATCGCTGGACGAAATAAATTGTAGTGATTTTGATATATTGGGTTAAAGTGTTTCTAAGCTGATTATTTCAATTATTCATAAGGAAAAATATGTCCCATCATGACAAATTAATTGCCGCTTTCGAAACATACCAATCAGAGAATGAAAAATTCCACGGTAAAGGGATTAAAGCTTCTGCTGCTAGAGCTCGTAAGGCTTTACAAGAGATTGCTGGTTCTTGTAAAGAGCGCCGCAAAGAAATTACTGCTGAAAAAGAAGCGCTTGAAGGCAAGCCAAAGGGTGAGGGCATGTCACAAGATGCTGCTCGTCACGCACATATCAGAAAATAAATCATTTCTGCCAAGTAAAAAGTCACCATCAGGTGACTTTTTACTTAGAGGTCAACGTTTTCTAGAGCGGGGCCTTTCAAGTGGCGAGTATCTGCCCACTGTTCTACTGTCCAGCCACTGGCTTCTTCATGGCTAATCCAATTTAATGATGCATTTGGTACCGAGACAATTCGCTGGGCGCTGAGAGATTGCTTGCTTGCAATGCGATACATCATGTCGAGTGTGCCGCCATGACTCACCACCAAAATAGTTTTACCAGCATGGCGCTCTTGGATTCTGTCCAGGGCATTTTGTACGCGAACTGCAAACTGCTGAATACTTTCGCCACCTGCGAGATCATGATCTAAGTCGCGAGCAATATGCGCTTGCCATATATCGGGCTGCAGCAGTGGGGCTTCAGTAATTGATAGCCCTTGAAGTGCGCCAAAATTGCGCTCTCGTAAGGCGCTATCGATTTGTGCTTCCACTCCAAATAATTCAACCACAGCATTTGCAGTATCAACCGCTCTTTTCAGGTCGCTGGTATACAAGACATCAAATTTGAGATTAATGTCTTTAAGTGCTTGAGCCATTTGACGTGCTTGTAATATACCTTTGGGATTAAGGGGGGTGTCGGTGTGGCCTTGCAATCGTCTTTCGGCATTCCAGGGGGTTTCACCATGGCGAATCAGGCAGAGTGTTGTTGTTGGCATATGGCAATAATAAGTCGAGTTAACTTCTTTCGGATTTTGAAAAGTGGAGGAGATCTCCGGGGATAAGATATCCGGACTCGAGTGCCTCCGCTCTAATGCCGCCTCTATTATCAAATGCATGCAGGAAATCAGGCCTTTTGAGTAGATTGGCTGGTCGCTGGCAGGGCACACACAATTCTGTGCCCCTAAACGCAAGGCTACCTAAATAGAAAATCTTACCAACCAGATCGTTAAGCTCACTTGCAGAAATATTGCTAATAACGAGATTTCTGCGGGCATCACTTTCACTAAAAACTGCATATTGTTTGGTAAGGAGCTGTTGATTGGCATCCTCAATGCCAGAAAGCGCAATGAGAGAAATATGTCGAATCTTGGGTTTGGTTTTAGAGAATGCACCTATGCCTAGTGCGTAGCGATCACCCTCAATTCCTTTGCCAGCAACGATATTGGCTTGTGCAAGTTGCATCATCGATTCGCCCGCTCGAGAGGCAATTTGAATTGAATGAATTTGCGGAGATACTGTCATGATAAGAGCATAGTACATAAGAAAAAGCCCCGGTAATTTCGGGGCTTAGTACTTATGCTGCGATAGGTTCAGCTGTTGGTGCCGCGACTGGAGGTCGCTTATTGATGGCCCTCTGAATCTTTGCCTTCTCTTTAGGCTTAGTGCTGGATTCAAGCAATTTGCTTAATTGAGTTGTTGTGAGTGGACCCAATTTAGCTTTGCCGGTTTTGCTAACCATAGGGTCGTTTTTTCTATTTCTTTGATTTTGGCCAACAGCCATAATTTTTCCTTGAGTCTTGGAATGATGAACCTCTGAGCTTGCTCAGCAGACTCCCCTAAGTAGGGCGCGGAATAGTGATCACAAATCAGAATAACAGTTAAGCCGTTCAGGCGCTATGATTAGATCTAATGAGTGCACCTAATCTGAAATTAGCTCCAATACGTTTGCTGAACATGAGGACTCGCATGTCTTACCTTAAATATTTTTTGTTACTGAGCGTGCTTAGCCTCGGTGCCTGTGCTGCGGTTTACACAGATGCATCAGATTCAAACCATGTCACCTTTCTCATTAGTGATGGTGAATCCATTGCATCGTTAACACCAAAGGCCAATGCGTATTGCGCTCAATACGGCAAGACTGCGTCGTTTAGAAAAAGTGACACTCAGTTAGTTGCGGTATTTGACTGTAACTGGCCAACATCTAGTCCTCGCTAGACTTAGCCAGCAAGGTCTGATTGGTAGATGAGGCCTGCATGTTCTCTTAGTGCATGGAATTGAATAGATTCCCAGCGCTGTTGAGCTACATCTAATTCGGATTTATGACTAGCCAAAAATACAGAGGCCCCCACAACATCCTCTGCCATGCGGTGAATATTTTCTTGAATGAATTTTTTGAGTGCTACAGGATCATCTGAGCTGACCCAGCGTGCTAAGTTGTAGCGTGCAGGTAGCAAGCGTACTTCAGCGCCATATTCAGTTTGCAGGCGATGGCTCACAACCTCAAACTGTAGTTGCCCAAAAGCGCCGAGCAACATCGTGCCGCCAGTCATTGGGCGGAATACTTGAATCGCACCCTCTTCGCCAAGTTGCATTAAGCCTGTGCGCAGTTGTTTTGAGCGCAATGGATCGGCAGATTCAACCATGCGGAAAATTTCTGGAGCAAAAAATGGTAGACCTGTGAATTGCAATTGTTCACCTTCGGTGAGTGTATCGCCTAGTCTGAGAAGACCGTGGTTTGGTAATCCAATGATGTCACCAGGAAAGGCTTCATCTAAGATATCACGGCGTTGTGACAAGAAGGATAATGCATTGTTGGTGCGCACCTCTTTGCCATTGCGGCAGATCTTGAGTTTCATGCCACGTTGAAAATGGCCTGAGCAGATGCGTAAGAAGGCAACGCGATCTCGATGGGCCGGATCCATATTGGCTTGAATCTTGAAAACTACTGCAGAGAATTTATTTTCAGCGGGGCTCACCTCGCGTTGCAAGGCTTTGCGTGAGCCTGGTGATGGTGCGAGCTCCACTAAAGTATTTAGAATCTCACGCACACCAAAATTATTAATGGCTGAGCCAAAGAATACCGGTGACTGGCGGCCCGCCAAAAAAGCTTCCAGATCAAATGCGGGCATTGCAGTTTGAATGAGATCCACTTCAGCAAGTGCGTTTTCAAGATCAGTACCTAGACGCTCTTTTAGCGCTGGATCATTGACGCCAACAATTGCATGAGAATCTTCAGTTACGCGATCTTCACCTGCTTTAAACATGCGCATTTGGGATTTGGCAATATCAATTACACCCGCAAATGATTTGCCCATGCCTACAGGCCAGGTAAAAGGAACTACTTCAATGCCTAGTGCAGTTTCGATTTCATCCATCAGCTCCATGGGCGGCTTTACTTCGCGATCCATCTTGTTGATGAAGGTGACGATTGGCGTGTTGCGTGCACGACAGACTTCAAGCAAACGTAGGGTTTGTGATTCGACACCATTCGCAGCATCAATCACCATCAGGGCGGAATCAACCGCAGTTAAAACGCGATAAGTATCTTCCGAGAAATCTTGGTGGCCCGGCGTGTCTAGCAGATTAATAATGCAATCGCGATACTCCATTTGCATTACTGAGCTAGCTACAGAAATGCCACGCTGTTTCTCGATCTCCATCCAGTCAGATGTCGCATGGCGACTGGCTTTCCGAGCCTTGACGCTGCCAGCAATCTGAATGGCACCTGCATATAGCAAGAGTTTTTCAGTAAGCGTGGTCTTGCCAGCATCTGGGTGAGAGATGATGGCAAAGCTACGGCGTCTTAAAACTTCTGCGCCGGGAGTGCTGGAGGTAATGGTATCGATGGTAATTCTGCGCTTAATCTAATTGACAGAATTATAAGCGGGAGGGCTTCTTAGAATTGCTCTTCAGGCCTCACAAAGCGCCATTTTCCAGGCGGCAGGGCGCCCAGAGAAATTCTGCCCATGCGGACACGCTTCAGACCTAAAACTCGAAGGCCAACCATCTCACACATGCGCCGAATTTGACGCTTGCGACCTTCTCGTAGAACAAATCGAAGCTGGTCTTCGTTCTGCCAGCTCACTTGGGCTGGCTTTAATACAACCCCATCTAATTCCAGGCCATGTTTTAGCCTGTCTAAATCTTCAAAAGAGAGAGCGCCTTCAACCCGGACTAAATACTCTTTCTCAATAGGACTGTTTTCACCAATCAGAAGCTTGGCAATACGACCATCTTGGGTTAATACCAGCATGCCAGTAGAGTCGATGTCGAGACGCCCCGCAGGTGCAAGTCCTCGGGTATTAAAGCGAGGGTTACGCCCCTTATCAAGCGGGCTAGCAAAGTAATTGTCTGGGGTAATGAGTGAAGCGGCGGGTTGATACTCTTGCTCATCATCGTAGTGGGAGATGAAGCCCACTGGTTTATTGAGGATGACGGTAATCCTGGATGCCTGCTGCGCTTTAGCTCCAGACTGCAGCTCAATTTTCTGATGACGAAAAGCTCGAGAGCCTAGTTCATTGACTACTTCGCCATCTACGGTTACCAGGCCCTGCTCAATATAAGAGTCAGCTTCACGACGGGAGCATAGACCTAGTTCAGAGAGTAGCTTGGAGACACGAATTTTTTCTTCCATGGCTACATTATCGGGCAATTACTTTAATAAAGACCAGGTTCTGAGTAGATGAATGCTGAATGGGTTTAATAGGGGCTGGCTTCGTTAAAGGGCCTATTTTTAAAGCGCTTATGGACCCAATAGTATTCAGCAGGCCTGAGCCTTATTTCTTGTTCAAAAATTTGATTTAAGCGCGCGGTATCTACTTCTGGATTCTCAGTTGGAAAATTTTCAAGCGGCTTACTGATTGAGCAAACATAGCCAGCCTCATTCTGCTTGAGAGTCGTGATCATCATGCAGACCTGTGCCCCCGTGATTTTGGCGAGCCGTGATACAGCAGTAATAGTATTAGTTTGAATATTAAAGAAGGGTACAAAAGTAGAGTCTTTCAGGCCCAAGTCAATATCAGGTGCAATGATGATGAAGCTGCCCTTGCGGATTTCTCGGATCAGCTCAATAGTGTTACCTTGGCGATCAATCGAGTTTCCACCAAAGCGATTGCGCCACTCAATAATTTTCTTATTGAAGAAGGGGCTTTTCATTCTCTGGAAAAATCCAGACGTGCGAGGCCAGCCTTTATCGTCAGCAAGCGCACTCAAAATAATGCTGCCTTCAATGCCAATGAAATGCATATTGACTAGGATGCGCGGTTGCCCGTCCTTTAGATCAACTTCTGATCGAACTTCAATCATATCGGCAAGCTGTTTTTTGCTGCCGAGCCAAATGATGCTTTTCTCTACTAGACTACGACCAAGCAGTCGCCAATGTTGTTTGCGAAGTTGATCGATCTCTTGGGCGTTCAGCTCAGGAAAGCAAAGCTCTAAATTTTTCTGGACTACACGATTGCGAGCATTGGGAATATGCGCTGCTAGGTAGCCTAAGCCATAGCCAACAGAGACCAGGGTCTTGTACGGGAGTGATACCAGAAATCTGAGGAGCGCTACCCCAGAGTAGTTTGAAAGGTTTTTAAACAAAACAGAATTTATTCTGAGCTGTAACGAGTCAATGATTTGGCGTAGCGAATATTCACCTCTTCATCTGAACTAATCGACATTCCTAGATCATTGACCAATCCAGTCTCTAGTCGATAAGCCCACCCATGAACAGTGAGCTCTTGCCCTCTAGCCCAGGCATCTTTAACAATCGTGGTTTCACAGACGTTAACAACTTGCTCGATCACATTCAGTTCGCATAGGCGGTCTTGACGTTTGGGGGTTGGGATGGCTTCGCCAAGATAGCGCTCATGTTTTTGATGCACATCTTTGACGTGACGTAACCAGTTATCGGCCAAGCCTATGCGCCTATCTGCCATTGCGGTGTGCACACCAGAGCATCCGTAATGACCAACAACCAAAATATGTTTGACCTTTAAAAGATCAATTGCAAATTGAATTACAGACAAACAATTGAGATCGGTATGCACCACTACGTTCGCAACATTTCGGTGAACGAATAATTCACCCGGAAGAAGATTTACGATTTCATTAGCAGGAACACGACTATCTGAGCAGCCAATCCAAAGATATTCTGGCGCTTGCTGAGAAACTAGGCGCTTAAAGAAATTAGCATCCTTGGCGATCATGGCTTCCGCCCATTCGCGATTATTGGCAAATAGCTGGTCTAAGGCGCTGGAGTTCTTCATAATCATGTTTTGAGTTTAAAGTATTCTTATGATGCCTATTTGGTTAAAACAAACCCCCACTGGCATTGTCCTTAATTTGCATTGTCAGCCAGGTGCAAAGCTGACCAAGGTAGTTGGTCTTCATGATGGCTGTCTCAAGATATCTCTGCAGGCCCCTGCGCTTGAAAACAGGGCAAATGAGATGCTCTTATCTTGGCTTTCCAAGCAGTTAAGAGTGCCCCAAAAGCAAATTCAACTCTTATCGGGTCAAAGTAGCCGCATTAAGAGGGTAGAAATCTGGGGCTCGATCACCCCAGAGCAAATTATTGAAGTGCTAAGCCCCTAAGGTTTACCAAAATATCGCCCACAGAATCCCTAATATCAGCACCCATTTTCCGACGTAATAAACGCTGCGATGCTTCGCTTTCAGCTTTTTTGCCTGGGCTCTGAGGTGATAAAAATACTTAAAGAGAATATTTACAAATCCAACTTTCTCTCCCTCAACATTTTGTGAGGAGGCGGCACTCATTACATAGCGCCCGAACCAGCGATTGAGCAATTGCACCAATTTAGTGTGAACTGGCCGCTCAACATCACAAAACAAGACAATGCGTTGGTGGTCAGTTTCGTTAGCTGCATAGTGGATATAGGTTTCGTCAAACATCACTGGTTCGCCGTCTTTCCAGAAATAACGCTCACCATCGACGTCAATAAAGCACTTGGGATCATTTGGGGTGACTAGGCCAATGTGATAGCGTAGTGAGCCTGCATAAGGGTCTCTGTGGCGTACTAGTGTTGCTCCAGGGGGTAGCGAGGCAAACATTGCTGCCTTGATTGAGGGGATGGATTTCAGGAGGGCGACAGTTTTCGGGCAATTAAGCTGTGCGGATGGCATTTCCTTGCCATACCAATAGAGGTGAAAGCGTTTCCAGCCCGTCCGAAAGAAGGAATTAAAGCCAATATCGTTATATCCGGTAGCGGCTGCAATGGCACCATCTGCATTTAGGGCAAGAGCTTCATCACGAATGATTTGCCAGTTATCTTGAAGCGGCTTCATTTCAGGAAAGTCGGCAACTGGAATAAATGCCCCAGCCTTGGTTTTTGAGAATAAGTAGAGCAGGCTATTAATTGGCGCTAAAAGTACTTGATAGTCTGTTAATGAGCGCACTAAGCCAAATCGGACCTTGCCTCTGAAATAAACATAAACAGCTGAGACAACAAAGATCAAAAAGACAAGATGACGAAGTTCCATGAGGTTTACCAATTAGCGTTAACACTAGTATTTTAATTTGGATGGAGCGCCATTTCACCCCTATTTTTGTAATGAATATGCTCAAATGTTGGCTATGGTCAAAAGAGGCCGTGGTAAATGCACCTAATTAGGGCTGCAAAGATGATTTATTAAGGAAAACTGTATGAATGGATTCGCAAAATGGCTTTTAAGCCTTGTATTGATAGGCCTAGCGGGTTTAGCAGCTTATACCTGGATTATGCTGAATTGGAGCTATGGCAGTGGTGAGCGTGCTGGTTATGTTCAGAAATTTTCCAATCGGGGCTATATTTGCAAAACTTGGGAGGGTGAGCTGGCGATGGTGTCTATGCCGGGAACTATGTCAGAAAAATTCCTCTTTACGGTACGTGAAGATGCTGTAGCGCAAAAAATTAATGCCAATTTGGGCAAAAAAGTTGCACTTAAGTACGATCAGCACATTGGATTGCCAACCACTTGCTTTGGTGACACCGAGTATTTTGTGTCAGATGTGACAGTTCTAGAAGAGTAAAAAGCGGCAATAAAAAAATTGCTGTGACGCAGCTTTATTTTTGTAATTTTTTGTGGTTAAAATCATGTAAGCGCAAGGTGCGCTGACATCAATATCTATAAGGAGCTTCACTTGAACAAAGCAGAACTAATCGCAGCGATTGCTGACGACGCTGAGATCTCAAAAGCCAAAGCTGAATTTGCATTGAATTCTGCTATTGAGCAAATCATTAAAGCTGTTACTAAAGGCGACTCAGTACAACTGATCGGTTTCGGTACTTTTGCTTCTGGTAAGCGCGCTGCACGCATGGGTCGCAACCCAAAAACTGGCGAGCCACTCAAAATTGCTGCTGCTAAAACTGTTAAGTTTTCTGCTGGTAAAGCATTTAAAGATTCAGTTAACAAGCGTAAGAAGTAATTCTTGCTTTGTTGATGAAAAAGCCCGGCATGCCGGGCTTTTTTGTTTCTATAGATAAGCTAAAGCTTTGGTGCAAATATTGAATCTGAATTATTAGCTTTGCACCAATCTTCGGTGGCGATGAATACTCATCAAAATGCCGGCACCAAATCCCAGCGTTACTAAAGCAGTGCCTCCGTAGCTAATAAAGGGTAGTGGAACGCCTACAACTGGTAACAAGCCGCTGACCATGCCAATGTTGACAAAGGCGTAAGTAAAGAAAATCATCGTCACTGATGCGCCTAGTAGTCGTGTAAATAAATTGGGCGCGCTGGCGGAGATGGCTAGACCTCGTTTAACTAAGGCAAAGAAAAGTGCTATCAAGACTAGATTGCCTAGCAGGCCGAATTCTTCAGAGTACACGGCAAATATAAAGTCGGTATGTTTTTCTGGAATAAATTCAAGGTGGGCTTGCGTACCCTGAAACCAGCCTTTGCCAAAAAATCCACCCGAACCGATTGCGATCATGGACTGGATCGTATGGAAGCCCTTCCCGAGCGGATCACTGCTTGGATCAAGCAGGGTGCACACTCGATACTTTTGATAGGTATGTACAAATGGCCACACGACATCTTGCGCGCAAATAGTGCTGCCAAAAATAATAATCAGAATAATTCCGAGGGCTCCAATGCCTATGAATGGCAAGATCCACTTCCAAGGTAAACCGGCAAGAATAATCACATACATGCCTGCTGCAAAAACCAATAATGAAGTTCCTAGGTCTGGCTGGCGGGCAATGAGAAGTACTGGTATGCCAAGAATAATCGCGGCCACGCCATAATCCCAGGATTTTTGTATGCCTTCTCGCTTTTGAAAATACCATGCGAGCATCAGTGGCATGGCAATCTTCATTAACTCTGAGGGCTGAATTACAAAACCAATATTGAGCCAGCGCCTCGCACCTTTTTTAATTAATCCAAATATGGCAACTGCGATGAGTAGTGCAACTCCAATCCCATAAATCCAAACGGCAGCCATCTCTAACCATTTTGGTGGAATGCGGGAAACAATCCACATCACTGCAAATGAAAGCGCTAAGTTGCGAAGCTCGTCTTCAAATCGAACGGGCGTATTTTGACTTGCAGATATAAATATAATAAATCCAATTCCTGCCAAGCCAAGTAAAATAAGGCCTAGCTGTCGATCAAGTCCGCTAAAAATACTGAAAAATATTTTTTTTACTTTGCCTATGGCGCTCTTTTCCATTCAGGAATCTCCTTGGGCCATTTACCTTCAAGATAAAAATCAAGCGCTTTACGTGCAATCGGCGCAGCATGCTGCGCTCCAAATCCAGCGTTCTCAACAACCATTGCAATCACAATCGTAGGTTTATCTGCGGGTGCAAAAGCTACATACAAAGCATGGTCTCGCAAAAATTCTGCTGTAGATCCGTGGTGATACTCTTTTGAGTTCAAACTAAACACTTGTGCCGTTCCAGTTTTTCCCCCAGCTTGATAACCTGTTCCTTTAAAAACAGAAGCAGAGGTTCCAGAAATATTCACTTCAACCATGGCCTTTTTGATGGTCTCAATATTCTCAGGAACCAGGTCAATGCGATAACTTTCTTTTGGGGTTGTGAGCGTACGATTTCTTGTAAACGGATCTTCAATTGCCTTCACTAGATGCGGCTTCATCACAATGCCATTGTTAGCGAGGTTTGCCATGGCATGAGCCAGTTGCAAAATGGTAAATGCGTTATATCCCTGACCAATGCCCAAAGAAATTGTTTCACCTTCGTACCATTTTTGCTGCTCTGGTTTTTTGAAAGTGTTTTTCTTCCATTCAGTGGATGGAAGAACGCCCTTGGATTCACCTTGCAAATCGATGCCAGTGATTTGCCCAAAACCAAACGGCTTCATAAAGTCATGCATCATGTTGACGCCCATATCGCGAGCTAACAAGTAATAGTAAGTATCGCAAGATTCAACAATGGACTTTTGCATATCAACGATACCGTGCCCACCTTTTTTATCATCACGGAAGGTGTGATTACCAAATTCAAAATAACCCGGGTCAGAGATTGACTGTGATGGTGTGCGCTTTTTAGTTTCTAAAGCTGCGAGCGCCATAAATGGTTTATATGTAGAACCCGGTGGATAAATTCCTTTTAGCGGGCGGTTATAGAGTGGCTTTTGTGGGGATTCATTCAGCTCTTTCCACGTCACCGAATCAATACCCTCAACAAAGTCATTTGGATTGAAGTTGGGCTTCGATACAAAGGCTAGGATATCGCCAGTCTCAGGTTCAATCGCTACAAATGCACCGCGGAAATTTCCGTAGAGCTGCTCTACTAAATATTGCAGTTTGATATCAACTGACAGCACCACATTTTTTCCGGGTATTGAAGGTGAGCTAGAGAGTGTGCGTACTGGTTTGCCTCCTGCAGTAATTTCTACCTGGTCATATCCTGGCACTCCGCGAAGAACCGATTCATAGCTTTGCTCTAGGCCAATTTTTCCAACGTATTGAATGCCCGGCAAAAAAGAAGTCTGCAAAGCATCCGGATCATCTGCTTTGGAGTTCTCAATTTCCACCTGCATTTTCTCTTTGTCTTTTTGAGAAACGCGCCCGATATAGCCAATTAAATGGGATGCTAATTCGTTATAGGGGTACTCTCGGAAGCTACGGGCGCGGATCTCAACACCAGGAAATCGATAGCGATTAGCCATAAATCTGGCTGTTTCGGCCTCGGTAAGCATCGATCTAAGCGGAAATGTACCCATTTTTCGAGAATCTTCAAGTGAGCGCTTGAAATTTCGACGGTCTCTAGGAGAAATCAGCACAATTTGGGAGAGTTCATCGATCAGATCATCAACATTGCCTTTAACTTCTTCAGCATTGACATCTAGAGTCAGCGCTGAATAGTTTCTACCAATCACGATTCCATTGCGGTCTATGAGGAGGCCCCGATTGGCTGGTGCTGGAACTAGGGCAATGCGATTGTTCTCTGCTAATAGGGCGTATTTACCGTGACTGACTAGTTGCAACCAAACCAATCGCGTAATTAGCAATAGGAAGCAAAAAGTAACAAACAAGGTCGCAATATGAATGCGCTCTTGAAACGAATCGAGATTTGGTTTTTTAAAAGAAACCATGTGACGCGTTAAAGCGGACGATTGTGATCAACGTCAATTGGTCGACGTTGAGGTGATAGCAGGATACGTGTTGCTATGGGCCATAGGAGCCCTTCAATGAGAGCCTGAATAGCTCCAGTAAGTGCCCACCAATAGACTTCACCACTTAAGAGCCAATGGGCCAGCACTGGAAACAAAGAAACCAATAAAAAGATTGGTAAAAGATGTAGGGCTTGCGTTAGCACTGGCAGGGCGATGATTCGTCGATGCCAAGATATGGCAATGTAAGCCACCAATGAATAGCTAAATGCATGAAGACCCAAAAGATCAGAGTTGTGAACATCCATTAGTAGACCAAGAATGAAGGCAATGATCACGCCCACATATCGATGCTGGTGGATATTCCAAAAAACGGTGCAAATAATGAGCCAGTCAGGAACCCAATCATAGTTACCAATAGGCAATAGGTTTAGCAGCAACGCACAAAACAAGCTGAAATAGATAAAGACCGGATTGACCGGACGCAGAATATAGCCGCTTTGAAAGTCAATCATTGCATGCCTCGCGCACGAGTTTGGCGGCGACCTGGAGTATTGGTCAGTGGCGCACCGGGCTTGGTGGCGATAGACGCCTTAGCATCCCATTGCGGATCATAGAGAAGGGCAAGGGCCTGGCGATAGCGATTGACTGGTGCTGCCGGTACGCAAAATACATTAGAAGAGTTTTTGTCGGCATTGCGCTCGATCCGGCTAATCACTGCCACTGCAAAGCCAGGCGGATAAACGCCATCGATACCAGAGGTAATGAGCACATCACCGACTTCTAAGTCACTTGCTACCGGTAGATAGCGAAGCTCAAGGGGGTTGCCCCGTCCTGCGCCGAATACTGCAGCTCTCAAGCCATTGCGTGCTACTTGTACAGGGACGGCAAAGTCACGATCCTCCAGCAGAGAAACTTCAGCGGAGTTGTCGTACAGGCGCACTACCTGACCAAGGATTCCGGAATCATTGGCGATGGGGTTGCCTAGTTTGAGGCCATCATTACTTCCGCGATTAATCACAATGCGCTGAGAAATCGGATTGGGTGGATTAAATAAAATTTCCACAGGCAATGTTTTGAATGGCACTTGCTTTTGCAGGTCCATTAACTGTCGCAGGTTTTGATTTTCTACAAGAAGAAATTCTGATTGATTGGCGAGCAAAGAGAGTTCTGCTTGCCGCACTTTCATTTCTTGATTTTCTTTATCAAGCGTTCCGCGGCTGGTGAAATATTCTGATGTTGCTTCATATGCATTACGCGGCATCATCATCACATACTCGAGTGGACGCAACAACCAATTGACGTTACTGCGAATTGGATCCAGTGCCTTAAAGCGAAAATCGATCAACATCAATGCGATGCTGATCGATAGACAGACAATCAGTTTTACTAAAGCCGGAACGCCTTGTCTGAAAAGTGGAGGAGCGCTATGTTGCAATTCCCTAGTCGACGTTTAAGTCAATTACTCTTGTGAGAACACGCCGCCCAACTTATCCATGCGCTCTAAGGCGATGCCGCAACCACGAGCAACGCAAGTGAGAGGATCTTCAGCAACATGAATTGGTAGGCCAGTTTCTTCAAGCAGCAAGCGATCGAGGTCGCGCAATAGTGCGCCACCACCAGTGAGCATCATGCCGCGCTCAGCGATGTCCGATGCCAGCTCAGGTGGAATCTGCTCGAGTGCTGCTTTAACTGCTGTCACGATTTGGTTCAATGGATCAGTTAAGGCTTCCAAAATTTCATTGCTAGTTACCGTGAAGCTGCGTGGAATACCTTCAGAGAGATTGCGACCTTTTACTTCCATCTCGCGAACTTCAGCCCCAGGAAATGCGGAGCCAATCGTTTTCTTAATTAACTCTGCAGTTTGCTCACCAATCAACATGCCATAGTTACGACGAATGTAATTGGTGATAGCTTCATCAAACTTATCGCCACCAACACGAACGGAGCCTTTGTAAACCATGCCGCCCAATGACATCACGCCAACTTCGGTTGTACCGCCGCCAATGTCAACCACCATGGAGCCGGCGGCTTCGGAAACTGGCAAGCCAGCACCAATCGCAGCAGCCATTGGCTCTTCAATTAAAAATACTTGTGATGCGCCTGCACCTAACGCGGATTCGCGAATGGCACGACGCTCAACTTGAGTTGATCCACACGGTACGCAAATAATGATGCGTGGGCTTGGCTTTAGCAGCTTGCTCTCGTGCACCATTTTGATAAATTGCTTGAGCATTTGCTCGGTAATCGTGAAATCGGCAATAACGCCGTCTTTCATAGGGCGAATAGCCTCAATATTTCCAGGAACACGCCCCAACATGGCTTTTGCTTCTTTTCCGACGGCCAAAATGGTTTTTTTGCCACTTGGGCCACCTTCTGTGCGAATTGCCACAACTGACGGTTCATCAAGCACAATACCCCGTTCACGCATGTAAATTAAGGTGTTGGCGGTACCTAGGTCGATGGCCAGGTCATTAGAAAAGTAGCTGCGGAAAAAACCAAACATGATGTAGTGGGAAAATAAGTAAGTGTTAAAAAATATATATATGAATGATACTCTAGCGCCCCATGAAACTTGATGATGTCCAGCGCATTGCGCACCTTTCCAGCCTTGACTTAAGCCAGGCAGAAGCCGAGGCAGTATTGCCTCAATTACAGGCAGTTTTTGCCTTGGTTGAGGAGATGCAGGCTGTCGATACGACCGGCTTGGCACCTTTGGCGCACCCCATTCTCTTTTTGCGAGACTTGGCCCAACCCTTACGAACGGATGCGGTTACCGAAGTCGACCATCGCGCCGAAAATATGCAATCCGCCCCTGCCGTGCAGGATGGCTACTTTTTAGTTCCGCGGGTGATCGAATGAGCTGGCACCAAACCTCCATTGCCTTAATGGCAAAAGCATTGGCCGCTAAAGAGGTCTCTAGCACTGAGCTGACCAAGTACTTTCTGGAGCGTATTGAGGCTGGAAAACGCTGGAATGCATATCTTGATGTAAGTGCTCACTTAAGTTTAGAGCAAGCCTCTAAAGCAGATGCCTTATTGTCCTCTGGAAAAGGCGGAAAGCTGACTGGCATTCCCGTAGCTCACAAAGATGTGTTTGTTACGCGCGGATGGAGGTCCACTGCAGCATCCAAAATGCTCGAGGGTTACCTTAGTCCATTTGATGCAACGGTAGTTTCTAATCTTGGAATTCCAGATGAAATCAACCCCAATGGTGCCGGTATGGTTTGCCTTGGCAAGACCAATATGGATGAGTTCGCTATGGGCTCCTCTAATGAAAATTCAGCCTATGGGCCAGTCTTAAATCCTTGGAATTCAGAATATGTTGCTGGTGGTTCTTCTGGAGGTTCTGCAGCGGCCGTGGCAGCTGGACTAGCTCCGATTGCAACAGGCACAGATACTGGTGGCTCAATACGTCAGCCGGCCGCTTTTTGTGGGCTGACTGGGATTAAGCCAAGTTACGGGCGCGTATCTCGATACGGGATGATTGCCTACGCATCTTCCTTAGATCAGGCAGGCCCCATGGGCAAGAGCGCTGAGGACTGCGCTCTATTGCTTTCCGCAATGTCTTCCCACGATCCGCGTGACTCCACCTCTCTCGCTGACTCTGGCGAGGACTACGGACGCTATCTCACACAGAATTGGAAAGAAGGCGCCTCTAATCCAGCAAAACCTTTAGAAGGCTTGCGAGTTGGATTGCCAAAAGAATTCTTTGCAGAAGGTCTCGCGCTGGAAGTAGCTAATGCCGTTAATGCTGCTGCAAAAGCATTGCAAGACTTAGGTGCACAGCTTGTGGACGTGAGTTTGCCTAAAACCAAGTTATCTATTCCTGTCTATTACGTTTTAGCCCCAGCTGAAGCCTCAAGTAATTTGAGTCGCTTTGATGGTGTGCGTTACGGACACCGCGCAAATGAATATCGTGATTTATCTGATATGTATAAGAAGTCACGTACTGAAGGTTTTGGCGCAGAAGTAAAGCGTCGCATCTTAGTTGGCACCTATGTGCTTTGTCATGGTTATTACGATGCGTATTACCTGCAAGCCCAAAAAATTCGTCGCATTATTGCGGCGGACTTTCAGGCAGCATTTGAAAAGTGCGATGTCATCTTAGGACCAGTAGCGCCAGATGTTGCATGGCGTTTAGGTGAAAAATCAAAAGACCCAGTGCAGATGTATTTAGAAGATATTTACACGCTCTCAACAAACTTAGCAGGGTTGCCAGCAATGAGCGCCCCATGTGGGTTTAGTTCAAATAATTTACCAATTGGCATGCAGCTTATTGGTAATTATTTTTCTGAGGCGCGCTTACTTCAGGTGGCGCATCAATATCAACAAAGTACTGATTGGCATTTGCGTCAAGCAAGCGAGGTGGCATGATGCAATGGGAAATCGTTATTGGTCTAGAGACTCACGCACAGCTTCAAACGCAATCGAAAATTTTCAGTGGCGCAAGTACGCGCTTTGGTGCTGGCCCTAATACCCAAGCTTGTGCAGTTGACCTGGCCTTACCTGGTGTTTTGCCAGTATTAAATCGTCAGGCAGTTGAGCATGCCATTCGTTTTGGTTTGGCAGTCAATGCCAAGATTACGCCTGCAAGTATTTTTGCCCGCAAGAACTATTTTTACCCCGACTTGCCAAAGGGATACCAAATTAGTCAGATGGATCTTCCGGTGGTTGTGGGCGGCCATCTGGAAATATTAGTCGGCGATCAAGTCAAGGTAGTTGAGCTCACGCGCGCCCACATGGAAGAGGACGCAGGTAAGTCAGTTCATGAGGAGGGCTTCTTAGGGCCGCATGGCGAAGCATCCAGTGGTATCGATTTAAATCGTGCTGGCACACCGTTGTTAGAAATTGTGACTGAGCCAGTGATGCGTAGTGCTGCTGAAGCAGTGGCTTATGCCAAAGCACTCCACACACTAGTTGTTTGGTTGGGTGTGTGTGATGGCAATATGCAAGAAGGCTCCTTCCGTTGTGATGCCAACGTATCCGTTCGACCAGTGGGTCAAAAAGAATTTGGTACCCGCTGCGAGATTAAGAACCTAAATTCCTTCCGCTTTTTAGAGGAAGCGATTCAATATGAAGTGCGTCGTCAAATTGAATTAATTGAAGATGGCGGCAAAGTCGTGCAAGAAACTCGCCTTTACGATCCCGATCGCCAAGAAACTCGCAGCATGCGAAGTAAAGAGGATGCAAACGACTACCGCTATTTTCCAGATCCCGATTTATTGCCGGTAGTCATTGATGATGCATGGATTGCTGATGTGCGTAGCAAGATGCCTGCTCTCCCAGCCCAGCTCCGTGAACAATGGCAAGGCGAGTTTGGTTTAAGTGCCTACGATACGCAATTGCTCACGCAAGATCGAGATACCGCTAAAGTATTTGAAGAACTTTTGGCTATTGTTGGTAAGCCGCTGGCAAAGGCTGCAGCCAACCTCATTGCGGGTGAGTTTGCCTCATCACTCAATCGCGCCGGCATTGCTACTGCAGATGCACCACTAAAGGCAGAACATTTAGCCCCGCTATTAACTCGCGTAGCAGATGGCACCATCTCTAACAAAATTGCAAAAGATATCTTTGCGATTCTGTGGGAAGAGGCTGTTTCAGGCAAGCCAATTAGCACTGTTGATCAAGTGATTGACGCTAAAGGTTTAAAGCAGATTAGCGATAGTGGTGAGCTTGAGGCCATGATTGATAAAGTATTGGCCGCTAACGAGAAGTCAGTTGAAGAGTTCCGCTCTGGCAAAGAAAAAGCATTTAATGCTTTGGTGGGTCAGATCATGAAAGCCTCACAGGGTAAAGCCAATCCAGGTCAGGTGAATGAGTTGCTACGTAAGAAGCTGAGCTAAAAAGTTAAATCAGAAAATAAGCGAGAAAGACATACATGAGCGCGATAGATCCCAAGCAGGCCGAGCAAGAAGAATTGGTGGCGGAGTGGTTGCGTGCCACCCCTGGTTTCTTTGAGCGCTATGCCAATCTCTTAAATGAAATTCGCTTGAAGCATCCACATGAAGATCGCACGATCTCATTGCAAGAGCGCCAGATGACTTTGTTGCGCACGCAAAACCAAGAACTTAACCGCCGTCTTAGCGAGATGTTGCACTTTGGAAGTCGAAATGACAAGACTCAACAGAGTTTAGTGGCCTGGTTGTTGCGCCTGATGGGCGCTAATACAAAGGCTGATGTTGAGTCTGCGGTCACTGCGGGTTTAGCGGAAGTATTTGAAGTGGAGGCGGCACAACTTCTCTCGCCAAATACGGCGTTTGGTCCTTGGGTCGATACGCCTTTATGTGGTTCTGCCAAAGAGCTGGCTGCAGCGAGCGTTGATTTGCTGGCAACTCAAGTGAGCATTAATCCTGAGTGGCAAAGCATGGTGGCGATTGGTTTGCCATTAGGTAAGAGTATTGGTGTGGTGCAATCGCCAGCAGTACTTTTGCTAGCAAGTAAAGATGAGTCTCGCTTTACTGCAGATATGGGCGCATTTTATTTGCGTCAGATTGCTGAACTTACTGCTGCAGCTTTGGATCGTATCCAAGCTTATGAGCCAAGTACCAGCTGATCTTCATCCCTTAGTGCAAGAGTATTTGCACGAGCTGCATGTATTAAGGCAGCTATCACCGCATACGCTTAAAGCGTACCGCATGGATCTTAGTGAGCTGCAAGCGTTTGCAGCGGACGATGCCGTTGAGTTGTTAAAAGTTACCAATGCGCATATTCGCCGCTGGGCAGGCCGCTTACATTCAAAGGGAAAGTCATCTCGCACGATAGCTAGAGCACTATCTGCTTGGCGCGGCTGGTATGACTGGCTCACAGAAAAAGATGCGCGTCGTGATGCGCAGGCGGGAAGAGTCACTGCAAACCTAGTGGCTAATCCAGTAGATGATGTGAAGGCTCCCAAACGTTTGAAGTCTTTGCCTAAAGCACTTTCGGTTGAGCAAGCTCTTGCCTTGGTTAATCAAGCCGTAAAAGAGGCTGAAGAAAAGCAAGATTTAGAAACGGTGCGTGATGCAGCAATCATTGATTTGCTGTATTCCTCTGGCCTACGACTGTCTGAGTTGCTGGGGGTAGATGTAATGCAAAGCAAGGATCGCCAGCATGAGTCTGCAGGATGGTTGGATTGGGATGCAGCAGAAGTAACGGTTTTGGGTAAAGGTGGCAAGCGCCGCTCAGTTCCGATTGGTGGACCTGCAATGCAATCTCTCAAGGTCTGGCGTGCGGTTCGTGACCAACTGGAGCAAGCGGATGTGTCGATGGCTTTATTTATTTCCGCTACAGGTGCGCGTTTATCCCCTCGGACGGTGCAGGCGCGTCTGCGGACTTTGGCAATGAGGGCTGGGCTACCAACCCATGTGCACCCACACATGATGCGCCATAGCTTTGCCAGTCATGTATTGCAATCATCCCAAGATTTGCGGGCGGTACAAGAGATGCTGGGGCATGCCAGCATTGCCAGCACACAGATTTATACCTCTTTAGATTTCCAGCACCTAGCGCAGGCATACGATAAAGCCCATCCTCGCGCAAAGGCTGGCAAAGCTTGAGGAACTCGGTAAGATAGAAGGTTTCCCGTTTGGGAAATGTATTTATAGATTTTGAATGGATCGATCATGGCGTTAATTCCGGTAACAATTCTCACAGGCTTTTTAGGTAGCGGCAAAACGACTTTGCTCAAACATATCTTGACTGAGGAGCATGGCAAAAAAATTGCTGTGATTGAAAACGAATTCGGCGAAGAGAATATTGATAACGACATCTTGGTTCAAGACAATCAAGAAAATATTGTGCAAATGAGCAATGGTTGTATTTGCTGCACTATTCGCGGCGATTTAGTAGAGGCGCTCAATTCACTTTGGGAGCAGCGTAAAGATAAAAAGATTAGCTTTGATCGCGTAGTCATTGAGACTACCGGTGTGGCTAATCCAGGCCCGGTGGCCCAAACATTCTTTATGGATGATGATGTTGCAGATCATTACGTATTAGATGCGGTGGTGACACTTGTGGATGCCAAGCATGGCCCACAGCAGCTTACTGAGCATGAAGAGGCGCAGCGCCAAGTAGGCTTTGCCGATCAAATCTTCATTACTAAGACGGATTTGGTAACGCCGGCTGAGGTGGATGCTTTGCGCAATCGTTTAATGCATATGAATCCTCGCGCCCCAATTCAGGGAATTTCTAAGGGGGTAGTGCCTTTAGATGCTGTTTTGGATCTCAAGGGCTTTAATTTGAATGCCAAGCTCGATATTGACCCGCACTTCTTGGAGCAAGATGACCATGATCACGCTACTTGTGGCCACGATCATAGCCATGACCACCATGATCACAGCACTTGTGGGCATGACCATAGTCACGACCATCATGGCCATGCGGGCCATACGGACCGCATCCAATCCTTCGTTTTTCGTAGTGATAAACCCTTTGACCATAAAAAATTAGAGGACTTCCTGGGGGGTATTTTGGAGGTCTTTGGAGAGAAGATGTTGCGCTATAAAGGTGTGCTCTATGTGAAGGGTAGTAACCGAAAAGTCGTGTTCCAGGGCGTCCATCAGATGATGGGGAGCGATTTAGCGGGTGTTTGGGGTGCCGAGCCGAAGCAAACGCGGATGGTCTTTATTGGCATCGATTTACCTAAAGACACCCTGCTGGCTGGGCTTGAAGGCTGTTTGGCCTAGGAAATATCAAGTACAATCCGGCGCCACGGTCAATATTGGTAAATATTGGCAAAAGGGCGGTAAAAGTTTGGCAGAATGAAGTAATAATGGTTTAGAACCATGGAAAGAATGAAATGACGGTAAAAACACCAACGAAATCTACGGCTACAGCAAAAGCACCTAGTAAGGCTGCAAGTGCAAAGGCTGCTAAGGGTGCCCCTTTAACAGAAGTTGAATTGCTCAAGATGTCCGAAAAGGACTATATGAATACGGCTCAGTTGGATTTTTTCCGTCAAAAGCTTCTGACCTTAAAAGACGATATTTTGAAAAATGCCTCTGAGACCACAGAGCATTTGCGTGAAAACATTTTGGTTCCTGATCCTGCGGATCGTGCAACGATTGAAGAAGAGCATGCGCTCGAGTTGCGCACTCGTGATCGTGAGCGCAAGCTATTGAAAAAAGTGGAGCAGGCTTTGGCCCGTATTGAGTCCGGTGATTATGGTTGGTGTGAAGAGACTGGTGAGCCGATTGGTTTGAACCGTTTAATTGCTCGCCCAACAGCCAATCTTTCACTTGAGGCGCAAGAGCGTCGCGAACTTCGTCAAAAGTTGTTTGGCGATTAATTACTAGACTGAATATAAAAGTAGCAATGACCAAGCAATCCCCATCTATTAGCGAAATCTCACCTTTACTGAAGGCGGAGATTTTGGCCGAGGCTTTGCCTTACATTCGTGCATATCACGGTAAGACTATTGTGATTAAGTACGGTGGAAATGCGATGGTTGAAGAGCGCCTGAAAGAAAGTTTTGCTCGTGATGTCATCCTGCTGAAGCTGGTTGGCATGAACCCTGTCGTCGTTCATGGCGGCGGCCCACAAATTGATGAGGCCCTCAAAAAGATTGGCAAGACGGGCACCTTTATTCAGGGCATGCGCGTAACCGATGAAGAAACTATGGAAGTGGTGGAGTGGGTTCTCGGCGGCGAAGTGCAGCAGGATATTGTGATGTTGATTAACCACTTTGGTGGTCAGGCGGTTGGCTTAACTGGTAAAGACGGCGGCTTGATTCGGGCCAAGAAAATGTTTGTTGCCGATGAGAAGAACGCTGGCGGCACTATTGATTTAGGATTTGTTGGTGAGATTGAAGCCATTAACCCGGCAGTTGTAAAAGCATTGCAAGACGATGCCTTTATTCCGGTGATCTCTCCAATTGGATTTAGCGAAGAGGGTCAGGCATACAACATCAATGCTGACTTAGTCGCTGGCAAGATGGCGGAAATTTTGCATGCAGAGAAATTGGTCATGATGACTAATATCCCTGGTGTGATGGATAAAAGCGGTACGCTCTTAACTGACCTGACTGCGCGTGAAATTGATGGCCTTTTTGCTGATGGCACGATCTCGGGCGGAATGTTGCCGAAGATTTCCTCTGCATTGGATGCGGCAAAGAGTGGCGTGAATTCAGTTCACATTATTGATGGACGCATTGAGCACTCTTTATTGTTAGAAATTCTGACAGAGCAGGCTTTTGGAACAATGATTCGCTCCCGCTAAGAGACCAATAAGAGATATAGACATGCGTGATTCTTTAGACCCTACTGCATCAGAGATCGAGGCGACAGTTGCCGAAGAGGGTAAGACACGCAAGCGCCCACGCCCTGGCGAGCGCCGTTTACAGATCTTGCAAGTATTGGCTGAGATGTTGCAAAACCCGAAGGGTGAGCGCGTAACCACTGCAGCGTTAGCAGCAAAAATTCAAGTTTCAGAAGCAGCACTCTACCGACACTTCGCTAGTAAGGCGCAGATGTTTGAGGGCTTGATTTCATTTATTGAGCAAACCGTTTTTGGCTTGATTAATCAGATTAATCAAAAAGAAGAGTCTGGCCTTGCGCAAGCGCGCGGGATTTTGCAGATGTTGTTGTTCTTCGCAGAAAAGAATCCTGGCATGACTCGCGTACTTTTGGGTGATGCCTTATTGCAAGAGGATGATCGCCTGCAAGAGCGTATTACACAAGTGCTAGACCGCGTGGAGGCATCTCTAAAGCAGTCTTTGCGCATTGCTCAAACTCAAGGCGGAGCTTGGGCGAATGTTAGTCAAGATGAGGTTAGCATCCGAGCGGCTATGTTGATGAGTTGCGTGCTAGGGCGCTGGCACCGATTTGCACGCAGTGGCTTTAAGAAGCTGCCAACGGAAGCATCTGATATTAGTCTTCGCATTCTTCTGTCCGAATGAGCGAGCTACACCTCTCTAGAAATACCATCCACTTTGCCGAGCCCTTGCCTTTGCAAAGTGGCGCCATCTTATCGGGCTACGATTTAGTAATTGAAACTTACGGCAAACTCAATGCCGATAAAAGTAATGCCGTGCTGGTTTGTCATGCATTGAATGCATCGCATCATGTAGCCGGCCCCAACCCAGATGATCCAAACGATATTGGCTGGTGGGACAACATGATTGGACCGGGTAAGCCGGTTGATACGGATCATTTCTTTGTTATTGGCGTCAATAACTTAGGCTCTTGTTTTGGATCCACAGGTCCCATGAGTATTAATCCGGCTACTGGTAAGCCCTATGGCGCAGACTTCCCAGTAATTACGGTTGAAGACTGGGTCAACACTCAGGCGCGCTTGGCTGATAAGTTGGGCATTCGTCGTTTTGCTGCAGTTATCGGCGGAAGCTTGGGCGGAATGCAGGCACTGGCTTGGTCCATCCAGTTCCCAAAACGCCTTGCACATTGTTTGGTAATTGCATCTACGCCAAAACTCAGCGCACAGAACATTGCATTTAACGAAGTGGCGCGTAATGCTATTTTGTCTGACCCAGATTTTCATGGAGGCAACTACTACGAGCATGGTGTAGTGCCTAAGCGGGGCCTCAGATTGGCTCGCATGGTTGGGCATATCACTTACCTTTCTGACGATGACATGGCGGAAAAGTTTGGGCGTGAACTACAAAGACCAAATGGCGAGTCTCACGACTATCGCTTTAGCTTTGATGTGGAATTTGAGGTGGAGAGTTATTTGCGTCATCAAGGTGATAAGTTTTCTACTTACTTTGATGCCAATACCTATTTGCTCATTACTCGGGCGCTAGATTATTTTGACCCTTCTCGTCGTTACGAGGGCAGCTTGAATCGTGCCCTAGCCGAAGTGCAAGCCAAGTTTTTAGTTGTGAGCTTTTCTACGGATTGGCGCTTTCCTCCCAACCGCAGTCGCGAAATTGTGGAATCCTTACTCAGCAATAAGAGTGAAGTGAGTTATGCAGAGATTGATGCGCCACATGGGCATGATGCTTTCTTATTGGATGACCCGCGTTATCACAATCTGATTCGTGCTTATTTCGAACAAATGCTAGAGGCTAAATCATGAAGCGCGCTGACTTTGCCGCAATAGCGAACTGGATTGCTCCTAATAGCGAGGTGCTTGACCTTGGTTGCGGCGATGGCAGTTTCTTGGAGTACTTGCAGAAACAAAAGCCAGTGCATGCCTATGGTGTTGAGATAGATGACGCTCGCGTACTTTCTTGCGTGCAAAAAGGCTTGAACGTCATTCAGCAAAATCTTGAAGGCGGCTTGGCGCTTTTTGAGAATAATAGTTTCGATACGGTCGTACTCTCCCAAACACTGCAAACCATTCATGAAACTGAAAAGATCCTGCGTGAAGTGGTGCGCGTTGGCAAAGAGTCAGTTGTTTCTTTCCCAAATTTTGGCCATTGGTCTCATCGCCTAGCGGTTGGCTTTGGCCATATGCCAGTTTCTAAAAGCTTGCCTTACCAGTGGTACAACACACCCAATGTACGCGTTCTGACTGTTGCTGACTTTGAAAAATTAGCCTCAAGCTTGGGCCTGCAAATTCTGGATCAATGCATCTTGCATGAGGGTCGCCAGGTTACTTTGATGCCCAATCTTTTTGGAAGCCTAGCGCTGTTCCGCGTTCGACGTGCTTAGTAGCCTTCAGTCCTGGCTGAAAGATTTTCGGGTTTATCTCGAATGGCCATGCCTCCGAATGCTCTTCCTGGGCTTCTCCGCTGGTCTACCCCTGCTGCTTATTTTGGGTACCTTGAGCTTTTGGCTAAGAGAGGCTGGCATTGATCGCAGCACTATTGGCTATCTCACTTGGGTTGGTTTGATCTACGCGTTTAAATGGATGTGGGCACCTTTAGTAGATCGATTGCCCATTCCCTTGTTATCAACATTATTTGGCAGAAGACGTAGCTGGCTGCTTTTTGCGCAGCTGCTAATTGTTCTTGGTCTGCTCGGTATGGCTAGTATTGATCCCAAAGTTCAGCTCACGCCGGTTGTATGGTGCGCACTCCTGGTTGCCTTTGGTTCTGCCACTCAAGATATTGCCCTGGATGCTTTTCGGATCGAGTCTGCTGATAGCGATCATCAAGCAGCTTTAGCGGCCACATATCAAACAGGTTATCGACTCGCCTTAATTTGGGCTGGTGCTGGCGTTCTTTGGTTGGCTGCCCGCGCTGAGTCAGGCTCAGCCAGCTATGATCCTGCTGCATGGCAATTTGCCTATCTTTGTATGGCGCTCTCGATTGGCGTCGGTGTGGTCACTACCTTGTTTAGTAAAGAGCCTGTTCGTATTGAGCTGGCAAAAGCTCGCAATGCAAAAGCATGGCTGCATCAAACTTTGATTGAACCATTTTCCGACTTTATTAAACGCTATGGTTGGCACGCAATTTTGATTTTGTCCTTAATTGCCATCTATCGCATTAGTGATGTGGTTATGGGCATCATGGCTAACCCCTTTTATGTAGATATGGGTTACACCAAAGATGAGGTGGCAGCTGTTAGTAAAGTCTTTGGCGTAGTGATGACATTAGTCGGCGCCTTCCTTGGAGGTGTGCTCACTTTACGTTTTGGTGTGATGCGCATTTTGTTGTTGGGTGCAATTTTATCGGCTGTTAGCAATTTATTATTTGCCTGGCTTGCCACTCAGGGTCATGACTTACATGGCTTGATCTGGGTAATTTCTGCCGATAACCTGAGTTCCGGAATTGCTTCGGCCGCCTTTATTGCGTTCTTGTCGGCGCTGACGAATATTCAATACTCTGCAACCCAGTACGCATTGTTTAGTTCCATGATGCTCCTTTTGCCAAAGTGGTTGGCTGGATTTTCAGGTGTCTTTGTTAATGCTTTTGGCTACTCAAACTTTTTTATTAGCACGGCAATTATTGGCGCGCCGGTCTTAATTCTGATTTGGCTGACTATTCATTTCAAAGTTGTGGAATTTAAAAAACACGACTCACAGGTCGCTAAATAGACCAGTCGTAATCTACTGTGAGTGGTGCGTGATCTGAGAAGCGCTCCTCTTTATACACCGCAGTATTTTTAGCGCTTGCTGCAATTCCTGGAGTGGTGATGTGATAGTCGATACGCCAGCCCACGTTCTTTGCATACGCTTGACCCCGATTGCTCCACCAGGTGTAGCAGGCATCGGTCGCTTCTGGCTCTAGCTTTCTATAGACATCTACGTAACCGACTTTGCCAAATAGGTTTGTCAGCCAAGCACGCTCTTCTGGTAAAAATCCTGAGTTCTTCAGGTTGCCTTTCCAGTTTTTCAGATCGATTTCATTGTGGGCAATATTTACATCCCCGCACAGCACAATCTCACGTCCTGACTTTTTGAGTTCAAGCAGATGCGGTAGAAAAGAATCCAGATAGCGATATTTCGCCTCTTGCCTTTCTGGTGAGCTGGAGCCTGAGGGCATATATACCGAGATTACTGAGAGCTTCTTGAATCGAGCCTCTACATAGCGCCCTTCAGCATCAAATTCTTCATTCCCATAGCCATAGAGCACCTCGTCAGGCTGATGTGGGGTGTAGATGCCGCAGCCGCTGTAGCCCTTTTTCTCAGCATGATGAAAAAAGCCGTGTAACCCATCCGGATTGAGAATGGCATCTTCTAAGTCATCCTGTTGAGCTTTGAGCTCCTGCATGCAGACAAAGTCGGCCTTTTGTTTTACAACCCAAGGCATGAAGCCTTTTTTGACCGCAGAACGGATACCGTTGAGGTTGGCAGAAATGATGCGTAACATATAGGCCTATGAGCTCAAAAAATTCTAATCAAGATAACTTTATTCAATTTGCCTTGGAGGCAAATGTTTTGTCGTTTGGGGAGTTTAAAACTAAAGCGGGTCGCCTTTCTCCCTATTTCTTTAATGCGGGTGGATTTAATGATGGAGCTCGCTTAAGCGCCTTAGGCCGTTACTACGCCAAAGCCTTGCAAGAGTCTGGCTTGCAATACGACATGCTTTATGGACCGGCCTATAAAGGCATCACCCTGGCTGCTGCCACTGCAATCGCTTTGGCTGATGCTGGCCGTAATGTGCCCTATGCCTACAACCGTAAAGAAGCCAAAGATCATGGCGAGGGAGGCTCATTGGTGGGCGCTCCAGTCAAAGGCAAAGTAGTCATCATCGATGATGTGATTTCTGCAGGCACGTCTGTACGTGAGTCCGTAAAGCTCATTCGCGATGCAGGTGCAGAGCCAGCGGCGGTATTGATTGCTTTGGATCGTATGGAAAAGTCAGGCACTGCTACGGAGATTGGCGATAAGTCGGCAGTACAGGCGGTAGAGCAAGAGTTTGGATTGCCAGTGGTTGCAATTGCAAACTTGGCAGACCTGATGGCTTTCTTAACCACCTCCAGCAATGCTGAGCTAACAAACTATCTACCAGCCGTGAAGGCTTATCGCGAGAAATACGGCATTTAATCTAAAGAGTGTTAGCAGCAGCGCTCACATTTTCACTCTTAGATCTTTGTTTCACCCTCAAACACGGTGATGGCTGGCCCAGTCATGATGACGGGCTGAGCAACTTCATTGATCATACCGCCCCAGGCAATTTGCAAATCACCACCGCGGGTATGCACTTTGACGGGTGAGTAAAGTAAGCCACGACGAATGCCGGAGACTACTGCTGCGCATGCACCAGTGCCACAGGCGAGAGTTTCGCCAGCGCCACGCTCATAAACACGCAACTTGATTTCATTGCGATTAATAACTTGCATATAGCCAGCGTTAACTCTTTTTGGAAATACAGGATCTCTTTCAATGGATGGACCCTCTTCGAGTACAGGTGCACTATCCACATCACCGACTACTTGAACTGCATGGGGATTGCCCATCGATAAGACGCCAATCCAGCTATCGTGTGTAGCAGGCGTTGCAATCGGTAATGCGTAGAGCATTTCATGAAACTCTTGCTTGCTTGCTAAGCCACTCGCATTAAATGGAATTTGGCTGTGATCAAAAATCGGAGCGCCCATATCCACTTCCACCTGGCCATCTTCATGAGATTTGAGTGTAAGCACTGTATGCGCAACTTCAACGCGCAAAGGATTCTTTGTAGAAAGACCTTGGTCGAGCACAAAGCGAACAAAGCAACGTGATCCATTGCCGCATTGTTCCACCTCGCCGCCATCCGCATTAAAAATGCGATAACGAAAATCTGCATCAGGACGCGTGGCTTTTTCAACCAGCAGGATTTGATCAGCACCAATACCAAATTGGCGATGGGCTATTTTTTGCCACTGCTCGCGAGTGATATCGCTGAGGTCTTGATCAATTCCATTGAGCACAATGAAATCATTGCCGGCACCATGCATTTTGGTGAAGCGTAATGTGCGCGTAGGCTTGTTTAAATTCGTACTCAAAAGATTTCCAATTAGTTATAAAGACCAGGCTCGCCAGCTGGCCGATGCTTAAAGCGTTTATGTACCCAATAGTACTCTGCAGGCCTTTCGCGAACAAGGTCTTCGATATATTTATTCAGGCGTGCGGTATCTGCCTCAACGTCATCTGTTGGAAAGTTGGGTAGTGGTGCACTGATATTGCACGTATAGCCCATGCGATCAGGATTTAATGTGGTGGTCATGAGGCAAACTTCTGCGCCACTGAGCCTAGCTAGGCGCGAGACTGAAGTGATCGTATTGGTTTGGATTCCAAAGAAGGGAACAAAAACAGAGTCACGGGGGCCGAGATCAATATCAGGGGCAATAAAAATAAAGTTCCCTGTTTGAATTTCACGAATCAAATCACGTAAGCGACTTTGCCTCTCAATGGATTTACCCCCAAAACGATTACGCCATTCAATCATCTTTTGATTAAAGAATGGATTCTTCATATTCTGGTAGAGGCCGGCACCACGAGGCCAATCATGCTGACTTGCTAAAACAGACAGCGCCATGAAGCCGCCTTCAAGCCCTACAAAATGAGGGTTAATTAAGAGTCGTGGCTTCCGATCGCCTAAAGTGATTGCAGAGTTGATGGTGACGATATCGGTAATTTGTTTTCCGCTACCAAGCCAAATACGACTTCTCTCAATGACGCTACGCCCAAATAGTTTCCAGTGCTCTAGTGCAAGAGAATCAATTTCATCTTCACTCAGATCAGGGAAGCACAAGCGCAAGTTCGTTTTTACAACCTTGGCACGCTCATTTGGTATGTGTGCCGCCAACCATCCGAGACCGTAGCCAATATAAATGGTGAGGGCGTAAGGCAAAAATGCAAAAAGGCGCAGTAAGTTCAGCGCCAGAAAATTAAAAACGTTTTGTAACCAGGTCATGTTGAATAAATTATAAATTTATTAACTAATTGCTTGGTGGTAATTCTGCTCCGCTAGGATGTTTGTAGCGGTTATATGCCCAGATAAATTGATTGGGCGCAACTAGGATCGCATTCTCAATGGCAGTGTTCAGTTCAGCTGCAGCAAGCATGGAGTCTTCAGAGAGTGGCGCCAATCTCTTAGCCTGCATTAGCCAACCTTTGCCAAGACCTTTGCGCTTGGCGGTAAACATGACCACTGGCGTGTTGTTGCGATTAGCTAGACGTGCCGGTAGCGGAGTTGTGTAGGCTGGGCGTCCAAAGAAGGGTACCCAAACGCCTTCACCGCCGCTAGGTACCTGATCTGGAAGAATGCCAATGGCTTCACCCCGTGTCAGCGCCCGAGTCATTTGACGAACGCCATTCAGATTAGTTGGCACGAAGTGCATATTGGGATAGGCGCGACCTTCTTCAACTACTTCATTTAGCCACTCTTGGCGGGATGGGCGATAAAGAATGGTCGCTGGAAAATGCTGGGCTAATACCCTAGGAATGATTTCAAAACCACCAAGGTGTGGGGTGAGCATGACTAAGCCATGACCCTCATTGATTGCCGCCTCAACGAGATCCCAGTCTTGTACTTCAACAAGGGAAAGTGCTTTTTTTGGATTTCGCCAAATCCACAGGCTGTCTGAGAAAAGTTGACCTGAGGCCGCCGCCGCATGCCAGATTTGCAGGGGTAAATGATGACTCTTAACAACGGCCTCATATTGAGGGCGAAAAAGTGATCGATATTGCTTTGAGCCGACATAAGCCAAAATTCCCAAAACACCCCCAATGACCTGAACTAGGAATAAGGGCAACACTGCAATTGCAGCGAGGGTTAGCTTGAGAAGGAGTTTGCGCACCCTCTAATGATATTCAATGCCAGCGCTAGGGCCAAATTTCCTATGCCGCTTGATGAATAAGGCGTTTTTCGGATAGAATTCACCCATCGCTGAGTTAAGGCAACTTGCAGGGCGATTCATAAATTCTGCTAAAGCGTCGCCGTTGAAGTTCCTGGCACGTCGAGTTGTCCCATAGATCGTGTTAATTTTTAAAGGAATATGCAATGGCAAATGATTACTTCTTTACCTCAGAATCCGTTTCTGAAGGTCACCCCGATAAAGTAGCAGACCAAATCTCTGATGCCATCCTGGATTCAATCCTAGCTCAGAACCCAACTGCGCGCGTTGCTGCAGAAACTTTGTGCAATACCGGCTTGGTAGTTTTAGCTGGTGAAATCACAACGAACGCCAATGTGGATTACATCCAAGTAGCTCGCAATACTTTGCGTGAAATTGGTTACGACAACACTGACTACGGTATTGATTACAAAGGTTGTGCTGTGTTGGTTGCTTATGACAAGCAAAGCCCAGACATCGCTCAGGGCGTAGATAAGGCGCATGACGACGGTTTAGATCAAGGCGCTGGTGACCAAGGTTTGATGTTTGGTTACGCTTGTGACGAAACTGCAGAGCTGATGCCTTTGCCAATTCATTTGTCACACCGCTTGGTAGAGCGTCAGTCTCAACTACGCCGTGATGGCCGTTTGAACTGGTTGCGTCCAGATGCGAAGTCTCAAGTGACCTTGCGCTATGTGGATGGCAAGCCTGACTCAATCGATACAGTCGTTCTCTCCACGCAACATGATGAAGAAATCTCTCTCGAGAAATTGCGCGAAGCAGTCATCGAAGAAATCATCAAACCAGTATTGCCGAAGCATTTGATTAAAGGTGCGATTAACTTCTTGGTAAACCCAACAGGTCGATTCGTTATTGGCGGCCCGCAAGGCGATTGCGGTCTGACAGGTCGCAAGATCATTGTGGACACCTACGGCGGTGCGGCTCCTCACGGTGGCGGTGCTTTCTCAGGCAAAGATCCATCCAAAGTTGACCGTTCTGCTGCTTACGCTGGTCGCTATGTGGCCAAGAACGTGGTTGCCGCTGGTTTGGCAAGTAAGTGCTTGATTCAGATCTCTTATGCGATTGGTGTAGCTAAGCCAACTTCAGTGATGGTGAGCACCTTTGGCACTGGCAAGATCTCTGATGAGAAGATTGCACAACTGGTATCTGAGCACTTTGACTTGCGTCCAAAGGGTATCGTCAAGATGTTGAATCTCTTGCGTCCGATTTATCGCAAGACTGCTGCTTATGGCCACTTTGGTCGTGAAGAGCCAGAATTTACTTGGGAACAGTGCGATAAGGCGCCTGCCTTACGCGCAGCAGCTGGCTTGTAATCCGCTTTCTAGCTAGTAAATTTGCAGTATGTAGTTGTATTGAGGCGAAATATGGCGAAATTGATTACAATTTCGCCATACCTTCAAGGAGCGTTGCAAGGAATACTGAGAACCAGTGTTTCCCCAGGCTTGAAGGGAGTGGACTCCTAGGTAACCCCAGAGTTTGCTAATTGCAACTGCGCTCGCTAACCCATGATTCAATGGCTAGCGAGTTCTTACTCCAGCATTGGATCGTCTTTAGCTGGAGCATTCATGAGTACCGTTTCCGATTTAAATAATTTTGTAGCAACCCGTTGCGCTATTGCCGATATTTCTTTGGCTGACTTTGGTCGTAAAGAAATCGCAATTGCTGAAACAGAAATGCCAGGCCTCATCGCTATTCGCGACGAGTTCGCATCACAGCAACCATTGCGTGGCGCACGCATTACTGGCTCATTGCACATGACTATTCAAACTGCAGTGTTGATCGAGACGCTTGAAGCTCTCGGCGCCGAAGTGCAGTGGGCATCTTGCAATATTTTCTCCACACAAGATCACGCTGCTGCAGCAATTGCTGCTAACGGCACTCCAGTGTTTGCGATCAAGGGTGAAACCCTTGAGCAGTACTGGGATTACACCCACCGTATTTTCGAGTGGGCAGATGGCGGCTTCACCAATATGATTTTGGATGACGGCGGCGATGCGACTTTGTTATTGCATCTCGGTGCACGCGCTGAGAAAGATCAAGCTTGCTTGAATCACCCAACTAGCGAAGAAGAAACTATTTTGTTCGCAGCCATTAAAAATAAATTGGCGCAAGATCCAACTTGGTACTCCACACGCTTAGAAAAAGTAAAAGGCGTAACTGAAGAAACAACTACTGGCGTACATCGCCTCTATCAGATGTTTGCAAAAGGTGATTTGAAATTCCCAGCAATCAACGTGAACGACTCTGTTACTAAGAGCAAGTTCGATAACCTCTATGGTTGCCGTGAATCTTTAGTTGATGCGATCAAGCGTGCTACTGACGTGATGGTTGCCGGTAAGGTTGCGGTGGTTTGTGGTTATGGCGATGTGGGTAAAGGTTCAGCTCAAGCTCTACGTGCTTTGTCTGCTCAAGTTTGGGTTACTGAAGTGGATCCAATCTGTGCATTGCAAGCAGCAATGGAAGGCTACCGTGTTGTCACAATGGATTACGCTGCAGATAAGGCGGACATCTTTGTTTCAGCAACAGGTAACTACCATGTGATTACACATGACCACATGGTGAAGATGAAGAATCAAGCCATCGTTTGTAATATTGGGCACTTCGATAACGAGATTGATGTTGCTGGTATTGAAAAATACAAGTGGGAAGAAATCAAGCCACAAGTAGATCACGTGATTTTCCCAGCAGCTAATGGCAATCCTGAGAAGCGCATCATCATCCTTGCTAAAGGTCGTTTGGTTAACCTCGGTTGCGGTACAGGTCACCCATCTTATGTAATGAGCTCTTCATTTGCGAACCAAGTAATTGCACAGATCGAATTGTGGAATGCAGTTGGCACAGATAAATACCCAGTCGGTGTTTACACCTTGCCTAAGCATTTGGATGAGAAGGTTGCTCGTTTGCAGCTCAAGACATTGAATGCAGAGTTAACTGTATTGTCAGATCAGCAAGCTTCTTACATTGGCGTAACGAAGGAAGGCCCTTATAAGGCTGACCACTACCGTTATTAATCTGCACATTGCTAGATATTGTTCAATAGAGAAATAGAGACACAGGCCCAAGATCATGGAATTAAGCGTTGAATTCTTCCCTCCAAAAACACCTGAAGGTGAGACTAAGCTTCATCTGGTGCGCGAGCGTTTTAGTGAAACGCTCAAGCCCGCTTTTTATTCCGTGACTTTTGGTGCCGGTGGTTCTACACAATCTGGCACATTAAAAGTGGTGAGTGATATTCATGCTGCAGGTGCAGCGGTTGCTCCCCATTTATCTTGTGTTGGTAGCTCACGTGAAAGCGTGCGCGAGATGTTGAAGCAATATCAAGCTTTAGGCGTTAAACGGATCGTAGCTTTACGTGGCGACTTGCCATCTGGCATGGGTCAGTATGGTGAGTTTCATCACGCCAATGAATTGGTTGAATTTATTCGTGCAGAAACTGGTGATTGGTTTCACATTGATGTAGCCGCCTATCCAGAGACTCATCCTCAGGCAAAGTCACCTGCAACAGATGTGGATTTCTTTGTGCAGAAAATGAAAGCTGGCGCCAATTCAGCAGTAACTCAGTATTTCTACAACAGCGATGCTTACTTCCGCTTTGTTGACGAGGCTTATGACTTGGGTGTTACTGAGCCAGTCATTGCGGGCATTATGCCGATCACCAACAGCACTCAGTTACTACGTTTTTCAGATGCTTGTGGCGCAGAAATTCCACGCTGGATTCGTTTGCGCTTGCAGTCTTATGGCGATGACACTGCCTCGATTCGTGCGTTTGGCGAAGAGGTGGTGACCGATCTTTGCGATCAGCTCTTGACTGCTGGCGCCCCAGGATTGCATTTCTATTCGCTAAATCAGGCAGACGCTGTTTTAGCAATTGCTGATAATCTCAGTCTCAATAAGTAATTAATAAGCCTGACTCAGTCAGCATGGCATCCAAAGGCTCATCATGAGTTTGAGCCTGCCATTGAGCATCATTTAATTTTTGCCAGTCAAAGCCAATGCCTATGCACAATAGGCTTGGTTTAGCTTTGCGCAAATGAGCCAAGGTGCGGTCAAAGTAGCCGCCCCCATATCCAAGCCGCCAATAGTGTGTTCTATCGCCCTCCCTGGATTCTGACCAGCCTACGCAGGGAATCAAGATGCAGTCTGGAGTGAGTTGAGGTCTGCGGGGGTTGTTGGGGTCTGGCTCTGGCACACCATGGCGGCTTGGAATCAGTAAGTCACCTTCTTGCCAGACATAAAAATCTAAATGTTTATCGGGGCGCGCAAAAGGGAGAGTCAGCGTTTTGTCTGCATGGCTCTTCGCCCATGCCAATAGAGCCGGCCGAAGATCAAGTTCATCCTGTATGGGGCAATACAAGGCAATAGATTGAACCTGGGTGTCATGGTCAGCTAGAAAGCTGGTTAGGCCAGCCAAAATAGCTTCTTGTGCAATGGGATAGCTTGCGCTAGCCGCAAACTGTTTCCTTTGGGCCAGTAAGTCCTGCCGTAGCGATTTTGGAGAATTGCCGTGCATATAGACCATTATCAGGCGAAAATTAAGAGATATAGTAAATCCATAAGGCTAGACAGTGAAAAAGAGGTTTGATGTTTTTGGTGGTTGGCAAAAAACGGTGGGCGGAGTTCTATTTCTAGCCCTTGCAGTTTCTGCGCCCAGCATTTTTGCGGAAAAAGCCAAGAAAACTGTTCCCGCCAAAGCAAGCAGAATTTCGGCCTTTGAAGTCACTGAGGGTGATCGTACCTTTATTGAGTTGCGTGAGGCTGCCAAAAGAAATGACGTAGCTCGCGCACAGACCTTGGCTGCCACTCTCTCAAACTACCCTTACGAAGACTATGTAGCCTATTTCCGTATCAAGCCTCAGCTATTTGATAGTGCTGGTGTGGCTCGAGCTGATAGTAATGCAGACTCACAGGTAGTTGCTTTCCTAAATCAATACCAGGGTACTGCTTTGGCTGATCGGATGCGCAATGACTGGCTACTCGTTTTAGGTAAGCGAAAAGATTGGTCACGCTTTGATGTTGAATATCCTAAGTTTGTTTTGGATGATGACACTCAGGTGAAGTGTTATTCACTCCAATCTAAATTGGCGCAAGGCGAGAACCCAACTAAAATAGCGATTGATGCGCGCGCAATATTATTGGATCCACGTTATTTCGGTCAGGCTTGCCAGGAGCTAATACCAACTTTAGTTGGCGCTGGAGGAATGACTCCTAGCGAGGCAAAGGCATTGGGACGCGCTGCAGCTGAGATGGGTTTTGAATCCATGTCGCGTCGCATTGGCGGTGAAGATCCTATTGCTGACATTGTGAAAGCTGCTAAAGCAGATCCTGCAAAGGCATTTAGAGATTTTTCTCAAAATGCATCTCGTTATAGTAAAGAGAATCAAGCCGTAGCTTGGGGTGTGATTGGTCAATTCCTCGCAAAGAAATTAGATCCGAATGCAGATGATGCGTATCGCCTTCAACAAGAGCTGGGCTACAACGAGCTTCTGTCTACTGAAGGTCAAGAGTGGAAAGTACGTGCAGGTTTACGGGCTAAAGACTGGACGCTGGTAAAGAATGCAATTGAGGGCATGAATCCTGTGGTGCGCAGTAAGGATCCGGCGTGGACTTATTGGTATGCGCGCGCATTAAAAGTTGATGGCCAAAATGAAAAAGCGCACGAGAACCTTGAACTCATTGCTGACCAGTACAACTTTTATGGGCAGCTTGCGCGCGAAGACTTAGGTAAACCGAATCATGCGCCCGCCCGAACCAAAGTGAGTGATGCGGAAATCGAAGCTATGTCACAACGCAAAGGGTTCATTAGAGGCGAACGCTTCTATGCCATGAATTTGCGCTTTGAAGGCAATCGCGACTGGAACTGGGAGTTGCGTAATATGAGTGATAAGCAGTTACTTGCAGCTGCTGAATACGCTAAGCGGATTGGTTTGTACGACCGTGTTGTAAATACGGCAGATCGTACCAAGCAAGAGCATGACTTCAGCTTACGCTACCCAACCCCTTATCGTGATGAGCTCTCGCCAATTGCTAAGCAAATTGATTTGAACTTGGCGTGGGCATATGGCTTGATTCGTCAAGAGTCACGCTTCATCATGAATGCCTCTTCTTCAGTTGGCGCTTCAGGTTTGATGCAGGTGATGCCGAATACGGCGAAGTATGTTGCTAAGAAAATTGGCATGACCTCCTATACCAGTGACAAGCTCGCCGATACCAATACCAATCTCACCTTGGGTAGTAACTACTTGAATATGGTGTTGATAGATTTAGATGGATCTTGGGTTCTCGCATCTGCAGCTTATAACGCTGGTCCATCACGCTCTAAAAACTGGAGAGAAAAACTCACCAGCCCGACTGAGGGCGCGATCTTCGCAGAAACGATTCCATTTAATGAGACGCGTACCTATGTAAAAAACGTTTTGGCGAATGCAACGTATTATTCATCGGTGATGCATGGTCAGACACAGTCTTTAAAGCAACGTTTAGGGGTAATTGCTCCTAAAGCAGCAAACGCATCAGAGCTACCTTAGTATTTCAACTGCATAGGAGTTTTATGAAATATGACATTCTGCTAATTGGCGGTAACGGTTTTGTAGGCAGAGTCCTGGCAGCCCAACTGCAAGCAGACGGCTATTCCGTTTTACTGCCAACTCGACACTTAGCATCCGTACGTGAATTGCGCATGCTCCCGAAGGTACATCTAGAAGATGCTGATGTTCATGAGTTTGATGCTTTGCAAGAGCTTTGCTCACGAATTAAGCCTGGCGGTGCAGTCATTAATTTAGTGGGTGTACTGCATGACAAGCCAGCTCAGCCCTATGGAAAAGTGTTTGAAGCTGCGCATGTAGAGCTTCCTAAAAATATCATCACTGCTATGCAACTTCATGGTATCAAGCGTTACCTTCACATGAGTGCATTGGGTGCAGACTCAAATGGTCCATCAATGTATCAGCGTAGTAAAGGTGATGGCGAGGCTGCAGTAAAAGCAAGTAACTTGAATTGGACTATTTTTAGACCTTCAGTCATTTTTGGCGCGCAAGACCAATTTATTAATTTGTTTGCCAAGCTAACGAAGTTGTTTCCAGCGATGCCATTGGCAAACTCGGGGGCACAGTTCCAGCCAGTCAGCGTAGATGATGTAGCTAGTGCATTTACCAAGTCACTAACGATGCCATCTACGATTCATCAGTCTTATGATTTGGTGGGGCCTACTGTTTACACCATGAAAGAGATTGTGGAATTTGCTGCGCGTAAGGCCAATACAAAATGCGCCATTATTCCTGTGCCTGCTTTTGTTGGTTATCTTCAGGCCTTGGCTTTTGAATTTCTGCCTGTCCCAACTTTAATGTCACGCGACAATATTGCATCAATGCAGTTGCCCAATATTCTTCCGCTCAATGGAGTAGACGCATTATCTAAAGTCTTTGGTATTAGTCGGCGCACCTTAGAAGGTATGAAATAAGCTCATGAAGATCTACGCTGTTGGTGGCGCCATTCGGGATACCCTCATGGGTTTGCCGGTGCACGACATTGACTATGTAGTGGTTGGCTCTAGCGTAGAAGAGATGATTGCTCAGGGCTTTCGTCCGGTGGGTAAAGATTTTCCAGTGTTCTTGCATCCAGAGACGCAAGCTGAATATGCCTTGGCGCGCACAGAGCGTAAAACTGGCAAGGGCTACAAAGGCTTTATGTTTTACGCTGACCCGACCGTCACCTTGGAGCAGGACTTAGAACGTCGTGATCTGACGATCAATGCAATGGCGCAAGAGGTCGGTGCTGATGGTAAATGGGCAGGACCTATTTTGGATCCCTATAACGGTCAGCAAGATTTAGCGGCTAAGGTATTTCGTCATGTGTCCGATGCGTTTGCTGAGGATCCATTGCGTCTATTGCGTATCGCTCGTTTTGCAGCGCGCTTTCCTGGGTTTACGGTTGCACCAGAAACCATGGCCGCCTTGCAGGCAATTGTTCAATCCAATGAATTGTCAGCACTCTCGGCTGAGAGAATCTGGCAGGAGTTGGCCAGAGGTTTTACTGCAAATAAGCCAATGCGCATGTTTCAAGTCTTGTTAGATTCTGGTGCAGCCAAAGCTTTACTACCATTGGCGCTGACATCCTATTTAGCTAAAGAAGAGTTCCGCGAGCAACTCATTGCACATTTGCATGCAGCAGATGATCGCCTGGAAGATCGGTGTGCTGTCACTCTCATGCATTTACCCGCTAGTGAAATTCGTTCATGGGCAGAGTGCGTCAAGATGCCAAATGAGGTACGTGATTTCAGTGAAATATTTAGTGAGCTCAATGTACTTATCGAGAAATCAGTCAACGAGGCAGACACTAGCTATCAGCCCATAGATGTATTGACTTGGTTTAATCGCGCAGATGTTTGGCGTAAGCCCGAGCGTGGAAATGCTTTGTTGGATTTGGCAAGGCATATTGGCTTGAATGTCGATACTTTAATTTCAGCAATGCAAAATGCCCAATCGCTCAATACGGCCGAAATTATCGAAGGTGTTCCTGCAGACCAGAGAACTAATGGTGAAAGAATTCGTAGTGCGGTGGATGCCGCAAGACTCTCCGCCATTACTGCAGCCATAAACAACTAAAAGCTTACAGCCGGTTTCTGCCTCGAAGGCCAGGTAAGTCTTCTAAGACATGATCTGGCAATACGTCGGATAGTTTCTTTGAGAATGCAAAAACTTTGAAGAGCTCACCCATCTCTGCTTCAGACAATAGTTTTTGTAGCGAGTTTGAAATAGGTAAGAAAGTTTCTGGCTTGCTGGGATCGCCAATCTCCAATGCAATATCGCCAATGCCAGCATCTAGTAAATAAGACGCCTGATTGCTGAGATAGACATCATCCACTTCTTCTTCGAGTGCACTGCGTGCAATCTGTGACCACTCTACATGCGTTGTTAAATCACAAAGACCTGGAAGATGAAATGGATCTTGAATAGCATGATGCCGATGGTGTGCCATGAGTGTGCCTTCTAGGCGTTGTGCATGGTAATACTCACTCTCCGGAAATCCGTAATCAAAGGTGATGAAGAGTCCGGTATCGAGATGCTTGGCTACTTGGTGCATCCAAGCATTGGCGGGTGCATGTAATTCGGTAATGTAGCCTTCAGAAAAGTTTCCAGTGAGCAAAGTCTCTGGAAGTAGTGACTGCTCAACAGGCTGTCCTGCTGACCAAGTAAGCTTGCCATCAATAACTGAAACACCTTGCCAATACCAAAAGCCATTTTGAAAAATGATGGCATCACACGGAATGGCATCTATCACCTCATTTGCCAGAATGATGCCCTTGAAGTTGCTAGGTAAAGAACTTAACCAATGGCATTGAGTAGAAAGGGCTAGTTTTTCTACAACTTGCTTGAGGCGCTCTTCTTGCCTTTGGGCTAGGTCGGGTGAGATCTCAATAATGTCGTAGCGATCCAGGTTGAAGTCCAGATCGTGGAATCGGGTGAGAATAGATTCAGCTAACTTGCCAGTGCCAGCGCCAAATTCCAGAATTTGGGTAGGGAGCCCCTGAGCCTTCAGCCCTTCTAGAATGGGCAAAAGGGTTTCTACAATGGCGGCGCCAAATAAGGGGGACAGCTCTGGGGCTGTCGTGAAATCACCACCAGCACCCAATTTGTGGGCTCCAGCGCTGTAATAACCCATGCCTGGCTCATATAAAGCCATTTCCATATACCTTGAAAAGGGCATCCAGCCGCCTTTGGAGACGATTTCAGCCATTATTTTTTGGCTAAGAAGCTCGGTATGAGCCGTTTCAAGGCTGGTCAAGGTAATATCCATAGCTCGCTAGTCTAAGAGAATTTAAGTGAACTTGAGTTCAAACCCATCACCTCAGCAAAATAAAGCGGTTTTAGTGACCGGCGCTGCGAAGCGTCTTGGTCGGGAAATTGCCTTGGAATTTGCTCGTCAGGGCTGGGATGTGGCGGTCCATTATGGCTGGTCTGAGTCGGATGCCCAAGCTACCGTAGCCGAAATCCAAAAATTGGGGGTTAAGGCAGCGGCTTTTAATGCTGACCTCGCCAGCGAAGCAGAAATTCACTCCCTGTTTGCTGCAGTTGTTGTTGAATTTCAAAACCTTCAGTGTCTCGTCAATAGCGCCTCAATCTTTGAATACGATCGTGCCAATTCGAATACTCCGCTGAGCGGTAAAAGTTTGCAAGACCACATGCAAGTCAATTTAGCCGCACCCATTTTGCTATCTCAGCTGATGTTTGAATATCACAAGCGTCAGACAAAGAAAGCAAGTGAGAGCAATTTATCAATTCCCTCGGTGATTCAGTTGCTCGATCAAAAACTGATCAATCTCAATCCAGATTATTTGTCTTACACATTGTCTAAAGCTGCACTACTCACTTCAGTTGAAGTGTTGGCGGTAGATTTTGCTCCGCACATACGGGTGATTGGTTTGGCTCCTGGTATTACGCTGACTTCGGGCGATCAAACTGCAGCAGGTTTTACCAAGGCCCATCAGATGACGCCATTAGGTAAGTCATCAACACCAAGCGATATTGCAAAAGCCGCTGTATTTTTGGCCAGCTCAAATGCGATTACGGGCACGACCTTATATGTGGATGGTGGACAACATCTATTGCCATCATCACGCGATGTAATGTTTAAAACAAACTAAAAGTTAAAAATTTATGCACGCTATTCTTTCTCATCCTGCCTTAGTTGATTGCCGCCGTTTGTTTTTGCGTGACTATGAAATCTATATCAATATCGGCGTACATGATTTTGAGAAGAAGGCTGAGCAGCGTGTCATTCTGAATGTAGATCTCTATATTCCTTTGAATATGAATACCCCTTCGAAAGACTTATTAGAAGAGGTTGTGGATTACGACTTCATGCGTGAAACCATTAAGGCGCGGTCTTCTCAGGGCCATATCCATTTACAGGAAACCTTCTGCGACGACATCGTGACTGCGATGCTCTTGCATCCGAAGGTGATTGCGGCTCGCGTCAGCACAGCAAAGCCGGATGTTTATCCAGATTGCCACTCCGTTGGTGTTGAAGTATTTCGGATGAAGCAGGCTTAAAGAAATTTCAGAAAAGAATTCAGTAGCCATGAGCGATATCCGCAAAGTCGTCTTCGAAGAAAACAAGCTTGAGAAAAAGCTATGTCGTTTAGTCGGCCAAGCGATTGGTGACTTTGGCATGATTGAAGATGGCGACAAGGTAATGGTTTGTCTATCAGGCGGTAAAGATAGTTATGCCATGCTCGATATTCTGCTCAAGTTGCGCGAGCGTGCCCCAATTAATTTTGAAATTGTTGCTGTTAATTTAGATCAAAAGCAGCCAGGATTTCCGGCAGAAATTTTGCCGAACTACTTAAAAGCTTTGGGTGTTCAGTACCATATTGAAAACCAAGATACCTACAGCATCGTCAAGCGTGTAGTTCCAGAAGGAAAAACGACTTGTGGTCTTTGCTCTCGTTTGCGTCGTGGAATTTTGTATCGCGTAGCAGATGAGTTGGGTGCTACCAAGATTGCTTTAGGCCATCACCGTGATGACATCTTAGAGACATTAATGCTCAATATGTTCTTTGCCGGCAAGCTCAAAGGTATGCCGCCAAAGTTGCGATCTGATGATGGCAGGCATATTGTCATTCGTCCTCTCGCATACGTTCCTGAAAAGTTACTTGAACGATATGCGGTAGATATGAGCTTCCCAATTATTCCGTGTAATCTCTGCGGCAGTCAGCCTAACTTGCAGCGCGGCGCCATGAAAGAGATGCTGCGTGATTGGGAGAAAAAGCACCCAGGGCGCGTCGAGAATCTATTCCGCTCAATGCACCATATCGTGCCATCCCATTTAATGGATGGCGAGGCCTTTGATTTTAAGAATCTCGAGATTTCTACAGAGCTGTCGGGCATTGCTGCCAGATCTGCTGGCGATAAAGCGATTGACGAGACGGGGATCGATGAAATAGCCTGTGGAACGCTGATTCAGGGGTCTTATAATCCCTCTTTATGAACATCGTTATTTTGGCTGCTGGGCAGGGAAAGCGGATGAAGTCCGCATTACCCAAGGTTCTCCAAACCTTGGCCGGGAAACCCCTTCTCCAGCACGTTCTCAATACAGCTCTGGATTTGCAGGGCAAAAGTGCTAAAACTGGCCCCATCGTGGTTGTTGGCCATGGCGCTGCTGATGTCAAAGAGTTTCTTCAAATTGCTAGCGAGCAAGATTCTCGCTTTAGCAAAGTCAGCACTGCACTGCAGGCTGCACAAAAGGGAACAGGCCACGCTCTATTGCAAGCTTTGCCTAAATTGGATGTAAATGAGCCGACTTTAGTTCTATATGGCGACGTACCTCTTACAAGTAAAAAGACGCTCTCTAAATTAGCTAAGTTGGCTGATGGTGTGCGTGGCCAAGATTCTGCATTAGCGTTGCTAACTCAAAACCTCAACAATCCAACGGGCTATGGCCGCATCGTGCGCGATATCGATGAGTCGGTAAAGGCGATTGTGGAAGAAAAAGATGCTTTGCCTGCGCAAAAGCGCATTCAAGAAATCAATACCGGCATCATGGTACTGCCAACCAACTCACTCAAGAAGTGGTTGAAGTCTTTGCGAGCCAGTAATGCCCAGGGCGAATACTACTTAACCGATGTGATTGCGATGGCAGTAAAAGACGGCGTACCCATTCGTACTGCACAAGCTGATGCTGAATATGAGACGGTTGGAGTAAATAGTCGAGACCAGTTAGCTGCCCTCGAGCGAGTGCATCAGCTCAATCAAGCAAATGTACTCATGGATGCTGGGGTTTCTTTGGCTGATCCAGCACGGATTGATATCCGTGGAACACTAGAGTGCGGCACTGATGTATTTATTGATGTCGGCTGTGTATTTGAAGGTTGCGTGACTTTAGCTGCGGGCACAAAAGTGGGTCCGTACTGCATTATTCGTAATAGCGTGATTGGTAAGAATGTCACCATTCACCCATACAGCCATATAGACGGTGCAAAAGTTGGAGCAAGTTCATTGATCGGCCCTTATGCTCGTTTGCGCCCCGGTGCAGATTTGTCCAATGATGTACATATTGGCAACTTTGTCGAAGTGAAGAACAGCAAGATTGCCGCAAACAGTAAAGCCAATCACTTGGCCTATGTGGGTGATTCGATTGTGGGCTCTAGAGTCAATATCGGCGCAGGTACGATTACTTGCAACTACGATGGTGTGAATAAACACCAAACGATTATTGAAGATGATGTCTTCATTGGTTCGGACACTCAGTTGGTTGCCCCAGTACGCGTTGGCCGTGGTGCCACATTGGGTGCAGGTACAACTCTGACTAAAGATGCGCCACCTAATCAACTTACCGTGTCACGAGCCAAACAAATCTCTTTGCAGTGGCAACGCCCACTAAAGAAAGAGAAAAAGCCGGCAATCAAGAAGGCCGCTGTAAAAAAAGTAGCCGCCAAAAAATCCGTGAAGGCTAAAAAATAATGTGCGGGATCGTTGGCGCAGTCTCGCGCAAGAATATTGTTGAGGTTTTGATTGAAGGACTTCGTCGCCTTGAATATCGCGGTTACGATTCATGTGGTTTTGCAGTAATTAACAGCAATGATGCCAAGCACCCAATTGAACGTGCTCGTACTACTGCTCGTGTTTCTGAGTTAGCAGAGCAGGGCAAAGAATTTGATGGCACACTAGGTATTGCACATACTCGCTGGGCAACCCACGGTAAACCTGATACACAAAATGCACATCCCCATATCTCTGGTGGATTAATCGCTGTAGTGCATAACGGCATTATTGAAAACTACGAATCATTACGCACTGAGTTGAAGTCTGCGGGCTATGTATTTGCCTCAGAAACCGATACTGAAGTGATTGCGCATTTAATTCATCAAGCTTATGTGGCAAGTAAGCAGGCAGATCTGGTTGCTTCGGTGCGCTCTGTATTGCCGCGCCTGCATGGTGCTTATGCGATTGGTGTGATTGCGCAAGATCGTCCAGATGTTTTGGTGGGTGCTCGCGTGGGCTCTCCACTAGTCGTTGCTCTTGGTGAAAATGAAAACTTTCTTGCCTCTGATGCGCTTGCTTTAGCTGGTCGCGCACATTCGATGATGTATTTGGAAGAGGGTGATGTTGCCATTTTGAAGGCTGAAGGTATTGAGATCCTTGATCAAGCTGGCAAATCTGTACAGAGAGAGCATAAGGCTATGCCCGCGCAAGCTGACTCAGTAGACCTAGGTCCTTATCAGCATTACATGCAAAAAGAGATTTTTGAGCAGCCAGGAGCGATCGGCGATACGCTGGCTAACATTGCCAGTTTTGGTCCGGAGCTCTTTAATGCCGATCCTGAGCAATGGAAAAAATTTGATCAAATTTTGATCTTGGCTTGCGGCACTAGTTACTACTCTGCTTGTGTTGCTAAATACTGGTTAGAAGATTTAGCTGGCATTCCGACGCAAGTTGAGATTGCTAGTGAATATCGTTATCGCACAACCGTTCCCAATCCGAATACATTGGTTGTGGTGGTTTCGCAGTCTGGTGAGACTGCAGATACTTTGGCAGCCTTGCGTCATGCTCAGTCTTTGGGCCATCAATACACGCTAGCAATTTGTAACGTTGCAAGTAGTGCCATGGTTCGCGAAACAAATTGGAATTTTTTAACCAAAGCCGGTACTGAGATTGGCGTAGCTTCTACTAAAGCCTTTACAACCCAGCTAGTTGCACTCTATCTGCTGGCTGTTTCATTGGCTAAGCGTGCAGGTAAGGTGAGTCCTGAGCAAGAAAAAGAGCTCTTGCGCGACTTGCGTCATTTACCAAAAGCCTTGCATGCCGTATTAGCGCTTGAGCCACAGATCATTGCTTGGAGTACTGCATTTGCTAAGTGTGAAAACGCTTTATTTCTCGGGCGCGGCATGCATTACCCGATTGCCCTTGAAGGTGCACTCAAGTTAAAAGAGATTTCTTATATTCATGCTGAGGCCTATCCAGCTGGTGAGTTAAAACATGGCCCGCTTGCCTTGGTTACTGAAAAGATGCCAGTAGTGACGGTAGCGCCTAATGATGACTTGCTTGAAAAGCTGAAGTCCAATATGCAGGAAGTTAAAGCTCGCGGTGGCAAGTTGTATGTCTTTGCAGATCAAGATACCGAGATTACTAGTAGCGAGGGTATTAACGTCATTCGCTTGCCTGAGCACTACGGCAAGCTTTCTCCAATCCTGCATGTTGTTCCATTGCAGCTTCTGGCCTATCACACAGCCTGCGCCCTAGGGACTGATGTCGACAAGCCACGTAACCTCGCAAAGAGCGTTACGGTCGAGTAATTGCTCTGGGGTAAATTTACCTCAAAACTCTAAGTAATGCCATTAACCCAGGCGTAAGCCAATCAATCGGGTGTATTCCTTTGATTGTCTAGGGTCTTGTAATTAGTACGAACTAGTACTAAACTAGTACGCATACAGACTAATTTGAGAATATTTAATGAGTCATCTAAGGCTAGTTAAGGAATTGGTTCAGGCATATCAGGCATTTGAGGCATATTCTGCGGCGCATATTAAAGAGATGGGTTTAACTACTACCCAGTTCGATATTGTTGCGACCTTGGGTAACCAGCCACCAATGACTTGTAAGGAATTAGGCGAGAAGACTCTCGTCTCAAAAGGCACCATGACTGGTGTTTTGGAAAGGCTCGAGACAAAAGGCTTGATTGAAAAGTTTCTAAATGTCGAGGATGGTCGCAGTTACAAGATCGGTTTATCAAAGAGTGGTGACAAATTATTTAAGAAGGTATTTCCGGAGCATGTGGAATATCTTGGGAAAGCTTTCGTGAAGTTAAGTAAAAAAGATATTGAACAAGCAGTCACAGTTTTAAAAGAAGTTAAAACAATTTTTCAAAGGAAAGATCATGACTAAAGTAGCCGTTGTATTTCACAGTGGTTATGGCCACACAGTTAAACAAGCTGAAGCTCTTGCTAAGGGTGCCAATGGAACCCTGATAGCCATTGATGCTGAAGGCAATATTACAGATGCGCAGTGGGAAACCCTAAACACTGCCGATGCCATCGTATTTGGCTCACCAACCTATATGGGTACTGTGAGCTGGCAGTTTAAGAAATTCGCTGATGCTAGCTCTAAGCAATGGTTTTCACAACAGTGGAAAGATAAAGTATTTGGTGGCTTTACCAACTCTGCCACCATGAACGGAGATAAGCATTCCACCTTGCATTACTTCTTCACCCTAGCAATGCAGCATTCAGGTGTTTGGGTTGGTACTGGTTTGATGCCTTCGAATTCCAAAGCAGCGAAGCGTGATGATGTGAACTATGTTGGTTCATCTGCTGGCGCAATGATGCAAACACCTTCAGATGCAAGTGCTGATGAAGTGAATGTAGGCGACTTAGAAACCGCACGTCTCTACGGCGAGCGTATTGCAAAGATTGCTGGCGAACTAAAAGCGAAGTAAGAATTTATTTTCTGAAAAACTGGGGGAATGATGAAAAAACTCATTGGTATACGAGGCAATGATCAGGGTCACTGGGTTGGCGATGGCTTTCCTGTGCGCACCTTGTTTTTCTATCAAGACCTGGGCAAGCAAATGAGCCCATTCTTGATATTGGACTATGCAGGTCCAGCAGAGTTCCCCTCCACAACTGAGCGCAAGGGTGTGGGCTCACACCCTCATCGCGGTTTTGAAACAGTCACCATTGTTTATGAAGGTGAAGTAGCGCATAAAGATTCAACGGGTCAGGGCGGTGTTATTGGCGCTGGCGATGTGCAGTGGATGACTGCCGGCTCTGGGATCTTGCATGAAGAGTTTCACTCAGAAAGTTTTGCCAGAAGCGGCGGAACTTTGGAGATGGTGCAGCTCTGGGTGAATTTGCCAGCACAGCTCAAAATGACTAAGCCAGCTTATCAAGCCATTTTGGATAAACAGATTCCTGTAACGGATTTGAGTAATGGCGCAGGGCAAGCGCGCATTATTGCTGGAGAGTTTTATGGTCATACAGGACCAGCTAGCACCTTCACGCCTCTGAATGTGATTGACCTGAAGTTAAAAAGGGGTTCGGCAAGCATTCCTGTGTCTGAAGGCTGGAATGCTTCCCTAGTTGTTTTGAAGGGCGCAGTTGAGGCTGGTGAGGGCGTGGTTGCTAAAGATGCTCAGATGCTGATGTTTAGTAATCAGGGCCAAGATATTCAATTCAATGTGCTTGAGGACTCTATTGCTTTGCTGCTGAGTGGGGAGCCGATTAATGAACCTATTGTTGGGTATGGCCCATTTGTCATGAATACTAAAGAAGAGATTGCTCAAGCAATGCAAGATTTCAACAGCGGAAGCTTTGGAAGAATCGCCTAAGAAGAATAGGGTTGGGGTATAAAAAATCTGTTTGACTTCTACGCGCAGCTGTGTACAAAAATTTATTAGTCAAATCAAGGTGTTACACAGACTCGATTAGAAAAGTGTGTTCAAATATCTACTGTAGAAAAGGATATTTGTCACCGTTCATGTTTGGCTCCAAAGATTTCTCTAGTTTGCGTTGGCTTCCGCTTATTTTTGCGGGATTTCTTTCTGCATGCGCGGTAGGGCCAGACTTCAAGCAGCCCGATGCTCCCAATACATCTGGGTATACCGAAACTACACTTTCACAAAAGTTGGCCACTGCGCCTGGAGTGCCTGGTGGAACGGATCAAGAATTTATTGAAGGCGCTGATATTGAGGCTCAGTGGTGGGAATTATTTAAATCTCCTGAGCTAGATGTATTGATTAAAAAAGCTTTGCAACAAAACCCAAATTTAGGCGCAGCTGATGCTGCCCTGCGTGCGAGCCAAGAAAATGTTAGCGCACAAATTGGTGGGCAGTATTTCCCTGCCATTGGTTTAGGTGGCGGCGTGACACGTCAGCTACAACCTTCTGCCATCTATGGCTTGCCTTATGGCTCCGATACATACAATCTCTACAACGCTTCCGTAAACGTCACCTATAAGCTTGATGTTTTTGGTGGTGCGCGTCGTGCAGTTGAAGGTGCAAGAGCGCAAGCAGAGATTGCACAGTTCCAGCTAGAAGGCGCATACCTTTCTCTGACAGCTAACATCGTTACTGGTGCAGTACGCGAAGCTGCTTTGCGCGCACAGATGCAGGCCACAGAAGAAATTCTGAAGGCGCAAACGAATTTAGCCGAAGTAACAGAGAAGCAATTGGCGATTGGTACAGTTTCTCGAGTGGATGTGACATCACAAAGAACTTTGGTATCTAACTCCCAAGTGGATTTATTTACCTATGAGCGCAACCTTTCCTTTGCACGCAATCAGTTGGCCGTATTAGTTGGGGAGCTCCCTAGTAATGCCAACATCACTAAGTTTGACTTGAAGTCTTTGCATTTGCCAGAGAAGCTGCCGCTTTCAGTGCCATCGAGTCTTGTGCGCCAACGCCCGGACGTACGTGCTGCAGAAGCACAGCTCAAGGCTACGAATGCTTTGGTGGGTGTGGCTACTGCCAATTTATTACCGCAATTTAATATCACTGGTGCAATTGGTTCCGCAGCGTTGACTAGTGCGGCTCTATTTGGGCCGAACGCAACTCTATGGTCTATTGCCGGCGGTATATTTCAGCCGCTCTTTCAGGGTGGACAATTATTGGCGCAACGTCGTGGTGCTATTGCGAATTACGAGCAAGCGGTTTACCAATACCAAGCCACCGTGCTGAAAGCCTTTCAAGAAGTGGCAGATGCCTTGCGCGCTCTAGAGACCGGTGCTCAAGCATTGAAGTCTGCATCAGATGCAGAGCGTTACGCTTATGAAACTTTAGAGTTAGTACAGCAGCAATATAAGTTGGGCACTGCAAGTTACTTGGCCGTTCTCTATTATCAAAATCAATATCAAATTGCTAAAGTCAAATCGGTTTCTGCGCAAGCAACTCGATTCTCTGACACAGCAGCATTATTTGCAGCACTAGGCGGCGGCTGGTGGAATCGCACCGGCCCAGCCTTTCAACCAAAAGCCATAGCGAACAAAGATCAAAATGAAACTTCTGGAAACAATTAAAACCAAGGTAACGGCAGCAGCACTTGCCTTGTGGACTTGGATATGTGCGAAGGCAGTTGAGTGGAAACTTCGCGAGAGACTCGTTGCGCTTTGGGAAAAGGTAAAAGGATTCTGGGCACGTTTGCGCGAACGCTTCCAGCGCAGTAAAGCTAACGCCAAACTGCAGTCTATGACCCCCTTGGGTCGACGCATGACCATTATGTTGTGTGGCGTATTTTTATTATTGGGCTTGATCTTTGGATTCAATCAACTCAAGACCTTCATGATTAAGCATTTCATTGCGGGTATGGGTTTACCGCCTGCAACGGTTTCTACGATGGTGGTCGAAACAACAGCATGGCAACCCAAGTTATCTAGCGTTGGAAATGTGCGTGCGTTTAGAGGGGTAGAGCTCAGCACTGAAATTGGTGGCTTGGTTCAAAACGTACCCATTAAATCCGGCATGGATGTTAAAGAGGGTGAGTTGTTAATTAAATTAAATGACGCATCAGACATTGCCCAATTGAATTCTTTAAAAGCCTTGGCAGATTTAGCCAAGGTAATTAATGAGCGTGATAGACAGCAGCTAGAGATTCAGGCGATTAGTAAGAACGTATTTGACACTAGTAAAGCTGATGCTAAGTCCAAGCAGGCTCAGGTAGAACAGCAAACTGCTCTAGTGGCCAAGAAGAATTTAAAAGCCCCCTTCAGTGGACGCGTCGGTATCGTGATGATTAACCCTGGTCAGTACGTTAATCCAGGCGATAAGTTGCTCACCCTCCAAACCTTAGACCCTATTTTTGTAGATTTCAATCTCCCCCAGAGTAATGCTGAGCAGATTCAGGTTGGACAAGAAATTGTGGTGACAACGGATGCATTCAAGGGTGCAAGCTTTACTGGCAAGGTTACTGCCGTGAGTCCTAAAGTGGATACCAATACGCGCAATATTCAGATTGAAGCCCAGCTGGCCAATCCAGATAAAAAGATTTTGCCAGGCATGTTTGCTAACGTGAATATTAAGCTGGGTGATGAAGTGAAGTTACTGACATTGCCTCAAACTGCTGTGACTTATAACCCGTATGGTTCGACAGTATTTATTGCCAAGCCAACTGGCAAAAAAGATAAACAGGGCAAACCTACGCTTGAGGCACAACAAGTCTTTGTAACCACAGGACTAACGCGAGGCGATCAAGTTGCAATTCTCAAAGGGGTTGAAGAGGGGGACACGGTTGTTACTAGTGGCCAACTTAAGTTGAAGAATGGCACACCGCTGATTGTGAATAACAAGGTGTTGCCATCGAATTCACCAAACCCACAGCCACAGGAATAAGTCCTAGATGAATTGGACTGACATATTTATTCGTAGGCCAGTGCTCTCACTGGTAGTGAGTGCGCTTGTCTTGGTGTTTGGTTTGAAAGCGGTTGGTTCTTTGCCAGTCAACCAATACCCGCAAACCCAAAATGCGATTGTCACCATTACAACGGCTTACTATGGCGCTGATCCAGAGACGATTGCAGGTTTTATTACGCAGCCACTAGAGACGGCGATTGCTCAGTCTCAAGGTATCGACTATTTATCCTCGATGAGTGTGAGTGGCCTCTCGACCATTACCGCGACTCTCAAGCTCAATTACGACTCCAATGCTGCGCTGACACAGATCCAGACACAGATTAGTTCGGTTAAGAATCAGTTACCACCGCAAGCTCAGCAACCCGTATTGACTGTGCAAATTGGCCAGTCTACTGCGGCAATGTACATGGGCTTTTATAGCGATGACATTCCGAATAATGCGATTACCGATTACTTGTTGCGGGTGGTTAAACCGAAGCTGGATGCCGTTGATGGCGTCCAAAATGCTGAAATCACTGGTGGAAGAAAGTTTGCTCTGCGTGCTTGGCTTGATCGCGAGAAGATGGCTGGCCTTGGTGTGGGTGCCGATGATGTTTATAGCGCCATGGCAGCCAATAACTACTTATCCGCAGTAGGTAGTACTAAGGGTGATATGGTTGCTGTCGATTTAGTGGCCGGTACAGATCTACACACGCTCGATGAGTTCCGCAAATTGGTTGTCAAAAAAGATGGCATCAATATTGTCTATTTAGATCAAGTGGCGACCGTGAGCATGGGGTCGGAGGACTACAACACGAATGTCGCATTTAGTGGCAAGCGCTCAGTATTTATTGCCATCAAGGTGGCACCTCAGGCGAACTTGCTTGATGTGGCAGAGCGTGTTCGTGCTGTAGTGCCAGATATTCAGAAGCAGTTGCCAACTGGTATGTCGGGCAAAGTGGTTTATGACTCGACTAAGTTCATTACTACTTCAATTGATGAGGTGGTGGCCACCCTATTGGAAGCGCTGTTAATTGTGACAGTGGTGATTTATCTTTTCCTAGGAAGCGCACGCGCAGTTGCTGTACCCGTGATTGCGATGCCACTCTCATTGATTGGCACATTCTTCTTAATGCAAGTATTAGGCTATTCCATTAATTTGCTGACACTACTTGCCTTGGTATTGGCGATTGGTTTGGTGGTCGACGATGCCATTATTGTGGTTGAGAACGTTGACCGTCATATGAAGGAAGGTAAATCTCCGCTCGAGGCCTCCTTAATTGCTGCGCGCGAGTTGGGCGGCCCAATTTTGGCAATGACGATTGTATTGATTGCGGTTTATATCCCGATTGGCTTCCAGGGCGGTTTAACGGGAGCGCTCTTTACCGAGTTTGCCTTTACTTTAGCAAGTGCAGTCGCAGTATCGGGATTGATTGCATTGACGCTTTCACCGATGATGTGTTCACGGATCTTTACTGAAGAGCAAGAAGCTTCATCGTTTGTACAAAAGATCGATCGCATTTTTGATAAGGTGCACCACAGCTATCAATCCACTTTGCGTGAGCTCCTGAGCACCTGGCAGGTCATCATTGTGATGGGTGTGATTTTGCTGGGAGGAGTGGCCTATCTCTACGCTACTGCTCGCGCTGAATTAGCGCCAACAGAAGACCAGGGCATTGTGTTGATGCAGGCTTCAGGCCCGCCGAACAGTACGGTCAATCAAATGCAGACTTATGCTGATCAGATTTATCAAATATCAGCAGCAGAGCCTGAATATGAGCAGATGTTTCAGATCACTAGCCCAACCAGTAGTTTCGGTGGTGTATTGCTCAAGGATTGGGATCAACGCAGTCGTAATGCCACGAAGTTTCAGGAAGATATGCAAAGTAAGTGGAATTCGATCGCCGGTGCTCGTGTAGCAGCCTTCCAGTTCCCGGCTTTACCAGGCGCACAGGGCTTACCTGTTCAGGTAGTTATTAATACCACTGAGTCTTATGAGCAACTTAATGAAGTATCTCAAGCGGTGCTGGATAAAGCGCGTCGTAGCGGCAATTTCTTCTTCGTGGATTCGGATTTGAAGATTGATAAGCCGCAAGATGTTTTAGAAATTGATCGTGAGAAAGTCGCTGCACTGGGAATGACCCAGCAGCAAGTGGGTAGCGCCCTCTCTGCTGCCCTGGGTGGCGGTTATGTCAATTACTTCTCTGTCGCTGGTCGCTCCTATCGCGTTATCCCACAAGTCAAGCAGGTGGATCGTCTCAACCCAGATCAAATCTTGGATTACTACATACGCACTCCAAGTGGGCAGATGATTCAGGCGCGCACCATAGCAACAATTAAGCAAAAAGTGGTTCCGCAATCTATTAATCACTTTCAGCAGTTGAACTCCGCAACGATTTCTGGTGTGAGTACACCATTTATTTCTCAGGCAGATTTGCTCGAGTTCATGCGTCAAACTTTGAAGGAAGTGGCGCCCAATGGTTACACCATGGATTACGCCGGCCCATCCCGTCAGTTTATGGCGGAGTCTGGTGGTTTCTTGGTAACAATGTTCTTTGCTATCTTGATCGTATTCTTGGTCTTAGCTGCACAGTTTGAAAGCTTCCGCGATCCGATTGTGATTTTGGTTTCAGTGCCGCTCGCCTTGTTTGGTGCATTGATCTTTATTAATTTGGGATTCACAACTTTGAATGTGTATACCCAGGTTGGACTGGTCACGCTAATGGGGTTAATTAGTAAGCACGGTATTTTGATTGTGGAATTTGCTAATGAGTTGCAGGAAGCTGGTCGCAGTAAGTTAGATGCCATCGTTGAAGCTAGTAGCGTGCGTTTGCGCCCGATCTTGATGACAACTGCGGCAATGGTGCTGGGTGTTGTTCCCTTGGTGATTGCATCTGGTGCAGGTGCTGCTGGCCGTCAATCTATGGGTATCGTAATCTTTACGGGTTTGTCGATTGGCACTTTGTTTACGCTCTTTGTGGTGCCAGCAATGTACTTGTTTATTGGCGCAGATCACCATCAGAAGAAATTTAAGCAACAGTAATATTTTTACTGGAGTGCCAAAGAAAAAGGGTGAACTGAGTTCACCCTTTTTAATTTGAGTCCTTACCTTACTTCACTATATTGAGCTCTTTTTGTTTCACGATCTTGTATTGCGTTTCTAGTTCAATCCGTTTCATCCATTTATCAATATTGCGTAAATCTGAACGTGGCCCAGTTTGTTCAGGAAAGGTTTCTTGTAGCAAGACCCATCGACTGACACATAAGGCTAATGGAATATCTCCGACACTGAATTGTTCGCCAGCGCAGTAAGTATATTTTTCTAAGGTCTGATCAAGTAATGCTAGCAATGCATCCGCCTCTTGATACGAACCCTGAATTAGCTCATAGTTACGATCAGCTTCCGGAGTACGAGTGAGCCCTAGGAATGCAACTCGTAATGGTGGCCACATAGTTCCCAGTTGCCAGTCCATCCACTTCTCCGACTGATACTGCGCGGCAATAGTGCTTGTTAAGCGTTTTGACGGATCGTACTGACGAACCAGATATCGCAAAATGGTATTGGACTCCCAGAGCACAAGATCGCCGTCTTCTAAGGTGGGCACCAAACCATTGGGATTGAGTGTTAGAAATTCAGGGGTGTGATTAATTCCAAAATGAAGGCCGGCGTCTATGCGTTCAAAATCTTTGCCTTCCTCAAGTCCTAGTTCTGCAAGGCACCACAATACCTTTTGCACATTAATAGAACTTTTTCTTCCCCATAAGCGCATCATGTGAGCCCCTATTTTTAAAGTGATGAATCTAATCCCATAAATTGGCTATGAGCAAATATCAGCGGATGACGCTCTGGAATGTGCTTCAGGTTGCGTACTTTAGCAACAATGATGTTGTGATCGCCACCAGTGTGGACTGAAACAGTTTCGCATTCAAAGTAGGCTGAGCACCCTTCAATTTGAGTGAGGCCACTTGCTGCAATCTTGTGCGGAATGCTAACAAACTGATTCTCTTTGACGGTAGCAAAGTGCATTGCCATGGCTTCCTGCGAACGCTCAAGTACATGAATTAACTGTTTATGACCCACTTCAAAATTGGGCATCAGGCGTGAATGTTTCTTTAGGCTCCACAAAATGAGTGGCGGCTCTAGCGAAACTGTATTGAATGAGCTAATAGTGATGCCGTGCGCGTTCTGGGCCGCATCTAGACAGGTGATAACTGTGACCCCTGTAGCAAAGGAGGAAAAGCCTTTGCGGAGCTCTTGGGAGGTAAATGGGGCCATCTAGCTTTCTTGATTAATTAATTACTTTGCTGCTGCTGGAGCTGGAGCTTCAGCGGGGATGGTTGTGCCGGGAATCGGGGTCAGGATTTCGTTCTCTTCAGCTTTGACGCATTTAAAGCGATATTCCTTCCCCGCCTTTGAAAGGAAGCTTGCACCTTGGTAAAAGTCATTCTTACAAGTCGTATTAGCAAAATCCATCACATCTTGTGGGGAGGCGCTGGAGCTGATTAAGCGCATATTGCCCATAGACATATTAATTTGGCTCGATGAGCAGCCGGCCAACACTAAGCCAGAAATCGTAGTTAATAGTAGAATTTTTTTCATGGAAGCCTCCATAATCAGCAATGCTCGTTAGGATAAACCTATTACGCATTTGCTGCGGGGAATGCAGCGCATTTAAAAGGAAGAGACATGTTTAACGCTATTTTGGTAAATAAGGATGATCGCGGTTATCGGGCTGAGCTAACTCAGGTTGATGAGGCCAGCCTGCCCGAGGGGGATGTCAGAGTGAAGGTGCTCTATTCCACTCTAAATTACAAAGACGGTTTAGCGATTACTGGGAAAGGTCCGGTGGTGCGTAGCTTTCCTATGGTTCCCGGAATTGATTTCGCAGGAGAAGTCTTGGAGAGTGCTAGCCCAGAATTTAAGGCTGGGGATATGGTGCTACTAAATGGCTGGGGTGTTGGCGAAGGTCATTGGGGTGGATTGGCTCAACAAGCGCGCGTGAAGTCAGAGTGGCTCATTCCCTTGCCAAAAGGGTTTACTGCTAAGCAGGCCCTGGCTATTGGTACTGCTGGCTATACCGCAATGCTGTGTGTGATGGCATTGCAAAAGCATGGCTTGAAGCCTAGTGATGGAGAGGTATTGGTCACTGGTGCAGCGGGTGGAGTGGGTAGCTTTGCTATTACTCTGTTGAGTAAATTAGGATTTACGGTTGTTGCCAGTACTGGGCGTATGTCCGAGGCTGATTACTTGAAGAAATTAGGTGCAAGTGAAGTGATTGATCGTGCTGCACTGTCAGCGCCTGGGAAGCCGTTGGCAAAAGAGCGTTGGGCAGCGGTAGTGGATAGCGTTGGTAGTCATACCTTGGCTAATGCTTGTGCGCAAACCAAAAGTGATGGCGCAGTTGCTGCCTGTGGCCTTGCGCAGGGAATGGATTTTCCCTCAACCGTGGCACCATTTATTTTGCGCGGTGTGACTTTGTATGGCATCAATAGCGTAACAGTCCCAAAAGCCAAACGTATTGCTGCCTATGAGCAATTGAGTAAGCTAGTTGATCTTAAAACTTTAGAAGAGATCTCTCATGAAATTAGCTTGGAGGAATCCATTAAATATGCTGCAGAGCTGATGGCCGGAAATGTGCGTGGCCGTTTAATCGTAGATGTAAATAAGTAATTGCTAATTAGCAATATTTACTGCGGTGCTTGAGGTTTGCGCGTTTCCAATTTTGCCCAGACCTCAAGCTTTTCAGGATTAGAGAGTTCAGACCAATCAGCAATTTCAGTAAGCGTGCGATAGCAACCACGACAGAAACCATTTTCAGGGTTAATGTTGCACCAGTTAATGCAAGGTGATGAAACTGTTGTCAAAGTAAACCTAGAGTAGAAATAGATGAATACCAAAAACCAATCCAGCGATCTGAGTTCTATTCATTATCCCTTAGCCGATGCTTTGCCGGAAGTGGGTATCTCAATGGAGGTCGCGCCTGGCGTACGTTGGTTGAGAATGCGCCTACCGTTTGCTTTGGATCACATTAACTTATGGCTACTGCGTGATCAGTTTGAAGGTGTTCAAGGTTGGACGATTGTGGATTGTGGCATTGCCAACGAAGAGACGAAAGTAGCCTGGGATCAGATATTTGCTACTCAGCTAGAAGGCTTGCCAGTGCTGAGGGTGATCGTGACTCATATGCATCCAGATCACGTAGGGCTCTCTCAATGGCTCTGCGAAAAATGGAATGCACCGCTTTGGATTTCTATGACGGATTATTTAACTGCGCAATGGCTGAGCCACAAAGAGGGCGGTGCTGCAGTTGGTGCACGTGCTGGCGGCGGTGGTTCTGCAGATCACTTTCAAAAGCATGGACTCATTGCCCCAGAGGATTTAGAAAAAATTCGGGCGCGATCAAACTACTACAGCAATATGGTCCCAGGCGTGCCGCGGCAATATCGTCGCATCATCGATGGTGAAATGATTTTGATTGGTGGGCATGAGTGGCAAGTGATCATGGGGTTTGGTCACGCACCGGAGCATGCTTCACTATTTTGCAAGGATCTCGGTGTGTTGATTTCTGGGGATATGTTGTTGCCACGGATTTCCACTAATGTCAGTGTTTACGATGCCGATCCAGATGCTGATCCTTTGGGTTTGTATCTCAGCTCATTAGATCGATATCTCCCACTCCCCGATAACACTCTAGTCTTGCCATCACATGGCAAGCCATTTACAGGAATGAAGCCGCGAATTGATCAGCTAAAAGCCCATCACGATGATCGTTTGGCAGAAACGCTTGGTGCATGTAAAAAACCGGCAACTGCTCGTGAGATCGTGCCGGTTTTATTTAAGCGTGAATTAGATATTCACCAAATGACATTTGCCATGGGTGAGGCTATTGCTCATCTGAATTACCTACTTCGTCGAGGAAAGTTGAGTCGCCAGCTTTGCGACGACGGCGTGTTGCGGTTTTGCGTGGTTTAGCAGCCTTTGTTTCAGATTCTTCAGAAGATCCAGTAGCGGCGGCAGCGGTTGCTGAAACGGCATCTCCAAAGGATTTGAGTGCCATCATGGTGGCGTGTTGTACTTCTAGGCCCTGAATAGTGGACTTCAAGATGTTGAGATTGAGGTTTAGCCAGTTTTCAACGCTTTTCAGGTCCTTGATGCGCTTTTCTAGCTCATCGGTATCTAGCCCTGGAAATGCGGAGCCGAACCCCCCGGCAGCCTTAGAGGCATCTGTAGTGAAGGGGAATTGGCCTGGAGTTTGCCCACCAGCCGCTTGTCCCCACATGGTTTTCATCATTTCAAGGCTTTGATTGAATTCAGGGATAGTTCCAAACATATGGGGCTCCGGGGTCAGATAAAAGTGGCTTATTGCCAATACAATAAGAGATTCTAGAGATTAATCCCGGTTAAGCAATGCAATCTAATGGTTTATCCCAGCCTTACACCCGTGGTCAGGCACTTCCCGAGCTACTGAAGCAGCGCATTCTGATTTTGGATGGCGCTATGGGCACCATGATTCAGCAATACAAGCTCAATGAGGCAGATTACCGTGGATTGCCAGCCAACAAGCGCTTTGAGGCTCATCCTGGCGATATTAAGGGCAATAACGAACTCTTGGTCCTGACTCAGCCTCAAATCATCAGCAAGATTCATGAGCAATATTTAGACGCAGGCGCAGACATTATTGAGACCAATACTTTTGGCGCCACTTCGGTTGCGCAAGAAGATTACAAAATGGCAGGCTTGGCGCGTGAGATGAATGTCATCTCTGCTCAATTGGCGCGTGCTGCATGTGAAAAACATTCCACTCCAGATAAGCCACGTTTTGCAGCAGGCGCAATTGGACCCACTCCAAAGACAGCAAGTATTTCTCCGGATGTAAACGATCCAGGTGCGCGCAATGTCACCTTTGATGCATTACGTCTCTCTTATCGCGAGCAGATCGAAGGTCTCTTTGAAGGCGGCGTTGATTTATTTTTAGTTGAAACAATTTTTGACACACTGAATGCTAAAGCTGCATTGTTTGCGTTGGATGAATTTTTTGAAGAGACTGGCGAGCGTTTGCCGGTGATGATTTCTGGAACAGTCACTGACGCTTCTGGTCGTATCTTGTCGGGTCAAACAGTCGAAGCGTTTTGGAATAGCTTGCGCCATATCAAGCCTCTGACCTTTGGTTTGAACTGCGCTTTAGGTGCAGCGCTCATGCGCCCTTATATTGCTGAGCTTGCTCGTATTTGTGATGCCGCAGTATCTTGCTATCCCAATGCCGGCTTGCCTAATCCGATGAGTGACACTGGATTTGATGAGACCCCAGAAATTACTTCTAGCCTTGTTGATGGTTTTGCAAAAGATGGTTTAGTTAATCTCGTAGGCGGTTGCTGTGGAACGACACCAGATCATATTCGTGCGATTGCGAACGCAGTTGCTAAGCGCAAGCCACGCGCATTCTATCGTGAGAGCGCGGAGGTGTCGGCATGAGCAAGACAACAAAGACAATGCCGTCGATGAAGCTTTCAGGCTTAGAGCCTTTCAATGTCACAGCTGATGTCGGCTTTGTGAATATTGGTGAGCGTACTAACGTGACGGGCTCTAAAGCATTTGCACGCATGATTTTGAATAATCAATTTGATGAAGCCTTGGTGGTTGCAAGACAGCAAGTTGAGAATGGTGCTCAAGTGATTGACATCAATATGGATGAGGCGATGTTAGATTCTGAAGCGGCGATGACGCGCTTCTTGAATTTGATTGCTTCAGAACCTGATATTGCTCGTGTGCCAATCATGATCGATTCCTCTAAATGGAGTGTGATCGAGGCAGGCCTGAAATGTATTCAAGGTAAGCCGATTGTTAATTCGATCTCACTGAAAGAGGGTGAAGAGCCCTTCAGAAAGCAAGCACGTTTGATTCGCCGTTACGGCGCAGCTTCTGTAGTGATGGCATTTGATGAGGTGGGTCAAGCTGATACCTTTAAGCGCAAGACTGAAATTTGTCAGCGCTGCTATCAAATTCTTGTGAATGAGATTGGCTTTCCAGCAGAAGACATTATTTTTGACCCCAATATCTTTGCCATTGCGACTGGTATTGAAGAACATGACAACTACGCAGTAGATTTCATTAATGCGACTCGCTGGATTAAAGAAAACCTGCCGGGCGCGAAGGTCAGTGGTGGCGTCTCCAACGTTAGCTTCTCGTTCCGCGGTAACGATCGTGTGCGTGAAGCTATTCATACGGTATTCCTGTATCACGCCATTCAGGCGGGTATGGACATGGGTATCGTCAATGCAGGCCAGCTGGGCGTTTATGCAGATCTAGATCCTGAGTTGCGCGAGCGTGTTGAAGACGTGGTACTCAATCGCTTTAAAGAAAAAGACGGTAAGACGCCAACGGAGCGCTTGCTAGATATTGCTGATCAATTTAAGGGCGGTGGCGCCAAGCAGGTAGAGAACCTGGCGTGGCGTGAAGCCCCAGTGCGTGAACGTTTAACCCATGCTTTGGTGCATGGCATCACCACTTTCATTGAAGAAGATACAGAAGAGCTGCGCGCGCAAATTATGGGTGCGGGCGGTCGTCCGATCGAGGTGATTGAAGGCCCTCTGATGGACGGAATGAATGTCGTCGGCGATTTGTTTGGAGCCGGCAAGATGTTCTTGCCTCAAGTGGTTAAGAGTGCGCGTGTGATGAAGCAAGCAGTGGCTATTTTGATTCCCTATATTGAGGAAGAAAAACGCCTGCATATTGCCTCTGGTGGCGAAGCCAAAGCCAAAGGCAAGATTGTGATGGCAACTGTTAAAGGTGACGTGCACGATATCGGTAAAAACATTGTGACAGTGGTGCTGCAATGTAATAACTTTGAAGTTGCCAATATGGGCGTGATGGTACCTTGTGCAGAAATTCTGAAGCGCGCGAAAGAAGAAAAAGCGGACATCGTTGGCCTTTCTGGCTTGATTACGCCGTCTTTAGAAGAGATGACTTATGTTGCTCAAGAGATGCAGCGTGATGACTATTTCCGTGAGCGTCAAATCCCATTGATGATTGGTGGCGCGACAACTTCACGCGTTCATACTGCTGTGAAGATTGCGCCACACTATGATGGCCCTGTGGTCTATGTACCCGATGCATCCCGATCTGTATCAGTAGCATCTAGCTTGCTATCTGATGAGAGTGCTAAGAAATTTATTCAAGACTTACGCGATGACTATGTGCGTATTCGTGAACAGCATGCCAATAAGAAAGCATCACCAACCATCTCTTTAGAGGCTGCACGCAAGAATCGAGAGCTGATTGATTGGGCTAATTATGTGCCTGAGAAGCCTAAGTTTGTTGGCCGCCGCGTTTTTAAGAATTTCGCTTTAAGTGATATTGCTAAATATATTGACTGGACACCATTCTTCCAAACTTGGGATTTAGCTGGTAAGTTCCCAGCCATCTTGGATGATGAAATCGTTGGCGTAGAGGCTCGTAAAGTATTTGCAGATGGCCAGGCGCTTCTTGATAAATTAATCAAAGGCCAATGGTTGCAAGCTGATGCTGTAGTAGCGTTCTATCCAGCAAACACGATAGGTGATGACATTGTCTTGTACAGCGATGAATCTCGTGAGCACCCATTATTTGTTTGGCATAACTTACGTCAGCAGTCTGAGCGCCCCGTAGTCGACGGCGTTCGTCGACCTAATCGTTGCTTGGCGGATTATGTGGCACCAAAAGATTCCAATGTGGCTGATTACCTTGGCTGCTTTGCTGTTACGACTGGTCACGGTGTTGAGAAAAAAGTGGCTGAGTTTCATGCAAAGCATGATGACTACAGCGCAATCATGCTGCAATCTTTGGCCGACCGTTTAGCGGAAGCATTTGCAGAATTAATGCATCACCGTGTTCGTACTGATCTTTGGGGATATGCGACCGATGAGATTTTGACAAATGATCAAATGATCAATGAGGAGTATCGCGGCATCCGTCCGGCGCCAGGGTATCCAGCCTGTCCTGCCCATGAAGTTAAAAAAGACTTATTGCGTGTGATTGGCTCAGAAGATATTGGTATGACATTGACCGAATCGATGGCTATGAATCCGGCTTCCAGCGTCAGCGGTTTTTACCTTGCCCATCCAGATGCGCGTTATTTCAATGTGGGTAAGCTGTCAACGGATCAAATTGAAGATCTTGCTAAGCGTCGTAATGAGTCTATTGAAGACATCCGCCGCCAACTAGCAAGTTCAATCGACTAGTCTGCCGTACTGGAGTGGGGTGCTGGGGTTTAAACCCCCCACATCACCGGTTCATCCTTGGCTTTAGCCTGCTTCATAAGTTCCAGAAAGGGATAGGCGCGCTGCCCCAGTCTATCGGCAAGCTTCGGTTTTTCAGTATTTTCTTGATCGGCTGTATTGCTTTTAGCCCGATCTTCCAAATCTTTGAGGATGGCTGTTTCTAAGGCGATGATGAGGGTTGGCAGTTGCTCAACCGTCAAAATACCTCTGGGCTCTAATGGGCGACCCAAAATATCAAAGATTCGCTGGGTCAGATCGGCCAGCATGATGACGTCAGGACCCGCTTTGGAGCGAAATTGATAGATCATTTCGATAGCTTACCACCTGATAAACTCACTTATCTATGTTGTTAACTAATAAAAATCGTTTAATTGAAATGCTGAGCGCTGCCCTCCAGGGTTTGGCTCAGGAGCGTGGTTTGGGTGACGCCCCAATACCTCGTTTAGAGCGCCCTAAGGCGGTAGACCATGGTGATGTTGCTTGTAACATTGCCCTCCAGCTTTCTAAGGCTTGGAAACTAAATCCCAGGGAACTGGCGCAAGCACTGGTTGAGCGTTTGGAACAGCAACCCGGCTATGGTGACCTTATTGCTTCATGCGAAATCGCGGGCCCTGGATTTATTAACTTCCGCCTGAGTAATGCGGCTAAAACTGCGGTGGTGCAAGAGGTCCTCACGGCAGGACCCCAGTTTGGTCAGTTAGCTCCAGAAGTAGCCCCAGTCTCCAGCGCCATGATTGAGTTTGTGTCTGCCAATCCCACTGGACCACTACACGTTGGTCATGGCCGTCAGGCTGCACTCGGCGATGCCTTGGCAAACTTATTGGCAACTCAAGGTATTAAGGTGCACCGCGAGTTTTATTACAACGACGCTGGTGTACAGATTGCGAATTTAGCTCTCTCAGTACAGGCTCGATTAAACGGGCTTAAGCCAGGCGATGCTGCTTGGCCAGAGAGTGCTTATAACGGTGAATACATTGCGGAAATTGCCGCTGCTTTTAAGGCTTCATCTGAATATAAAGATGATATTGAGGCTATTCGTCAATTTGCCGTGGCGTATTTGCGCAATGAACAAGATATCGATCTGAAAACATTTGGCGTCAAGTTTGATTGCTATTACCTAGAGTCTTCTTTGTATACCGATGGTAGTGTTGCAAAAATTGTCGACGAGCTACAGAGTATTGGTAAGACCTATGAGTCTGAAGGCGCGCTTTGGCTAAAGACAACCGACGATGGCGATGATAAAGATCGCGTCATGAGAAAGTCTGATGGTAGCTTCACCTACTTCGTGCCTGATGTTGCCTATCACACCAGCAAATGGAATCGTGGCTTTGAAAAAGTGATTAACATCCAAGGTAGTGATCACCATGGCACGATCGCTCGCGTACGCTCAGGCTTACAAGGTGTAGCTCAGAAGCGCGGTTGGGGGATTCCGAAAACCTACCCCGAGTATGTGCTTCACAAGATGGTGACTGTGATGCGCCATGGCGAGGAAGTCAAAATTTCTAAGCGTGCAGGTTCTTATGTGACTGTGCGTGACTTGGTTGAGTGGTCCGGCGGTGTTACGCCAGAGATGACTCCTGATGAACGTGAGCTTGCGCTACAGCGTGGACGTGATGCAGTACGTTTTTTCCTCATCTCCCGCAAAGCTGATACGGAGTTTGTATTTGATGTTGATTTGGCTTTACAGCAAAATGATGAGAACCCCGTGTTCTATGTGCAATACGCTCATGCGCGCATTTGCTCCATCTTGACTCAATGGGGTGGTCAGGTTTCTGACCTGAAGGGCGCGGATCTTTCCCTGCTACAAAGTAAAGCCTCAGATCATCTCTTGCGTCGTCTAGCTGAATATCCAGAAATGCTCACTGATGCAGCGGCAGATTTAGCTCCACATGCATTGGCTTTCTACTTGCGTGATTTGGCGGGAGATTTCCATACCTTCTATAACGCAGACCGCGTTTTGGTGGATGACCCTGCATTGAAATTAGCTCGTCTTGCATTGCTATCGGCGACTCGCCAAGTGCTTGAAAATGGATTAAAAGTATTAGGTGTATCAGCACCCGCTAAGATGTAGGCTGTAGGACTCGTTAGCGCTTAAGAAGTAAAAAGAAGGATGGGGACACGATGAAAAAAGACAATCAACACGCCAGCTTCACTCCAAAGACTCAATCTACGAGCTCAGAGTATGGTGGCACTATCCTTGGCTTTATCTTAGGGCTTGGGGTTGGCTTGGGTGTTGCTTTTGTGATCGCTTTTTACCTCTCAAAAAACACGCCCCAAGAGCGCCCTGGAGTGAGAGCCCCCAATCTTCCCTTAACCATTAAATCAGGACCAGCGCCTGCTGAAGGTGAAGCTGCTGCCCCCGCAGAGCCGCTAGATTTGAATAAACCTTTACAAGGTAAGTCTGCAGCACCTGCCGCCGATACCTCAGACCCAATTGCTGATTTAGCTAATGGTAAGAAGCCTGCTGAAGCGCCTCCAGCCCCTGTCGCAAAATCTGATGCAATTTATTTCTTGCAAGTTGGCGCATTTAATAAGCGCGCGGATGCAGATGCTCAAAAAGCCAGTTTAGCTATTCAGGGTATTCAGTCTCAATTAAGTGAGATCACAAGTGAGGGCAACACACTATGGCGTGTTCGTGTGGGTCCGTATAACAGTGTTGAAGAAAGCAATCCCGTGCGAGATAAGTTAAATAGTATGGGCATTAAACCAAACGTTATCAAATCTAGTAAATCATGATTACATTATCTAAATCAAAGAGAACTTTTTTATCTGCCACTATTCTGAGTTTGGCGGTTTCATTCTCAGGCATTGCTAGTGCGCAAAGCCCTAAGATTGAAGAGGGTTTTGATTACCGCATTCTTCCTATCCCTCAACCAGTTGAGTCTAAGAACAAGGTTGAGGTCATCGAGTTTTTTTGGTACGGTTGCCCGCATTGCTATGACTTTGAGCCCGAGCTCAGTGCATGGCTCAAGCGCCAACCAAAAGACGTCACCTTCCGTAAAGTACCTGTTGCCTTTCGTGATGACTTCATGCCTCACAGCCAGCTGTTCTATGCCTTAGAGGCTATGGGTAAGGGCGAGGCGATGAATGACAAAGTCATGTATGCCATGCATAAAGAAAATAAGCGTCTCATGACTGAAAATGAGATTGCTGATTGGGTCGCTTCCCAAGGTATTGATCGCAATACTTTCTTGGCTACTTACCGTTCATTTGCTGTTGTGTCTAAAGCCCGTGCTGCAAGACAGATGGCTGACACCTATCGTATTGATGGCGTACCAACTATTGTGATGCAGGGTCGCTATGTGACCTCTCCATCCATTGCTGGGACTAAAGCTAAAGCGATTGCAGTAATGGATTTCTTAGAGCAAAAAATCCGCAAGGATAAGTACAAGTAATTCAAAGTCTTAGATTTTGACGAAGCGTCGTACGATCCAAAAATAGAGTGGGTAGGGCAGGATTCTGAGGAATTTTAAAAATCCTGAAAACCGCTTAGGGAAGTGAATATCAAACTCTCCAGCCTGTAGTCCTGCGAGAATTTCTTTTGCAGCCTCGTCAGCAGTGATGAGTGCTGGCATTTCAAAATCATTCTGTGCGGTCGCTTCTGTGGCCACAAACCCTGGTGAAATCATGTGCACGCTCACACCCTGTGGCAGTAAGTCGTAATACAGGGTTTCGCAGAAATTAATAATCCCTGCTTTGCTTGGTCCATAGGCTAGCGCTTTTGGCAATCCACTGTATCCAGCCACGCTACCCACGATGGCAATATGACCAGCATGCTCTCTGAGCATATTGGGTAAAACAATACTCACTGCTCTCATAGGGCCGAGCAGGTTGGCATCGATTGTCTTCTGTGCAATCTCAAACTCAAAATTGTCAGCGCGTAATGGGGTATATACACCCGAAACAAATAGCAGAAGATCCAGGCCACCCCAGGTATCTAGAATATTTTGGTAGGCAGAGACGATCTGCTCTTGCTCTGTGACATCAAGGGGGAGTACTAATGCTTGTCCCGACCGTGCTGATTTGGAAAGGGCATTGAGGCGCTCAGCACGACGACTAGAGAGGGCGACTTTTGCACCAGCCTTGATGAAGGCTTGAGTGCAGGCTTCACCAATTCCGCTGGAAGCGCCAATGATCCAAATGCGTTGATTTACAAATGAATTAATTCCTTTTTGTTTCATGGGCGCAGGGCATCACCTGAGTGAATAGCATCTTGGTGTTTGAGGGTGTATTGCACAACATCAATATTCTTTTCGGAGAATCCAGCGGCGCAATACATGAGATAGAAATTCCATAGTCGAATAAAAGCCTCATCAAAGCCAAGTCGATAGATTTCTTCAATCTTGTGATTAAAGCTATCGCGCCATAGACATAAGGTTTTAGCGTAGTCAGAACCAAATGCAAACTCAGCCTCCACCTCTAAACCCGCATGAGCTGCAGCAGCCTTAAATTTAGAGGGCGAGGGCAACATGCCGCCTGGGAAAACGTATTGCTGAATAAAGTCGGTGTTATGACGATAGCGATCAAATAAGTCTTCTGCAATGACGATAGTTTGGATGCAGGCACGGCCACCTGCTTTGAGGCGCTTTGCAACCGCTTGGAAATATTCATTCCAATGGTTTTCGCCGACTGCTTCAAACATTTCAATGGAGGCAATGCCATCAAATTGCTCAGCGCAGTCTCGATAGTCTTGAAGGCGAACCTCGAATTGTTGTTGATTATCCACCTCTGCATTGACCTTTTGAAGTCTGGTATCTGCAAAGGCTTTTTGCTCCGTGGATAAAGTCAGGCCGGTAACTTGATTGCCATTGCGTATGGCTTCTTCCATAAATCCACCCCAACCACAGCCAATCTCTAGAAGTTGGTCACCCGGTTTGGCGTGAATGGAGTCGAGTATGCGTTTGATTTTGGCGCGCTGCGCCTCCATCAGTGATTGCTTGTCACCCTCTGAGAACCATGCGCTTGAATAGCTCATGGAGGGGTCTAACCAAAGGGTATAGAAGGCGTTCCCTAGATCATAGTGAGCATGAATATTTTTACGACTCCCAGATTTGGAGTTATCTCTAAACCAATGTCTTAGGCGATACGCTATGGAGCCTAACCAGCTTCCATAGATTGCTTTTTCTAGAATGGTGCGGTTTCGAATAGCTAGCTCTAGAACAGCCTTGAGGTCTGGCGTATTCCACTCACCTCGAATATAACTCTCAGCAAAGCCAATATCACCATGAGATAAAACTTGCTTAAATACAGACCAATCTAAAACTTGAATCTCTGCATGCAGTTGGTCTGAGTTGTCTCCAAATTCCCTTACTTCATTATTTGGCAATGTGAGAACCAAATGCCCACTTCTCAATTGCGCTAAGAGACCTAAGAGGGTACGTGTACTTGTGCGATATTGTTGTTGTTTTGATTCTCGCTTCTCCGGACGGGAGAATGTGAGGCGAGATAGTAATGATTGACCGGGGCGATTCATCGGGTAATTTCAAGTTCTGGTGGTTTAGGTTTTGAATGAAAGGGTACACCTTTTAACCATAATTTCAATGCCTGCCAATGAATACGGCCAATCACGCCAAGACTCATTAGAGGGTAGCGCAGGAAGGCAAGATAAAGTGCGCTTTTAGTCAGGGGTTGGGCTAGACCGCTGATGCTGGTGTTAATCAATGGACTCCCATCCTCATGGAGTTCAATTCGACAAACAATATTTCTCTTGGAGCGACTGTCTTGAGAAAACAAAAAGCGAAAGTGGTATTCCCCACTCACGTCACAGAAAGGCGACACATGAAACACTTTCTTACTCACCAGAGTCTCTCCAGATTGCAGTGCTGCTCCAGAATCATGATGAAGTAAGTAGCAGTGTCGCTCCCCAAAGGTGTTGTTTACCTCCGCCAATACAGCCTGAACCTGACCATTGGCTTGAGTGCAGATCCAAAAGCTGACAGGGTTAAAGACATAGCCCAGCACCCTCGGAAAGGTTTGTAACCAGATCTCACCATCAATATGCTGAATATGATTTGCCTCAAGGATTTCTTCCATCCAGGACAGGCTATCCCCATTACCTAAGCCATGATCTTGGTCGAAGAATGAGAAAAGTCCGAATTGATTGTCTCTAAGACCATGCTTGCTGAGTAATGTTGGATCATTCCTGCGTGCGCGCATTGGAATGGATAAAGTAAATACACCATAGCCAAACGCATTTTTAGCGGGGCGAAAACGCCGATGCTTTACCGTCCCAAAATTAATCGTTGGCAAATTCATTTACTGAACATCTTTAATCGAGCTAGGTAGAACGCGATGAGCAATTTTTTCCATCAGATCCATCGCTACCAATTCACCTGAACGGAGGCCATCTTCATGAAAGCCGAAGCCAGTCCATGCACCGCAATACCAAATTGAGGAGTTGCCCTGAATTAAAGGGAGCTCCTTTTGAGCCTGGACAGCACGCATATCGAATACTGGATGCGAGTAATGAATTTCTTCATGAACTAGTGATGGGTTTGGATCAGTTAGTGGGTTCAGGCTCACAATAATCTGCGTACTCTCGAATGCCTTAGGCAGAGGTTGCAAGCGGTTGATTAAATAATTGACGCTGACGTGTTGTTGTGCGCTTGGTGTTGCACCAGACTTTGCAGTGTAGTTCCAGGCAGCCCAGCAGCGCTCAGTAGCTGGTAGAAAATTCCTGTCAGTGTGCAAAATTGCACGATTCTTTTGATAGGGTACGGAGGCCAAAATATTTCGGGCATCTTGGTCAATACCATGTACTAAGTCTAAAGTCTGATCGCTATGACAAGCCATCACTACTTCATCAAACCAGTGTGACCCTGAAGGGGTAATGACTTCGACCTGAGAATTTTCTGCTTGACAGGTGTTGACACGGGAAACGGATTCGCGCACAAACTGGACTTGATGTTTCTCCAGGACTGCAACCAAAAGCTTCACATATTCTCGCGAACCACCTTTAACAGTAAGCCATTGTGGGCGATTTTGAATCTGTAAAAGCCCATGGTTATGACAGAAGCGGACCATTGTCTGAATTGGAAACTCCAGCATCTGCTCAACAGAGCATGACCAAATGGCACCAATCATTGGCAGGAAATAATTTTCTCTAAAGCTAGTGCTAAAGTGATTACGATCTAAAAAATCCTTAATACGCTCATCCGGTTCTGAGTATTCAAGCTTGGCAGTAATTTGTTCTTCTGCGAGTCGAGTGGCTAAACGATTGAAGCGTAAGATGTCATAAGCCATTCTCCAGAATGACAATGAGAATAAATTGCTTCTTTGTCCAAAGAAGGAATTGATGTCATTACCAGCCCATTCAATCTTTTTGGCATGCCCCGTTTTTTCGCTCGCATCAATTGATACAGAAAAAGACATCTCTGATGGTGCAATCGGCACTTGAATTTCCTCAAATAGACGAACTAATCGAGGATAGGTTTTGCGATTAAATACTAGAAAGCCAGTATCCACTCCATGAGACACCTTGCCTTCAGAAGTGTCTAGTGTGAGATCTACTGTATTGCTATGACCACCGATATGATTGCCACCTTCAAATACGGTGAGATCTAAGTCTGGGTGCTGTCTTAATGCGTATGCGCATCCTAAGCCAGAAATACCAGCGCCAATGATGGCAACTTTTTTCTTAACCACTAAATTTTCTCTCCAAGAAGTTTTTCTATCTCACTGGTAATGCTGCTGCTTGTCGGGTTAGTCAGACTGCCATATGAGTCCACTACATTACCATTGCGATTAATTAGATATTTATAAAAATTCCATTTAGGAGTTGTACCAGTTTTGGCAATGAGCATCTTAAATAAAGGATTCGGGTTGCTGCCGCTGACTGCGCTCTTGGCAAACATGGGGAACTTCACGTCATAGGTATTTTTGCAGAAGTCGGCAATGTCTTTATTGCTACCCGGCTCTTGTTGCCCAAAATCGTTTGATGGAAATCCCAATACAACTAAGCCACGATCTTTATATTTGGCATATAACTTCTCTAGACCCTCATATTGACTTGTAAAGCCGCAAAAGCTAGCTGTATTAACGACCAAAATGACTTTCCCTTGGTATTGGCACAGGTTTTGAGGTGCTTCATCCTGCAATCTTGGAAAAGTATGAGACAAAAGAGGGCTACAGCTGGTTGATGCTGGGGGCGCAGCCTGGACCAATTGCGTTGCAGCCATCAGAAAGAGAAGTGCCAATAAATACCTTGGCATGTTACGAATCATTTTGAGCCTATTAAAGGGGTGGGGATGTCCAAGTCTAAGACATTCTGGCAAATATCGTTGAGCTAGGCTCAATGCCATTAATATGACGTTATGAGCTCTCTACCTTTACCTTCTTTTGAGTCCAAAGTCTGTCCGCCGGCTGAGCTGGAGGCTCGTATTGCCGCGCTTCCAAGACCTCTGGTATTTACGAACGGCGTCTTTGATATCTTGCACCGCGGCCATGCTAGTTACTTAGCTCAAGCCCGAGCATTAGGAGCGAGTCTGGTCGTTGGTGTGAACTCGGATGCCTCAGTCAAGATGTTGGGTAAGGGTGATGACAGACCTATCAATACCGAGGCAGACCGACAAGCTTTATTAGCGGCGCTGGAGAGTGTTGATTTGGTCATGTTATTTACAGAACAGACGCCAGTGAATTTGATTGCAAAAATTCATCCGGATATCTATGTCAAGGGTGGAGATTATGAGATCGATACCCTTGAAGAAACTCGTCTAGTAAAAACCTGGGGTGGCAAAGCAGTCGCCGTTCCATTTTTATATGAGCGTTCTACTACAACGCTACTGGGAAAGATTCGTACTAGCTAAGCCCTGCAAATTAAAGTGGGCTGGTCTAAATATTTTGCAAGAGCCAAGCCCAAAGCCCGCGCAGTACCAAGCCTTCGATAGGTTCAATGGGTAGTACTGCTAGCTCAGGAAATTGTTTAATTGCATTTGCCAAAATCTTGGCATTACCACCGTCAAGCCAAATTCGTTCGACAGGATGATTCATTGCTTTGGCTAAATACACTGCTCGCAGTATTGCTCCCATTTGAGCCGCATCACACCCTCCGGTAATAGCTTCATCTGTTGTTATGCCAAAGCCTGCTTGTATTTCAGAATTACTAGGGCGAACTGCTAATGGAAGTTGGGCTGTATTCTGTTGCAGGCTTTCTTGCATCAGACTAAGACCCGGCAAGATCCAGCCGCCGTAATGAACGCCGTTACCGCCCAGTAAGTCAATGGTCGTAGCCGTCCCCGCGTTAATCACCAGGGTATTGGTATTGGAGAGTGCTCTTGCACCAATCAATGCTGCCCATCGGTCTGCGCCCAGTTTACTTGGGTCTTGATAGAGTGTGCGTACACCCTCATAAGTACTACCACCTGAAAGCTGCTTCCACTCAAGCTCTTGCCATTGCGGAAATAGGCTGCGCAGATTTTCAATGGCAGTATTGCCAGCCACACAGCAAAATGCAATTGCATCTGGCTTTGGTAATGTTTTAGAAATATAGTCGGATAGCTCAGCTCGCAGCTCGGGAGATTGGAAAGATTGATTACTAATCGATCCAGAATATGCCCACAGTTTTTTGTTTCGGTCTGAAATGTTTTGTGTTGATTCGACAGCGGCCCACTTCAGCCGAGTATTACCAAGATCAAATACTAAATACAGACTCATGATTGAACTCGCAAAGAAACATCGCCTGCATGAATGACAATGGATTGGTCCTGCTGCTTTAGGATAAGTGCACCAGTGTCATCAACCCCAGTAGAAATTCCGATGATAGGCTCTTTGCCCGCACCTGATATGCAAACAGATTGATTGTTATATGCATCCCACTGCGTCCAGGAGTTTTTAAAGTAAGCAAATCCATGTTGCTTAAATTGGGCTAAATACTTTTCAAATGATTCAATGAGTTTTAGCCAAATAAATTCAGTATCAGGAAGTAATGTTTTGTCAGGCACGAGTTGATCTAAAGCAGCAGCGCCGATTGAGGATTGGGCATCCAGATTCCTTTCAATCAGTAATGCATTGCGAAGATTGAGGCCCAGCCCAATCACCATCCAAGTAGGTGAGCTTGGATTGCTTTGTCCACCTTCAATCAGAATGCCACCAAGTTTGGAATGATTTAGTAGCAAATCATTGGGCCATTTCAGTCGAATGCCTTGTTGATGGAGTGCGACTTCACTGGTTCCCAAGGCCTCGGCAATGCCGGAAACGACTGCCAGTCCAACTACTAAGCTGAGTCCGCTAAGCTCATTAGGGCGTTTATTGAATGGGTAGGCCAAGGAAAAACATAGCGTGTCTTCTGGGTTGGAAAGCCAAGCCCTCCCAGCTCTGCCTTTGCCAGAGGTCTGCTCGTGGGCAATTCGAGCAACAGGATCGATTAATTCCCCGGCACGCCAACGGGCCAATAAATCATCATTGGTCGATTTGGTGGTGGCAACACGTTCTAGGATGCAATTCGGACTCATTTTCCTATTGTAGAAAGATATGGCCCAGCTGACCTAGAATAAGGGAATGCATCACGAAGATCAGCGTCCTCGCAAGTTTGTTTGGCCTCTCCAGGCGATGCCTTTAGCTAGGGCTATTAGCTTGAGCTACGCACTTTTAATCCTTTACGTCAGCCTCAACCCTTTTGATTTCCACCTGGACAATGGTATTGCAGCATTAGCGTGGTTGGATGCCCCTTTGCCTCGCTTTATCACGCTCTTTGATGTCTCGGTCAATATATTGGCCTATATCCCTCTAGGGTTTATCTTGGTTTTTGCCTGTTACCCACGTTGGCGTAATTTTGTTGCCTTAGGCATTGCTTTGGGTTTGAGTGCGGTATTAGCGTTGAGTGTGGAATCCTTGCAAACTTGGCTCCCTACTCGGATACCGAGTCAAATGGATTGGTGGGCTAATGTGTTGGGCGCTCTGTTAGGTGGCTTGCTAGCTATACCCTTGGGCCCCCAGTGGCTTTCTGGTAGCGTGGTGCGCCGTCGTTTTGACCAATGGTTTGGTTTGAACTGGGCTGCTTGCGCCCTGTTTCTACTTTTTCCTTGGACCCAGATCTACCCTCAGAGTTCTTGGTTGGGTACAGGGGTGTGGGGGCATGCGATTTTTGCCTCGGTTGACTGGGGAACCATGGTGATAAACCATGTTGTACAGGAGTCCATCATTACAGCGGTCTGCTGGCTAGGTACCGGGCTTTTACTATCGCTAGGGATGCGCGCAAAAGCCCCCCAGTGGAAAATCTTGAATGGCCTACTCTGCTTCACCGTTCTAGTAAAAATTGCCTTTACGACATTGCAATTCGGGGCGGTATTTAGCTTGGTGTGGCTCACGGCTGGAGCTATCTGGGGGATGCTGCTGGGAAGTCTATTGCTGAGATGGGCTCTCAGGTTATCTGTAAGCAATAAAGCTTGGCTTGCGATCACTTGCTTGCTGAGTGCCACCCTGGCAATTAATCTTTTGCCAGACAATCCTTATTTCATTTTGACATTACGGCAGTGGTACCAGGGTCGGCTATTACACTTTAACGAATTAATGCAATGGGTTTCAGTAGTATGGTTGCCATTGGCTTTATTTTGGGCACTCCGAAATCGGACCACCTTTAATTCAAAAACTTGATTGAGAGTATGTATGAGCTTTAAACACCATGTCTTTTTCTGTCTAAATCAGCGTAAGAATGGCGAAGATTGTTGCGATCGCCATAACGCGTTTGCCTTATTTGAGTATGCAAAAAATCGCGTGAAAGAATTGGGTTTATCTGGCCCAGGAAAAATCCGCATTAACAAGGCGGGGTGTTTAGATCGCTGCGCTGATGGACCGGTAGCAGTAATTTATCCAGAGGGTATTTGGTACACATTTGTTGATACTGAAGACATCGAAGAAATTATTCAGTCACACTTGGTGCAAGGGCGCCCGGTAGAGCGATTGCAATTAGCTTAAAAAGATTTCAGAAAGCGTTTCTCATGAATAGCCGTACAAAAATCATTCATATTGATGGTGTTGTGGGTCAAATCGAAATGTCGATTGATCTGCCAGATGAATTAAAAACTAATCCAGATTTTTTGGTAAGGGGTTTAGCTTTAGTTGCCCATCCTCATCCGTTAATGGGTGGAACGATGGATAACAAAGTTGCACAAACTATGGCGCGTGCCTTTAATCAACTGGGTTACGTCAGCGTCCGTCCGAATTTTCGAGGTGTAGGAGCCACTGCTGGTGTGCATGATGACGGCGTTGGTGAGATGGAAGATCTGCTTCATGTCACTGATTGGATGCGCACTCCCTCAAGCTGGAATCAATTTGAGGCTAGCTCACAACAAGCGTGGACTCAGACTGCAAATACTTTACCTTTAGTCGTTTCGGGTTTCTCATTTGGAAGTTTTGTTGGGACGCATTTAGTACAACGCTTGTCAGAACTTGGGCGCCCAGCTGAGCGGCTCGTCATGGTGGGTAGTGCAGCAGGCAAGTGGGTCTTGGCGCCCGTGCCTGCGGATACGATTTTGATTCATGGCGAAGTGGATGAAACTATTCCCTTGATCGATGTCTTAGATTGGGCGCGCCCTCAAGAGCTAACAGTTCAGGTGGTTCCGGGCGCAGATCATTTTTTCCACCGACGTCTACATTGCATACGCAACATCATCACTGGTGCTTGGTTAGGTATGCCAGATCATCGCAATCAATAAACTACAAAGTAAATAAGGAAGATAAAGCATGACTGAGGATAGAAAATCTCTTATCGAGTACCCATCTGAGTTTCCAATTAAGGTAATGGGCAAGACCAACCCAGAATACCTGCCAGCAATTTTGCACATTGCTCGTCAATTTGACCCTACGCTTGACGAGAGCAAGGTTGAACAGCGACCTTCTAAAGATGGAAATTATCTGGGAATTACTTTGCCGATCACTGCAACTAGCCGTGAGCAATTAGATGAGCTGTATCGCACTTTATCCACGCATCCTTTGGTCAGTGTTGTCCTCTAAATTATTTGCATGAGTTTTTTAGTAAAACATTTAGGGGTCGCTGACTACGAGTCAACCTATCAAGCGATGCGAGATTTCACGCAGCAGCGAGATGGCGAAACCCCAGATGAAATTTGGATTCTGGAGCATCCGCCAGTATTTACTTTAGGTTTGGCGGGCGATGCTAGCAACCTCCATTCCCCTAGCAATCAAATTCCCTTAGTGCAGGTCGATCGCGGAGGTGAGATTACTTATCACGGCCCTGGCCAAATAGTGGTGTATCTACTGCTCGACCTCAGGCGCTTAGGAATTTTTGTAAAAGAGCTTGTCTCCCGAATTGAGCAGGCTTTAATTGATACTCTGGCAGATTTTGGTATTCAAGCGGAAAGAAATGCTGGTGCGCCTGGTATTTATATTGCTCAAGACGGTCCAGTTCCATTGGAGTATCGGGGTGCAAAGATTGCTGCTTTAGGCCTTAAAGTCTCAAAAGGATGCTCCTATCATGGGCTTGCCCTGAATGTATCGACTGATTTAGAGGCTTTTTCCCGTATTCACCCATGTGGTTATGAGGGCTTAAGGACGGTGGATATGCAAACCCTTGGGATCAAGGACAATATAGGCATTATTAGCCAAACCCTTTTAGGGCATTTGCAAAAGCAACTGACTTCATCATGACCACCAATAAGCCGGACCTCGATACCGCTACTACTAATAGTCGCCAAGACCTAAATTACGATGCTTCGCGTAAGCAAAAGTCGAATGAGAAAACTGCACGTATTCCAATCAAGATCGTGCCCTTAGAGGAAGTGCTTAAGAAGCCAGATTGGATTCGTGTAAAAGCTGCTTCCGGAAACTCTCGCTTTAATGAGATCAAAAAAATATTGCGTGAGAATGAGTTGGTCACGGTTTGTGAAGAGGCAAGTTGTCCCAATATTGGTGAGTGCTTTGGAAAAGGCACTGCTACCTTCATGATCATGGGTGATAAATGTACGCGTCGTTGCCCATTTTGCGATGTGGGTCATGGTAGACCAGATCCACTGGATACCAAGGAGCCTGGTAATTTAGCGCGTACGATCGCTGCTCTGAAATTAAATTATGTGGTGATTACGAGCGTCGATCGCGATGATTTGCGTGATGGTGGCGCCATGCATTATGTGGACTGTATTTCTCAATCACGAGATCTCTCTCCAAATACCCGTATTGAAGTCTTGGTCCCAGATTTTCGTGGTCGTTTAGATAAAGCGTTGGATATTTTTTCTGAGCATGCGCCTCAAGGCCTACCTGATGTGATGAATCACAATTTAGAAACAGTTCCGCGCTTATACAAAGAGGCTCGACCTGGAGCTGACTACGCACATTCTTTAAAGTTACTGAAAGATTTCAAAGAGCGCTTTCCACATATTCCAACCAAGAGCGGTTTAATGGTTGGCTTGGGGGAAACTGACGAGGAGATATTAGAAGTCATGCGTGACATGCGTGAGCACAATATTGATATGCTGACTATTGGTCAGTACCTAGCTCCTTCAGGACATCACCTGCCAGTTCGTCGCTATGTGCACCCTGACGTCTTTAAGCATTTCGAGGAAGAGGCCTATGCCATGGGCTTCTCACATGCCGCCGTGGGCGCAATGGTGCGCTCTAGTTACCATGCTGATCAACAAGCGCATAGCGCAGGTCTTGTCTAAACGTATGCTCCAAAAGTTTGGTGTAGTTCTAGCACTTGCATTGCTACTTTCTGCTTGTAGTCCCAAGCTAGATTGGCGGACTGTGCAGTCTCCGCAAGATGGCTATAGCGCTTTATTTCCAGGTAAGCCTGAAAAGATTCAGCGAAAAATCTCTTATCAAAATCAAGAGATTCCTCAAACTTTAGAAGCTGTAAAAATTGAGGATGATATTTATTCAGTGAGCACAATTCACCTGACCAAAGATCAGTCCGCCCTAGCACCTAAATTGTTGGATCAATTGCAAGGCAACTTATTGAATCGTGCAAATGTCAGTTTGGAGAGTGCGCTGAGTGTTGATGCTCTTTATCAGACTGCCAATAAACAGCGTGTTGCTACTAAGGATTACTTCTTAGAATTTAAATCTACTGGTGCAGTAGAGCAGTCAATGCGTGTGCGTTGGATTACCAGAGTTGGTCCAGATAATGGAACTTGGATTTATCAAATCTCCGTTTTGCATACAGCTCCAGCAAGGGTGGCTGCAAAACGGTTTTTCTCTGAAGAGGTTTACTCCAACTTCTTCGATGAGTTCCGCCCGGAATAGTTTCTAGGCGAAACCGTAATTCTGGTTAAGGCTTTTCTAAAGCAGCTACCTTAGCTTCAAGAGCTTCTAGTTTTTCTCTGGTCTTTGCTAATACCTTCGATTGCAAATCAAACTCTTCACGAGTCACTAGGTCCATTTTCTGGAAGCCCTGATTCATCATGGCGCGCACATTCTTTTCAATCTCTTGTGCAGGTGAGTTACGAATAGCATCCCCAACCTTGTTTTGCATATCGCTAGCAATGCGCTGAATTTGTTCTAGGATTTCGCCTGTTTTTTGCATAATGCCGACCGCCGTTCTATTGAGAGTTGCATAAAAGACACACCGGTCATTTTATGTTGTTGAGTCAAAAACAGCTGAAACCAGTCAAAAATGCTGCAGTTGCACCAAAATGAACCAAATTGGTGCAAATAAGTGCACTAAAGCTGGGCATAAGCCTTATTTAGGGGAATTGCACCAAATTGAAAGGGGGCGGGAGATTCATGATCACTCCATGCAATAAAGCATTTATCCCTTTTTCATTACACACAGCAAGGAGCAACACATGAAAACTATTCAAAAGACAGCCATCGCTCTAGCAGCATCTGGCCTATTTGCTACAGCAGCATTTGCTGCCGATACCCCAACTAATCCTGAAGATGCAGGCAATCCGATCTCTGCAAACGTGACTATCACTAACGACTATCGCTATCGTGGTATTACGCAATCCAACTATCAGCCAGCCATTCAAGGCGGCTTCGACTATGCCCATGAGAGTGGTTTCTATATTGGTAACTGGAATAGCACCATCAGCTGGGTTGGAAACACTACAAGCGGTAATGTATCAGCACCAATCGAGATGGATTTTTATGGCGGTTTTAAGAAAGAATTGATTGCCCCAGGATTCGCATCTGACTTTGGTGTACTCCAGTACTACTATCCAAGTAAGGGTCAGTATTCTGCAATGCTAAATCCAAACAGTACTGAGCTTTACGCTGCTCAGAACTTCACTTTAGGACCTTTAACTGGTTTTGTGAAACTCTCATATGCAGTAACAACACTCTTCGGTATTCCAAATAGTGCAGGCTCTATGTACCCAGATTTAACAGTGAACTATGACACAGGATTTTGGGGTTTAACGGCTAATGCGCACGTAGGTTATCAGTATGTTGCGGGTCAACCAGCATCTACTGGTGGCATAAATCAGACTGAAAATAACATTAGTTATACAGACTGGAAGCTTGGTGTAACCAAAGATTTTGGTAGTGGCCTAGCTCTTTCAGCCTCTTATGTGGCGACTAATGCTAATCCAGTTTGGTGGAATACATACAGCGGTAGTCCGCTAGGTACGCCAAATAGTGCAGCCGGTCGTGGCGGCGCAGTTGTTGCCCTCACAAAAACTTTCTAATTCTTTCCTCTGAACGGAGAAACGTATGAAATTAATTACCGCAATCATCAAGCCCTTCAAGCTTGACGAAGTGCGCGAAGCTCTCTCGGAAGTGGGAGTTTCGGGCATCACCGTCACTGAGGTAAAAGGCTTTGGTCGTCAAAAAGGTCACACCGAGTTGTATCGCGGTGCAGAGTATGTAGTCGACTTTTTGCCAAAAGTAAAAATTGAAGCTGCTGTTGAAGATGGCATCTTGGAGCGAGCGATTGAAGCAATTGAAAAATCTGCTCGTACTGGAAAGATTGGCGATGGCAAGATTTTTGTCTCACCAGTTGAACACGTCATTCGCATTCGTACCGGTGAAACCGGTGCGTCAGCACTTTAAAGAGGGGTTCAAAATGTTTGCTCGAATGAAACAACTTCTTGCTGGAACCGCTGTAGCCTTGGCTATTGGCGTATCTGGCGCAATGGTAACTTCAGTCGCTTATGCGGCTCCTGATGAGCCTGTAGCGGCTGCTGCTGCCAGTGTTGCTGGTGTGGCTAGTACCGTGGCAGCTACTGTTGATAAGGCTGATACAGCTTGGATGATGCTCAGTACCATCTTGGTTATTTTGATGGTGTTGCCAGGCTTAGCGCTTTTCTATGGCGGCTTAGTCAGAAGCAAAAATATGTTGTCAGTCTTAATGCAAGTAATGACAGTATTTTCTTTAATGGTTGTACTGTGGGTTGTCTATGGCTACTCATTAGCATTTGGTGCAGAAGGTTTGATTATTGGTGACTTTAGTAAAGTGTTCTTGTCCGGCGTTACAACTGCCTCACAAGCCGATACTTTCACACCAACATCAAAGATTCCAGAATTTATCTTTATCGCATTCCAGGCAACATTTGCTGGCATCACTGCATGCTTGATCGTAGGTTCATTTGCTGAGCGCGTGAAGTTTGCTGCTGTGTTGCTCTTTTGCGCAATATGGTTAACTTTCTGCTACCTCCCGATTGCACATATGGTTTGGGGTGCTGGTGGTTACTTGCTTGGTAAGGGTGCGCTTGATTTTGCTGGCGGTACAGTTGTACACATTAATGCTGGTATTGCTGGCCTAGTAGGTGCATACATGATTGGCAAGCGCTTGGGTTATGGCAAAGATGCAATGACTCCTCATAGCTTAACTCTCACTATGGTTGGTGCTGCATTATTGTGGGTAGGTTGGTTTGGATTTAATGCAGGCTCAAACCTAGAGGCTAATGAAGGTGCTGCACTGCCATTCATTAACACCTTGCTTGCACCTGCTGCTGCAGTATTGGCATGGAACTTGGGCGAAACTTTGTTCAAAGGTAAAGCCTCAATGTTGGGCGCTGCTTCTGGTGCGGTAGCTGGTTTGGTTGGTATTACTCCAGCGTGCGGTACTGTCGGCCCAATGGGTGCAATTGCTATCGGCTTTATCTCTGGTCTAGTTTGCTTATGGGCGGTGAGTGGTCTGAAAAGAATGCTTGGCGCAGATGACACTCTCGACGTATTTGGTATCCATGGTGTTGGCGGTATCGTTGGAGCGATCTTGACTGGTGTATTTACTGCGCCTAGTTTGGGTGGCACTGGCGGAGCTGCTCCTGCTGACTTCTCAATTTTTAGTCAGACCATTATTCAGGCTGAAGGCGTCATCATCACTATTATCTGGTGTGCAGTAGTTTCAGTGATTGCATACAAAGTGGTGGATATGGTGGTTGGCCTACGTGTTCCTGAAGATCAAGAGCGTGAAGGTTTGGATGTCACTTCTCATGGCGAAACAGCGTATTCAAACTAATTGACTTAATTAGGGGGTTGAATGACCCCCTAGAGGTAAATATCGGTCAATTTAGTGGGTAAAGAGGGCGGTATCTTCGGATGCCGCCCTTTGTGTTTTAAAAATCTTACAATAGTGTCATGGTCCCACATCTCATCACTGCCCTTAGCGGCCCTCTTCTCGATCTCGAGTCGAAGGTATTGGAAGCAACCCCAACGATTGAGCGCTGGTTCAGGCTTGAATGGCAGGAGCACACTCCGCCGTTCTACTGCTCAGTTGATTTGCGTAATGCAGGTTTTAAGCTTGCGCCAGTTGATACGAATCTTTTCCCGGGTGGGTTTAATAACCTCTCGCCCCAGATGTTGCCCTTGGCAGTTCAGGCAGCTATGGCAGCCATTGAGAAAATTTGCCCGGAAGCAAAAAATTTACTACTAATACCTGAGCGGCACACTCGCAATACTTTCTATTTGCAGAATATTGCACGTCTGTCTTCGATCTTGCGCCAAGCCGGTCTGAATGTTCGCTTAGGTACTTTGTCTGATGAGATTAAAAAACCAACTTGGATTGATTTGCCTGATGGTAATCGTCTCTTGATGGAGCCTTTGTCTCGCCTAGGTTTGAAGAAGCAGCGTTTAGGTTTAAAAGACTTTGATCCCTGTTCAATTTTGCTGAACAACGATTTATCAGCGGGTATTCCTCCGATCCTAGAAAACCTCCACGAGCAATATCTCTTGCCAGGCCTGCATGCCGGTTGGCATGTCCGCCGTAAGTCAAATCACTTTACAGCTTACGATGAAGTCGCTAAGAAATTTGCAAAGGTAGTTGATATTGATCCTTGGATGATTAATCCTTACTTTGCTAGTTGCTCTAATGTGAACTTCCATGAGCGTAAGGGCGAAGAAGAGTTGCAGGCTGCTGTTGAGAAGGTGCTCAAGAAAACTGCGAAGAAATATCGAGAGTACGGCATTAAAGAAAAGCCTTACGTCGTAGTGAAGGCTGATGCTGGTACATACGGTATGGGTGTCATGGTAGTAAACGATCCTGCGCAACTCAAGGGTCTGAATCGCAAAGACCGCAATAAGATGAGTGTTGTTAAAGAAGGCCTTGAAGTCAGCGATGTCTTAATTCAGGAGGGTGTATATACCTTCGAAAAGGTCAATGAAGCAGTTGCAGAGCCAGTGGTGTACATGATTGACCGCTATGTGATTGGCGGCTTCTATCGTGTGCATACTGATCGTGGTCCAGACGAGAATCTAAACGCACCTGGCATGCATTTTGTACCTTTGGCGTTCGAGCAAAACTCTATGCCAGACCTAGGTGCCAAGCCTGGTAGTGCGCCGCCAAATCGTTTTTATCTTTATGGTGTTGTCGCTCGCTTAGCTTTGTTATCCGCCTCTTTAGAGTTAGAGCGCTCTGATCCTAATGCTGAAGCTGCTTAACTTTATTTGAATGCTCGGACATAAGATGAACTTTCTTTTCATTGCCGATCCTTTGGAGTCATTTAAGGTTAGCAAAGATTCCACTTTGGCAATGATGCGCGTTGCGCAAGAAGCGGGTCATCAACTTTGGTTTTGCGAAAGCCGCAATATTCTCTGGAGAGATGACTTTGTAGTAGCGGATTGTCAGTCGCTCACCATTAAGCCAAGTGGCACAGCATGGTTTGAGTTGGGCTCCATTGAGGGCCGCCCATTAAATACTTTTAACGCAGTCATGATGCGTACTGACCCGCCATTTGATATCGAGTATCTCAATACCACTTGGTTGTTATCTGCTGCGGTTCGTCAAGGTGCAAAAGTATTTAATAATCCAACAGCTATTCGAGATCACTCTGAAAAGATATCCATCACAGAGTTTCCAGAGCTCATCCCGCCAACTTTAGTAACGCGTGAGCTGAGTGCGATTGAAGTATTTCACCAAGAGCATCAAGATATTGTCATTAAGCCCCTAGATGGTATGGGTGGTATGGGCGTGTTTCGTGTAGGGCCAGACGGTTTAAATCTCGCCAGTATTGTCGAGACTCTAGGTGAGAATGGCGCACGTACATTGATGGTGCAAAGATTCTTACCTGAGATAGCTCAAGGCGATAAACGTGTGCTGCTCATCGGTGGCGAGGTAGTGCCATTTGCACTAGCCCGCATTCCGCAGGGGAGTGAGATCAGAGGTAACTTAGCTGCTGGCGGCAAAGGGGTCGCTATGCCATTAACGGATGCTGAGAGGAAGGTTGCAGAGCGCCTTGCCCCTATTTTGAATGCCCGGGGCTTGTTCTTGGTAGGATTAGATTTAATTGGCGCTTATGTCACAGAAATTAATGTGACTAGCCCAACCTGTTTTGTAGAGATTACTGAGCAAAGCAGATTTGATGTTCCGAAATTTTGGTTAACAGCGCTTGAAAAGGCATTGGCATAAAAATGGTTGGAATCGTAATTGTTGCTCACACCCCAGTCGCAAGTGCGATGCTCGGTTTTGCTGAGCATGCGTTTGGTGTGGTGCCGGAGAGAGTTAGGGCGGTTGATATTCCGCCCTATGAAGATACAAAGGCTAGTTTCGATCGACTGTTGAAAGCGGCATATGGCGTCAATACAGGTCAGGGCGTTTTAATACTGACGGATGTAATGGGCGCGACCCCAGCTAATGTGGCATCTAAGCTTGAAGCTCTGGGACCGTTATCTGGTTTGAATGCACCTGTGATTGTCTTGGCCGGATTAAATCTACCCATGCTGATGCGTTGTATTTCTCATCGTGGTGAAGGTCTCGAAGAGCTTGCTCATAAGGCACTTCTGGGTGGTCAAAATGGAATTTTGCGTTTGGGTACCAAAACACCGCAAGTCACTACGGAGAAATAGGACTCAATATGCCTGTTGCTGAAATCGAAATCATTAACAAGTTGGGCTTGCATGCCCGGGCATCTGCGAAGTTATCCCAGCTTGCCGCAGAGTTTCCTTGTGAAATTTTCTTATCTCGTAATGGTCGTCAAATCAATGCGAAGAGCATTATGGGTGTCATGATGCTGGCCGCTGGAATTGGCAGCACAGTCACTCTGGAGACAGTTGGTGAAAAAGAAGATGAGGCAATGCAGGCCTTAACAGCATTAATTAACGATCGATTTGGTGAGGGCGAATAAGGATGACCTTTGCTTTGCACGGAATTGCAGTATCTAAAGGCATTGCTATTGGCAAAGCCGTACTGATATCACGTGCAGCATTAGAGGTTAGCCATTACCTGATTGAAGCTGGCAAAGAAGAGGCTGAAGCCAAAAAGTTATTAGACGCTTTTGAGCAGGTACGCCTTGAGTTGGCGCAATTGCGTCAAGGATTGCCTAAAGATGCGCCACAAGAAATGGCCGCATTCTTAGATGTGCACGGCATGATTCTGGCAGACCCAGCTCTAGCTGAGAAGCCGATTAAATTAATTCGTACGCAAAGGTTGAATGCCGCTTGGGCCTTAACAACCGAGCTCAATGATCTTTTGGAGCAATTTGCAGAGATTGAGGATGCGTACTTAAAAGAGCGTGCCAACGATATTCGACAGGTAGCTGAGAGAGTATTAAAGGCACTGCATGCGCAGAAAAAAGATGGTTTAGGCGATTCTGATTTGTTGTCGCCTAGTGATGTTGGAGTAGATGCCATTATTGTGGCGCACGACATTGCCCCCCATGACATGCTGCGTTTTAAAGAGCATGCTTTTACAGGCTTTGTCACAGATCTTGGTGGTAAAACCTCTCATACCGCTATTGTTGCGCGCAGTATGGAGATTCCAGCAGTAGTCGGTGTGCGACATGCCAGTGAAATGATTCGTCATGGCGATTGGTTGATATTGGATGGGGAGCATGGGGTTGTCGTTGTTGCTCCCGATGAACAACTTCTTGCTGAGTATCGAAAGCTACAGGCGCAAGCCTTAAAAGAGGCCCGCAAACTAAAGCAGTTAAAGCATGCCAAGACAGAAACAGCTGATCGCGTTCAGATTGAATTATTTGCCAATATTGAGTTGCCTGAGGATGCTATTCAGGCAGTGAAGTTGGGTGCTGTAGGTGTGGGCTTATTCCGCTCTGAATTTCTATTTATGGATCGCAAGCAGGCCCTCCCCGATGAAGAGCAGCAGTATCAAGAATATCGTCGCGTAGTCGATTTAATGCATGGCTTGCCTGTCAATATTAGAACTATTGACGTTGGTGCTGATAAGGCCTTGGGCGGTGGAGGTGATGTTTCTCAAACGGGTGCATCACCACTGGGATTGCGTGCGATTCGCTGGTCTCTGACTGAGCCGGAAATCTTTTTAACGCAACTCAGAGCTATCTTGCGCGCATCAGCCCATGGCCAGGCGCGCATTATGATCCCGATGTTGGCTCATGTTAAAGAGATTGACGAAACATTTAGATTGATTGAAAAAGCAAAGCAGCAACTACACCAACGCGGCAAGGCATTTAACCCCAACATTCAAGTTGGTGCCATGATTGAAATTCCTGCGGCTGCTTTGATGCTGCCCTTATTTATTAATCGATTCGATTTTCTTTCTATTGGCACGAATGACTTAATTCAGTACACCTTGGCAATCGATCGCGCAGATCATGCAGTTGCACATTTATATGATCCCCTGCATCCTGCTATTTTGAATTTGCTATCAAGCATCATTGATCAAGCTAAGCGCGCGGATGTGCCGGTTGCCGTTTGTGGAGAGATGGCTGGAGACCCTACATTAACAAAGTTATTGCTTGCACTCGGCCTGACAGATTTCTCAATGCACTTTAGTCAACTGTTATTGGTGAAGCGCGAGATCTTAAAGGCAAATGTAGGCCTATTAAAAGCCCGCGTTCCTAGAGTTCTGCGTGCCTACGAGCCCGAGGAGCAGGCTAAAGCATTGGAGCGCTTGCTCTCTTAATTCCCTAATGTTGGGATCCGCAAACCTTGCATGCGGGGTTTCGAGAAATACGAATCTCATCAATCTGAGTGTTGAGTGCATTCCAAAGCAGCATTCTTCCCACCAAAGGCTGACCAAAGCCAATTAATACCTGGAGTGCTTGGGCTGCTTGCATCGCGCCAATAATGCCCACTAGAGGTGAAAAGATGCCCATGCTGGCACAGCTGACCTCCTCAAACTGTTCTTCTGGAGAAAAAAGACAGGCGTAACAAGGGGAGGTGGCGTTACGAAAGTCAAAGACGCTTAATTGACCGTCAAATTTGAGTGCAGATCCAGATACAAGAGGCACCTTTTGGTGAAAGCAGGCTGCATTGATGAGCTGACGAGTAGCAAAGTTATCCGTGCAATCTAGAACAAGATGCACCGTTGGCAAGACTTGTTTTAATAAATCCTCCGTTGCCTTCTCTGCAATTGTATTAATCGTGAGAGTCGGATTAATACTTTGCAAAAATTGTTTACCGGACTCCACTTTACTTTTGCCAATGGAGTTCTGGCTATGCATGATTTGTCGCTGCAAATTAGTAAGCTCAACTTTGTCATGATCAACCAGTGTTATTTTTCCGACACCAGCCGCGGCTAGATAAGGCGCAGCAGCGCTTCCAAGTCCGCCAGCGCCAATGATGAGGATGTGTGAGCCAAGAAGTGTTTCTTGGCCAGCAACATCAATTTCTTCTAATAGTAAATGTCGCGAGTAGCGAAGTAGCTGCTCATCATTCATGTGTATACCCCATTGCTAGAACTTACTCTAGCTTAGAGGCCGAGCGTTTTACTGGCTCACCATTGATAAACGCAACTGCCTGAGAAAGCATGAAGTCATCTGCAGTACCAAGTTCGATAGGCTTCTTAGACTTTTCTTTTTCTTTCTCTTCAGGAGTCTTCTTGGCATTTTTTTCTTCAATGCGTTGTAACTCTTCGAGACGACGTTTTTCACGATCAGCAACGAGTTTTTCTTCTGAAGATTGCTTATTGCGTAAATGTTTCTCGCTGTCGATCTCGCGAGTAATCAGCACATCATCGGGATCGCCATCTTTATTTTGATCAACTGCGATGTCGGGCTTAATGCCGTAAGCTTGAATCGATTTACCACTTGGTGTGTAGTAATAGGCTGTGGTAATTTTTAATGCGGAATCATTAGTCAGTGGGCGTACGGTCTGAACGGAGCCTTTACCGAAGGTGGTTTTACCAATAATAGTTGCGCGTTTGTAATCCTGTAATGCGCCAGCCACAATTTCAGAGGCAGAAGCAGAGTAGGCATTGACTAAAACTACCATTGGTAATTTTTTATACATCTCAGGCACACCAGCCAAAGGATCGCCAGGCTCACTCAGGCGATACATTGCTGGCGTTGCATTGAACACCTGCTTTGAATCGGCTGTCTGACCTTTAGTGGAGACGATCACGGCATCTGCCGGCAAGAAGGCCGCTGCAACACCAACTGCACCTTGCAACAAGCCACCACCATTATTTCTGAGGTCAAGAATGATGCCCTTCATCTTAGGGTCTTGAGCGGCAAGGTCGCTTAATTTTTTTGCTAGATCAGGAACGGTACGCTCTTGAAAGCTTGTGACTCTTACCCAGGCAATGTCGTTATCTAAAATTTTGGCTTTAACAGATTGCACTTTAATTTCAGCACGAGTAATAGTTACTGGAAAGCTGCGCTCTTCACTTTTGCGAAAGACCGTCAAAGTAATTTTTGTGCCCGGCGTACCACGCATGGTGCGTACCGCTTTATCTAGAGACATGCCACGAACGGGTTTGTCATCTAAGCGTGTAATGAGATCCCCGGCTTGTAAGCCAGCGCGTGCAGCAGGACTATCTTCAATGGGGTTGAGTACTTTTACAACGCCATCTTCTGAAGTGATTTCAATACCAAGGCCAGCGAACTTGCCGCTAGTTTGTTCTTGCATCTCAGAAAAATCTTTTTTATCAAGATAGGTGGAGTGCGGATCAAGACTGCTCACCATGCCCTTGACTGCATCAGTTAGTAACTGCTTGTCTTCAATTGGCTCAACATACTCACGTTTGATTTGCGCAAACACATTTGATAGTGTGCGCAGTTCATCTAAAGGTAGTGTCGTGCCTTGCTGGGCAGTGGCAGAGAGTTGGATGGTGGCTGCAACCCCGGCGATGAGGCCAACAGAGACTAGGGCAAAGTTCTTGAAAAATACGCGCATGCTTATGTTTTACCTTAATCCAAATAAAAATGCTGAATGGGTTTGAGATTGTCATCGAGCTCATAAACAAGCGGGATACCATTGGGAACATTGATTTCCATGATGTCTTCGTCAGAAACCTGATCGAGATACTTAATCAAAGAGCGGATGCTATTGCCATGTGCAACGATTAATACGCGCTTACCTGCTTTGAGGGCGGGAGCGATAGATTCATTCCAAAGGGGCAATACACGCTCGACGTTATCTTTAAGGCACTCGCCCAAAGGAATGTCAGAAGCATTGAGTTTTTCGTAACGTCGATCATTCTGCGGATTACGTTCGTCACCCTTTTCTAGGAGTGGTGGGCGCACATCGTAGGAGCGTCGCCAAATATGAACTTGGGCATCTCCGTACTGCTGGGCAGTTTCAGCTTTATTAAGACCAGTGAGGGCGCCATAGTGACGTTCGTTTAGTCTCCAGCTATGGACTACGGGTAACCACATGAGGTCCATGGTGTCCTGAACATGCCACAGGGTACGAATCGCTCTTCTCAGTACCGAGGTGTAAGCTAAATCAAACTCGTAGCCTGCTTGGCGGAGATTTTCTCCTGCAGCTAGGGCCTGTTCCGTGCCTTTTGGGGTTAAGTCAACGTCCGCCCAGCCAGTGAAGCGGTTTTCAAGGTTCCAGGCGGATTCGCCATGACGAATAAGGACAAGTTGTTTCATAGAGCCATTCTATAATCCGGTGATGAACTTTCTCACGCAAATTGATAATCTAGCGCTTATCGCCCTCTTGTTTGTTTCGGGCGCAGCGCTCTTCCTCCCCACATTATCTACGCTTATTAGCGGAAAAGGCTTATCGCCTTCGGAGGCAACTATTTGGATTAATCGCCGAAAAGCGGCTGTTTTGGACTTGCGTCCAGAATCGGACTTTAAAGCGGGTCATCTGCCTGGGTCTAAGCATATCTTGGCCGACCGAATCTCTACTGGACTCGACAAGCTCAAACTGGATCGTAAGAATCCGGTCATTCTGGTATGCCAATCCGGTGTGAGTGCCCGCAAAGCGCTTCCAGAGCTCAAGAAACTGGGATTTTCTGAAGTTGCGGTTTTGGACGGCGGCGTTCAGGGTTGGCAAGCTGCAGCCCTCCCATTAATCAAATAATTTAGCGGGTTTTAGATATGCCACCAGTCATGATGTACAGCACCCAGGTTTGTCCTTACTGCGTTATGGCAGAGAAGCTTTTGCAGAAAAAGGGTGTTACCAATCTAGAGAAGATCTTGATTGATCGTGATCCTGCGCAGCGCGAAATCATGATGACTCGGACAGGCCGTCGTACAGTGCCGCAAATTTATATCGGTGAAACCCATGTTGGTGGTTATGACGATCTAGTCGCCTTAGATCGTGCCGGCCAACTTGATCCACTATTAGCTTAAAAATTTACTCAGAAAGTTTTCCATGACTGATCAAACTACTTCCGCTCCAGACGCAGCTGAAAATTCAAAAGAGCCTGGTTTTCGTATTCAACGTATTTACCTCAAAGACTTGTCTTTAGAGCAGCCACACGCCCCACAAATTTTATTGGTCGCAGCTGAGCCTCAAGTAGAGGTTGAGGTGGATGTTGCCGTTACTCGTTTGGGTGATGAGATTTTTGAGGTTGCTTTAATTGCGACAGTAACCGCCAAAGTAGAAAGCAAAGTGCTGTTTTTGGTTGAAGCAAAGCAAGCTGGTATTTTTGAATTTAGCAATATTCCTCCAGAGCAGATTGATCCCATGTTAGGTATTGCATGTCCAACAATTTTGTATCCTTACTTGCGCTCAAATATTGCTGATACCATCAGCCGCGCTGGTTTCCAGCCAATACATTTGAATGAGATTAACTTCCACGGTATGTACGAACATCGCCTGATGCAGGCTGCACAAGCTGCCGCAACGGAAGGTGGCTCTACCGATGAAAGCAAAATCATTCTTCCTCACTAAGCTGAATTAGTTAAAGCTCACAGATCATGAAAGTGACGCTGCTTGGAGCTGGTTCATGGGGCACTGCTATGGCCGCGCAAGCTGCGCGCCATCTTCAGTCAGGCGACGTGTGTTTGTGGTCGAGAAGTGCCGAGCAGTTAAGAGATATTCAAAAGTCGGGCGAGAATGCAGATTATTTGCCTGGCGTTATCTTGCCTAAGGGCTTGCAATTAGAGGAGAGTTTTGAGCGGGCTATCGAACGCCTTTCTGAAAATGATCTTTTGGTCATTGCGACTCCAATGTCAGGGTTGTCAGAAACGGTAGCGCAGGTATTGCGCCTCGCAAAGCATCCGCTAAATATCGTTTGGTTGTGCAAAGGTTTAGAGCCCAGTACTACTTTGTTGCCACACCAGGTAGTAGCGCGTGAAGATCAGTTACATAGTCATGGTCTTCAGCATTCTTACGGCGCTTTATCCGGACCTAGTTTTGCGCAAGAAGTTGGCAATGGAATGCCCTGTGCATTAACCATTGCTAGTAAATCAAACGCCTTATGCGACATTGTTCAAGGCGCATTTCATCACGGCAATATGCGTATCTATGCGAGCGACGATTTAGTTGGTGTTGAGCTGGGCGGCGCAATTAAAAACGTTCTTGCAATTGCAGCTGGTATTGGCGATGGTTTAGATCTTGGCTTAAATGCGCGTGCTGCAGTATTAACTCGTGGCCTTGCAGAAATGATGCGTCTAGTGAAGGCTGCTGGCGGTCGACCAGAGACCTGTATGGGATTGACTGGTGTTGGCGATTTGATTTTGACTGCTACTGGTGATCTTTCACGCAATCGTCGAGTTGGTTTGGCGCTTGCTGCAGGAAAACCTCTACCTGAAATTTTGGGTAACTTAGGACATGTTGCTGAGGGCGTACTGTGCGCCTCTGCAGTCGGAAATCTGGCGACTCGCTTGGGTGTAGAGATGCCAATCACCGCCATGATGGGGGAGGTCTTGTCTGGAAAGCTCTCACCGCATGAAGCAGTAAAAAAACTGATGGGGCGCGACCCCAAGGTTGAAGTTTAAGTTTCTTAATTTCCGCCAAGCAATCCGTTTTGGCGCCATGCTTCATACACCACAATCGCTACCGTATTTGAGAGATTCAAGCTGCGACTACTATCTTGCATCGCTAAGCGCATTTGATTGGGCGTCGGGATTGAGCTTCTCACTTCGTCATTAATGCCTTTGGTTTCTGAGCCAAAAATAAAATAGTCATTTGGCAAATAGTTGCCATCATGAAACTTCCCAGATCCTTTGGTAGTCAGAGCAAACATTCTCTCGGGCTGAGGTTTTTCATCAATCAGAAATTGCGCCCAGTTTTTATGAACTTTTACTTTAGCGAACTCATGATAGTCCAGCCCTGCTCTGCGAAGTTTGGCATCTTCCATGGGAAAACCAAGCGGCTCGATGAGGTGTAACTTTGCGCCCGTGTTTGCACACAGGCGAATGATGTTGCCTGTATTGGGCGGAATTTCTGGTTCGAATAAAACAATGTTAAACATACTCAGATCTTTGTGATGGACGAAGTGTTCTTAGTAAAACCCAATTAATAACACGAGATGCCCCATTGTCCTTCAATATGCGCGCGATTTCATTTAAGGTTGCTCCGCTAGTCATCACGTCATCAAACACAATGACAGAAGCAGACTCTAGTTGTCCCTGGTACTGCGGGTTGATATAAAACATATCTTGAATGGCGATTTGACGACCAGCACGATTCCCTTGAGCCTGATGCTGCGCGCTGTGATGGCGCTTCAAGATATGTGGGTTTTTACGAATGCGTTTATCGCAACTAATCCGTCTAGCTAACTCCCAACTTTGATTAAAGCCTCGGGCACAGAGTTTTTCTTGGCTCAGCGGTACCGGAAGAAGATAGTCTGCTTGGGTTGTTATGAGCCTCTTTGCAAGCAGGGCATTCCATGTGGATGCCAAGCCATGTGCATATGCCAGTCGACGCTGATATTTCAGTTGATGCAATGCTGATTGCAGTTTGCCATCATATCGATCTAAGCAGTAAGTTGCATCAAAGTAGGGTGGGTTGGTACAACACTCTCGGCATGTGTTTTCTTTTAGCTCATCCACTTGAAGAGTAAGGCCGCATTGCTGGCAGCATTCGTAATTCAATAGTTGTTCTGATTCCAATATGGTGGAGCAATTTTTGCAGAGAGTGAGTTGCTGAAATCTGCCACAAATAATGCAAGCGCTGGGTAGAAGGTGAGAACAGACTGCTTGGAAAATATTCTCTATTGGATGCATGGGCTGCTGAGTATACTGAGCCAATGACCCAATCAATCAGATGGCTTCAGGATGAAATTGCAGCCCGCATGCTGCAAAAATTAGACATCGTGAAGTTGGAGGTAAAAGATGTATTGTTGATTCCAGATTTCCCTGGAGCGCATGCCCCTTTTCTGACAAAACGTTTTCCTGGAATTCGTTTTCATAGTGCGCCAGAAAGTGAGCTATCAGGTTTCGATTTATATAAATTGAGACTGACTCGTTTTTGGAATTCCAAAATGAAATCTACTGCTGTAGTTTCTCTAGAGGACTATATGAAAACGGGAAGTATTAATCTTCCTAGCAATTCTGTAGATTTAGTAGTGAGTGTTCTATTGATTCAGAATTTGGCCGACCCTAAGCATTTCTTGAAGGAGTGCTGGCGAGTGCTTAAAGAAGGTGGCTTACTGACCTTGAGTTATTTAGGTCCCGATACCGCTAAAGAACTCAGGTCTGAATCCTTGGCTCAACAATTGCCAATTCGGAACTTGCCTAGCCCCTGGGATATGCACGACATGGGAGATGCTCTCTTGGGCGAGCGTTTTTCTGATCCTGTAATGGATATGGAGTTTTTAAAGCTGGATTACGACTCAGATGCACTGCTGCTATCAGATGCCAAGGCATTAAATCTGCTCGCTGTAGAAGATAAAAATGATGCTCAATTCACTCAATTGCCCAGCAAACTCACCTTAGAGGTGGTCTATGGACATGCTTGGGCTTTAGGTAAAAACCTTGCTAAACCACAAGATCATGTTGCCTATATTGATCCAAATCAAATCGGACGCAAGACTAGCAGTGATTCTGCTTAAGTGTGAGTGCTTACTATCTTTTAAACCATTGCCAAGATTGAGGCTGACATGGTTTACCCCGTTTGTTGTTGAGTCTAAATAACCCTATAATTAGCGCTAGTTGAATTGCTTGATACCGTTTTTTTGGGCTTTCTGAGGCTGTATTGCCGCAGAAGTTCACGACAATAAACAGAGAATAAGATGAATTTATTTGGAAAAGTCACTAGGGCTTCGCTCTATTTAGTAGCAGCCTTTGGCACGGCGCTTGCGCAAGCCGCTGAAGATATGCCAGGCGGCCCAGCCGTCAATCAGCTGAACTTCACTGCCCCTGCAACAAAAATCATGCAAGAAATCCATTGGTTGCATTGGATGATGTTGATTATTTGCGCTCTCATTTTTGTGGGCGTTTTTGGGGTGATGTTCTATTCCATCCTCAAGCATCGCAAATCATTGGGTGCAAAATCTGCCTCATTCCACGAAAGCACCACTGTTGAGATCATCTGGACAGTGATTCCATTGCTAATTGTGATCGGCATGGCTTTGCCAGCAACAAAAACAGTTGTTGCAATGAAAGACACCACGAATTCAGATATCACCATTAAGACCACTGGTTACCAGTGGAAGTGGGGTTACGACTACATCAAAGGTGAAGGTGAAGGCATTAGCTTCTTATCTACGATGTCTACTTCACGCGAGGCGATCAATAATTTAGAGCCTAAATCCAACACCTACTTGATGGAAGTAGATAACGAAATGGTTGTACCTGTTGGTAAAAAGATTCGTCTGATTACTACAGCTAATGACGTGATTCACTCTTGGACTATCCCTGCATTTGGCGTAAAGCAAGATGCGATTCCTGGCTTTGTACGTGACACTTGGTTCCGTGCAGAGACCATTGGTAAATTCCGCGGTCAATGTTCAGAGTTGTGTGGTGCTGAGCATGCCTTTATGCCTATCGTAGTCAATGTAGTTTCACAAGATGACTACACCAAGTGGGTAGCAGAGAAGAAAAAAGAAATGGGTGCAGCTTCTGATGATCCATCAAAGGTTTACACCCTGGATGAGCAAAAAGAACGTGGCGCCAAGGTATATGCAGCCAATTGCGCAGCATGCCACCAGCCAAACGGAAAAGGCGCTGGCGCTTTCCCGGCCTTGGATGGAAGCAAGATGGTGCTTGGACCTAAAGCGGCCCAGTACAACATTCTCATCAACGGCAAGGGAGCGATGCCAAAGTGGGCTGGCGTAATTTCTGATGGCGATATTGCTGCAGTAATGACTTATACCCGCAATGCATGGGGCAATAAAACGGGTGAGGTTATTCAGACCCAAGATATTGTCTCTGCACGCGCAGGCAAGTAATTTATTTATTAATACAGATCAAACTAAACCGGAGTAATCCATGAGCACAGTCTCTACCACCCACGATCACGCACACGATCACGCGCATGATGATCACACGCCACATGGTTGGCGTCGTTGGTTGTTTGCAACCAACCACAAAGACATCGGCACGATGTACCTCATCTTCTCATTCGTGAGTTTGATGGCTGGTGGCGTTATGGCTTTGGGAATTCGTTTGGAATTATTCCAACCGGGTTTGCAGTTCTTGCGTCCAGAGTTCTTCAACCAATTAACCACCATGCACGGTTTGGTGATGGTGTTCGGCGCGATCATGCCGGCATTCGTTGGCTTTGCAAACTGGATGATTCCTTTGCAAATCGGCGCATCCGATATGGCCTTTGCTCGTATGAACAACTTTAGCTTCTGGATTCTTCCGGTAGCAGCTTGCTTATTGTTCGGCTCATTCTTAGCTCCAGGCGGCGCTCCTGCAGGCGGTTGGACTTTGTATGCTCCGTTGACTTCACAGATGGGCCCAGGTTTAGATATGGGTATTTTTGCACTCCACTTATTGGGTGCTTCTTCCATCATGGGTTCGATTAACATCATCGTGACCATCTTGAACATGCGTGCTCCTGGCTTGACATTGATGAAGATGCCAATGTTCTGCTGGACTTGGTTGATTACTGCTTATTTGTTGATCGCTGTAATGCCAGTATTGGCTGGTGCAATTACCATGGTTCTGACAGATCGTCATTTCGGTACTTCTTTCTTCTCCGCAGTTGGCGGTGGTGACCCAATCATGTTCCAGCATATTTTCTGGTTCTTCGGTCACCCAGAGGTATATATCATGATTCTTCCAGCATTCGGAATCATTAGCGAAATCGTTCCTGCATTCTCCAGAAAAACATTGTTTGGCTACAGCTCCATGGTTTATGCAACTGCATCCATTGCGATCTTGTCATTCATCGTTTGGGCTCACCACATGTTTGCAACCGGTATGCCAGTAACAGGTCAGCTGTTCTTCATGTACGCAACTATGTTGATCGCCGTTCCAACTGGCGTGAAGATTTTTAACTGGGTTGCGACAATGTGGAAGGGTTCGATGACTTTCGAAACTCCAATGTTGTGGTCTGTTGGCTTTATCTTCGTATTTACGATGGGTGGTTTCACAGGTTTGATCTTGGCAATGGCTCCAATTGATATTGGTGTTCAAGATACTTATTACGTTGTTGCCCACTTCCACTACGTATTGGTAGCAGGTTCATTGTTCGCAATGTTCGCTGGCTTCTACTACTGGTGTCCAAAGTGGACTGGCTACATGGCTAATGAAACTCGCGGCAAGATCCATTTCTGGGCTTCCATGATTTTCTTCAACATCACCTTCTTCCCAATGCACTTCTTGGGCTTAGCAGGTATGCCACGTCGTTATGCTGATTACCCAACTCAGTTTGCTGATTTCAATATGATCGCTTCGATTGGTGCGCTTGGTTTTGGTTTGGCACAAGTGTATTTCTTGCTCTTTGTTGTCTTGCCAGCTTACAACGGTAAAGGCGAAAAAGCACCAATGAAGCCATGGGATGGTGCTAAAGGTTTGGAGTGGACAATTCCATCGCCTGCTCCACATCACACATTTGAAACACCTCCTGATGCTAAAGAGTTGCATGCTGCAGGAATCTAAATTGGCCGCACACAAATCCCAATCTGCTAGCAATCGCAGATTGGGTTTTATCCTTTTAAGCGTTGCCCTGGTTTTCTTTGTCGGTATCGTAATTAAACGGAGCGTACTGGGTTAAGGCCCTTGCATAATTATGTCTGCTATCGCCTCCGTTAATCGCCAAATCTTGTTGAAGCTATTGATCGCTTCTGTGATGATGTTTGGTTTTGGATATGCGCTAGTTCCAATGTATAAGGCCTTGTGTGAAGTGACTGGCATCAACGTAGTCACCAGCAAGAATGACTACGGTATCCGGGCTTACAGTGCAAACAAGGTAGGCAATACCCAGGTTGATTATTCCCGCAAGGTAACTATTGAGTTTGATTCCAATAGTCGCGGCCCATTTACATTTCGCCCGGTAAAGAACTTTTTAGAGGTGCATCCAGGCGAGATGACCGAGATTGTTTACGAAGTTACAAATAACTTGAATCGCCCAGTGGATGCTCAAGCGATACCAAGTTATGCGCCTAAAAGCGCCATGGAGTTCTTCACCAAATTAGAGTGTTTTTGTTTTCAGCAGCAAACCTTGGCAGCTCATGAAATGAAAAAGATGCCTGTCCTGTTTGTGATTGATGCGGGACTGCCTGCGGATGTGAAAACGATTACCTTGTCGTACACCTTCTTTGAGTTAGGTGTTGGTCAGCAGCCAGCAGGCTCAACAACTCCTAAATCGAAAACGACGTCATGAGCAAGAAAAGTACTTTTATGCAATCCATGATCGCTGTATTGTGGGCTTTTTTGGGTGTGCGTAAGAAATCAGGATTGCAGGAAGATGTAGCTTCATTAAGTTTTGTCCACATTGTTATTGCGGGAGTTTTAGGTGCCTTGATTTTTATGGGCGTACTCCTCTTAATAGTTAAAGCAGTTGTGTCCCATTGATTATTTTTTGATTGAATAGAGAGAATAAGATGTCATCCAATTCAACCCCTTACTATTTCGTTCCTGGGCTATCCAGTCATCCAGCATCTGCAGCTTTAGGCTTGCTTGCTTTTGGCGCTGGAATGTCTGGCTGGGTAAACCATGCAGCCTGGGGTGGCCCAGTAACTGCAGTTGGTGTGCTCTGGGTTTTGTTCGTGCTCTATAACTGGTTTGGTGACACGATTGCCGAGTCTAATGCTGGCAAAAACGGTGTAAACGTAGATATCTCCTATCGCTGGTCAATGGCTTGGTTCATCTTCTCCGAGATTATGTTCTTCGGAGCATTCTTTGCGGCTTTGTTCTATGCGCGTAATATTGCGATGCCTTGGATGGGTGACGTCGAAAGTAAATTACTCTGGCCTGATTTCACGGCGGTTTGGCCTAATGATGGTCCAGCAGGCTTGGTAGAGAAATTCACGACCATGGGCCCATGGCCAATCCCAACTATTAATACCTTGTTGCTCTTGTCTTCAGGTGTGACTGTTACGTACGCCCATCACGCGATTCGTGAAAATCACATGAAGAAAGCCATTAATGGTTTGGCTGCAACGGTTGGCCTTGGCATTATCTTCTTGGGTTTTCAGATGTATGAGTACTACCATGCATATCATGCCTTGAACTTAAAGCTCACTTCAGGCGTATATGGCTCAACCTTCTTTATGTTGACTGGCTTCCATGGCTTCCACGTATTCCTGGGTGGCTTAATGTTAGCTATTGTGTTGCGTCGAATGATTCGTGGTGACTTCACTGCTGACAATCATTTTGCGTTTGAAGGTGCCGCTTGGTACTGGCACTTCGTTGACGTTGTCTGGCTTGGTCTCTACATCGCTGTTTACTGGATGTAAGGAAATAAAAATCGGGGCGTTAAGCCCCGATTTGTTTTGGGTTGCTACTTTTATTTGCTTAGTTCGTGCCAACCCGAACGCCGCTAGCCTCGATATAGCCAAAGTAGTGGGCAATTAAAATCCCTAAAAAGAGTACGATTGATAGTCCAATACGCAGCATGAGAGACTGAACCATTCTTGAGCTTCCGCCTTTGTCTTTCATCATGAAGTAGAGAGCAGAGCCCAAGCTTCCTACAATCATTAGCAGTGCAACTGGAATAATCCATTTCATCTCAAAATACCTCTGTAAATATGTTTTCTAGCTTAATTACTAGTCGTATAGTCGCTACTTTATCAGCCCTTCTGGTGATTTTAGTGGGCTGTGGAGCTGGTATCTGGCAGCTCAATCGCGCGGATCAAAAGATTCGCCTGGGCGAATCTCTGGCCGCCAAACTGCAAATGCCTGTACTCAACGCTAATTTAGATGGCTTGAGCTTAGAGCAGGCTGCAGAGCGTCGTATTCTTGCCCGTGGTCGTTTTATCCCAGTTGAGGCTATTTGGCTCGACAATCGTCCTCGCCCCATCCCAGAGGGTGGATCTGGTGCTTCTGGGCAATCCGGCTTTTATGTGATGATGCCCTTGAAGTTAGATGGTCAAGAAGCTGTCCTTTGGGTTAATCGAGGTTGGGCGCCTCGTAATAATCAAGATCGTGTTGAGCTTCCCCCGGTCAAGACTGCTGATGAGCTTGTGACTATTGAAGGTGTTGCCTTTGCTCACCCAGGAAGGGTTTATGAATTGGGTCAAAAAAGCGATACGAAATCGAGCCCTAGAATCGAGCAAAATTTTGATTTAGCTCTTGAAGCCCAAAGTCATGAGTGGAAGCAGTTGCCATTTATTGTTCGTGAATCTGATTCAGCCAATAAAGATGGTTTAGTCCGAAATTGGCCCTCCCCAACAAGCGGAGTCGATCGCCATTATGCTTATGCCTTTCAGTGGTTTGCTTTGGCATTGGCTGGATTTTTATTTTGGCTCATTAATGGGCTTATGAAATATCGGCGAGAGCTAGCGGTAAATGGAGATAGAGTGTGAGTGATAAAGAGTTATTGATCCCAGCTTCGCAAATGGATTCTTCCGCAATTAATGCGCAGACCCGCCGTGGCCGTCTGCAGATGTTATTTCTATTGCTTGCTTGCGCAGCACCTGTCATCGCCTCCTATTTGGCGTATTACGTTTTTAAGCCAGAAGGTGGAAAGACTAATTTCGGAACCCTGGTTCAGCCGGTGCAAGATGTAAATCCTGCGTGGTTTGATATTCCATTTAATGGCAAGTGGACATTACTGGTGGCAAGGCCAGCGGGTGAGTGCACTATCAAAAATGAATCTTGCCTTGAAGCCTTATTTTTAATGCGTCAGTTACGTGTTGCAGTTGGTCGTGAGAGTGGCCGCGTTCAGTTAGTCTGGGTCAATACCGATGGCAAGCCAGTAGATCCAGAGGTATTGTTGGCTTATGATCAGAAGGCGGCAGGTTTTTATGTTTTGAGTTTGCCAGCAGATGCTAAGTTAAAGGCCGAGTTTGATGCTTGGCTTAATCGTGAAGGTGCTGGTCAAAAAATTCAGTTGATTGACCCGAGCCCGGCAAAAATGATGGTCTTCCCGGTGACGAATTCTCCAAAGGAATTTGGCAACATTAAAAAAGATCTCGAGAAACTACTGCGTCTCAATCGTAAGGGTGAGAAGTTGCAATGAGTAGTGCACTATTGCTTGCGGAGTTGGCTGCAATTGCAATTGTCTTTGCAGGTCTACCCTTGCTCTATCTCTGGACTCGGTCGGGATTCAATTTTTTCCAAAAGCTCAATTGGGTTTTGGTCTTTATGACTTTTGACTTAATTGTCTTTGGTGCCTTTACCCGTCTCACAGACTCGGGTTTGGGTTGTCCCGATTGGCCTGGATGCTATGGCACATCTAATCCATGGCATGCAATCGGTGAGATTCAATTGGCTGAAGCCAACATGCCTACTGGCCCAGTTACTGTGATCAAGGCTTGGATTGAAATGATTCATCGCTATTTAGCAATGACGGTTGGCGCATTAATTTTGATTCAGGTAGGGGTAGCTTGGGGTAAGTTAAGAAGCTTGGGCAAGTGGCCTTTATTGGGTAGTCTCGGTTTGCTGGTTTTAGTATGTATTCAGGGCGCGTTTGGTGCTTGGACAGTGACGCTCAAATTGCAACCCATCATTGTGACGATCCACTTAATGCTGGCTTTAGTTTTGCTGGCTTGTTTAACGACATACGCACAACAAGAGTGGGAAGAAAAATCATCCTCAGCTCTTCGGATGCAGATCAAACCTCTTTCTGCGAAGTTGCTTTTATTTGCTTCGGTTGTCTTATCCATCCAAATCTTTTTAGGTGCGTGGGTAAGTACAAATTACGCTGTATTAGCTTGCCCTGATTTTCCAACTTGCCTAGGTACTTTTATGCCTGAAACTGATTGGCAAGAGGGCTTCACTCTATGGCGTCAGTTAGGTCTGAATGCACAGGGTGAATCTATTTCCCCTGTTGCTTTGCAAACAATTCATTGGGCGCATCGTGTGTTTGCTGTTGTTGCTGTAGCAGCTCTCGGTCTTCTAGGGGTCAGCGCTATCCAGTTAAGTAATTCAGCATTGCCCAGAATGAGTGGTATTGCTAAGCTATTGCTAGGCTTATTAATTCTTCAGGCGTTAACAGGTATTTCCAATGTGGTATTCCAGTGGCCTCTGCTTGCCGCTTTACTGCATACCGCTGGTTCAGCTGCATTGGTGTTCTGTTTGGTTCGCTTGACTCAATGGTCCTCTTGGAGTGCGCCCATTCATATTAAGATGGTTAAATCATTATGAGTAGCTCCACTTCTTCCGCTCCTGTAGCGATGCCGCGTTGGCGTCAATACTGGGTGCTCACTAAGCCTCGTGTCACTCTGCTGGCTGTTTTCTGCGCAGTGATTGGCATGTTCTTGGCCACTCCTGGTATGGTTCCCTATCCAGTGCTGATTGGTGGCATTTTGGGTATCTGGTTATTGGCAGGCGCAGCGTTTGCAATGAATTGTTTAATTGAGCAAGCGGTTGATGCCAAGATGAAGCGAACCTCTTGGAGGCCGTCTGCAACTGGTGAAGTAACCCCTTTTCACATTACTATTTTCTCGATCGTTCTTGGCAGCTTGGGGATGGTCATCCTATGGAGCTTCTGTAACCCATTAACGATGTGGCTTACCGTAGCAACCTTCGTGGGTTACGCCGTGATTTATACCTGGTTGCTGAAGCCTGCTACACCACAGAATATTGTGATTGGTGGGCTTTCTGGCGCCATGCCACCTGCCTTAGGTTGGGCTGCCGTGACTAATGGCTTATCTGCCGAGGCTTGGCTCTTGGTGCTCATTATTTTTGTTTGGACTCCGCCGCACTTTTGGGCGCTTGCCCTATATCGTCGCGATGACTATGTACAAAGTGGTTTGCCGATGCTACCAGTGACTCATGGTGAGCGCTTTACGCTACTCAATATTTTGCTGTATACCTTGATCTTGATTGCTGCTACTTTGCTGCCTTACATTTATGGCATGAGTGGGCTGGTGTATTTAATTTCCGCAATCATATTGGGCCTGATGTTCCTTGCCTATGTGATTGCCTTGTTTATTTCTTATAGTGATGATCTTGCTAAAAAGACTTTCCGCTTTTCGATAACTTATTTGTCTTTGCTATTTGCAGCACTATTAATTGATCATTATTTCATTTGAGTTGAATATGAATTTATCAAAACCTTGGAATCCTATTTTTCGCTTCTTCATGCTGTTTCTTGCCGGTTTGGCTCTGACGGCATGCAGCCCGAATCAGAGTTTTAAGAATGTAGACATCACGGGTAGTAAGGCATTTGGTACAGAATTTAGTTTACTTGACCCCGATGGCAAAGTGCGAACGCTAGCTGACTTTAAGGGTAAAGCCGTTGTGGTGTTCTTTGGCTATACGCAGTGTCCAGATATTTGTCCTACGACCCTGACTGAGATGCAGCAAGTGATGACTCTCTTAGGGCCTCAGGCTGATAAGGTTCAAGTGCTATTTGTCACGGTCGATCCCGAGCGAGATAGCGCAGATATCTTGAAGCAGTATGTGCCTGCATTTGATTCGCGCTTCTTGGGTCTACGTCCAGCAGACGAAGCAGCTTTAGAAAAGGTCACCAAGGACTTCAAGATTTATTACAAGAAAGTTCCTGGCACTAGCCCTGGTTCATACACCATGGATCACACAGCCGGAAGTTATGCATTTGATCCAGCAGGGCAATTGCGCTTGTACATCAAGCATGCGCAAGGCCCAGAGACCTTGGCACAAGACTTGAAAGAATTACTGAAGTAAGAGTTGGGTAAGCGAAGCTGCTTAAGCAGCTTCAGCTTGTAAGAGGCTACGCATCTTTTTGAGAGCGGCAGTCTCAATCTGACGCACACGCTCTGCAGAGATGCCATATTCACTAGCGAGATCATGCAATGTCTTTGTGCCATTGCCATCTGCATCCATTGCTAACCAGCGGGATTGCACAATATTGCGACTACGCTCATCTAAAGCCATGAGTGCTTGATCGAGTTGCGGGCCATGCAACGCATCTGTTGCGGCAGCAGCCATCATCTCGGTAGGCTCTTGACTATTGTCTGCTAACCACTGAATTGGTGCATAGGCAGACTCATCATCTGTGTCATCACCCTCTAAGGCAACGTCACCACCAGCAAGACGCATTTCCATTTCTTTAACGTCAGAGCCTTTGACATCCAGGGCCTTGGCCAATGCCTCAACTTCATTTGGGGTCAGCGCAGCTAAAGTAGGTTTGTTGCTGCGTAAATTAAAGAACAACTTACGTTGCGCTTTAGTTGTAGCAACTTTAACCAAACGCCAATTCTTGAGAATGTACTCATGAATCTCTGCCTTAATCCAATGGATTGCGTAAGAGACAAGGCGTGCGCCTTGGTTTGGGTCGTAGCGCTTAACGGCCTTCATCAAACCAATGTTGCCCTCTTGAATGAGGTCGGCATGTGGAATGCCATAGCCTAAATACTGACGAGCAACAGATACCACCAGGCGAAGGTGTGAGAGAACCAAAGTTTTTGCAGCATCTACATTTTCAGTACGACGAAATTCCTGCGCAAGGTGAAGCTCTTCTGCGGCGCTGAGCATAGGTACGCGATTCACGTACGAGATGTAAGAGTCAAGTGTGCCAACCCCGAGGGAGGGCAACATTGGAAAGGCAAGCGAAGCCGCAGCAGTCTGCGCTGCTGGCAGTGTTTGCCTTGCTTGCAATTGCGGGTTGTATGCTTTCTTTTGAACCATTTTCTTTTTATATATTTTAGGTATTAATGGAGTTCTATTTTAGCACTCTTGTCAAGAGAGTGCTAATGGTTTTTTACTTCTATAAGTATCTGATTTAATTGAATAATTCGGATGAATATTGGGCGGCAGTGAAGGGGGCTAAATCATTAATTCCCTCACCTTTGCCTAGGGCTAAAACCGCTGGTTTTGACCCATCATTGAGGGTGTGGGCCAGTGCGCAGATCACCCCACCTTTGGCGGTGCCATCCAACTTTGTCACGATTAAGGCGGACAGTCCTAAAGCGGCATGAAAGGCCTTTACTTGGCTTAAACCGTTTTGACCAGTATTGCCATCAAGCACCAGCAAAGTCTGGTGAGGAGCCCCGGGAAGGGCCTTGCCGATGACTCTTTTAACCTTCTTCAATTCTTCCATGAGATGGTCTTGAGTGGCTAATCTGCCAGCGGTATCAATAATCAAAATATCGCTCTTGCGAGACACTGCCGCATGAATTGCATCATGCGCCACGGCTGCAGCATCACCGCTTTCTTGCATGATGACGTCAACTTGGTTGCGACCACCCCATTCCAGGAGTTGATTGCGTGCAGCCGCTCGGAAAGTATCGCCTGCTGCCAGCAAGACGGATTTACCTTGAGACTGAAAGAGCTTGCAGAGCTTGCCGATGGTGGTGGTCTTACCAGCACCATTAACGCCAATTACTAGCCATATTTCCGGAATGGCCTTTTGTTCATGCACATACAAAGGGTTCGGGCTTGGCTCCAAAGGCTTTAAGAGACTTGCCACCTCTTGAATCAGTAGTTGCTTCAAGTCTTCTGGGCTACTGGCTTTTTCTGATTTGGCAGCCTTACGAAGTTTGCTAATCAGTTGTTCAGTCGTAGGCAGACCCACATCACTCAGAATGAGAGATTCTTCTAGGGCATCAAACCAGGCTTCATCAGTCTGATTCGATTTGAATAGGGATCCGAGGGTTTTACGTAAGCCGAACATAATCGATACAATTTAATCCTTGCATCTTATCAATTAAATTCTTGGGATAGGTGATCTTACAGATGCGCTCCACTTTATTGCGTTTTTCTTTCTTTTTGCTGATCTCTTGCTCAGCAGCTTGGGCAGCCCCAGAAGTGGCCCCATCCAATACCCATGAGTTTGTGCTTTCCAATGGTCTGAAGTTGATTGTGCGCGAAGATCATCGGGCGCCTACGGTCGCGCATATGGTCTGGTACCGTGCCGGCTCGATGGATGAGGTTAACGGCAAAACTGGGGTAGCCCATGTGCTTGAGCACATGATGTTCAAGGGTACTGACAAAGTGAAGTCGGGTGAGTTCTCTCGCCTGGTTGCTGCGGTAGGCGGTCGCGAAAATGCATTTACCTCTCGAGATTACACGGCCTACTTTCAGCAAGTTGAAAAGTCTAAGTTGGATGAAGTCATGAGGCTAGAAGCTGATCGCATGTCTAATCTCAATTTTGATGATGCGGAGTTTTTAAAAGAAATTCAGGTGGTGATGGAGGAGCGTCGTTTGCGCACTGAAGATAACCCCACCAGTTTGCTGTATGAGTCACTAATGGCTACTGCCTTCATGAGCTCGCCTTATCGTCATCCAGTAGTTGGCTGGATGAATGATCTAGTCAATATGAAGGCTGCTGATGCACGTGATTGGTATCACAGTTGGTATAAACCAAACAACGCAACAGTAGTGATTGCGGGCGATGTGGATCCTAAAGCGATTTTGCGAGCCGTAGAAAAATATTATGGAGTTGCTTCTGCAAGAGAGTTGCCAGATCGCAAGCCCCAGATTGAACCTCCGCAAAAAGGGATTAAGCGAGTCCAGGTTAAAGCACCCGCAGATAGTGCGCAGCTGGCAATGGCCTGGAAGGTTCCCAAGCTACAAGTGGGCAAGCTAGATGATGATGAGCCTTATGCATTGGAATTGTTGGCTGCAGTGCTTGATGGTTATGACAACGCACGCCTGAATCGAGTATTAGTAAAGCAAGAGCGTGTAGTCAATGATGTGAGTGTCGGCTACGACATGGTTTCAAGAGGCCCAGAGCTTTTTTTGATTAGCGCTAGTATGGCTAAAGGAAAAACAGTGGAGCAGGCTGAGAGCAGTATTCGGAAAGCTCTGAAGGAAGTTGTTGATAAAGGCATTCTGGAATCGGAGCTCAAGCGCATCAAGGTACGCATTCTGTCTGATCAGATTTATAAGCGCGATTCGATCTTTGGTCAGGCAATGGAAATTGGCAGTACAGAGATGGCGGGATTCTCATGGAGGGATATTGATGTGATGTTGGATAAGATGCAAAAAATCACTCCCACACAAGTTCAAGCCGTTGCAAAAAAATATTTGGTAGATGAGGGTCTGACTATTGCAGTGCTAGATCCGCAGGGACGTCAGTCCGCTGAGAGCAAGCAAGGGGGTAATCATGCTGCTAAATAAATTGATCAAGCAAGCTTGTCTTACATTCGCACTGATAGCAGGAGTCAGCACCTCTGCCCATGCGATATTGCCAATTGAAAAGTTGGACTCGTTCAAGGGTGCGCAGGCCTATCTAGTTCAAACCAAATCCCTACCGATGGTCGATATTGAAATCAGTATTGATGCAGGCGATCGTTATGATCCATCGGCCAAGAGTGGCTTAGCTACTGTGGCTGGGCAGTTAATGAACTATGGCGCCAAGTCAGAGAAGGGTTTGTTGAATGAGGCACAGATTGCCGATGAGATTGCTGATTTAGGCGCTAATCTTGGGGTTTCTGTCAGCGGAGAGCGTGCCATCATGCGCATTCGGAGTTTAAGTCGCAAAGATTTGCGTCATCGCGCCGTTCAATTGGCATCAACCATGTTGAGTGCACCTACTTACGATGCCAAAATCTTAGCCCGTGAGAAGCAAAGAATGACTACGGCATTGTTAGAGTTGGAGACAAAGCCGGAGTCAGTATTGGATCGTCGTTTTAGAAAATTGGTTTATGGCGACTATCCCTTGGCTAACTCACCAACGGTGCAAAGTATTGCCAACATCAATGCTACTGATTTGCAGCAGTTTCATAAGCAGTTCTACCGTGGTGATCGGATGATTGTCAGCATTGTTGGTGATGTGAGTAAAGTCGAGGCCGCTGAAATCGTTCAGGGTTTATTGCAAAAAGTGCCTCAGTCTGGATCGGCTATTGCCAAGCTGCCAGAGTTTGAGCGCTCACCAGTAGAGCCTTTAAGTCAACGCGAAGTCACTATTCCATTTGATTCGCAACAAGCGCATATTGCTATGGGAATGACTGCGGTAACCCGTAGCAATCCCGATTACTTTCCATTGCTAGTCGGAAACTATGTCTTGGGTGGCGGAGGTTTTGTATCGCGTCTGATGTCAGAGGTTCGCGAGAAGCGCGGTCTCGCCTATAGCGTGTTCAGTTACTTTGCTCCCGGTAAGGATGTGGGGATATTTCAGGCGGGTGTACAGACCAAGAATGATCAAGCTACTTTGGCCCTTGAGGTGATGAGTTCTACCATTGGACAATTTATTGCTAACGGCCCTACGCAATCTGAACTTGATGCAGCTAAATCAAATTTAATCAATGGTTATCCTTTAAGGATTGATAACAACCGTAAGCTGCTTGATAACGTTTCATCTATTGCTTGGAATAATTTGCCGCTCGATACGATGGAGGTGTGGACTAAACAAGTAGAGGCGGTGAGCTTAGAGCAAGTTAAGGCGGCATTCCAAAAATACTTAGCCATGGATCGGATGAAGATTGTGGTCTTAGGGGCTAAAAATAAATAAGCCAACAAAGTCTGCTTCATTAGGCAAGCGCCCAGAGCCTCCTCAGAAAATTCGCATTATTGGTGGAGTGTGGCGCAGTCGTTTATTGAGTGTGTTGGATTTACCTGGCCTCCGTCCGAGCACTGATCGTGTTCGTGAGACTTTGTTTAATTGGCTAGGGCAGGACTTGGTAGGATTAAGTTGTCTGGATTTATTTGCTGGTACGGGTGCATTGGGTTTTGAGGCTGCCTCACGACAGGCGGATGCAGTCACGCTATTAGAAAAAGATAAGAAGGCCCATGCCAAACTCTTGGCTAATTTTGCTTTGCTCCAGTCATCTCCCGCTCCTGGGCAGGTACAGATTTTGCATAGAGATAGTCTAGAGTTTTTAAAGCAACAGGCTGATCGGTCCAGTAATTTGATCTTTATTGATCCACCCTTTCAGGAGGAGGGCTTATTGAATCAAACTCTAGTAGAGGCCGCTCGCGTTTGCGATGACAGTGCCGGCGGGGGAATTTATGTCGAGTTTCCCTCTAGTCGCTCACGTGATCAGATCGAAGCCCTAGTGCCCGAATGGCATTGCGGGAAATACCTAGAGGCTGGGCAGGTAAAAGCTTGTCTATTTCGCTCTAAGAGGGGCTAAACTCTTGGCTGTAGCCGAAAAAGCCTGAGGAGCGTTATGACTGTTGCTGTATACCCTGGAACATTTGATCCCTTTACTCGTGGTCACGAGGACTTAGTGCGCCGTGCCTCCAGTATTTTTGGAGAATTGATTGTTGGTGTTGCCGATAGCCGCAGCAAGCGCCCCTTCTTCACTTTAGATGAGCGTATTGAGATTGCTAAAGAGGTTCTTGGCCATTATTCCAATGTGAAGATTGTAGGTTTTACAGGCCTGTTAAAAGATTTTGCCCGCGAACATAATGCGAGGGTGATCGTGCGCGGCTTGCGTGCAGTTTCGGATTTTGAGTATGAGTTTCAGATGGCAGGCATGAACCGTTATTTGTTGCCGGATGTTGAGACACTATTCTTGACGCCTTCTGATCAATACCAGTTCATCTCTGGCACCTTTGTACGTGAAATTGCTTCGATGGGTGGTGATGTGAGTAAGTTTGTATTCCCATCTGTAGAAAAGTGGTTGGTGAAAAAGATCGAAGCCAATAAGAGTAAAGAGTAAGGCGCCAGGGAAACAAGATGGCTCTAATGATCACGGACGAATGCATCAACTGCGATGTGTGTGAGCCTGAATGCCCGAATGATGCAATCTACATGGGTCTAGAGATCTATGAGATTGATCCCAATAAATGCACTGAATGTGTAGGGCACTACGATGCGCCTCAGTGTCAGCAGGTGTGCCCAGTGGATTGCATTCCACTGAACCCCGCATTCCCAGAAGACCAAACGCAACTCATGGTGAAGTATCAAACCTTAACTGCGGCTAAAAAAGCACTCGCTAAATAAAGTTTGTTATAGCCCCAGTATGTCTGAGTGGGCTAGTTTGATTTGGAATGTAACTCCAGCATTGCTGCCTGAGTATCGCCCTTCATAAACAAACCCAGAATCTGTAAGCCATCTTCGATACTCGCATCGATCTGCTTTTGCTCAAGCTGCAAAGGCCTTCTCAAAACATAGTCAGCAACGTCCATCACTCGCGCACCTTCTGCGGCGCGGTCGCGTGGATGCCCGATGCCCAGTCGCAAGCGCCAGTACTCAGGAGTTCCTAGGTGAGCTTGGATATCTTTTAGGCCATTGTGTCCACCGGTGCCACCACCAAGCTTGATGCGTGCAGTGCCGGGCTTGAGATCAAGCTCATCCTGTACTACCAGCACATCCTTGGGTGTAATTTTGTGGAAGCGGCACAGTGCCCCGACAGACTGACCGCTAAGATTCATATAGGTGCTGGGTTTGAGCAAGAAGAGATCTTCATCCCCCCATTTAGCTTTAGCCACTTTGCCATGAAAGCGTTTTTCAGTTTCAAAGCGGGTGTTCAATTGTTTAGCAAGGGCGTCAACAAACCAGAAGCCAGCATTGTGCCGATCTTCTATGTGTTCTTCGCCTGGATTGCCAAGGCCAACAATTAATTTAGTCATGATGAGTGCTTAAGGATAAAAGCATTTCTGCAAAAAAGAAAACCCGCTTGTAAGCGGGCTTCCTCTGTCGCAAAGATAAGGCTTAAATAATTAAGCTTTGTCCTTTGGAGCTTCAGCAGCAGGAGCCGCAGCGGCTGCAGGAGCAGCTTCAGTATCGGCAGATTTCACTGCTGGGATACGTGCGTTAGCTAATACTGGGTTTTCTTGCTCAACATGCAATACCAAGGTAACGCCTTTTGGCAATGCGATGTCTTTAGCATGGATACCATGACCAACTTCAATCTTGTTCAGGTCCACTTCAATGAATTCTGGCAAGTCTGCTGGCAAGCAAGATACTTCCAATTCAGTTGCGATGTGGCTGATTACAGCGCCTTGCAATTTCACTGCAGCTGATGTGTCAGCGTTGATGAAGTGCAATGGAACGCGCATGTGAACTTTCTCAGTCGCAGAAACGCGCTGGAAGTCGATGTGCAGAACCAAAGGCTTAAATGGATGCATCTGGTAATCGCGCAACAACACTTTTTGTGCTTTGCCGCCGATTTCGAGATCAAGGATAGATGAGTGGAATGCTTCCTTGCGGAGAGCATGGAACAGTGCGTTGTGATCCAACTCAATTACAGTTGCGGCGTCTTTACCGCCATAAATGATGCCCGGAGTTTTACCGGAGTTGCGCAGACGGCGGCTCGCACCCGTTCCCTGTACGCTTCTTTCAAAGGCTACTACTTTCATATTGAATTCCTAAATTAAGGTTAATTTCCGTTCGCGACCAAACAGAAAAGCCTTCAATTATATCGTGGGAATGGTGTTTTTTGCCTAGAAAAGGCTCAAAACTGCCAAAAACAGGGGTAGAAACGCTATTTTTGGCTTATTCAGCGAACATCGACATCACTGAATCACCCTTGCTAATGCGGGAAAGGGTCTCAGCGAGGATGGGCGCAACGCTCAATTGACGAATTTTGGCAATTTTCATTGCTTCTGGAGTCAATGGAATCGTGTCGGTAACGACTAATTCGTCTAATTCAGAGGCGGCGATACGGGCCACAGCACCGCCAGAAAGCACGGCATGAGTACAGTAGGCAGTTACGCCCTTAGCACCACGCTCTTTAAGCGCCTCAGCGGCTTTACAGAGCGTTCCACCGGTATCAATGATGTCATCCATAATGACGCAATGACGGCCTTCCACTTCGCCGATAAGGTGCATTACTTCTGATACGTTTGCCTTAGGGCGGCGTTTATCAATAATTGCCAAATCTGTACCCAGTTGTTTGGCCATCGCACGGGCGCGAACTACGCCGCCGATATCCGGCGAAACAATGATGAGATCTTTTTTGGTTTTTTGGGCCTCTAAATCAGCCAATAGAACTGGTGAGGCATAAATGTTATCAACTGGGATATCAAAGAAGCCCTGAATTTGGTCAGCATGGAGATCCATAGTCAAAACGCGTTCAACACCGGCAACGGACTGAAGCATGTTTGCAACGATTCTGGCAGAGATGGCAACCCGTGCTGAGCGTGGGCGGCGGTCTTGTCTAGCGTAACCGAAGTAAGGGATCACTGCGGTTATGCGGCTTGCTGATGCTCGTTTGAGGGCATCAATCATGATCATGAGCTCCATCAAACTATCATTTGTTGGGGCACAGGTCGATTGGATAACAACCACGTTCTTACCGCGAACGTTTTCTTGAATTTCTACCTGGATTTCACCGTCGGAGAACCGACCAACAAATGCCTTTCCCATCGGGAGATTGAGCTCTTTGGCTACCGCATGGGCCAAAACCGGATTTGCATTGCCTGTGAAAAGAGTCAGTAAATCAGCGTTCATTGGGGCGGACATAGGTGATTTTGGAATTTTGGTAGGGGTCGAATGGATGTCTTTTGGTCGTATCTACAGTAGTTGGCAGGGGAAGAAGGATTCGAACCTTCGCATGCTGGAATCAAAATCCAGTGCCTTAACCAGCTTGGCGATTCCCCTACAGGTCAATCTGAAGAAACCAAATTGTAAGCGGGATTTTTATTTAGCCCTCGAACAATTCGACCTATCCATCCTTTTGGAAGATTTTGCAGAAGAATTTCCAGATTCGCGGTGTCCGTCTTAGGGTCTAAGGCGGCAAAAACGCTACTTCCAGAGCCGGACATGCAAGGCGCCGAGTTTGGCACTGCCTTGTAAATCCAATCTAATGCTTGCTTCACTTCAGGACATTTCTGCACCGCTACTGCCTGACAATCATTCGACTGATATGACCTTGGCGATGCAAGAAAGCCATCTATTGTAATCGGAGCGTGATCTCGGGTCAATTGAGGGTCTTGAAAAATCTGAGCAGTGGCCACCCCCTTGTTGGGGAAGATCACCACAAAATCTTGGGTTGCCAAGGAAATTGCCTGTAATTTCTCCCCAACCCCCTCAACAAAAGCATTTTGGCCAAAGATGAAAAATGGCACGTCAGCGCCAAGTTTTAGGCCAAGTTGGCAAAGTGTGGCGATATCGAGATGAAGATCCCAAAGGGTATTTAATCCAATCAGGGTGGATGCGGCATCGGAGGACCCGCCACCGAGACCGGCGCCCATTGGAATATTTTTCTTGAGACTGATTTCAACCCCCCGATCAATCCTGCAGTGCCCCTTAAGAAGTTGGGCTGCGCGAACGACCAAGTCTTGCTCAGGAGGGACTCCAGGAATGGGATTGATGCGGCGAACTTCGTTTTCCGGAATGAGTTTCAAGTTGAGAACATCGCACCAATCAATCAGTTGAAAAACAGATTGCAGAAGGTGGTAGCCATCATCACGGCGCCCAACGATATGCAAAAAGAGATTGAGCTTTGCGGGGCAAGCGACTTCTAGCGCATTACTCATGATTCATTCTTTACTCGTTCGGAGTATCAAATACCAAGCGGATATCAATCGATCCGATATTAGAGCTGCGAGTCATCGTCAGTTTTTCTAAGCGCTGAGCATCATTCCAGTTGTAATTTAAGGTCCAGCCGTCTTGTGTAATTTTGCTGACTTGACCTTTTTCATTTCGCTCTACACTCGCATTGCTACCAGGTCGGGTTTGTCCCCGTAACCAGTCAGATAAACCACGGGCTGGTAGTGGAAGTCCTAATGTATTTTGAATAAGAGTGTCGGCATCAATGGCTGTGGTGAGTTGACCATCGCGTTCCAGAATCGCCTCTCCAGGCTTAATCGTAATTTTGGCAATTGAACCGCCGACTGGATTACGAATTTCTAAAACGTCAGTGAGTGCATCTTGAGTCAAGGTGAATCCACCTGATCCACCTTGATTTGTACCTTCGGTAAGCCCAGTGACCTTCACCGCGAAGCGCCCGTCCCATGAGCCTTTGAGGGCGGTATCCGCCACAGACCAATCAGGCTTTAAGCGTTTCAAAGTTTCCTTGAGGGTGGGGTTGTTGGCATCTAATTGCTGGCCTTTTCGCCACATATCTTCGGCTTCGATTGGGCGATTCATAACCCATAAGACTTCACCAATATGCGCAGCAATATCTGCCTCGGGCTTCATATTGAATGCTTGTTGCAGTTGTTCGAGCGCAAGAGCATTTTTGCCCATGCGAAAGTTCACCCAACCAAGACTGTCCAAAATAAAACCATCTCTAGGTGAGAGTTGATTTGCTTTGCTAATGAGCTTGAACGCCTCGGGTAATTTTTGGTTCCGATCGGCCAGGGAGTATCCAAGTGCATTCAGGCTATTAACGTCATTTGGATTCTTGCGCAAGATTTCGCGCAGAGTTTTTTCCATCACATCGAGGTGTCCGGATTTTTCGGCAGACATGGCGTAGGTATAGAGCAGCCCAGGATCTTGTGGCTCTGGCTTTAATGTTGAGACGATTTCGTAAAAAGCCCTTAAGGCTTCTGATTCATTACTTGCCTTACCGAGTAAGGACTGAATCTGTAGCAAAGTTTTTTCGCGCTGCGCAGGAGTTTGCTGATTTAGAAGAGAGATGGCAGGTTGAACTGCATCTGACCAGCGTTGATTCAAGATTAAGAGTGTGATGAGCACTTCTTTGGGTTTTGTTTGCTTTGGTCCAGCCAAACTATCCCAGGTTTGGGCTGCTTGAAGTGCTAAATCAGGTGCCCCTGCAGTAATGGCAATCTCCATGGCCCTTTGGGCTAAACGGGGGTCATCGAGTTGGCGAGCAAGCTCCAAATAGGTCGTGTATGCCAGACCAGCTTCACCGCGTTGCAGGGCAATTTCGGAGGCTAAGACCTCAAACACCGCTTGACCGCTTTCTAGGCTACTGTTTTGGGCGCTGGCATAGCTGGAAGAAAGGCTCAAGCCAAGTCCGCCTGCGAGCAATAAGACCCTTAAAGAAGGCTTTAATGAAAATTTGGTCATGAGCACATTCTAATCCGCGAATCTACAATCCATTTATGCCTGAACTCCCAGAAGTTGAAGTTACCCGCTTGGGTATTGCGCCCCACTTAGAGGGGCGTAGGGTGAGCGCAGTCAAAATTATTGATGGTCGACTGCGTTGGCCTGTACCCAGCAATTTAAATACAGTACTTTCTGGCCAGAAAGTCTTGGGAATAGAACGCAGAGGCAAATACCTCTTAATGGAGTTTGATGCCGGGTATTTATTGCTGCATCTAGGAATGACAGGCACATTGCGCGTACTGCCTAGCAGTGACATCCTCAAGCCACATGATCGAGTGACATTCGAGTTTGACAAGCTGAGTTTGCGTCTGCATGACCCCCGAAAGTTTGGCGCCGTTTTGTGGCACCCGAAATCCAAAGGGCCGATTGAGAGCAACCCACTCTTGCAAAAACTCGGGGTTGAGCCGTTTTCACCGGAGTTTGAAGGTGAGCTTGGCGCAGATGTCCTATACCAATGTTCACGTAAGCGTAGTGTTGCCGTGAAGCAGTTTTTATTAGCAGGACAGGCGGTAGTAGGTGTCGGCAATATCTATTGCTCAGAAAGTTTATTTGAGGCTGGCATCCATCCAGCAAAGGCTGCTGGAAAGCTAACCCGTCCACAATGTTCGAGGCTGGCTAATGCAGTGAGATTGATTTTGAAAAAAGCGATTGCTGCAGGCGGCAGTTCTTTGAAAGATTTTGTAAACAGTGAGGGTGACCCAGGCCACTTCATGGTGCAAACCAAAGTCTATGATCGCAAAGATCAGCCCTGCAAGATATGCAAGACGCCGATTAAACAAATAGTGCAAGGTCAACGTTCCACTTATTTTTGTCCTCAATGTCAGAAGCGCTAATTCAGCATTTCGCCACCAAGCTCATTGCTTGGCATGGCAAAGACGGACGGCAAGGTTTGCCATGGCAGAGTATTCGTGATCCATACGCCGTGTGGGTTTCTGAAATCATGCTGCAACAAACTCAAGTAGCTACTGTTCTGGAGCGCTATCCGCGTTTCATGAAACGCTTTCCAAATGTGAAGAGATTGGCTGCTGCACCAGTAGATGATGTTTTAGCGGAATGGGCGGGACTCGGCTATTACACGCGTGCTCGTAATCTCCATGCCTGTGCTAAGCAGGTCATGGAGGAGTTTGGTGGGAAATTTCCAGAAGATCCGATTCTGCTTGAGCGGCTTAAGGGGATTGGTAGGTCGACTGCAGGCGCCATCGCAGCCTTTGCATTTCATGAGCGAGCACCCATCTTGGATGCAAATGTCAAACGCATTTTGGCAAGACTTTTTGGTATAGATGGCGCTATCCAAGAAAAGGCAGTGAATGAAGAATTATGGTCCCTAGCCAAAATACTCCTTCCTAAAAAATCTTCGGATATGCCGGTATACACACAGGCTCTGATGGATTTTGGGGCAACGTGGTGTACCTCTCGTAAGCCGGTGTGTTTAAGTGGCGAGAGAAAATGCCCATTTGAAAAAGAATGCCAGGCCAATCTCAGCGATCAGGTTTTGCAATTACCTCGTAAGGTAATCAAAGCAAAGTCCCCTGAATTTAATTGTGATATGTTGCTACTGAGACATGGTGATTCAGTCTTGCTGCAAAGACGCCCAGACAAAGCTATCTGGGGTGGGCTGTGGTCTTTGCCCGAATCTGCGTGGAGGGCTAAGGAAAAGAACTCTAAACCTTCAGTCAGCAATTCAGATGCTTTTACTGCGAAAGAGTTGTTGCGGCTGGTGTTGCCAGAGGAAAAGACTACTTCTGCTTTAAAAAATTGCCAATCCATCGAGCAGGGGGTGGAGATTAAACATATCTTTACGCATCGACGTTTATGGATGCAGATCTGGCATGTGACTTCAAGTAATGCCGTGAAATTCTCTAGTGATGATTTGAAGTGGGTGCCACTGCGTCAGCTTGGCAAGTACGGCTTACCTCAACCAATCAAATTGCTACTGCAGGGATTGAGTCTAGCTCACGGTGACGACTTAAGAAATTAATCTGCAGTGCCGCTAAATCTTTTTGCGGCAGAAAATGCGCAGCAATGCGACTGACTAAATAGACCGAGCGATGCTGTCCACCAGTACAGCCGATGGCAACAGTCAAATAACTACGGCCATCTGCAATATAGTGGGGCAACCATTTTTCAATAAATTGAATAATGTCACTTTCCATACTGACCACTTCAGGAATTTTTTCCAAGAACTCACGCACAGGCTGATCTTTGCCAGATAGCGGTCGCAAAGCTTTGTCGTAGTGTGGGTTGGGTAAGCAACGAACATCAAATACGAGATCTGCTTCACTTGGCAAACCTTTTTTAAATCCAAAGGATTCAAAAATCACGGTAAGCCCTTGGGGCTTGTCTTTCAGAAGATCCTGTATCCAAGAGCGCAGCGCATGGGCAGGCAGGTTGCTGGTATCAATACTATGCGCTTGAGTACGAAGGGGCTCTAGGAGGTTGCGCTCTGTATCAATTGCCTCTATCAGGGTGGCTGCCTGAGTCTCTTGCGTTTTTCCAGAGAGTGGATGACGCCTACGGGTCTCTGAAAAACGCTGGATGAGTGTATTGGTATCTGCATTCAAGAAAACAACTCGTACATCATGATTGCGCCGTAAGTTTTCTAAGATCTGGGGTAGCTCTGCAATTGACTGGCCACGACGGGCATCAATGGCTACTGCAACGCGTTCACTCTTTTCACTCTCTAGTGTGGTGATGAGGTTTTCCAAGAGAGTGACCGGAAGGTTGTCTACACAGTCATAGCCTGCATCCTCAAAGGCCCTCAGCGCAACAGATTTACCTGAGCCGGAAATACCGGTAATCAGATTGATTTGCATATTAAATGAGTCGACCCTGTGACTTAGTGGATTCCGCCTCTGCATTCATTTGCAGACGCTGACGCTCCATAAATTCTTTTAGAGTATCAATGCCCCGCAGTTGCAAAATAGTATTGCGGACTGCTGCCTCTACTAAAACTGCCAAGTTGCGTCCTGCAGCCACTTGAATCTTAACGGTTCTAATCGGAATGCCCAGCACATCAATATGCTGCGCTTCCAATGGAAGGCGCTCAAATTCACCATCGTTACGACGAACGAGCTGTACGATCAAGCGTAATTTCAATTTACGACGCACGGCTGTTTCACCAAAAATAGTGCGGATATCCAATAAGCCTAGCCCACGAACCTCTAGGAGGTTGCGCAGAATCACAGGGCAGCGACCCTCAATGTAATCTGGTCCAAGACGAGCAAAGTCCACGGCGTCATCAGCAACTAAACCATGGCCACGAGAAATCAACTCTAAGCCTAACTCACTTTTTCCTAAGCCTGATTCGCCCATGATTAAGACGCCTAAGCCCAAGATATCCATGAACACACCATGCATCGTAATCTGGGGTGCGCCAATCTTCGTGAGATAGGTGCGGAGGTGGTCAATTACCTCGGCGGCAGAAATGGTGGTTGTAAAGAGTGGGGTGGATGATCTTTGGCAGAACAGTTGTAGATCGGCATCAGCTGTTTTTCCATCCGCCACAATGACACAAGGTGGCGTTTTGGAGATTAAGCTAGAGATCTGATCTTGCCTTTGTTTTTGTTCTAGCTGAGCATGGTAGTCAACCTCTTGCTCACCGAAAATCTGAATACGGCTTGGGTGAATGAGGTTTAAGTGACCTACTAGGTCTGAGCTAGCTGCAGCAGCTTTAACAGCCTCTGGAGGAAAAGTGCGATCTGCCCCTTCGAGCCCCCCAATCCAGGAGAGCTTTAAGTCAGAGACATTGTCATCAAAGATCTGCTGGGCAGTTACTCCCTCAAGGAGCAGGGGTTGGGTTGTCAAGCGGAGCCCCAAGTCTGTAACAGCTGGCACACCTTTTCTGGGCTATCTTCCGTTGCAAGCGATTTGCGAGCGTCTGCGTCGGAGAGGAGTTGTGCAATGGAGGACAGAATTTCTAGATGTTGCTGAGTCGCTTTTTCAGGGACGAGCAAAAAAATCAAAATAGAGACGGCCGCACCGTCGGGCGCAGCAAATTCAATCGGATCCTTTAATTTAACAAACGCAGCAATCGGACTCTTCAGGCCTTTTACGCGGCCGTGAGGTATGGCAACGCCAGCGCCTAAGGCGGTAGAGCCTAAGTCCTCGCGAGCATTTAAGAAGCCAACAATTGCTTCGGATTCAAGCCCAGCCTGCTTGGCAAATAGCTGTCCTACGGCCGCAAATGCCTCAGCCCGATTTTTAGAGGGGCTATTTAAGGCAATGCGGTCTATAGCGAAAAGATCGGTCAGGGCATTCATGTCAATTGATTATAGGTGTCCTGACGCTGAACATCACTCAAAATGCTTTTCATGGTGATGGTCTTGAATCTTTTCTTTGTGCTTAACAACTTGACGCTCCAGCTTATCGACCACCGCATCCATTGCATGGTACAGATCAGCGTTATGCGCTTCGGCATAGAGATCCTTGCCTTTAAGGTGAATCGTGATCTCGGCTGCTTGACGAAGATTTTTTTCTTTAGCGTTGTCGACTATCAAAAATGCTGATGCATCTAGGACGTGATCAAAATGTTTGCGAATTTTAGCTAACCCGGCTTCGAGGTGGGAACGCATGGCTGGAGTAACTTCAACATGACGGCTATTAATTTTCAGATTCATCAGCAGCTCCTATTCATAGCAAAACAAATGCATGCGCAAATAATTACCTGGGGTGCGCAGCAGGCCCCTGTAATCTTGTACTTAATTATTTGGAAATGAACTTCATGAACCTCCAGCGTATCAGCGATTTTGCTGAAAACCAAGTGGGCAGATCATGTTTATTTAATAAATATTCAAAAAACTCTGAATATTTACATGCGGAAGTTTTCGCCTAGATAGACTCTTCTAACGGCATCATTCTCAATGATTTGATCCGGCTTGCCTTCTGCTAGCACACTGCCCTCACTGATGATGTAGGCATGGTCACAAATGCCTAAGGTTTCTCGTACATTGTGGTCCGTGATGAGCACACCAATTTGACGATCTCTTAAGAAACGTACAATCCGCTGGATCTCTCCAACTGCAATCGGATCAACGCCGGCAAATGGCTCATCCAGCAAAATGAATTTAGGCTGAGAGGCAAGTGCTCTTGCAATCTCAACTCGACGACGCTCACCGCCAGATAAGGAAAGCGCCGGATTGTCACGAAGATGGCTAATTTGAAGTTCGCCTAAGAGCTCATCCAGGCGCTGTGCTATTTCAGTCTTACTTAATGGCTTACCGCCTTGTACTTGTAGCTCTAATACGGCTTGAATATTTTCAGCCACATTGAGCTTTCTAAATACAGAAGCCTCTTGTGGAAGATAGGACAAGCCCATACGAGCTCGCTCATGAATGGGAAGATGGGTAATGTCGGTGCCATCTAAAACAATATTACCACCATCTAAAGGAACTAAACCAACAATCATGTAGAAAGAGGTTGTTTTGCCGGCGCCATTTGGCCCTAGGAGCCCAACTACTTCACCACACTTAACCTCTACTGATACATCCCGCACTACCGTGCGAGAGCCGTAACGCTTTTGAAGGTGTTGAGCGCTGAGGGTTGCTGGCTTTTGAATGCTACTGGAATCCGTGGTCATTTCTCTAGTGTAGCTTTTCTTCTTGGTGAAAGGATAGCTTTAGCCAAGGGCAGATCTTCTGCTTTAGCATTTGGCGGCGGCGTGACTTGATAGCGCTGCAGGACATCGTCATAATCAATTTTCCAGCCGTGTAATTGATCCAGCATTTGCATATTCAAAAGACGCTTTAAGCTGGCGTCTCCCGTCAAGGTCAGTAGCTCAGTTTTTGCATTGTAAGTAACTGTCTGACCGCGGCCCTGCATAAACTCATTAGCGGGGCCTTCGCGTCTTTGTCTGAAACTAGCAGTCAATTCTGGCTTACCTTGAACATCAACATACTCATAGCCTTCTGGATCAACCTTGATATTACCTTTTTCGCCGGTAATCAAAATGCTACCTTTGGTTAAGAGTACTTGACCGTTAAGCTCATATATCTGCTGCACATCATTTACGGAAACTTTTTCAGCCTCCAAAACAATTGGTTTATCTTGATCTGCTTTTTCAGCATGGGTGGCGGTAAAGAAGCAGACTGCCAATGCTGCGGATGACATTCTGAATAGGCGTAATAAGCTCATGGTTGTGCTCCAGGTTGAACGCGCTCAATACGGCCTCTTACTTGCCCAGATAAAACCATACTTTGTTCGATGTTATTGAACACGCCGCCATCAGTTGAGCGCATGACGGAAACTCCTTGCTCAAGCGTAATAGGCTTATCGGTCTCAATAATGTCGTCATTAATAAGTACCTTGAAATAGGAAGAGCGTGCAAGCATGCGTGGTCTTGCTGGCTCAGTGGCGGTGGCAGCTTGTGGTGGACGAAATATTTCAGCGTTATTAATGAGATCCAGTATGGTGATATCACCATCTATATGACCCGTATCTGCCTTAACAGTAATCGGCGATTTTTCAGGGGGAAACAAGCGAATACGGGGTGTTTCAATATCAATCGAAGCATCATCGTCGTAGTGAATGACTTTCTTACCTAGTACTCGATATTTGGTATTGCCAGATTCATTGAGGGCAGATAGGGCACCATTGGTAATGGTGTAATCAGGCTCATGTAAGCGCACCCGTTCAATGGCCGATTTTTCTGCCGGAGCATTTTTCTTGACCAGCCAAAAAGTGACGAGCGTGAGTGTGCCCATCAAGATCAAGGGCATCACGCGTAATAAGGTACGCCAGATTCCGAGCTTGATTTTTTGGGCATTCAATTCCATTACAAAGTGACCTTAAGCGCGCGCTTGAGTGAGCAATTCGTCATAGCGGTTTTGCGCCTTTAAGATCAGGTCGCAAAGTTCACGAACTGCACCACTACCGCCAGCTCGAGTAGTGACAAAATGAGCAATTTCTTTCACGGCATCATGTCCTTGTGCAGGACATACTTTTAAACCTGCAGATTTCATCATTTGAAAATCAGGCCAGTCATCACCCATGACGGCGCAATCAGATGGCTTAAGTCCAAGCGATTGCAACATGTTTTCTAAGGCCGCAGCTTTATTTTCAACGCCCATATGTACATGTTTAATCCCCAACTCATCGCAACGGGCTAAAACCATTTTGGAGCTACGCCCAGTAATGATGGCGGTTGAAATGCCAATTTTCTCTAAGAGCTTGATTCCCAAGCCATCCTGAATATCAAAAGCCTTCAAAGATTCTTTACCGTTTTCACCAATAAACACTTGACCATTCGTTAGTACTCCGTCGACATCAAGAACAAGCAGCTTGACTGCCCCAGCCCGATCCCATGCCTGTGGATATTGGCTCAGAGGGTTAGTGTTATGAGTGCTAAAGGCAGTTGGCATGTGATGAATAGTTGAATGATTAAAAAGTAAGCGACTTAAATAACCTTGGCAGCAAATAGATCATGGAGGTTAAGCGCTCCTAGTAATGTGCCTTTGGGGTCGGTCACCACTAAATGATTAATGCGATGTTTTTCCATCATCTCAATAGCTTCTTCTGCGAGTAGCTCAGGAGGAATTGTGCGTGGCGCTGAAGTTATTGCTTTTTCTAAAGTGAGGCCATCCAGATTGGTGCTCTTCTCCAGTAGCCGACGTAAGTCGCCGTCAGTAAAGATACCGGCGACTTTATTTGCATTGTCTAAAGTCACCACCATACCCATGCGTTTAGAAGTCATTTCGAGTAAAGCTTCTTGCAGAGACGCAGAGATCGCAATCTTCGGAGTCTCATCAAAGTTGCGCATCACTTCACTGACATGCATCAGTTGCTTGCGACCCAAGCGGCCGCCTGGGTGGGAACGCTGAAAATCTTCAGCCCCAAAGCCGCGCGCATCCAGTAGGGCAACAGCCAAAGCATCCCCCATGGCGAGTGCAGCAGTCGTGCTGGTGGTTGGCGCCAAGTTCAGAGGGCATGCCTCTTTCTCAACGCTGGTATCTAAATGGGCATCCGCCAATTTTGCTAAAGAAGAGTTTGGTGCGCCAGTCAGTGCAATGAGTTTTGCACCAGTACGTTTGACAATTGGCACGATGGTGAGAAGCTCATCAGTCTCGCCAGAATTAGAAAGTGCGACGAAGACATCATCACGCGTGACCATTCCCAGGTCGCCATGACTGGCTTCGGCTGGATGGACAAAAAACGCAGGTGAGCCAGTAGATGCAAAGGTAGCAGCAATCTTACGTGCAATATGCCCCGATTTACCAATCCCAGAAACAACGATACGGCCTTTGCAGGAGTGAAGAAGATCTACCGCCAAAACAAGGGCGTCGGCGTTGGCGCCCTCAAGGCGATCACGCATTGTGTGCAGTGCAGCAGCCTCAATTGTGAGGGTGTCGCGCGCAAGCTTTAGGGTTCGGTCACGAGTCTTAGCTATCATGGGGTGAGTATATGCCGTCAGTCCTTCAGTTAACTCTCATCTTGCTGGCCTCCGGAGTGGCCGGGGTAGTTATTTTCCGCTATTTTGGGCTACCCCCTATTTTGGGCTATCTTGCCATTGGCGTCCTGATTGGGCCGCATGCCTTTGGTTTGGCCAGTGATTCCGCCACAGTCAAGTATTTGGCTGAATTTGGGGTGGTTTTCTTGATGTTCTCAATTGGCCTGGAATTCAATCTCCATAAGCTGAGGGCTATGCGAACTATCGTATTTGGCCTGGGTGGCAGCCAAGTCGTTTTGACGATGCTTTTGGCTGTGCCAGCCAGTCTTTTGCTCAATTGGGCATACCCCATTTCATGGCAGGCAGCTATCGCCCTGGGAGGTGCATTAGCCATGTCTTCCACTGCCATTGTTACTAAACTCATTTCAGACCGTTCAGAGCTAGAAACCGAACATGGCAGAAACGTCATTGGTATTTTGTTATTCCAGGACTTAGCAGTAGTTTTTTTATTGATTTTGATACCTTCCCTGGGAAGTAACCCAAGCGATTTATTTCTTGCCCTTACTACGGCATCGATCAAGATTACGGTAGCGCTGATTCTCATTTTCTTTATTGGCCAGACTTTAATGAGTCGGTGGTTTAGTGTGGTTGCAAAGCTGCGCTCTCAAGAGCTATTCATGCTCAACTTGCTACTCATTGTTTTGGGTATGTCAGCCCTCACTGAGCATTTTGGTTTATCACTTGCGCTCGGAGCTTTCTTGGCCGGGATGCTGATTGCTGAGACACCCTATCGCCATCAGGTGGAGGAGGACGTAAAGCCCTTTAGAGATGTGCTCTTGGGTCTGTTCTTTATTACCGTTGGCATGCTGCTCGATTTCGAGGTGATCTATCAGCAGTGGATGCTGGTCTTACTCTTATTGATCGGTCCTCTGATTTTCAAGTTCGGTTTGATTGCATTGCTGTCACGCGCTTTCGGCTCAAGTCCTGGTGTTTCTATTCGAACCGGTTTATGTCTTGCGCAAGCAGGCGAGTTTGGATTTGTATTGCTAAATCAGATCGATGGCCTGAATTTAATTGACCCGGAGTTAAGTCAAGCAGTATTGGCGGCGATGTTGCTCTCGATGTTTGGAGCGCCTTTCTTAATTCAATACAGCGATCGAATTGCGATGCGCTTCTCGAGTAATGAATGGCTGTTGCAATCATTGGCACTTACACGGGTCGCAGCAAAAAGTGTTCGTACAGAAAACCATGTTGTTATTTGTGGTTTTGGTCGTTCAGGACAAAGCTTGGCCCGCATGCTCGATCAGGAAAAAATTCCTTACCTTGCATTGGATATGGATCCGGACCGAGTAAAGGAGGCCGCTGCGGCCGGTGATAACGTGGTCTACGGTGACGCTAGTAGAGAAAATTATTTGGTAGCTGCTGGTTTGTCCAGAGCAAAGGCGGTAGTGATTACCTATGCAGATACGCCGGCAACATTAAAGGTATTACATCAAGTTGAGCACTTACGTCCGGGCATGACTGTATTGGTGCGTACAAAAGACGATGCGGATTTAGCAAAGCTGCAAGCAGCTGGCGCTACTGAGGTGGTGCCGGAATTGATTGAGGGTAGTCTCATGATGGCCTCACACGTCTTATTGATGATGGGTGTGCCGATGCGTAAGGTAGTGCGCCGTATTACGAATGCACGTGAAGCTCGCTACAGTCTATTACGCGGTTACTTCCGCGGTGTCGCTGATGAAGTCGATTCCAAGGAATCATGGCGCTTGCATTCAGTTACTTTGTTGCCTGAATCAGCCAGTATTGGGCAGACTCTTGAAGAATTGCATCTTGAAAATGAAGGTGTGAGCGTGCAAGCAGTCAGACGAAAAGTCGGCGGGTCAGACTATGTCAAATTGGAGCTCACTCCAGACTTGCGCTTGCAGGCCAATGATATCTTGGTGCTCTCAGGCAATTCAGAGGCGACTGATTTAGCCGAATCTAAATTGCTCTGAGTACACCTAGTTACTTCCGTTTTCTGAATTATTTTTTCTTTTTGGCTGGAGCTGGTTTGCGAAGTAGCAATGGTGCTAAGTAGTGGCCGGTAAAGCTAGCCTCGTTCTTCGCAACTTCTTCAGGCGTACCGGTAGCAATAATTTGCCCGCCACCAGCGCCACCTTTAGGGCCTAAGTCAATAATCCAGTCGGCAGTCTTAATCACATCTAAATTGTGCTCAATGATGACGATCGTATTACCTTGCTTCTTCAGGGTCTGAAGAACAGTTAGTAGCAGTTGAATGTCATGGAAATGCAAGCCTGTAGTTGGCTCATCCAAGATATACAGTGTTCTGCCAGTATCGCGTTTAGAAAGTTCTAGCGAGAGTTTGACGCGTTGCGCCTCACCACCAGATAAGGTGGTGGCACTTTGACCTAGCTTCACATAACCTAAACCTACATCGAGCAAGGTTTTGAGTTTGCGTTTGACAATTGGAACGGCTTGGAAAAATTCATGAGCTTGTTCGATGGTCATCGACAGCACTTCATGAATATTCTTACCTTTGTAACGAATGTCTAATGTTTCGCGGTTGTATCGTTTGCCATGACAGACATCGCAAGGTACATAGACATCTGGCAAGAAGTGCATTTCAACTTTAATAACGCCATCGCCCTCGCAAGCATCGCAACGACCACCTTTGACGTTGAAAGAAAAACGTCCAGCTTCATATCCGCGCTCGCGTGCAGCAGGTACGCCACAGAAGAGCTCTCTAATCGGTGTAAATAATCCGGTGTAAGTAGCGGGGTTAGAGCGGGGCGTTCTACCAATTGGAGATTGGTCGACACTGATGACCTTGTCAAAGTTTTCTAAGCCTTTAATTGCATCATGCGCTGCAGGTTCAGCATTTGAGCCATAAATATGTTGTGCGACTGCATGATGCAGTGTGTCGTTAATCAGTGTCGATTTGCCAGAGCCAGATACACCAGTGACACAGGTTAAGAGGCCGACTGGAATCTTGGCATGAACAGATTGCAAATTGTTGCCACGTGCACCAATGATTTCTAAGAACTTGTCATTTACTGGAATACGTTTTTCTGGAACTGCAATCCACTCACGACCAGATAGGTAGGCACCTGTTAAAGACTTTAGATTGGCTTCCACCTCTGCAGGAGTACCTTCAGCTACGACTTCACCGCCATGAACTCCAGCGCCAGGACCAATGTCAATGACATAGTCAGAGGCACGAATCATATCTTCATCGTGCTCAACAACGAGAACGCTATTACCCAGATCACGCAAATGCTTGAGCGTACCGATGAGTCTATCGTTATCACGTTGATGTAGACCAATCGAAGGTTCATCTAGTACATACATCACACCAGTTAGGCCGGAGCCAATCTGTGATGCCAGACGAATACGCTGCGCTTCACCACCGGAGAGAGTGTCTGCACTCCGTTCTAATGAGAGGTAATCTAAGCCAACATCATTGAGGAAGCGTAGACGTGAGCCAATCTCTTTGACAATTTTGTCGGCGATTTCTCGTTTAGCGCCTTTGAGCTCTAAAGATTCAAAATATTCTTTAGCTTCTTTTAAAGGTAGGGCACTGATTTCATAAATAGCGCGGGACTGCTTGCCATCACCTACTTTGACAAAGCGAGCTTCTTTTCGTAAACGACTACCGTTGCATGATGGACAGGTTTGTACATTTTGATAACGTGATAATTCTTCACGAACTGTTGCCGAGTCAGTCTCACGATAGCGGCGCTCAAAGTTGGCAACAATACCCTCGAAGGCATGCTCACGAATACTGTTCTTGCCACGCTCGTTGATGTATTCAAATGGAATGGTGACATCGCCAGAGCCAAGCAAAATAAGATCTTGTTGTTTCTTATTCAGAGTCTCAAAGGGTTTCTCGACATCAAAACCGCCATGCTTTGCAAGTGTCTGTAAGAGCTTGAAATAAAACTGATTGCGACGATCCCAACCTTTGATGGCACCAGAGGCGAGGGATAAATCGGGGTGCGCAACAATGCGTTTTGGATCGAAAAAAGACTGATGCCCAAGGCCATCACAAGATGGGCATGCACCCATTGGATTATTAAATGAGAAGAGACGTGGTTCTAGCTCTTGCAATGAATACGAGCAGATAGGGCAAGCAAACTTGCTGGAGAAAATCATCTCTTTGCCTGTGTCCATATTGACGATCATGGCTTTGCCGTCAGCAAGACGCAGAGCTGTCTCAAATGATTCTGCTACGCGCTGCTGAATATCGGGGCGCACCTTGATGCGATCTACAACGACTTCGATTGAGTGCTTATCATTTTTCTTTAGTGCTGGTAATTGATCGACTTCAAAGATCTCTGCTTTAGCAGTATTGGTTGTGCCGCCACCAGAGCGCACCCGAAAGCGCACAAAGCCTTGGGCTTGAAGATCTTGGAATAAGTCAACGAATTCACCTTTACGCTCGCTGACTACCGGAGCCAGAATCATGAGTTTGGTGTCTTCGGGCATTGCTAAAACCGTATCTACCATTTGGGAAACGCTTTGTGCTTCTAGTGGTAGATCATGGTCTGGGCAATGCGGGGTGCCAGCGCGGGCAAAGAGTAAACGCAAGTAATCATGAATTTCTGTCACCGTACCTACGGTTGAGCGCGGATTATGGCTGGTGGCTTTTTGCTCGATTGAGATTGCCGGGGAGAGGCCTTCGATCGTATCAACATCCGGTTTTTCCATTAATTGCAAAAACTGACGTGCGTAAGCCGATAAGGACTCAACATATCGACGTTGACCTTCGGCATACAGCGTGTCAAAAGCCAATGAGCTTTTACCCGAGCCAGACAGACCAGTTAAAACGACTAGTTTCTCTCTAGGGATATCTAGATTGATGTTTTTGAGGTTGTGCGTGCGCGCACCGCGGATCTTAATTTCGTTATTCATGATTTTTTAGCGTAACTTGTTAATATAGCCCTTTCCCATGAATCCTTCTGAACTTCGCTCCACTCTGGCCTTAGCAGGCATTTTTGGCCTCCGTATGTTGGGCCTATTTCTGCTTTTGCCGGTTTTCAGCATTCATGCGCATGGTTTGCCGGGTGGCGAGCATGCCCTATGGGTTGGATTAACCCTGGGAATCTTCAATATTGTTCAGGCCTGCTTCTATATCCCTTTAGGCCGGCTTTCTGACCGAATCGGTCGAAAACCAGTCGTTTTGTGGGGACTTTCTTTATTTGTCGCGGGCGCCTTGATTTGTGCCGCTCAAGACGATCTTCTTTGGATTGCTATTGGGCGTGGGGTGATGGGCGCTGGCGCGGTCTCAGCAGCAATCTCCGCCTGGGTTGCCGATTTAACGCGTGAGCAGGTTCGTACCCGTGCAATGGCCTTGGTGGGAGGTAGCATTGCCTTGTCTTTTGCTTTGTCGCTCGTGATTGCTGCGCCAATCTATCGCTTAATTAGTTTGAGCGGAATTTTTGTAGTCTTAGCAGTATTAGGTATTGGTGCGATGTTTGTGGCTTATTACATTTTGCCAAGCACTAAGCCTGAGCCCAAGCTTCAACAAGCCAGTCTGAAAGAGGTATTTTTGCGCCCTGAGTTAATGCGCCTCAATGCCGGTGTATTTGTATTGCATGCAACTCAGGTAGCGATGTTCTTAGTGGTGCCACGTTTATTAGTGCAAGCAGGATTACCCTTGGCATCACATTGGCAGGTTTATCTCCCTGTTGTTTTGCTTTCTTTTTTCTTAATGGCGCCGATTCTAATTTTTGGTGAAAAGAAGCAGCAGCTAAGAACCATCTTATTGGTGGCGATTGTGTTGCTCCTGATTGCTGAGGTTGTGTTTACAAGTACTCACTCTATTATTGGCATTGCGATTGCCTTGTTAATTTACTTTGTAGGCTTCAACTTACTGGAAGCATTACAACCATCATTAGTCTCTCGCTTTGCCAAAGAATCTAAAGGTACTGCATTGGGTGTTTACAACACTACCCAGTCGATTGGCCTCTTTACAGGCGCTGTAATCGGTGGTTACTTGATGGATAGCCTTGGAGATTTATCGGTCTTTACGATGGGTGCAGCCCTCCTTTTATGCTGGCTTATAATTGCTTGGTCGATGCGCGAATTACCTGCAAAAGTAGTGGATTCAAAGGATGTAGCGGCAAAGGCATAACCGTAGCTTCATTGGTTTAATTAAAGCGAGTAGTTTATTTTTTAGCAGTAATAACAGTAGTATTTTCTTCGGGAGACAACATGGCTTCGGTAAATAAGGTCATCATCGTAGGTAACGTAGGGCGCGACCCAGAAACACGTTATATGCCAAGCGGCGACGCAGTAACCAACATTTCAGTAGCGACATCAGATCGTTACAAAGATAAGCAGTCTGGCGAAATGAAAGAGACCACAGAATGGCACCGCGTTGCATTCTTTGGAAAACTTGCAGAGATCGCTGGTCAATACCTCAAAAAAGGTTCACAGGTTTATGTAGAAGGTCGTTTGCGAACACGTAAATGGACTGACGCTAGTGGCCAGGAAAAATATTCCACTGAGATCGTTGCAGAAACAATGCAAATGCTTGGTGGTAAGCCAGTAGGCGGCGGTGGTGATGGTGGTGAAAGTTATAGCCGCTCAAAGCCGGCTGAGCAGTCTGCACCAGCATCTTCAAATGCTGCATCCCTTGGTGCAATGGATGACGATATCCCGTTTTAATTGGTGCGTAAGCAGTTATTTGACTGCGTAGCAATCAACCCCAGCAAGCATGAGCTTCCTGGGGTTTCTTTTTGATGTAGGCGTATGCGATGCTTAATTTGCTGTATTCACCTTAAAATGTGCTCATGAATCTCCTAGGGATAAGCAAATCTCCACTTTTGGCATCTATAGCCATTTGTATTGGTGCTTTGCCGCAGTCGTCCTTAGCAGCCCCCTTTTTCTTTCCAGACATGAACCCCTCTTTTGTTAAAGGGGATCCTCCGGATTGGTTAAATGAAGGGCGAGGTAATGACGGATACCTCACGATTAGTTCTGAAGTAATTCCTGTGAGTAGTTGTACGCAAATGGCTAGTCGTAGTTTTTGGGGATCTGATAAAACGCAACTCGTATTATCGGTTGTGACTCAGGGCTTCAAGGGTAAGCTCGATAAGTTAGAAATTCCAATTGCTACCTTTGATGGAAGAGAGGGCGGTTCTGAGTGCGCCTCATTGAGTACGACTCCATTATTAATAGTGCCCATGACGGTGCTGGGAACTTATTCCATATTCAATCCAGGAGCACTCTCCTTAGTACTCAATGTCAGAAGTTCAAGTGACTCTAATCAGGATTTCATTGGTTCTGCCAAATTGCTACTGGGGGCTGCTGCAATTGTTGCAACTGGTGGTTCAGCAGCTGCGATCGGCGGAATTTCAGCAACAGTTGGAAACTCAGTGGTAGGTGAGACCCAAAAGAAAGCCAATAGTCTTTTACAGGGAATGATTGACGCTAAGGTGCCCGTTACTTTTAATTGGTCAGAATTGCGCAAAGGGATTCGAGCGGTTGAAATCCTAGTTTATAAAGCGGATCAAAGTGTTGGCAGCCTGAGTGACAAGCAAATTCTGCAATTACAAAAAGATCCTAAATCTGAAAAACAACTTCTGTTTACTGTAAAACTGGAGTTTCAATTTTTCCGTAGCGTGTTTTATCCAACAGTGTCCCAAATTGAGGGACTGGCAAGTCGAGAAAATCTTTCATCTGAATACATTTTGAATTTCCAAATGCCTGGCTCAGGACTCAATTTTATGCAGATCTTAAATAGCTCAGCACCTAGCCTACTTCAGCGTATTTCTAAAGCAGAAGGCCTTGATTTGGCAAAAGCTTGTTCATCGGGATTTACAAAACTCAAGGCTGCTGGGCTTGATGATGTCGATAGTGCCATTGTCATGAAATCATTTATTGACGAAGCGAGAGATGATGCCGATTGGTATGCAAATCCAGCGCTAGTTAAAAGCTGTTTCTCGCAAGCGCCTAGTATTCAAAAAAATCTTGAGCTGATTTATGGGCCCAGCGTAGCACCAGTAAAACAGGTGACCGAGCCTTAGTTATTGCCTAGCGTGGCGCGTATTGTCAGGCCAGGGCGCATTGTGATCGGTGCGGAAGGGGTTGATATCTAGACCACCGCGTCGGGTGTAACGAGCGTAGACAGAGAGCTTCTCTGGTTTGCATTGGCGCTTGATATCCGTAAAGATGGTTTCAACGCAATGCTCATGAAACTCACCTTTTTGTCTAAATCCGATTAAGTAGCGCAGCAAGCCTTCTTCCAAAATGGGACGGCCTTGATAGCGAATTTGCACGCTAGCCCAATCTGGTTGACCGGTCACCGGGCAATTGGATTTGAGTAAATGAGAAACCAAGCATTGCTCGATGGGTCCAAACGATTCATTCACCTCAAGCAAAGCAGGATCAGCGGATAGGTTTGGATCGATTTCGATATCAAGACGATCCATGAGAACGCCGCTCATCTCCTGCATTCCATTTTTGGCAACCATCTCGGTTGGATTGATACGAGTGGCAATCTTGCTCCCAGCTACTGCCGATAAATCTGTGATCAATCTTTCGCGTACTTCAGCTTCATCTTCAAAGCGGGCGCTATTGAGACTGTTCAGATACAGCTTGAATGACTTGGATTCAATCATGTTTGGCGAGTCTGCTGGAATCTGAAACTCTGCCAAAGCGATCTGGGGCTTCCCTTTTTTATTGAGCCAGCCAAGCTCAAAGGCATTCCAAATATCAACACCTACAAACGGTAAAGCTTGATTGGGTTTGATGTCTAGCTTGAGGCGATTCTCAGAACGCGGAATAGGAAAGAGCAGGCTCGGATCGTATTGATCGGGATATTGTGTTGCCTGGCCAAGCGGGATTGTGGACATTAGCTTTTAGGTTTATTGGAAACGCCAGATACAACGTGACCAGTAGGCGCTACTGATGCGGCAGATTGGCAGTGACCTGTTTGATCATCAAAGAAGAAGTCTGGCTCAAACTCGCGCAGGAATTCGCTCTTGGAAAGTCCGCCGAGGAACATGGCTTCATCAACATCGATACCCCAAGCCATGAGTGTGCGAATGGCACGTTCATGTGCGGGTGCAGAGCGAGCGGTGACTAAAGCAGTACGAATACGCATCCCTTTTTCACTGGTACTACGTTGTAAGCGATGCAGCGCTTCTAGCAAGGGTTTAAATGGGCCCGGTGGTAATGGGATCGCAGCCTTCTTACTCTCATGATCGACAAAGGCAACCAAGCCTTCGCTCTGGAATACTTGCTCCGCCTCATCGGAAAATAAAACAGCATCTCCGTCAAAGGCGATACGGATTTCATTTGGGTGAGACTCTGCAGTCTTGCTCGATTCTGGATAAACACGTGCCGCAGGAAAACCTGCATCGATTGTGGCACGCACATCATCTTCGTTAGCCGAGAGAAATAGGTTGGCATGAAGTGATCGAAGGTAGTGATAGGGTGGGCGCCCTCTAGTAAATACGCCACGCTCTAAATGAAGGCCATGATGTTCGGCTGAACGGAATACGCGTAAGCCGCTCACTGGATCATTGCGAGAAAGAATTACTACCTCAACACGTTGCTCACCCTCTTCATTAAAAGCGAGCAACTTCTTTACCAACGGAAATGCAACTCCAGTTTGTGCAGCTTTAGATAGGCGCTCTAATTGGAGTTTCATGTAGGCGCTGTCATCGGTTGATTCGAAGATACGATTTTCTTCTTCAAAATCAAATAAAGCGCGCGATGAAATCGCAACGACGAGTTTCCCGGTGAGTGTGTATGACATTTACGGATTACATCTCATTTAAGGAACAGGCGATAAGCAGGATTATCAGTTTCATTCCAGTGTGGGTAACCGAGTGAAGCTAAGAAATTTTGAAATTTCTTCTGCTCATTTTTGGGAACCTGCAGGCCAACCAAGATGCGACCATAGTCTGCACCGTGATTGCGGTAATGGAAAAGACTGATATTCCAGTTGGGTGCCATGCTGGTCAGGAACTTCATCAAAGCGCCTGGGCGCTCAGGAAATTCAAAGCGATAGAGCAATTCATCTTGAGCAAGAGTGGAGCGACCACCCACCATGTGGCGCAGGTGAGATTTTGCTAACTCATCATGCGTCAGATCGATCGTTGCAAATTTTGCTTTGCGAAAATGCTTTGCAATAGTGGTGCTATCAGCGGCCTTTTGAGTGCCAATACCAACAAAAATATGCGCTTCGCTTTGGTCGGCAATGCGGTAGTTAAATTCAGTGACATTACGCTTGCCAAGCAACTCGCAGAAGCGCTTGAATGAGCCACGCTCTTCAGGAATGGTGACCGCAAAAACAGCTTCGCGGAATTCACCAACATCAGCGCGTTCAGCAACAAAGCGTAGGCGACTGAAATTCATATTCGCGCCACAAGCAATTGCTACCAATGTTTTCTTTTTCAGGTGATGCTTCTCGACATACTTCTTCATGCCGGCAATGGCTAAAGCGCCAGCCGGTTCCAAAATGCTGCGAGTATCTGTGAAGACATCATTAATAGCGGCGCAGATTTCATCAGTATCAACAGTGATGATGTCATCAACTACGCGTTTGCAGATACGAAAAGTTTCTTTGCCAACGAGTTTGACTGCAGTGCCATCCGAGAAGAGGCCGACATCTTTCATCTCGATGCGCTTATTGGCTTCGAGCGATCTTCTCATTGCATCTGAATCAACTGACTGAACGCCGATTACTTTGGTCTTGGGGCTGACTGCTTTGACATATTCACCAATGCCCGCAATGAGGCCACCACCACCGATAGCGACAAAAATGGCATCGATAGGCTCTTGGTGTTGCTGAAAAATTTCTTGGGCAATCGTTCCTTGTCCAGCAATGACATCGGGGTCATCAAAAGGATGGACAAAGGTTAAGCCCCGTTTTTTCTCCAACAATTCAGAGTATTGGAAAGCATCGCTATAGGACTCACCATGCAAGATCACTTCAACCCAAGACCCACCGCGTGCCTTGACTGCATCAATTTTGACGCTGGGGGTGGTGAGGGGCATCACGATGACCGCTTTGCACTTCATTTTGGCTGCCGCCAAGGCCACGCCTTGGGCATGATTGCCGGCTGAAGCTGCAATAACCCCCCGTTTTAGGGCTTCTGGGGGTAAATGGGCCATTTTGTTGTAGGCGCCACGCAGTTTGAAGGAGAAAACCGGCTGGTTATCCTCTCTTTTGAGTAAAACTTGGTTACCTAAGCGCTTCGTGAGTTCGGGGGCTACTTGGAGCTCTGTTTCCCTGGCCACATCGTAGACTCGGGCCGATAAAATTTTCTTTAAATAGTTCGTTGCCATGCGATGAGCGTACCATGAATGGGCTCTAAGCCCTTAGATTTGCAAGGGTTTATCGCCTTAGACCAACATCTTTCTTGGTTTCCTGCCAATATCAGGATCCCTCAATTAAAATGCATATTTATCAAATATGACGCTATGAACGCTCCATTAGCTTTGAACCAGTTGTTGGATGCCGAAGCGGGCTCACCCCGCCTCCGCGAAATCCCCTACAACTACACCTCTTTTTCCGATCGTGAAATCGTTATTCGCTTGTTGGGTGAGGAGTCATGGCGCGTTCTGAATGATTTGCGTGGTGTGCGCCGAACTGGCCGCTCTGCCCGTATGTTGTTCGAAGTTCTGGGTGATATCTGGGTTGTGCAACGCAATCCTTTCCTGCAAGATGACTTATTGGATAACGCCAATCGTCGCAAATTGTTGATTGATGCTTTGTGGCATCGCCTTGGCGAGGTGAAGAAAAGATCTAGCGGCGAATCTGCTGAGCAAGTGCAGGTTTTATTGAAAGCCGCACACCATGCGGTTGATAGTTTTGAGCAGGGCTTTAAAGAGGTTGCAGAAATTCGTAAGCGCGCTCGTAAAGAGTTGGGTCGAATTACCGCCTCTGACAATATTTGTTTTGATGGTGTCTCACGTGCAGCGCATGTGACTGATGCAACAGACTGGCGTGTTGAGTTTCCATTGGTAGTGCTTAAGCCGGATTACGAATCTGAAATCCCTGGTTTAGTGAAAGCCTGTGTTGAATTGGGTTTAACCATCATTCCTCGCGGAGGTGGTACGGGTTATACCGGCGGCGCTATTCCTCTCTACGCTATGTCGGCAGTGATTAATACTGAGAAGCTTGAGCAAATCGATGCTGTCAAGCTTAAACACTTACCGGGTGTAGAGCATGAAGTTTCTACGATCTTTACTGGGGCTGGTGTAGTCACTCGTAGAGTTTCAGATGCTGCAGAGCGCTCTGGGCTGGTGTTTGCGGTCGACCCAACTTCAGCGGATGCGAGTTGCATTGGTGGCAACATTGCCATGAACGCTGGCGGTAAGAAGGCGGTCTTGTGGGGCACTGCACTGGACAACTTAGCTAGCTGGCGCATGGTCGATCCAGAGGGTAATTGGCTAGATATCGAACGTCTTGACCACAATCTGGGAAAAATTCACGTAGTAGAAAAAGTACGTTTTCAGCTGACTTGGTCTGATGGCTTGAGTGAGCCAGGCGAACGCATTCTTAAAACAGAAATTTTAGAAGTAGAAGGTAAGCGCTTCCGTAAAGAAGGTTTAGGTAAGGATGTGACTGATAAGTTTTTATCAGGCTTACCTGGCGTTCAAAAAGAAGGTTGCGATGGCTTAATTACCAGCGCTACTTGGATATTGCATCGCATGCCTAAGTTCATGCGAACTGTTTGCTTAGAGTTTTTTGGTCAAGCACAAGAGGCGATTCCGAGCATTGTAGAAATCAAGGCCTATCTCGATGGTTTGAGTAAGGATGGTGGGCCAATCCTTGCCGGCCTAGAACACTTGGATGATCGCTACTTAAGAGCAGTTGGATATTCCACGAAGTCCAAGCGCAATGCTTTGCCTAAGATGGTATTGATTGGCGACATTGCTGGCGATGATGAAGAAACGGTGGCGGCAGCGACTAGTGAAGTTGTGCGCATGGCTAACAACCGAGTGGGCGAAGGCTTTGTAGCGGTGAGTGCTGAAGCACGTAAGAAGTTTTGGCTTGATCGTGCGCGCACTGCTGCGATTGCTCGTCACACTAACGCTTTTAAGATCAACGAAGACGTGGTGATCCCATTACCTCGTATGGGTGAGTACACCGAGGGCATCGAGCGCATCAATATTGAGCTCTCGCTTAAAAATAAATTACAAGTTTTAGATGGTCTCGAAGCTTTCTTGAAAAAGAGCGCATTGCCACTAGGTAAATCTACCGAAGAGTACGAGATTCCAACTGCAGAGATTTTGGGTGATCGCGTTCAACAAGCTTTAGAGCTTATTTCTAAAGTGCGGGCGCGTTGGTCAGACTGGCTGACGCAGATGGATACGTACTTCCCAGATTTGCAGAATTACAGTTTGCGTGCTTCATGGAAGGCTGAGGTTCGTGCTGAACTGAGAATCATTTTTGGCGGCTTGGTGTTTGAGCCGATCCTCAATGAATTAGAGGCTATTCACAAAAACATCCTACGTAAGCGTGTATTTGTAGCCTTACATATGCATGCTGGTGATGGTAATGTGCATACCAATATCCCAGTGAATTCGGATGACTACGAGATGTTGCAAGATGCACATCGTGCAGTTGATCGGATTATGAAATTAGCCCGCTCATTGGATGGTGTGATTTCTGGTGAGCATGGGATTGGTATTACAAAGCTCGAGTATTTGACTGAGGAAGAGCTCAAAGATTTCCGCGCTTACAAAAAACGTGTGGATCCTGAGGGACGCTTTAACAAAGGCAAATTAATGCCACATGCGGATCTCAGCATTGCCTACACTCCGAGCTTTGGCTTGATGGGCCATGAGTCCATCATCATGCAGCAGAGCGATATTGGCGCGATCGCAGATAGCGTGAAAGATTGTTTACGTTGCGGTAAGTGCAAGCCAGTCTGCTCTACGCATGTACCGCGCGCAAATTTGCTTTACAGTCCACGCGACAAAATTTTGGCAACCTCGCTGTTAATCGAAGCCTTCTTATATGAAGAGCAGACACGCCGTGGCGTGTCGATTCGTCATTGGGAGATGTTTGATGACGTTGCAGCGCACTGCACCGTATGTCATAAGTGCTTAACGCCATGCCCAGTCAAAATTGACTTCGGTGATGTCACCATGAATATGCGCAACTTGTTGCGTAAGATGGGTCAACAACGTTTCAATCCAGGAACGGCGGCATCTATGCTCTTCTTGGATGCCACCGACCCAGACACAATCAAGTTGGCTCGTAAGACCATGATTGGTTGGGGTTATAGGCTTCAGCGTTTGGGTAACGATGTATTCCGTAAGCTGGCGCGTAAGCAAACTGCTCATCCACCTGCAACAGTTACTAAGCCCAATATAAAAGAGCAGGTTATTTTCTTTGTGAATAAGAAGATGCCTAGTAATTTGCCGAAGAAAACTGCGCGCGCACTTTTAGATATTGAGGATGCGAATTACGTGCCGATTATTCGTGATCCAAAAACGACTTCTGCGGATACGGAAGCCGTGTTTTATTTCCCTGGTTGTGGATCTGAGCGTTTGTTCTCGCAAGTGGGTTTGGCTACGCAAGCAATGTTGTGGAATGTGGGTGTACAAACGGTATTACCCCCAGGCTACCTCTGTTGTGGCTATCCACAGCGCGGCAATGGTGACTTTGATAAGGCAGAGAAGATGATTACGGATAATCGTGTTCTCTTCCATCGCGTTGCTAATACCCTGAACTACTTAGATATCAAGACGGTTGTAGTTTCATGTGGCACTTGCTACGACCAGTTAGCGGGTTATCAGTTTGAACAGATCTTCCCAGGTTGCCGCATCATTGATATTCATGAGTATTTACTCGAGAAGGGCGTTAAGCTCTCAAACGTCACTGGCGTGAAATATATGTATCACGATCCATGCCACTCACCGATGAAGTTGCAGGATCCAATGAAAACGGTAAATGAGTTGATTCAGCTTGAAGATGGCAAAGCCATTCAGAAGAATGATCGCTGTTGCGGTGAGTCTGGAACCCTTGCTCTAACTCGCCCTGATATTTCCACTCAAGTGCGCTTCCGTAAGCAGATCGAGATGGAGAAGGCTGCCAATGAATTACGTAAAGACGATTTCACTGGTGATGTCAAAGTGCTAACAAGCTGCCCTTCTTGCCTACAAGGGCTTACTCGCTTTGATGCCGATAGTGATACGACTGCCGATTACATCGTAGTTGAAATGGCACAAAAATTGTTAGGCCCTGATTGGATGAAGGATTATGTTACTAAGGCAAATCAAGGCGGCATTGAAAGGGTATTGGTTTAATGATTCCAACGAATGTTGTAGTGCATCAGCAGTCAAAAGTTTTAGAACTCTCTTATGAAAACGGCAACACTTATCGCCTTCCTTTTGAGTTCTTAAGAGTGGTTTCTCCTTCTGCTGAGGTTCAGGGTCACGGTCCTGGACAGGAAACTTTGCAAACCGGTAAGCGTGAAGTCCTCATTGCCAATATTGAGCCTGTAGGCCACTACGCCTTGAAGCCTTCTTTTTCAGATGGTCATGATTCTGGTTTGTATTCTTGGGACTACTTAGAATTTTTGTGTGAGAACCACGACGCACTTTGGAAAGAGCATTTAGATAAATTAGCTGCTGCTGGATTAGACCGAGATGCTCCAATGGGTGTTGCTGGTGGCAAGTCTTGCGGTAGTCATTGAGTATTTCATTAGATAGAGCAAAGAATATGAGTAAGACTCACTTTGGATACCAAAGCGTCGATGAGACTGAAAAAGCAGGTAAGGTCGCAGAGGTATTTCATTCTGTAGCTAGCAAATACGATGTGATGAACGACTTAATGTCATTCGGCCTTCATCGCCTGTGGAAGAAAGTCACGATTGCTCGTGCACAAGTTCGTCCCGGGCAAAAAGTTTTAGATATTGCTGGTGGTACAGGTGACTTGGCTGCGGCATTTGCACGTGCAGCTGGCTGGGGTCATAACCCAGAGGCACAAGTGTGGTTAAGCGACATTAATGCTTCCATGCTCGGAGTTGGTCGCGATCGTCTTTTAGATCAGGGCTTGGCTTTGCCTTGCGTTCAGTTCGATGCAGAGAAAATCCCTTTCCCCAATAATCATTTTGATGTAGTGACGGTAGCCTTTGGTTTGCGCAATATGACGCACAAAGATGTTGCTCTAGCGGAGATGTTGCGGGTCATTAAACCTGGCGGTCGAGTTCTAGTCTTGGAGTTTTCTAAGCCAGATGCTTTTTTACAGCCAGTCTATGACACGTATTCATTCAAGGTTTTGCCTTGGTTGGGTGAAAAAATCGCTCAAGATTCTGAGAGCTATCGTTATTTAGCCGAATCCATTCGGATGCACCCAGATGCTCAAACCCTGAAGGAAATGATGTTGGGAGTGGGTTTTGATGAAGTGGATACCCATAGAATGACTGGGGGTATCGTTGCACTTCATATTGGTATTAAATACTAGTGAATTTGTAGTTTTTAGCAGTCCAGAATTAAAGTAGTTCCATAGGAGATAAAAAAGATGAATAAGCATTTTTTCAAGGCAACGCTATTAAGTGTCAGCTTAATTTTTGCCACGGTTGGTCATGCTGATGCCGCTCGTTTAGGTGGCGGTAGAAGTATTGGTAAGGCACCAAGTGCGCCAATGCAAAAACAAGCTGCTCCTGTACAAAAACCAGCTCAACAAGCTCAGCCAGCTGCTCCGGCTACAGCTCCTAAAGCACCAGCACCAGCAGCCAGTCGTTTTGGCGGCATGGGTGGAATCCTCGGTGGTCTTGCTGCGGGACTTGGTATTGGCTACCTCTTATCTCATTTCGGTTTGGGTGAGGGCGCCGCTTCATTGATTACTGGATTATTGATTGCTGCTTTAGCAGGTTTTGCCATCATGTTCGTCATGAGAAGAATGATGCCTGCTTTATCTGGTGCTAACAAAGGCCCGCAAGTAGCTTCCCAAGGAATGCAACGTGCCAATGTGGATCAGGCGCCTAGGCAGGAGCCTGCGTTTACGCCAGCTGCAAATGCATTTGGTGGAATTTCTAGTGAGCCAGCGCCATTCCAGTCCACCCTGCCACCAGGTTTCGATGAGTACGCATTTTTGGATAATGCAAAGCAATATTTCTCAACCCTGCAAAAAGCATGGGATCAGGGCGACTTAGCTGCTTTGCGCGAGTACACCACACCTGAAATGTTCGCAACAATTGAACAAGACCTATCTGGTCGCGCCGACAGTGCCAACCAAACTGATGTGGTTACGCTCAATGCACAGTTATTGGGAATTGAAACAGCTGACAATACTTATTACTGTAGCGTTCAGTTCACGGGCATGATCCGTGAGCAAGCAGGTGCACAGGCAAATAATTTTTCTGAAATTTGGAACTTAAGTAAGCCTGTAAGTGGTCCTGGAGGCTGGGTACTAGCGGGTATTTCACAGTTAGTTTAAGCTTGAGGTACTTTCCCTTGAAAGCCCGCACTTGTGCGGGTTTTTTACACTTATGACCACCACTTCTACTACCCATCAAATTGCTGCTTCTGCTGCCTCTCAAGGAATTAATCACGTACTCAAAGCTGAGCCATGGGCTATGGCAGAGTTGGCTCGACATGCTGGCAAAGTGATTTTGTTGGGTTTGCCAATCGGCAATTTGGGTTTTGAGATAGCGCCCGAGGGCTCTTTGGTTGCTGTAAGCAATATTGATGCCCCATCTCTTGAGCTGGAAGTCTCTTCTGAGGTGCTTAGCTCATTAGCTGGCGGTTCTGGTAATTTGCGGGAACAGGCCATGAAGTCCGTCAAGATCACTGGCGACGCTGACCTAGCGCAATTATTAGGTCGCTTGGCAGGGCAGATTCGGTGGGAGTATGAAGAGGATCTGGCGCGTTTCATTGGAGATGCACCTGCTAATTTTGCTGTACGCCAGGGTAAAAAATTCGTTTCTGCCGGGAAATCTGCGGCGACTGACTTGTTGGAAAATGTTATTGAGTATGTCAGCGAAGAAAGAAAAGTACTTTTGAATAAACGAGATTTTATGATTCGTAAAAATGAATTAAATTCTTTGCGTGATGCAGTTGATCGCATAGAAAAGCGCATCCAACTTATAGAGCGAAAAGGTTAATTCATTGTGCGTCGTCTAGCCCGCCTTTCCTTTATTTTCTTTACTGCATGGCGCTATGGCATGTTGCCATTACTGCGCGATATTCTGAAGCCTGGTATTCGTCGTGGCATATTGACTGTCATTTGTTGGACCTCTCCAGGTCAATCTTTACCCAGAGGTGAGCGGATTCGATTGACTCTAGAGGCGCTGGGCCCAATCTTCGTGAAATTTGGTCAAGTGCTTTCTACACGTCGTGATTTATTGCCTGAAGATATTGCTAACGAGTTGGCGAAACTGCAAGATCAAGTCCCGCCATTTTCGAATGAAGAATCTTGTCGCCTCATTGAGCAAGCACTTGGGCAGTCCATCGAAGAAGTATTTATTAGTTTTGATGCAACCCCCGTAGCGAGTGCCTCCGTAGCCCAAGTGCACTTTGGCTTATTGCGTGGAACCGAGAAGCATCCAGAGTGGGAGGGCCGCGCTGTTGCGATTAAAGTTCTGCGCCCTGGCATTCTGCCAATCATTGATGGCGATCTTGCTTTGCTCTATGACTTAGCAAAAATTATTGAGAGACTTTCCGAAGATGGACGTCGCTTAAAGCCTCGTGAAAACGTTGCTGAGTTTGACACTCATTTGCATGATGAATTAGATCTGATGCGTGAGGCAGCAAATGCAAGTCAGTTGCGTCGCTATTTTGTTGATTCTAAAAAGTTAATGATTCCAGAGATGTATTGGGATTTGTGTCATACGAATGTCATCGTGATGGAAAAGATGGATGGCATCTCGATTGGGAAAACAGCCGAGTTGCGCGCTGCAGGTGTTGACTTTAAAAAACTTGCAGCCGATGGCGTAGAAATATTTTTCACGCAAGTTTTCGAGCATGGTTTCTTTCATGCGGACATGCACCCTGGCAACATCATGATCAGTCTTGAGCCAGAAACATTCGGCCGATTTATTTCTTTGGATTTCGGTATTGTTGGCGCGCTGAGTCAGTCTGATAAAAGTTATTTGGCATTAAATTTCCTCGCCTTCTTTAATCGCGATTACCGTCGTGTTGCTGAATTGCATATCGAGTCTGGTTGGGTTCCGGCAAACACGCGCGTCGAAGAGCTTGAGGGGGCGGTGCGTTCCGTTTGTGAGCCTTACTTTGATCGACCACTGAAAGAAATTTCCCTGGGGATCGTGCTGATGCGTTTATTCCAAACTTCCCGACGGTTTAAGGTGGAAATTCAGCCGCAACTCACTTTGCTTCAGAAGACCTTACTGAACGTTGAAGGTCTTGCGCGTCAGCTTGATCCAGACTTAGACCTCTGGAAGACTGCAAAGCCAATTTTGGAAAAATGGGTCAGTCAGCAGCTTGGTTGGCGGGCTTTGGTTGACGGTATCAAGGCTGAGGCGCCAAGCTGGGCACAAATCTTGCCGACCCTGCCGCGTTTGATTGCGGAGAGTTTGGCGCAGGCACGCATCCCTCGAAGAGAGTCAAATGCTGAATTGGAGGTCTTAAAAGGCCTTTTATTGCAGGAAAGACGCACCCATCGCCTTTTGGCAGGGGCTTTGCTATTTGCCGGCGGTTTTTTGGCTGGGATTCTGATAATCGGCCTTGGTCTTTACTAGTCTGTCGCCTGCCGGCGCTTAAACCGCTAAAATGCCAGGTTAGGCAAAGTTCAAGCATAGGCAAATGAAAAAATACTTCATCGCAGGCATTCTGGTGTGGGCACCAATGTCAGTCACTATTTGGGTGATTGCATGGGGTTTGGGCCTGCTCGACGGTGTTTTTGGCTCTGTTATGCAAGCCCTCATCACCATTTTCCCCAATCAGTTTGCTGGAGATTTACGGCATTTCCGTGAGTTGCCAGGTGTCGGCATTCTGATTGTTGTTGCGGTCATCATGCTTACTGGATTGCTTGCAATTAGTTTTGCAGGGCAATGGTGGCTGAAGATATGGCACCAGTTCATGAATCGCATTCCTATTGTGCGATCAATTTATTCCAGCGTTCAGCAGGTATCCTCCACGCTATTTTCTGGTAGTGGCCAAGCTTTTAGTAAAGCATTATTAATTCGTTATCCCCATGCAGATTCTTGGGCGATTGCATTTCAGACTGGTATGCCAGCTAAAGAAGTGGCTGCGAAGTTGGGTGAGGAATATGTCAACGTATTCCTACCAACCACACCAAATCCGACTTCTGGATTTTTTATGATTGTCCCCCGTGCGAACACCATTGAATTAGAGATGAGTGTCGAAGCGGCGCTCAAGCACATTGTTTCAATGGGATCTGTTCCTCCCACTAGTTCAACTGGTTTGCCCGCGATTGGGCCAAACCGTCATCTTTGATTTATAGGAAATTGTTATGTCGATGCGAAGCCATACCTGCGGTCAGGTAACTGAATCACTCATTGGTCAGGAAATTACCCTCTCTGGTTGGGTAAATCGACGCCGTGATCACGGTGGCGTAATCTTTATTGACTTACGAGATCACCAGGGTTTTGTGCAGGTGGTATGTGATCCGGATCGTCCAGAGATGTTTGCTTTAGCTGAGCAGGTGCGTAATGAGTTTTGTATTCAGATCAAAGGCTTGGTTCGTGCGCGTCCAGCTGGCACTGAGAATAATGATTTAGTGAGCGGCAAGATTGAAGTGCTTTGTCATAGCTTGGTGATTTTGAACGCATCCATCACTCCCCCATTCCAATTAGAGGATGAGAATTTATCTGAGACCACTCGCTTAACTCACCGCGTTCTGGATTTGCGTCGCCCACAAATGCAAAAGAATTTGCGCTTACGTTACAACGTCGCTATGGAATGCCGGCGCTATTTGGATGCTGCGGGTTTTATTGATATTGAAACGCCGATGTTGACGAAGAGCACTCCTGAAGGTGCGCGCGACTATTTAGTTCCTTCACGTGTTCATGATGGCCAGTTCTTTGCACTGCCACAGTCTCCTCAGTTGTTCAAACAGTTGTTGATGGTGGCCGGCTTTGATCGCTACTACCAAATTACAAAGTGTTTCCGTGACGAAGATTTGCGTGCTGATCGCCAACCTGAATTTACTCAGATCGACTGTGAAACCGCTTTCTTAGATGAATTGGAAATTCGTAACTTATTTGAAAACATGATTCGTCATATTTTCAAAACCACCATGAATGTGGAATTGCCAAACCCGTTTCCAACAATGCCATATTCAGAAGGTATGGCACGCTTTGGTTCAGACAAGCCTGATTTGCGTGTGAATTTTGAATTCACTGAATTGACTGACTTAATGAAAGATGTCGATTTCAAAGTCTTCTCCGGCGCAGCTAATCAAGAAGGTGGGCGCGTAGTTGGTTTATGCGTACCTGGTGGCGCTGAAATTAGCCGTAGTGAAATTGATGACTACACTCAATTTGTAGCAATCTATGGCGCTAAAGGTTTGGCATGGATTAAGGTGAACTCCGTTGCAGAAGGCCGTAATGGCTTGCAATCACCAATCGTGAAGAATTTGCATGATGCTGCCATTGAAGGCATCTTGAAACGCACTGGCGCTAAAGATGGCGACATCATTTTCTTCGGTGCTGATAAAGAAAAAGTAGTGAATGACGCTATCGGTGGATTGCGCTTGAAGATTGGTCATTCTGCTTGGGGTAAAGAGCATGGTCTCTCTACCGAGGGTTGGAAGCCATTGTGGGTAGTAGATTTCCCAATGTTTGAGTACGATGAAGACAGCGCCCGTTGGGTTGCATGTCACCATCCATTCACTAGCCCTAAAGATGAGCATATGCAATATCTTGAATCCAACCCAGGCAAGTGCTTGGCTAAAGCCTATGACATGGTTCTCAATGGTAGCGAGATTGGTGGCGGATCAGTTCGTATTCACCAGGAAGCAGTTCAGAGCCAGGTATTCCGTGCATTGAAGATCGGCGCTGAAGAAGCACAGGCTAAATTTGGATTCTTATTAGATGCCTTGCAATATGGCGCGCCTCCGCATGGCGGTATTGCGTTTGGTTTGGATCGCATTGTCACCATGATGACTGGTGCTGAATCTATTCGTGATGTGATTGCCTTCCCTAAAACGCAGCGTGCACAGTGTTTATTGACTCAAGCTCCTAGCCCAGTAGATGAGCGTCAGTTAAAAGAGCTGCACATTCGCTTGCGCCAAGCTGCCCCAGCTGCTTAAGTAAAAGAGTATTTAAAGCATCTTGAAAATCCCCATTTCGGTTTTAGTTGTCATCTATAAATCGAATGGGGAGGTCTTGCTGATAGAGCGGGCCGATAAATCCGGCTTCTGGCAATCTGTTACCGGAAGCGTTGATTTCGCTGATGAAGATCTTCGTGTCGCTGCTGCGCGCGAAGTCCTTGAAGAAACTGGTATTGATGTTCAATCTCTCCCAGCAAACTCTTTACGAGATATGCATCATCAGATTGAGTATGAGATTTATCCACAGTGGCGTCTTCGCTATGCTCCTGGTGTCACTAGAAATACTGAGCATTGGTTTTCACTTCTGGTGCCGAATGATACTCAAGTCCAATTAGCTCCCCGGGAGCATATCGCCTATCAGTGGCTCCCATTTACAGAGGCCGCTACTAAATGTTTTTCTCCCAGTAATGGTCAGGCCATTCTGCAATTGTTCTCTGCGCCTTAGTGCAGAAGTGACTAAGATAGAGCGATGAGACATTCATCAGGGCATCATCATTCGGCAGCAGCTTCTAAGCCTTCACAAGGGAGTGATTGGAAGGTTATTCGCGATTTACTGCCTTATCTTCTCGAATATAAGTTTAGGGTAGCTATTGCTCTGACATGCTTAGTTGCTGCTAAGGTTACCAATCTCGGTATTCCGATTTTGATGAAGCAATTAATTGATACTCTTAATATCAAGGCAGATTCTCCGCAAGCATTGTTAGTAGTCCCGGCCGGATTGATACTGGCCTATGGCCTTTTAAGAATCTCTGCTTCAATTTTTACTGAGTTGCGTGAATCTCTTTTTGCGCGGGTCACCCAAAATGCGGTACGTAAAGTAGCGCTCCAAGTTTTTGAGCATTTACATTCCTTGGCGCTGAGCTTTCATTTGGCTCGTCAGACTGGCGGAGTGAGTCGGGATATTGAGCGTGGTACCCGCGGCATCCAGTCTCTGATCTCTTATTCGCTTTACAGCATCCTTCCAACACTAATTGAATTTTGTTTGGTGCTGGGATTCTTAGCCTATGCATACGATATTTGGTTTGCCATTATTACCCTGGTTGCCTTAGTACTCTATATTGCATTTACGGTCATTGTTACTGAATGGCGAACCCATTTCCGTCGCACCATGAATGATATGGATTCCAAGGCCAATCAAAAAGCAATTGATTCACTATTGAATTTTGAGACAGTTAAGTATTTTGGTAATGAGGCATTTGAAGCGAGTCGCTACGATCAGAATTTAATGCGCTATCAAGCCGCTGCCGTTAAATCTCAGAAATCCTTAGCAGTTCTGAATTTTGGGCAGCAAACTATTATTGCGGTTGGTTTGGTTCTCATACTTTGGCGTGCGACCTCCGGTGTGATTGATGGATCGATGACCTTGGGTGACTTAGTTTTGGTGAACACCCTGATGATTCAGTTATATATTCCATTGAATTTCTTGGGGGTGATTTATCGTGAGATCAAGCAGGCGCTCACAGATATGGATCGCATGTTCTCACTCCTTAACACCGAGAAAGAGATTGCTGATGCACCCAATGCGACACCTTTACTAATTAGGAATCAAAGTCGTGGACCTGATATTCGCTTTGAGAATGTTTCGTTTCATTACGATGCCAAACGTGAAATTCTGAAAGACGTGAGTTTTAATATCCCTGCGGGAACAATTACCGCTGTCGTGGGACAGAGTGGTGCGGGTAAGAGCACATTGGCGCGCTTGTTATTCCGTTTTTATGATGTTCAATCTGGCAAGATCTTGATCGATGATCAAAATATTGTCGATGTCACTCAATCGAGTTTACGAAAGGCGATTGGTATCGTTCCACAAGACACAGTCCTATTTAACGATACGATTGGCTACAACATCGCCTATGGCAATCCCAATGCCTCGATTGAAGAGGTGCACGAGGCCGCAAGAGCCGCACAGATAGATCGCTTTATCCAACATCTCCCCGATGGCTATGAAACCCAAGTAGGTGAGCGTGGCTTAAAGCTGTCAGGTGGCGAGAAGCAGCGTGTTGCGATTGCACGAACCCTCCTCAAAAAACCAGCGATGCTCATTTTTGATGAGGCAACATCGGCGCTGGATTCCAAAACGGAGCGAGCCTTTCAGGAAGAATTGCTTAGCCTCGCCAAAAACCGTACAACTTTGATCGTTGCACACAGGCTTTCGACCATTGTTCATGCCGATCAAATTTTGGTCATGGATCATGGCCAAATTGTGGAGCGTGGAACCCATATTGAACTCTTGGCTGCTAATGGCCGATATGCTGAGATGTGGCAAATGCAAGAGCGAAGTACTCTTGATTAGAATATCCGTATGAGCCAGCAAGAAACTATTCTCAAAAATGCTTTTGCGGCAGCTTTGGCGGTTGCCGATCCCAAGAAAATCGTCCCAGAGTATCTCAGCAAGATCTTTCCACCAGGTTCAGAGCCTAAAGGAAGATGTTTGGTGGTGGGGGCCGGTAAGGCAAGTGCGTCTATGGCAACAGCCCTAGAGTCTCATGCGAAAAGTTGTTGGCCTGATGCAATTCTTGAGGGCGTAGTGTTAACTCGATATGGGCACCACTCCCCAACCAGTCATATTCAAATTATTGAAGCAGGTCACCCCGTACCCGATCAGGCGGGCATGGATGGCGCTAAAGAAATCTATCGCTTGGTTGCTGAGCTGCAGGCTGGCGATATTCTGATTACCTTGATTTCTGGTGGTGGCTCAAGCTTGCTTACTTTGCCTCAGGCCGGGATCAGTATTGACGATATGCGCAAGACTACTGAAGCGCTATTGCGTTCTGGCGCACCGATCGAGGAGATGAACGTTGTTCGCAAACACTTGTCAGCGATTCAGGGTGGCAACTTGGCAAGACTAGCAATTGCACGTGGCGCCCGAGTTGAGGCTTTGCTGATCTCTGATGTTACGGGAGATGCACCTGCGGATATTGCCAGTGGCCCTTGTGCTCCAGACTACTCCACCTATCAAGATGCCTTGGATATCCTGGATAAACATGAGCTAAGTGCTGACGCTATTCCATCATCTGTTTTATCGCACTTAAAGCGTGGTCTTGCTGGTGAAATTCCTGAGACTTTAAAAGAAGCTGATCTAAAGGGCGCTCTAGTAAACAATCATGTGATCGCTACTGCGTATAAGAGTCTTGAGGCTGCAGCAGATTACGTCCGGACACAAGGCTACGAGCCGGTGATCTTGGGCGACACGGTTACAGGCGAAGCTAGGGATGTCGGTATTGAGCAAGCGGCTTTGGTGCGTGAGCATTTGTTGGCTAAGACTGGCAAGCCCATTGCCCTTATTTCAGGTGGTGAGTGCACCGTCACAATTCCCAATGGAATAAAAGGTCGTGGTGGTCGCTGCAGCGAATACTTACTCTCACTGTTTGCCGCTTCCCAGGAAATTCCTCAATTGGCGGCATTGGCAGCCGATACTGATGGGATTGATGGGAGCGAGAAGAATGCCGGTGCGTGGTTCACTCCCGAGACTCGCTTGGCTGCAAGCAAGGAAGGTCTCATTCCTGCGGAGTATTTAACTCAGCACAATTGCTACGATTTTTTTGCACAATTAGATGCATTGGTGGAAACTGGACCTACACTGACAAATGTGAATGATTTCCGCATCATCTTGCTTGATAAATAATTATGACCATTAGCCCAATACAAATTGAACTGATTCAGCCGGATGACTGGCATTTACATATTCGTGATGGTGAAGTCATGAAAGATGTATTGGCAGATACTGCGCGCCAATTTGCCCGCGCCATTATCATGCCGAACTTGAAGCCGCCTGTGACGACAGTGGATTTGGCAAATGCCTATCGCACTCGGATTGAAGTGAATCTTCAATCATTGGGTGTGACGAGCTTTACTCCTTTGATGACTTTATATCTCACTGATAACACATCAGCTGATGAGGTACGCAAGGCAAAAGAGGCTGGCATTGTTGGATTTAAGCTTTACCCAGCTGGCGCAACAACCAATAGTGATGCAGGGGTCAGTGATATCAAGCGTTGTTACGCTGCGCTTGAGGCAATGCAGTCTGTCGGCATGCCCTTGTTAGTGCATGGCGAGGTCACTAGTGCGCATATTGACATCTTTGATCGTGAGGCGGTATTTATTGATCAAGTGCTCGAGCCTTTGCGTAAAGATTTTCCTGAGCTGAAGATTGTGTTTGAACACATCACTACTAAGCAAGCTGCACACTATGTGCGTGATGCACAAACTGCTGGAAAAAATACCATAGCTGCAACTATTACACCGCAACATTTACTCATGAATCGTAATGCGATTTTTGCTGGGGGAATTCGCCCACACAATTATTGCTTGCCAGTACTCAAGCGTGAAGAGCATCGAGTTGCTTTAGTAGAAGCGGCGACGAGTGGCAGCCCCAGATTTTTCTTGGGCACCGATAGTGCGCCACACGCCAAGGGTGCTAAAGAGGCTGCTTGCGGTTGTGCTGGTTGTTACAGCGCTTTCAATGCCTTGGGTTTATACGCTGAGGCATTTGAGAGTGTTGGCAAGTTAGATAAGCTTGAAGGTTTCGCTAGTTTTTATGGTCCTGACTTTTATTCATTGCCCCGCAATACTAAGAAAATTACTTTGGTGAAGCAGGCACAAAGCATTCCAGCAGAACTTCCTTTGGGTGATGCCACGATTGTGCCGCTACGTGCTGGTGAGACCATTGCCTGGACTTTGGCTTAAGTCATTCAACACTTCCCTAATTCATTTTTAGACTAAATTTCTGCGACTGCGTTAGACTGCAGGCGCAGAGTCAATTGGGCAATCGCCGCCTCTTTATTGAGGGGGAGGAAAGTCCGGACTCCATAGGGAAGGGTGATGGCTAACGGCCATCCACGGTGACGTGAGGAATAGGGCCACAGAGACGAGCGTATTTAGTTACGGTGAAACGCGGTAACCTCCACCTGGAGCAATCCCAAGTAAGCAGGCGATGAGGCGTCCCGCTGAGTCTGCGGGTAGGGAGCTTGAGCCGTCAGGTAACTGCCGGCCTAGAGGAATGATTGCCCCTAGATGCAAATCTAGGCGACAGAATCCGGCTTATCGATTGACTCTGCACTTCTCTCAATACTTATTCGTCGTTTAGAACGTCAATGGAATAGGTGATCTCAGCTGTTTTGGCGAGCATCGTTGTGGCTGAGCAGTACTTTTCGTGGGATAGCTTCACTGCGCGCTCAACCTTGCTTAAATCGAGATTTTTGCCTTTAACCGTGAAATGCAGGTTAATTTTGGTAAATACCTTAGGCTCAGTCTCGGCTCTCTCGGCGGTTAGCTTGACATCACAGGCGCTGATCTCCTGGCGTGCCTTTTGTAGGATTAAAACTACATCAAAGGCTGAGCAGCCGCCAGTCCCTGCTAAAAGTAGTTCCATAGGCCTTGGAGCACTATTTTTACCGCCAGCTTCAGGTGGCCCATCCATGGTGACTTGATGGCCGCTTCCAGTTTCTGCTGAAAAGGCCATTCCGCCAATACCCAACCAAGATACTCGACATTCCATGTTAGTGGCCCCTAAATTAGTAAATTAATCAATATTATCAATAGTTTACCAATAATAGTGGAGCTTTGTTTTGGCGTTGATATTGCTAAAAAACATCAAAAAATTGATTTTGGTCAATATTCTTGCGTTGCACCATATTTTTTGTGTAGAATAACCATATTGGCTGTCAGTCTTATATAAGAGATCGATATGCCTCCCAGTGTCTCCTCCACTTAAACATAGGTGGATTCCAACCCAGGACTCGTTCCTGGGTTTTTTTTGGGTTACAATTCAAGGCTTTACTGGATTACCGAGCCGGTCAGCGGTAATTTGTTGTACCAGTTAAATTGCAGAATCTGCGAGCTTGCAAACATAAGCAGGGCCAAGGTGGACGTAATTTGGTTGGAGTAATTTTTTTTGACCATAACAATTTTAGAAATCATGAAAACTTTTTCTGCAAAATCCCATGAGGTAGTGCATGAATGGTTCGTGATTGACGCTACGGACAAAGTCCTCGGTCGTGTCGCCAGTGAAGTGGCACTCCGTCTACGCGGCAAGCACAAGCCTGAATACACCCCACACGTTGATACCGGCGACTTCATTGTTGTCATCAACTCTTCTAAGCTGCGTGTTACAGGCACAAAAGGCTTGAACAAAATTTATTACCGTCACAGCGGATACCCAGGTGGTATTAGCTCGACTAACTTCGACAAGATGCAAGATCGTTTCCCAGGTCGCGCTTTGGAGAAGGCTGTGAAGGGTATGTTGCCAAAAGGCCCACTAGGTTATGCCATGATTAAGAAATTAAAAGTCTATGGCGACGCCAGTCATCCGCATGCGGCTCAACAGCCAAAAGCGTTAGAGATCTAAGGAAACCAAATGGCTATTAATTACGGAAATTGGAATTACGGTACAGGTCGTCGCAAGAGCTCTGTAGCACGTGTATTCATTAAATCTGGCAAAGGTGAGATTACTGTTAACGGTAAACCTATCGATGCTTACTTTGCTCGCGAAACATCACGCATGATCGCTCGTCAGCCTTTGGCTCTCACAGCTCACCTAACAACCTTTGATATCAAAGTAAACGTTAGCGGTGGCGGTGAAACTGGTCAAGCTGGTGCAGTTCGTCACGGCGTTACTCGTGCATTGATCGACTACGACAACGCCTTGAAGCCAGCCCTGTCTAAAGCAGGTTTGGTAACTCGCGATGCTCGTGAAGTTGAGCGTAAAAAAGTTGGTCTGCATGGCGCGCGTCGTCGTAAGCAGTTCAGCAAGCGCTAATTTCTTTCAGTCGCTTAAAGTTTTATCGAAAGGGTCGCGCAAGCGGCCCTTTTTGTTTCTACAATCGAGGTATTCAAGGAATAAAATTCATCAGTCAGTATTTTGGAGAATGACATGATTAAAGTTGGCATCGTAGGTGGCACTGGATATACCGGAGTGGAATTGCTGCGTTTGCTCGCGCAACACCCCGAAGTAAAGATCCAAGCAATTACTTCTCGCACAGAAGCTGGCATGCCAGTAGCTGAGATGTTTCCATCTTTACGTGGCCGCATTGATCTCAAATTCACGACACCGGATGAAGCTAAGTTAAATGAGTGCGATGTGGTGTTCTTTGCAACACCTCATGGTGTAGCAATGGCACAAGCAAAAGAACTGCTCGCGAACAATGTGAAGATTTTGGATCTCGCAGCTGACTTCCGTTTAAAAGACGTCAAAGAATTTGCCAAGTGGTATGGCATGGAACACGGTTGCCCAGAAATTTTGGCTGAGGCAGTTTACGGTTTGGCAGAAATCAATCGTGAAGAAATTAAAAAAGCCCGCGTAGTGGGTTTGGCTGGCTGCTACCCAACCTCTGTGCAGCTTGGGCTTGCGCCATTGCTTTCACCAAAGTCTACTGGCGGCAAACAACTGATTGATGGCACACACATTATTTCTGACTCTAAGTCAGGTACATCTGGTGCTGGCCGTAAGGCGGAAATCGGCACATTGCTGTCAGAGGCGGGAGACAACTTCAAGGCTTATGGAGTTAAAGGACATCGTCATCTTCCAGAAATCATCCAGGGATTGAAGGCTATCGCTGGTCACGATCAGATTGGTCTGACATTTGTGCCGCATTTGACACCAATGATTAGGGGTATTCATTCAACGCTGTATGTTCGCTTGACTGAGGCTGGAATGAAGGTGGATTTCCAGAAGCTGTATGAGGATTTCTACAAAGGCGAGCCTTTTGTAGATGTGATGCCTGCCGGTAGTCATCCAGAGACACGGTCTGTGCGGGGCAGCAATGGCTTGCGAATTGCTATTCACCGTCCTGGCGATGGGGATACTTTAGTCATTTTGGTGGTGGAAGATAACCTGGTGAAGGGTGCCTCAGGTCAGGGTGTTCAGTGTATGAACCTGATGTTTGGCTTGCCGGAGACTACTGGATTAACGCAAATTGCTGTTTCCCCGTAACTGAGGGTGCTGGAAAGACCCTTCAGCACACTTGGAATTAAAAGCCTAAAATGAACCATTGCCTTTTGAATTAGGAGTAAATCATGACCCAATTAGCTACGCAAGACACTGCACAAGATTTAGCCGAGCCACCAGTTCCATTGGTGTTTACGGATAGCGCTGCTGCAAAAGTGGCCGACTTGATTGCTGAAGAAGGCAATCCTGAATTAAAACTGCGCGTGTTTGTTCAAGGCGGTGGTTGCTCAGGATTTCAGTATGGCTTCACATTTGATGATGCTGTGAATGAAGATGACACACTTTTTGAAAAGAATGGCGTCACTTTGTTGGTTGACTCGATGAGCTTCCAATATTTAGTTGGTGCTGAGATTGATTACAAAGAAGACATCAACGGATCACAGTTCGTAATCAAAAATCCAAATGCCCAAACTACTTGTGGTTGCGGATCTTCTTTCTCTGCTTAAAGAGAGAAAGCAATTTATTTACGCAGGATAGCAAGCGCCTAGAATTCTAGGACCCCTCGCTCCCGTAACGGCTGGCAAATTCGCTGGCCGTTTTTCTTTGTGGGCCCAAGCAAGCCATGCGAATGCAAGACCTTCCACTAGCTGTGGATCAATGCCGAGCGCATCGCTGGTCACAATCTCTAGTGTGTTTTTAAATAAGATTTCAGCTCTGGATTTAAATAAATTGAGAAGTGCGCTATTACGTGCACCACCACCACAGATAATCAGTGTCTGGGTTTGCGGGGCATAGCGCTCTAAAGCTTGCAAGGCTGAGTCCACAGTTAATTGCAATAGTGTGGCTTGAACATCTTCTGCATTAATGTTGTCTGAGCCAACTTGCTTTTGCAACCACTCTAGATGAAAGTCATCACGCCCTGTACTCTTTGGTGGCGCTTTTGCGAAAAATGAATCTGTCAGCATTCTTGATAACAGCGCTTGATTGACTTTGCCTTGTGATGCCCAAGTACCGTTCTCATCAAAAGCATGACCTTGCTGATCTGCAATCCAAGCATCCATCAGCATATTGCCGGGCCCGCAATCAAATCCTTTTACTTCACCATCTTTGGGTAATAGGGTCAGGTTAGCAATACCGCCAAGGTTGAGTACAGCGATATTTTTATCTGTAGCGAACTGTTGGGCATGAAAGGCTGGCACTAGAGGCGCACCATGACCACCTGCTGCTAAGTCGCGACTTCTAAAGTCCGCGATGACATCAATTCCGGTCAACTCTGCCAGAAGCGCTGGATTGAGAGTTTGATGGGTATAGGCAAGGTGATGAGCAAGATCAGCTTGGTGACGAATAGTCTGACCGTGGGCGCCAATCGCGCTGATATCTGCTGAAGACAGCTTGGCCTGACTTAGTAATTGCTTGACTGCATCCGCATAGGCTACTGCTAAGGCATTAGCAGCCTGATTTTCCCGGTGAATCTCGTTTGGCCCGGGGGTCTGGAGATCCAGTAGGGCTTTGCGTAATTCAGGGCTAAAGGCAATGCTTGCGGAGTCCAAAAGGGAGGTCTGACCGGAGGCTTCAATCTTTGCCAGCACGGCATCGATCCCATCCAGGCTAGTGCCAGACATCAGGCCAATATAGAGAGATTGAGGCTTATTCATGCAGTATCAGGGCTTTATTCTCAGGAATGCGACAATTATGCTTTAGCAATCTAAATACTAATTTAACCGACTAAGTAAGTCACTAAGCTAACCCAATCAGCATGACGGCTAAACCAGAACAAAAATACCCACTGACTCCTGAAGTTTTTGCAGCCCTTGAAGTAACCAAGAGGGGTTGTGATGAGTTATTGGTCGAGGCAGATTGGATTCAGAAGTTGGCTAAGAGCCAGGCGACAGGTACGCCTTTGCGTATTAAGTTGGGTTTAGATCCAACTGCGCCTGATATTCATTTGGGCCATACCGTTGTTTTGAACAAGTTACGTCAGTTACAAGATTTAGGTCACACTGTGATTTTCTTGATTGGCGACTTCACCAGCATGATCGGTGACCCCTCTGGACGTAATGCAACACGTCCACCGCTGACCGCTGAAGAGATTGCTGTGAACGCGGAGACCTACTATCGTCAAGCGAGTATGGTGCTGGATCCTGCTAAAACTGAGGTGCGCTACAACAGCGAGTGGTGCGACCCTCTAGGTGCACGCGGCATGATTCAGCTGGCAGCTCGATATACCGTTGCCCAAATGCTAGAGCGTGATGACTTTACTAAGCGCTACCGTAGCGGCGTGCCCATCTCTGTACATGAGTTCTTATATCCATTGATGCAGGGCTATGATTCTGTTGCCTTGAAGAGCGACTTGGAGCTTGGTGGTACGGATCAGAAATTTAATCTCTTAGTTGGGCGCGAGCTCCAACGTGAGTATGGCCAAGAGCCGCAATGTATTTTGACTATGCCTCTCCTCGTTGGTTTGGATGGCGTAGACAAGATGAGTAAGTCCAAAGGCAATTACATTGGCATCAGCGAGCCTGCTGGCGAGATGTTTGGCAAGCTATTGAGCATCTCCGATGAATTAATGTGGGATTACTTCACCTTGCTCTCATTCCGCCCCATGGCTGAAATTGATTTAATGAAGCAAGAGGTGGCTGCCGGCAGAAATCCAAAAGATTGCAAAGTGCTACTCGCACAAGAAATCGTTGCACGCTTTCATTCTCAAGCTGCTGCAGAAAAAGCATTAGAAGACTTTAATCACCGCGCTAAAGGCGGGATTCCGGACGACATCCCGGAAGTAACTCTTTCTGGTGCCCCAATGGGAATTGCTAGCCTTTTGAAGGCTGCAGGTTTGGCGCCATCTACGTCTGAAGCGATGCGCAACATCGAGCAAAACGGCGTGAAAGTTGATGGCGCAACAGTTACCGATAAACAGTTAAAGGTTGATGCGGGTACTTATGTTGTTCAGGTTGGCAAGCGTAAGTTTGCCAAGGTTACGCTGAGCTAAATCTCAAATATCGAGGCTAGCAGAGCCGCTAGGCGGGGTGAGGCCAAAGTGCTCATAAGCCTGACGAGTTGCTACTCGGCCACGCGAGGTTCTTTGCAAGTAGCCTTGTTGAATCAAGTAGGGTTCTAAGACATCCTCAATGGTGTCACGCTCTTCACCAATTGCTGCGGCCAAGTTATCAATACCTACAGGGCCACCATCAAACTTATGCAAGATGGCTTCTAGTAATTTACGGTCCATCACATCAAAACCACTTGGATCGACATCGAGCATCTTCAATGCTGCATCGGCCATATCTTTGGTAATCGTACCAGTGCCTTTGACTTCAGCATAGTCACGTACGCGACGTAATAGGCGATTGGCGATACGTGGAGTGCCTCTAGCACGCTTTGCAATCTCAATCGATCCCTCTGGGTCAATATCGGCCTTTAGTAAGCTGGCGGAGCGTGTAATGATTTTGGTGAGCTCTTCAGTGGTGTAGAACTCCAGTCTTGCCACAATGCCAAAGCGATCACGTAGAGGATTGGTGAGCATGCCAGCACGAGTAGTCGCGCCAATCAAAGTAAATGGCTTGAGATCAATCTTGACGCTACGTGCTGCAGGGCCTTCGCCAATCATGATGTCTAGGCTGTAGTCCTCTAGTGCGGGATACAGAATCTCCTCCACTACTGGAGAGAGGCGATGAATCTCGTCAATAAAGAGCACATCATTTGCTTCTAAATTGGTCAGCAATGCAGCAAGATCACCAGGTCTATCCAGAACAGGGCCGCTAGTTTGGCGCAAGTTCACACCAAGCTCTCTGGCAATGATGTGGGCTAGGGTAGTTTTACCAAGGCCTGGGGGGCCAAACAAAAGAACGTGATCTAGAGCTTCTTGCCTTGCTCTTGTCGCAGTAATGAAAATTTCTAATTGGGCGCGTGCCTTAGTTTGGCCAACATACTCATCAAGCTGTTTTGGGCGCAAGGCTCTTTCGAAGACGGCTTCCGAGTTTCCGGCTGCACCGCTAACGATGCGGTCATTACCTTCCGGTAAATCTTCTGGAATTGAGCTGAGGTCTTCTGTGTGGATTGCCATACTGCAAGTGTAGTGGTGTTTGGGTGACTAGTTATGAAGACTTCGAGAGGTATTTGAGACCCATGCGGATACCATCGGACACAGTGGTATCAGGCGGTATTTGTTTGAGGGCAAGATGCGCTTCTTTTTCTGAATAACCCAGCGCCAAGAGGGCCTGTAATACTTCACTGCTTGCCTCAATTGCTTGGGGCTTGCCACCAACAATTCCTAAATCTGGAGCCAACTTACCTTTGAGCTCAAGGCAAAGGCGTTCAGCAGTCTTTTTGCCAATGCCGGGGACTTGAGTCAGGCGCCCTGCTTCTTGCATAGCAATGGCTTGAGCCAATTCATTGACACTCATGCCAGAAAGTACGGCAAGGGCAGTGCGTGAACCAACACCGCTAATCTTGATCAGTTGTCTAAAAGCTGCGCGCTCTGTTTCTGTAGCAAAGCCAAAGAGTTGCTGCGCATCTTCCCGCACCTGAAAGTGGGTGAGAAGCGTAATTTTTTGATTGGTCTCTGGCAGTTGATACAAAGTGCTCATTGGCACATCGATCTCATAGCCAACGCCTTGGCAATCGACCAAGAGACGGGGTGGATGAACTGAAACGAGAATGCCTTGTATGCGACCAATCATGTAAAGATCTTAACCTGTTTGTATTGTTATTTCTTGCTAGTCTTTTTGGGTGCAAGAGCAGCAGTAATTGCTTTCGGAATCTGGGCATGATGCGCAGCGCAAATCGCTACCCCTAAGGCATCGGCCGCATCGGTTCCAGGGGCACGGCTTAGACGCAGTAATCGCTTCACCATTTCCTGAACTTGAGGCTTGGTGGCTCTACCTGTTCCTACGATGGACTGCTTTACTCTGAGTGCACTGAACTCTGCAACAGGGAGTTTGTCGGATACGAGGGCTGCGATCACTGCACCTCGGGCCTGACCCAGCATCAGGGTAGAACGAGGATTGACGTTCAGAAATACTTCTTCGATAGCCGCCTGTTCTGGTTGGTAGGTCTCTAGAACTTCTTTAATACCGGCGTACAGGATCCCCAATCTCACAGGAAGGCCTTGGTCTGGATCACCGCTTTCAATCGTCCCAGAGGCTACGTAGCTCAGTTTTTGGCCATCAACATCAATGACACCAAAACCCGTTGTTCGTAGACCAGGGTCGATTCCTATCCAGCGCATGGGTGACTTGTTATTTGCCTTGTTTAATGACGGAAGTGACGCGTGCCAGTGAAGATCATGGCGATGCCATGCTCATTAGCAGCCGCAATGATTTCATCATCACGCATGCTGCCGCCCGGCTGGATTGCGCAGCTTGCACCACCATTCACAACGACATCCAAACCATCACGGAATGGGAAGAAGGCATCGCTTGCTACCGCAGAACCTTTGAGGCTTAAGCCTGCGTTTTCAGCTTTAATGCTTGCCATACGTGCAGAGTCTACGCGGCTCATTTGGCCAGCGCCAATGCCTAGGGTCATGCCATTAGCGCAATACACAATCGCATTGGATTTGACGAACTTGGCAACACGCCATGCAAACATCATGTCGTGCATTTCGCTTGGGGTTGGGAGGCGCTTGCTGACAACACGCATTTCGTTCTCAAGGACGTTCTTCGCATCAGGAGATTGAACTAATAAACCACCGCCAACACGTTTAAAGTCAAAAGTATTAAATGCAGTACCTAGAGGAATTTCTAAGAGACGTACATTTTGTTTGGCAGCAAAGATAGCCTTTGCTTCATCGCTAAAACTAGGTGCAATCAATACTTCTACAAACTGCTTGGAAATCGCTTCAGCAACAGCGCCATCACATGGCACATTGAGGGCAATAATTCCGCCAAATGCTGAGCTCGGATCTGTTTTGAATGCCTTTTGATAAGCCTCTAGACCATTAGCAGCAACAGCTACGCCGCAAGGATTTGCGTGTTTGATGATGACGCACGCTGCAGCACCGCCAGCATTGCCAGTAAAGCTCTTGACGCATTCCCAGGCGGAGTCAGCATCGGCAATGTTGTTATAAGAAAGTTCTTTACCTTGTAATTGTTTGTAATTGGCAAGTGCGCCATCAACTGGGTAGATATCTTTGTAGAAGGCAGCTGATTGGTGTGGATTTTCACCATAGCGCATCTCTTGTACCTTTTCAAAGGCAAGATGCAAGGTTTCTGGATAAGCAGAACGCTTCTTGTGATCGAGGTCATCACCTAATGCAGATAGATAATTTGCAATTGCGCCATCGTATTGCGCTGTGTGGGCAAATACTTTTTTAGCTAGACCCAAATTGGTCTTATAAGAAACCACGTTCTTATTGGCTTTCATTTCTTCAAGTACGGGTGCGTAATCTTCTGGAGAAATGAGTACGGTCACATCTTGATGGTTCTTAGCGGCAGCACGCAACATTGCCGGTCCACCAATATCGATATTCTCAACCGCATCTTCAAATGAGCAATCCGCTTTAGCAACCGTCTCATTAAATGGATAGAGGTTAATCACGAGCATGTCGATCGTATCGATGCCATGCTCTTTTAAAGCGGCCATATGCTCAGGGAAGTCCCGGCGAGCCAATAAGCCACCATGAACCATGGGATGCAATGTCTTCACGCGGCCATCCAACATCTCTGGAAACTTAGTGAGTGAAGATACCTCCACTACAGGCAAATTATTTTCAGCTAAGAGTTTTGCTGTGCCACCTGTAGAGATCAGCTTGACACCTTGCTCATGAAGGGCTTTAGCGAACGGCACAATGCCATTTTTATCGGAAACAGAGAGTAGGGCTGTGCGGATCATATTTTTCAGAAGGTTTAATTAATCAAGAATTTGCAAATAGGGTTGGGCTTATTTCAGGAGTTGGTGTTCAACTAACTTCTTATGCAGTGTGTTGCGGTTGATACCAAGGTATTGGGCAGCCAAGGATTGATTCTGCTTTGCGTGCTGCATCACTAGTTCGAGCATCGGCTTTTCAACTACTGCGAGAACCATTTGGTACAAGTCAGATGGGGGCGTTCCTTTGAGATCATCCAAATAGCCTTGGAGTTGGGTCTCAATACATTCAGTGATGGGGTGCTTAGTGGTCATGGATAAATTAAATAACTAAAAACTAAATTTAGGCTGCTTCTAAAAACAACAAACGATCAGAATGGGATTTCATTTCATTGAAAAAATCATTCACCATCTGTAATTGGGTTTTGCAATCATCGGCGGTATTCATTCTTTGGCGGAAGGCATGGGAGTCACGCAATCCCTTGCAGTACCAACCAATATGCTTGCGCGCTGTACGCAAGCCGACATATTCGCCATAGAACTCGTAGTGATCAATCAGATGGGCATTCATGATCTCTTGAATCTCATTGATCTGCGGTGTAGGTAACTTGCCGCCAGTTTCCAGGTAGTGATGAATCTCACGAAAAATCCAGGGACGCCCTTGAGCGGCACGGCCAATCATGATGGCATCAGCACCAGTTTCTTTTAAAACAAATTGGGCTTTTTCTGGGGTAGTGATATCACCATTAGCAACCACCGGAATGGCAACACTATTCTTCACGGCGGCAATGGTTTCGTACTCAGCTTCGCCGTGATACAGGTCAGCTCTCGTGCGACCATGAACGGTCAACATGGAGATGCCAGATTTCTCAGCAAGACGTGCAATATCAATTGCATTTTTATGTTCGCGGTCCCAACCTGTCCTAATCTTTAAGGTCACTGGTACTGCGTCAGATCCTATGCCTACAGCCTGAACTACAGCTTCCAAGATTTGCTGCACTAGAGGTTCGTCTCTCAATAGCGCAGAACCGGCTGCAACATTGCACACTTTTTTGGCTGGACAACCCATATTGATATCGATAATCTGGGCGCCATGATCGACATTAAGCTTGGCAGCTGCAGCCATCATCTTGGGATCAGCTCCAGCAATCTGGACTGCAATCGGCTTAAATTCACCTTGGTGATTAGCGCGACGCTGGGTTTTTTCACTCTTCCACAGCAATGCGTTAGAGGCAATCATTTCAGACACGGCATAGCCGGCACCAAGCTTTTTGCAAAGCTGGCGAAAAGGGCGATCCGTTACCCCTGCCATTGGGGCAACAAATAATCTATTTGCGAGAAGGTGCGGGCCAATCTTCATGGGTTTTGGATGCGTTCTGGAGGGCTTCTAGTGCTGGGGAAAGGGTGTCACTTTAGCACAAGTCAGCCTCAATCTGCCTAAAAAATAGGCAGATTCTGTGATTTAGATCAAATGAGGAATGCTTGAATTTTGAGGGCTGTTTCAGCCTCTTAGCGCCTACCAAACATCATCTGGCGAGCTAAGGCTGTCTTGATTGGTGGGAGCCATTGGAGGGTCGATAAAGCCAATCCACGACCGATCACAATAGGGAATAGCTTGGAGGTGAAGATTCGAGCCATGAAGTCAGTTAAGCCTATGGTTGCTGACCGATCCGCCTTACGGCTTTGGGCATAGTCCTGCAATGTTGCCTCAATCGCTGGTGCAGTTTTTTGATCTTCAGGCTTAGAGAACAGGATGCTGAGTTTTTCGGCCAAGAGGTAGGCGTCCCTCAATCCAAGGTTTAGACCCTGTCCTGCAACAGGATGCAAAGTCTGGGCGGCATTGCCAATCCAAACTTCATTACCCTGACTAATTTCTTTGCGGTAATTAAGTCCCAACTCATAAAGGCGGCGATCATGGATTTTGAGGAACTGACCAATACGTGAACCAAACTCGGCTTGCAGGCTTTTCAGGAAATCAGTATCACTTAAAGCAAGACGCGCTTGCGAAGAGCTTGGCGTTCCACACCAAACCAAATTGAGAATGTTGGGGCCATAGTGACTTGGCAAAACTGCCAAAGGTCCTTCAGAAGTAAATCGCTCCCATGCTTGATGGGGCGATGCATTCTCAACCTCGACTAAGCCAACTAAGGCGGATTGCTCGTAGTCTCTACCGGATTCCACCCAATCCTGGGTTTTAAATAAACCACCTTCAGCATGCACTACGCATTTGGCTTGAATATGTGAAGTATCGGTATCGGCACCTTTGTTGGTATTGATGTGCTCCCAAACAAAATTGGGACTCTTTGTTTGAATGACTCTTAAAGCCTGACGCAGTGTGAGATGAATATCGCGATAGCGAATGATGTGACCTAATGCATCCTCTCCAAGTTCTTCGCGAGTCATCAGGGCACGACCAAAGCGACCTGCTTGTGATACGTGCACTCGATGAATATCTGCGCACTCCGTAGGCCACGCATCAATGGTGTCTAGCAATAATTTGCTGCCGTGCGATAAGGCTATTCCTCTGCTATCGGCAGCAGCTAAATCAGCATCATCAATAGGGTTGCGATCGAGCAAGACAATCTTAGCTTCTGGAAATTTTTGCAAGCACCATGCTGCACAGGCTAAGCCAACTGGCCCGCCACCTTGAATCAAAATATCGAAGTTCTTTGCTGACATGCTTAGTAACTTAATGATTCTTCATTAGCGCTTCAATCTCATCGGCCTTGACTGGTACGCCGCGAGAAATTAATTCACATCCAGAATCATTCACTACCGCATCATCCTCAATGCGGATGCCAATATTCCAGAAGCGCTCATCTACATCATCTGCTGGACGAATATATAAACCTGGCTCAATGGTGAGGACCATGCCAGACTTAAGGTGGCGCCATGGTTTTTCAGTGGAATCTGTAGATGTGCCAAGTGGCTCGCGATACGAACCAACATCGTGCACATCCATGCCCAACCAGTGCGAGGTGCGGTGCATATAGAAGCGACGATAGGCGCCAGTCTCAATTGCATTATCTAAAGAACCTACTTCTGCAAGCTTGAGAAGCTTCTCATCAAGCAGGCCTTGAGTGAGCACCTTTAATGCTGCCTCATGTGGCTGCATAAATGTATTGCCTGGCTTTGTTGCTGCAATGGCAGCTTCTTGTGAAGCTAGTGTGATGTCATACAGAGCGCGTTGCGGCCCAGTGAACTTACCGTTCACTGGGAATGTGCGGGTAATGTCGGAAGCATAGCCATCTAGTTCGCAGCCCGCATCAATCAAGCAGAGTTCACCGCTGCGCAGTTCAGTATCGCCAGCGCGGTAATGTAGGATGCAAGAGTTGGCACCACCAGCAACGATGCTGTTATACGCAACGCTTTGCGCACCGCTATAGCGGAACTGATGAAGCAGTTCTGCTTCGAGATGGTATTCACGCATACCGGGTTTGCAGGTTTGCATGGCACGAATATGGGCGCGTGCAGAAATTTGGGCAGCGCGACGCATGACATCGATTTCATGAGCATCTTTAAAGAGACGCATTTCATGAATTAAACTCTCTACATCATGAAACTCAGATGGTGGGTTCACACCAGCACGTGCTTGGGCCCGTACTTGTTTCATCCAATGACGTAAGCGACGATCTGTTTCAGCGCTTTCTGAGAGGCGAATATAGACGGCATCTTGATCTGCTAATAACTCACCCAGTTTTTTATCGAGCTCATGATTGCTATGGGCGTATTCCACACCCAAGATCGATGGCGCAGCTTCTGGTCCCAAACGAATGCCATCCCAAATTTCACGCTCCGCATCTTTAGGTCTGCAAAAAAGATGTGATTCCAGCTTTGGTTGTGATGTTGATCCAGCAATCTTTAATACGAGCGTTGCACCCGGCTCTTCAAAACCAGTGAGGTAGAAAAAATCACTGTCGTGACGATAAGGAAATTCGCTATCTCGATTGCGGGCAGTCTCAGGTGCCGTAGTAATGATGGCAATGCCCCCACCAGTTTTTGCACAGATCAGCTTTGCGAGTTCAACTCGGCGTTGTTGGTAAATATTAGACTTATTCATGCGCTGCATTGAGATCTTGTAATCGTTGAGGTGTACCTACATCGTGCCACGGACCGGCATATTTTTCACCGGACACTCGATTTTTGGCCATAGCCTCCCTGAGGAGTGGGGCTAATTTGGTAGGTACATTTAACTCTAACTCTTTGAAGAGATCTCGGTGATAAAGCCCAATGCCGGAAAAGGTGAGTTTTTCAGCTCCATCTAGTGGTTCATTAGTCACTTTGGAGTCTTTCAGATAAAAGTCCCCCTCAGGATGTTGAATTGGGTTTGGAACCATCAACAGATGGGCCAAAGGCTGATTTGGCATGCTGCGTAAGGCAGAAACTTGATCCAAAAGTCCCTGAATTGGCAGCTTTGGGCTAAAAACATCCCCATTAATCACCAAGAAATAATCGCTGGGGTTCAGCAAAGGGAGTGCTTTGCGAATGCCCCCAGCAGTTTCGAGGGCGCTAATTTCTGGGGAGTAGGTGATATTTAGATCAAATTGACTGCCATTTCCTAGAGCTTCCTCAATCTTTTTGCCAAGCCAAGCATGATTGATGACAACCTCTTTTAGGCCTGCTGCACTTAAAGCTTCCAAATGCCAGGCAAGCAAGGACTTATTTTTGATGGTGAGCAGCGGTTTAGGTAATTCATCCGTTAGCGGACGCATACGCTCGCCACGACCGGCAGCCAGTAAAAAACATGGAATGAGGTTGTGATGATTCATGATGGTTTGCTGTTATTCCTTGGTAGGACGCGTCAATTCCAAAATGCGTGCCAAAGGCTTTAATTCGATATAACGATTTGCAGTAGCAATCGCATACTCGAGCACCAATGGAATATCTTTGAGATAGCCATCTTTACCATCGCGATGAAACAGCCTTGCAAAAATACCTAAAACTTTGAGATGTCGCTGTAAGCCCATCCACTCAAAGTCACGATAGAACTGACCAAAATCATCTGGCATTGGCAATCCTGCTTTGCGTCCGGCTTCCCAAAATTTAATCACCCAATCAATCACCCGTTCTTCAGGCCATGCAATATAAGCATCACGCCAGAGCGAGGCGGCATCGTAAGTAATGGGACCATAAACTGCATCTTGAAAATCGATCACGCCTGGATTATTTTTTTCCGTCACCATCAGATTGCGTGAGTGATAGTCGCGATGAACATAGACTTTTGCTTGTGCAAGATTATTTTGAATGATGAGTTCAAATGCTTGCTTGACTTGAAAATGCTGAAGTTCAGTTAATTCGATTTGCAAGTGCTTCTTGAGATACCACTCAGGAAATAAATCCAGCTCACGTTTTAAGAGTGCCTCATCATAATTTGGCAGGACATCAGGTTTGCTTGCCAACTGCATTTGTACCAAAGCATGGGTCGCATCTTTGTAGAGATGATCGGCACTCTCAGAATTGAGTTCTGCGAGGTAGGTTTTGGTGCCAAGATCGTTGAGCAAAAGAAAGCCCTCACCCAAATTTTTTTCTAGAATTTTTGGGACATTTAAACCTGCACTTTCAAGCAATAAATCGACCTTAATGAAGGCATCTAAGGGCTCATGTTGGGGTGGGGCATCCATCACGATTAAAGTCGGAAAATCTGGCTTTTTGGACCCAATCCGGAAATACCGTCGAAAGCTGGCATCTGCCGAGGCGGGGGCCAAAGTGGGGAGATCTAATTGCCAGCTAGGTTCAAGGCCTTTTAGCCAGCTACGGAGGGAGTCTAAGCGAGAGTCAGTCATGGTCGATTCGTATAATAAGGCGGGTCTGGATCTATGAGTCATTATCGCCGTCGCGCCGGCCTTTGCGCCCCTCTTTTTTTAGCTGTCACCCTGCGCGTAATCATGGGGGTTGCATTGTCGCAATTTGCCCTCTCAACTATGGCCCAGGCACCCGCACCTTTACCTCCTTCTGCACAGTCTTTAGGCAGATCTGCCAACTCCGTTTTAATACCTGATCGGGGTGATGTTACTGTCCTCAAGTTAGACGATCAACTGCGGGTTGGAAAACCGATTAATGATGGGCAGGCTTTAACGTTTACTTCTAGCGATTCGATTGATGGAATCGTTGATCGTGAAATGCGCTTAAAGGGACGCGCACAAATTCGTCGTAATGGCGCAGTGATGAAAGCGGATGAAATTAAATACGACCCTGATTCTGATGTAGCCAACTTATTAGGCAATACTGAATTTTCAAAAGGCAACGCATCTTTCAGAGGGCCAAAAGCGCGTTTTAAAGTAGATGCGCGTGAAGGAGAAATGGAAAGCCCCAACTACGAGCTGCGTGATAACCGTGCTAGTGGTAATGCAAAAAAATTAACGATTGAAACTGCTGATGTATTTGTGTTTGATAAAGCCACCTACACAACCTGTACTCCAGAAAATTTAGATTGGTATTTCACGGCGAGTACTTTGGAGATTGATAACGAGCAAAAAGAAATGGTTGGTACGCATGGGGTCATGCGGTTCTATGATGTGCCAATCGCTTATGTGCCTTACTTCACTGCGCCAACATCAAATCAACGGCGTTCCGGAATCTTGGCACCAGTAGCTGGTTATAACTCCAATAATGGTATTGATGTGACCCAGCCTTACTATGTCAATATTGCGCCAAATCGTGATTTGCTGTTACTGCCCCGAGTCATGGGTCAACGTGGTGTGCAGTTGGGCGCTAGGTACCAGTTCTTGGACAAGCAGTACTCTGGCAATCTAATGGGGGACTATCTTCCTTACGACCGAAAGACTGGAACCGATCGTTGGCGTTATGACTGGCAGCAGAGGCAAAACTTTAGTGGTGACTTATTGGGAATGGGTGGCATCCCCATTGCTGGCGCCTGGACTGGATATGCCAATATGGCGAGGGTTTCGGATAACCTTTATCCAACCGACTTTTCGCAAAGTATTGCGGGGGCTGTAACTAGTCAGTTCCGTCAAGAAGTGGGCACTACTAAAAACTTGACGGGTAGCTTAAGTAATTGGAACGTGTCAGCAAAGGCAGCCACCTTCCAGACTTTGCAACCTGACCCAACGGTGACTGTTCAGTCACCATATAACATTCTCCCAAACATTAACGCGAGTTATAGCAATCGTTTAACGCCAACAGTTGCAGATGCTAGCGGTAAGTATTTGGCGCTGCCTTCTGGTCCGGTCACTACATTCTCAACGGATTTCACCAGGTTTGCTTACAACGTAAACGGAAACCCTTTGGCAGCACCTGCAGGCGCTCCATACGGTACGTTCTTGTATAGCCAGGCAGATAGAACGGTTATTAAGGGTGCTATGGCCTTACCTCAAATCACCCCTGGGTACTACATTACTCCCAAGGTGAGTTTTCAGTCGAATACTTATGTAGCAACTGCCTATACACCTGGAGCCCCTAATGCCCAAGGTTTTACGATCCCCACCTTCAGTCTTGACTCAGGTTTAGCATTCGAAAGAGATGCTACCGAGTTAAAAGGTTTCTTTGGGCGTGATATGTTGCTCACGATGGAACCAAGGGCTTTTTATGTTTACACGCCCTATCAGAATCAAACCTACACACCAGTTTTTGATACGGCATATGCGGGTTTCGGAATAAGTCAAATCTTTGCTGAAAATGACTTTGTAGGTAATGACCGCATTGCGGACAACAATAAACTGACTATGGGCATGACCAGCCGTATGATTGAGGCAAATACTGGTGCAGAACGTGCGACAGTAACGCTGGCGCAAAGGCAGGACTTTACTGGGCAGAAAGTGACGCTTGGAGCTACTAATACAAATCCAACAACGTATTCAGACACTCTAGGGGCTGGATCGATTCGCCTGCTTGGAAACTTTTCTGCTGATGTGTTCGGTCAGTACAACACGCAATTAAACCGCTTAATGCAAACAACTGTTGGCGGGAGTTGGCGTCCAACACCCGGGCGTAGCTTAAATTTTGGTTATCGAAACGTTTTTGGATCAACTAATCAGTTAACCCCCGTTTCAACCGCAGTCACTACCACTGACCAATATAACATCTCCGGCCAGTGGCCTCTTACGCGAGAGGTTTCAGTCTTAGGCCGTTGGGGTTACGACGCTCTATCAACAAGGACCCTGAATACCTTAGTAGCCCTTGAATGGATGAAGGATTGCTGGACTTTACGTGGCGCCTACTCTCAAATGCTCAATACCTCGCAAATAACCACCACCCAGGTTTTATTCCAAATAGAATTTAGGGGTTTTGGTAGCGCTGGCAGCAATCCAGTTGATATCATGAGACTTAATGTTCCTGGATATATGCCTACTTCCAAGCCTATACCACCTTCAATATATGAGAACTATCAATGATGTATAGGAATCGATTTAACCAAGCCCTTGCGGCCATGATTTTGGCCTCTACTGCTTTTATGTCTCAGTTTGCATTTGCACAAGATGGCTCCAAGACTTCGGCTGATAGCAAAATTCGCAATATTGATGGTGTTGCAGCGGTCGTCAATACAGGTTATGTCACGCGTAAGGAGATTGATGATCGTATTGCAGCGCTTCAAAAGCAGGGTGCCAAGCTTCCCGATCCAGCTACTCTACGCAAGACAGTGCTTGAGCGTCTCATCGTTGAAAAGATCCAGTTGCAAAATGCCGAGCAAGAAGGTGTAACGGTAAGCAATAAAGAGCTCGACAAGATTATTGGCGATATTGCGGCTAAGAATAAATTAACCATTGCGGAGTTGAAGGTAAAAATTGCCGCTACTGGGAGTACTTATGATCGCTATCGCCAAATGTTGCGTGATGATGTGATTATTAGTCGCTATCGTGAGCGCGAGGTAGAAGGTAAGATTAAGATTTCTGATGCAGAGGTGGACAATTTCATTATTGATCGCAATCGTGAGGCGGCTGGCGGGGGAAGGGCGACGCGCTCTACCCCAGCTGCTAAGGGTGAGCCAGAGGAAATCGACGTAGCTCAAATTTTTATTCCAGTAGATGCAAATGCAGGTGCCGGTGCTCAGGCTGCAGCAAAGGAGCAGGCGGAATCTTTATTGCGTGAAGCACGTGGTGACGTCGATTTTTTGCAGCTTGGTGCAATGGCTGCAAAAGACAATCCAAAAATTAAGTTTCAAGACTTGGGTTACCGTACCCCAGATCGCTTGCCACAATTATTTTATGAAGCTGTGAGAAATACGGGTGGTGGGCAACTTGCTAATGCAGTGGTAAAGAGCCCCGCTGGCTATCACGTACTCAAGGTTCTGGATCGACGCGCCTTAGTTGCTGGTGCACCTGAGCCACAGCAAGCAGCTCCCCAAGAAAGTGCGACTACTCCACAAAACATCATGGTGACACAGACTATGTCTCGTCACATCTTGTTGCGTAGTCGCGCAGGCTTAACAGATCAAGATGCCGAAAGACGATTGGCTGGTTATCGCGATCAAGTTCGCGCAAAGACTGCTGATTTTGGCGAACTGGCTAAAAAGTATTCTGAAGATGGATCTGCTGCGAACGGTGGCAATCTGGGTTGGATGGGTCCTGGTGATTTGGTTCCAGAATTTGATCAAGCAATGAATCGCTTGCAAATTGGTGAAGTCAGTAACCCAGTGAAAACCGAGTTTGGTTGGCATTTGATTCAGGTTCTCGAGCGTCGTGAAGCGCAATTAACTCTGGAGAAGCAGCGTCAATTTGCCCGTGCGGCAATCCGTGAGCGTAAATTTGAACAAGCTTATCAAGATTGGTTACGTGAATTACGCGACACCGCTACGGTGAAGATCATTAATGCAGATGATCCAGCAGCCAGCCCTCGTTAATTTAGTCATTAGCTCTGGAGAGCCTGCAGGGATTGGTCCAGAGGTTTCTATTGTAGCTGCTTTAGCATTCTTGCAAGAGCAGCCTGCAAGCACGATTACTTTGCTTGCTGACCCCAGCTTAATTTCAGCGACTAAGATTCCTCAAGAGTTAACGAATCGATTGCAGGTGGAATCAATCGCCTTAGCTACACCAGCAATAGCAGGTCAGCTCAATCCGAAAAACGCTCAGTATGTCCTGAATATCCTGGATGCCGCCGTTAAGGGATGTCTTGAAGGTCGTTTTGATGCGATGGTGACCGCTCCGATACAAAAGAGTGTTATCAACGAAGGCAATGTTTCAAGTGATGGCTTATTTACAGGACATACTGAATATCTAGCTCAGCTTTGTCATCAAGAGCATGTTGTCATGATGTTATGTACAACATTGCCAGAAGGATTTTTAGGCTTGCATCAAAGTCGTGACCTTCGGGTAGCCTTAGCTACAACCCATCTACCCTTGAGAGAAGTTCCTGAAGCGCTAAATCAACAGCATATTTTGGAAACGATTCAGATTGTCGATCGGGATTTGAAGACAAGATTTGGAATTTCTAAGCCAGTGATTCGGGTGGCGGGACTTAATCCTCATGCAGGTGAATCAGGCTATCTCGGTCGTGAAGAAATTGATGTGATTGAACCTGCTATCAAAGCTGCTAAAGAACTAGGCATTCAGGTGAGTGGACCTTATCCAGGTGACACGATGTTTGATGCCAAAGCCTTGGATAGCTTAGATGCATTCATTGCGATGTATCACGATCAAGGTTTGGCGCCATTTAAGTTTGTGAGCTTTGGTGGTGGAGTGAATGTCACTTTAGGTTTGCCAATTATTCGTACTTCGGTAGATCACGGCACAGCGTTAGATCTTGCTGGTAAAGGTTTAGCTGACTCAGGCAGCATGTTGGAGGCACTACGCTTGGCCTACCAATTGGCTATCAATGTAAAGAATTTAAAAACATGACGCATCGCGCTCGTAAACGATTTGGCCAAAATTTTCTGCAGGATTCTGGAGTAATTTATTCCATTATTGCCGCAATCAATCCGAGTGAAAATATGCATGTGATTGAGATCGGCCCCGGCCTTGGTGCACTCACAAGACCCTTATTAAATAATCTAGATCACTTAGATCTTTTGGAAATTGATCGAGATTTAGTTGCCTATTGGAATCAGGAGAATCTTCAGGGTCTGAATGTCATCGAGGGTGATGCACTCAAGTTTGATTTCCTCGAATGGGCAAACGCACGACCGGCTAATAGTGGCTTGTGTAAGGTAGTTGGTAACTTGCCTTACAACATCTCCTCCCCATTACTCTTTCATCTTGTTTCTGCTGCCCATGCGATTGATGAGCAGGTATTCATGCTCCAAGCCGAAGTGGTTGAGCGTATGGTCTCTAAGGCTGGCGGTTCTGAATTCAGCCGACTATCTGTCATGCTGCAAGCTCGCTACGATATGGAGCAAGTTTTAGAAGTCCCGCCCGAAGCTTTCGACCCACAACCTAAAGTCAATTCAGCGGTCGTGCGCATGATTCCGCGACGGGATTTCAACTTAAGTGATGCGCAGTGGCATGCCTTGGAAAAGGTCGTGGCCGCAGCGTTTTCCCAAAGAAGAAAAATACTGCGTACAAACTTATCCGCCTTTGCAGATCGACTCTCTTTATCCGAATCGGAGTTAAAGGCGCGTGCCCAGGATATTCCGGTGGAGCGCTATATTGAGTGGGCCAAAACTTTAGCCCATTAACCGCTCAGTATTACTTGTAGGCGGCGGGATCAATCACCCGCATTTCAGCTTCAATCCACTTTTCCACTTCTTGATGCAGTTGCCCGCCAGTTTTTCCAGCAGAAGTAATGGCGGGGCCGATTGAGAAGATGACTGTTCCAGGCTGCTTTAGGAAGCTATTCTTAGGCCAGCAACGACCTGCGTTGTGGGCAATTGGGATTACTAAGGCTTCAGTAGCGCTGGCAAGCCTTGCACCACCCTTGCTATAGGGCTTATGTGATCCAGTAGGTGTTCTAGTGCCTTCTGGAAATAACAAAATCCACTTACCTTCACTCAAACGTTTTTTTCCTTGTCCAACAACGGAGAGTGCAGCAGTTTCTTTGCTATTGCGATTAATGTGAATCATCTTGAGCAAAGCCAAAGCCCAGCCAAAGAAAGGAATCCAAAGCAACTCTCTTTTAAAAACGAAGCAGACTTGCTTAGGAAGCTTGGCAATATAAAAAATGGTTTCGTAGGCAGATTGATGTTTACTCAACACAACAACCGGTTTATCCAAAACCGCCATCATGTTTTCCATGCCCCGAATCTCGTAATGGATACCACAGAGGGGTTGCAAGATCCAGATCACCACCTTATTCCAGAGTCCGATAAAGCGATAGCGATTCTCAGGATTTAAGAAAGGAAAAACGAGAATGCAGAGCACTGACCAGATCGGCGTGAATATCAGCAGGAAGATCGTAAATAGGGCTGAGCGAATAAAAATCATATTTCTATTAAACCTTATCTTGCAGGAGTGTGGTCGCAAATGCCATCAAATCTGCATGAATTTGTGTCCCCTCAGGGAGGCCACCCTTTGCCAAAGTTTTATTGCCTTTGCCGGTTAAGACTAAATGCGGGCTAGCACCCAAAGCAATGCCCGCTTGAAGGTCACGTAAGGAATCACCAACAATCGGCACCCCTAATAAGGGTGTAGCGCTCTGATTTTTTTTATAACGAAGTGCGATCTCTTTCATCATTCCCGGCAAAGGCTTGCGACAATCGCATGCATTGGCATCGGTATGTGGACAAAAGAAAATGCTATCGATATGACCACCCAAGGGTTTGAGTAGCTTATCCATCTTGCCATGCATCGCATGGAGATCATTGATATTGAAATAACCCCTTGCCAAGCCAGACTGATTCGTCGCTACAGCAATTTGGTAGCCGGCTTGATTGAGTAGTGCAATTGCCTCAAGACTGCCTGGCAAAGGAATCCACTCATCACTCGACTTCACATAATCATCTCGATCTTCATTGATCACGCCATCGCGATCCAGAATGATGAGTTTAGAAGAGCTGATGCTCATGCTAATTTGCCGAGATCGGCAATGAGATTCATTTTCTGGTGAAGTTGTTGCAGGAGAGCCAAGCGGTTATCACGCAGCTCTGGATTTGGATCCATCACCATCACATCGGCAAAGAATTGATCAATTGGGGCGCTGAGAGCTACGAGTGCCTTCAATAGATCTACGAACTGACGCTGCTCATAGGCGGCGCTCAGTGTTGGGGTGAGTTTCTCAAGCGCCTGATGGAGCGCGATTTCAGCGGGAACCTGCAAGAGCTTGCTTGAGCAAGCCGCCGGAATAGCGCCTACATTCTTTTTGAGGATATTACTGATGCGTTTATTGGCAGCAGCTAGTTGAGTAGCTTCCGCCAAGGCGTTAAATTCACGCAATGCAGCTAAGCGATCGATTAAATCATTGAGTTGAGCAGGTGACTGACTTAATACAGCATCAATCTCTTCAGTCGTGAATGGCTTGCCTGCAACTGCTTGGTCGCGTAAGTAGGCACGCAGACGATCAATGATGAAAGCGTAAATATCTTCTGCTTTAGCTTTTTCTTGTACGTCTTTTTGTGAAAATTGTTTGCGAGCCAACTCAATTAAGTCGGGCAGACTTAGGCTCAGGTTCTTCTCTAGCAAGAGACGGCAAACACCTAAAGCGTGACGACGCAGGGCATATGGATCCTTGTCACCTGTCGGTGCAAGACCAACACCCCAAATGCCGACCAATGTTTCTAGCTTGTCCGCAATAGCGAGGATGGTGCCGATTTGAGTTTGTGGCAATGCATCACCAGCAAAGCGGGGCATGTAGTGTTCGCTGCAAGCGGACGCGACTTCGGCATTTTCGCCATCATGCGTTGCATAGTAGCGACCCATGATGCCTTGGAGCTCTGGGAACTCGCCAACCATATCGGTTAGTAAATCAGTTTTAGCAATTTCAGCGGCGCGACTAGCTAGCGTCTCGTCAGCTGATAAGGCTTTGGCAATACCTACTGCAATTCCTTGAACACGCTTAGTGCGATCCAATTGATTGCCAAGCTGGTTGTGATAAACCACTTTTCCAAGATCAGCTACTCGGGATGCTAACGGGCGCTTTTGATCTTGCTGGAAGAAAAAGCGCGCATCGGATAGACGCGGGCGCACTACACGTTCGTTACCAGAAATAATCGCTTCTGGCTTATCAGTCTCGATATTGGAAACAATGAGGAAGCGATTGCGTAACTTGCCTTGCTTATCAGTCAATGCAAAGTATTTTTGATTAGTCTGCATTGTCAGGATCAAGCACTCTTGAGGAACCCCCAAGAACTCTTGATCAAAATGACATTCATAAATTGCTGGCCACTCAACCAGAGCAGTTACTTCATCCAATAGGCTATCTGGCATCAACACTAAATCAGCACCAGCAGCTTTTAATAATGCAGATTCGATAAATGTACGACGCTTATCAAAGCTTGGTAATACTTTGGCTTTAGTGCTGAGATCGGATTCATACTGATCTGCGGAGGCGATCGTAATAAGGCCTGGAGCTAAAAAGCGATGACCTTCAGTTTGATTGGCCGCATCTATTCCTAGTGCGCTGATATTAAGGACTTGTTTGCCATGCAGGGCAATGATGCGATGTGCAGGACGAGCAAACTCAACGTCTGCCAGTTCACCATTTTTCTGTAGCACTTGATAGTGCATCATTTTGGCGATAGGCAATTTGCTGAGTGTTTGCTCAAGTGCTTGTTGGGCGGTTTGCTCTAATGCTGCGCCTTTAGCAACGACATTGAGATACAGTGCCTCATTTTTTCCTTCGCCTGATTTTTCTAGGGTGGAGAGATCAATATCAGCGTAACCCAAAGAGGCTAATTTCTTTTGAAGTGGCGCAGTAGGTTTGTCTGCTGCATCAAAAGCAATGCTGGTCGGCAGTAATTTTTCGCGTACTGGATAGTCTGGCGCTTGACTCAAGACATGAGTAATCTGAACAGCAAGGCGACGCGGTGTTGCGTAGCCAGTGGCAACGGAATTTTCACTCAAGAGGCCAGCGGACTTCAGTGTGGAATAAATGCCCTCACTAAAGGCATCACCTAGGCGGCGTAAGGATTTTGGTGGAAGCTCTTCGGTAAACACTTCAATCAGGAGATTGTCTGATTGAGAAAGGGAATTCGGTGTACTCATAATTAGATCGAGCTGATTAGGCTTTGGATTGACGTTGGCACATCGGGAAACCCAACTTCTCACGAGACTCAAAGTAAGCCTGCGCCACTGCACGAGATAGATTGCGGATGCGTCCGATATAGGCGGCACGCTCAGTCACTGAAATAGCACCGCGCGCATCTAGTAAGTTAAAGGTGTGCCCAGCCTTGAGCACCATTTCATAGGCGGGTAAGGCTAATGGCACCTCCATCAAGCGTTTGGCCTCACTCTCATAATTGGTGAAGTTTGCAAACAAGAGGTCGGTATTGGAGTGTTCGAAGTTGTAGCAAGATTGCTCTACTTCATTCTGGTGATACACATCACCATAAGAGATGCCATCGGCCCAAACGAGGTCATATACGTTGGAGCAATTTTGGATGTACATCGCCAAACGCTCGATACCGTAGGTGATTTCGCCTAAAACAGGTTTGCAATCAATGCCGCCCACTTGCTGGAAATAGGTGAACTGAGTGACTTCCATGCCGTTCAGCCACACTTCCCAGCCCAAGCCCCAGGCACCGAGGGTTGGGTTCTCCCAATCGTCCTCAACAAAGCGGACATCGTTTTTTTGAAGATCAAGACCTAAAGCAGCTAGGGAGCCCAAGTAGAGCTCAAGAATATTTTCTGGTGCAGGTTTAAGCACTACCTGGTACTGGTAGTAGTGCTGCAAACGGTTTGGATTTTCTCCGTAGCGACCATCTTTTGGTCTACGTGAAGGTTGGACGTAAGCCGCTTTCCATGGCTCAGGGCCAATGGCCCTCAAGAAAGTGGCTGTATGAGATGTACCGGCACCGACCTCAAGGTCAATAGGTTGCAATAGGGCGCAACCTTGTTGGTCCCAGTAATCTTGGAGTTTGAGAATGATTTGCTGAAAAGTAAGCATGATTTACCTGGCTAAGCCTTTGATTTTACATGGCTAAGCAGGTGAACTATGAAATCGCGATTAGTTTCGTTTATGGCGAATCAGGCCCAGGATGAGCAAGAGGCAAGAAAGGCTCAAAATGGGGGCATTTCCCCAAATGACATAAGGGGTTTTGCCTGAGTAGGCTTGAATCTTCAGGCTGAGCACGCCTTGGGTAAATTCACCAAGCTGAGATAGCACTTTCCCGTCTGGGCCAAGGGCTGCCGTAATACCAGTATTTGTAGCTCGCAGCGCTGGGAGGCCAGTCTCCAGGGAGCGTAACTGGGACAGCCTTAATTGCTGTGCTGGCGCTTGAGAATCCCCAAACCAGGCCAGATTAGTCATATTGATCAACAAGTTAACGGGTTTACTGCTGTGATGAATTCGGGACGCTAGCTCCCCGCCAAATACGTCCTCATAGCAAATCGTGATGGCTGCATGAATTGATTCTTTGCCAGATCGAATAATGCTGAAGGGGGCCTGATCTAATGTGCCACGTGCAAAGTCGCTCATAGGAACATGAAATGCATTCACAAACCATTGAAAGCCGGGCGGAATAAATTCACCAAAGGGTACCAAGTGGGATTTGTCATATTGATAACTTGGAGCGTTTGGAGAAAGTCCAAGAGCCCGGTTGGTGTATTTCACACCAGTAGAGCCACCAGTCTCTCCAATCAAGCCAAGCAAAACATTGCTGGAGGTATTGGTAGAAAACTGTTGGAGTGATCCTAATAAGCCTGCAGGTAGGTTACTTTGTGGCCAAGGATATGCAGTCTCTGGAGTAATGATGAGATCAGCTGCTTGGCTTTCGATGGCATTGGTATAAAAACTAAACTGGTCTTCAATGGATTTGGGGTTGAACTTGAGGCTTTGCTCAAAATTACCTTGAATTAAACGAACACTGAGCGGCTCGCCAATTGGGTTTGTGAAGGTCCAGAAGCTCGCGAGTTGTGCAAGTGCGATCGTAGAAATAATGCAAGCACTGCTAAAGAATATATTTTTCTTTAATTGACTGAACTCCCAAGAGACCCATACCACTAAAAATGTGCAGGCTAGGCCACCCAAGAATGGCGCAACAGGCGCGAAGGGGCCGTTGAATTGTGCTTCAGCAAGCCCCATCCAAGGAAAGCCAGTTAAGACTACGCTACGTAAGTATTCAATGAGCACCCAAGATGCTGCTAGTACCAAGCCTGTTAAGTACTTGCGTTTAGGTAAACAGAGGATGAGGGTGGCGACTGAAAAATAGATAGCCAAAAAGGCAGATAAGAGCAGGACGGCAAACCCAGAAAGAGCTGCATGCATACCACCAACATCATGCAGGCTAATGTAGATCCACCATAAGCCCAGAACAAAGTAGCCTAGACCAAAGGCCATTCCAGAGGTAAATTGATTTTTAATGGATGGTCTTGCTTGCTGACTCATCCGCCACCAAATCAAACTCAGAATGGGGATTTGTATCCAGCCACCATAAGTGAGCTCAGCAGCAGCGGCTAGCAAGACTCCCAGAAAAAATAGCAGCAATACATTGATGCCATTACCAAACCTGGTTGATTGCTGATCAATCAAATTAATTCTCAGGGAAGTTTTTTAGGAAGTTGTCGTGCGAGCAGAATATGGATCTGTCTTGGGTCAGCGCGCTGAACCTCAAATTCAATTCCGTCGATCTCAATAACTTCACCCATCTTTGGTACTCGACCAAGATGTTGAATGACTAAGCCAGCAACAGTCTCAATATCTTCATCGTGGAATTGAGTGCCTAGAGCCTCATTAAATTGTGCTAGCTCTGTAATACCCTTAACTCGAATATCGCCATTATCTAAAGAGATCAGGTTGTCTGCCTCTTCATCAATATCATGCTCATCTTCAATATCACCAACAATTTGTTCCAGCACGTCTTCAATCGTAATCACACCAGCAACACCACTGTATTCATCTACAACGATTGCCAGGTGATTGCGGTTATCTTTGAAGTCACGCAGCAAAACGCTTAAACGTTTAGATTCTGGAATGAAAACTGCAGGGCGGAGCCAATCACGTACCTGAAAATCTTTTTCAGAGGAGTGACGCAATAAGTCTTTTGCTAGCAAGGTGCCAATGACATTGTCGCGGCTACCTTCAAACACAGGAAAGCGTGAGTGAGCGGCAGTAATCACGTTTTGGATAATTTCAGGTAGAGATTGATTGATATCAATCCAATCAATCTGGGCTCTAGGAATCAAAATATCACGAGCACATAGCTGGCCCACCTGAAATACGCCCTCAATCATGGAGAGAGCATCTGCATCAATTAAGCCCTCGGTCTGCGCTTCTCTGAGGGTCTCAATGAGTTCTTGGCGACGTTCTGCTGGGCTGGTTGGTTGTGGCGTTAAAAAATCGGCCAATCGTTCTAAAAGGGATTTATTGGGGTCAGGCATGTAATAAGAATATCGTAAAAATATGTAAATTCAGTGAAGAGGGCGTTAAGAATGCTTTAAATGGGTGCGTAAGGATTTGTAAAACCCAGTGATTTGAGAATCGCAATTTCTTTACCTTCCATTTTGCGTGCTTCAGCATTGCTCTCATGGTCAAGGCCTTGGGCATGTAAGCAACCATGAATGATGAGGTGAGCTAAGTGAGCCTTAGTAGTTTTAGCTTGCTCCCTTGCCTCCTTTTGAACTACGGGAAGGCAAAAAATAATATCAGTAGCCAATGTCGTTTTAGTTAGCTCATATGGAAAGGTGAGTACGTTGGTTGCGTAATCTTTGTTCCGAAAAGCAAAATTCAACTTTTTACCCTCAGCGGCATTGACGAAGCGCAAGGTGACAAGGCCGTTGAGGAGGGTGCTTGCTTTCACCCATTTTTTCATTGCTGCTAAAGAGGCAATCGCTAGCACTTTATCTTCAATGGCATCACTAGCAAATTGAATATCAATTTCCAATTTAGAGGAAGTCGCTTGCTTGATTGCCATCTTAGTGGGTATGGGTTGAAGTGAGTTCGCCAATAAGCTCACCTCGGAGGGTGTAATTGAGCACTTCAGTAATGCGTATGTCTACTATTTCACCTATGAGGGATTCAATATCTTCATTTGGTGCAGCAAAATGAATTACGCGATTGTTAGCGGCGCGACCTTGTAGATTGACACCGTCTTTTGCTAGGCCTTCAACGAGTACTCGCTCAGTATTACCCAACATGTTTTTACTAATTTGATTTGCTTGTGACTCCAGTAGGGCAAGCAATGTTTGTAGCCGCTTAAGTTTGACCTCATAAGGAGTGTCGTCACTCAAATTGGCAGCAGGTGTACCGGGACGTGCGCTGAAGATAAAGCAAAAGCTGTTATCAAAATTAAGCTCTTCAACCATCTTAAGTAGCTTTGCAAAATCCTCATCGGTCTCGCCTGGAAAGCCCACAATGAAGTCGCTAGAGAGCGTCAAGTCAGACCTCACAACGCGCATCTTACGAATAATGCTCTTGTATTCCAGGGCGGTATAACCCCGTTTCATGGCGGATAAAACCGAGTCGGATGCGTGCTGTACTGGAAGATGTAAATGACTTACCAACTTGGGAACTTTGGCGTAGACATCAATTAAGCGCTGAGTAAATTCTTTGGGATGACTAGTCGTGAAGCGAATTCTTTCGACGCCTGGAATTTCTGCAACATATTCAATCAAGAGTGCAAAGTCTGCGATTTCTTCTGTATCACCCATTTTGCCTAAATAGGCATTGACGTTTTGACCGAGCAGCACAATTTCTTTAACGCCTTGCGCAGCTAGGCCTGCTACTTCAGTTAATACATCATCAAATGGGCGTGATACTTCTTCACCACGAGTGTAAGGAACTACGCAATAGCTGCAATACTTTGAGCAACCTTCCATGATGGAGACATAAGCAGAGCCACGAGTTTGTCGCGAGGCAGGTAGGCGGTCAAACTTCTCTATTTCTGGAAAAGAAATATCTACTTGAGATCTACCGGTTTCGCGACGTTGAGCGATCAGATCAGATAAGCGATGTAAGGTTTGTGGGCCAAAGACGACATCAACATAAGGCGCCCTGCTAATAATTTGTTGACCTTCCTGACTGGCGACGCAACCTCCAACACCAATTAATAAATTGGGTTTGGTTTTCTTGAGTTCACGTAAGCGACCTAAATCGGAAAATACCTTATCTTCCGCTTTTTCACGAATAGAGCAGGTGTTCAGTAGAACAACATCTGCATCTTCAGGCGTGTCAGTCATAACCATGCCCTCATCGGCATGCAGGAGGTCGGCCATCTTGCCCGAGTCATACTCGTTCATCTGACAGCCGAAGGTTTTGATATAGAGCTTTTTCATATGCCGTTCTCAGGTTTATAACTGGGGGCCAAGCTCAAATTTTACAAAAAACAAATTACAGCAAGCGCAGAGCCAAAATAGCAACAATCGTTGGAGGTAGTGCGCCTAGGAACAGATACAGTGCAGAAACCGCGCCATTCGGGAAATGGCTGCGTAAGATTGCCAAACCAGCTGGGTTAGGTGCATTAGCAATAACGGTTAAACCGCCACCAGCAACTGCGCCACCCACCAAAGCTAATTTGAATTCTGCAGACGTGCCGGTTACTAGAGAGCCAAGGTAAGTTAGTGCTGCATTATCAGTAATCGCAGTAAGTGCTGTCGCTCCGTAGAAGACTGCTGTTGGACTCATCTTCTCCAGGAGTGGTTGCAACCACCAGCCTTGCAGGGCGCCTAAGACCACCAAGCCGGCAAGGAAGAATCCAACCAATAATGCCTCACGCAAAATCAATGGGCTTTGATGTTTTGGATAAGCAGTGGTGTAGCCAATAAAGAATAACAAGAGCCACATGAAAATAACTGGGTCATGTGCGAAGTAAACAATGCCCGCTAAAAACAGCAAATGAACTGAAGTAACGGTGAACGGAATTTTTTCAGGAATCTTTTTCTCTTCTGGTTCAACGAGCTGGCGGTGGAACAACAATGTCAGGATCAGTGAGTTGATGAAGATCGCCGCACTACACGCTAAGCCAAAGTTGAAGAACATGAAACTGCTGGACCAACCCCAAGTAGAAGCCACCATCAGTACGGGCGGCGCAGCAAAATTGGTCAATGTACCGCCAATCGAAACGTTGACGAAAAGTACCCCTAAAGTTCCAAACAGCAAGGGGGTAGAGCATTTATGTTTGTAAACCAGATCGCGTAATAAGAATGCCGCAAGCGTCATTGCTGCTGGTTCGGTAATAAATGAACCAAGTAACGGAGTAAGGGATAAGGTGAGGAAATACAGCATTGGCGCTTCGCGTGTTCGCAAGGCGACATGTAAAAATTTTCCTAGACTATAGAGAAGGTGGGTTGCAAAAGTCAGAATCGGTTTGCTACCCGCAGCCACCATGATGGCAAATACAAAAAGCGGCTCTGTGAAATTACGCTTGCTTGCGTATTCTCTGGCGCTATCAAGACCAGTTGCAAAGCCAATGTAAATTAACAGCACTGCTGCCCAGAAACCAAAAACAATCTCTACTTCGCCAAGTAGATGCCATAAGCCAGAATGCAGGCGAGACTTTTTGGCTAGAGTTTCAAAATAGGAGGTGCTAAAGGTGTGCAGTACCGCTATCGCGAAAATAATACTGGCACCGAGTTCTGTAGGGGTAAAGTTCATGGGAAGATATTATCAGACTGTAGTTTTAACTAATTCGATTTTGTTTGACTGCCATTAATCGCTATCTATATTGGGGTAAATATGAGTTTAATTCTGGGGTATGAGGATTTAATTGCCAACGCAATGGCTCAGATTGAAACGGTGCCCTTGGATCAGGCCAAAACCCTGCTTGATGATGAAAACACGGTTTTTATTGATATTCGGGATGTTCGGGAGTTAGAGCGCGAAGGCATGATTCCTGGTGCTTTTCATGCTCCTCGGGGCATGCTGGAGTTTTGGGTGGATCCTAAAAGCCCCTATTTCAAGCCGGTTTTTGGTGAGGGTAAGCGTTTAGTGCTTTATTGCGCCTCGGCCTGGAGATCTTCCTTGGCCACCGAAACCCTTCAAAAAATGGGAGTTCCCTGTGTTTGCCACTTGGAGGGCGGTTTTAGCGCCTGGAAAAAGGCGGGGCTCCCCGTGGCAGAAAAGCACCCAAAACCCCATTCAGGCTAACCCTTCCTCATTTTTGAGCCTTGAAATGCTAGATTTTGACCCCATCTAGGGTCAATCTAGTTGATTGGTATTCATTAAGGGGGTAGCTACATGACTGTTGCTAGTAAAGAGACTTTAGGCTTTCAGGCCGAAGTAAAGCAATTATTGCAGTTGATGATTCATTCCTTGTACTCCAACAAGGAAATTTTTCTTCGTGAGTTAATTTCTAATGCGTCTGATGCTTCAGACAAGCTCCGCTTTGAGGGGATAGAGCATCCAGATTGGTATGGTGATGATCCTGATTTAAAGATCAAGGTCAGTTTTGATAAGGCCGCTAGATCCGTCACCATTTCTGATAATGGCATTGGCATGAGTCGAGATGAGGTGATTGCCAATTTAGGAACGATCGCTCGTTCCGGAACAAAAGAGTTTTTCTCAAAACTCTCTGGTGATCAGCAGAAAGATGCAGCCTTGATTGGTCAGTTTGGCGTTGGTTTTTATTCGGCATTTATTGTTGCTGATCGCATTACCGTGGAAACTCGTCGAGCTGGTTTGCCAGCAGCCGATGGCGTGCGTTGGGAGTCTGATGGCTCGGGTGAATTCACTGTAGAGAGCATCGATCGCCCACAACGCGGCACATCCATCACCATGCATTTGCGCGAAGACGAAGATGACTTCCTTTCTACGCACAAGCTGAAGTCAATTATTCGCAAATATTCCGATCACATCTCGCTACCTATTCAGATGAATAAAGAAGAGTGGGATGCTGATAAAAAAGAGCAGGTCATAAAGGATGAGCTCGAGAGCATTAATCAGTCCAGCGCTTTATGGGCGCGCTCCAAATCAGAAATTACCGAGGAGCAATACAACGAGTTCTATAAGCACTTATCCCATGATTATGAAAACCCACTCTGCTATTCATTAAATCGGGTAGAGGGTCGCAGCGAATTTACACAACTGTTATATGTTCCAGCGCGAGCACCATTTGATTTATGGGATCGAAATAAACGTGGTGGGATCAAGTTGTATGTCAAGCGAGTATTCATCATGGATGATGCAGAGCAATTGATGCCTATGTATCTACGTTTTGTTACAGGCGTGATTGACTCAACAGATTTGCCATTGAATGTGTCTCGTGAAATTCTGCAAGAGTCGCGTGATGTCAAGGTTATTCGGGAGAGCTCTACTAAGCGTGTGCTGAGCATGCTTGAGGAGCTGGCTAATAGCGATGATGAGACCAAGAAAGAAAAGTACCGCACCTTCTGGGCGCAGTTTGGGCAGGTTCTGAAGGAGGGTGTTGGCGAAGATCAAGCAAACCAAGAGCGCATTTTGAAGCTCTTGCGTTTTGCAAGTACGCACTCTGATTCAGCTGAGCAGACAGTTTCTTTGGCGGACTACATTTCTAGAATGAAAGAAGGTCAGGACAAAATTTATTACGTCACTGGCGATTCATTTAACGCTGCAAAAAATAGTCCGCATCTAGAAATCTTCCGCAAGAAGGGTGTTGAAGTGCTTCTGCTGTCCGATCGCGTGGATGAGTGGATGCTTTCTTTCTTTACAGAGTTTGATGGCAAGCAGATGACTTCAGTTGCCAAGGGTGGACTTGATCTTGGCGATCTTAGTGATGAGAAAGAAAAGAAAGAGCATGAAGAAACTGAAAAGAATTTCAAGGATCTGCTCGATCGTATGAAAGCTGCCTTGGAAGACAAGGTGAAGGATGTGCGCGTTACTTTCCGTTTGACTGACTCTCCAGCATGTTTAGTTTCTGATGAGAATGAGCTATCTGGTAATTTATTGCGGATGCTCAAGGCTGCAGGCCAACAAGCGCCCGACATGAAGCCGATTTTGGAAATTAATCCTGAGCATCCACTGCTACTGAAGCTCAAGTCAGATGACAAACAGTTTGATGAGTGGACTGAGGTGCTTTTTGATCAAGCGCTCTTGGCAGAAGGTGGTCAGTTAAGTGATCCTGCTGCTTATGTAAAGCGGATTAATCAATTGCTTTTAAGTTAAGACTGCAACTGAGGTATTAAAAGAAAAACCCGACTTGCAATTAACAAGTCGGGTTTTTTGTTGACTACTTTAAATCTACAGCACTACCGATACAGGTAATGGCAGATTAGTTCGGTGCTTTAGCTGGTTGATTATTTTTGCCAGCGTTGTAACCAGAGTTGTACTCAGATGCTTGCTCTTTTTTGTAGGCATCGTATACATAGCCAGATGCTGCACCAACTGCCGCGCCACCAACTGCACCCCAGATTGGGTTGCCGTGAAAAATGGCTGTACCAACTGCACCTGCAGCTGCGCCGATACCAGCGCCAGATAAGGTGCGTTGTTCTGTATTGCTCATGTTGGAGCAACCTGCGATTGCTAGGGTTGCAGCAGTAATAGCGATAATTTTTTTCATATCAACTGTTCCTTATGTCTATAGATTAAATATGCTGAGTGGCTTGGATTATTTTCTGGCGCAAGGAAAACGTGCCGCCAAGAAGCCCAAGAAAACACCAGCTGCTGGCTTGTCTGCAGTTTGTTGATTGGCGTCAGCAAACTTTACAAACTCACCAATAACTTCATCACGGGCCGGAGCAGGTTGCTTAACGCAAATGTAAGGCTTGGCACGTTGTGGGTGACGTGTGGCTAAGTAAGTGTCATAAATAGCTGTGGTGTAACCAATGCAAAAGCTACGGGATTCTGGGCTGGCTGGTAATTTGCAGACTTTTGCCAGCTCTTGCGTACTCAGAACAGGAATTTTTTCCTGCGCTTGTGCCAAGCCAGAAAAAGCAGCCAAAATAGCCAAAATTGATAAAACTTTTTTCATGGGTTCTCCCTCGGGTGTATATATTTCGATCATAAACCATATTGATGCCCATAAATTGCACTAAATGGGTGCAACACCAGAAAAAATTGCCTTATGCATTCCCCATAATGATGCACAAAATATCTGGGAGGTACTTCAATGGAAGTCTTGAAATCAGGCAGTGATGTCTTATTTATATTGCTCGGCGCCATTATGGTTTTGGCAATGCATGCAGGGTTTGCTTTTTTAGAGCTCGGCACGGTTCGCAAAAAGAACCAAGTCAATGCTTTAGTCAAAATCTTGGTCGACTTTGCTGTTTCGACAATCGCTTATTTCTTTATTGGCTACAGCATTGCTTATGGCGTGAACTTTTTCTCAGGGGCAGAATTATTGGCCGAGAAAAATGGCTATGAGCTAGTCAAATTCTTTTTCTTATTGACCTTTGCTGCTGCAATTCCAGCCATTATTTCTGGCGGTATTGCAGAGCGCGCTAAATTTAATCCGCAATTAATTGCAACCTTTGTCTTGGTGGGCTTTGTCTATCCCTTCTTTGAAGGAATCGCATGGAATCAGCACTACGGCATTCAGGCCTGGATTAAAGGGCTGACTGGCGAAGAGTTTCATGACTTTGCGGGCTCGATCGTGGTTCATGCAGTAGGAGGATGGATTGCATTGCCGGCCATTATTTTGCTGGGCGCACGACGTGGCCGTTACACCAAAGAAGGTCATATTGCCGCACACCCACCATCAAGCATTCCATTCTTGGCTTTGGGCGCTTGGATTTTGGCAGTGGGTTGGTTTGGCTTTAATGTAATGAGTGCGCAGACCATTGATAAGGTCAGCGGCTTAGTCGCCATGAACTCTTTGATGGCAATGGTTGGCGGGACTTTGGCTGCATGGGTGATTGGTCGCAATGACCCTGGCTTTACTTACAACGGCCCTTTGGCTGGTTTGGTAGCTGTCTGCGCTGGATCAGACTTAATGCATCCATTAGGCGCATTAGTCGTGGGCTTAATTGCTGGCGGCCTATTTGTATATATGTTTACCTTAGTGCAAAACCGCTGGAAGATTGACGATGTATTGGGCGTTTGGCCATTACACGGCTTATGCGGTTTGTGGGGCGGTTTAGCCGCAGGTATTTTTGGAAGTAAAGCGCTTGGCGGCATGGGTGGGGTCACTTTCTTAGGGCAGCTCATCGGCAGCCTTTTAGGAGTTGGGATTGCTTTGGTAGGGGGTATCGTGGTTTACGGCCTCTTGAAAGCATTCTTGGGCATCCGTATGTCGCATGAAGAAGAGTATGACGGTGCTGATTTGAGTATTCACCGCATTTCTTCCACTCCAGACCGCGAGCCTAACTGGTAGGCTTTCATAAATATAGTCATTACCTATAATGGGTCATGGCTATATTTGAACTAGACGGAAATGCTCCCCAGTTAGCTGAGGGGGCTTGGGTTGCCGAGAGCGCTGAAGTAATTGGCATGGTTGAGCTCCAAAAAAATGCGAGCGTTTGGCCTCAGGTAGTAGTACGCGGGGACAACGACCATATTCAGATTGGTGAGGGAAGTAATGTGCAAGATGCTTCTGTCTTGCATACTGACCCTGGCTATCCCTTAGTCATTGGCAAACACGTGACTGTTGGTCACAAAGTGATGTTGCATGGTTGCCAGATTGGTGACGGTAGTTTGATTGGTATTGGTGCAGTTATTTTGAATGGCGCCAAAATTGGTAAAAACTGTCTTGTAGGTGCAGGCGCTTTAATCACAGAAGGAAAAGAGTTTCCGGATGGCTCCATGATTTTGGGCACGCCAGCGAAAGTTGTTAAATTGCTTAGCCCCGAACAAATTGCTGGCATTAATGACATCGCGGGACGCTATGTTCAGAATGCGCTTCGTTATCAAGCGACACTACGCAAGATTGCATAATTAAGACTTACCCGTGATCTACGTCTTCAACGTTCTCTTTCCTGTTTTTGCGCTGATCTTATTAGGCTACTTCAGTGGCAAAAGTGGTAAGTTGGGCGCTAATGCATCTATTGAACTCAATCGATTTGTTATCTGGCTTGCGCTCCCTGCCCAACTCTTTAACTTCGCAGCCAATAGTGGCTGGGAGACGCTCTGGCAGCCTGGATTTATTGCCGCCTTTTTAATCAGTGCCTTAATTGTCTTTGTTCTCGTTCTGATCTTCTATTGGTATCAAGGGCGTGACTTAGCAGCAGCAAGCTTTGCTGGTTTGAGCGCCTCTTATTCGAATACCGGCTACATGGGTATTCCGTTATGTCTACTCGCGCTTGGTCAAGATGGCCTAGCACCAGCCATCATTGCTACATTCCTGGTGTTTATTCTGTTTGCATTGGCGACGATTCTGATTGAGATCGATATGTTGTCGCATAAAAAGTCCCATGAAATAGTTTGGAGTGTGCTGAAGTCCTTGGCCTCCAATCCACTTTTAGTGTCACCCGTATTAGGTCTAGCATGGTCTGCTTCTGGTTGGGTAATTTACGACCCATTGGCACAAGTGATTTCATTTTTGGCTGCAGCAGCAACACCTTGCGCGTTGGTATCAATCGGATTATTTCTGATTCGTAAAGATGAAAATGCTTCGAGCAAGGTGTGGGGCATTAGCTTTGGCAAGCTGATTATTCAGCCAATCATTGCCTGGTTAATTGCTGGCCCTCTTCTGGAATTGCCTACGCTATGGGTCAATGCGGCAGTGATCTTAGCGGCCATGCCAACTGGCACAGGGCCATACATGCTGGCTCAATACTATATGGCGGATGGTAGAGTCATTTCTCGAGTGGTGCTGGTAACTACTGTTGGATCACTACTGACACTCTCACTATTCCTTTGGTGGAATAGAGGGATTTAATCCCTCTGCATCAATTTGTTTTTCCCAGGCAGCATCAATGAAAGCAGGCAAGGTCATGCATTCATTAAATATCTTCATGAGTGTCGGGTAGGCCTTCATATCCATCTTCGCACTGAGCGCATTAAATATTTGCGGCACTAAACAAATATCGACAAGACCCGGCATATCTCCATAAGCAAAGCGACCCACCCTAGCGTTTTTAGTTAATTGTTTCTCTAGGTTCTCTAAACCCAGCATCATCCAATGCTGGCTCCAAGCATCTTTGTTCTCTGCACTCACACCCAGGTTTTTCATTAAGTAGCGCAGCACCCGCAAATTACCAATGGGATGAACATCGATAGCAATATCCATTGCTAAAGCGCGCACCCAAGCCCGATCAATTGCACTCTTTGGGAGTAGTGGAGGGTTGGGGTGCGTTTCCTCCAGATACTCAATGATGGCGAGTGATTGATGAATAGCATGATCACCTTCAATTAAAAGAGGTACTAAGCGAGTAGGATTTTTATCTGTGTATTCCGCACTAGTCTGTTCGCCACCATTCTTGAGAAGATGAATCGGAATGATTTGATGATCGACCCCTTTTAAATTGAGGGCAATGCGCACCCTAAAAGCTGCTGAGCTACGCCAAAAACTATAAAGTTGGGTTTTCATAAGAATTTCCTGTGATCGTAAGTCTCAGTATATTCAGGACTTCATTGCTCGTCACACCCGAGTGCTTTAGACTCAAGGTCATGGATCAAATTAATTTCTGGATTGGCATGATCGCCACAGTTGCCTTTGCTGTTACAGGGGTTTTAGCCATCTCTGATCGTGGCGTTGATTTATTTGGCGTCTTGGTTTTGGGCGTCATTACTGCAATTGGCGGCGGTACGATTCGCGACATGATTTTGGATGTCCCAGCTTTTTGGTCAATTTCGCAAATTTATATCTGGGTTGCTCTTGGTGCTTGTGTGTTGACGTTTGTGGCGGAATCGTTTTTTACACAACCGCAGATCTATCGGACGATGCTTTATATAGATGGTCTGGGCGCGGCTTTGTTTGGGATTCAAGGGGCGGATAAAGTCTGGAATCTTGGATTCGGTTTGCCGGTAGCGCCTGTCATATTGGGCGTGGTTACTGCTATTGGGGGCGGCCTATTACGAGATGTTCTAGCGGGCAGAAAAACCTTGCTGATGTCCCATGAGCTATATGCGATTCCCGTGACTATTGGATGCACTCTCTATGTGTTGGCGCTGAATTACTTGCCGCAATACACGCTAGAAGCTTCGGTAGTTTGCATGCTTGCTATATTCGGATTACGCGTAGCTGCCATTCATTGGGATCTACGCGTACCCAAATTATTTATTACTAATAAGCGCTAACTGCTCCATCGCTACGAGGGTCCCAGCCGCCGCGCAAGGTTCCGGAGGGCTCTCGAATAATGCAGCCCGCATGCCCTACGGTTTCATCAAAAGCATCTAGCATTTCAATTTCATGTCCAAGAGCATGGAGCTCTTTAGCGACCCATGGGTTAAAACGCGATTCGAGTTTTAAGCTATCACTGGTTTGCCCCCAGGTACGTCCCAGTAACCAGCGAGGACGACTAATTGCATCCTGAGGATCAAGTCCATAAGTAGCTGTGCGCGTAAAGACCGCACATTGTGTTTGGGGCTGTCCATCGCCTCCCATCGTTCCATAAACCATAGAACGTCCATCATTAAATAAAGCCATGGCTGGATTTAAGGTGTGGAACGGCTTGCGATAGGGCTCTAAGTGATTCAGTGTTTTAGGATCTAATGAAAAACTGCAGCCGCGATTTTGCCAATTGACACCGGATTTCGGTAACACAATTCCTGCACCAAATTCATGATAGATACTTTGAATAAAAGAAACGCAGTTGCCTTCACCATCGACAACGCCCATCCAAATCGTGTCAGCAGGACCCTTACCTTGACCCCAAGGCAATGCTCTTTCAGGGTCAATATTTTTAGCCAGTTTTTTTAAGAATGCTGGTGCCAAGAAAGACTGTGCGTGTTTAGTCATGTAAGCTGGATCCGTGACGTATCGATCCCTGACTTTAAAAGCCTGCTTAGTGGCCTCAACACAGTGGTGTACATACTCAGCACTGTCTACTTTGAAGCGCTTGAGATTGAGTTGATCTAAGATTCCCAAAATCATCAATGACACAACACCTTGAGTTGGTGGAGTCATGTTGTACACATTTCCGATGCTGTGCTTTAACTCCAGTGGATCAATTAATTTTGCGTGGTGACGATGAAGGTCACTCAGTCTGAGTGGGCTACCGAGTTCAGTCAGTTCTTTGGCTAATAACTCTGCTAAGTCTCCGCGGTAATAATCATCAGTTCCTTTGCGTGCAATTTGGCGCAAGGTCTTAGCAAGGCGATCTTGTTTAAAGATGCTGCCAACCGCAGGCGCTTGACCGTTGATTAAAAAGGTATTTGCGAAACCTGGAATATCAATGAGCTCTGCACGTTTTTTGTCAGTTAAGCTCGATTGACTGTAAGTAACTGGCACGCCAGCTTCTGCGTAGTAGATAGCATCAGCCAAGAGGCGGGAGAGTGGAAGCTTGCCGCGAAGACCTTGTTGAGAAAGTTTCTGAGCAGCACCCCAACCAGAAATAGTTCCAGCAACAGTATTGGCTGCAACAGCGCCTCTAAATGGAATCGCTTTAGTAATACCGCGCTCTGCGTACCAGTTTTTAGTGGCCAATCCTGCTGCAGCTCCACAGGCGTCAATGCCCCCCATTGCTTTTCCGGGTGAATGAACTACCCAGAATGAGTCTCCACCAATCGAATTCATATGGGGATAGACCACTGCAATCGTTGCTGCAGCAGCAATCATTGCTTCTAAAGCGTTACCACCCTCTTTAAGAACTCCTAAGGCTGACTCAGATGCTAGCGAGTGTGGCGCTACCGCCATTCCACGAATACCCCATTTTGGTTGCATTATTTGTATTTCTCCTATTGCAGTTATGAGTAATTAATTTAGTAAAGGTAGTTTAGATTCTTGCAGACACCAAATTGAAGCATGAAGTTCCATCATCCCAAAAAAAGTGCGCTTTATGCACTGCATTAGGGAATGTACTGACCTTGTCTTGATCAATATGCTCTACATTGACTCAGCAGGAAAAAACATGATTTGTTGCATTGCAATGCTGATAAGTCATTTCGGAAATCTTGATGTTCATCAACTTTTAACCATATGTGTGTAGTTAGTATTTTTTCAGGAGGAGTCAATTATGAAAACAAACCGTCGTAAGTTTCTCAGTGCAGGAATTGGTGCAGGTGTTGTTGGGGCTACCTTGGGCGCTCCATCCATCGTGCGAGCGCAATCATCACAAACTTTTAACTGGAAGATGACCAGCGCCTACCCAAAGGGTGCGCCGTTTTACATGGATGGACCTGGTAGCGCAACTGATTTAGCAAAACGCATTGGGGAGATGTCCAATGGCCGCTTAAAGATTCAAGTTTTTGGCGCTGGAGAATTGATTCCCGCATTTGAGGGTTTTGATGCTGTTCGATCTGGCACGGTTGAAATGAATCATGCTAATAGTTATTTCTGGACTGGCAAAACATTTGCAGCTCAGTACTTTACGGCTGTGCCATTCGGCCTAAATTTTCAAGGGATGAATGGTTGGCTATATGACGGTGGCGGTATTGATCTCTGGAATGAAACCTATGCACCTTTTGGCATGATTGCCATGCCTTGCGGTAACACCGGTGTGCAAATGACTGGTTGGTTTAAAAAGAAAATTAATAGCGTCGCAGACCTCAAGGGTCTAAAAATGCGTATCCCTGGACTTGCTGGTAAGGTCTATGCCAAGTTGGGTGTTGATGTAAAAGTATTGCCAGGCGGTGAGATTTTCCCGGCGCTTGAGCGTGGCGTGATTGATGCAGCTGAATTCGTTGGCCCATTTCAAGACCGTCGTCTTGGATTGCAAAAAGCAGCTAAGTTCTACTACACCACTGGTTGGCATGAGCCAGCAACTACTTCTGAGCTTTTGATTAATAAAGCAGCTTGGGAAAAGCTACCTAAAGATCTTCAAGCGGTTGTGCAAAATGCATCTGCAGCTTGTAATGTCATTGGTGAGGCATGGTGTCAGCGTAACAATGCCGAGGCAATGAAAGATTTGGTTGAGAAGCAAGGCGTTACTGCTCTGCAATTGCCAGATTCAGTAGTAGCTGCGATGCGCACTGAAACGAAGAAGATTTTGGACGAGTCTGCCGCTGCTGATCCTATGACTAAAAAAGTACATGATTCTTATTTTGCCTTTAAGCGCAATTACGATTCCTGGGCTTCTTACAGCGAGGCAACGTACCACAGCAAAGTTCGCGGTTGATTTTTGTTTTAATCATTTAAGTTAGGAATATCAGTGCATCCTTTGTTATTAAAAATCGCATTGCGTATCGAAGGCTTAATTGATTTCACTGGCAAGGCCACGTCTTACGTGGCCTTGGCCATTGTGGGATTAATAACAGTTAACGTTTTTTTACGCTACACCATGAGCATTGGTTCGGTGTGGGCACAAGAGCTTGAGTGGCATCTATTGGCGGCATTAATCTTATTCGGTATGAGTTATGCCTTGTTACGTGGGGATAATGTTCGGGTTGATTTGTTCTACGCCAATTACTCACCTAAGACAAAATATCGAGTAGACATTCTTTCAGCAGTGCTCACAATCATTGTGGCGCTGCTATTTATCTACTTGTCCTCATCATATGTTGTCCAGTCTTTCTCGATTGGAGAAATGTCGCCCGATCCAGGAGGTATTCCTTATCGCTGGATTGTGAAGGGATTAATTCCAATTGGCTTTGCTTTACTGGCTTTGCAAGGCGTCGGGGAGCTCTGTCGGGTGATTCTGAATGGCTATAGCACCAAAGGAGGTCAGCATGTTTGATATGCATGTGATGGCCATTCTGATGCTGATAGGCTTTTTCATTCTATTGATGATTGGTGTTCCAGTTGCTATTACTTTGGCGACAGTGGGGTTCGTATTTGGATTTTTAGGATTCGGAACCTCCTTGTTTAACTTATTGCCAGCAAGAGTGTTTGGCATTGTGGCGGGTTATCAATGGCTTGCAATTCCCTTGTTTATCTTTATGGGGATCATGCTGGAAAAATCCCGGCTCGCGGATGATTTGTTAGACGTGATTGGGCACATAGCTGGTGGTGTCAAGGGCGGCATGGCGGTCGGAATTATTTTGTTCGGGGCTTTGATGGGTGCTACCACCGGGATTGTTGGTGCTACTGTCATCACCTTGGGTCTGCTGACCCTGCCAACCTTAATACGACGTGGCTATAACAAGAGTATTGCCTGCGGTGCGATTTGTGCCTCTGGTACTTTGGGTCAAATTATTCCACCTAGTCTCATTTTAATTTTGCTCTCCGACATCATGCAGTTGTCGGTTGGTACTTTGTTTGCCGCTGCAGTAGGCCCTGGGTTGATTTTGGTGGTGGTTTATATAGTCTTCATTTTGATTTTAGGCTGGCTCAAACCTGATTTGATGCCGCCTATTCCTAAGGAAGAGCGCAGTCGTGTTTCTGGTAAAGAGCTATGGGTACGTTTTTGGAAAGTCGTGGTTCCACCAATTATGTTGGTAGTTGCTGTATTGGGCTCTATCGTTGGCGGTGTTGCTGCACCAACTGAAGCTGCAGCGATGGGTGCCGTCGGTTCAATTTTGGTAACTTTTTTATCTGGTCGCTTTAAGTGGGATATTTTGAAGCAAGTCGCAATAGATACCACCAAGATCAGTGCATTAATGATGTTTATTTTAATTTGTGCACAAGTCTTTGCTTTGTCCTTCAGGGGGCTTAATGGTGAGGAGCTCATCTCTGGGATGTTCGAGGTAATACCCGGCGGTATTAATAGCGATATTTGGTTCATGCTCTTGCTAATTTTTGTGCTCGGATTTTTTATTGAGTGGATTGAAATTAGTTACATTGCAGTACCATTATTTCTGCCTGTTCTCTTGGCGCAAGGTGCAGATCCTGTTTGGATTGCGATGATGATTACGGTTTGCCTACAATCATCATTCTTAACGCCGCCATTTGGTTGGGCACTTTTTTATCTCAAAGGAGTTGCCCCGCCTGAAGTAAAAATTAGGGACTTGTACATTGGTGTCTTGCCGTTCTTGTTTATGCAGGGTGTAGCATTGTTCTTAGTTTTCTACTACCCACAAATTTCACTTTGGTTGCCTAAAGCAATTGGTTGGTAGAAGAGTTGTTCATAAAAAAGAGGAGGCATTGCCTCCTCTTTTTTTTGTTCAAAATTTTTTATAACTTGATGAGGAGATACCCTAATTTGTATATTTGAAAGTAAATTTCCAAGGGATAATCTGCCCCTGAAAAAAATTATTAGGAATGTTGGAGATGTCACGATCAACTAAGGTCGCCCCCATGACTGCTGAGGAACGCAAAGTTATTTTTGCTTCGTCCTTGGGTACTGTTTTCGAATGGTATGACTTTTATTTATATGGCTCATTGGCTGCCATTATTGCTAAACAGTTTTTCTCAGGGCTAGACCAGGGTTCCGCTTTTATTTTTGCCTTGTTGGCTTTTGCTGCTGGCTTTATCGTCCGACCGTTTGGTGCTTTGGTATTTGGACGGCTCGGAGATCTGATTGGTCGTAAGTACACCTTCCTAGTCACCATTTTGTTAATGGGTGTCTCAACCTTTGTTGTTGGCATCTTGCCAAATTACGACTCGATTGGTGTTGCTGCCCCAGTCATCCTCATTGCATTGCGGATGCTACAGGGCCTGGCCTTGGGTGGTGAGTATGGCGGCGCTGCCACTTATGTTGCCGAGCATGCACCGCATGGTCGTCGCGGTGCATATACATCATGGATTCAGACGACGGCTACTTTGGGTTTGTTTTTATCTCTCCTGGTGATCTTGGGTGCTCGTGAGCTGACGGGTTCTGATTTTGAGGTTTGGGGTTGGCGTATTCCATTTGTCGTATCCATTGCATTGCTTGGCATATCGATTTGGATTCGTTTGTCCATGAATGAATCGCCTGCTTTCAAAAAAATGAAAGAGGAGGGCAAGCTATCTAAAGCGCCGCTGACCGAGTCGTTTGCCCGCTGGAAGAATTTGAAGATTGTTCTCTTGGCCTTATTTGGCTTGGTGGCTGGTCAAGCAGTGGTGTGGTACACAGGCCAGTTTTACGCTTTGTTCTACCTTACTCAGGTGCTCAAAGTAGACTCCACAACAGCTAATCTATTAATCGCTGCCGCCTTAATCATTGGTACACCGTTTTTTGTTGTTTTTGGAACCTTGTCGGACATGATTGGTCGCAAGGTCATCATCATGGGTGGACTGTTGCTCGCTGTAGTGACCTATATCCCAGGCACGCCAGTTTCTGTATTTAACGCATTAACCCACTTCGCAAATCCCGCCTTAGAAAAAGCGATGGTTGCTGCGCCAGCAACGATTACTGCTGATTTGAGTGAATGTAGTTTCCAGTTCAATCCAACTGGCACAGCTAAGTTTACGAGTTCATGTGACATTGCTAAGCAGGTTATGGCATCTTACTCTGCGAGCTACAAAACAATTTCTGGTGCAGTAGGAAGCCCCGCCATTATCAAAATTGGTGAAACTGAAATTCAGGCGTATTCAGCAAAGGGAATGACTTTAGTAGAGAGTCAGTCGAGAGATGCAGAGTTTAAAAATGCTATCCGTAATGCGCTAAATGATGCGGGCTATCCAGCGAAAGCCAACCCTGAAGAAATCAGTTATGTGCCAGTACTGTTGTTATTGGCCTATTTGGTTATTTTGGTGACCATGGTGTATGGACCTATTGCAGCAATGCTAGTTGAGATGTTCCCAACACGCATTCGCTATACATCAATGTCCTTGCCATACCATATTGGTAACGGCTGGTTTGGGGGTCTGCTGCCAACAATATCATTTGCCCTGGTGGCTCAAAACGGAAATATTTACTATGGTCTTTGGTATCCGATCATCATTGCTGCGATTACATTAGTAATTGGTACTTTGTTTATTCGCGAGACAAAAGATGTGGATATTTATGCGAACGATTAGTTAATCTTTTGCTCAATAAAAAACCCGATCAGCTTATGGTCGGGTTTTTTATTGCCAACATTAATCCCAAAGATCTTTTTGATTACCGCGCTGAAAGAGGGCTTTGTTTTGACTGGCTATCGAGGTAATTCTTTGTCCAGGAATCAGATGAATGTTGGCGCCCGCTGCAAGGATTCCTGGTTTATTAACCCGTAAGTACCAGCCACTTTTTCCGGACTGCAGCATTGCCTTGGCCGCGCCTTTGTATTTCATCTTTGCGTTGAACTTAAAACATGGCTCTCTGAGTTTTACGACAGTAAATTCAAGTTCGCCAATAGACAACTTATCCCCCACAAATACTTCATCCTCAAGAAGTCCCTCGATCGTGAAGTTCTCACCCATAGACCCAGGCTGGAGATTAACTATTTGCTTGGTTTCTCTGCTGAGTAGTTCATTCCAAAATGCATAGTGTTCGATTGGATAAACATATATCGCTTTTTCAAGACCCCCATGTACTGATAAATCGGCCTGTTCGTCACCTACAACGCCTAGTGATTTGATTTCCACTGGAGTTGCTTGGCTTAGGGTACTCACCGGCTTTTTATTAATCGCGGAAGCTACGCTTGAGTAGTTGGGGTGATTTAATTCAAACAAGGGGGTTACTTTGCCGCAGGAAATCGATAGTAGTCGCATAGGGATTCGCTGATAAGATTGAACGATCACATGAAGAAAGCAAATAATGCAACTGTATAGGATCGTAGTAGGGGTGATTCTGGGTATTTGTCTGAGCCAGCCAGCCCTCGCAAAATGGGATGAGGAGCGTGATGTCACCGTCAATGGTAAAGATGAGCTCGTGTACTACTTTAAAACTAATGAGCAGGGGCAAAAGCTAGTGCTCGATAAATATGTAAAGCGCCTCATTTTTATTCGGCCCGACCGCCTCCATAAGCGCACAATTCGCTTAATTAAGATCGATGATCAACCCATTGAAGTGATGAGTGATCCTTTCTCACGCTACCCTGAGCAAACCGCAATTACCTTTGAGAATAAGGATGAGGTGCTCAAAAAACTCTTTTTAGCAAAGAAGATTGAGGTTTTTGTTCGTTACAACCGAGATGAAGCCATCAGCACTTTTCAAATCAAGTAGCATCCTAGCTCAGACCTCACATCAGCTCACCTATTAAACCCTGGAGCCCTTTTGGACTTTTCATACCTTATCGATCTATTTCTGCATCTAGATAAAAATCTGGCATTAGTCGCTAACCAGTGGGGCGTTTGGATTTATGCCCTGCTATTCGCCATTATTTTTGTGGAAACCGGTTTAGTGGTCATGCCCTTTTTGCCTGGCGACTCTTTGTTATTCGTTGCTGGTGCGATTGCAGCAGTAGGGGGTTTAGATTTATTTGCCTTGATGGCCCTTCTCACTACAGCTGCCGTAACGGGTGATGCCCTGAATTACTCCATTGGTAGAAAAATTGGTAACCGGGTTTTTTCTTGGGAAAACTCACGTTGGTTTAATCGGAATGCGTTTGATAAGGCGCATGCTTTTTATGAGAAATATGGCCCAATCACCATTGTTCTGGGGCGTTTTATGCCATTTATTCGTACTTTTGCCCCCTTTGTAGCTGGGGTGGCTCATATGCGCTATTCCGTCTTTGTTTTCTATAACGTGATTGGCGGCATTGTTTGGGTATGCAGTCTGACCAGCCTTGGTTTCTTCATTGGCGATCACCCCTGGGTGAAGAGCAATTTCTCACTCGTGGCGCTGGCAATGATTGTCATTCCGGGCTTACCAGCCCTGTGGATTTTTATGAAAGAGGTCTTTAAAAAACTCTCTCACCGCACTAAATAAATTGATCGACTTAGTCAAATAAGCTAAAATCACAGCTTCGGCGAATTAGCTCAGCTGGTTAGAGCGACGGAATCATAATCCGCAGGTCCGGGGTTCAAATCCCTGATTCGCCACCAAATTCTTTAATAAGTCGTTTAAAATCAACGACTTATATCATTAATTTTCCATGAAATTCACTGGGTACGTTAACAAAATACGTAACCCATGTCGAATAAAAGTCCATCCTACATAACAAAAAATAGACTTGGAATCTTCTGTTTTCAGTATTCATATGCCATTAATATTGATTCAACGTGCTTTCCAAGTAAAAACAGGAAGCTTTTTAGGAAAAGTTTAAGAACGAGAGATAGGGGTGTTGCGCTTATTGCTGCACGCTACCTATGGTTGGTTGTGGAACGAATACGAAAAAAATACTTCTCCAATCCTAAGTTGTATGGTCAGGCTATGGACCTCCTGTCTCGCTATGAGGCGGCTAGCTTAGATGGTTGGGAGGCGGTCGATCACTTTTTATCAAAATTAGATGCTGATGATGATCGGTTGCTCACATTGGGGATTGAGCAACAAAAGGAGGACGCAAGCAGTGGAAATCATGAGTCTGTTAAATACGAGGAGCTCCTTGCCCACCTACAAGCGCAAATGAAATCTAAGGCTCTTGGAGGTGAAATTGATAAAGAATCTCCCATCATTGGCACTTTAGTGGCGAAATGGCTTGAGGCAAAGCAAAGAACTCTTAAGCCAGGGTCTTTAGAGTCGGCAAGAAGTCATATAGAGGTATTTTGCAAGGCTTTGATCGAGTTAAAAGGAGGTGAGTGTAGGGTTGGTGAGATCACCCCTGATTTAATGCGTCAATTCAATGATCTCCTTCAAGGACTACCTGCAAGAAGAAGTTCAAAGCAAATGGTCAATATGCCATTTCTGGAATTAAGCAGGCTAGATGGCTTAAAAATATCCTCAAAAACGTATCATTATTATGTAAATACAATCATTGATTTTTTGAATTGGTTGGAATCTCAGGGCTATATTGAAAACACAAGATTCAAATCAATCTTACAGTCATCCAAAAAGAGTGTTCCCAAGAAGTCGTCAAGTAATAGAGTTCCATTTTCTAACGAGGATTTAAGTAAGATATTTATATCTACTGAATATCTTGGCGGGAAATTTAAAAGATCATCTGATTATTGGGTTCCACTCATTGCTCTTTTTACTGGTGCAAGACTGGGTGAAATTTGTCAGTTATCTATTTCTGATATCCATGAAATTGATGGCGTTTTATGTTTTGATATTAATGAAAATGACAAATATAAAAGTATTAAGAGCAAACAAGGCTCGGCGAGAACAATACCCGTGCATAAAGTATTAATAGCCCTTGATATTAAGGGATACATTGACTACCTTAAGAAGCTAAATCAGATCAGATTATTCCCCTTGGAGAGGAGAACTGCCCTTAATAAATTTGATGCTATTCAAAAGAGAATTGCGAATAGATTTAAAACGGTGGGAATATTGAGTGATCAGGGCTCAACTAGAGTATTTCATTCTTTCAGACATACAGTTCGTACGCAACTTGTAGACCAGAACATAGAAGAGAGAACGATTGACTCGATTGTTGGCCATAGCAGTGCTGAGAGATCAATTGGAAGTAAGGTTTATACACACTCAAAACTAACAAAACAAAAATTAGTGGCTATCAATAAGCTTGCTTATCCTTTGGATTTTGAAAAAATCAAGCCTTGGAGTAGTTGCCTTTTTAAAAGGGTGGAGGCCCCATTAATCACTCTCAATAATAGTTAGTATTCACTAACTAATCAATAAAAGTATATATAATCTAAAAATAATCTTATTTATTTCATATCGTGGAATAAATTTGGGGTAAAAAATAGCTCAGTTTATATAAATACAGTTGAAGGCTAGCCATTTTTAACCTTCACTATATTAGCCGTGAGTTTTTATAGTTATTTTTTAATGTTTCTTTAGAGAAACAAACCCCTTACTTTGTCAAAAATTAATGAGAATAAGATGAGAGATAGATTATTAAGTGAATATAGTAACTTTTTTAGAGAAAAATTAAATCATTGTGAATTATTTACCATTACCGTAAGTTTTAAATGTTCATATGGATCTAAAGGTGTAACAAATGCTTGTTTGGATACGTATGATTTTAATATATTAAGAAAAATAAGAAAACAATTATGGAGAAATTATAAAAAAAATTTAGATACTATTCCATATGAGTATTTTAGGTACCATGAATATGATGAGAAAAGTATTTTTAAAAGGGATAGTATGAATACCCCAAATCATATTCATGGAATATTACCAATTGATAAAAAATATATGGGTAATTTTTGGAATTATGAGTTGAAAAGAGTAAACACTAGAATAGTGAAAGATATTAAGAGTTTGAGATATGTATCTAGTCTCTTAATAGAGCCAATGAGATCTGATGAATTGAGTAATTGGATCAATTATTGTTTAAAAAAGAAAAACATGGAGAATATATAGATTAAAAAAACCTCTTGAGGGTATTTATCATGCTCTAATAGGCTGGAAGTTGTAGAACATATAAAATTATCAGAGAAATTAATTAATAATGAGGGTTTTATGAGCAGGTTTATATTTTTATTTGTTAGCACAATTTTTTTCTTAAATTTTGCCCATGGGGCATCCTTCGATTGTAAAAAAGCCTCAACAACCGTTGAAAAAATAATTTGCAGTGATCCAGCGCTAGGAAAGCTAGATGAGGTTTTGGCGAGTAATTATTCCAATATGGGCGCTGCGGATATTGGAGACGGCGCCAGAAATGCTCTTAAGTCGACACAAAAAACTTGGATATCTCAAAGAAATAAGTGCTTAGACTCTGCGTGTTTAACGTCTTCATACGAAAAAAGAATAGATGAAATATGTGCTTATCCAGTATTGACGGGAATGCATCCTGATTGCACGGGCTCAAGTGAGTTAAGAACAGCAAAGCCCGTTGTACAACCTAAAAAATAATAAAACAAAGCGGATGCTCTTTAGGGCAGACTGTTCACGTTTGTTTGCGTAGTATAGTTGCCACGTAGTTATAAAAAATATAATTTAAATGAAAACCAAGGGCTTAAGAACTACATGATTATTTTATTAATAGGGCCATTACTGTTACTTATAAGCGCTATTTGGCTGTATTTTGATAGCCGTAAGGTTAATGGCGCCTTACTTCGTATTGATCCGAATGCAACGATCGTTGAGCCACTTCCATGGGCAATTATTACGTTTTTTTTGGGGCTGATTACATTGCCTTTGTATCTATTTAATAGGTATAAATTGATCAAGAAAATACGTGAAGCCGGCGGGGACGTATCGACTCTAAAAATCATGGGAAAAGTTCTAGCTATGAGTGGTATTGCGATACTGCTAATAGCCCTGTCTTATATTTATATGAACGCTGGCGTTAAGGGATGCGGTGACTCTGCTGTAAAAGAAACACTTGTTGGTAGATTTATCTCCGTGATGAGCGAACCTGGAATGCCTCCTGATTTGGTAATGGCTATCAAGAAAAACAGAATTAAGATGAGCATAGAGCAAGTGGTAGAAACGAAAAGAAATACTGAATCCAAGTATGTTGAGTGCGCGGGTAATATGGTAATTTCATTTCCACAAGAGGATATGGATAGGGCATCACAACAAACGTTGGCTTCAGCGATATCTGGATGGGTTGAGCCTGCATCGAATGTAATGACTGGTAGGTTTAGTTATAAGGTTTATAAACAACAAGGCTCGAACGAACAAGATTTTGTTGTCGATAATTTTAAGCCTGAGTCTAGAGATTTTGATAGAGAATTGGATGTTTATATAAATGCATACGCTCTTATATCTGCATCTGTTAAAGATATTACAGCTTCATCTAAAAACACGATGCCGTATTCTGCGGAGTACAAAGGGATTGCTATACAGAGCTGTATAAAAGTAGGTCAATCAAAGGCAGTATGTGAATGTTTAATTAATAAATTTGAACAGGTTGTTGACCAGGAGGATTTGGAAAGATTAGGATATGTGGGAGCACGACCAATGTTTAAGCTCTTCGGCGATAAAACTTACCCAGGATTTATCGCTTTTTCTCAAGAGGCTTTAAGGGTGTGCAAGGAAAACCCGACGGCTTTAATGGGCAAAGTGCAGGATGCTCCAGCACCAGTGATGCCTGTAGCGCCGCTAATGTCTCCAAAAGTAGAGATGAGCAATTCTTTTTCACCAAGTTTTGACTGTGCGAAAGCAAGCACGGGAATTGAGAAATTAATTTGCAGGGATAGGGATTTATCGAAGTTGGACGTTGATTTGAGCATTGCGTATGCTAAAGCGCGAGAAAATTCTGTAAATCCGAATAAAGTCCAATCTGAGCAAATTTATTGGATAAAGTCATCTAGAAACGCTTGCTCGGATAAGAGTTGCCTGATGACAGTCTATAAGCAGAGAATTGCAGAGGTAGGCAAATGATGGCTATTCATCTAAAGTGGCTCGTAGCAATATTTAGTTCTTTATTGGCGTGCGGTGTGTTTGCAGATCAAACTGTCACATATAAGGATAAATATGGGGCGATAGTTGGTACTTCTACGGAAACTAGAGGTGTCGTTACATACAAAGATAAATATGGAGCCCCACTTGGTACAGCCACGCAAGGCAATAATGAAGTGACATACAAAGATAAATATGGTTCACCAGTGGGTACAGCTACATTTCCCTTGGGAGTAAAGCCTAATGTAGATCAGCAATCACCACCAAAGCAGTTTTATGGAGAGCCGAGAACAAGTGGTTTTTAGTGTGTTAAAAAGGTGCGATATAGGTTACAATGTAAGGTCGTAACCCATTGTTTTTTATGGATTTATTGTTTTGGTGTCCGGTCCCTGATTCGCCACCATATCTTCAGGCCATTGCCCGGCGGCAGTGGCCTTTTTCTTGGGTGTGACTGCTTGGGCGTAAGCGATGGCTAAATTTTGGAACTTCGTGCTTTTCCAGTTGGGTTGGTTTGCGTGTGTCATTGGCGCTGCAAATCATCAGGTGTTTTGGCCTGTTGTTATCACCTTACTCTATCTGGCTATCCATGTTGCCCGCTCCAATCAGCCATCTTCAGAGATGAACCTTTTATTAAAGGCATCCATATATGGAGTAAGCGCTGACTCACTTATATCTTTATCTGGATTTTTAATCTTTGAAGATGCTTGGCCAAGCAGATATTTATCACCTATTTGGATGTGGACGCTCTGGGCTTTGGTTGCCAGCACAATCAATGGATCACTGTCTTGGTTGCGTGGAAGGCCTATTCTGGCAGCAGTATTGGGTGCAATTGCAGGCCCGATGTCTTATGAAGCGGGCATCAGAATGGGTGCTGGAGCATGGGGGCCGCAGGGACAAGTGGGCGGACTCATGCTTTTAGCAATCGTTTGGGGCGCGGCAATTCCACTGTTCTTGTATTGGGATCGCGTAAGAGTAGTCCTAGATAAAAATCAGCCATAGAGCCAAAAAAGTTTCTTGCAAATACTACTGTTTTTATATACAGTAACTTCTAAGTTGTTAAACAGTACAGAAACTTCGGGAAAAAGCCCAATACATAGCGAAAAGGAATTAAAAAATGGCCTTGGATGATAAGAAGAAATCAGCCTCATCAGAGTTTGACGGCATGAGTGGAGACAAGCAAAAGGCATTAACGGCTGCTTTGGCGCAAATTGAAAAGCAATTTGGCAAAGGCTCAATCATGAGATTGGGTGATGCAGAGATTCATCAAGATATTCAAGTGGTTTCTAGTGGGTCATTGGGCTTAGATATTGCCCTGGGTGTTGGTGGTTTAGCACGCGGTCGCGTCATTGAAATATACGGTCCTGAATCATCAGGCAAAACAACACTCACATTGCATGCAATTGCAGAAATGCAAAAGATTGGTGGCACATGCGCTTTTATCGATGCTGAACATGCTTTAGATGTTCAATATGCTTCACGCTTGGGGGTAGACGTTAATAATCTATTGATTTCACAACCCGATACTGGCGAACAAGCATTGGAAATTGCAGATGCATTGGTGCGTTCAGGTTCAATCGATTTAATCGTGATCGACTCAGTCGCAGCCTTGGTGCCAAGAGCGGAAATTGAAGGCGACATGGGTGATTCATTACCGGGTCTGCAGGCACGCTTGATGAGTCAAGCATTGCGTAAGTTGACCGGTGCAATCAAGCGCACCAACACTACAGTCATTTTCATTAACCAAATTCGAATGAAGATTGGCGTGATGTTTGGCTCCCCTGAAACCACTACTGGCGGTAATGCGCTGAAGTTTTACGCTTCTATGCGCTTAGACATTCGCCGTATCGGTAGTATTAAGAAGGGTGACGAAGTCGTCGGTAATGAGACTCGCGTCAAGGTAGTCAAGAACAAGGTTTCACCTCCGTTCCGTGAAGCCATCTTTGACATCATGTACGGCGCTGGCATCTCTAGAGAAGGTGAAATTATTGATATGGGTGTTGAAGCCGATATCGTAGAAAAATCAGGCTCTTGGTACAGCTACAACGGTGATCGCATTGGTCAAGGAAAAGATAATGTGCGCGAGTTCTTAAAAGAGAACCCAGCTATTGCACAAGATATCGAATCGAAGATTCGTGCGAAATTGGGCGTCAAGGCTGGCACAGCAGTAGTGAGCGACGTTTTGAGTGAAGAAGAGGAAGCGTAATTCTTCAATGTCAGAATTAGGTAGCACTGTTAAGAAGAGTAAAAAACAAAGCCCGAGTCTTAAAGCTCGGGCTTTGCGCCTTTTGTCTATGCGAGAGTACAGCCGCAAAGGACTGGCTGCAAAGCTTGAGGAGTCTGCAGCAAGGATGTTGAAGTTCCAGTCTTCCGAGGAGGAAGCTGAGGTGCTTGTCCCAGCAATTCCCTTGACCACGCAAATTGAAGCTGTTCTAGATGATTTTGAGGCTCGTGGTTGGTTGTCTGACCAGCGCTTTGCAGAGGCTCTAGTCAGACGCCGTAGCGAGCGCTTTGGTACTCGAAAAATACAGGATGAACTCGCTCAGGCCGGGGTAGATAGTGCAAAGACCATTGATCTGCTTAAGAATCTTAAGGAAACCGAATACCAGCGTGCCCACGAGTTGTGGTTGCGCAAGTTTGGTGCGTTGGCATCTGAGCAAAAAGAGCGGGCTCGCCAGTATCGATTTCTGGCCTCCAAGGGCTTTAGCTCTGACGTGGTCTCCAAGGTGGTCGCTGGACGCCCTGACTAGGGCAATTACGGAGCTAAAAATCCCAAGTTGATGCATTGCAGCATGATAGACTTATAAAGTTGCGTGAACCACACGCCATTTTTTGGTTTGATGAAGAAAAAAGCTAAAAAAGGTGCTGGTTTTACACATTCTTATCGCTTGCTAAAAAAGACACCGTTTCGGAGTAATTATGAAAATTCACGAGTACCAAGGCAAAGAACTTTTGCGCCAATTTAATGTGCCTGTTCCAAATGGCATTCCTGCATTCAGTGTTGATGAGGCTATTAAAGCTGCAGAAAAGCTAGGCGGCCCAGTATGGGTTGTTAAAGCTCAGATTCATGCAGGTGGTCGCGGTAAAGGTGGCGGTGTGAAATTAGCTCGCAGCATGGACGAAGTGAAAAAGTACGCTTCTGAAATTTTGGGTATGCAGTTAAAGACTCACCAAACTGGCCCAGAAGGTCAAAAAGTAAATCGCCTCTTAATTGAAGATGGCGCTGATATCAAAAAAGAGTATTACTTCAGTATCGTTACTGACCGTGGCACACAAAAGAATGTGATCATGGCGTCCAGCGAAGGCGGTATGGACATTGAAGAGGTTGCTGAATCTCACCCAGAAAAAATTATCAAAGTATTTGTTGATCCATTGATTGGGTTGACAGATGCTGATTGCGACATCATTGCTAAGGGTATCGGCGTTCCCGATGCTTCTATTCCAATGGCGCGTGATGTATTCAAGAATTTGTACAAGACCTATTGGGAAACTGATGCTTCATTGGTTGAGATCAACCCATTAATTCTTGAAGGCAACGGCAAGATCAAAGCTCTTGATGCTAAATTTAATTTTGATCCCAATGCTTTGTACCGTCATCCAGAGATCGTGGCTTACCGCGATATCGATGAAGAGGATGCAGCTGAGATTGAGGCTTCTAAATTCGACTTAGCTTACATTTCACTCGATGGCAATATCGGTTGCTTAGTGAATGGTGCTGGCTTAGCAATGGCTACGATGGACACCATTAAATTGTTTGGTGGTGAGCCAGCAAACTTCTTGGACGTTGGCGGTGGCGCAACAGCAGAGAAGGTTACTGAAGCATTCAAGATCATGCTCAAAAACAAGAGTGTTGAAGCGATTTTGGTAAATATTTTCGGTGGCATTATGCGTTGCGACGTGATCGCTGATGGCGTAGTGACAGCCTGCAAAGCGGTGAATTTGACTGTACCTTTGGTTGTTCGCATGAAGGGTACCAATGAGGAGTTGGGCAAGAAGATTCTTGCAGACTCTGGTTTGCCAATCATTAGCGCCGATTCAATGGCAGAAGCTGCTACGAAGGTAGTTGCTGCTGTTGCGAAAAACAAATAATCAAGGAACTTCAATATGTCTATTTTGGTAAATAAAAATACACGAGTGATTACTCAAGGTATTACTGGTAAGACTGGTCAGTTCCACACTGAGAAGTGCCAGGAATACGCAAACGGAAAAAACTGTTTTGTAGCGGGTGTAAATCCTAAAAAAGCGGGCGAGTCCATTTTTAACATTCCAATTTACGGAACTGTAAAAGAAGCTGCTCAGCAAACTGGCGCTACTACTTCTGTAATTTATGTTCCGCCTCCTGGCGCTGCTGCTGCGATTTGGGAAGCTGTTGAAGCTGACCTCGATTTTGTTATCTGTATTACCGAAGGCATTCCGGTCAAGGATATGTTGGAAGTACGTAACAAGATGCATGCAAAAGAAGCTGCAGGCGGTAAGAAAACTTTATTACTTGGCCCAAATTGCCCTGGAATCATTACTCCAGATGAAATCAAAATCGGCATCATGCCTGGCCATATTCATAAGAAGGGTCGCATTGGCGTTGTTAGCCGTTCCGGTACTTTGACTTATGAGGCGGTTGGTCAATTGACTGCGATTGGTCTGGGTCAGTCCACAGCGGTTGGTATCGGTGGCGACCCAATTAACGGCTTGAAGCACATTGACGTGATGCGTATGTTCAACGAAGACCCTGATACTGACGCGGTCATTATGATTGGCGAAATTGGTGGCCCTGACGAAGCAGAAGCAGCTCGCTGGTGCAAAGACAATATGAAGAAGCCGGTTGTTGGCTTTATCGCTGGTGTAACAGCGCCTCCTGGAAAACGTATGGGCCATGCTGGCGCATTGATTTCTGGTGGTGCCGATACAGCCGATGCTAAGCTAGCGGTGATGGAAGAATGTGGCTTTAAAGTAACAAGAAATCCATCAGAAATGGCAGCTTTGCTTAAAGCCATGTTGTAATTGTGTTTAAGAAAAGGATGCGTAATAGCATCCTTTTTGCAGTGCCCGTAGTTAAAACATAAAAATATAAGAGGATGACATGGAGTTTTTAACAATGTTAGATTGGTCTGTCGTTGCGCAGATCATCTTGATCGATATTCTGTTGGGCGGTGATAACGCTGTTGTAATTGCCTTAGCTTGCAGAAATCTACACCCAAATCAACGCCGTAAAGGTATTTTGTGGGGTACGGCTGGCGCGATCATCTTGCGCATTGTCTTAGTGGCCTTTGCTGTGACACTGCTGCAGATTCCGTTCTTAAAGTTTGTCGGTGGTCTGTTATTGCTATGGATCGGCTACAAATTGATGGTGGACTCTGGCGGTGAAGAAGGACATGATCTCCAAGCCCCAGATAAGCTCTTTGCTGCCATTAAAACCATCATCGTTGCTGACATCGTGATGAGTTTGGATAACGTGTTGGCAATTGCCGGTGCTGCTGGTCAAATTGATGACCAGGCACATCAGCTGGGCTACATCATCTTTGGTTTGTTGGTTTCAGTACCACTCATCATTGGCGGTAGTCGCATCGTGCTGTACCTGATTGATCGTTTCCCGATTATCGTTACCGCGGGTGCTGGCTTGCTGGGCTGGATTGCAGGCGGCATGATTATGTCTGACCCAGGTGTGATGAAGTTCTTTGGTGCTGGAGTAGAGTCATATAGCTTGGTAGCTGGTGCTATTGGTGCGATTGCAGTAATGGCTGCAGGTGAGTTGGTTAAGCGCAAACATAAGAAGGCTTAATTAGTTTTACCGAGTAGCGCGCATTAAAATCAGAACAATCTGATAGCAGTAGGCCCCTAGAAAAATGGCTCTATGTTGGATCATAGGGTGATTTAACTAGGGGTTTTTACATGCAAAATTCAGCATCGCGCAATAACTTAGCTCAATCCAAAGAGGCTGGCTTTACCTTGATCGAGGTGATGGTGGTTGTAGCCATCATTGGCATCTTGGTTGCTGTTGCCGTTCCTAAATATCAAGATTACATAGCCCGAAGTCGAGTTGTGGAGGGCTTGAATCTCGCCTCTACTGCCAAGCTTGCCGTCACAGAGGTATTTTCGAGTCGAGGCGCTGTAGCAATGGATGAGGCAACTCAGGGGGCCTTTACTTTTGCGCCAACGCGCAATGTGAAGTTCATTGAAATCGATCCTTCTGGGACCATTGTCATTGGCTATCAAGCCAATGTGGCGCCTGCAGGTAAAAACACCTTGTATCTCATTCCAACAAACGAGCCTGATGCTGTCATTCCAAGTGCAATGGATTTATCAAGACCTGAGTCCTCATCATGGTCAGGGGGTTGGTCTTGTAGAAGCCCAGATAGCAACTTATCCCCACAATTACTGCCTTCAGAGTGCCGACTCACTAAGTAAGCCTCTCTTTGCTTCGTAGAGGCAAGGTGAGAGCGTTTAGATAAGAGAATGACCCACTTATTTGATTACGATCAAATAAGTGGGTCAAATCATATAGACAGTAGCGTAATGACGCGATAAATTGAATGGTTAAAGTAAAGCGAAGAACAGAGGATGCCTTGAAGAAAACCAGCCCATCTCGCAGTTTGATTGTGAATCTGACCCAGCAGATGATGCAGGTTCTGCCATTTTCTGAAATGAAGCCAGAGCATGTGGATTTTTTCATTGAAAATTCGCAGGAAGAGTACTTTGCGCCAGACGAGGTATTTTTATCGCCGCAAAGTCCTCCGGTCAATAGATTATTTTTTATTCGTAAGGGCGGCGTTGTCTCTCGTCGTGGTCTCTCCAATGAAGCGGGTGAGGCGCATGAGTTTGAAGCGGGGGAACTCTTTCCAGTCAGCACTGCAATGGCAGGGCGATCTCCAACCGCAACCTATGCCGCTATTGGAGATTGTTTCTGTTTAAGCATTACAACTGACGTGATGCGGCGCTTGGCAGAAATGTCACCACAGTTTGCTGACTTTTTAAGTCAAAGCATTATGAAATTCTTAGAGCGTTCTTGGCAGGTATTGCAGAGAACCTATACGTCCCAAATTTTCTCAGAGCAGTCTTTAGAAACCCCTTTGGGAGATTTGCCTCGTAAAAAACCATTGTGTGTCACTCCTAATACCAGCATCAAAGAAGCGCTCACATTAATGCATGAGCGCAGAGTTGGTTCGATCCTGGTAGGTGACTCAGAAGAAGGGCTGCAGGGTATCTTGACGCGTTATGACATCTTGGGAAGAGTGACGATTCCTCAGATAGATGTGCATCTACCCATCAAAGAGGTGATGACTAAAGGCGTGAAATCGCTCACCATCCGCGATAGCGCGCAGGATGCTGCATTGATGTTTTTGCAGTTGGGGATTAGGCATATCCCGGTGATGGATGGCAGTGAAGTAGTCAACATTCTCTCTGAGAGAGATTTATTTGCGATGCAGAGACTCTCGCTAAAGCACATCAGTATGGCAATCCGCTCTGCGCCTGATTTGGCGAGCGTAGCCCTGTGCGCAAAAGATGTTCGACGTTTTGCTAAGAACCTCATTGGTCAAGGAGTTCAGGCTAAGCAGCTAACCAGATTAATTAGTGATTTGAATGATCTAGTGTGTGACAGGTTGATTGAGTTGTATGCGCACCAGCACCACATTGATATGAAAAGCTTTGCGTGGATTGCCTTGGGTTCTGAGGGCCGGTCTGAGCAAACCATTGCGACCGATCAAGACAATGCTCTGGTATTTGCAGGAGAAGCAAGCGATGCTGTGCGGGACAAGTATCTTGCATTTGCTCTAGATGTTAACCAGGCTCTAGATGTCTGTGGTTATCCATTGTGCAAGGGCAATGTGATGGCAAGCAATCCGAAGATCTGTTTAAGTGAGGCCGAGTGGAATCGCAAGTTTGCCCATTGGATTGACGAAGGTTCTGGTGAGAATTTATTGAACGCCAGTATTTACTTTGACTTTAGAAGAGTTGCCGGTAATCCCGACTTACTTCTCAAGATGAAGGAAATTATCCTGACTCATGCTCCCCGCAATCTGCGTTTCCTGAAGCAGTTGGCAGACAATTCATTACGCATGAAGGTGCCTATTACCTGGCACGGCGGCTTGGATACGATTAAGCTTGATGGTAAGCAGTGCATTGATTTGAAAAAACATGGCACTGCTATCTTGGTGGATGCTGCACGAATTTATGCTTTGGCAAACGCCATACCTGAAACCAATACCAGAGAGCGTCTCATAGCAGTAGGTCAGGCTTTAAAAGTCCCTGAGGCAGAGTACATGTCCTGGGTGACAGCATTTGAATATCTACAGATGCTACGTTTATCGATTCAGATTGATGGCCATGAAATCGATGGCAATCCAAATGCTATTGAGCTCAATAGCTTAAATAATATTGATCGACGTATTTTGAAAGAATCCCTGAGCGTCACACGAAACTTCCAGCAGCGCCTCGAGCGCGCATTTGGTCAATAAACATGAATATCGATTGGATTAAGGGTTTGTGGGGCGCGGCGCCCATGGATCCTTATCGTTGGGTTGTGTTGGATGTGGAGACTACCGGCTTAAATACCCGAAAAGCCAGCTTGATAGAAATTGCTGCAATCTGCATTCATTTGGATCCAGTGACCCAAACTATAAAAATTGACCTGGCTGATAGCTTTGAAATTGTGCTCAAGCAGCAAGCCAACAAGACATCTGATAAAGAAAATATTTTGCTGCATGGTATTGGGGTGCAGGCTCAAAAGGCGGGTATCGATCCAGCCACCGCACTACTCAAGTTTGAGGAGTGGGTTGGTAATTCTCCATTGTTTGCCTTTCATGCGGTATTTGACGAGGCCATGATTCAAAAAACCTTTAAGCAATTCTTAGGGCGAAAGCTAAAGAATGCCTGGATTGACATTGAGCCATTGGTGGCGAAGTGTCATCCTGAAGTAAAGGCTAAATATATGGATGATTGGATGCAGTTTTTAGGGATTGAGTGTGCAGTGCGTCATCAGGCTGCAGCTGATACCTTTGCCACTGCAGAAATCATGATGCAGATTTGGCCACTATTAAGACAGCATGCCAGCTCAATTGAAGACATTGAGCAACTCGAGAAGCGTCTGCGCAAATTGCCTCGTCACTAGTAAATCCCGCGCAACCCCTAAAGGGCTGGGGTTTGACTCAATTAAGTACTTGTTTTTTATAAGGAAATCAGGGGTTAATACCTAGCAATTTTTAGGGTTAATACTAGTTATTTCTTTTGCCAATACCCAGGATATTAGCGGTTAATGATGAATAGCTGCGTGTTTTGCGGTTATTGATCGGATAGGACTCTGGGGAAACCTGGAATTATGGTTATAACAAAAGCGATTCTCTGGAGGGAATATGCAACATTCTCATGACGCTCACGGCTACTGGAAAGCAACCCTGAGCTTATTGACTAAGATCCTGATTGTTTGGTTCCTAGTTTCTTTCGGCGCCGGCATTTTATTTGTTGAACAAATGAATGCGTTTTATCTTGGTGGATATCCACTTGGATTCTGGTTTGCTCAACAAGGTTCCTTAGTAATCTTTATCGCCTTAATCTGGTGGTACAAGAGCAGTATGGACAAGATTGATCGTCAGTTTGACGTTCACGAAGATTAACAGGAGATATTCATGGATTTACAAACAACTATATATATCGCTGTTGGTCTGAGCTTCGCGCTCTACATCGGCATTGCGATATGGGCCCGTGCTGGGTCTACTAGCGAGTTCTACGTTGCCGGTGGCGACGTTAACCCTGTTATGAACGGTATGGCGACAGCTGCTGACTGGATGTCTGCTGCTTCTTTCATTTCGATGGCCGGCTTGATTTCCAATATGGGCTACGGCGGCGGTCTCTTCCTGATGGGTTGGACTGGCGGCTACGTTCTCTTGGCTCTTTTGCTTGCTCCATACCTGCGTAAGTTCGGTAAGTTCACAGTACCGCAGTTCATTGGTGATCGCTTCTACTCCAAGACAGCATCTACAGTGGCGGTTTTGTGCTTGCTCGTAGCTTCTTTAACTTACATTATTGGTCAGATGACTGGTGTAGGTATCGCATTTGCCCGCTTCCTTGAAGTTTCTAAGGAAACTGGTATTTATATCGGTATGGCTATCGTGTTTGCGTACGCTGTGTTCGGTGGTATGAAAGGTATTACTTATACCCAAGTAGCCCAGTATTGCGTATTGATCGTTGCTTACATCATTCCAGCTGTTTACATCTCTTTAGCATTGACTGGTGTAGCAATTCCACAGTTCGGTTTGGGTTCTAACTTGGTTGGCACAGATGTGTCCCTGTTATCTCGCCTTGACACTGTTGTAACTGAGCTTGGATTTGGTCAGTACACAACCACAACTGCTGGTAGCAAGCTCAATATGTTTGTGTACACACTCTCATTGATGATTGGTACTGCTGGTTTGCCACACGTGATCATGCGCTTCTTTACTGTGAAAACAGTTGCTGATGCACGTTCATCTGCTGGTTGGGCATTGATCTTTATTGCTGCTTTGTACACTACTGCTCCTGCTGTTGCAGCAATGGCTAAGTACAACTTGATCGCTACAGTAAATACAGCTGTTGCAACAAACGGTGATTTATATGCTGTTGAATCAAGCATCAAAGCTGATGATCGTCCAGGATGGATGGCTCGTTGGGAAAAAACTGGCTTGTTGAAGTGGCAAGATAAAAATGGTGACGGTCGTGTTCAGTACTACAACGACAAAACCAAAAATCAAGCTGCTGCTGACAAGGCTGCTGCTGCTGGTTGGAAAGGCAACGAGTTGACAGTGAATGCTGACATCATCGTGTTGGCTAACCCTGAAATTGCGATGTTGCCAAACTGGGTTATCGGTCTGGTTGCGGCGGGTGGTTTGGCTGCGGCGCTTTCTACAGCGGCTGGTTTGTTGATGGCGATTTCTGCTGCGATTTCTCATGACTTGGTGAAGAACGTATTTATGCCAGAGATTAGTGAGAAGGGTGAGTTGATGACTGGTAAGGTTGCAATGGCGGTATCCATCGTCGTGGCAGGTTATTTGGGCCTCAATCCACCAGGCTTTGCGGCGGGTACTGTGGCGTTAGCGTTCGGTATTGCTGCTAGTTCCTTGTTCCCTGCAATCATGATGGGTATCTTCTCTAAGAAGATGAACAAAGAAGGTGCAATTGCCGGTATGCTTGCTGGTCTATTCATCACCTTGTTCTATGTGTTCGCACACAAAGGTATCTTCTTCATCAAGGGTACTGAGTATCTTGGTCTCATTGGTGGTGCGAACAGCTTCTTTGGTATCACTCCAGAAGCCTTCGGTGCAGTTGGTGCCGGTGTGAACTTTATCGTTGCCTTCATGGTAGATAAAGTGACTAAAGAGCCACCAGCACACATCCAAGCAATGGTTGAAGCTGTACGTATCCCACGTGGTTCAAAAGCAGTAGATGGCGCACACTAATTAGAGTGCATGTCATTGTCGGTACTAGTTCGCTAGTGCCGACTAATAAAAAAGGCCCCCGCAAGAGGGCCTTTTTTATTAGTCTAAAATGAATCGACTTTAATTAAAGAGGTATTCAATGGTTTTTGATATCAGTACAGCCCTGACATGGATTTTGTTTCTGGCCATGTTCCCTATTGCGTTTTACTGGTATCGCCGCGCCTGGAGGGTGCTGGTTAAGAAAGACTACTCAGAGGTAGCTCTGAAGGGCGGTAAGTCACCTAAGAATCCTCAAAAATTTGCCCTGATTGTTGGCGCTCTCAATTTGCTTGGGGGTTTAATCATGACTTACGCTATTTTTGGCGTAGTGGTTTTAGGTTTGCCTTACGAAACCTGGTCAGCAATTGCTGGTTCAACCTTGTGGATGAAGATTATTTTCGATTTTATTATTCGTCGCCATGCCCATATGGAGCCATGGGGTAGAAAGAAGAGTTAAATCAATGCCCTGACGGGCATTTTTTATTTCTTCTTCTTGTTCATGCCGTATTTGTCTTTGAAGGCTTCCCTACCGAGGATGACGTAATTCGAGATTGTGCTGAACACTAAAGCAAACACAATAGCGAAAAACAAGCTGATGTTTTCGTTGAAGTACAAAATAGTCATGGTGATGCCAACACCCAAGCTGGCAAGGATTGCAATACTGTTTTTACTGAGTTTTCCAGCCATATATCCTCCAAAATTATTCGGCAATTTTCCATTCGCCAGACTTGCCACCACTCTTCTCGAGTAGCTTCACATCCCCCATGACCATGCCACGGTCTACTGCTTTGCACATATCGTAGATTGTGAGTAGGGCAACTTGGACTGCAGTAAGGGCTTCCATTTCAACGCCTGTGGGCCCGGTGGTTTCCGCTCTCACTTGGCAGCTAATGCTACTGGTTTCTGGGTGTAGGAGAAATTCTAGGCTTACATGAGTCAAGGCCAAGGGGTGGCAAAGCGGGATCAGATCAGATGTCTTTTTAGATGCCTGAATACCTGCAATTCTGGCGATACCGAGAACGTCACCCTTTTTATGCGTTCCTTCCTCTACCATTTTGAAGGTGCTGGGTAACATCGAAATCTTGCCGCCGGCAAGGGCGATTCGGTGGGTATTGGGTTTGTCGCCCACATTAACCATATGGGCTTGGCCGGAGGCATCAAAATGAGTTAGTTTGTTCATGGAATAGGTTTTACCATATAGGGATGGAAGTCATAAAGACATCGCAAAAACTATCGCTATTTAAGCGAATTTTGGCTGCTCAGCTCATTCTGAGCTTGGCTTGGCCAAGTGCCGGCTTTGTTTATGCCGCTGGTCCTGCGCCTTCCTCAATCACAGGGGATGTCTCGGTTCAGGGTGAGTCTGCAGCCTTGCAGAACCTGGATAGAGCAGTTCAGTCGCCCGATGCCCGCTCTTCAAATCTACCCTCTCGCAATACACCCCTAACTCAGCCAAGCTTTGTACTCCCAGATATGGGTGATCCAGGTGGCGATAGCTTAAGTCGTATGGATGAGAAAAAGTATGGCGAGATGATCATGCGCCAGATTCGTCCAGATCCAGATTATTCCAATGACTTGCCTATCTATGATTATTTAAATCAAATGGAGCGACGCCTATTGCAAGCTGCAAAACGTTTGCAATTGGGTGGGGCTAATGAGCAGGGCAGTGGCGCCTATAACTTTGAGGTATTCGCTGTTAAAGACAGCAGTATTAACGCGTTTGCATTGCCTGGTGGATTTATTGGTTTTCATACAGGCTTGTTAGTGAGTGCTGAAACAGATTCAGAGGTAGCCTCAGTTATGGGGCATGAGACTGGCCACGTTTTACAGCGCCATCTAGCGCGTCAGATGGACAAGCAGACCACCAACACGATGATTGCCCTTGCAGGTATTTTGTTGGGCGCCTTAGCCGCCTCACGTAACCCAGGAGCTGCTTCTGGTTTGATGCAGGGTGGTCAGGCGGTGGCAGTGAACAATCAACTCTCCTACTCCAGAGATGCTGAGCGCGAGGCTGATCGTATTGGCTTTCAGATTCTGGCGGCAAGCGGTTACGACGTGAATGGTGCACCAGGATTCTTCCAGAGGTTGCAAAAAGCTACGGGGATTATGGATAGCGGTGTTCCATCCTATGTACGCACTCACCCATTAACCACTGATCGTATTGCGGATATGCAAGATCGCGCTCGTAATGTCGCCAGCCGAAATGTGCCAACTGCGGTGGAGTTTTATTTCATTAAGGCACGTGCTCGTATGGAGCAGTCTGGAAGCTCTAGTCAAATGTATGACTTAAAAAATACCTTTGATAGCTTGAGTAAGCAGTCTTCTCCAGGCAAACAGATGGAAGGTTTTTATGGGCTAGCGCTCGTTGCTCAAAAGCAAGGTAAGTTCGATCAGGCTGCCAGCTATTTGCAACAAGCACGCAATCTAGCCAATAGCGCAAGTGCGTCTGGATCTCCCATAATTCGACAGAGCCTATCTTTAGACATTACCGCCTCCGAATTAGCATTAGCTAGGGGTAAGGGTGATGAGGCCCTGCAAATTGCTCAAGCGACTTTAAAGGCCTTCCCACAATCCTATGCTGCTGGCGCAGCGATGATGAATGCTTACCTGAAACTAGGCCGCACTAATGATGCCATTGCCTGGTTAAAGGCGCGCACTAGGTTGCAGCCTAATGAGGTGGTGTGGTGGACCATGCTATCGAATGCCTATGATCAGGCAAAGAATGTGCCGATGCGCCATTACGCTCTTGGAGAGAAGTATGCGCTAGAGGGTGCTTGGCCATCCGCCATTGAGCAACTCAAGATTGCTAGATCTTCTGGTGGCGCCGACTTTTATCAGGCTTCTAGTATTGATGCGCGCCTGCGTGAAATGCAGAAAGAGTATCAAGAAGAGCTGAAGGAGCAGGGCAAAAATATGCCTAGCTAATTAATTGCTAGGCGCTTTGATGAAGTGGAAGCGCTCACTTAGTTCCGCCGAATGAATGGGTTCGATCGGTAAATTTTTGCCATGCCACCGCCAAGATCCTCTGAAGCTACAGGCATCTTCTTGAACTTGAGATTGTTCTGAGAAGAGCTCCAAATCATGATCATGCAATAGTGCAACCGATAAAGATTCTGTTTTGGCGAACGCGGTGTCATCGACTTGATCTGAGCTTGATTGAGGGATCAGTCCAGTAATGTAGATGTTGCCTTTTTCATCACTCAGAGCACCCTGCGGTTTTATTTCTGTAGTGCACTGGGTTAATAGCTGAGGACCACTTTCAGTGGGAATGATTCTGGCAATCCATGGCGTGGCATCCAGTGTGATGAAAACCCGTTGTGGACCATTCTGAAAAAAGTATCGACCTAATTCATCGTGCGCATAATTTCTGCAGATAAATTCATTGAGGGCCGCATGCTGAATGACGCTGCCAGCTAGTTTGTTGGTTTGGGCGAACTCATCGCGCATACGCCATTGACCGCGACGATCCAGGGCTAACCATCCAAAGCAGTGAGGAACATTGGGCCACTTAATGAGAGACCGGAGTACTTGCTCATCCATGAAGTGGCAATCTTTGAGCCATCACTAATTAGTGCAGTCCGTGTGGAGTAGATGGGGCATCAAAAGTATCTTCAGTTGAATGGCTTGCATGCAGGTGAGCAATGCGCCAGCCCTGACTATCCTGCAATAAGACCAAAGTGATATTGAGGAAGAACTCGGCTTCAATTTGATCGGCGCGCAGATGCACGGCTTCAGTAGTGTCGTAGACTGCGGCACCTAAAACAGAATGGCTAATACAGGCAATCGGCTCTAAAAAGAGAGCTTGCTTTGCCAACAGGCGTTCTAAACCCTCCCGAATTTCTGCATGTCCACTTAAGCGTTGCCCCTCTGGGAGCACGCAAGTAATTGAGTCGTCATCTAGCCAGATTGCCAGGGCGCCTTTGACGTCACGATGCTTCAACGCATCACGCCAGGCATCCACCACTTCATCGGCATTATGAAAAAGTCTGGCAAGTTTAGTCATGGCTTACTTTCTGGTGATGTGTATCGCGACAAAATTAGTGGAGTGATTGAATGGTGCCCAATACAGTCGTGGGCAAAATATCTTTTAAGCATTTGAGATGCCCAAGCGGGCACTCTCTTTTGTGACAGGGGCTACATGGCAAGTTAAGCCAAATGACTTTTGCCTTATCGGATAGCGGTGGCGTATGGTGTGGATCGCTTGAGCCAAAGATCGCCACTTGAGGAACTTTTAGTGCTGCGCCGATATGCATTAAGCCAGAGTCGTTGCTGACCAGTGCCTTACTCATACCAATGAGTGCAATCGCTTCATCCAGTGAAGTCTCGCCACACCAGTTCTGAATCTGAGAAGTATTTGTCACCTGGGAAATAATTTCCTTACCCAATTTGTGATCACTCTTGCTGCCCAAGAGAATGACATGCGCATCAGATTCATGCGTGATTAATTGCTCTGCGAGAGTAGCGAAGTGATCGGTGGGCCAGCGTTTAGTGACGCCGTACTCAGCGCCTGGGCAAAACACATAGATTGATTTTTCATTCATTCCCGCTGTTTGCAACTTAGTGCTGACAGATTGTTTGGCTGCGGGTGAGATGTTGAGTGTGGGATCTGCTGATTGATTGACATCAATCTTTTGTGAAGGCTGTATTACATTGCTCAGTGCAAAGTAATGATTTGCCATCGGGGGGCGATTAGTCTTACTGGGATTATCTAAAGCAAAATTGATGAGTCCAAAACGCATCTCTCCGCGATAGCCAATTCGTAGCGGAATATTAGCGAGCCAAGGAATGAAGGCAGACTTCAGGCTATTGGGAAGAACAAAGCAGGCGTCGTATTTAGTTAATTCCAGTTGCCTTGCTAGCTGCTTGCGTAGACCCCACTGCAATTGCTTATGCTCTAGGCGCGCTTCAATGACTTGATGAACTTCAGCGCAGGCGCGATAGATGGGCGCAACCCATGGACTTGCTAAAACATCAATCTGCGACTGCGGGTAAATTACTTTGAGATTCGCCAGCAGAGGCTGGGACATTACGGCATCACCAATCCAGTTGGGGGCGATGATCAGAATACGATTCATATGAGGTATCCCGACACAGCACCCCGGAGCGGGGTGCTGATGGGCTTAGTGCCCGTGGGGTTCGGTGCCAGGAATGAGTTTGTACTCAGTGCCGCAATAAGGACACTTTGCCTCACCCGTTTTAGCAACATCCAGAAATACACGTGGATGTGAATTCCAGCTAGGGGTTTTATTGGTTGGGCAATGTAAAGGCAAATCAGTATTGCCATTCACCATCACAACTTGAGCTTCACTCATTCTCTGATTTCCTATTACTTAACGTAAGTTAACCAAGACTTGTACTTATCGCTTCTACCGTAGACCGCATCAAAGTAGGTCTTCTGAATTTTCTCGGTAATCGGACCGCGCTTACCGTCACCAATAGTGCGGTCATCCAATTCACGAATTGGCGTTACTTCTGCAGCGGTACCAGTAAAGAAAGCCTCATCAGCAGAGTAGATCTCATCGCGGGTGATGCGCTTCTCACGCAATTCAAGGCCGAGATCTTTGACGATCTCAATAATGGAGTCACGAGTAATGCCGTCTAAGCAAGAAGCCAGATCTGGGGTGTAAACGATCCCATCACTCACCATAAAAACGTTTTCACCAGATCCTTCAGATACATAGCCTTCTGTATCCAGTAGCAGGGCTTCGTCGTAGCCATTAGCCGTTACTTCTTGGTTGGCCAAAATAGAGTTGATGTAGTAACCAGAGGCCTTGGCGCGTACCAGTGATGAATTTACAAAGTGACGTGTAAATGAGGAGGTTTTAACGCGGATACCCTTGTTAATGCCATCTTCACCCAAATAAGCACCCCATTCCCAGGCGGCGATCGCGGTATGGATGCTGTTACCTTTTGGAGAGATGCCGAGCTTTTGGGAGCCAATAAAGATGATTGGGCGGATATAGCAAGATTCCAGCTTATTGCTATTAACGACCTCAATAATGCCGCTGGTGATTTGCTCAGGGGTCCAAGGCATAGTCATTTGGAAAATCTTAGTTCCATTGAAAAGGCGCTTAACGTGCTCTGGAAGGCGGAAAATAGCGGTGCCCTGGGGGGTTTTGTAGGCGCGAATGCCTTCAAATACACCCATTCCGTAGTGGAGACTGTGGGTTAGCACATGAATATTGGCCTCACGCCAGGGAATGAGCTTCCCATCGGACCAAATAAAGCCATCGCGGTCGGACATCGACATTTTCTCTACCTTTTAAATATGTAATAAATAGGGTGATTCAATTCGGTAAAACTGGGTGCCATGCTGCTAGGGAGCCCCTAGGCCTGGGATACGTCTCAGCCTTTATTGTAGAGCAGGGAGCGGGGTGAGGTAGTCCAATTCCTTTGGGGTAGAAAGCCCAGACGATTTAGAATGGAGCATTCCCCTAAAACCACTAATTTTGCCATTCTCATGCCGGAAACTCTCTTTAAAGTAAAACGTCTCAGTGATCTCGCTGCAGCAGGTCTGCTGAAGGGAAAGCGGGTTTTAATCCGCGCCGATCTCAATGTGCCTCAGGATGATGTGGGCAACATCACAGAAGACACCCGTATTAAGGCCTCTATGCCTGCGGTGCAAATGTGCTTGGATGCTGGTGCGGCCGTCATGGTCACCTCACATTTAGGGCGTCCAACTGAGGGCGAGTTCAAGCCCGAGGATAGTTTGGCTCCAGTAGCCGATCGAATTGCCACCCTCTTAAATCGTAAGGTTCCCTTAATTAGCGATTGGGTTGATGGTGGCTTTGAAGTCAATTCAGGTGAATTGGTACTGCTAGAGAACTGTCGTCTCAATGTGGGCGAGAAAAAGAATAACGATGAGTTGGCTAAGAAGATTGCCGCTCTGTGTGATGTGTATGTCAATGATGCTTTTGGTACTGCTCACCGCGCTGAAGCAACCACGCATGGCGTTGCTAAGTTTGCGCCGATTGCTTGTGCCGGTCCTTTGATGGCCGCTGAGTTAGATGCTTTGAGCCGTGCTCTAGCAAGCCCAAAGCGCCCATTGGTGGCGATTGTGGCTGGCTCTAAGGTATCTTCAAAACTGACCATTCTGAAAGCATTGGCTGACAAGGTGGATGAGTTGATTGTGGGTGGCGGCATTGCAAATACCTTTATGTTGGCTAAAGGCTTACCGATTGGTAAGTCATTAGCAGAGCCGGATTTGGTTGATGAGGCGCGAGAAATTATGGAGATTATGGAAAAGCGCGGTGCGCACGTTCCCATTCCTGAGGATGTCGTGGTTGCAAACGAACTCTCTCCATTAGCGCGTGCGAATCGTGTGCCTGCTGATCAAGTTGCGGAAGACGACATGATTTTGGATATTGGCCCTAAAACTGCTGCGCGTTTATCCATCATGTTGGCGCATGCTGGCACGATCGTTTGGAACGGCCCATTAGGCGTATTTGAGATTGACCAGTTTGGCGGTGGCACCAAAATGTTGGCTGCAGCAATCGCGCATTCACCAGCATTTTCAATTGCTGGTGGCGGTGACACATTGGCTGCAATTGCGAAATACGGTATTGAAAATCAGGTGGATTACATCTCTACTGGCGGCGGTGCCTTCTTGGAATTCTTGGAAGGCAAAACCTTGCCAGCCTTTGCAGTACTAGCTGAAAGAGCGAAAGACTAACTATGTTGAGAGCAACAAAGATCATTGCCACATTAGGCCCTGCATCAGAAAAGCCAGAAGTATTGCGTGAGATGATTCGTGCAGGTGTGGATGTCGTGAGGATGAACTTTTCTCATGGCACTGTTGCTGACCATAAGGCGCGTCATGATTTAGTGCGCAGTATTTCTGCTGAAGCTGGGAAAGAGGTTGGCATCATGGCCGATCTTCAAGGTCCAAAAATTCGCGTGGGTAAATTTGTTGATAGCAAAATTCTTTTAAAAGAAGGCGCGCAATTTATTCTGGATGTCGCATGTGAGTTGGGCAATCAAGAGCGCGTTGGTTTGGATTACAAAGAGTTGCCACAAGATGTCAAACCGGGCGATCGCCTCTTGTTAAACGATGGTCTAGTTGTACTTCGCGTTGAGAGTGTTAAAGGTGGAGAAATCTTTACCCTCGTTGAGCAAGGTGGCCCACTCTCGAATAACAAAGGCATTAACCGTGCTGGTGGTGGTCTGACTGCACCAGCGCTGACAGAAAAAGATATTGCTGATTTAGACGCAGCGATCGCGATGGGTGTAGATTTTCTGGCGATTAGCTTTCCTAAAGATGGCGCAGATATGGCTTATGCCCGCAAGTTGGCAGATGCCGCTAGCGCAAAGTATGGTGTTGGTAAAGTGCGCACGATTGCAAAAGTAGAGCGTGCAGAGGCGATTGAGTTTGATGCATTGAACAGCATCATCGCGGAGAGTGATGGGATCATGGTTGCGCGTGGCGACTTAGCGATTGAAGTGGGTAACGCTGCTGTCCCTGCTTTGCAAAAGCGCATGATTAAGCTGGCACTTGAGGCTGACAAATTCACAATTACCGCTACACAAATGATGGAGTCCATGATTAATGCTCCAGTGCCTACTCGTGCTGAAGTCAGTGACGTAGCTAATGCGGTATTGGACGGCACAGATGCAGTGATGTTGTCTGCTGAATCTGCTGCTGGTATGTATCCCGTGCAAACCATCAAAGCGATGGCTGAGATTTGTGTTGAGGCTGAAAAGTCAGACCGTGTAAAGCTGGATACTGATTTCCTGGATCAAACCTTCTCACGCATTGATCAAACAATTGCCCTGGGCGCGCTCTTTACAGCGCATCACCTCAATGCCAATGCGATTGCCGCTTTGACAGAATCAGGATCCACTGCGGTTTGGATGAGTCGACACAATATTCATTTGCCCATCTTTGCCTTAACTTCAAAGATTGCAACTCAGCGTGCCTTGAGCACTTATCGGAATGTATTTCCTGTTGGCTTAGATTACACCAAGCAACGTGATACTGCGCTGCAAGAGGTGGAGGATTGCCTGAAGAAGTTAGGGGCGGTGAAGAAGGGTGATGTAGTGGTTCTAACTTCAGGTGAGCCTATGGGTGAGCCAGGTGGCACGAACTCACTCAAGATTATTCAAGTGAAGTAATTCACTTTTTAAAATATTGATTCAAATAATTCATTACTAACATTTTTAATTAAGAGACCATCATGGCTTTAGTATCTTTACGACAACTCTTGGATCACGCAGCTGAAAATGGCTATGGCTTGCCAGCATTTAATGTGAACAATTTAGAGCAAGTTACAGCAATCATGGAGGCAGCAAATGAGGCTGATTCTCCAGTCATCATGCAAGCTTCTGCTGGTGCTCGTAAATATGCCGGTGAATCATTCTTACGTCATTTGATTTCTGCTGCGGTTGAGGCTTACCCACATATCCCCGTTGTAATGCATCAAGACCACGGCCAAAGTCCAGCGGTTTGTATGGCTGCGATTAAGAGCGGCTTTACTAGCGTGATGATGGATGGCTCGCTAGAGGCCGATGGCAAGACGGTTGCCAGCTATGAATACAACGTCGATGTTTCTAGGGAAGTGGTGAAGTTTTCCCACTCTATTGGGGTTACGGTTGAAGCGGAATTGGGTGTTCTAGGTTCATTGGAGACGATGCAGGGCGACAAAGAAGATGGTCATGGTGCTGATGGCAAGATGACGCGTGAGCAGTTGTTGACAGACGTTGAGCAAGCGGCTGACTTTGTAAAGGCTACGCAGTGCGATGCTTTAGCGATTGCGATTGGTACTAGTCATGGTGCCTATAAATTTACGAAGAAGCCTACTGGTGACATCTTGGCTATCGAGCGTATTAAAGAAATTCACACACGTATTCCGAATACACATTTAGTGATGCATGGTTCTTCTAGCGTTCCACAAGAATTGCTCGCAGAGATTCGTGAGTTTGGTGGGGATATGAAAGAAACTTATGGCGTGCCTGTTGAAGAAATTCAAGAGGGCATTAAGAATGGTGTGCGTAAGATCAATATTGATACCGATATTCGCTTGGCGATGACTGCTGCTATTCGCCGCTATATGTTCGAGAACCCAAGCAAGTTTGATCCACGCGATTATTTAAAGCCCGCACGTGAAGCCGCCAAGAAGGTTTGTATTGCACGTTTCAATGCTTTCGGCAGCGCAGGTCAAGCATCCAAAATTAAGCCAATTCCCCTGGAAAAAATGGCAGAGCTTTACAAGAGTGGCAAATTAGCCCAGATCGTGAAGTGAGATAAATATGCCAGCTTTGTACGCCACCTCCATTAAGTCCCTGCCTTTGCTCTCCAAAGGAAAAGTGCGTGATGTATACGCGCTAGGTGATGACAAGCTACTCATGATCACCACCGATCGCTTGTCTGCCTTTGACGTAGTCATGGGTCAGCCGATTCCTGAGAAGGGTATTGTGCTTAACCAAATGGCCAACTTTTGGTTTGACAAATTAGCCAAGGTAATTCCGAACCACCTGACAGGTATTGATCCTGAGAGCGTTGTGCCTGCTGATGAAGTGGATCAAGTTAAAGGTCGTGCGGTAGTGGCTAAACGCTTGAAGCCAATTTTGGTTGAAGCGGTAGTGCGTGGCTACCTAGCTGGTAGCGGTTGGAAAGACTACAAAGAGACTGGAAAAGTTTGCGGTATTGCATTGCCAGAAGGTTTAGAAAACGCACAGAAGTTACCTGAACCTATTTTTACTCCTGCAGCTAAAGCAGAAGTGGGTGAGCATGATGAAAACATTTCCTTTGACAAGGTGATTGAGATGATTGGTGAGAAATTAGCCAATCAAATTCGTGAGGTCAGCATTCGCTTATACAAAGAAGCTTCTGAATTTGCCGCGACTCGTGGAATCATCATTGCTGATACCAAGTTTGAGTTTGGTTTGGATGATGATGGTCAGTTAGTCTTAATGGATGAAATCCTCACTGCCGACTCTTCCCGTTTTTGGCCTGCTGAAACCTACTATGTCGGTGCAAATCCACCTTCTTATGACAAGCAATTCGTTCGAGACTGGCTAGAAACAGCCATGGTCGACGGTAAGCCTTGGCCAAAAACGGCCCCTGCGCCTGCTTTGCCGGCTGATGTGATTGATAAAACAGCAGAAAAGTACCGCGAAGCCCTCGCTCGCTTAACTAAGGGCTAATTTCCTAGGGCCCCTAAAAAGGCTGGGATAATAAGACCTTAGATAGATTAACGGTGTAGATCAGGGCATTTGGAGAGGTCAATGAGCAAAAAGCCAGTAGTTGGAATAGTAATGGGATCCAATTCAGATTGGGACACCATGCAGCATGCCGCTCAAATGCTGGAGCAATTTGGTATTGCTCATGAAGCTAAAGTGGTTTCAGCTCATCGCATGCCAGACGATATGTTTGCGTATGCAGAAAATGCTTCCAAAAATGGACTAAAGGCAATTATTGCTGGCGCTGGTGGTGCTGCGCATTTGCCAGGCATGTTGGCATCTAAAACAATCGTTCCAATCTACGGTGTTCCGGTTGCCAGCAAATATTTACGTGGTGAAGACTCCCTGTACTCCATCGTTCAAATGCCTAAGGGCATTCCAGTGGCAACATTTGCGATTGGTGAGGCTGGAGCTGCAAATGCCGCTTTGCATGTGATTGCTAATTTGGCGGTCAATGATGCTGCTTTAGCAAAACAGTTAGAAGAGTTCCGTGTGAAGCAGTCCGATACTGCGCGCGCCATGAATTTGCCGGGATATTAAAAGATGGCAGATCGTTTGGAGCCCATCTTGCCGGGCTCGTATTTAGGAATTTTAGGTGGTGGTCAATTGGGGCGCATGTTTACCCAGGCAGCTCAAGCTATGGGGTACAAGGTCTGCGTGCTGGATCCTGGATCAGATAGCCCTGCAGGTTCTATTGCAGAAAAATTCATTCAAGCTGATTACACTGACTCCGCAGCTCTAAAAGAGATGGCAGCATTATGTAAATCCGTTAGCACCGAATTTGAAAATGTTCCTGCTCAAGCTTTAGATGAGCTGGAATCTTTGGGTGTCTTCGTAGCGCCTCGCAGTAGTTGTGTTTCTTTGGCTCAAAACCGCGTTGCTGAGAAAAAATTCTTAGCTACCTGGAAAGCGGAAACCAATATTGGCCCCGCTCCTTATTGCGTAGTCGAGCATGATGCCGATATTGAGCATGTGCCTGCGGATTTATTCCCTGGTATTCTGAAAACCGCGCGCATGGGTTACGACGGCAAAGGACAAATTACTGTTTACGACTCTGCCAATCTAGTTGCTGCCTGGGCTGAATTGGGTAAGGTGCCGTGTGTTCTTGAAAAGCGTATGGATTTGGATTTTGAGGTGTCCGCTTTAGTGGTGCGTGGATATGATGATGCGGTTGTTGCATATCCAGTTTCTCAAAACATCCATCGTGATGGCATCTTGCACACCTCCACTGTGCCTGCACCATCGCTGAAGCCTCCTCAAGAGAAAAAAATTATTGAGGCTGCAAAAGCACTCATTCGTAAGATTGATTACGTAGGTGTTTTATGTGTCGAGTTCTTTGTCCTCAAGAGCGGTGACATCATCGCTAATGAAATTGCACCTCGTCCGCATAACTCTGGCCACTACACTATGGATGCCTGTGTCAGTAGTCAATTTGAGCAGCAGGTTCGAAGCATGGCTCGTCTACCTCTGGGTGATACCCGCTTGCTGGCACCAGTCTCTATGCTTAATCTCTTAGGTGATCTTTGGTATGAAGGTAGCGAAGATAAGGCAAGAGAACCTGCTTGGGATCAGGTGCTCTCGCATCCAGATGCCAAGTTACACCTCTATGGAAAATCCGATCCACGCATGGGTCGCAAGATGGGTCACATCAATTGCTTGGGTGAGTCGCTGAATCAAGCGCGCCAAAATTGTGCAGCTGTTGCACTTGAATTAGGGATCGAGCCCTAGAAATGCCCAGCGATAGTAGCTCACTGCAATCATCCGCAGTGATTAATGAAGCAGTACAGACTTTGCGAGATGGTGGCTTAGTTGCCTTTCCGACTGAGACTGTTTATGGCTTAGGGGCGGACGCGAAGAACCCTGATGCCATCAAACGGATTTTTACCGCTAAAGGCAGACCTTCAAATCACCCGCTTATTGTTCACTTGGCAGCGTCTGATAAGTTTGACCAGGCTCAGGTTGATTGGGTTCCAGTTCTAGCGCCTTGGGTAAGGGACTTATCAGAAGACGCATTAAAACTCATCAATGCATTTTGGCCGGGTCCGCTGACCTTAGTCTTTAAAAAAGATAAAAGCGTTTTAAATGAACTTACCGGCGGTCAAGATACCGTGGCGATTCGGGCGCCTGCGCACCCGATTGCACAAGAATTGCTGCGTAAGTTTAAGGGTGGGGTGGTTGCTCCTTCGGCTAATCGTTTCGGAAAAGTTTCACCCACTAGTGCAGCTGATGTGCGTAGCGAGTTTGAAGGCATGTTGGAGCTTATGATTTTGGATGGTGGTGATTGCGAAGTCGGTATTGAATCGACCATCATTGATTTGTCTTCTGGTGATCATCCAGTTTTATTGCGCCCAGGCCTTATTACTCCAGGGGAAATTCTTGCCAAAACGGGTATTCAAGTTTATTTGCCTGGTGAAATTGATTCGGTGAAGCAGGGTGGAGATATGCCAAGGGTCTCTGGTAGTCTTCGTGCCCATTACGCCCCGACAACCCCTCTCAGAATGTATGCCTCGGGCAGAGTCTTGGATGCGCTCAGCGAGTTCCCGGATATTAAGTCGCGAGTAGCGGTTGCAGTATGGGATTCGGAATCTTCATTAGGCGTTGATGGACACCCATCAGCTCATTTTGAGGAAGTGCTCGTGCCTAGTGATAGCGCTGCATTTGCAAGTCGCTTGTATCGCTCCCTGCGAGATTTAGATCAGCAAGGATGGGATCTGATTTTGTTTCCGGAGCCGCCAGCAGGGGAAGAGTGGGATGGCGTCAGGGACCGACTTCAGCGGGCCTGTTTTGGTTCTGGACCATCATCCAGTAGCCACGCTAATAGTTGATCGTGCGCCTCTAAACCTTTCCCAGCATTGGGATGGTTGATGAATGAGCTCACCGCATACATTTTCCCGGACTTACTCATCACATAACCCGATATTGCTCGGACATCAACCAGCGATCCTGTTTTAATTCGGGCCTCAGGTTTTTTCTTTAAATGCAGAAATTTCCGTAAATGCCCCATGAGGCGATTGCGCATGGTGCCGTCTGTTCCTGCAATCGGTAGGCTGTTATAAAAATTGTCCGCTACAGATAGATTGCGAGCAGCTACTAATAATTGCGTCAAATGCTCGGCAGATATTGCTTCAGTACGTGATAGGCCAGAGCCGTTCTCAATGATCAGTTCTGGAAACTCGAGCCCCAATCCCTTTAACCAGCTCTGAATCACAAGCTCACCATTTTCAGTGGTCGCTGGTTTACCCATCTTCTCAAATGCTAAGGTCAACATCAATTGCCTTGCCATCACGTTGTTAGAAAACTTATTGATATCTTGTACATCATCAGCTAAAGGGATGCCTTCAAACTGTAGCAGTAGTCGTGCCGCCAAGGGAACGGCGCCAGAATTTCCGGTGGGTGCTTGGGCCCAAGTGCCGCCAGCCAATTCCCAGGCTGCAGCAAAGCCTTGAGTCAGAAAGGTATTGGCATCCAGGGCGACAACGTTGTAATTCACCCCTTTGCAGGCATTGGGAAAACTACCTGAGAACTGCGCAGTGAGAGCTTGGTTAGTGCTGGTGCCATCACCCTCAGGTTCTAAGTTAAAACGAAGATTGCTTTTCCAGCTGTCGCAGGATTGATTAACCAATTGCATTTGGTTAATCACTTTGAGTTGGGAAAGTGGCGGTGTGTAGCTAATGTCAATAAAGTCTGCAGTACGCGATTTGCCCAGTTGAAACGAGAGGGTCCTAAATGCATACAGCAGGGGATCTGGTGGGACGTTATAGGCACGCAAAGATTCGCCATCGATCGTGTTGTGTTCCATCACGCTAGGAGCATAAGCACTTCGATCAAAGAATAAATTGCCATCAATTTTTTGGATACCTAAATTCTGTATAGCCTTCATCATTTTGGCGAATTCTTCAGGGATGAGCTTAGGATCGCCCGTGCCTTGTAAATAGAGATTGCCTTTAAGAGTTCCTTTGCGAATCAGTCCATCGGTATAAATATTTGTGCGCCAACGATATTGCGGGCCTAATACATCCAATCCGGCAAGGGTGGTGATGAGCTTCATGGTGGACGCAGGGTTCATTGCCTCTTGAGAGCGCCAGTCCAATTCTGTTTTTGCTGTCACTTTTCCTGGTCGTGCTTGATCAATTTCCATCACGGATATGCTGATCGCATCTTTAGGAATCTGACTTTTCTCAAGGCTAGCAGCTACAGCCTTGGGGATGTATTTGAGAGCAGTCTCTTGCGAGACTAAGTCGGCAGAGTGTGCCTGAGGGATCAAGACCAGAATGGACAGGCCAGCCAAAAGAATGGCCGCTTGAGCTAGGACTGAGGTTGAAGAATTCTGGGTACGCATTCCCCATAGGATAAACCTTGATGCCCGGTGGGTTACAACAGCCGCAAATTAATGCTGATATCTTTTCTTATAAGTATCGATAGTTTGGTTTTGTTCTTCGAGAAGGGCCATAAATCGCTTTATCCGATCTGATAGCGGCCCGTCAATTTCAAGTGATTCACAGGTGTGGATAAATTCAGTAGCCTGTAACAGTTGTGCCCCGCCTTTGACTTTATGGACCAGGCTTCGAAACTGCGCCTCGTTAATAGGGGCTTGATCGTTATTGAATGCAAGCTGATTTAGAACCTCTAGATGTACCTTTTCAATTTCTTCCAGAATCACGATGATTTGTTGAGGGTCATCTTTAATGAGATTGGAGAAAGCCTCAAATGAATAGACCTCATAACTACTACTGGGGTCTTGGCTAGATTCAAAATAGCGCATGAGTTCATTTTCAAGGGCACTCAAACTCAATGGTTTGATAAGAACACCATTCATGCCAGAGGATAAAAATTGATGGCGTGAGTCTAAAGCGTAAATATCAGCCGTGACGCCAATGATGACTAAGTCACGATTACCCAGAGATCGAATTTGTTTAGCCAGCTCAGAGCCCTGCATACCTGGCATAGACTGATCTGTGAGCATGAGATCAAAATGATGGTCTTTCAACAATATGAGTGCAGCGGCAGCATTCTCACAAACACGAGTGTGTATTCCTAATGCCTCCAATTGCAGTGACAAAATTTGTCGACTGGCCGGATGATCTTCCACTACCAAGGCTTGAATGGGACAGTTTTTCCGCCCCACCTTTTTTGAGATCAAGTTTTTGGATGACGTTTGTAAGGAATCGAAGCTAGTGGGTTGGGGGGCAGCAATACTCGTTCTCGGAAAAGCTACTGAGAAATGAACGTTACTTCCAAATCCGGGAGCACTTTCAAAATAGAGGTGACTGTTCATGGAGCTCACCAAATGATTGGTGATAGTAAGCCCAAGCCCTGTACCCCTATCTTGTTCTGATTGATAAGAGTCCTGCGTAGCCGGTAATTGCTCAAAAGCTTGCAGAGCCAGTTTAATTTGCTCGCTGCCCATGCCCACCCCAGTGTCGATCACTCTGAACTCGAGTAATTGACCAGCATGATCATCTGCGAGCACGGTGGTAGAAAAGTACACCTCGCCTTCATTGGTGAACTTAATGGCATTGCTGAGTAAGTTCTGCAGAACTTGTCGTAGACGTAAGGAATCTATCATCAGTACTTCGGCGATTCTGGGGTCAATCGAGGTATGCAGTAGTAGATTTTGTTTCTGAGCCATAGTAGAAAATGCCGCATGAATATCCATGATCAATTGATGGGGGTTGCATGGCTCGAGATTGAGAGTGAGCTTGCCAGCTTCAATCTTTGAAATATCCAATACTTGATTGAGCATCCCTAAAAGTGATTCAGCTGAAGCTTGAGCGCTCTTTAATAGTGATTTATCTTTTTTAGGAAATTGCGCGCTACTGAGTAGCAGCTCCTGCACTCCTAGAATGGCATTCATGGGAGTGCGAATTTCATGACTCATGGTTGCGAGAAATGCGGATTTGGCTGCATTGGCCTTTTCAGCTAACTCCTTAGACTGCAACAACTCAAGAGCAGTTTTCTTCTGATGAAAATACTTTCTTTGGAGCTGATAGAGCATTACCCCGCCAATAATGAATACCAGGATAGCACTCAGCCAGGGCAGTAAGCTTGATTTTGGCTTGGCTTCATCACCTAAGGCAAAGAGCTGGCGTGAGGCAATGGGATCCAAGTCATTTAAAAAATGACTCAATACATCATGCAGTGGAGCATCTTGATCGGAGATTAACCAGCGGTAGGCAAATGGATCTCGACTGTATAGCCCATCTATTTTTAGATCTGAATTTGGGGTTTCTTGTATCAATCGACGCGCTAAGCGGATTGGCATCACCAATGCCTCGATATCGCTTTTGATCAGGGATTGCATCAAGTCATCGGGTGACTGATCCTCTTTATCTTTGGCATAGTCATTAAAGATGGAAGGCGTATTCTCAAGGCCTCGATCGAAATAGGCAATTTTTAGACTCGGAGAATCTAGCTTACTCGAGTTCTTGGTAACAACGGCATCATGCCCCCAAAAGATGGCTTCAGATAAGGAACCAAATTGCAGAACATGATCATTAATTCTGGGTGGATCGATGATGAAATCCACATCGCCTTTGCTGAGCTGTTTTAAACCTTCTTGATCTGATTTTCTCCATACCGCTACATATTGCTGTCGCGTACATTCTTCAATTTTTGATATGAGAGCTTTAAATGGTGCAGTACCTTCTTGCTGATAAGTTTGGTTAAGGTAGGGGGCATATTTTTCATGAATGCTAAATCGCACAACTGGATGGGCATCGATCCATGATTGCTCTGCAGCGTTAAATGGGCCTGCATATGTCAGGCCTACATAGACAGAGCAGAGTACAAATACTTTTTTCAAAATGAATCGATGCATGCCGTCTTTAGCTTTCGATGATGTTGTTCATGCGGCAGAACAAGATCAAGTCGGCAATATTGTTAATGCCCAGTTTGTCAAAGACTCTAGTCTTATAGGTTGCCACGGTCTTATTGCTAATGTGAAGTAAGTCTGATATCTGCTGATTGGTATTGCCTTTGCCGAGATACTTCATGACTTGTAGCTCGCGATCCGATATCAGTGCCAATTTATCGTTATCACTTAAAGAGGTATTGCCATTCTTCCCGTGCGTGAAGAAGGTGTACCCCTGTGAGATCGCAACACATGCCGCCAAAATGACATCAGCACCAGCGGTCTTATTTACAAAACCATGAGCCCCTAGAGAGCGCACTCTACCCCCGTAGACTGCTTCATCTAAGCTAGATAAAACCAGAATGCGAACGTCTGGATACATCAAGCCAATCCGGCGAATGACATCAAAGCCATCGGTCTTGGGCATATCTAAATCTAAGATCACCATATTGGGATTGACTTCTTTGATTGAGCGAAGACACTCTTCTCCATGCTGCGCTTGTCCTGCTATCTCAAAAAGCAATTGATCCTGCAACATACTTTTTAATGCCATCAGCATTGCTGGATGGTCATCTACCAACATCACGCGTTTTCTCATTACTTGTCTCCGTTTAGGTTTTTATGAGGGTGCAGCGAAAAAATGGCCTTAGCGATACGGCTATCGCTCGTGTGTAACATTTGATGTCGACTTATCGGTGACATCATCAGTCCGCCATAGCAGTGGTGCGCTCCCATTGCCATGGCATTTTCTAAATCCTTTACCAGGGTGATGTTGCCGGCATAGATTTGGGTGTGGAATTTCTGGTGAAGAGAAATCATTTCATTTGGCAATCCTTCGGCACGGAATTGCCCTATATCGATATGTATGCCTTCAGGTTCCATTTCTTCGATCCACCGGATTTGAGAGCTACTTCCAGAAAAATCTAGAAGATGAATCAAAACCCCGAGACGGCGCATTCTCAATAAGCCCTCCATGCAGGAATGCATGGAGTCAACATCATTGAGCTTATTGATGCCTAAACTAATGAGACCAACCGGGAGTCGTGAGTTCAGGATGAGGTCGCTTAAGGCATCAATAAACCCAGCTGAAGCTAAGTGTTGAGTCGGCAGAGGCAAGATGCCTGGAATGAAGCGACCACTTCGGTACCAATAGGTAATCGTATCCAAGCCCTCCATGAACAATCTGAGGAGCTGTGTGTCGGTGGCCGCCAGTAATGGTCTAAATAATGAGCTCGTCAGCTTGCTTCCTTGGCTATTAAAGATAGGTTCGTTGCTAATCGCTTGTCGCTGGGACCAGGATCGGTGTTCTTCGAGCGCTTCGCCACTAAGGCCTAGCCAAGGCTGGCCGCAGGCGTCGCGCACTTCTTGGAAGGGTTTGTTCTTCCAAGCCTTTACAAGCGTGTACAGCCGGGATTTCGGGCTCATCAGCATTCTCCAATCATTGAATAGCCAGTCTAGGCAGGTCAGATTGGAGCGGTAAGGGCTTAAGGCTTATTTATATGTAGGAATCTACCTACTTGCCTCCCTCCATTATAGAAAGCGCGGGATTCCTTTTGAAATTTAAGGTGAATTTGCCCTTGAAATCCCTGGAATCAGACCTATATAATCAGCACTCCCTACACGCGAGTGCTAAAACAGGCTTATTCAGCTGAAAAGCTTGTTGCCTTCGTGTTAAGAGACTGCAACACATTGATTTATATTGGTTTTTTAATTAGTTAACACTTACTAACATAGGAGAAGGAATGAATCTGCGTCCTTTACATGATCGCGTAATCATTAAACGTTTAGATCAAGAATCAAAAACCGCCTCTGGAATCATTATTCCGGATGCTGCTGCTGAAAAGCCAGACCAAGGTGAAGTATTGGCAGTTGGCCCAGGCAAGCGTGATGACAGCGGTAAGTTGAATGCACCAGACGTCAAGGTTGGCGATCGCGTGTTATTCGGCAAATATGCAGGTCAAACAGTTAAGGTCGGCAGCGACGAGCTTCTCGTAATGCGCGAAGAAGACATCATGGCTGTTGTACAGAAGTAATCGGTACCTAAGAAAGGAACTCAATCATGGCAGCAAAAGACGTCGTATTTGGAGATAACGCCCGTACCAAGATGGTAGAAGGCGTAAACATTCTTGCGAACGCAGTAAAAACAACTTTGGGACCAAAAGGTCGCAACGTGGTTATCGAGCGTTCATTTGGCGGCCCAACCATCACTAAAGATGGTGTATCCGTAGCAAAAGAAATCGAACTTAAAGACAAGCTCCAGAACATGGGTGCTCAGATGGTGAAGGAAGTTGCTTCCAAAACCAATGACATCGCTGGTGACGGTACAACTACCGCTACTGTATTGGCTCAGTCTATCGTTCGCGAAGGTATGAAATACGTAGTTTCAGGTCACAACCCAATGGACTTGAAGCGCGGTATTGATAAAGCGGTTGCAGCTGCAATCGAAGAACTCAAGAAGATCAGCAAGCCTTGCACAACCACTAAAGAAATCGCTCAAGTTGGTTCAATCTCAGCTAACAGCGATCACAGCATTGGCCAGCGTATTGCTGAGGCAATGGAAAAAGTAGGTAAAGAAGGTGTTATCACTGTTGAAGATGGCAAGTCATTGGAAGATGAGCTTGAAGTTGTTGAAGGTATGCAGTTTGACCGCGGCTACCTCTCTCCATACTTCATTAACCAACCTGAAAAGCAAGTTGCCGTATTGGAAACTCCATACGTTCTCTTGTTTGACAAGAAAGTTAGCAACATCCGTGATTTGCTCCCAGTACTCGAGCAAGTGGCTAAGTCTGGTCGTCCATTGTTGATCATTGCAGAAGATGTTGAAGGCGAAGCCTTAGCAACTTTGGTTGTAAACAACATTCGCGGCATCATCAAGACTTGCGCTGTTAAGGCTCCTGGCTTTGGTGATCGTCGTAAAGCCATGTTGGAAGATATTGCAATCTTGACTGGCGGTACAGTAATCGCTGAAGAAATCGGCCTCACACTCGAGAAAACAACTCTTGAGCACTTGGGTCAAGCCAAGCGTATCGAAGTAGGCAAAGAAAACACCATCATCATTGACGGTGCTGGCGATGCTAAAGCAATTGAAGCTCGCGTGAAGAATATCCGTGTTCAGATCGATGAAGCAACTAGTGACTACGACAAAGAGAAATTGCAAGAGCGCGTTGCCAAATTGGCAGGTGGTGTTGCAGTAATTCGTGTTGGCGCTGCTACTGAAGTTGAAATGAAAGAAAAGAAAGACCGCGTTGATGATGCATTGCATGCAACTCGTGCAGCGGTTGAAGAAGGTATTGTTCCTGGTGGTGGCGTAGCATTGTTACGTGCGATGCAGGGTATTAAGGGCTTGAAAGGCGATAACGCTGACCAAGACGCTGGTATCAACATCGTATTGCGCGCAATGGAAGAGCCAATTCGTATCATCGTTTCTAACGCAGGTGACGAAGCTAGCGTAGTTGTTAATGCAGTGTTGGCTAGCAAAGGCAACAACGGTTACAACGCAGCAACTGGTGAATACGGCGACCTCGTAGCTCAAGGTGTGATCGACCCAACTAAGGTAACAAAAACTGCATTGGTTAATGCCGCTTCTGTTGCAGCCTTATTGTTGACTACTGATTGCGCAATCTGCGAAGCACCAAAGGATGATTCCGCTGGTGGTGGGATGCCTGATATGAGCGGCATGGGTGGTATGGGTGGAATGGGCGGCATGATGTAATAGCCGTAATTTCCTCAGCTATCAAGCTGTAGAAACTAAAACGCCTGGTTCACAAGACCAGGCGTTTTTTTATTCCTGAATAGGATTGATTTCTAAGCTCACTTCTTCCGAATTGTTAAGGGAGTCCCGACCGTTCCTGCATAGACAACAATTAAGTCAACTGGCTCAGTCCCTGGGTTTGAGCCGTAGTGCCATTCTTTAAACAGTTCTACCAATGGCTCACCCGCTTTGAGGGTTATTTTTTCACCAGTTTTTGTAAAGATATTGAGCTCACCCTTGAGCAGAACTCCAGCATTAATAACGGGATGCATATGCATTGGTATGGATGCGCCCGGAGCAAATCTGTATCGAATAATAGTAATTTCAGCTTGACCTTCGCCATATGAGGGAAGTACGGCACCATTCCATGACTTTGTAGTTTTGATTAAGACATTAGCCTCTACGCCCGGAATATCAGTGTAGTAATGTTTTCGTTCTGCATCAGCCTGAGCATATTGAGATGCTATAGATATGAAAATGAGCGCGATAAATTTAAGTAGTTTCATTTGAATAATGAATAAATAATGAGTAGGTAGGAATAAAAAAACGGTGGGTAAGTTTTTCACTTATCCACCGTTTAACTTGTTAACCATCTAAATTTCACTTAGATGAATACAGCTAGATACTTAGCTGACAGACTTCACCATATCTTCCACAACTTTCTTCGCATCACCGAAGACCATCATCGTTTTGTCCATGTAGAAGAGTTCATTATCAAGACCTGCATAACCTGCAGCCATGGAGCGCTTATTTACGATGATCGTTTTAGCTTTAAATGCTTCCAGGATCGGCATACCAAAGATTGGGCTGCCTGGTGTACGAGCGGCAGGGTTCACCACGTCGTTTGCACCAAGTACTAGCACTACGTCAGCTTGTCCAAAGTCGCTGTTGATATCTTCCATCTCAAATACTTGATCGTATGGAACTTCAGCTTCAGCTAAGAGTACGTTCATATGACCAGGCATACGACCAGCCACTGGGTGAATCGCATACTTCACAGTGACGCCATGGTGAGTTAACTTCTCTGTCAATTCTTTGAGAGCATGTTGAGCGCGGGCAACTGCTAAACCGTAACCAGGAACAATCACCACAGTGTCAGCGTTTTCCATGAGGAAGGCCGCATCTTCTGGGGAGCCAGTTTTGTAGTTCTTTGGACCGCCATCATCAGCACCACCAGCAGAAGCTTCGGCGCCAAAGCCGCCCAGCAAGACCGCCAAGATAGAGCGATTCATGGCCTTACACATGATGTAAGACAGAATTGCGCCAGAAGATCCCACGCAAGCGCCGGCAATAATCAAAACTGGGTTGTTCAATGTGAAACCAATACCTGCAGCTGCCCAACCAGAGTAGCTGTTCAGCATCGATACCACCACCGGCATATCGGCACCACCGATTGGGATGATCAATGTCACGCCCAATACCAAAGCAATGGCACACATTACCAAGAATGCTTCGTGGCTGCCTGTCATGAAATACATAACGCCACCAGAAACCATGCCGATAGCAAGAATCAAATTGAGTAAATGTTGACCGGCAAAAGTCACTGGTTTACCACTCACTTTTCCTGATAATTTGCCGAAAGCAATAACGGAAGCTGTGAAGGTAATCGCGCCAATAAATGCACCAATGAAGAGTTCGATCTTTTGTGCGCCAGTGTGATCATGAGCAGGGTTATATACCGCTGCGATAGCGATCAATACTGCTGATAAGCCAACGAAGGAGTGCATGAGCGCTACGAGCTCAGGCATCTTCGTCATCTGCACGCGCTTAGCGGCAATCGTTCCAATGATAGCGCCACCAACAATCGCGCCAATAATCAATGAGAAGACTGGCTTAAAGTCAGGAATCATGAAGGTGGTGATCACGGCGAGCAGCATGCCGACCATGCCGAAGGTGTTACCTTGGCGTGAAGTAGTTGGTGAAGACAATCCACGCAAAGCGAGGATGAACAGCACCGATGAAATGAGATAGGAAATCGCGGTTATGTTTGACATTATTGTGGTCTCTATAAGATCTTGTTCTAGTTTTATTTAGTTCCAGCCGCATCAGCCTTTGGGGCTTTTTTCTTGAACATCTCCAGCATGCGACGGGTGACCATAAAGCCACCAAAAATATTGATTGAAGCCAAAAAGACTGCAATCGCACCAATGATGCTGGTGAGAGTGATCTCATCGCCACCAATCACTTCAGTTTGAAGTAAGGCGCCAACAATAATGATTCCAGAAATAGCGTTAGTAACCGCCATGAGTGGAGTATGCAGTGCAGGAGTGACGTTCCAAACCACGTGGTAACCAACAAAAATGGCCAACACAAACACGGTGATGTTTTGGACTGTGAGGATGCTTTGAAAAGCAGCGAGATCCATGATGTTTCCTTTGAATAATTTTTTATTAGTTTTTACGGATGGCTTGGCCATCACGGCACATGAGGCAGGCAGTAACAATGTCGTCATCCGTTGGGATTACTAACTTCGCCTCAGCATCAACGATCAGTTTCATGAAGTCGAGTAAGTTACGGGCATACAAAGCAGAAGCATCTGCTGCCACCATACTTGCGAGATTGGTGTAACCAATAATCTTCACACCATTTTTTTCAACGATCTTGTCAGCCTCTGTCAAAGGACAGTTGCCTGAGCCATTGTCGCCACGACCAGCTGCTAAGTCGATCACGATAGAGCCTGGTTTCATATTGGCAACGGTATCGCTGTGCAATAAGACGGGTGGCTTACGACCTGGAATCAAAGCAGTGGTAATCACAATGTCAGCTTGTTGAGCGCGTTCAGCAACGAGAGCTGCTTGACGCTTCATCCAGGCTTCTGGCATTGGGCGAGCATAGCCGCCAACACCTTGAGCGATTTCACGTTCTTCGTCAGTCTCATAAGGAACGTCAACAAACTTCGCGCCGAGAGATTCGATTTGCTCTTTAGCAGCAGGGCGTACATCAGATGCTTCGATAACAGCGCCTAAACGCTTCGCCGTTGCGATCGCTTGAAGACCAGCAACACCGGCACCCAAGATCAGCACGCGTGCCGCTTTAACCGTTCCAGCTGCAGTCATGAGCATTGGCATAAAGCGCTGATACTCATTGGCTGCGACCATGACGGCTTTGTAACCTGCGATGTTCGCTTGAGAAGACAGAACGTCCATACTTTGGGCGCGTGTGGTTCGTGGAGCAGCCTCTAATGAGAATGCGGTCACACCTTGCGCAGCCATGGCTGCAATATTTTCGTTATCAAATGGGTCAAGCATGCCAAGTAGCACGCTGCCAGATTTAATTTGTTTGAGCTCGGTAGCTTCGGGCGCACGTACTTTGAGTACGATCTCTGCACCAAAGGCGTCAACAGCACTACCAATTGTTGCGCCAACGGCTTCATAGGCAGAATCTGGCTGGCTGGCTGTTACGCCCGCATCCTTTTGTATAACAACCGTATGACCTTGGCTAATCAGCCTCTTAACGGTTTCCGGTGTGGCAGCAACCCGAGTTTCCCCAGGTCTGATTTCCAGCGGTACTCCTATGCGCATGGCATGTCTCCAAATGCTAATGATTCAAATAATCTATTTTAGGTATATATACGCGAATACACATATATATGCATACCCTTATGTTTTGTACCGGCTCATTTAAGCTCTTCAGGCTAACTTGAGTTAAGGCTTCTACAATGGGGTTTTCAGCTTATATTGAATTCTCGCATTTTTTGATGATCCCGCTCAATTCTTCCGCAATACCCGCTTCAAAGCCATCCAAAGTCGTTGTAGGCATGTCTGGGGGTGTAGATTCGTCTGTTGCGGCCTGGATGCTGAAGCAGCAAGGCTATGAAGTGATTGGCCTTTTCATGAAAAACTGGGAAGACGATGACAATGATGAGTATTGCTCCGCACGCCAGGATTGGCTAGATGTCGTTTCCGTGGCAGATCTCATCGGAATTGATGTTGAGGCGGTCAATTTTGCTGCCGAGTACCGAGAGCGCGTTTTTGCCGAGTTTTTGCGCGAATACGCTGCAGGGCGAACGCCCAACCCTGATGTTTTGTGCAATGCAGAAATTAAGTTCAAAGCCTTTTTAGACCATGCCATGAGCTTGGGTGCAGATGCGATTGCTACTGGCCACTATGCGCGGGTGCGTCATGAGGGTGGGCGGACGCAATTATTAAAGGCGCTTGATGCCAGCAAAGATCAAAGCTACTTCTTGCACCGCTTAACCCAAGCCCAATTAGCAAACGTTCTTTTTCCACTTGGGGAAATTCCAAAGACAGAGGTCCGCAAGATCGCCGAGCAAATTGGTTTACACAATGCGCGCAAAAAAGATTCCACTGGGATTTGCTTTATTGGCGAACGCCCCTTCCGTGAGTTCTTAAACCGCTACTTGCCTCGTACACCTGGACCCATTAAAACCCCTGAAGGCAAAACGGTGGGAGAGCATATGGGGCTTGCCTTTTTCACTCTAGGTCAGCGTAAAGGTATTGGCTTAGGCGGCAGTCAAAATGGCAATGGGGATGCTTGGTATGTCGCCCGCAAAGACGTAGTGAACAACACGCTATATGTGGCACAAGGGCACGAGCACGCATGGCTTCTAGCCAATCAGCTTTCTGCAATTGATGCCAGCTGGGTTGCAGGCACAGCTCCAATGCCTGGCCAGTATTCTGCAAAAACCCGCTATCGCCAAGCTGACTCTGCATGCTCGCTAGTCGCAGGAGTTGAAGGGCCCCTCAGTTTCCAATTAACTTTTCCGGAGGCTCAGTGGGCAGTGACGCCTGGCCAGTCTGCCGTCTTGTACGACGGCGATATTTGCTTGGGCGGCGGAATTATTTCCGCCTAAGTACCCTCAGGTACTTTAGAAGTAATTTCTGAATTTAAGCCGCTGGAGGCGCTGTTTCTGTAAAGGAAGGTCTTTGCATCAGCTTTTGATACAGAGCGTCTAGACTGGGGTATTGAGCTTGCCACGCTACATTTGGGAAGCGGAACAACAGGTAGCCCAGTGCACATCCCACTGCAATATCAGCCAAAGTCATCTGGTTGCCGTGACACCAGGGGTTTTCGCCTAATTCACGGGACATTTGGGCTAAAGCAGCATCAATTTTGCCCATTTGGCGCTCAAGCCAGGTATCACTCTGCTGCTCAGGCGTATGAAATGTATGCTCTAAACGAGCCAAAATGCCAGCATCTTTAATCCCATCAGCCAAAGCCTCCCAGGTTTTGACTGTGGCACGTTCGCGGCTACCTGCCGGAATCAGCTTTCCTACTGGGCTCAGGGTATCGGCATACTCCGCAATCACTCGGGAGTCATAAATGGCCTCGCCATCATCCAAAATCAAGCAAGGAATCTTGCCTAAGGGGTTATTGAGGGCAATTTTGGTATCTGCAGCCCAGACATTTTCAAGTTCTAGGTCAACATCAACCTTTTTTTCCATGAGAACAATACGTACCTTGCGTACGTAGGGGCTAGTGAGGGATCCGATGAGTTTCATATTCCCAAGTATAGCTATCTCAGCCAAATTGGGTTGCCCCCTTAGAACGATTAAAATCAGGGTTTATTGACACATTCAATGTAAAGGCAATATTCGTGAGTCAGCCGATTTCTACCCTTAATGCACTTTCCCCTTTAGATGGTCGCTATGCCGGCAAACTGGATGCCTTAAGGCCTTGGTTATCCGAGGCCGCATTTATGCGCCAGCGTGTATTTGTTGAGATTCATTGGCTATTGGCATTGGCCTCGGCAGGACTTCCTGATGTGCCAAAAATTAGTGCAGCAGATGAGGCATTTTTATTGTCTTTGCCTGAAAACTTCTCTGATGCCGATGCGCAGCGCATTAAAGACATTGAGGCGGTGACCAACCATGATGTGAAAGCGGTTGAGTATTTCTTAAAAGAAAAAGTGGCTGGTCGACCAGATCTATTGAAAGCTAGTGAATTTATTCATTTCGCCTGCACCTCTGAAGACATTAACAACACTTCACATGGTTTGATGTTGCGTGGTGCGCGTGACGAAGTGTTATTGCCGCAACTCAGAAAAGTTCTTTCTGTATTAACGGATTTGGCAATTGAGAATGCGAAGGTTCCTTTGTTGTCGCGTACGCATGGTCAGCCAGCTTCCCCAAGCACCTTAGGTAAAGAATTGGCTAATATTGCGAAACGTTTAGAGCGAGCGATTGCAACGATTGCCGCAGTCCCGCTTTTAGGAAAAATGAATGGCGCGGTTGGTAATTACAATGCCCACTTATCTGCTTACCCAAATTTTGATTGGGAAAATTTTTCCAAAAACGTAGTCGAAAAGCGTTTAGGTCTCACATTTAATCCGTACACAATTCAGATTGAGCCGCACGATGGCATGGCTGAACTGTTTGATGCGATTGCTCGCGCCAACACAATCTTGTTGGATATGGACCGTGATTTCTGGGCTTACATTTCGATCGGTTACTTCAAGCAACGCACTAAAGCAGGTGAGATTGGTTCATCAACTATGCCGCATAAAGTGAACCCAATTGACTTTGAAAACTCCGAAGGCAACTTGGGTGTAGCCAATGCTTTATTGCGTCACCTGGCTGAGAAGTTACCAATTTCTCGTTGGCAGCGTGACCTTACTGATTCAACTGTATTGCGCAACCTCGGCCCAGCTTTTGGCCACAGCGTTTTGGCTTATGACAGCGCCTTGCGTGGCCTTGGTAAATTGGAAGTAAACCATGCGGCGATCGCTGCTGACCTAGATGAGTGCTGGGAAGTATTAGCAGAGCCAGTGCAAACTGTCATGCGTCGTTATGGCATTGAAAATCCGTATGAGCAACTCAAAGAGCTCACTCGTGGCAAGGGAATTAATCAGGCTGATTTGCAAACCTTCATTCGTGGTTTGCAAATTCCTGATGATGCAAAAACCTTGTTGCTCGAGATGACACCATCTTCTTATTTGGGCAAGGCGGTCGAATTGACCGAACGTCTGAAAAAGTGAGTTTGACTCCAAACCTTGGGCGCGCACCGCAGGATTTGCAATACGGTGCCCGCCCAAAGATCTGGTTTGCCGTTTATCAACTGCTTTGGCATCTCTTATTGCCCTTTGCATTTATTCGCCTTGCCTGGCGCATGCGCCACTCATCTGACTATTTAAATCATTTCTCTGAGCGTCTAGGCTTTTCTTACGGCAAAAATATCACTCAGGGATCAGTATGGATTCATGCGGTATCAGTTGGTGAAACCAGGGCTGCCCAACCTTTAGTTGAGGCTTATCTAGAGCGTGGTGAAACAGTTCTGCTGACCCATATGACGCTTAATGGCCGTCGCACTGGAGCTGCCTTATTTGCTAAGGCGATTGCCGCTGGTCGACTACGTCAAGTCTATTTGCCCTATGACCTTTGTTGGTCGGTTGCCAATTTCATGCGCGCATTTAAGCCGAAATTCGGTCTATTTATGGAGACCGAAGCTTGGCCAACCGTAGTCTTCTATTGCGCAGAAATCAGCCTGCCATTATTTTTGGTGAACGCGCGCTTATCTGAGCGCAGTGCGCGTCGAGTAAATCGATTTGGTAAAGCAGGAAGGTCTTTGTTTCAAGCATTTACAGGCATCTTGGCTCAAACCCAATTCGATGCTGACCGCTACCGTAGCCTTGGCGTAAACAATGTGGAGATTGTTGGCAATCTCAAGTTTGATGTGCCACTAGATCCAAGCCTGGTCCAACAAGGTAAATCCTGGAAACAAGAGTTGCATGCAAATCAGCGTCTGATGGTTTGTGCTGCCAGTACCCGTGATGGTGAGGAGGCGATTATTTTGCAAGCGTGGAGGGATTTGCTCCTCAGCAATGCTTTTGATGTTGCCCCATTACTTTGTTTGGTGCCCCGTCACCCCGAGCGTTTCTCAGAAGTTGCAAATCAAATTCAGGATGCCGGATTGAAATTTCGCCCCCGTTCAGAATGGATTGAAGCGCCAAAGGGTGATGCTGATGTGGATGTGATTCTGGGTGACTCCATGGGTGAGATGCCCATGTATTACAGCGCCGCTGACTTGGTAGTGATGGGCGGAAGCCTTCTTCCGTTTGGTGGTCAGAATCTGATTGAAGCATGTGCTGCTGGTTGCCCGGTATTACTCGGTGAGCATACCTACAACTTTCAGCAGGCTGCTTTGGATGCTATCAAGATGGGCGCTGCAAAGCGTATTCAGGGTGAGCTTATATTGAGTGAACCAGTGGCTCTCATGGAAGCTTTAAAAGAATTACTTTTGAATACTGCCGAGCTGGCAAGGATGTCGAGTGCCGCAACGGCCTACTCGATTGAGCATCAAGGCGCGACTAAGAAAATATTAGCCGCCCTTGAGTATCAGAATTTCACACTAAATTAACCGTTCAGATAGAGCTCAGACCTGAGCTCCAAAGTTTGGATCATCATTGCGGGCAGCATCATCCGGCTTCTTGTCGCCCTTCACTAAATCTTCACGAGTAACACCAAGCCACATTGCTAAAGCCGCAGCAACGAATACAGAAGAGTAAATACCAAACAAAATACCGATGGTTAATGCTAAGGCAAAGTAGAAGAGGGTAGGGCCACCAAAAATCAGCATCGCCAGAACCATCATCTCAGTACTACCGTGAGTAATTACGGTGCGGCTAATGGTGCTGGTAATGGCGTTATCAATAATCTCGCGGGTATTCATCTTGCGGTACTTGCGGAAGTTTTCGCGAATACGGTCAAAGATCACCACTGACTCATTGACTGAGTAACCCAGCACAGCCAGTACTGCGGCCAAAACGGAGAGTGAGAATTCCCATTGGAAGAAAGCAAAGAAGCCTAAAATAATGACGATGTCATGTAAGTTCGCAATGATGCCGGCAACAGCAAATTTCCACTCGAAGCGGAAAGAAAGGTAAACCACGATGCCAATCACTACAAACAACAAGGCCATTAATCCATCAATTGCGAGTTCACGACCTACTTGGGGGCCTACGAACTCCACGCGCTGTAGCTTTGCTCCAGTTGTTGCTGGCTCAAGCGCTTGCATCACAGCCGCACTTTGATCAGCAGAGGAAATCATTTTTCCTTCGGCATCTTTTTGGAGTGGCAGGCGAATCATCACATCACGTGAGCTACCAAAGTTCTGAATCTGGGTATCGGAATAACCTAACTTTTCCACATTCGATCTAATTGAATCTAAAGGGGCGGTTTGTGGATAAGTAACCTCCATTACCGTACCGCCAGTAAATTCAATTGATAGGTGAAGACCGTTATGCCAGAGGAAGAAAACGGCAGCTAAGAAGGTGATGAGAGAGACTGCATTGAGCGCCAATGCGTGGCGCATAAAGGGAATGTCTTTTTTGATCCGGAAAAATTCCATGACTTATTTCTCCTGAGGACGCCAAACTTGGCCGATAGCGAGTTTTTGAACTTTTTTACCTCTGCCGTACCAGAGGTTAACCAGGCCACGTGAGAAAAAGACCGCTGAAAACATCGAAGTCAAAATACCAAGGCAATGCACTACCGCGAAGCCTTTGATTGGGCCGGAGCCAAATGTCAGCAATGCTAGACCAGCAATTAAGGTAGTGATATTTGAATCCAAGATGGTTGCCCAGGCCTTATCAAAGCCAATAGCAATAGCTGTTTGCGGAGCTGCACCATTACGTAGCTCCTCACGAATACGCTCGTTAATTAACACGTTGGAGTCAATCGCCATACCCAGTGCCAATGCCATCGCAGCAATGCCTGGCAGGGTTAAGGTAGCTTGCAGCATGGATAAAACGGAGATTAAGAGCAGTAAGTTCACTGCTAGTGCCACAACTGAGAAAGTACCAAACAAGAGGTAGTAGGCAATCATGAAAATAGCGATTGCTGTAAAACCAATGATGAGGGATTTAAAGCCTTTCTCAATATTTTCAGCACCGAGGCTTGGTCCAATCGTCCGCTCTTCAATGATTTCCATTGGGGCTGCTAAGGAACCCGCACGCAACAAGAGTGCCAAATCATTCGCACTCTCAGTAGTTGGTTGACCAGTGATCTGAAACTTGGAGCCAAACTCACTTTGAATAGTGGCAATTGTGAGAACCTCACCTTTGCCTTTTTCAAACAAGATCATGCCCATTGGCTTGCCAATGTTTTCACGTGTCACTTCTTGCATTACGCGACCGCCGGCAGCATCTAAAGAAATATTCACTGCAGGACGTTGGTTTTGGTCGAAGCCTGCGCTTGCATCCGTAATGCGATCACCACTAAAGATCACAGATTTTTTGAACACGCCTTGGCGGTTTTCACCAAAGCGGAAAACATCCATTCCTGGGGGAGGGGTCTCACCAATCGCAATAGTCGAGACGATGGGGTCAGCCAATCTGGACTCCAGAGTTGCTGTGCGACCAATGATGTCTTTTGCGCGAGCAGTATCTTGTACGCCTGGCAGTTGAACAACAATGCGCTCTGCACCTTGCTGTTGAATGACCGGCTCTTTAACGGCCAGCTCATTCACACGCTTATTGAGCGTCACGATATTTTGCTTCACTGCGTTGTCTTGGATTTCTTTTAAGGCAGTTGGCTTAAATTCGCCTACGAGTTTAGGTGATAGCCCAGTAGGCTTAATTTGCCAGATCAGATCAGGCTGGCTAGCCATCAATACTGAACGTGCTTTTTCAGCATCTTCAGTGCTACCAAAAGTTAACGTGATGCTGTCCTGGCCGCGTTCAATTCCTTGTTGACGAATCGATTTATCACGCAACTGACTACGAATATCGGTTGCCAAAGAAGTAACCTTCTTTTGAACTGCGCCCTTCATATCCACTTGCAGCAAGAAGTAAACGCCACCACGCAAGTCAAGGCCGAGAGGCATCGGTAATGCATTAAGCGCATTGAGCCAACTCGGTGTATTGGAGAGTAGGTTTAATGCAACTGTGAAATTGGGATCATTTTGATCAATATTCAATTTCTGTTGCAGCAAGTCACGTGCGCGCAATTGAATATCGGTATTGTTGAAGCGAATTTTGATTGAACCTACATTGCCTGTAGATTCAAAGAAGATGCCAGTATTACTAATGTTGTCATCCGTCAGAATCTTTTCGACTCGAGACTGTGTCGCCAAATCAACCTTGATGGTTGGTTTGGCGGACGAGACTTGAACCGCTGGAGCCTCCCCGTAGAAATTGGGTAATGAATATAGTCCTCCAATCAGCAGTGCAAATAGGATGACTATGTATTTCCAGAGGGGGTAGCGATTCATATCGAGATACTTTTAAACAAGCTTATTAAGCAGACTTCATTGAGCCTTTTGGCAATACTGTTGTAATGGCGCCTTTTTGCATTTGCACTTCAGTGCCAGCAGAAATTTCAACAGTCACTACTTGGTCTTTCAATCCGGTCACTTTGCCGATGATGCCGCCAACTGTCACTACTTCATCGCCAACAGCAAGAGACTCAAGCATTGCTTTAGTTTCTTTTTGACGCTTCATTTGTGGGCGAATCATGATGAAGTACAAAACTACAAACATCAAAATCAGGGGGAGGAAGCTCATCAAGCCACCAGAATCTGCACCCGCGGCTGGAGCCTGGGCAAAAGCGTTACTAATCCACATACAAAACCTCCATGAGTTACCGATTGGAAAATGCTTCAGTTTTTAGGCTTTTAAAGCAAAGCCGTAAACCCGCAATTCTAAACTGTATGGGGCTTGGAGGGCTGATTTTGGGTCAATAGGAGGTGCCCATTGACGCTCTAGGGCTATTAATCCTGTCCAGGCTCTACGCCGCGCTGACGATTCCGATGGAATTCCTCGCGATAGGCGCTAAATCGATCCTTGGCAAGGGAGTCCCTCACCTCTTCCATGAGCTGGAGGTAGTAGGAGAGATTGTGAATCGTATTCAGCTGTGACCCAAGGATTTCATTCGCCTTCTGCAGGTGGTTTAGGTAGGATCTGGTGAAGTTTTTACAGGTATAGCAGCCGCAAGTAGGGTCGACAGGGCGGTCATCGTCCTTGTAGCCTGAATTACGCAGCTTCAAGTCGCCAAAGCGGGTAAAAAGCCAGCCATTTCGAGCATTGCGAGTTGGCATCACGCAGTCAAACATATCGATGCCTAGGCTGACGCCAAGCATGAGGTCTTCTGGTGTCCCAACCCCCATTAAGTAATGAGGCATATGCTCTGGCAGCTTGGGGGCTGTGAAATTCAGAATGCGCTCAAACTCGGGTTTCGGTTCTCCAACGGACAGGCCCCCAATAGCAATGCCATCAAAGCCTTGTTGGCTGACAGCATCCAAGGAGAATTCTCGTAAATTCTCGAACATGCCACCTTGAACAATGCCAAAGAGGCCATTGCCTGTTTCGAGCTCGCGAAAGCGTTTTAAGGAGCGATCACCCCAACGTAGGGACATTTCTAGTGAAGCACGCGCAGTTTTTTCTGAGGTTGCTTGTCCTTTGACTTCATAAGGCGTGCACTCATCAAATTGCATGGCAATGTCACTATTGAGTACCGCCTGAATTTCCATCGACACCTCTGGAGACATAAATAATTTATCGCCATTGATTGGAGATGCAAAGGTCACACCCTCTTCGGAGATTTTTCGTAGAGCTCCCAAGCTAAAGACCTGAAAGCCGCCTGAGTCAGTGAGGATGGGTTTATCCCAGCCCATGAAGCGGTGTAAGCCACCATGCTTCTTAATCACATCCAAACCGGGTCTTAGCCACAGATGAAAGGTGTTGCCTAAAATAATTTGCGCCTTGGCTTCATTTAAATCCCGAGGCGTCATGGCCTTCACCGTGCCATATGTTCCGACCGGCATAAAGATCGGCGTTTGAACGCTGCCATGAGGAAGATCAAGTTGGCCAAGACGTGCAGGACTCGCAGAGTCGCGCGCGAGAATATTAAAGTGAACGGGTTTTGTCATGTGCTTGTTTAGTTGGTACGGCTTAAGAACATCGCATCGCCGTAGCTAAAAAAGCGATATTCATTTTGGATGGCATGTTGATAGGCATGGCGGATATTGTCTACACCAGCAAAGGCACTCACTAACATCAGTAAAGTGGATTTTGGTAGATGAAAGTTTGTAAGCAAACAATCTACAGCCTTGAAGGTATAGCCTGGGGTAATAAATAAATTGGTTTCGCCGCTGGCTTGTTGGCTTTGAGCCTGACTCTCTAAGGCTCGTAGACTCGTTGTCCCGACAGCAATGACTCTGCCACCTGTTTTGTGAGTGGTTTTAATTGCTTCAATAGTATCTGCTGGAACCGAAAACCACTCATAGTGCATTTTGTGTTTGCTAAGGTCTTCTTCGCGAACTGGTGTGAAAGTACCTGCGCCTACATGGAGGGTGACGGTAGCTTGATTAACTCCAAGCTCATTTAGCTTCTTCAAAATAACTTCATCAAAGTGCAATCCTGCCGTAGGGGCTGCAACAGCACCAGGGTTTTTGGCAACCACAGTTTGATAGCGATTGGCATCTTCCTGATTTGGCTGATGCTCTATGTATGGTGGCAGTGGCAATTCACCGAATCGCTCAAGCAAATCAAACACATTCTCTGGAAAGCGCACTTCATAGAATCTGCCGTCATAGCCAAGCATTTCCACTGGGAAGGTTTCACCCGCTTTGTTGTGGACATGGACAATGCTCCCGGTCTTGGGAACCTTGGAAGCTCTAATTTGCACCCAGGCTTGTTGATCGCCACTGATGCGTTCAATGAGGAGCTCCACATTGCCACCCGTCTCCTTTTTGCCATGTAGGCGCGCAGGGATTACCTTGGTGTCATTAAAGACGAGTAAATCCCCAGGTTTGATAAGGTTAAGAATGTCTGGGAATTTCCGATCGATCAATTGGGCGACATTACCCCCCTCTATATTCAGTTCTAAGAGGCGACTATCCGTTCTATTGGCCAGGGGATGCTGGGCAATTAGTTCGGGCGGGAGGTCGTAATTGAAGTCGGAAAGTTGCATAGCATTACCATCAGGTATTGGATTTTAACGATGACGACTAAGCGACCACCAACTGCACTCGAAAAGATGGGTTTAAACAGCCCTATGGCACTTGCTTTGCACCTGCCATCCCGTTACGAGGACGAGACTGAGCTTTTCACTATCGAGGAGGCTTTGGGTTTAGGAAGGTTTCATTCAATTCAGACTCAAGGTGTCGTGATTCGAAATCAGGTGATGTTCCGCCCTAGAAGGCAGCTTTTGGTCACGATTGAAGATGACACCGCTTCGCTACAGCTCCGTTTCCTCAATTTCTATCCAAGCCAGCAAAAGCAAATGGCAGTTGGCGCCCATGTCCGAGTACGAGGCGAGGTCCGAGAGGGTTATCAAGGCCCTGAAATGGTTCACCCTATAGTTCGGGCTGTAACGCCAGATGCGCCATTGCCAGCAAGTTTGACCCCGGTCTATCCCGCAAGTGCAGGTATCTCACAAACGATTATTCGTAAGGCGGTCTTACAGGCTTTACGGGATGCTAGCCTGAAAGAAAGTTTGGCGGAATTTTTGCCCACCAAACTCATGACAGAAATTTTGCCAAGCAATGATTGGCCGCCACTGCAAGATGCAATTGCGTATTTGCATCAGCCACCTGCCGACGCTAATACCCAATCTCTGCTGGAGCGCACACATCCTGCATGGCGCAGGGTGCAGTTCGAAGAATTGCTCGCCCAGCAGATTTCTTTAAAGCGGGCGCATGCTATTCGTAGAGAAAGGCGTGCTCCTAGTTTTGCAAAGGATCAGTCAGTAAGTAAGGTAAGCAAAAAAACTACCAGTATTGAAGATGGCTTACTGAAAGTTTTGCCCTTTAAGTTGACTGGTGCTCAAGCCCGAGTCTGGGCAGAGATTGGAGCTGATCTATCCAATACCTTTCCAATGAATCGCCTATTGCAAGGCGATGTGGGTAGTGGAAAAACGGTGATTGCCGCATTAGCTGCTGCACGAGCCATGGATCATGGCTATCAAGCTGCCATCATGGCGCCTACAGAAATTCTGGCGGAGCAACACTACCTCAAAATGCAGGAGTGGTTTGGACCTCTAGGCATCAAGATTGCCTGGCTCTCTGGCAGCTTGAAGGTTAAAGAGAAAAGACTTGCCCAAGACATAATTGAGAGTGGTGAGGCCCAACTCATTATCGGCACACATGCTCTTATTCAAGATAAGGTGAGTTTCGCTAAGTTGGGTTTAGCAGTGATTGATGAGCAACATCGTTTTGGTGTGAGACAGCGTCTAGAGATTCAGCAACGCGTTGGCTCGGAGCTGTTCTATTGCCATCAATTAATGATGTCGGCCACTCCGATTCCACGGACTTTGGCGATGACCTATTACGCTGACTTAGACGTTTCCGTGATTGATGAATTGCCTCCTGGTAGAAAACCGATTGCGACGAAGGTGGTGAAGGCTGCACGTAGGGATGAAGTGATTAGCGGTTTGCATGATTGGCTAGCAAAGGGACTGCAAGCCTATTGGGTTTGTCCTTTGATTGAAGAGTCAGAGGTATTGCAATTGCAAACTGCGGTTGAAAGTTTTGAGCAGCTCACACAAGCTTTGCCAAATTTCAAAGTGGGTTTAGTGCATGGCCGCTTGAGGAGTGAAGAAAAAGCTGCGGTGATGGCAGCCTTCAAAGCCAATGAAATCCAGCTTTTAGTTGCAACTACCGTGATTGAAGTCGGTGTTGATGTGCCCAATGCAGCTCTCATGGTGATAGAGCATGCAGAGCGCTTTGGTTATGCGCAAATTCATCAGTTGCGTGGGCGTGTAGGACGGGGTTCAGCAGATTCGGTTTGCATCTTGATGTATGCAGAACCTCTATCTTTAGCTGCGAAAGAGCGCTTACAAACTTTACGAGAAACGTCAGATGGATTTGTCATTGCCGAGAGAGATCTGTCATTGCGGGGTCCTGGCGAGTTATTGGGTGCCAAGCAATCTGGTGATGCGATGCTGCGGTTTGTGGATCTACAGCGGGATGCCTGGTTAATTGAGTTGGCCCAGATGGCCGCAGAGCGTTTGCTAGCAGAGCATGGGGAGTTGGTAGAAAGACATTTAGAGCGTTGGCTTGGCTCTCGTACCGAATTTCTAAAAGCTTGATAATGCGATCATGAGCATGATTGTTAAAAAGAAAGATGATTGATCTAATGCGCAATCGCATTGTTGCTTACGCCTATTTAATCCGTCTAGATAAGCCGATCGGCACGCTACTACTATTGTGGCCAACTTTGTGGGCACTTTGGCTCGCGAGTGGCGGCTTTCCTGAATTTCATCTACTCATCATTTTTAGCTTGGGTACATTTTTAATGCGTAGTGCCGGTTGTGCCATTAATGACTATGCGGATCAAGATTTTGATCGTTATGTCTTGAGAACTAAGGATCGACCGATTACCAGCGGCAAGATTTCTGGAAAAGAGGCGCTAGTCGTAGCGGCCACTTTAGCCTTTATAGCCTACCTACTCATTCAACCTCTAAATGCTCTGACCAAAGAACTCTCTTTCTTTGCCTTGGCAGTTGCGATCCTCTATCCCTTTACCAAACGCTTCTTTGCGATTCCACAAGCCGTTCTTGGTATCGCCTTTGGTTTCGGCATTCCGATGGCCTATGCCGCAGTTCTTGGCTTTATTCCTCTTGAGGCTTGGATTCTGTTTATCGGCAATATCTTCTGGGCCATTGCTTATGACACGGCTTACGCTATGGTTGATCGTGATGATGATTTGCGCTTGGGCTTGCGCACTTCAGCCATTACTTTTGGTCGCTTTGACGTGCTTGCAATTGCGCTGAGTTACGGCGTGCTATTTCTGAGCCAAGTTTTGGTTGCCCAACTGGCAAATCTCAATAATTATTTCTGGGTGGGTTGGTGTTTGGCTTTAACTTGCGCCATCTATCACCTGAAACTGGTATCGACCCGCAAGCGTGAGGATTGCTTCAAGGCATTTCGCCACAACAACTGGCTGGGGGGATTCCTATTTTTTGGAATCCTTTTAGGTCTTACCTAGTTCATCGCCCATGGCTTTGCCACGTTGACTTGCAGCATCAATCGCTTTTTCAAGCGCACCATGCCAATCAAGTTGCTTGAGTGTATCGAGTGCAGCAGCAGTTGTACCGCCCTTAGAAGTGACCCGTTCGCGAAGAACCCCTGCATGCTCATCAGAGTTATGGGCAAGCTGTGTGGCACCTTCTAGGGTGGCGTAAGCTAGTTTGCGAGCAGTGGCTGCATCAAGCCCAAGCTTTTCACCACTCGATTGCATGGCTTCCAAGAAGGCAAAAACATAGGCTGGCCCGCTTCCGGAAACCGCAGTCACAGCATCCATGAGTTTTTCTTCATTGACCCAGACTGCCTGGCCAACTGCATTGCAAATGGTTTCTGCTAGAGCGCGATCAGATGCGCTGACGCCAGGATCTGCAAATAGACCTGTAATACCTTTACCAATGAGGGCGGGGGTATTTGGCATAGCGCGAACGCAACGTGCGTGGTCAAGCCAGCGACTCATATCTTTGAGGCGGATGCCAGCAGCAATGCTGAGGATCAACGGACCTGGTGCTGTTGCATGTTTTAGTTTTGCGCTTAAAGACTTTGCCACTACATTGAAGTCCTGAGGCTTAATCGCCATGACTACAACATTGTTCTTAGAGAAGTCAAAAGCAATTTGATCCAAAGCGCCAATGATCTGCACGCCAAAATCTTGATGCAATTGCAGGCCCGTGCTCGCATTGGCTTCCACTACAGAAAGTTGCTTGGCTTCAAAACCGTTGGCGAGTAATCCGCTAATTAATGCGCGACCCATATTGCCACCGCCAATAAAGGTGATGTGGGCATTTTGGTTTGTTTGTTGTGTGCTCATACTTTTATCTTATCGCGCTTCCCAAAAATAGCGCTTCCTATACGTAACATGGTGCTGCCTTCAGCAATTGCAGCTTCCATATCATCCGACATTCCCATGGAGAGGGTATCGAAAAAGTCATACCCAAGATCATTGCTGTGCTTTGCTTTAAGTCCGACAAAACACTCCCTGACAGCAGCAAAGGCTTGGCGCTGTTGGCTCACATCATCGCTGGGCGCTGGGATGGCCATCAGTCCACGAAGTACCAGGTTGGGAAGTTTGGCAACGGCATCACAAAGTGTTTCAACTTCCTCAAGCGCTATCCCGCTTTTGGACTCTTCTTCGCTTACATTGATTTGAACGCAGACTTGAAGTTCACCCAGGTCAGGAAATTCTCCGCGTTGAGCGGAAAGACGCTCTGCAATTTTGAGGCGGTCAATACTGTGTACCCAATCAAAATGTTCTGCGACATCTCGCGTTTTATTGCTCTGAAGTGGACCAATGAAATGCCACTCTAGCCAAGGACGCAACTTCGCAAGTTGTTGAATTTTCTCAACACCTTCTTGAACATAGTTCTCACCAAAGGCAGTTTGGCCGGCATGCATGGCCTCTTCAACCGCTATTGCTGGAAAGGTTTTACTCACCGCAAGTAGTTGAATGTCTTCCGGCTCACGTTTTGCTGCTAACGCTGCGAGCTCCAACCTTCGCCTTACCAACATCAGGTTGGTGGTCACTTGACTCATTATCTAGTCTGACCTTGTTGACTGATGAGTTGATCAACCATCTCGATCCAATGTAGTACTGGGGTGTCATCTTGCTGAAGATGGGTGATGCAACCAATATTTCCGGACACAATGACTTTCGCACCAGACTCTTCGCAAGCGGCATTCAGGTGGGTCAGTTTATTATTGCGCAGCTGCTCTGAGAGTTCTGGCTGGGTTACAGAGTAGGTGCCTGCAGAGCCACAACAGAGGTGGCTATCAGTGCATAAGCGCACACCAATACCAATGCTAGCTAGCAGGCCTTCTACCTTCCCGCGAATTTGTTGACCATGTTGCAGTGTGCAGGGTGGGTGATACACCACGCCAGGCTTGGGATTGCTACCTACTAGAGAAATCAACTCACTCTCAAGCGCCGGCAATATTTCTGAAATATCTTTGGTGAGATCAGAAATCTTCTTTGCTTTGCTTGAGTATTGCGGATCATTTGCAAATAAATGGCCATAGTCTTTGACCATCACGCCACAACCAGATGCAGTCATGACGATGGCTTCAACACCTTGTTCAACTTGTGGCCACCAGGCATCAATATTTTGTTTGGCGTTATCAAGGCCACCAGCTTGATCGTTTAGGTGATAACGCAATGCGCCACAACATGTGGCGTTAGGCGCGCTAATGAGCTGGATCTTGAGTGCATCTAAAACGCGCGCAGTAGCCGAATTAATATTGGGAAGCATGCCTGGTTGGACGCAACCCTCGAGCAATAGCATCTTGCGAGAGTGGCTAGTCTGTGGCCTTGCATAGGGATCTGTATTTGTATTGAGCGCTTTATTTTTAGCTTCCGGAATTTTGCGCTGGATACCAGCCGGCATCAGTGGGCGGACTAAACGACCAATCGCCATCGCTGAATTAAATAACTTAGGACTAGTTAAACCTTCTTTCAGAGCCCATCGGGTGAGGCGCTGACCAAGAGGACGCTCAGGAGTGTTTTCTTCTGCCCACTTGCGACCAATATCCACTAAGTTGCCGTATTGCACGCCGCTTGGGCAAGTACTTTCACAATTGCGGCAAGTGAGGCAGCGATCTAAATGCATACGTGTTTTTTCAGTCGGCGCTTGCCCTTCAGCCATTTGCTTGATGAGGTAGATGCGACCACGCGGACCATCGAGTTCATCACCCAGAATTTGATAGGTGGGGCAAGTAGCAGTGCAGAAGCCGCAGTGCACACATTTTCCAAGAATTCTGGCAGCCTCTATTCCTTCAGGAGTATTGGCGAATTGGGGGGCTAATTGAGTTTGCATATAAAGACTTAAGGAAGGCGTGAAGTAGCAAATACGCCTGCTGGATCAAAGGCGGCTCTTAGGCGTGCTTGTACTGCCTCTAAAGCAGTTGAGTGCGCTTGCTCACTCAGAAGGGTAAAGCGTTGCTTGCTTGAGTCAACACTGCTTCCTTGCTTAAAGCGTGTTGCATGTCCACCATTAGCATTGGCTAATGCTTTGATGGATGCAAAAGTCGCATCATCGCCAGGCGCTTTAACCCAGCGTTGCTGTCCATGCCATTCCAAAGCAATATCACCAACAGCATTTTCAATTGCTAGTGGGCCACATGCGGCTGGCAGAGCTAAGCGATAGAGTGTGTCGGTGCTATTTAGGCTTGTGAAAACAGCTAAGCGCTGTTCACGTAAGTCGGTCCAAAAATTTTGTGCAACTACCGGATCTACTTCAACAGCATCGATAGCTGCATTCATCAATGGAATCGCGGCCTTAACAGCGGCAGCGGCGCCAGCGAGACGAATAGTTAGCTCACCATCACCACCGGTTGGGCTTCCAATCCAGCAACTAGCTGAGAGTGGTAAGGGTTGCCCAGCCCATTCATTTAAGAGGCGCAAAGTTTTTTCTTGGCTGAGCTGGCAGCGTAGGGTAGCTGTTGCTGCTGGCTTTGGCAGCACTTTTACAGAGGCCTCGAGTAATAGTGAGAGGGTTCCCAAAGATCCTGGCATCAAACGCGAAACGTCATATCCCGCCACATTTTTCATCACCTTGCCGCCAAAAGATAAGTCTTGGCCTTTGCCATCCATGATGCGTGCACCAAGAACAAAGTCACGTAAGTTACCAGTGCTAATACGACCAGGTCCTGCTAAGCCCGCAGCTATGGCGCCACCAAAAGTTGCGTTATCACCAAAATGGGGAGGCTCAAAAGCCAGCACTTGATTTTTCTCAGCTAGTGCTGCTTCAATTTCTTTTAATGGCGTACCAGCACAAGCGGTAATCACCAACTCTTCAGGCTGGTATTCCAAGATGCCAGAGTAGGAGCGCGTATCTAACTTGGCATAGGAATTGGTATTGCCATACCAAGACTTTGTTCCACCACCTTCAATGGATAAGGGTGTTTTATTTTTGGCTGCTGCCAGAATTTGTTCGCGAAATAAATCAATAGCCATATTGTTGGATGTGGACATTAGAAGCGCTCCAACTCAGGATGCGGCAAGTTACCACCACTAATGCGCATACGACCATATTCAGCGCAGCGATTTAATGTGGGGATAGCCTTATCAGGATTTAATAATCGTTCAGAGTCAAATGCGGCTTTAACACCCCAGAAAGATTCACGTTCACCTTCACCAAATTGAACGCACATGGAATTAATCTTTTCAATTCCAACGCCATGCTCACCAGTAATCGTGCCATCAAGCTCGACACAGGCTTCTAAAATTTCAGTGCCGAATTCTTCAGCGCGATGCCACTCATCTTGATCGGCGCCGTTAAATAAAATGAGTGGATGCATATTGCCGTCGCCCGCATGAAATACATTCAAGCAAGCAAGACCATATTTCTTTTCCATAACCTGAATGCGTCTGAGTAGAGTGCCAATATTTCTGCGAGGGATTGTTCCATCCATACAGTAGTAATCAGGCGCTAAGCGTCCAGCTGCAGGGAAGGCATTTTTGCGACCACTCCAAAATTTCAGGCGCTCCGCTTCATTTTGAGAAATCTGAATACCGCTTGCACCTGCTAGTTCAAGCACCTTGGTCATGCGCTCAATTTCTTCTGCAACCTCTTCAGGCGTGCCATCGGACTCGCACAGGAGAATGGTCTCAGCTTCAAGGTCGTACCCTGCATGAACGAATTCTTCTACGGCACGAGTAGTGGCTTTATCCATCATTTCTAAGCCAGCAGGAATGATGCCGGCAGCGATGATGGCTGCAACTGCATCTGCACCTTTTTCAATATCGTCAAAACTGGCCATGATGACGCGAGCTAATTTTGGCTTAGCAATCAGCTTGACCGTGACTTCAGTCACTACTGCAAGCATGCCTTCGCTGCCCATCACGATTGCTAATAAATCAAGCCCTGGGGAGTCTGGAGCAAGACTGCCAAATTCCACAATCTCGCCGTTCATCAAAATGCCACGGACTTTTAATACGTTGTGAAGCGTGAGCCCATATTTCAGGCAATGCACCCCGCCAGAGTTTTCATTCACATTGCCACCAATGGAGCAGGCAATCTGTGAAGAGGGGTCTGGAGCGTAATACAGGCCAAGATGAGCAACTGCTTCTGAGATAGCTAAATTGCGAACACCGGGTTGCACAACCGCAGTTCTGGTAAAGGGATCAATGCTGATAATCTTTTTGAGTTTAGCCAGTGAGAGCACTAAGCCTTGAGAAATAGGCATGGCGCCACCGGATAAGCCAGTGCCAGAACCGCGTGGAACGATCGGTACCTGCATTTCAAAGCAGGTCTTTAGGATCTGGGAAACCTGCTCCTCAGTCTCCGGTAAGGCTACTGCTAGGGGCATGCGTCGATAGGCTGCTAGACCATCACATTCATAGGGAATCGTGTCCTCAGGCTCCCAAAGCAAAGCATGCTCTGGAAGAATGGGGCGCAAGGCCGATACCAATTTGGATTGAAGGGCGGTAATGGCCGCGAGCTCGGGGGGTGGGGTCACCATATTCATAAGAATCATTTTAGCCATTTACCTATAATTAGTTCATGGGAAATCGACTTTCAAAAATAGCCACCAGAACTGGTGATGCAGGCATGACCGGGCTTGGTGATGGTAGCCGAGTAGAAAAGGATCATTTGCGCATTTGCGCCATGGGCGATGTAGATGAATTGAACTCCGAAATCGGTGTTTTGATGACTGAATCGATCCCTGAGAGCCTTGCTGAGGAGTTAAAAGCTTTATTTTTGCAAGTGCAGCATGATTTATTTGACCTGGGTGGCGAGCTTTGCATTCCTAATTACACCTTGCTTAAACCTGAGCATGTAGCCCAACTGGATGTTTGGCTAGAAAAATACAATGCAACTTTGCCTCCCTTGACTGAATTTATTCTCCCAGGTGGGACACGTGCTGCCGCTCAGGCCCATGTATGTCGAACAGTTTGCAGGCGTGCCGAGCGTTCGATTGTGCGTTTGGGTTGGGAAGAGCCTTTGTACGATGCTCCTCGTCAATACGTCAATCGCTTATCCGATTTGTTGTTTGTATTGGCGCGTGTTCTCAATCGTGCGGCAGGCGGCCAAGATGTTCTCTGGAAACATGAAAAAAAAGAGACTAAATAAATAGTCTCTTTTTGAATGAATAAAGCATCTTTGCTTTATTTTCTTACATCTTATTTCTTCGCTTTTCTACGATTCTTTACGGCTAATGCTAAGCGTTGCAATACATTGACTGAATCTTCCCAGTTAATGCAGGCATCGGTAATGCTCTTTCCGTATTCCAACTTATTTGGATCATCTTTTCCAGGTGTGAATTTTTGCGCACCATCATTCAGGTGGCTCTCAATCATCACTCCAAAAATTTGATTTGAGCCAGATTCAATTTGCTCAGCAATATTTTCTGCCACCACAATTTGACGCTCATGTTTTTTGCTGGAGTTTGCATGCGACAAGTCAACCATCAAACTGGCTGGAAGCTTTGCTGCTGCTAGCTCGGAGCAGGCTGCTTGAACATACTGCGCTTCATAGTTTGGCTCTTTACCACCACGCAAAATAACGTGACAGTCTTTATTGCCTTTAGTCTCCACAATAGAAACCTGGCCATTCTTATGCACAGATAAAAAGTGGTGTGGACGGCTAGCTGCTTGAATCGCATCAGTGGCGATCTTGATGTTGCCGTCGGTACCATTCTTAAATCCGATTGGCGCAGAAAGACCTGATGCTAGTTCACGGTGAACTTGGCTTTCGGTTGTACGTGCTCCGATGGCGCCCCAAGAAATCAGGTCGGCAATATATTGTGGAGAAATAACATCTAAGAATTCGCTACCAGCTGGCATGCCGAGGCGATTGATTTCCATCAGCACTTGACGTGCAATCCGCAAACCTTCTTCAATGCGATAGCTCTCGTCCAAGTACGGATCATTAATCAAACCTTTCCAACCCACTGTCGTGCGTGGCTTTTCAAAATAGACACGCATCACAATTTCAAGTTCGCCTGCAAAACGATCGCGCTCAGCAAGTAGTCGTTGGCAGTACTCAACAGCAGCGCTAGGATCGTGAATCGAGCAAGGCCCAATAATGACTAACAAGCGATCATCTTTTCCATGAATGATGTCGCGAATCTTTTTACGCGTTTTGCTAATCAATGCCTCAGTCGGCGTTCCCGAGATCGGGAAAAAGCGAATCAAATGCTCTGGCGGTGGCAGAACAGTAATGTTGTGAATGCGTTGATCATCTGTGTCTGACGTTTTGTCGACGGCAGCGTACCAGTTTGCGGGATTAGTGTTTTGTTGGCTCATACGGCTATTTTAAGCCGTATTAAGCAGTTCCTCCGACAGTCAGGCTGTCGATACGTAAAGTTGGCTGTCCAACGCCTACGGGGACGCTCTGACCTTCTTTGCCGCAAACCCCGATACCACCATCTAATTTCAGGTCATTTCCGATCATAGAGACCTGTTTTAGGGATTCGGGGCCGCTACCGATGATGGTTGCGCCTTTAACGGGATATTGAATTTTGCCGTTTTCTACCCAATAGGCCTCGGAAGCTGAAAATACGAATTTTCCACTCGTAATATCGACTTGGCCGCCCCCGAAGTTCACTGCGTAAAGACCACGTTTAATGCTGGCTACGATTTCTTGGGGATCATCTTTGCCAGCCATCATGTAGGTATTGGTCATCCGAGGCATTGGTAAAGAGGCAAAACTCTCCCGTCTTCCGTTGCCGGTGAGGGGCATATTCATGAGTCGGGCATTCAGGCTATCCTGAATGTAACCCTTCAAAATGCCGTCTTCAATCAGAGTGGTGCATTGGGTGGGCGTACCTTCATCATCAATATTGAGTGAGCCACGACGACCAGAAAGTGTTCCGTCATCTACTACAGTGACACCCTTAGCGGCAACGCGTTGTCCAATGCAGCCAGCAAAAGCAGAAGAGCCTTTGCGATTAAAGTCACCCTCGAGGCCATGACCTACAGCTTCGTGTAGTAACACTCCAGGCCATCCTGGCCCCATGACTACTGTCATTGGACCAGCTGGAGCGGGGCGGGAGTCTAAATTAATCAGGGCGCCATCCACAGCTTCGTCAACATATTGATTAATGAGTTCTGTATTGAAGTAGTGATAATCATGACGAGCGCCGCCACCCGAAGATCCAGACTCGCGGCGACCATTTTGTTCTGCAATCACATGTACTGATACTCGCACCAGCGGACGTACGTCAGCAGCTAATAAGCCGTCAGCCCGAACCACGAGCACCACATCAAACTCACCAGCAAGACTGGCCATGACCTGAATGATGCGCGGGTCTCGCGCTTTTGCACGACGCTCAATCCCTTCAAGAAGCGCAATTTTTTCTTGCGGTGCGAGTGAGTCTAGGGGATTTAAGTCTGAGTAGAGCTGGTTAGAAACGGGCGTAAAGATTTTGCTTGCAACAGCACGTGTACCGCCTTGGGGCCCAATCACACGAGTAGATTTAGCTGCTTTGTTAAGAGCTTCTAAATTAATTTCATCGGAGTAAGCAAAAGCAGTTTTATCTCCATAAATTGCGCGCACTCCCACGCCTTGATCAATGCTAAAGCTACCGGATTTCACGATGCCTTCTTCAAGACTCCAGCTCTCGCTACGAGTGTGCTGGAAGTAAAGGTCAGCATCATCGAGTTGGTGCGTAAACATATTGCCAAAGGTATGGCGCAAATCCTGCTCGGAGAGGCCAGTAGGTTCCAACAAAATCGATTTCGCTAGCTTAAGAAGGTCGGCCTGCTTCTTTGGCTTGGTCCAATCGCTCGGAAATAATGCTTCTGGTGCTCTCATCTTAATTTAGCTGAACTTTCTGTATTAAAGCTTGCGGTGTTTTAGTGCCGGTAGCTTAGAGCGTACCTCTTTTAATTTATCTTTGCTCAGTTTGCCCTGAATAAATCCCTCCCCCTCGGGCAGATTACTCAGGACCTCTCCCCAAGGGTCAATGAGCATGCTCTCTCCCCAGGTTCGACGTTGATTGAGGTGCACACCACCTTGAGCAGAAGCTAGTACGTAGCATTGGTTTTCAATAGCGCGTGCACGCAAGAGGATCTCCCAATGGTCCTTACCGGTTGTGTAGGTAAATGCGGCTGGAATGATGTGGCAATCGACTTGTCCAAGGGCGCGGTATAGCTCTGGAAAGCGTAGGTCATAGCAAATGCTTAAGCCAAAACGCCAGTCAACTTCATTGATCCTGATTGCAAATTGACCTGGTTGGCTGCCTGCTGCAATCGTTTCCGATTCTTCGTAACGCTCTGTTTCAGTTTGAAAGCCAAACAAATGGATTTTGTCGTAGCGAGCGATTTGCTGACCCAGGGGATCAAATACTAGAGAGGTATTGAGAACTTTATTGGATTCTTTCGCCTCAAGAGGAATGGTTCCGGCGACGAGATAAATATTATTTTCCTGTGCCATGGCTGCGAGGCGCTCTTGAATTGGACCTGATCCGGCAGCTTCTCGCGCCTTTACTTTATCCGTATCTTTCAAGCCCATTAAGCAAAAATATTCAGGCAGTACAGCCAGCTGAGCGCCGCAATCTGCGGCAGCTTTAATCAAGCCTGCCGCAACCTCAAGGTTTTCACTGAGGCTAGGGGTCGATACCATTTGAATCGAGGCCATACTGAGTTCAGAAGGATTTTTTGGCAAATTCATCTTATTAGCCTGGAATTTAATTAGAGATGTTTTGATTTACAGGTGGACTTGCGGGTGCAGAATTTGGCGTACTAGGTTTAGTTTGCTCTTTCAAAAGATTTTTAGTGCGAATTGTTTCTAGGGTTTTTGCATCAAGCGGTTGGCCCTTCTGATCGAGCGGGATCACTTCTGGATTATCCCAAGAACCCTGAATCAGATAATCTGTTTGCATATTGCGATTAATTTGATTGGTAATGAGGTATTGGCCTACGACTGCTCCTAGACCAATGATCGGGTTAATCACAAATGCCGCCAGTGATCCGGCTGTGGCATCAATTGTTGGGAAGATGGTAATGCGTAAATCTTGGGTCTCTTTGGGCACATTAATTTGCCCTGTCATTGCAACACGGGCCTGATCCAGAATCATCGTGAATTGTTTAGTTTGTGCAATTCCTTGCGCGACCTCAAAATTGCTATTAATTGAGTTGAATGGCGTACCCTTGGTGACCAAGTTGCCCAGACTGCCTTTTAAGTCCAAAGTGGCAAACTTAAACAAGCTTTGTAGGCTCAAGACATCCAGCAATTTCGCGCCATCGGAATTGACTTCGAGCAAGCGACCATTTGCCAGATTGATGCTGACATCGCCGGCCAGTGAATCATAGGCTGGTGAAAAGGGTGATCCAGACCATGAGAGTGAAGCATTGAGTTTTCCTTCTCCGCCTTCCACCGATTTAGAGTTACTCCAATGCGAAATGATTTGTCCAGCATCTTGGATATTCACATTCGCAGTGAAAGCACTCTGTTCCGCGACATTTGGAGTTTTGGCGCTCCATTGACCTTTGATGGTGGAGTTGCCTTGGGGATTATTAATCTGAATAGACTCGACCTTAATGAGATCCTGACTAGTTTTGGATTTAATCTTTGCTGTACCCAGTTTTGCCTTGGTCCAACTCAAGTCATCAATTACTAAATCTAAACTGGGAATCGCATTGGGGCTGACGGGGGTCTTCAGTGGAGATGGTTTTTGTGGACCATCTTCCTTATTGAGTAAGTCTGGAGCTATGCGCTGATCTGGTACTTTCAAGCGTGCAAGTTTTCCAGCAAGCAATCCGCTCGGATGTTCGCTGCTGCTGGGGTGCCATTGCGCTTGTCCGGCAATTTGAGGTGCATTTAGTCTCAGTTGCCAGACCATGTTTCTTTTCTGGGACTGCATGCTGACATCCATCCATTCGCGATCTAGAGCAATTAATTTCTTTACTTGAGCGGATATTTGGACATCCTCCTCAGGTGCTTCAGACTGTTTAGCCCCACTCACTTTATTTGTTGGCCTTCCTTTACCCAAAAACTCAACCCACTCATCAAGATCGAGTTCATTGCTTGCTAAATGAAGGGAAGTACCTGGTTGTAGCGGCGGCGCTGGGGACCCAACTCCTATGGCGTTTTTGATTTCATTCGCGAAGTTGAGATTTCCTTGAAGGAAGTATTGATCGCCCAATTTCCCCGACCAATCTGCGCGCACTGGACTATTTTTACCTGCTGTGTGAGTTCTTAAGTTAAGCTCGCCCAGCATGGGGGTCCCTGCTAATTTCTTGGCGGGAGCGGGGGCAGAGCTCACCCAATTGCGTAAATCGATTTTCAGATCGGTTTGACTTCCTGCTTTATTAAAGTTGATCAAGCCTTCGTATTTAGCTGATCCGCCCATTGCAGTTAGTAGTGCTGGATGAGCTGGAGATTTTAAATTTCCTGAAATGTAATCTTTGATGAAGCTTGCATTAATGTCACCTCCAATAGTGAAGCTAGTATTTCCTGCTGTGGAAGGTGCGCTTGCAATTTTCAAGGCTCCGCCTAAAAAGTTTGCAGTGACATTTTCAAACTCAGGATTGACTTCGGTGATACGTATCTTGCCCTTTAGGTTCTGGAGTGGGGGAGTTTGCCCCCATTGAGCTTGATTTCCGGTGAGGTTAATTTTTGCATCGAAATTAACATCATCATTTCCGGAGAGTGGAATTTTTAAATCAAGACCCAGACTAATTGGACCCTGTAATGTGAAGTTCTTGGCTAGGTTGGCTTGCCGTACTCCTACTGGAGACGCAAATAGATAGTCCAAGATTTCCGAGCCCTCACCCTCAACAGAGCCGCCAATGAGTAAGGTCAAATTTTTGGCGCTGAGATTAGGGATTTGTGATTTGACATTCGTAAGCACCACTTTTTTGTAGTTGGCTTTATCGATATCAACATTCAAAATTGCTTGCTTCATGTCAATGTTACCGCTGACATTGTTGAAGGCTTGCCAAACCCCTTTGCTTCTTGGCAATAAGGGTGCCGGCTTAAAGATGGCTTTTGAAAAAGGCAAATGAAGAGTAAGTTCGCCAGTTGTTCCTGTGGGGAAGGGTACTTGATCAGGATCTCCCTTGATGTGGAGAGAACCATTCTGAATCTCTCCAGCCTCAAAAGATTTACTGAGATAGACGCGACTATCCTTATCCATTCCAACGGGTAGATAGCGATGAGCTGTCGCTAATTTGGCCTTAACGAATTCCATATCCAACGTCATTTGATCGGGTTGCTTAGGCGCCCCAATAAGGTAGCTGAGATCAAAATTAGTGGTTATTTCGGGGTTGCTCAACTGCATTTTCTTGGCATTAATGAGCCAGCCACCTTTTTGCTTGGACCAACTAATGGCGCCTTTTGCGCGGTCTAATTGAATCTCGGGATCAGATAAAAAATCATTCATCTCCAATTCAAGGTTTATAGAATCAAGCGTGAAGCTACCCTGCTTCTGATCGCCGACTAAGGTGCCGGACAAATTCGATGCTGATGGCATCGAATTATTCACTCCGGCAAAGCTGATCTCATTGAGTTTTGCGCTGATGGTGTAATCAAGCCTATTGGCGGAAAACCAATTTCCCGGAATTGGTAAAGTCGATAAAGCAGATTTTTTTTCAGACCAATTGATATCTAAGTTCTCCAGCTCGCCATCTGCCTTAGAAATCTTGATCCACTGATGTATTTTTTTCGGCAGAGGAAGATTGAGTGCAAAGAGTGCAATATCTTCTACTTGTATTTTGGGTGAGGAAAAGCCGAACTCTGTGATCTCGCCACCATCTTTTGGTGTGCGCCAGCGGAAAGTTATGGGGCTTAATTTTTCAAGAGGGGCGGTGCTGGGGCTGTCGATATTGCGCCATGCCAAAGTTTTTGTTGTGATGGAATTTAGGCCGCCATCTATTCCTTGTACTAGATTGGTTTCCAACCTGCCGAACTCAAGGGGATCTTCACCTTTATTTAATTGGACTCGGAGATTGTCGGCTGCCAAAAAGATTTGTCCGCCATCAGCTTTCCCGCTATCGAGTTTGATACTGCCCTTAGTGCTGACATTGCCGCCGAGGTCAGAGAGTGGAAGGCTAAGATCCTTGGAAATTTGGCTGAGGTTGAGTTCATCAAGCTCCCATGAAAAACTGCCGATCCAATCTCGCCAATCTCCTTCTTGTCCGCCAAGGTGATGCACAAAGTCAGCTTGTAGACGGATCGTGTTTGGGCTCCAAGGGGTCTGAGCAATTAATTGACCCTCATGTCTGCGAATACCATTTGTTAGATGGATACTTTGAACATTAACTGAAGTCTTTAGCTTTCGACTTTGCTGGTCTTCCCAAAAAACTTTAGCGTTATTAATTTTTATGTCGTTTTGGGCGAGCAACCAATTCTCGGCAGAAAAATCATCTTCTTTGCTGTGAATAGGAATTCCAGCAATCGAGATTGCACCTTTTGCATCTCGTTGTGCGTAAAGTTCAATTTGATCAAATGTGATCTCATGAAAGTACGGGGCTAAGTGATAAAAAGATAGCCAGCTAAGCTGCCCCTTGATGTTTTGAATAAATAGGGGTGGGGTTGATGTTTTTGTGCTGTTAAATCTCAATCCTTGAACTGCAAAACTCGGACGAATTCCAGTCCAAGATACTTGTACGTCGTCCATCGTGATATTGGCACCTAAGCGCGTACTCATCAACTGCTCTAGTGTGGGCTTAGATTTTTCGATCTGAGGCCAGAGAATGAAGCGCACCCCAAGATGGCCAAGTACAAAAAAAGCCACGGTGATGCCAGCAAGAATGAGTGCACGCTTACGCCAACGACCGCCAGAACCTGGTGGACGTTTTTGAAGTACGCTTTGCAGGCGAGTCCGGATGATATTTCGAAGCATGGGCTCTATTATCCGTCAGCCCTTGCTTACTCGCCAAGCTTCTGCGGTTTCAATTTAGAGTCGGATTAATATAGAGAAATGACCAGCTTTCCTGCCCAAATTGAATTTCTAAAGCAGCACTCCAGCTACGCTCAACGTTGGCTTCATTCTCGCCCTGAATGGGTAGAGTGGCTTTGTTTACAGGGCTCTTGCAAAGTAGATGTTGCCGGAATTAGGGATCTATTGAGGCCTTGTCGTGATGCTTTGGCAGTTCCAGACCAGGATGAGGCTCAATTTATGGCTGATCTGAGGTTGGCGAGGCAGCGCCTCATGCTCTGGATTGCCTTCCGAGATCTCAATGGTATGGCCAGTCTTGGTGAGGTGACGCATGCACTCAGTCACTTTGCTGAGGAGGTGGTAGCACTATCGATTGCCTATATTCGCGAAGACCTGCAGCGTCGCTTTGGTTTGCCTTGGAGCAAGGTCACTGATTCAGAGATGCCTTTGATGGTGGTGGGTATGGGTAAGTTGGGTGGCTTAGAGCTCAATCTTTCCTCTGATATCGACCTGATCTTTTTGTATGAGCATGAAGGGGATACGCAAGGCGGACCTAAGAGCCTCTCTTATCACGAGTGGTTTACTCGAATGGGCAAGCGTTTGATAAAGCTATTAGCAGAGCATGATGCAAATGGTTTTGTATTTCGGGTGGATATGCGCCTGAGACCCAATGGAGATTCTGGCCCCTTAGTCTGTAGTCTCGATATGCTCGAAGAGTACCTCCTAGTACAAGGCAGGGAGTGGGAGCGCTACGCTTGGATTAAGGGAAGGTTGATTGCGCCTTTACCGGAATCACCGGCTTTTACTCATTGCGAGCGGGAGCTGGATCAACTCATTCGTCCTTTTGTCTATCGCCGACACCTAGATTATGGTGTGATTGCATCCATCCGAGAATTGCATGCGCAGATACAGCATGAAGCTGAGAAGCGCTCCTCCAATCATCATGGTCGATCCAGGGATATTAAGTTGGGCCGTGGCGGCATTCGTGAGATTGAATTCTTGGCGCAAATGTTTCAGTTAATGCGCGGAGGTACGGATCCGCGTTTTCGCATTCGTCCTACTCTAGAAGTTTTGGACTTGGTCAAGCAAAAAGAAATTCTGCCTGCTGGTGAGGTGGAAGATCTGAAGGCGGCTTATATATACTTGCGCCGCTTAGAGCACCGTATTCAGGTTTGGGAAGATCAGCAGACCCACTATTTACCTGAGGATGAAGGTGCGCGCACTCGCTTAGCTGCAAGCATGATTGGCCCCAATCAAGTTCAAGGGCAAGATGCCTTCATGTCGGAGCTCGATAAACATCAAGCGGCAGTAGCGCAGTATTTTGAAAAAGCATTTGTACTTGATGATGCTGCACGTCTAGACAATACCTCCTTACCGGCTGGATGGGAGCCGGACGGAAAGGTGTTCCCAGATTCTGCAGCTCGCTGGCTGTCTTGGGCTGATAGCTCCAAGCAAAGACAGTTGCCAGAGAAAAGCAGAATCATTTTTAATAATCTGATTCGTAAAGCTGCAGATAGTTTGCAAGCAGATCAGCCTACAGGAATTAGTGCAGACCAGACCTTGCTTCGCTTTTTTGATTTATTAGAGGCGGTTGCTCGGCGCAGTGCATATCTGTCGATTCTTTCCGAGTATCCGCAGGCGCTATCTAATGTATTGGCTTTGCTCAAGGCCTCTCAGTGGGGTGCGGAGTATTTAACTAGGCACCCCCACCTCCTGGATTATCTGCTGAACTCACGCACCGAAAAAGCGCTTATTGAACATCCTGAGCAATATTGGCGGGAAGTAAAAGCCACATTAGAAATGCGTTTGGATGACGTGATGGCTGATGGCGATGGCTCAGAGCAGGCCATGGATATTTTGCGCATTACCCACCATACCGAAACATTCATCACTCTGTTGGCTGATTTGGGAATTGGTGTTGATCATGAGCTTTCAGTCGAGAAGGTTAGCGATCATTTATCCGCTTTAGCCGACTTAATATTGCAGACTACTTTTGAGCGTGTATGGCCTAGCGTTGCTAAGAAGTTTGGGTTACATCTTGATGCGGCCGCACCCTTTGCGGTGATCTCCTACGGAAAGTTGGGCGGTAAAGAATTGGGATATGCCTCCGATTTGGATTTGGTTTTTTTATATCAAGCCGAGGAAACGGATTTTGCTGCTCAAGAAATTTACGCCTTACTAGCCAAGCGCATGATCAATTGGCTGACAGCTTACACATCTGCCGGTAGCCTGTTTGAAATCGATACACGTCTTCGCCCAAACGGTTCTGCAGGATTCTTAGTAACCAATGCCGATGCGTTTAAAAAATACCAACTACGTGAAGGTGATAATGCTGCATGGGTTTGGGAGCATCAAGCCCTAACGCGCGCAAGGTTCTCTGCGGGAAGTAAAGGGGTTGGAGCATTCTTTGATGATGTGCGTTTTGAAGTCTTAAGCCAAAAGCGTGATATTGATCAGCTCCGCCATGAGATTTTAGAAATGCGTCGAAAGGTCCATGCTGGACATCCAAATCCGACACCTGATTTTGATTTAAAGCATGATGCCGGCGGTATGGTCGATATTGAATTTATCGTACAGTTTTTAGTCTTGGCATTTTCAAATACCCACCCACAACTGATCGGCAATCTAGGTAATATCGCCTTGCTCAGAATTGCTGGAGAGGTAGGTTTAATTCAAGCTTCTATGGCTCAAGAGGTCGGGGATGCTTATCGCTTGCTGCGAGCGCGTCAACATCGTTTGCGTTTAGATGGCGCTGAAAAGACACGGGTAGATTTGGAGCTTGAACCTCAATTGGTTAAAGCAAGAGAAGTGGTGTTAGCTTTATGGCAAGAGATATTTCTTGCGCCATCGAACACTTGAAAACTTAATGTTGCTCTAGCAGTTCTCTCGCATGTCGGCGTGTGGTGTCGGTAATGGTTGCTCCGCCCAGCATACGAGCCACTTCCTCTACTCGCTCAGATCTACCTAGTGGCATGACCTGGGAAAGAGTTGTATCACCCTCCTGGGATTTGCTGACTTTCAGGTGGTGATTTCCTTGCGCAGCTACTTGTGGCAAATGGGTCACGCAGAGAATTTGATGCGATTCGCCTAGTTGACGCAATAACTTGCCAACCGTCTCTGCAACAGCGCCGCCAATACCAGCATCGACCTCATCAAATATCAGAGTTGGGGTAAATGCCGCCTTGCTAGTGATGACGCTAATGGCTAGGCTGATGCGAGCCAATTCGCCGCCGGAAGCTACTTTTGCTAGTGAGCGCGGGGTACTGCCAGCATGGCCCGCAACCAAAAACTCAATTTGCTCAAGACCGTGAGCACCGCCTTCGTTTAAGGGCTGCAAGGCAATTTCCAGTTGCCCGCCTGCCATCGATAGGTCTTGCATAGCAGCGGTAACCTGCTTGCCTAAATCCAGCGCGGCTTTGTTGCGCTTTTGTGTGAGTTGCTTTGCTTGTTTCAGGTAGGCAAGTTCTTCCTGCTTTACTTTTTCTCGTAATGCCTCAATATTTTGTGAGGCTGTTAATGCCTCTAAACGCTCTGTAGTATCTAGAAGTAGTTTTGGTAAATCATCTGCTTCAGTGCGATATTTTCTTGCGGCACCATGGAGAGCTTGCATACGCTCCTCAACTTCACTAAGGTGGGCTGGATCTAAGTCCAATTTTTGTAAGTAGCGATTAAGGCTATGCACTGCTTCATCAATCTGGATTTGTGCAGACTCCAATGCTTCGCTAATAGCACTCAATGTAGCGTCATGTTCTGCTAATGCACTCATATTGGTGCTGGCTTTAGAGAGGATGGACTCTACCGAGTTATCAGCATCGCTGAGAACATCAATTGCTTCTTGGCAGCCACTGATAATTTTTGCCCCGTTTGCTAGGCGAGCATGCTCACCTTGAATGGCCGCCCATTCCCCTTCTTGTGGAGAGAGTTCACTCAGTTCTTCTTGCTGCCATTCCAGACGCTCACGTTCACGCTCGATATCTTGCCCAGCATTTTCAGCTTGCTCTAGCTTGCGACGTGATTCATTGAGGGTTTTAAATAGTTGAGAGACCTCGGCAACCAGATCCATGTGATTTGCGTGGCGATCTAGTAGCTCACGTTGTGCACCGCCTTTAAGTAGCAATTGATGTGCATGTTGCCCATGAATATCCACCAACTGATCGCCTGCCTCACGTAGTTGAGCCAAGGTTGCTACGCTGCCATTAACGAACGCGCGGCTGCGGCCATTGCTCTCTACAGTTCTTTTGAGTAGTAGGGTTTGTCCTTCATCATCAATCGGAAAGCCTTGCTCATCCAACCATTGATTAAAGTGCTGGATTAGCTGGGGATCGATTCGAAAGAGGGCACTGATTTCCGCTCGGTTGCAGCCCTCGCGTATCTGGCTGCTATCCGCACGTTCACCTAATACTAGGCTGAGCGCATCTAAGAGGATTGATTTACCAGCACCGGTTTCACCGGTGAGGACTGTGAAGCCTGAGGAAAGATCTAACTCTAGCTGGTCAACAATGACAAAGTCGCGAAGCGATAGTGTTTGAAGCATGCCTTAGCGTACCGAAAATTTCGACATCAGAATGTCGATGGATACTCATTCCAATGTAATTTTTCTCGCAAGGTTTTGTAATCACTATGACTGCGAGGGTGAAGTAGGGTGATCGTTTTTTGAGACTGACTAACTTCAATAGTGTCGCCTGTTTGCAAGTCTGTTTGCGATTGCATATCAAAGTTCACAATTACCTCTCTGCCATCCACCACCCCAATGCTCACCACAATATCTTGTGGCAATACGATAGGGCGATTAGATAAAGAGTGCGGGGCAATTGGGGCTAACAGAATTCCAGCAACGCGCGGATGCAAAATAGGTCCGCCAGCAGAGAGTGCGTAGGCGGTTGAGCCAGTTGGGGTCGATACAATCAAGCCATCAGAGCGTTGGTTGTACATGAATGAGCCATTAACGCGGACTGCAAGTTCGACCATTCCTGAAATTCCGGAACGATTTACAACAACATCATTTAATGCGAGGGCTTGATTAATCTGTTTGCCATTGCGCATGACAACTGCATCGAGTAGGGTCCTCGTGTCAGCTTCATATTCACCAGCAATAATTTGCGGCAAGACTGTTTGAACGTTTTGAATTGGGATATCGGTCATGTAACCCAAGCGACCCATATTGATGCCAACTAGAGGGACTTTGCTGCCTGCCAACTGACGGCCAATCCCAAGCATCGTGCCATCACCACCCAAAACAACTGCTAGATCGATGGCATCCGAAAACTCCTCGACTTTCTTGATTGGGTAGGCAGTTAGCCCCAAATGGCTTGCGGTAGCGCTTTCGACAAAAACCTCACAGCCTTGCTCGGCCAGAAGGCTGGCTAGGTCTTTAAGGCGCTCTTGCATACCGTCGGCCTGATATTTGCCGACGAGTGCAACCCGGCTAAACGCCTTTTTGCTGGAATTTGGGGATGGGCTTAACATATAACGATTAAACCATACGCATAAAATCCCTTCCACTATGGATGATCGTTCACGCGCCTTACTGAAAACCCTCATCGAGCGCTATATCGAAGAGGGGCAGCCTATTGGCTCACGTACCCTATCGCGGTTCTCGGGATTGGATCTTTCTGCGGCCACGATTCGCAATGTGATGGCGGATTTAGAGGAGATGGGCTTAGTGACTAGCCCCCATACCTCGGCTGGTCGCATACCCACCCCAAGAGGTTATCGCCTCTTTGTAGATACGATGGTGACCGTTCGCCCCCTAGAAGAAATTGCCACCCGTGAGATGGAAAAAGGCCTTTTGCCAGATTCTCCGCAAAGGGTAATGAACTCCGCCGCCCAAATTCTGTCTAATTTGACCCATTTTGCTGGGGTGGTGATGACGCCGAAGCGGGCCCAAGTATTCAAGCACATCGAGTTCTTGCGGCTGGGTGAAGGCAAGATCTTGCTGATTATGGTGACTCCTGAAGGCGATGTTCAAAACCGCATACTGCCTACTACACAGGACTACACCCCAAGCCAATTGGTAGAAGCAGGCAATTACATTAATACGCAGTTCGCCGGTAAAAGCTTTGCTGAGGTGCGTGCACATTTGGCCTCCGATCTGGATAACTTGCGAAGCGATATCTCTGGCTTGATGGCCTTGGCGCTCCACAGTGGTGTGAGTGACTACGGCATGGGCCAAGGAGACATGCTGCTATCGGGTGAGCGTCGTTTACTCAATGTCGGTGACCTCAGTACCAATTTAGACAAGCTGCGCAAGATGTTCGATATGCTGGAGCAAAAGTCGGTACTCATGCAGTTACTGGACGTATCTAGTCATGCTGATGGTATTCAGATCTTTATTGGGGGCGAGAGTGATTTGCTACCTTACGAAGATTTGGCGGTCATTAGTGCGCCCTACAGTGTGGATGGACAGGTTGTTGGAACGCTTGGTGTGATTGGCCCAACTCGTATGGCATACGATCGGGTGATTCCGATCGTTGATATCACCTCTAAGCTCTTGTCAGGCGCGTTGAGTTCCCCAACAAACCTTTAGTAATCATTTTTTAGCTCTTTTTAATTAAGACGGATCCTCCTTGAACCAAAATCCCCATTTACGCCCTACCAAGACAGCAGTGCTATTGCTGAACTTGGGCACTCCTTCCGCGCCAACCGCTAAAGCGGTGAGGGCTTATCTCAAAGAATTTTTATCTGATCCTCGTGTTGTAGAGATTCCTCGCATCATTTGGTGGTGCATTTTGAATGGCATTATTTTGCCGATTCGTAGTGGCGCTTCTGCAAAGAAATACGCCTCTATTTGGTTGCCAAAATTAGGTTCCCCATTGATGCATTACTCGCGCCTACAGGCCAAAGAGTTGGGTGAGAAATTCGCTAATCATGGGGAGGTGGTGCTGGTAGATTTAGCCATGCGCTATGGTGAGCCTTCTACACAGCAAGCCTTGGAAGCCTTGCAGGCACAAGGTATGGAGCGTCTTTTGTTGTTACCGCTATACCCGCAGTATTCAGCAACAACGACTGCTTCCAGTTTTGATGAAGTGTTTCGTGTTCTCGGAACTTGGCGTAACCAACCTGAGCTGCGCTTGATAAAGCACTATCACGATAATCCTGCCTACATTAGCGCGCTGCGCGACCAAGTATTAACCGCATGGGATAAAGATGGTCGCCCAGATTTCGCTTCTGGTGATCGTCTAGTGATGTCTTTCCATGGCTTGCCCAAGCGAAATCTGATGAAGGGCGATCCCTATCATTGCGAGTGCTTAAAAACTGGTCGCTTACTTGGCGAATCTTTGGGTCTAGAGCCCGGTCAGTATCTAGTAACTTTCCAATCTCGTTTTGGTAAAGCCGAATGGCTCAAGCCGTACACAGCTCCAATGATTGAGGAGTTGGGCAAACAAGGCTGCAAGCGAGTCGATATTTTTTGCCCAGGATTTCCAGCAGATTGCTTGGAAACATTGGAGGAAATTGCCATGGAAGCACGCGAGATCTTTCTAGAGCATGGCGGCAAAGACTATCGCTATATTCCGTGCCTCAATAGCAATCCAAAATGGATTGATGCAATGTACGAGATTGCCCAGCAGCATTTATCTGGCTGGAGTCTGGGTGTTGAGTCTGATGCGGTATTGCAGGAGCGTGATCGCTTGGCTGAGTTGGCTAAAGCCAGAATTGCTTAAACTCCGTCACTCTTGAAATTACCTGAATCAGCCCCATATCATTGAGAAGTAGCCATTCTGATAGAAAAGTGAATTTGTACCCATGACCCAAGAAAATCAAAATCCATCCCCTGAGCAAGATAATATTGAGCCGCTTGCTCAAGCAGAGGGTGGCGCTGATGCGGCGCCCGTATCCGATGAAGTCAAAACTCCAGAGCAAGAGATTGCTGAGTTAAACCAAAAGCTCACCGAGATGCAAGATAACTATCTTCGCGCCAAGGCTGAAGGCGAGAATATTCGTCGTCGTGCTGCTGAAGATGTCTCTAAGGCCCATAAGTTTGCGATTGAGAGTTTTGCTGAGCATCTCGTGCCGGTTACCGATAGTCTGTATGCCGCTTTGAATACAGAGGCAGTGGATGCCAAAGCCTTTAAAGAGGGCTTGGAAATTACCCTAAAACAGCTACTTTCCGCCTTTGAAAAAGGTCGTATGACGGAGATTAATCCTGCTGTAGGTGACAAGTTCGATCCGCACCACCACCAGGCGATAGCTTCGGTGCCATCTGATCAAGAGGCAAATACCGTGGTTTCAGTGCTCCAGAGGGGGTATTCGATTGCCGATCGCATTTTGCGACCAGCCTTGGTAACCGTGAGCGCACCGAAATAAGTCATTTAAACCCCTAAATTAGGGGTTTTTCACCAAGAAGCGGGATAAAAAGGCAGAAATCTGCCTTTTTTGCATTTTTAGCCCTTGAATTCCCTCTTTTTGACCCCATTTATTGGATATCGATTTATTCGCAGTATTACGAAATTACACATAACTTAATTTTTGGAGCCATTATGGGAAAGATTATCGGAATTGACTTAGGAACCACAAACTCGTGCGTTTCCGTTGTAGAAAACAATGCACCTAAAGTTGTTGAGAACGCTGAAGGCGCTCGCACAACCCCATCCATCATTGCTTACGTTGAAGACGGTGAAGTATTGGTTGGCGCACCCGCAAAACGCCAATCAGTTACCAATCCTAAAAACACCATCTACGCGGTGAAGCGTTTGATGGGTCGTAAGTTTATTGATGCTGAAGTGCAAAAAGACATCGGTTTGATGCCTTACAAAATTGTTCAAGCAGACAATGGTGATGCTTGGGTTGAAGCGCGTGATAAAAAAATGGCGCCACAACAAGTATCAGCAGAAATTCTGCGCAAAATGAAAAAGACAGCCGAAGATTATCTCGGCGAAGAAGTGACTGAGGCAGTGATTACCGTTCCTGCTTACTTCAACGATAGCCAACGTCAAGCTACTAAAGATGCTGGCCGTATTGCTGGTTTGGATGTCAAACGCATCATCAACGAGCCAACCGCTGCAGCATTGGCATTTGGTCTCGACAAGCAAGACAAAGTGGATCGTAAGATCGCTGTGTATGACTTGGGCGGCGGTACATTCGACGTGTCCATTATTGAAATTGCTAACGTAGATGGTGAGAAGCAGTTCGAAGTACTCTCCACTAACGGCGACACCTTCTTGGGTGGTGAAGACTTTGACCAACGCATCATTGACTGGATCATTGCTGAGTTCAAGAAAGAGCAAGGCGTCGATTTGAGCAAAGACGTATTGGCATTGCAACGTTTAAAAGATGCTGCTGAAAAAGCTAAGATCGAATTGTCATCTGCACAGCAAACTGAAATCAACTTGCCATATGTGACTGCTGATGCAGGCGGTCCTAAGCATTTGAACTTGAAACTGACTCGCGCTAAGTTGGAGTCTTTGGTAGAAGAGTTGATCAACCGTACGGCTGGTCCTTGCTTGACAGCAATCAAAGATGCTGGCGTCAATGTATCTGACATCGACGATGTGATTTTGGTTGGTGGTCAGACTCGTATGCCTGCTGTGCAAGACAAGGTAAAAGAGATTTTTGGTAAAGAGCCACGCAAAGACGTGAACCCAGACGAAGCTGTTGCTGTTGGTGCTGCGATTCAGGGCTCCGTATTGTCTGGCGATCGTAAAGACGTATTGCTCTTGGACGTAACCCCATTGTCATTGGGTATCGAAACCTTGGGCGGCGTAATGACCAAGATGATTCCGAAGAACACAACCATTCCTACTAAGCATTCACAGGTTTACTCCACAGCGGAAGATAACCAACCTGCGGTAACAATTAAGTGCTTCCAGGGTGAGCGTGAGATGGCTGCTGCCAACAAATTGCTCGGTGAGTTTAATTTAGAAGGCATTGCTCCAGCACAACGTGGTATGCCACAAATTGAAGTGACTTTTGATATTGATGCCAACGGTATTTTGCATGTCACTGCAAAAGACAAAACGACTGGCAAAGAGAACAAGATCACCATCAAGGCAAACTCTGGTTTGACTGAAGAAGAAATTCAGCGCATGGTGAAAGATGCTGAAGCGAATGCCGATGAAGATAAAAAAGCGTTGGAATTGGTAACGGCGCGCAACACCGCTGATGCTTTAGCTCACTCAACCAAGAAAGCCTTGGAAGAGCATGGTTCCGCTTTAGAAGCTTCTGAGAAAGAAGCTATCGAAGCCGCCTTGAAAGACTTGGATGAGGCAATCAAGGGTAGCGATAAAGCTGCTATTGAAGCTAAGACCGAAGCCTTAGGTAAAGCAAGTCAGAAGTTGGGTGAAAAAGCCATGGCTGCTGAACAAGCTAAAGCTGGTGGCGCTGCACCTGGCGCAGCTCCTGGCGGTGCGCAAGCGGCTGCTCCAGATGCTGACGTAGTAGATGCAGATTTCAAAGAAGTGGATGACAAGAAATAATCCCTTAATTGAGAGCCATTTAACGTAGTTTAGAAGTACTTCAATAACAAGTCGGCCTCGTGCCGACTTGTGTCATTCAGGTTGTTGAGAGGAATTTTGTGCCTAAAAGTAAACGCGATTATTACGAAGTGCTTGGTGTTGCGAAAGGTGCCAGCGATGAGGAGCTAAAAAAGGCTTATCGGAAAATGGCGATGAAGCATCACCCTGATCGCAACCCCGATAGCAAAACAGCAGAAGCGCAATTTAAAGAAGTTAAAGAAGCTTACGAAACCTTAACCGATCCCAACAAACGTGCTGCTTATGATCAATACGGTCATGCAGGTGTTGATCAGTCTAGTGGATTTGGCGGCGGCTTTGCTGGCGGTGGATTTGCTGATGCTTTCGGCGATATCTTCGGCGATATCTTCGGCCAGGGTGGTGGACGTCAGTCAGGACCTCAGGTTTATAAGGGTGCCGATTTGCGTTACAACATGGAAATCACTCTCGAGCAAGCTGCTGAGGGTTACACCACGCAAATTCGAGTGCCAAGTTGGAGTGACTGCAAACCATGTCACGGTACTGGCGCTGAGCCTGGCAGCAAAGCTGAGAGATGTACTACTTGCGATGGTCATGGCCAAGTTCGTGTCCAGCAAGGCTTCTTCTCAATGCAACAAACTTGCCCTAAGTGCCGTGGCACTGGCGAGTACATTCCGAAGCCATGTAAGACTTGCCATGGCAGCGGTAAACACAAAGAACAAAAAACACTCGAAATCAAAATCCCTGCGGGTATTGATGATGGTATGCGCGTACGCTCAGTTGGTAACGGCGAGCCAGGTGTAAATGGCGGACCATCTGGCGATCTCTATGTCGAAGTGAGAGTGAAGCCCCACAAGGTATTTGAGCGCGATGGTAGCGATCTGCATGTGCAAATGCCGATCTCTTTTGCTACCGCGACAATTGGTGGTGATATTGAGGTGCCAACGCTTTCAGGGCGCGTCGAGTTTCCAATTCCTGAGGGAACGCAGACCGGAAAAACATTCCGTTTGCGTAATAAGGGAATTAAAGGTTTGCGCTCTACGATGGTAGGTGATCTTTTCGTTCACGTTGCCGTTGAAACGCCGGTGAAGCTGACTGAAGAGCAGAAAAAATTACTGCAGAAGTTTGATGACAGCCTCAAATCTGGTGGCGACAAACATAACCCTCATCAAAAGGGTTGGTTTGATGGCGTGAAGAGTTTTTTTAGCTAGCTAGTAAAGTTTATCCAGCAAAGCCGTGTTCGGGTCCGGGAAATTTTCCGGTTTTCACTTCTCGAACATAGGCTTTGACTGCAGCTTCAATTGAGGCATGACCATCCAAAAAGTTTTTTACAAACTTTGGTGGTTTTCCAGGGCTGATGCCCAACATATCTTGCAATACCAACACTTGACCGGAGCAATCTGCCCCTGCGCCAATTCCAATGGTAGGAATAGAAAGTGATTCAGTAATGAGTCTGCCCAATGAAGAGGGGATGGCCTCGAGCACAATCATCTGGGCACCTGCTTGCTCACAAGCAATCGCTTGTTCCAACATTAAGCTTGCGGCATCCTTTGATTTACCTTGAACCTTGTAGCCACCCAAGAGATGCACAGATTGAGGCAGCAGTCCCAGGTGGGCACAAACAGGAACACTGCGCTCTACAAGGTATTGAATGATGTCGATTTGCCAATCACCACCTTCAAGCTTGACCATATCTGCACCAGCACGCATGAGTTCTGCAGCCGAGTCTAAGGCTTGAACCGGATCACCATAACTGGCAAAAGGAAGATCGGCAATGATGAAGGCGTGAGAGTTGGCGCGGGCTACACATTCGGTGTGATATGCCACTTGCTCAACGGTTACTGGCGTAGTACATGAGTGACCTTGAATCACGTTACCCAAGGAATCCCCAATGAGGATAGTTTCCACCCCGCAGCGATTTAATAAGGCCGACATGGTGGAGTCGTATGCTGTCAGCATCGAAATTTTTTCACCCTCAGCATGCATGGAGAGGAGTTTAGAGATTGTGATTGGCTTTTCGCCTTGTAAGTAACCCATGGCGTGAGTTTAATGAATTAATGCGCTGATTGGCTATAAACGTCTTTTTCACCGCAATTACAGTTGCGGCAAGGGAGTTTTTCGATGCGCTGGTCAGCTACGTTGGGTAGATAGGCCTTGAGCTCACCCCAGTTGGGTAAAAAGAAATCCGGGGCAATTTCCAGTAATGGTAGGAGAACAAAAGAGCGCTCAATGATTCTGGGGTGGGGAATAGTGAGTTCTGTATCTGTTTGGGATACACCCTCAAATGCCAGGATGTCCAGATCAATTGTGCGAGGTGCGTTGGTGTAAGGCCGCTCACGGCCAAATTCTTGTTCAACTGCTTGGCAGACGTGCAATAAGCCGTAAGGGCTTAGTTGCGTTTCAATTTCAATGACCGCATTGATGTAGTCACCCCCAACAGCTTGAAAAGGGGCGCTTTGGTAGAAACAGCTTTTGGCAAGAATTTGGAGTTCGCAACGCTGCGCGAGGCACACAATCGCGTCAGTAATGAGCTGACGTGTGTCACCGATATTGCCGCCAAATCCAATAAAAGCTCGAGCCATGCTCATTCCAAACAAGAGAAAACTACATGAAACTATCGGGCCTACTTTACTGAATTTTTCTCAAGTCTGCTTAGTCTGTTGAAGCTTCTGCTGGGCTAGCTGCCTTGGGTTTTCTCCGGCGGCGTCGTTTTGCAGGGGAGGCGCTATTACCTGCCTCATTTTTGACGCTGGCCATCAAGGCTTCCTGCCCTGCGGGGTCGGCAGCAATGAAGTCGGTCCACCATTGACCTAGGGATGGGCTTTTCTCGCCAGTGGCGCAGCGCAACAACATAAAGTCATAACCCGCTCTAAAGCGAGGGGACTCAATGAGGCGGTACGGGTAACGTCCAACACGCTTTTCAAAGCGAGGTTGCATAGACCAGATTTCTCGCATATCGCTTTCGAAGCGACGCTGGATCACCATGCCGCTACTTTGGCTGGCAATGGTCTCATCCATCGCATCATGTAATGCGGGAATATTGGAGATCCCTTTGGCGATATTCTTTTTCCAATTGCTGAGAAGGTCTGGCCAGAGCAAGGTGGCAAACAAGAAGCCTGCTGAAACACTTTTGCCAGATTGAATGCGTTGATCGGTATTGGCTAGTGCAATGCGCACAAAATCATTTGCCTCTTTAGAATCCGCGCCCTTATCTAAGATGTGATCGAGTAAAGGAAGCAGCCCGTGATGTAGTCCTGCATCTTTTAAACCTTGAATCGCAGCCCATGAATAACCGGACATCAGTAGCTTGAGGATTTCGTCAAAGAGGCGGGCTGATGGAACATCATGAATCAGCTTGCCCAATTTAGCGATAGGCGCACTTGTCGCCGCATCCAAAGTAAAGCCCGTTTTAGCTGCAAATCGAATCGCACGCAGCATGCGGATGGGATCTTCGCGATAGCGCTTGGCGGGATCGCCAATCATGCGTAATGTTTTCTTCTGCATGTCAGCCATACCGCCGTGATAGTCAAGCACGGTCTCGGTGGCGGGATCGTAGTACATCGCATTGATACTGAAATCTCTACGTGCAGCATCTTCATGTTGGCTGCCCCAGACGTTATCACGCAGGATGCGACCATTTTCGGCGACATGTTCTCCAGCGTTCTCCAGCAAGGCCCTGAAGGTGGATACCTCAATGATTTCAGGTTGACCTTTGCCAAAAAAAGTGACGTGCACAATCTGGAAGCGGCGACCAATCAAGCGCGCTTTGCGAAACAGTTTTTGCACTTGCTCAGGCGTGGCATTGGTTGCCACATCAAAATCTTTAGGTCCAATGCCTAGCGCTAAATCTCTCACTGCACCACCGACAATAAAAGCTTCATAGCCAGCTTGTTGCAATGTCTGGGTTACTTTCACTGCATTTTTGGAGAGTAAGGCCGGGTCAATGCGGTGAGATTTTTTAGGAATTCGTTTGGGCGCGCCAGAGGTATGTACGGCAGTGTGTCTGACCATGGGGTCACGACGCAAAATACGTTTAATAAATTTGGTAATCATGCAAACAGTTCAAGTATGGGCCAGTTGCGTTTTGTAGCTTCTTCACGCAGGCGGGTATCTGGATTGGTGGCAACAGGATTGCTGACTTTTTCCAGGAGAGGTAAATCATTCATCGAGTCCGAATAAAAATAACTTTGTGGCAGCTGATCCAATGCGTGATTTTGCGTGGCAAGCCAATCGTGTACTCGCTGAATTTTGCCCTCCCGGAAACTCGGAATACCTTTGACTTCACCAGTGAAATCAGCGAGGGGGTTGTCATCCACAGTGGCAGGTTCAGTGGCTACAAGATGTTCTATGCCAAAACTTTCAACAATGGGCCTAGTCACAAAGCTATTGGTTGCAGTGACAACGCAGCAAAGATCGCCAGCATCTTGGTGACGCTTCACTAGATCAATCGCCTCTTGACGAAGTTGACCAGTAATTACTTCATGCATAAAGGCGTCATGCCATTCTTTGAGTTGCGCGCGAGAATGTTCTGAGAGCGGTTTTAAAGCAAACCGAAGGAACTCTTGGATGTTGAGCTTTCCATCCTTGTAATCTTGATAGAAGCGTTCGTTTTGCTGTGCATAGTATTTGCTATCTACTACGCCTATGCGTGCCAAGAACTGGCCCCATTCATAATCGCTATCGCAGGGGAGTAATGTGTGATCTAGGTCGAAAAGGGCTAATTGGGTCACGAATTGAATATGAATTAATTTATTTTGGCTGCAACAGCTCTCGTACGAGAGGTAATGTGACAGCACGTTTTGTTTCTAGTGAATAGGCATCCAAAGCATCAATTAAGGCCATGAGGTTAGGCATATCGCGATAAAAGCGATTTAATAACCAAGGCAATACATCTGGGGATAAAACTAAACCGCGCGCTAGCGCCGCTTGTTGTAAGGCTTCTATTTTCTCATCATCGCCCAAAAGGTGAGTTTGAAAGATCAAGCCCCATCCCAGGCGGGTGCGAAGGTCTTCTCTAAGCCTTAAAGCGCCTGGGGCGGCATTGCCAGCCATAAAAATATGCACCGCTTTGCTGCCCTGAATCGCATTCAGAATACGAAATAAAGAGGCCACCAAACGCTCATCCAGTCGATCCACGTCATCCACGGTGATTACAGAGGGTTTATCGCTTGCACAGAGGGCGGGTAGGCCTTCCTCCAGGCGAACCCAGGAAATGGGTTCATTGGGCGTGAGGGGGAAGTATTCCAAACCCAATTGTTGCGCTGCGTTGCCAATTGCATCGAGTAGGTGGGTGCGACCAGAACCTTCTGACCCCCACCAATAGATCCAGCGTTGATTCAGGGGATTCTCGCTGACCAATCTTGGAGTGTGTGATTCCCAGGATTTGACTAGTGCTACTAAAGCAGAGTGCAGCGCAAGATTTTCTCCAGCCAAAAAATTACTTAAACTGGGTTTGGGTGTATGACCAATGTCGAGCGCAAACTGCTTTGGTAGTGACGGCTTATTCATTGCTGCAGAAATTTACTTTTGATACCAAGAGCTTTGGGTATAGCGTGACCAGCCATATTGCAAAAGTACCAAACCGACTGCGCTGATTGGTAATGCTAGGAGCACGCCAAAAAAGCCAAATAAGTTTCCAAACAGTAGCAATGCAAATAGCACGGCAACTGGATGAAGGCCAATACGCTCGCCCACTAGGCGTGGCGTGAGGAAGAAGCCTTCAATGAATTGACCCAGCCCGTATAGCACCAGCACGCCAATGATTGCACCACCCGGTCCAAATTGCAGAAGGGCTGCGAGGATGGCCAAGGTGAATCCCACGGTAATGCCAATATAAGGAATCACAATCATGAGTGCGGTGAATACGCCTAAGGCCACGGCGCCTTTAATTCCGATGATGCTTAATCCAGTACTATAAAAAACAGACATGATGGAAATCACCATGAGCATGCCTCTCAGATATTGCGAGAGTAAGCCATCAGCATGCTTGATTAAATGGTGCACTGTATCTTGCGCTCTCAGAGGCACAATTTTTTTCAGTAACTGAAAAAAATGATCCCAGTCGATCAGTAGATAAAACATCACAAATAACGTCAGCACTGCATTTACGAATCCGGTAATTACTGAACTACCAGACATCAATACCGTCTCTAGTGTGGATGTCATCAGTGCATCGGAATTGTCATTGAGATGCGTCGTAATTTTCTCGGTGGCGCTGGACTTTAGAGTGCTCCAATCCACATGGATATTAAATTCACTCAGTTTTGGCCCAAGCCAGGCTTGCGTGTTTTGAATCCATTCTGGAAATTGCGCCTTGATAAGGGGGATTTCGGTTTTGAGGAGGGTAATAAACAGGCTCAAAATCAAAAAAACCACTCCCAGGCCCAGAATCATGGCAATCGCTGCTGCAGCTGCACGGGGTAGCTTATGCCCCTCAAGCCACAAGCAAACTGGGCGCAAGGCATAAGCCAGAATAAATGCGGTTAGAAAAGGGGTAAAAATTTCAGCCATCGTGCTCGAATCCTCTAGAATTCAATGATTCTACCGACCAAGTAGCGTTTTTTACTAATCTTCTATCTCTGCCATGAACTCAACTACCAATTCTTCCGCAAAAGGCCTTTCCTACCGTGACGCTGGTGTCGATATCGATGCTGGAGACGATCTGGTAGATCGCATTAAGCCTTTGGCTAAGAAAACCATGCGCGAAGGCGTATTGGCAGGTATTGGGGGCTTTGGTGCCCTGTTTGAAGTGCCAAAACGCTACAAAGAGCCAGTATTGGTATCTGGTACTGACGGCGTTGGCACAAAGCTCAGATTAGCCTTTGAGTGGAATCGCCATGACACGATCGGCCAGGATTTGGTGGCAATGAGTGTGAATGACATTTTGGTTCAGGGTGCTGAACCCCTCTTTTTCCTAGACTACTTCGCATGCGGCAAGCTTACTGTCGATACTGCGGCTACTGTCGTTGGTGGCATTGCTAAGGGCTGTGAATTGTCGGGGTGCGCATTGATTGGTGGTGAAACCGCTGAGATGCCTGGCATGTACCCTCCAGGTGAATACGACTTAGCCGGCTTTGCTGTTGGCGCTGTTGAAAAATCCAAAATCATTACTGGTGCAACGATTGCTCCGGGTGATGTGGTGTTGGCAATTGCTTCGAGTGGCGCCCATTCCAATGGTTACTCATTGGTTCGCAAAATTATTGAGCGTGCCGGCGCAAAACCAACTGATGATTTAGGTGGCCGTTCATTGGGTGATGTGGTGATGGCCCCTACACAAATTTACGTGAAGCAGCTGTTGAAGTTGATCAATGAGATCAATGTAAAGGGCATGGCGCATATTACTGGTGGCGGTTTAGTGGATAACGTGCCGCGTGTTCTCCCAGAAAATACGCAAGCTGTATTACATCGCGATAGCTGGCAAATGCCAGAACTCTTCCGCTGGTTGCAGATGAAGGGTGGCGTTGCCGATGCAGAAATGGTGCGTGTATTTAACTGCGGTATTGGTATGGTGGTCATTGTGTCTGCCGATCAGGCAGATGCTGCAATTCAATCTCTCAAGGCTGAAGGTTTGCATGCATGGACGGTTGGTGAGGTTGTAGAGCGTCCAACTGGCGCACCACAAACCATCGTTATTTAATAAGCCTAAAGCCTATTTGCTGAGGCTTTGCTTGCAGTGCTCTAGGGCCGCATTCAACTCGCTTGGGTTAAATGGGTCAAATGTTTTTCTTCCAGCGATTGCACGCAACCAAGTTAATTGCCGCTTACCAAGCTGCCTAGTCGCAGCGAGTGCTTTGTAGCGCATTTCAGTCTGATCAACTTCCCCGGATAAGAACTCCCAGACTTGTCGATAGCCAACAGAGCGAATCGCAGGTAAGTCACCATGCAGGTCTGGATTTTTTCTGAGCAGCTGAACCTCCTCTAATAATCCTCCGATGAGCATTTCATCAAATCTTTTTTCTAGGTTCTGATGTAAGCGCGAGCGATCGCTGGGCTCGAGCGAAATGAGGTCAATCCACTCCGGAATAGTTGAACCTTCTCTGCCATCTTCGCTTGGCGCATCTGCGAGCAGTTCCGACATTGGTTTGCCAGTAATTTCAAAAACTTCTAAAGCGCGTTGTACCCGTTGTGAGTCATTGGGTTGTAAACGTGCCGCAGTGATGGGGTCTACTTTGGCGAGTTCGGCATGCATCGCAGGCCAGCCAATCAATTTGCCTTGCTCATCGAGGCGGGAGCGGATTTCTGGATCTGCTGGCGGTAAAGAAGAGAGTCCATAGGCCCAGGCCCGCCAATACAACATCGTGCCACCCACCACAATGGGAATATTCCCACGATCACGAATTTCTTCGCATAGTCGCTTAGCATCATTTGCAAAGCGTGCTGCTGAATAGGATTCGGTGGGCTCTAAGATATCAATCAGGTGGTGTTGAACCGCAGCCTGCTCTGCTTTGCTTGGTTTGGCACTTCCAATATCTAGTCCGCGATAAACCAGGGCAGAGTCCATGCTGATGATTTCAACGGTTCTACCTATGAGCTTGGCATGCTCTGCCAAAGCCATGGCGAGATGAGTTTTGCCTGCGCCTGTAGGGCCAACAATACAGAGTATGGGTGGCTGATGAGGTAAATGCGTAGGCTGAATGTGAGGTTCAGTTTGCATAAGACATTATAGGAATGAAATGCTGCAATCTCTATTGAGATTAACGAGCCTACTGCTTAATGTAGTTTTGTTTGACTCTCTAGCGTGGCAATATGCTCACGAATGTCGGCTGCATCTTCTGCGCCAGGCATTTCACTTAAGTAGCGATGAAGGTCGGCTATCGCAGGACGAACGTACTCTAGTTGCGCGAAGATTAATCCACGATCCCGAACCTCTTCGCTTGACTCTGGCAACAAAATGACAAGGCGTTCTTGAATACCCAGCAGACGCTCCCAACGCTCATCTTCGGAGTAAATCATTTTGAGATTTCTCATAAAGCGAGAAAGGATTTCTCGAGAGCTAGAGGCGCGCAAGAAAATATTGAGTGGCAGACTGAGCTCACCACGATAGCCTTTGGCATCGAGGTAAGGATCGAGCATTTCCTGTAATTGATTTTTGGAGAGGGACTCGCCATTCAAAGGATCCATGATGATTTCACCTTGTTGTAAGGAGATGCGCATCATGAAGTGATTAGGGAAAGATACCCCGCGAATATTCAAACCAATTTGCTGACCAAGCTCCATCATCAAGATTGCCAATGAGATTGGAATGCCGCGGCGATTCTCAATGATTTGATGAAGATAAGAATTCTCGGGCGCGTAAAAATCATTCGGATTGGGGCCAAATCCCAATTCGTTGTAAAAGAAATGCTTGAGCAATTGCAGGCGCTGAATCGGTGGCGTATCAGAAGTAATGCGTTGCTTCAACTTATTGCCCCATTGATCGATCTGATCGAGAACACCTTGAACATCCAGATCAGGATAAGCATGTTGTGCAACCGCAACCGTCGCCTCAGTTAAAGGGAAGTGCTCGTCCTCAGCTACGAGGGATGTGAAATAGTCAAGTTGTTGTGTTGGCATAAAAGCTATTTTGCATGACGCAGGAATTTTTGCCAGCGAATGCCAACAAGCCATAGGGCTGCAAAATAAACCACAGCTGCAGCAGCTAGCCATGCAGCCACTAATCCAATGCGAATCCATGGACTAGATTGCAGCTCAATCCAATCGTGTGCAGTAGCGGCGTAATACAAGAGAAAGGCAAAAGGAATTAAGGCAAGTAAGAGCTGCCCTAAGTACTTTAACCATGCAGCGCTAGGTAGAGCGCCACGACGATGGAGGCCAACCCAGAGTAGCGTTGCATTTAGGCAGGCACCAGCACCCACGGAAAGGGCGAGGCCGGCATGGCCTAACCAAGGAACAAAAACTAAATTAGCCAATTGGGTCGCAACCAAGACCAACAAACCAATTTTCACTGGTGTGCGGATATCTTGTCGTGAATAAAAGCCGGGAGCCAGGATCTTCACCAAAATGAGACCAATCAGTCCAACGCCATAAGCTGCTAGTGCACGCTGTGTCATTAGGACATCCATGGCGTTGAACTTGCCGTAGTGATACAGCACCGCTGCTAGTGGCTCACCAAAAATAAAGAGAGCAATTGCGCAAGGGGCCGCTAGCAAAAAGGTGAGCTGCAATCCCCAAATAAGAAGTTCACCAGCATGCACTAAATCATTTTTTGCATTTGCTTTACTGAGACTTGGCAGTAAGACGGTTCCTAGTGCTACGCCTAATAGGGCCGTAGGAAACTCCATCAGACGATCCGCGTAAGAGAGCCAAGACACGCTACCGGTTTGCAAGCGAGAAGCAATATTGGTATTGATGATCAGAGAAATTTGGGCAACAGAGACTGCAAACACCGCAGGCCCCATGAGTTTCATGACGCGCCTTGCATCTGGATTTTGAATGGCTGCTTTGATGGCGCCTGGCAAGAGACCTACTTTAGGCAATAAGCCGAGGCGGGATAGCGCTGGAACCTGAATCGCCAGTTGCAAGAAGCCACCCACGAGCACGCCAATGCTCAAGGCATAAATCGGTTGATCCAAGTGGGGCGCCAAAAATATGGCGCTGCCGATCAGGGCTAAATTGAGTAAAACTGGGGTAAACGCCGGAATGGCGAAGCGGCCAAAAGTATTGAGGATCCCAGCTGACAGAGAAACCATGGAAATAAGGCCAATGTAAGGGAACATGATTCGGGTCATGACTACGCTTGCCTCGTATGCTGGTCCGCCCTCAAAGCCTGTAGCAATCACCAAAATCAACAAGGGGGCGCCGATCACTCCAAGGAGTACCGTAAGCAACAAAGCCCAGAATAAGAGCGTGGCAACGGCATTTACGAGGATTTGGGACTGTTTTACGTCACCCTTGCTGGAAATTTCCCCCAAAATGGGTACAAATGCCTGAGAAAAGGCCCCTTCAGCAAAGAGTCGGCGTAGTAAATTAGGCAGTCTGAAGGCCACATTAAAGGCATCCGTCCACTCAGAGGCCCCAAAACTACGGGCAATCAGGGTCTCCCGGAGGAGTCCGGTGATCCTAGAGAGCATGGTGAGGGAGCTAACCTTGGCGGCAGCAGAAAGCAGATTCATGGGCTAATTTTCCCCTATTTATCAAGCGACTGGGCTTTTTTAGTCCTTTAATGTAAAATCTTGGGTTTTGGTGAGTCAGCTTACAAATTTGGCGAACCCACGCAGATTTTCAGTTAATCGTATTTTGTAATTTTTATATAGCAAGGTTTAAAGATGGCCAATACCGCACAAGCGCGTAAACGCGCACGGCAGGCAGTAAAACAGAATGAGCACAACTCCAGTTTGCGTTCAAAGCTTCGCACTTCAATCAAGGCAGTTCGCAAAGCAATTGAAACTGGCGACAAGGCTGCTGCAGCTAAAGTGTTCGCAGCAACTCAATCAACAATCGACAAGATTGCTGATAAAAAGATTGCTCACAAAAATACTGCATCACGTCAGAAGTCACGTTTGTCTGCAGCTATCAAGGCAATGGCAGCGTAAGACTTTTATAGTTTTAGGCAGACTCTAGAGTAATCGGGGTCTAAGCCCGCTCCTTATCAGAGCGGGTTTTTGTTTTTAGGACTGGGATTGTGAATTCGGTTCGAATTCACAGGCCTCTTCGATTGGTAGGCTGTTGTCTTTGGCAAAGTTCATGACAAAGTCGAGCGCTCTCGGATCAAGGTCTCTCAGTCTGGTATCAATAACAACGCATTTCACTTTTGCAATAACCACTGGCCTGACATAAGGTGAGTAAGTGAAGCGGGGGTCACCAGCATCGCCTGGTGGGCGAAAAGTGGCCATCACTCCGCAAAGACGTTCGGCCCAGTCGCTGGGACGAAAAGGTTTGCCAGAAGTTGTAATGCCTTGAATAAAAAGCTTTTTGTGGTTCAAGTTGGCGTAGAAATCGTTGTAAGGAATCAGTGTTACTCAGCCCTCTAGCTTAACAGTCTGCGAAGGCCTTAAGATGACTTTAGGAACTATTTTCGTGCAGTTCGGTGCTCCAAACAAAAAATGCAAGCTAAAACTCTAGTAGAAAGCTCAACAATGACATCTTTGGCAAAGCCTCAAGTGCCTGGCCAGGTTAAGCATTACTTGCAGTTTGCTGACCTGACACGCGAAGAGTATGACTATCTCCTCAAGCGTTCTGCTTGGCTCAAGACTAAGTTCAAAAGTTACGAGACTTGGCATCCCCTGCACGATCGCACTCTAGCGATGATCTTTGAGAAGCATTCGACTCGTACTCGTCTTTCTTTTGAGGCTGGCATACACCAGCTTGGCGGGCATGCGGTATACCTGAACACCAGAGATACCCAGTTGGGTCGTGGCGAGCCTGTAGAGGACGCTGCGCAGGTCATTTCTAGGATGACCGATATCATCATGATCCGCACTTTCGGCCAAGAGATTATTGAGCGCTTTGCTGCGAATTCTCGTGTGCCGGTGATCAATGGCCTTACTAATGAATACCATCCTTGCCAAGTATTAGCCGATATCTTTACTTTCGTTGAGGCTCGTGGCCCGATCCAAGGCAAAACTGTAGCTTGGGTGGGTGATGCTAACAATATGGCCTATACCTGGATACAGGCAGCTGAGTGTTTAGATTTCCAAATTCGTTTCTCTGCGCCAGGCGGCTATCAGCTTGATGAGTCTAGATTGACTGCTAAAGCGAAGCAACACCTTACTGTTTGTGCTGATCCAAAAGATGCCTGCAAGGATGCTGACTTGGTGACTACCGATGTATGGACCAGCATGGGTTATGAGGATGAGAACACCTCACGCATGAGCGCTTTTAAGGACTGGATGGTGGATGAAGAATTAATGTCTTTGGCAAAGCCAGATGCCTTGTTCATGCATTGTCTGCCTGCCCATCGTGGTGAAGAGGTTTCGGCGGAAGTGATTGATGGCCCTCAAAGTATTGTTTGGGAAGAAGCTGAAAATCGTCTGCATGTTCAAAAGGCCTTGATGGAGTATTTACTCTGCGGCCGTTTGGATTAATTTTTTGAAGCAATTTATTTTGGTTGGTTATTAGTTCATTTTTAATTGAAAAGAAATCATGTCTGATATTAAAAAAGTAGTTCTAGCGTATTCCGGCGGTCTTGACACTAGCGTGATCTTGAAATGGCTTCAAGATACTTATCAATGCGAGATCGTTACTTTCACGGCCGATTTAGGTCAGGGTGAGGAGCTTGAGCCAGCGCGCGCTAAAGCGCTGCAGTTTGGTATCAAGCCAGAAAATATTTTTATCGATGATTTGCGCGAAGAGTTTGTGCGTGACTTTGTATTCCCGATGTTCCGCGCTAATACGATTTACGAAGGTGAATATCTTTTAGGTACTTCCATCGCGCGTCCATTAATCGCTAAGCGTCAAATTGAAATTGCTCGCCAAACTGGTGCTGATTCTGTATCGCATGGTGCCACTGGAAAAGGCAATGACCAAGTTCGTTTTGAGCTGGGTTACTACGCACTTGAGCCAGGAATCAAAGTCATTGCTCCTTGGCGTGAGTGGGATCTGCTTTCTCGTGAAAAATTGATGGCTTATGCAGAAAAGCATGGTATTCCAGTTGAGATGAAGCACAAGCAAGGTGGTTCCCCATATTCTATGGATGCCAACTTATTGCACATTAGTTACGAGGGCCGTCATCTCGAGAACCCAAATGCTGAAGCAGAAGAATCCATGTGGCGCTGGACGGTCTCTCCTGAGAAGGCTCCAGATACCCCAGAAATCATTGAAATTGAATTCCGTGCTGGTGATCCAGTAGCCATCAATGGCAAGGCATATAAGCCCCATGAGTTGTTGGCTGAGCTCAATCGCATCGGTGGCATGCATGGCATTGGTCGACTTGACTTGGTTGAGAACCGCTTTGTAGGTATGAAGAGCCGCGGCTGCTATGAAACTCCTGGCGGCACTATTTTGTTGAAAGCGCACCGCGGTATTGAGAGCATTACTTTGGATCGTGAAGTAGCCCACCTCAAAGATGATTTGATGCCACGTTACGCCAGCTTGATCTACAACGGTTTATGGTGGGCGCCAGAGCGTCTGGCTCTGCAAACATTGATCGATCATACGCAGCAGATGGTTAATGGCGTTGTGCGTTTGAAGCTGTATAAGGGGTCTGTTTCTGTGATCTCACGTGATTCAGCGAACACCCTGTTTGATCAAACTATCGCCACCTTTGATGATGACGGTGGTGCATACAACCAAGCTGATGCTGGTGGATTCATCAAGCTCAATGCTTTGCGCATGCGAATTGCTGAAACTGCAAGACGTAAGCGTGCTAAATAATTTCGATAAATAACTAACTAGTAAATTCAGATTAGAAAGAATAAAGATGCAATTTGATCAAGTTTCTGTAGGCAAGAAAGCCAATGTATTTTTTGATGGTAAGTGCGTATCTCACACTGTGACTTTGCCTAATGGCGTTCGTAAGTCTGTCGGCGTAGTGTTACCAAGTACTTTACGTTTTGATCTGAGCACTAAAGAAGTCATGGAAGTAGTCGATGGAAATGCATTTGTCAGCATCAACGGCGCTCCTGAAGTCGAATTCAAGGCTGGTCAAAGCTGGGAAGTGGAAAAGGGTGGTTATTTCATTATCCGTGCCGAGTCACCAGTGCACTATGTTTGCCACTTTGAATAAGTAGGCGAGCAAACAAGAGAAGCATTCCTCTTGCATCCAAAAGAAAACGCAGGCCTCGGTCTGCGTTTTTTATTGCTAACCCCGACTGAATGACCTTATCTCTTGGGCAAGCCTTGAATAACGGTACCTGGCACGATCACTCTTTCAGAGAACCACTGTTTATTCATCTCTAGAGCATAGCGAATTGGAGCTTGAGGGCAGTGATTGTTAGTTGTCTGCGCTTGCATCTCTTCGATATTCACAATCTTGCCATCATCAGCAATGAAGGCGATGGATAGTGGGATCTTGGTGTTGCTCATCCAGAAGCAATGCCCTGCTTTTTGCTCAAAGATAAACAACATGCCTGAGTTAGTAGGCATGTTGGTGCGATTCATGAGTCCGACTTCACGTGCTTTAGGGGTGTCGGCTAACTCCGCCTGAATGCGATAGATACCAGCCTTAAGCTCAACGATTGGCAGACCAGTATTGACCTGCGCGAAGCTAACAGCAGAAAAGAAGCTGGAAGCGGTGATTAGTAGGGTAAGAATTTTTTTGATTTTGGATTGGAGCATGGTGTTCTGAGTGATCCGTTGGTGTGAGGGTAATTCTAAGTCAGGGTACAAGCAGGGAAAGAAAATTCAGGCGAAAAAAAACCCAGGAACAAGTCCTGGGTTTTTAATAATGATCTAAAGCAGATTAAGCTGCTTGGATATTAGTAGCTTGTTTGCCTTTAGGGCCTTGGGTAATGTCAAACGTTACCTTTTGGTTTTCCTTGAGGGTTTTGAACCCAGGCATTGTGATTGCGCTGAAATGCGCAAACAACTCTTCTTCACCATCATCAGGTTTGATAAAGCCAAAACCTTTTGCATCATTGAACCACTTAACAATTCCGGTCGCCATGCGAACTCCATTACATAAACTTAAAACAACCGTGATGAGGGTGAATACTTTTTAATCAGTCTCGCTCTACAACACGCCTAAATAGGACTCCAAATAAAGCCTACCCCCTGATTGTTTGCCCTTTATGGTGGGGTGTCAAGGGGTTGGGTAAAGATAGTTACTGCTAAAGACCCCTTTTTTTATCGAAAAATGCCCCAATATGGGGTTAGGAGGCCTTTCTTGATGGTTTTTTGCAACAAAGCCCTCAAATCCAAATTTTTACATCTGTGTTTAGAATGTTTCTCATGAGTCGTACAACGAAAAATCCCACGGTTGGCAATCCAAATAACCCTCACATTGAAGACACCATTCTTCTCGAAAAGCAGGCCGAGAAATTAAAGGCGCCTTCGATGTATAAAGTTTTACTATTGAATGACGATTACACACCAATGGAATTTGTGGTGATGGTTATTCAGGAGTATTTTAATAAAGATCATGAAACAGCTACACGGATCATGTTGCAGGTTCATTTAGTTGGCAAAGGCATTTGCGGTGTATTTACACGTGATGTTGCGGCAACAAAAGTGCATCAAGTTATCGAGCTCTCCCGCGAAGCGGGTCACCCACTACAGTGCACTATGGAGGAAGCATGATTGCCCAGGAACTAGAAGTCAGTTTGCACATGGCATTTGTTGATGCGCGAGCTTCAAGACATGAATTTATTACGGTTGAGCATTTGCTTGCCGCTTTGTTAGATAACGCTACGGCAGTCGAGGTTTTAAAAGCCTGTGCTGTCAATATTGCTGAGCTGCGTGCGCAACTCAAAAACTTTATTAATGACAACACACCAGTTGTACCTGGTAACGATGAAGTTGATACGCAGCCAACCTTAGGTTTTCAGCGCGTAATTCAGCGCGCCATCATGCATGTGCAATCCACATCAAGCGGCAAAAAAGAAGTGACTGGTGCGAACGTACTGGTTGCCATCTTTGGTGAAAAAGATTCGCACGCGGTTTATTTCTTGCAGCAACAAGGCGTGACTCGTTTGGATGTCGTGAACTTTATTAGCCACGGTGTACGCAAGGATCAAACTGAGCAAGTGAAGCCTGCTGAATCTACTCAAGAGACTGAAGACGCATCCTCTGGCGGTAAAGAGAGTCCATTGGAGCAATACACTCAGAACCTGAATGTCATGGCTAAACAGGGCAAGATTGATCCACTCATTGGCCGTGAGAGCGAAGTTGAGCGTGTGATTCAGGTGCTTTGCCGTCGTCGTAAAAATAATCCGCTCTTGGTGGGTGAGGCTGGTGTGGGTAAGACTGCGATTGCTGAAGGCCTTGCCTGGAGAATTGTGAAGGGCGATGTGCCTGAAATCCTGGCTGATGCCACAGTCTATTCATTGGATATGGGCGCGCTCTTGGCGGGTACTAAATACCGCGGTGATTTTGAGCAACGCTTGAAGAGTGTTCTCAAGTCCTTAAAAGACAGCCCGCATGGCGTTTTATTTATCGATGAGATTCATACTCTGATTGGTGCTGGTGCGGCCTCAGGCGGTACATTAGATGCGAGCAATTTATTAAAGCCTGCTTTATCAAATGGCCAGCTGAAGTGTATCGGCGCAACTACCTTTACTGAATACCGCGGCATTTTTGAAAAAGATGCAGCGCTATCACGTCGATTCCAAAAAGTGGATGTGGTTGAGCCAACCGTCGATCAGACTGTGCAAATTCTGCGTGGCCTTAAATCTCGTTTTGAAGAGCATCATGGTGTTAAATATGCTTCCGCTGCTTTAGTGGCTGCTGCTGAGCTATCTTCACGCTATATCAATGATCGTCATTTGCCAGACAAGGCAATTGATGTAATTGATGAAGCAGGCGCAGCGCAGCGCATTTTGCCAAAGTCTAAGCAGAAGAAAACCATTGGCCGTCCAGAGATTGAAGAGATCGTTGCGAAGATTGCTCGCATACCGCCACAGTCTGTAACTGTGGATGATCGTAGCAAGTTGCAAACACTGGATCGCGATATTAAGAGCGTGGTGTTTGGTCAAGATCCTGCAATTGAGGCGTTGGCGAGTGCTATTAAGATGACTCGCGCTGGTCTTGGCAAGATCGATAGGCCAATTGGATCATTCTTGTTCTCTGGTCCAACTGGTGTTGGTAAGACTGAAGTTGCTAAGCAGCTTGCCTACATACTCGGGATTGAGCTTTTGCGTTTTGATATGTCGGAGTATATGGAGCGTCATGCTGTCAGCCGCTTGATTGGCGCGCCACCTGGATATGTTGGCTTTGATCAAGGCGGCTTGCTGACTGAGGCCGTAAATAAAAAGCCACATTGCGTACTCTTGCTTGATGAAATCGAAAAGGCTCATCCAGACATTTTCAATATTCTCTTGCAGGTAATGGATCATGGCACCCTCACGGATAACAACGGCCGTAAGACCGACTTCCGTAATGTCATCATCATTATGACCACTAATGCTGGTGCCGAAGCCATGCAGAAGTCCACCATTGGCTTTACCAATGCACGTGAGTCTGGTGATGAGATGGCGGATATCAAGAAGTTCTTCACACCAGAGTTCCGTAACCGTCTAGATGCGATTGTTTCCTTCAAGGCGCTTGATGAAACTATCATCATGCGAGTTGTTGATAAGTTCTTAATGCAGTTAGAAGAGCAATTGCATGAGAAGAAAGTGGATGCAAGCTTTAGTCCGGCATTGCGCGCGCATCTGGCTAAGCATGGTTTTGACCCACTTATGGGTGCAAGACCAATGCAACGCATTATTCAAGATACAGTTCGCAAAGCCTTGGCTGATGAATTGCTATTCGGTAAATTGGCGCAGGGCGGTCATGTGGACGTTGACATTGATGCTGATGGCAAAGTTCAACTTCAGTTTGATGCCCCCGTGATTCCGGGTAAGCGGCCTAAGGCGGATGTAGCGCCAGTTGAAGAAATTTAACTTACTTTATCCTTAACTCTTAGTTACTCAAAAGCCACCTTCGGGTGGTTTTTGTATTTAATGTGGCGGCACACCGCTGAATATCAGTCTTCACCCTGTAAATAAACTCTCATTCAAGCGCTGAGATAGGCTTTGCCAATGAGTTATATCTATTGTTGCGCTTAAAGAGTATCTTTAAGGTATCCGAAGGCTTATAACTGTTACAGCCTTGGGCTTCTCAACCTCACGTAACAGTCATCCTCTCTAGCGAATTAGAGTAGGCCTCATTCTTCTCAGAAAATTTTTTATATGTTTAAAAAACTTGCAACGGCAAGTTTAATTGCGCTTGTATGTAGCATGCCCCATGCTCAAATTAATATCGACACATCAGCGACTACTACAGGTGGTGCTATTACCAGTAGCCCTCTCAGTAATTCTGTTTCCACTGTCGGTGACGTCATAGCTGGCCCGTCGAGTTCAAGTGTTGGAGACCTTACTACTGGATCATCAAGCTCAACATCGCTCGGTGGATCAGTAGGCAATACCTCTACAGGCGCCTCCAGCTCGCAAGGAAATATTTCAGGAAACACCACCATTTCAACCTCCTATGCAGCCCCTAAGATTCCTGTAGCTACAGCATTTTCTCCGGCAAATCATCCCACTGCTCCCTGTATGGGGTCCACATCTATTGGGGGCTCTGCAGTCTTGTTTGGTTTTAGTGCTGGCTCATCCTGGGAGGCAGCAGAGTGCATGACTTTTGAGGCGGCAAGATCATTTGATCAGGTTGGTATGTATGAAGATGCCTTAGCAATTAAATGCACCAGTAAATATTCTGCAGCTGCACCCAGCTGCATTAAGCTTCGTGAGCAGGAGGATGAATTGCGGAAAAAAGCGGAAGCGCTCGCATTTGATATACCTCAGCAGTTTGCTGTAATCTCAAACTTAGGCGCTAGCTATACAGAAACTATTGATCCCATATCTGGATTCAAAACAATCATTGACACTCGTGATGCGCGAATACATCCCGTATTGAGTAGGTAACTACGCTCTTCCAGTGCTCCCAAAACCACCCGCACCACGACTACTCTCAGTGAACTCTTCAACTACTTTGAGTTGAACTTGTTGCACTGGCATCACTACTAACTGAGCCAGGCGCTCCATAGGCTCGAGCTTGAATGTTGTAGATCCGCGATTCCAGGTGCTCACCATGAGTTGGCCTTGGTAGTCTGAATCAATCAGTCCCACGAGGTTCCCCAGTACGATGCCATGTTTATGGCCCAAACCAGAACGTGGTAGGATGAACGCTGCATAGCGTGGATCTTCTACATAAATCGCTAAACCTGTTGGGATGAGAACGGTTTGTCCTGGAGCGATTTCAATGGCTTCATCAATGCAGGCGCGCAGATCCAAACCGGCGCTGCCTGGTGTGCCATAGCTTGGCAACTGGTCTCGCATACGTTCATCGAGAATTTTGACTTGAAGTTCTTGCATACAATTTCCTAAAGCAGGGTATTGGTTTGGGGGATTAAATTTTCTTAGCAACTAGTGCAATGAGTTGGCGTGCTAGCTGAAGCTTGTCAGCCTTGGCAATTTTCTTACTAGTATTTTTTTCTACAATGAGTAATTCATTGAGATCGCTGCCAAAAGTATCGGGGCCAATATTGCCTACGATCATCGGAATACCTTTGCGCTGCAGTTTTTCTTGCGCATGCTTCAGAAGGTCTGTGGATTCTGCAGCAAAGCCAACGCAATAAGGGTGGGGCTTGCCACCTTTTGTTTTTACTGTCTTTGCAATATCCGCCAGAATGTCTGGATTAGCAATAAATTCAAGGTTTGGAGCCTGCTTGCCTTGACGCTTTATCTTCTCTTTGGCGGGTTTTGCAATACCCCAATCGGCAACAGCAGATACCGCAAGGAAAATATCGCAGTCTGTAGATTGCATGGTGGCTGCGTGCATTTCTCTGGCGCTAACTACATTAGTGCGCGTAATTTTGCCAGTGGCAGCCAGTGGTGTATCTAACTCGCAAGGGCCAGCTATCAGGTGAACTTCTGCACCAGCCTCTACAGCGGCGCGAGCGATTGCAAACCCCATCTTGCCAGAGCTGCGATTGGTAATACCGCGAACAGGATCGATTGCTTCAAAGGTAGGTCCCGCAGTAATTAAAACTCTCTTACCTACCAACGGTTTCTTCTGAAAGAAGGCAATTAATTGCTCGGTAATTTCTGCGGGTTCGAGCATGCGACCAAAACCCACTTCGCCACACGCCTGAAAGCCACTTGCAGGGCCGAGTAGGGTGACATTGTCTTTAATCAGTCGTTCAGCACTTCTTTGGGTTGCGGCATGCTCCCACATTTGTTTATTCATGGCGGGAGCAAGCAATAAGGGGCAATCCCTTGCCAGGCAAAGTGTGGTGAGTAAATCATCAGCCAGGCCAAGAGATAGTTTAGCCATCAGATCTGCACTTGCTGGCGCAATCAAAATCGCATCTGCAGCTCTAGATAGTTCAATATGAGCCATATTATTGGCAATGCTGCTATCCCATTGGCTGGTGTAAACCGGATTGCCTGTGAGCGCTTGCATGGTGACTGGTGTCACAAATTGTTGAGCAGCTTGGGTCATCACCACTTGAACGCTGGCACCTTCTTGTATTAACTGACGTGCTAGCTCAGCCGACTTGTAGGCCGCAATGCCACCAGAAATGCCGAGAACGATTTTCTTATTTAAAAGTGATTGCATGGGGCCAGCTTAATAGGATTGAGGCGTTTTGCCAAATGACTTGCGAAGCTCGCCCCAAATAATGAGGCCAGCACCAACACAAATGGCGCTATCGGCAATATTGAATGCGGGCCAATGCCAATTGGCGTAATGTAGGTCAATAAAATCTACTACAGCACCATACATGATGCGATCCAAGACGTTCCCTAGAGCGCCCCCTAGAATGAGACTGAGAGCCCAGCAGAGCATTTTGTCGGCCAGACTCTTGTGTAGCAACCAAAGGATATAAGCTGAGGCTAATAAGCCTAAGACCGTAAAGAACCAGCGCTGCCACCCCGAGCTCTGCGCTAAAAAAGAAAACGCAGCTCCTGGGTTAAATAGCAGCAACCAGCTCATAAATGGCAGGACCGGTTCCGGTACGCCTAATTGAAGATTGCTTAAGGCAGACCATTTACTCAGTTGGTCTAGCAATAGCGTAATGATTGCAATTGCTAGATAACGAAGAAATGATAGGTTTGCGCTCATGATGTAGTGGTATGAATGCTGATTGTTTATGCAAACAAACGTGCTTCACCACCCCCAAAAAGATTGCTGATGCAGCGGCCGCATAACTCTGGATGTTCAGCATTAGCGTCAACATCGGCAGTGTGATGCCAACAACGGCCACACTTCTTATATTGGCTGCCTCGCACAAGGACTTCTAGACCGCCATTACTCAATTCAATATTGGCACTGGAGGTAATGGTGACGAAGCGCAAGTCATCTTCAAGAGAATGCAAAATCGCAAAATCGACATCACCCACTTTAATGGTCAGCTCTGCTTGCAGGGATGAGCCTACGTTGCCAGCCTCACGTTCAATCTCAATAGCTTTAGTTACCTCGGAGCGAATTTCGCGAATGCGTCCCCACTTTGCAAGTAGCTCTGTTGCATGGTTGATTTTTGGGAAGGTGCCAAACTCTTCCATGAAGATGGATTCACTGAGTTTTTCATTAGCCGCATGGGGGAGCGATGTCCAGGCTTCTTCTGCGGTAAAGGAGAGGAACGGCGCTAGCCATTTAAGTAGATTGCGAGTGATGTGAAACAGTGCATTTTGTGCGGCACGACGCTCTTTAGAGTCTGGAGCACTGGTATAGAGGCGGTCTTTCAGAATATCTAAGTAGAAGCCACCCAAATCTTCCGAACAGAAAGTTAGCATGCGAGCTACAGCAGGCTGGAACTCATAAGCCTTGTAGTGAGCCTGAACTTCATTTTGTAATTGATTGGCGAGAGCAACAGCATAGCGATCAATCTCAAGCCACTCGCTTGCAGGCATGCTGTGCTTTGATGGATCAAAGTCGGAGAGGTTGGCCAGCAAGAAACGCAAAGTATTGCGAATACGACGATAGCTTTCCACTACCCGTTTCAGAATCTCATCGGAAATGGTCATCTCACCGGAATAATCGGTAGACGCTACCCACAAGCGAATAATCTCTGCACCCAGCTTGTCGGCAACCTGTTGAGGTGCAATGACGTTACCCACAGACTTGCTCATCTTGCGGCCTTGTCCATCGACGGTAAAGCCATGCGTCAGCAGTGCTTTGTACGGCGGCTTGCCATCGAGCATTGCGCCAGTAAGCAGAGATGAGTGGAACCAACCGCGGTGTTGGTCTGAACCTTCAAGATATAAATCAGCTAAACGACCATCAGCGCTTTCGGCTTCAGGGCGATAGAGCTCATCACGGTGTGAGCCACGAATGACGTGCCAATGCGTAGTGCCGGAATCAAACCACACATCCAAGGTGTCACGATTCTTCTCATATTGAGCCCCTTCTTCACCAAGCAGTTCAGCCACCTCAAGTTTTTGCCAAGCTTCAATACCTTCTTTTTCAACTCGCTTTGCAATCTCTTCGAGTAATTCCACTGTACGAGGATGGGGTTCACCGCTTTCCTTGTGCACAAAGAAGGCCATGGGCACACCCCATTGACGTTGACGTGACAAGGTCCAATCTGGACGGTTGGCAATCATGCTCTTTAGGCGCTGCTTACCCCAGGCCGGGAAGAACTCAGTATTTTCAATGCCAGTTAAGGCTGCCTCGCGCAGACTTGCTTTGCCATCAGATGGTCTCTTATCCATGCTTGCAAACCACTGTGAGGTTGCACGATAAATAATTGGCGACTTGTGACGCCAGCAATGCATGTAAGAGTGGGTATAAGTCTTATCGCGCAAGAGGCTGCCTGCTTCACGCATGGCTTCGACAATCTTCGGATTGGCTTTCCAAATATATTCATTGGCAAAGAGTGGCAACCAGGAGGCATAGACGCCATTACCCATCACTGGGTTCAAGATATCTTTATCTGCTAACTTATTTGCTTTGCAAGACTTAAAGTCTTCCTCACCATAGGCTGGTGCAGAGTGCACAACACCAGTACCAGTATCGAGCGTGACATATTCAGCTGGGTAGATTGGTGAGAGGCGCTTGTATCCCTCGTGCAATGGAGCAAGCGGATGCCAGAATGAGATGTTTGCTAATTGACTACCTAAACAAGTAGCAATCACTTTACCTTCAAGGCCAAAATCTTCGAGGCAAGTCTCTACTCGGTCTTTTGCCAGGATGAGTAACTTATCGCCGGTATCTACCAAAGCGTAGCTGAGTTCAGGGTGAACATTCAGCGCTTGATTGGATGGGATGGTCCAAGGTGTTGTGGTCCAAATCACAATCATTCCGGGCTTGGCTGGAATCTCAGGTAGACCAAATGCTTTTGCCAATTGTGGACGCTGCGCATCATCAAAAGCAAAACCAACGTCGACCGTTGGATCAGTCTTGTCTTGGTATTCCACTTCAGCTTCGGCTAATGCGGAGCCGCAATCAAAGCACCAGTTGACAGGCTTTAGGCCGCGGAATACGTATCCCTTTTCCCAGATTTTCCCGAGTGCACGAATTTCATCGGCCTCATTGCGATAATTCATGGTGAGATAGGGGTTATTCCAGTCGCCCAATACACCCAAACGTTCAAAGTCTTTTTTCTGCTTGTCTACCTGTACCTTGGCGTAAGCACGAGCTTTTGATTGAACTTCAGCAGTAGGTAGATTTTTGCCAAACTCTTTTTCAATCTGAATCTCAATCGGCATGCCATGGCAATCCCAGCCTGGCACGTATGTAGAGTCAAAGCCCATTAACCAGCGGGACTTCACGATCATATCCTTGAGGATCTTATTTACGGCATGACCAATATGAATATCGCCATTTGCATACGGGGGGCCATCATGCAAAATAAATTTTGGTTGATTAGCATGTGCTGCGCGAATCTTTTCGTAGAGTATATTTTTCTGCCATTGAGCAACCCATTGAGGCTCACGCTTTGGCAGGTCTCCCCGCATTGGGAATGAGGTCTCTAGAAGATTAACGGGATAAGAGTTTTCTTTTTCAGACATAAGCTTTTTTCTGGAAATAATTTCTGGCATGCGCTGCATCAGATGCAATCGCTTTGGTAAGAGTGTCGAGGTCAGAGTACTTCGCCTCGTCACGGATTTTTTCTAAGAGTTCAACGGTAATAATTTTTCCGTAAACATCTGCGTTGTAATCAAAGATGTGTGTCTCTAAGAGAACTCGACCTTCGTCTTCGACTGTTGGCCTTACCCCGAGGCTGGCTACAGCAGGAAGTGGCTTGTCTCCAAGGCCTACTACTTGTGCAGTAAATATGCCAGAACAGGCAGGTTTGCGGTGATGCAGGTGATTGGCAACAGCGAGATTGAGTGTGGGGAATCCTAAAGTGCGCCCTAGCTTTTGTCCGTGAATGACATGACCAGAAATGCCATAGGGGCGTCCTAATAACTTGCTGGCTTGATCCATGTCTCCGTTAGCTAAGGCATTGCGAAGTGCTGAGCTGGAAATTCTTTCGCCATCTTCTTGCACGGTGTGAATGCTGGAAACTTCGAAACCATATTTTTCACCAGCAGCTTTGAGGCTTCCAAAATTGCCCGCGCGCTTTGCGCCATAGCAAAAATCATCCCCAATCAAAATCCATTTGGCATTGAGTTGTTTGATGATGATTTCAGAAACGAACTCTTCTGGAGTTAGTCGAGCGAAAGCAGTGTTGAAATGTTCCACCACTACACGATCGATGCCGATGTCGGCAAAGGCGGCAAGCTTATCGCGTAAATTTAAAATGCGAGGCGGCGCCTGCTCTGGGGAAAAGAATTCCTTAGGGTGTGGCTCGAAAGTCATCACACAGCTAACCAAGCCACGCTCTTGGGCGCCATCCTTCAGTTGTTTGAGCAGGGCGCGATGACCCCTGTGCACGCCATCGAAATTACCGATGGTTAAGGCACAAGCCGGTCCTGCAGAAAACTGGGTGGGGCCACGGAATACGTTCACTAAATCGCTTTCAGGGTCGCTTTCGGGGTAACCATCAATTATATTGTGGGCATGCCATCTATCGTCACCTTAATCTCAGGCCGCGGATCCAATTTCGAGGCTATCGTCAAAACAGCTCAAAATGAGCAGTGGCCCGTCACGTTTGCGGGGGTGATTGCTAATCACTCTGCGGCTAAGGGCCTTGATTTTGCTCGCTCTCAGGGCATTCCTGCCTTTGTTATTGAGCACAAAGAGCATGCTACGCGCGAGTCCTTTGATGCCGCCCTCATCGCGAAAATCGATGAATTGGGGGCTGATTTAGTGGTTCTCGCGGGTTTTATGCGCATTCTGACCCCGGGCTTTATCCGCCATTTTGAGGGTCGACTCATCAATATTCACCCAGCCTTGCTGCCAGCCTTCCCAGGTTTGCATACCCACGAGCGGGCTTTGGAGGCTGGTGTAGCCGAACATGGTGCCAGTGTGCACTTTGTTACCGAGGGTGTCGATGAAGGCCCCATCATCTGCCAGGCCTCGGTCCCAGTGCTTCCGGGCGATGATGCAGATAGTTTGGCGGCACGAGTTTTAGCTGCAGAACATCAGATTTACCCGCGGGCCGTAAAATGGTTCCTAGATGGACGATTGCGAATAGAAGGTAATCAAGTTCAGGTTCAACCACCGGAGTCGCAATTAATAAAATTATGAGTAAAGAACGTTCATCCCGCGGAGCCGGTACTGGCTCAAAGTCTGGATCCAGATCTGGATCACGCCTAGGCCCACAAAAGAGTTATGCCGCTAAATCTAAGGATCCATTGCGTCGCCCAGAGCGTCGTAATGCGAGCGGAAACATCATTGCGCCCGAAGGTCAAAAAAACTTTTCCAATGCAAAAGCATTGCCACAACATGCGATTCATTTGGAGCGCTTGCTGCCAGAGCTACTGAATTTTGAGCAACCAGCTGATCGTGTAGTGAGTCGGTATTTCCGCTCTGAACCGCAGCTAGGTAATCGCGATCGCGCTTTAATTGCTGAGAGTGCTTTTGCCATCTTGCGTCGTAAAAATGAGTTTTCACAATTTGCTTCAAGTGGTGAGGGATCACAGGCCAGACGCTTAGCCCTATTGGGTTTGCTGTCTGCTCTGTCTGAAGGTGGTCTTGGTTCTGCTAATCGAGCTGAGAGTGCAATTGCCGACTTAGCCCATGTGCTGAAGACAGGTGAGTATGAATGGTTGCAACGTTTTGCAATAGTGGATCCATCTGCACTCAATCCTTTAGTTCGGAATAATTTGCCAGAATGGTTATGGGAAGCTTTTGGAAAATATCCTGGTGAAGAATCTCGCGAAGAGTTAGCTAAATCACTCATGCACCCAGCTCTTTTAGATTTGCGTGCCAACACCATGAAGACGACTCGTGAGCAATTGCTTGCTGAGATGAATGCCCTTGGCGGTCGCTATCAAGCAATCCCAACTCCGTATGCTCCTGATGGTGTGCGCATTATGGGTAAGCCTGCTTTGCAAAATACGGTTGGTTTTAAAGCGGGGATGTTTGAGGTTCAAGATGAAGGCAGTCAGCTCTTGGCTTATTTGCTGGCGCCTAAGCGCGGTGAGATGGTGGTGGACTTTTGCGCAGGTGCTGGTGGCAAGACTTTGGCGATTGGAGCCATCATCCGCTCCACAGGCCGTTTGTATGCGCTGGATACATCAGAGCGTCGCTTAGCCAATTTGAAGCCACGTCAAGCTCGTAGTGGCCTTTCTAACGTCCATCCCGTTTGGATTGATAGCGAGAATGACACCAAGATCAAGCGCTTGGCCGGCAAGATTGACCGCGTTTTAGTGGATGCACCCTGCAGTGGTATGGGTACTTTGCGCCGTAATCCGGATCTGAAATGGCGTCAGACCCCAGAAGGGGTTCTGGAACTTAATCAAAAGCAAATGAATATATTGGCTTCGGCAAGTCGCTTGCTCAAGCCAGGAGGCCGCTTGGTTTACGCCACATGCAGCTTATTACCTCAAGAAAACCAGCAAATTGCAGAAGATTTCTTGGCAAAGCACCCCAATTTTGAGGTTGTTCGAGCAGCTGAGGTTCTTAAGCCATTGTTTCCAAAGGATAAAATCCCCATGGGATGTAGTCCTGACAACCCTTGGTGGCAGCTTTGGCCTCATATTCACGGGACAGACGGCTTCTTTGGGGCTGTTTTTCAAAAGAAGGCTTCCGCTCCTGTTGAGAAGATTGATCAGGATGACGTAAAAGGCGAAGAAAAAGAGACAAAGATCAAAACCAAGAAAGTCGCTAAAGAACTAAAATAAGGGTTTATACCTCCTCTTAAGGAAACCCTTTTGAATTCAGCTTCAGGTTTTGATGTCTTTCTCCACTGGCTTGCTAATGGCTATTTGGATTGGTCATGGTGGCAGATTCTTGTTTTCACCTTGGTGGCAACACACATTACGATTGCCGCTGTAACGATCTTCTTGCATCGTTGCCAAGCGCATCGTGCTTTAGATCTGCATCCGATCATGTCCCATTTCTTCCGGTTTTGGCTATGGCTAACTACCGGGATGGTCACTAAAGAATGGGCAGCCATTCATCGCAAACACCATGCCAAGTGTGAGACTGTTGATGACCCGCATAGCCCGCAAGTTCTCGGTATCAACACCGTGCTTTCTCGCGGTGCGGAGTTATATAAAAAAGAATCTCACAATCAAGAGACTCTAGATAAGTTTGGTCATGGCACACCAGATGATTGGCTCGAGCACAATGTCTATTCCAAGTTTTCTTGGCAAGGTGTTGCCTTGATGTTGATCATCGATGTGTTTTTGTTTGGCGCTATTGGTTTAACTGTGTGGGCAGTGCAGATGCTGTGGATTCCAATTACTGCCGCCGGAATTATTAATGGTATTGGTCACTACTGGGGGTATCGCAACTACGACTGTGAAGATGCCTCTAGAAATATTTTCCCTTGGGGTATTTTGATTGGCGGCGAAGAGCTGCATAACAACCATCACACATTTGCCACGAGCGCTAAGCTCTCTAGCAAGTGGTATGAATTTGACATTGGCTGGATGTACATTCAGATGATGAGTGCAGTGGGCTTGGCTAAAGTGAAGAAGACATCTCCTAAGCCGGTACTCAGTGACTTACGCCCCGCCGATCAAGGTACGCTCGAAGCCATCATTGCAAATCGTTATGAAATCATGGCCCGTTACAGTAAGACTCTGAGCACTTTCTTCAGCAATGAAGTTCAGCACATGCAAGTGTTGGCTGCTCATCTGAAGGATGCGCGTACCTGGTTAGGTAAAGATGAATCCCGTTTGACTGCGGAAGAAAAAATCAAACTAGAAGAGTTGATGGCAAGTAATGCGCAGCTTCGCAAGATGATTGAGATGCGTCGTGATTTACAAGCCATCTGGAGTCGCTCTAACGCTACAGGCGATCAGTTGGTTTCTCAATTGCATGCATGGTGTCAGCGTGCCGAGGAGAGTGGTTTATCTAGTCTGCGTGACTTCTCTTTGAGATTACGTCGTTACGCTTAGGTGATGGCATGACTTTGATCTTGGTGAAAATCAAGACAATAAAAAACCCGCTGATGTAGCGGGTTTTTTATTTGCAGCAAATAAATATCGAATCGATAAATTACTTGAGCTTTGTTTCTTTGTAAGCAACGTGCTTGCGAATGGTTGGATCGAATTTCATGATCTCCATTTTCTCAGGCTTTGTACGCTTGTTTTTTGAAGTGGTATAGAAGTGACCAGTACCAGCTGATGACTCTAATTTGATTTTTTCTCTGCCGCCTTTAGCCATTTGTGCGCTCCTTAAATTTCGCCACGTGCACGGAGATCAGACAACACAGCATCAATGCCGTTCTTGTCGATAACGCGCAAACCAGCATTGGTTAAGCGCAAGCTAATCCAACGGTTTTCAGATTCAACCCAGAAACGACGGTTTTGCAAATTCGGCAAAAAGCGACGCTTCGTTTTATTGTTTGCATGGGATACATTGTTGCCAACCATCGGCTTCTTCCCAGTGACTTGGCAAACTTTTGCCATGACATAACTCCATTAATTGCGAAAAAAGAAGATTGTATCAGTCTCCGAGTACTTTGATCTAGCCCTAATTCGCTTTAGTTTTAAGGATTTAGCGGTTTAGCCGCCAATATGGGTCAAAAATAAGCAAAAAGTTAGTGATTACTTATGATTAAAGTCATTTTTCATAAGGCCTGAATCTGAAAATGAGAAAAATCCGCTATCGCTAACTATGCAGTGATCTAGGAGCGGAATATCCACCAACTGCAAGGCTTTAGATAGCGTTTTGGTTAATTCCTGGTCGGCAAGGCTGGGCAGTGGGTTGCCGCTAGGGTGGTTATGGGCCACGATAAGGGCGCTAGCATTCCTGGCAAGGGCTTCCTTGAGGATTTCTCGGGGGTAGACAGCTGTATGGGTCAAGGAGCCCCTAAAGAGCTCCTGACACTCAATCAGGTGTAGGCGGGAGTCAAGGTATAGGCAAAGAAAGACTTCATGCGGTAGACGCCCAAATCGGGCTTGCAAGAACTCTTTGACATAGCTTGGTGACGAGAAAACTGACTCCTGAGAAAGGGATTCCTCAAGACTGCGCTTGACGAGCTCGTACGCTGCCTGAATTTGAGACCATTTGGAAATACCCATGCCATGAATCTGGGTTAATTCTTCTGGAGCGCAGGATAGGAGGCGTGGCAAATTGCCAAAATGATGGAGAAGATCTTCAGCTAGGGCCACAGCGGTTTTGCCTTTGACGCCAACCCGCAGAAAGATCGCCAGTAATTCGGCATCAGTTAGGGCTGCCGCTCCAAGGGTGCGCAGCTTCTCGCGTGGCTGCTCTATTTTTGGCCAATCGGTAATCGGCGAGTGCACGCTCGCGTCGGGCCTAGATACAATTACCTTATGACTAAGCTTACGGTTTTGCCCAATTCCTTCTTGACCCTCAACTATCGGCTGATTTTGCCCAGCGGGGATGATTACATCAATACTTTTATTGATCGCCCTGCGACGGTGTTGATGGGTTCTGGACAATTTGCGCCTTGTTTTGAAAAGGTGTTGATCGGGTTAGCTGTGGGTGAAAAGAAAAGTGCCTTGCTGCCGCCTGAAGAAAGCTTTGGTGAGCGTAAGGAAGAATTAATTCAGTGGGTTTCTTTGGGGGCGCTCAAAGAAGGGCGCGATGATGATGTGGAATTTAATCCTGGCGACGTGATTGAATTTAATGCGCCTGGTGGCGCTCAATATGCCGGGGTACTGCAATCCATTAATGAAGAAGGTGCATGGTTTGATTTCAATCATCCGCTTGCTGGAAGGCCTGTTACCTTTGAAGCTGAAATCGTTGCGATTCTGTAACTGATGAGCAATCAAGTCCAAGCAGAAATTTTGATGGCGCAGCCTCGCGGTTTTTGCGCGGGCGTGGATCGTGCCATCAATATTGTCAATGAAGCATTGACTCGTTTTGGCGCACCAATATATGTGCGTCATGAAATTGTTCACAACGCCTATGTCGTCAATGGACTGCGCGAAAAAGGTGCTGTATTTGTCGATGAGTTGCATGAAGTTCCCAAAGGCGGCATCGTGGTATTTAGTGCTCATGGTGTTTCTCAAGAGGTGCGCCAAGATGCTGAAGCACGCGGATTGCAGGTATATGACGCTACCTGCCCATTGGTTACCAAGGTGCATCTTGAGGTCGTCAAAATGTGTAAAGATGGTTTTACAGTCCTGATGATTGGTCATGCAGGACACCCCGAAGTTGAAGGCACGATGGGGCAGGTAGACAAAGGCATTCATCTGATCGAAAAGGTGGCAGATGTTGCGAATTTGCCTTTTACTGAGAATGAAAAAATTGCTTTTGTAACGCAAACTACACTCTCCGTAGATGAGACGAAAGAAATTGTCGACGCCTTGACTCAAAAATTTCCGAATATTGTTCAGCCGCGTAAACAAGATATTTGTTATGCCACTCAGAACCGACAAGATGCTGTGAAATTTATGGCACCTCAGGTTGAGGTAGTTATTGTGGTGGGAAGCAAGGCAAGCTCGAACTCGAATCGCTTGCGTGAATTAGCTGAAAAACTCGGTGTACCAGCTTACATGGTTGATGCACCCGGACAGCTTCAAGCTGAATGGTTTGCGGGCAAGAAACGTGTTGGCCTTACTGCAGGTGCGTCAGCGCCAGAGAGCTTAGCGCTCTCGATTGTGGAAAAGATTCAAGAATTTGGCCCACGCTCCATTCGCAACTTGGAGGGCGTTGTGGAGGATGTCACGTTCTCGCTACCAAAGAATTTAGTTGGCTAGCCATAAACAATAAAGGAGCCTAAGGCTCCTTTATTACATTCCATCTAGATACTTTTAGGTCACCTGCTTTAGGAGCTCTCTCAAGATGTTGCACATCTGACGGATTTCATCATCGGATACATTGAGTGCAGGCATAAAGCGCAGGAGATTTGGCCTTGGTGAGTTGATCAACAATCCTTCTGGACCTCTATCGCGAGCAAGTTCAACTAACTTGGCGCCAACATCACTGCTCAGCATGAGGGCGCGCAATAAGCCTTCACCACGTTCACCATTCAGATTAAATTCTGCAGAGATAGAAAACAACTCTTTGCTAAGTAGTTCACCCTTTGCGCGGACTGCATCCAAGAATCCTGGAGCTAATAACTGTTCGATCACACTAATGCCTACTGCGGTCATGAGTGGGTTGCCGTTATAGGTGCCGCCCTGATCGCCTGGAACGAAGCATGCAACTGCATCAGTTGCCATTAGCGCGGCCAGGGGAACGCCACCACCAATACCTTTGCCTAAGGTCATGATGTCTGGTTCGATGCCGTAATGTTGATAGGCAAAGAGTTTTCCAGTGCGCCCACAGCCGGCTTGTACTTCATCCACGATCAACAGAATATTGTTTTCTTTAGTGAATTTACGCAGGCTTTGCATAAATTCTTTCGTAGTGGGGATCACGCCACCTTCGCCTTGAACTGGCTCGAGCATGACTGCAACTGTTTTGTCAGTGACTAGTTTTCTGACAGAGTCCAAGTCATTCAAATCTGCTTTTGGAAAGCCGGGAACTTGCGGGGCAAACATGGTGTCCCAACCTGGCTTGCCAGATGCGCTCATGGTCGCTAAGGTACGACCATGAAAGCTGTGATCAAAGGTGATGATTTCAAAGGCACCTGGTTTATTCAGTTGACCCCATTTACGAGCCAGCTTGATAGCACCTTCATTTGCTTCAGCGCCACTATTGGCAAAAAATACTTTGTTAAAGCAGCTGTTCTCAGTTAGAAGATTGGAGAGGCGAATCATTGGTTCGTTATAGAACGCTGGACTCGGGTTAATCAGTTTCTTTGCTTGAGCATTGAGCGCTTCAATCATTCCTGGGTTGCTATGACCCAGGCAGTTCACAGCCCAGCCTTGCAAGAAGTCTAAGTAACGCTTGCCATTGTTATCGGTGAGCCATGAACCTTTGCCCTCAACCATCATCACTTCTGGTCGTGGAGTAATAAACATCACTGAGTGGGCATCTACGGATTGGGCTGGCTTATTCATATCGTGTGCGAAGTGAGATCAAATGAAGTTTCTATTATCACGCTTAGCAGGCTAGCTTGTTGCAAGATCAGCTGCGCTGGTAAAGGAGTCTGCAAAGAACTCCTCCTCAGGTAGCTTGCACTGAGAAGAAAAGTCCTGGCGGGCTGCGTTGACCATGACAGGGGCGCCGCAGGCATAGACCTGGTAGGGGCTAAGGTCAGAATAGTCGGCGATCACGGCTTGATGCACAAAGCCTGTGCGCCCAGTCCATTGATCTTCTGGAAGTGCATCGGAAACGACGGGGATGTACTTGAAATTAGGAATATCTCTTGCCCATGACTGACAGAGCTCATCCAAATAGAGGTCGCTAGGGCGCCGTCCACCCCAGTACAAATGAATCGGGCGCTGGATCTTTTTGAGCTGCATTTGCTCAACAATGGATTTGATGGGTGCAAAGCCAGTGCCTGCCGCAACAAAAATGATGGGCTTCTTGGAGTCCTCTCTGAGGAAGAAGCTACCTAATGGACCCTCAAAGCGCAGGATATCTTTTTCTTTTAATGCGGGATCTTTTGCACCAAAAACGAAGTCGGTAAAGAGCCCGCCCGGTAAGTGGCGAATATGTAACTCGAGAGGCCCCTCTTGATCGGGCGCATTGGCAATGGAGTAGGCGCGGCGCTGTCCATCTTTGAGGAGGAATTCTAAATACTGACCCGCCAGAAATTGAAAGCGCTCGGCAGCTGGTAATTGCAGTTTGAGAATCGCCACATCAGTGCTTGGTTTGGTAATCGCATTCACGCGACAAGGCACCTTTCTGATGGCGATATCGCCGGCACCTTGAACTTCACGAGCCTCGATCAAAAGGTCTGACTTAGGATGGGCACAGCAAAACAAGGTGCCCCCAGCGGCTTCATCAGCAGGGCTTAAGGCGGCAGCACTATGTTGACCGTGCTCCACCTCGCCTTCTAAAACCTTGCCCTTACAGGATCCGCAGGCACCGTTTTTACAGCCATACGGGAGCGTGATGCCTTGTTGGAGCGCTGCTTCAAGTAGGGTTTGATCCTTCTGGACGGTAAATTGTTTGCCGCTCGCCTTGAGCGTGACTTGGTAAGACACTCTCATTCCTTTCAATAAATCGTTACGATGTGACCTATGCAATCTTTTGGTAAACCTCGAATCCTGATCATTGGCTGCGGCGACATTGGCCTTCGTGTTGCCAAGCAGCTTGCCCGAAGTCATCGGGTATATGCCTTAACTTCCCAGAAAACCCGTTTTCAGGAGTTGAGAGCGGTTGGCGCGATTCCGATTTTGGGGGATCTGGATAAGCCCGATAGCTTGTGGCGTTTAAGTGGATTAGCGCAAACCGTGATCCACCTGGCACCACCCCAAAATACAGGTCATCGTGATTGCCGAACTCGCAACCTTCTCCGAATTTTATCCCAAGGCTCTGATACTGTTGGGCGCTTGATTTATGTGAGCACTACCGGTGTTTATGGAGATCACGCAGGTGGCAGGGTGAGTGAAGTGACCCCTGTTAACCCCCAAAGTGAGAGGGCTACGCGAAGAGTGGATGCAGAAAATTGCCTCCGCCTTTGGGCCCCAGCTCACGGTGTAGCCCTGACGATTTTGCGTGTGCCAGGTATTTATGCTGCTGACCGATTGCCAGTTGAGCGTATTCAAGCGGGAACACCCGCCTTAATCGCAGATGAGGATGCCTACTCAAACCATATTCAGAGTGATGATTTGGCGAGATTGGTTTGTGCTGCCGTTTATCACGGTAAACCACAGCGTGTCATTAATGCCTGTGACGGCGGTGAAACTAGGATGGGCGATTACTTTGATGAAGTGGCTGATGCCTTTGGCTTAGATCGGCCACCAAGAATGCCTGCTGCGCAGTTGGAGAAGATCGTATCTCCCATGCTGTGGTCTTTTATGCGTGAGTCTCGGCGCGTAACGAATACACGACTGGCAGAATTAAAAACTCCGCTACGCTATCCCAGCGTCGCAGAGTTTCTGAAAACTATTTCCAAGAATCCTTAAGACCAACCGTACGATTAAATACAGGCTGACCCGGCTTAGAATCGCTTTGGTCCGCCACAAAGTAACCGTGGCGCTCAAACTGGAAGCGATCTTCTGCTTTAGCATCTTTCATGCAAGGCTCTAAGTAGGCAGTAATCGTTTGCTTAGAGCTTGGGTTAATCGCATCAAGGAAATTCTTATCACCACTATCTGGATGTGGATCATTAAACAGATGATCATAGAGACGCACTTGCGCAGGCACAGCCTCAGCTGCGCTGACCCAATGAATATTGCCCTTGACCTTGTAATTGTTTGAACCAGGAGTACCGCTCTTACTATCTGGGAAGTGAGTCGCGTTCACTTGAATCACATTGCCATTGGCGTCTACTTCAAAGCCAGTGCACTCAATCACAAATCCATGGCGCAAACGCACGCGTCCACCGGGCTGATCACCGATTGGTGGATAGAGTCTGAAGAATCCCTTGATGGGCTCTTTCATAAAGTCATCTTCCTCAATCCACAATTCTTTTGTGAAATGAAATTCTCGATTGCCCCATTGAGGGTGCTGAGGATGGCGCGGTGCTGAGCAAGGTTCACTTGCAGAGGCATCAAAATTTTCAATGACGAGTTTGAGTGGCTTCAGAACCGCTGTGGCACGTGGTGCCTTGGCTTCAAGATCATCACGCAAGGCTTGATCCAGCGTGCTCATGTCGATCCAGCTATCCGCTTTAGAAACCCCGATGCGCTCGCAGAACAAGCGAATACTCTCTGGTGTATAGCCTCTGCGACGAATGCCGACGATGGTTGGCATTCGCGGGTCATCCCAGCCATCAACATGTTTTTCTTCGACTAATTGCAGCAACTTACGTTTGCTAGTGATGGTGTAAGTTAAGTTAAGGCGGGCAAATTCATACTGATGTGGCACTGGATTTTTGAAGATCCCCAGTTCTGCTAGTGAGGCAACAATCCAATCGTAGAGCGGGCGATTATTTTCAAACTCCAAAGTGCAGATCGAGTGTGAGACATTTTCCAGTGCATCGGAAATACAGTGCGTGAAATCATATAAAGGGTAGATACACCACTTACTGCCAGTCCGGTGGTGATCGGTATGACGAATGCGATAGACCACAGGATCACGCATCACAATATTAGGATGCGCCATATCAATTTTTAGACGTAGAACATGTTCGCCATCTTTGTATTTGCCATCACGCATCTCGCGGAATAAAGCGAGATTCTCATCTGGAGTGCGATCGCGATAAGGACTATTTTTTCCTGCTTGGCCAAAGTTGCCGCGATTGGTATGAATATCATCCGCGCTTTGACTATCGACATAGGCTTTGCCATTCTGAATCAGAATTTCTGCAAACTCATAAAGCTGATCAAAGTAATCACTCGCGTGATACAGGTGTGATCCCCAATCAAAGCCAAGCCATTTGACCGCATCCAAAATACTATCGGCGTATTCAATATCTTCTTTAACTGGATTGGTGTCATCCAGACGCATATTGCATCGGGCGCCACCTGCTTGATTGTTGTAATCAGCAGCTAAGCCAAAGTTCAAGCAAATACTTTTGGCGTGACCAATATGAAGGTAGCCGTTGGGCTCAGGGGGAAAGCGCGTAATGATGGAGGGGATAGCTTGGCCATCACGGCTACTGCGGTTCTGATAGGCGCCACTCGCCAAATCATGGTCAATGATCTGGCGCAAAAAGTTAGAAGGCTCAGCAAGCGCGCTGGCAGGAACTTTAGAGGGTTTGCTATCTTGGGACATGCGCCCATTGTAGAGAAAACCCCCGCCCAGAAAGAAAAAAGCCCGCAAACTACTGCGGGCTCGTTTCTGGGAAGCTTTCGGGAATTATTCCTCTACAAAAGCCTCTTCACGGGTTTTCTTAACCGACGGGAGGGCTACGATCACTACCAAGAGAGCCGCTGCAATGAGCAGGCTCAGAGATAGTGGGCGCGTAAAGAAGGTTGTGAAATCACCGCGTGACAATAACAAAGCGCGACGGAAGTTCTCTTCCATCATTGGCCCGAGTACGAAGCCAAGGAGTAATGGAGCAGGTTCGCAGCCGAGTTTGAAGAAGAGGTAACCAACTAAACCGAAACCAGCAGTTACGTAAACGTCAAATACGGAGTTGTTGACGGTGTAAACGCCAATACAGCAGAAGACCAGAATGGCTGGATACATCAAGCGGTAAGGGATCTTCAAGAGCTTTACCCAGATACCAATGAGAGGCAAGTTCAAGAGAATCAACATCACGTTACCAATCCACATGGACGCAATCAGACCCCAGAACAGGGCTGGGTTGCTAGTCATCACTTGTGGACCAGGTTGAATGTTATGAATAGTCATCGCTCCAACCATCAGAGCCATCACTGCATTTGGCGGAATACCCAAAGTGAGCAATGGAATGAAAGAGGTTTGAGCTGCAGCATTATTGGCTGCTTCTGGACCCGCAACACCCTCAATAGCACCCTTACCGAATTCGTGGGTGTATTTTGAGGATTTCTTCTCAACTGAGTAAGCACCAAAGGCGGCTAGAGCTGCGCCACCACCTGGCAGAATTCCCAAAATAGAGCCAATAGTAGTGCCGCGCAGGATGGATGGAACCATGCGCTTAATATCGTTTTTGGTAGGAATCATGGAGGTGACTTTGTTGAGGAAGCCCTCTTCATCATCTTTTTTCTCCAAATTGCCCATGATTTCAGCAAAGCCAAATACGCCCATAGCCACACTAACAAAGCCAATACCATCGCTTAATTGTGGGATGTCAAAGGAGTAACGAGCAACGCCAGAGTTCACGTCGGTACCGATCAAGCCCATCAAGAGACCCAGGATGATCATGCCGATCGCTTTGATCAAAGATCCTGAAGCCAACACAACTGCACCAATTAATCCTAAAACCATCAGGGAGAAGTATTCGGCTGGACCAAACTTAAATGCTAATTCAGAGAGTGGTGCGGCAAAAGCGGCTAAAACTAAAGTAGCTACGCAACCAGCAAAGAATGAACCCATACCGGCAGTAAATAAAGCAACACCACCACGCCCATTTTTGGCCATTTGGTAGCCATCAATCGCCGTCACCACCGAGGACGTTTCCCCAGGGATGTTGAGTAAAATTGCAGTAGTAGACCCGCCGTACTGTGAGCCGTAATAAATACCGGCCAACATAATCAAGGCTGCAATTGGAGGCAGTGCATAGGTTGCTGGGAGCAACATAGCAATAGTAGCTACAGGGCCTAGGCCTGGGAGTACGCCAATTAGCGTGCCCAATAGGCAGCCAATAAAGCAATACATTAAATTTTGAAGGGTAAACGCGGTATCAAAGCCGAGAGCGAGATTATTAAATAATTCCATTTTTCAGGTTCCCGGTGATTATTCGAAAAAGAACGGTAAAACTGGGAACGTGAGCTTAAGGCCAACGATAAACACCAGGTAAGTAAATCCCATCAGCACAATAGAATTCAGGGTAGCTGCTTTCCAGCTAAATTCCTTGCTGGCTGTGGAGGATGCAAAAACCAGGGCAAAAATCGCTACCAAAACTCCCATGGTTGGTAACAAAATGCCAAAAAGACAAATTGATCCGGTAATAATGCCGATCACCCGCCAATTAAATTTGGGGATTTGGTCTATAGCTGCACTAGCCCTCAATGAGGTAACGAGTACAAGTAAACCCAATAAAAACATGAGTATTCCCAGGGCAAGCGGGAAATATCCAGGCCCCATCTTGGCCGCGGTGCCCAAAGAATAGGTAGTAGCGATGCCTGCAAAGAAAAGGCCGATCACCATGTACATGATTCCAGCGCCAAAATCCCGTTGATTGCGAATTTTCAAGTTGAGCTCCTTATATCGGCTCAAATGCCGATCTATTTATTAATGTAGGAGGATTGTAAGGCAGGATTAGGGCGCTTTGCCTAGGGTTTGCCCCCGACTAGTGCCAATGCGATAATTATTCGCATGAAAGTCTCCCAAATTCGCCAGGCATACCTGGACTTCTTCGCCCAAAAAGGCCATCAAATTGTCGCCTCCAGCCCGGTAGTGCCAGGGGATGACCCAACCCTGTTATTTACAAATGCGGGGATGAACCAGTTTAAGGACGTCTTTTTGGGTTTTGATAAGCGTCCCTATAACCGCGCAACCACTGCTCAAAAATGCATCCGTGCGGGTGGCAAACATAATGACCTAGATAACGTTGGCTATACAGCCCGTCATCACACCTTCTTTGAAATGCTGGGTAACTTCTCTTTTGGGGATTACTTTAAGAAGGATGCAATCCAATTTGCTTGGGAATTACTTACCGAGGTCTTTAAGCTTCCAGAAGAAAAGCTACTTGTCACCGTGTATGCGGAAGATGACGAAGCTTATGAGATTTGGAATAAGCAAATTGGTGTACCAGCTGAGCGCATTATTCGCATCGGCGATAACAAGGGAGCGCGTTACGCTTCAGATAATTTCTGGATGATGGGTGACACCGGTCCTTGTGGTCCTTGTACCGAGATCTTCTATGACCATGGCCCGCATATTGCTGGTGGCCCTCCAGGAAGCCCTGATGAGGATGGTGATCGCTATATTGAGATCTGGAATAACGTGTTCATGCAGTTCAACCGCGACGAAGCGGGCAATATGCATCCCTTGCCTAAGCCTAGCGTCGATACTGGTATGGGCTTGGAGCGTATTGCAGCAGTATTGCAGCACGTGCATTCCAACTATGAGATTGATCTCTTTGTGAATTTGCTCAAGGCTGCTAAAGAAGCAGTTGATGCAGCTGGCGGCGGAAATTGCGATATTGACAGCCCTTCACTGAAGGTGATTGCTGATCATATTCGTGCATGTAGTTTTATTGTGGTGGATGGTGTGATCCCAGGTAATGCTGGGCGCGGCTATGTCCTGCGCCGTATTACGCGCCGCGCAATTCGTCATGGCTACAAGTTGGGTGCACGTAAACCGTTTTTCTATCAACTTGTTCCCGCCCTCGTAAAAGAGATGGGGCTTTCTTATCCAGAGTTACAAGCTGCCAAGGACAAAGTAAGTGATGTGATTAAGCAGGAAGAAGAGCGCTTCTTCCAGACAATCGCTAACGGTATGGAGATTTTGGAAGGTGCGCTTGCAGGCGGTGCGAAGACGGTTGATGGTGAAACTGCTTTCCGTTTGCACGATACATTCGGTTTCCCATTGGATTTAACTGCCGATGTTTGCCGTGAGCGTGACGTGACAGTTGATGCAGAAGGCTTTGAATTAGCGATGCAAAAGCAGCGCGATCAAGCAAGAGCAGCCGGCAAGTTCAAAGTGGCACAAGGCCTGGAATACTCCGGCAAACCAACCCAGTTTCATGGCTATGACACTCTGAAGCATGAGGGCGCTAAAGTAACAGCACTCTACGTTGATGGCTCAGCCGTGCAGTCTGTCAAGGCTGGTGATGCCGCCGTGATCGTATTAGATAACACCCCTTTCTATGCTGAATCTGGTGGACAGGTTGGTGATAAGGGTGAGTTGCGCAATGAGGCAGTGCGTTTCGCAGTGGAAGATACCTTCAAGATTCAGGCTGATGTGTTTGGTCATCAAGGTGAAGTGCAAGAAGGCGAGCTCAAGGTGGGCGATGCAATCAATGCCTTGGTAGATATTGAACAAAGAACTGAAACGATGCGCAACCACAGTGCTACGCATATCCTGCATAAAGCGTTGCGTGAAGTCTTGGGTGATCATGTGCAGCAAAAGGGTTCTTTGGTGGATGCCAGTAAAACCCGTTTTGACTTTACTCACAATGCACCTATTACTGCAGCAGAGATTCGTCGCATAGAAGATATTGTGAATGCGGAGATCCTTGCTAATACTGCGACCTCCGGAAAAGTAATGTCTTTGGATGATGCGCAAAAAACGGGCGCCATGATGCTCTTTGGTGAGAAGTATGGCGACGAGGTCCGCGTTCTAGAAATCGGTAGCTCTAAAGAGCTCTGTGGTGGTACCCACGTTGGTCGTACTGGGGATATCGGTAGCTTGAAGATTGTTTCTGAGGGTGGTGTTGCTGCAGGTATTCGCCGTGTTGAAGCGGTCACTGGCAGAAACGCTTTGAACTTCTTGCAAGGCATGGAAGATAAGATCAACGAAGCAGCAACAATCTTAAAAACCCATCCAGGTGATTTAGTAAATCGTGTTGCTCAACTCCAAGAAAGCCTACGTCAAGCCGAGCGTGAGTTGGATAAAGTGAATTCCAAGCTTGCTGCAAGCCAAGGTGATGAATTGGCGACACAAGCAATTGATGTCAACGGTATCAAGGTCTTAGCCGCTCGTTTGGATGGTGCAGACGCGCAAGTACTTCGCGAAACCATGGATGCCTTAAAGGCGAAATTGAAAACAGCCGCAATTGTCTTGGCTTCTGTGCAGGGTGATAAGGTCAGCCTCATTGCTGGCGTGACTGCAGATTCGATTGCCAAAGTTAAAGCGGGTGACTTGGTGAACTTTGTTGCCCAGCAGGTTGGTGGCAAGGGTGGCGGCAAACCAGAGATGGCGATGGCTGGCGGTACTGACCCAAGCAAGTTGGGCGCGGCATTAGCTGGTGTGAAAGATTGGGTGGCCTCTAAGTGAGTAATCCCATTGAATTTGATCTCGAGGTCGATGCCATTGGCATGAATTGCCCTTTGCCGATCTTACGTACTAAGAAGGCTTTAGCCACAATGCAATCTGGTCAAGTCCTGAAAGTCAAGGCTACTGACTCAGGTGCGGCAAATGACTTTCCTGCCTTTGCAAAACAGACTGGCAATGAATTACTTTCCAGTACTACCGAGGGCGATGTATTGGTTTTCTTCCTCAAGAGAAGATAGGGTGCTTTAAACGTCTGAAACTCTCAGCATCAAAGAAAAAGGCAGAAAGTGATTTCTGCCTTTTTTGCTTTTATCCCGCAGAATTTAAATCTGCCCAAGATGAACTTGAGTCTAAGTTAAAGAGCGGCCTTTTAAATACGCCGCAAACTCAGTACTCACCTCTGGATGGCGTAATGCAAATTCCACAGAAGCTTTAAGGTAGCCTAGCTTGCTGCCGCAGTCATAGCGCACACCATCGTATTCATAAGCGAAGACTGGCTCTTCTTTGAGTAGTGAGGCAATCGCATCGGTGAGTTGGATTTCACCACCAGCACCGGGTTTGAGATTGCGAATGTGATTAAAGATGTCTGAAGACAGAACATAGCGACCCACCACCGCCAAGTTGGATGGTGCATCCTGAGGTTGTGGCTTCTCCACAATCCCATTTAAACGATAGATCCCTTTGGACACTTCCGCCCCAGAAATAATGCCGTAGGAGCTGCTTTTGGAAGGATCAATTTTTTCTACTGCTAAGACTGAGCCGTTTTGCTCATCAAACACTTTGAGCATCTGCTTCAGAACTGGTGGTTGACCATCGAGTAAGTCATCCGCAAGGATGATGGCAAAGGGTTCATCGCGAACCAACTTTTCTGCACACAGAACGGCATGACCCAAACCTAGCGCTTCAGGTTGACGTACATACACGCAGTCCACATGACTTGGTTTAACGCTACGGACAATCTCTAAGAGTGCCTGCTTATTTTTGGCTTCGAGTTCGGCTTCTAATTCATAAGCCTTATCAAAGTGATCTTCGATGGCGCGCTTACTGCGGCCGGTAACAAAAATCATTTCAGTAATGCCGGCAGCAATCGCTTCTTCAACCGCATACTGAATCAGGGGTTTATCCACGACATTCAGCATTTCTTTTGGACTGGCTTTAGTAGCTGGCAAGAAGCGTGTACCCAAACCTGCAACAGGGAAGACAGCTTTGGTAACGGCTTTAGTGCTTAATGGCATAGAAATTCCGATCAGTTTTATTGCTGCTTTATTTCAGTCGCTCTAATTGTGCAACAAGCTTCTCATGGTTCTGCTCAAACCCAGCAAGACGTTGCTTTTCTTGGGCAACTACCTCTTCTGGGGCTCGAGCTACGAAACTTTCGTTACCTAGCTTGCTGCGTGCTTTAGTAATCTCGATTGCTAGGCGCTCAATTTCTTTGCTCAGGCGAATTCTCTCAGCCGCAACATCCACTTCAATTTTGAGTAATAGCTTGAGATTGCCAACTAAGGCCATTGGGGCGCCAGGAGCATCTTTCTCCAAAGCAGACTCGTCATCGTAGATTTTGACTTCGGATAACTTGGCCAGCGCGGTTAAGTATGGGCTAGCCTTCTTCAGGAAGTCTTGCGGCCCACTAATCCAGAGAGGCACCTTGAGTGCGGGAGAGACTTGCATCTCACCACGTAAATTGCGGCAAGCATCCACAATCGATTTAATCTGGGCTACCCAAGCTTCGCTTTGCTCATCAATCTTATCGAGCTGAGCAACAGGGTAGGGCTGCAGTGCAATCGTTTGCTTATCTTGTTGCGCCAACTCTTTGCCGACTTTAGGCCCAACGGTTTGCCATAAGGTTTCGGTAATAAATGGAATGAGTGGGTGGGCCATGCGCAAGATAGTTTCTAAAACGCGCAGCAGGGTACGGCGAGTTGCGCGTTGTTGCGCAGGCGTACCGGTTTGTAGTTGAACTTTTGCTAACTCTAGGTACCAATCGCAATACTCATCCCAAACAAACTGGTAAATGCTGCTAGCAATATTGTCAAAGCGATAGTTTTGGAAGCCCTTAGCAACATCAGCTTCCGTTCTCTGCAGTAAAGAAACAATCCAGCGATCTGCGGGAGAGAAGTCTAATTGCCCTTCTGGGCCGCATTGGTTGTCGCAATGAGCAAAACCATTTTCTTGTTCATTGCCAGGGCAATTCATGAGCACAAAGCGAGTGGCATTCCAAAGCTTGTTGCAGAAGTTGCGATAGCCTTCACAGCGCTTTTGGTCAAAGTTAATATTGCGACCAAGTGAAGCGAGTGAAGCGAAGGTAAAGCGTAAAGCATCCGTCCCAAACGCGGGAATACCTTCCGGAAATTCTTTCTTGGTTTTCTTGCCAATACTTTCCGCTTGCTTAGGGTTCATTAGGCCAGTGGTGCGCTTAGCAACCAAATCTTCAATCTTGATGCCGTCAATGAGGTCGATTGGGTCCAAAGTGTTTCCTTTGGACTTACTCATCTTCTGACCTTCGGCATCACGTACCAAGCCATGAACATAGACGGTATTAAATGGGACCTTGCCAGTGAAATGACAAGTCATCATGACCATTCTGGCTACCCAGAAGAAGATGATGTCAAAACCAGTGACCAAAACAGATGAAGGTAAGAAATGCTTGAGAGCAGGCGTTTCTTCTGGCCAGCCTAATGAGCTAAAGGGCACCAGTGCGGAGCTAAACCAGGTATCTAGGACATCAGGGTCGCGGTTGAGTTTGCCGGTATAGCCTGCAACAGCAGCTTTGGCCTTGGCTTCTTCTTCAGAGCGAGCGACAAAGATCTGGCCATCATCGCCATACCAGGCTGGGATTTGATGGCCCCACCAGAGTTGACGTGAGATGCACCAGTCTTGAATGTTCTCTAGCCACTGGGTATAGGTATTAATCCAGTTTTCAGGGACGAGCTTAATGTCACCCTTGGTTACTGCATCTAATGCTGCGCCAGCAATGGATGAACCTGGTTGATATTTATTGTCTGGACTTGGCTTAGACATTGCCACAAACCACTGGTCAGTGAGCATGGGCTCAATGATGGTTTGAGTGCGATCGCCACGGGGCACCATCAATTTATGCGGTTGTACTTTTTCTAATAAACCAGCAGCATCCAAATCAGCAACAATTTGTTTGCGTGCAGCAAAACGCTCAAGACCTTGATACACCACTGGTGCATTCTCATTAATCTTGGCATCAAGTGTCAAAATATTAATGAGTGGTAACTGGTGGCGTTGTCCAACTGCATAGTCATTGAAGTCGTGAGCAGGAGTCACTTTCACAACGCCAGTACCAAAAGCCAAATCTACATAATCATCTGCAATGATCGGGATCTCGCGATTGCATAGTGGCAGTTGTACTGACTTGCCAATGAGGTGTTTGTAGCGTTCGTCTTCTGGATTAACCATCACAGCCACGTCACCCAATAAGGTCTCTGGGCGAGTAGTGGCAACGGTCAGGTGTCCGGATCCATCTGCTAATGGATAGCGGATATGCCACATCGAGCCATCTTCTTCTTCGCTCACCACTTCTAAATCCGAAACTGCTGTTCCTAAAACCGGATCCCAGTTCACTAAACGTTTGCCACGATAAATTAAGCCTTGCTCATGCAAACGAACAAACACTTCAACAACCGCTTTGGACATCTTGCTGTCCATTGTGAAATATTCTTTACCCCAATCAATCGAAGCGCCTAAGCGACGAATCTGACGCGTGATGGTGTTGCCTGAAGTCTCTTTCCATTCCCAGACTTTTTCTAAGAATTTCTCACGGCCTAAATCATGGCGAGAAACTTTCTGTGCATCAAGTTGGCGTTCAACCACGATTTGTGTAGCGATACCAGCATGGTCTGTGCCTGGAACCCATAAAGTATTTTTGCCAGACATGCGGGCATGACGTACCAAGCCGTCCATGATGGTTTGATTGAAGGCATGACCCATGTGGAGGGTGCCTGTCACATTCGGTGGCGGCAATTGAATCGAGAAATCTCCCTTGCCCTCATCTAGGGTGGCGTCGGCAATGCCTCGGCGTTCCCATTCCGGACCCCAATAAGCTTCAATTGGGGCAGGTTCGTAGGATTTGGCTAGTTCATCTAAGGAACTGGCCGCAGGTGAATTGGGGGTATTCGAAGCATTTGGCATAAGAGGCAAATTATAATTGGGGCGATGTACTCAGACTTGCTCGCAAACCTTAATCCAGAACAACGCGAGGCAGTGACCCTCCCGCCTGTAAATTCAAATGGCCAGGCCCAGTCAGCCCTGATTTTGGCTGGTGCTGGCAGTGGAAAGACCCGCGTCCTCACGACCCGTATAGCTTGGTTGATCCAAACAGGGCAGGTATCGCCCATTGGTGTACTCGCGGTGACCTTCACCAATAAGGCGGCCAAAGAGATGATGTTGCGCTTAAGCGCGATGTTGCCAATTAATACCCGGGGTATGTGGATTGGCACTTTCCATGGTCTTTGCAACCGTTTACTGCGTGCCCATCACAAAGAAGCAGGTTTGCCGTCCACTTTTCAGATTTTGGACACTCAAGATCAGCTTTCTGCGATTAAGCGCCTTTTGAAGGGTTTAAAGGTCGATGATGAGAAATACCCCCCTAAGCAGTTGCAGTATTTCATTGCGCACGCCAAAGAGCGTGGCCAACGTGCGAAAGAGTTATCTGTCGGAGATGACTTTCAGGCCAAGATGGCCCAGTTATACGAAGCTTACGATGAGCAATGTCAGCGTGAGGGTGTAGTCGACTTTGCCGAACTCTTATTACGCAGTTATGAATTGCTGAAACACAATGAAGCGATTCGGACGCATTACCAAGAGCGCTTCCGTCATATCTTGATTGATGAGTTTCAAGATACCAATGCACTGCAATACGCTTGGCTTAAATTACTTTCTGGCCACGACGCTAGCCGTGTAAATGTTAGCGGTATGGGAAGTAGTGCGGTTTTTGCAGTGGGCGATGATGATCAAAGTATTTATGCCTTCCGTGGTGCGGACGTAGAGAATATGCGTCTATATGAAAAGCAATACCACCCCATGATGGTTAAGCTTGAGCAAAACTATCGTTCGCATGGCCACATCTTAGATACAGCCAACTATCTTATTTCCAACAACACAGATCGCCTAGGTAAAAACCTGCGCACCGATGCTGGGCATGGCGAGCCAGTCCGCATCTATGATGCGCCGAGCGATCATGCCGAAGCCACTTGGCTCGTAGATGAAATCAAAGCACTAGTTAATAGCGGCATCAAGCGTACTGAAATTGCTTTGCTCTATCGTAGTAATGCTCAGTCACGCATCATCGAGCACGCCTTATTTTCTGCAGCGATTCCATATCGCGTATACGGTGGACTGCGCTTCTTCGAGCGTGCTGAGATTAAACACGCTCTTGCCTACCTCCGTCTTTTGGAAAATCCAAACGATGACACCTCCTTCTCGCGTGTAGTCAATTTCCCAACGCGCGGAATTGGCGCAAGATCGATTGAAGCTGTGCAAGATGCCGCTCGTGCGCAAAATAGCTCTTTGTATTTAGCGGCATCGACATTGGACGGCAAGGCGGGCGCAGCTTTAGGCGGCTTTGTGCGTCTGGTAGATCACATGCGTGAAGCTACGCGTCATAACACCTTGCCGGAGACCGTAGAGTTTGTGATTCAGCATAGCGGCTTGATTCAGCACTATCTCTCAGAGCGCGAAGGCCAAGACCGCGTAGAAAACTTACAAGAACTCATTAACGCTGCAACTGCATTTATTGCCGAAGAGGGTTATGGTCAAGACGCTACTGCTGCTACGCTACCAGGTGAAAACGCGCCTGGCACGGTGGAGATATCCCCTTTGGCAGCTTTCCTCTCTCACGCTTCTCTCGAGGCTGGTGACAATCAGGCTCAGGCAGGTCAAGATGCTGTTCAGTTGATGACGGTGCATTCGGCAAAAGGTCTTGAATTCACCTCCGTATTTATTACCGGTTTAGAGGAGGGGCTGTTCCCGCACGAGAACAGTATTAATGAGCAGAATGGCTTAGAAGAAGAGCGTCGCTTAATGTATGTCGCGATTACCCGTGCTAAAGAACGTCTCTATCTCTCCCATACGCAGTCACGTATGCTGCATGGCCAGGTGCGTTACAACATGCCGTCTCGCTTCTTGGAAGAGTTGCCATCCGATTCGCTGAAGTGGCTCACTCCAAAAGTAAAGGATGCTCGCTGGGGCGGAACTAATGGTGGAAATGGTGGTCGTGCAGGATCAACTTGGCAAGATGGCTACACGCGTCAACGCGAGTTTGGATCGAATGATTTCTTTGACAGCGGTAATGAGCGTGAGAGACCTGCAAGACAAATTGGACGCGTAGGCTCCGCCTCAACCTCAGTGACCAGAATGGCCTCGCCACCTCGTGGCAATTACCCATTTACGATTGGTCAAAATGTTTTCCATACCAAGTTTGGCGAAGGAAGGGTGACAGGCTTGGAGGGTAATGATGCTGATGCGCGCGCTCAAGTGAACTTCAAGCGCCATGGTGTCAAATGGCTACAGCTCAGTATCGCTAAGCTTGCTGCAATAGACTAAATAAGAAGCTAAGCCTGCAATTACGCAATCAAGGTTGCCGATTCTTTTTCAGCAAAGCATGCTTTCCAGGTTGCAAAGAAAGAGCAATGCATCACAGTAAGTCCCGCCATGGAGATGGGGGCAATGATGAATGATGCAGCTTGACCAAAATCTAGCGCATCCAGAATGGAGCCAATGCTTAATGGAATGGCCACCAGGATCGCACCCCAAATTGCGATATATAAAAAGAATGCACCACGATTTGTCCAGCACGCAATGGCGCTAGAAAAGAGCGCCTGTGCTACTGGCATGTCAGCCCAAGCAACGAGCACAGGGGAGAACCACATTAGCATCGCAACTGGTACATAGAGCAGGCTGCCAAAAAAGAGAATCAAATAAATCTGGTTGAGTGCTTCCGGTGTAATGGGTTTTTCATTTGTCATGAGCGGGATCAGTACATCAAAATCCACCATCATTCCCAAGATAAAGCTCAACATCAGAATGAGCGCTGCATACACCAAACCTAACTGAAGAATACGTTTGCGAATCAGGGGGGTAGATTGCAGGGCAGTCACATAGACTGTTGGACGAATGCGTTCTTTTTGAATGGCTAAGCGACAAGCTGTCATAAAGCCAACCGATAAAGTAGGTGTGAGTAATAAAACGGCAAAAACACCAATCACCGGAACGAGAACTGCTAGTTGTGCCACAAAGACATACAGAAAAATCAAAGTTAAAAATCCCAATGGATTTTGTTTAAAAAGCCAAATACCTTGACGGATCCAGGTATAGCCTTCTTTTGGGGAGACGGAATTTAGTTTCATATTGCTTTGCGACTTAAGAGAATATTTTCAAAATGACGAGGGTCATGTGGGGTCAGCATTTGCGCATCACGCGGCAAGTAAAAATCCCACAAGCGAGAAATCCAAAAACGCAGAGCCGCAGCGCGCACCATTAATGGCCAACTTACTTTCTCGCTGTCGGTGAGTGGTCGAACAGATTGATAGGCATCCATCAAGGCTGAGAAGCGAGCAGGATCTAAATCCTGTTTGTTTTCGGCAAGACACCAATCGTTTGCCGTCACCGCTAAATCAAATAACCACTTATCTGTTCCAGCGAAATAAAAGTCGAAGAAACCACCTAACTGATCTTGAGAGCTATCGCCAGCACCTTGGGGATCGAATAGTACGTTATCTCTAAACAGATCGCAGTGGCTTGCACCCTGGGGTAGTGATGCATAAGCTTCAGAGCTAAAGAATTGTTCTTGAGTGGCGAGCTCAGTTGTAAGCAATTCTTTTTGAGAATCACTCAAGTGAGTGAGCACCTGAGGAACCGTTTTTCTCCACCAAGACAGGCTACGAAGATTTTCTTGAGTCTGCTTGAAGTCACTGCCAGCCAAGTGCATCTTGGCTAAATTTTCACCAACTAGGGCGCAATGCTTTGCTTCAGGAGCGAGCCTGGAAAGGCCTGGAAGTTTGCTCACAATAGCTGCAGGCTTACCCTTTAGGTTAAACAGAATTTGCCCTTGTTTATTCTCAAGTGGCTTAGGTACTGGAATACCTTTGTTAGCCAAGTGACGCATTAACTCTAAGTAATACGGCAACTGCTCCGCTGATAGTCTTTCAAAAATAGTGAGAACGTATTCCTGTTTCTTGCCATTCTTTTCAGTGTCGAGAAAGAAATTCGAGTTCTCAATGCCACCATGTATACCGCGAATATCGACTGCTTGGCCAATATCAAAATCACTTGCGATCCAATGTGAGATATCGCTCAATTCAACAGGTGTGAAAACAGCCATGACTAAAAATGAAAGATGCGAACGGTGAGGAGCAGAGTGTTAATGATTAAAAAGGAATCTTGACGCTTGGAACGCTAATGAGATCAGTTTCCTTCGGGACTCCCGGCATAACGGTTGCTGGGGGCGCCATTTCATAAGTGGTGTAGCGTGTTTTTACGTCCACTTGCGTTGGTGAATTCGCATCCTTGTATTCAGTAATTTCAGTGCCAGTAACCTCTTTATGCTGAAAGCTCGGTTTGCGACCTTCGGGTGCATTCGTTACTTCAGATGCGCTGACGGCTGGTGCTAATGGCTGGTTATTGATGCGTTGCAGCTCTGATGGGCTCAATGCCTGAGAATTGTTTTGGGCATGCGCTGAATTTAGGCCAAAAGCGGCAAAAGCCACTAAAAAGCTTGTTAGAACAAGGGGTTGGCTCACAGAAGAGTGGAGTAAGTTAGTTAGAGCTTGCATCATTTTTCACCTTTTTAGGCCTCTTTTCAGGAGGATTTGAACCTGATCTGTAGGCAGTTAGCAACTAGATTGTACGATTGCGGTATGACTAAACATAGACTCTTGTTGGTAGACGGTTCTAGCTACCTCTATCGCGCCTTTCATGCCATGCCAGACCTCAGAAATGGGGCTGGTGACCCAACGGGGGCAATCTATGGGATGGTCAATATGATGCGCCGAGCCCGTTCGGAACTCAAGGCTGACCATATTGCCTGTGTTTTTGACGCCAAAGGTAAGACTTTCCGAGATGAAATGTACTCCGAGTACAAGGCTCACCGCTCTCCCATGCCTGAGGATCTGGTTAAGCAAATTGAGCCGATCCATGCCATGGTGAAGGCTTTGGGCTGGCCAGTACTAATGGTTTCTGGGGTTGAGGCTGATGATGTGATTGGTACCTTAGCTTGCCAGGCTACTCAAGCTGGTTGGGAAACCATTATTTCTACTGGCGACAAAGATTTGGCTCAGTTAGTAAATTCTTCGGTCACCTTGATTAATACGATGACCGACGAGAAATTGGACATCGATGGGGTGATTGCCAAGTTTGGCGTACCTCCGGAGCGCATTGTCGATTACCTTTCGATCATTGGGGATACCGTTGATAACGTACCCGGTGTTCCGAAGGCGGGTCCTAAAACAGCCAATAAGTGGCTAGCTGAGTTTGGCGACTTAGATAATTTAATGGCCAATGCCGATCAAGTAAAAGGCGTTGTTGGTGAGAACCTGCGTAATAGTTTGGAATGGCTTCCAAAGGCTCGCCAACTCATTACTGTAAAGACAGATTGCGATTTATCTCCTCACCTTCCTGGCTTAGATGATCTACACGCAAAACCAGAAGACGCACCACTTCTGCGTGAGCTATTTGAACGCTACGCATTTAAGACTTGGTTGCGTGATGTAGAGAAGCAGTTGGGTGGAGCGACTCCTGAAGCTAGCGGCGGTTTTGATTTAGCTGGCAGCCCCATCAAAAACTCTTCGGAAGAAAATGTAAAAGCTGCTACCAAGAAGTTTGGCCCCACTGCTACAGAGGCAACAACTGCCTTATCGCAAGAAACAACCGATCTGCAAGGTGCGATTGCCAAACACTATGAGTGTGTTGTTGATGAAGTTGCGCTAGATCGCTGGATTAAAAAGATTGAAGGCGCAGAACTAACAGCTGTCGATACAGAAACTACTAGCCTGGATGCGTTGGCTGCTGAGCTAGTCGGTATCTCGCTTTGCGTCACTCCTGGAGAGGCCTGCTATATCCCGGTGACGCACCGCAATGGAGAGACTCAACTGAGCCGTGAGTTGGTTTTAGCGCGCATGAAGTCCTGGCTAGAAAGCGCCACCCATCTGAAGGTGGGTCAAAACCTCAAGTACGACAGCCATATATTTGCGAACTACAACATTACTATGCAGGGCATTGCATTTGACACCATGCTGGAGTCTTACGTCCTGGAATCGCACATGCCTCACAACATGGATAACTTAGCTGAGCGACACCTCGGCATGAAGACCATTAAGTATGAAGAGGTATGTGGTAAAGGAGTGCATCAGATTGGTTTTGATCAAGTAGATTTAAAGATTGCTACAGACTATGCGGCAGAAGATGCCGACATTACCTTGCGCTTACATCAAGCGTTATGGCCGCAAATCCAGGCAAGCCCAGGCCTTCTTTATGTTTATGAAAACATTGAGATACCAGCAATGCGTGTGCTCGGCATCATGGAGCGCAATGGCATTCGGATTGATTCTGCGCTGTTGTCTCAGCAAGGCCAAGAGGTCGGCAAGCGTTTGCTTGCCTTGGAGGGAGAGATTCATAAGCTTGCTGGACAGCCATTCAACATTCAGTCCCCTAAGCAGATTGCAGAAATTTTGTTTGGACAGCTAGAGCTTCCCGTAATTAAGAAGACACCATCAGGCGCACCATCAACTGATGAGGAGGTTTTGCAAAAGTTAGCTGAAGACTATCCTTTGCCTGCGCGTATTTTGGATTACCGCAGTCTTGCTAAGTTAATGTCGACCTATATTGAGAAGTTGCCACGCATGGCTGATCCTAAAACCGGCCGCGTTCACACGAGTTTTTCTCAAGCGACTGCAGTGACAGGACGCTTGGCTTCAAGCGATCCGAACTTGCAAAATATTCCTGTTCGTACAGAGGAGGGTCGACGAATTCGAGAGGCGTTTATTCCAGCTGAAGGTTGCAAGCTTCTCTCTGCCGACTATTCTCAAATTGAATTGCGCATCATGGCACACATTGCTGAAGATGAAAACTTGCTAGCTGCATTCGCTGCTGGTAAAGATGTTCACCAAGCTACCGCCGCTGAGATTTTTGGTGTGCCGCTCGAGAGTGTTAATTCAGAGCAGCGTCGCTATGCCAAGGTCATCAACTTTGGCCTGATCTATGGCATGAGCGCTTTTGGTCTAGCTGGAAACTTAGGTATTGAACGCTCGGCAGCTCAGAATTACATTGCCAAATACTTTGATCGCTATCCTGGGGTTGCTCAATATATGGAGCGCACTCGCTTGGAGGCCAGAGAGAATGGCTATGTCGAGACAGTCTTTGGTAGACGCCTCTGGCTGCCGGAGATTAAGGGTTCAAATGGCCCTCGTCGCCAGGGTGCGGAGCGGGCTGCGATTAATGCCCCTATGCAAGGAACTGCGGCCGACCTGATTAAATTAGCCATGGTGGCAGTTGAAAATTGGCTAGAAAAAGAGGGTCTCAAGACTCGCATGTTGCTTCAGGTGCACGATGAATTGGTATTTGACGTACCCTTAGATGAGCTGGAGCTCTTGCAGGCAAAGCTACCTGATCTGATGTGTAAGGTGGCTGAGTTGAAGGTTCCCTTGGTAGTGGGTATTGGGATTGGCGATAATTGGGAAGAAGCACATTAATTACAGGTGGGGAGACAAAAAATGACTGCTAAAAAAGATCTGGATTCAAAAGCAATTGCTACCGACAGAAGAGGCTTCATGAAAGCTTCTGCCATTACGGCAACCACGATGGGAATTGGTTTTGTAGCTGCTTCAGAGCCTGTGATGGCACAAGCAATCGAAACGGATTTCAAGGGCATTAAAGCGGGTGAGCAAATGATTCCAGTCGGCAGCTTTCAGATGCCAGCTTATGTTGCTCGTCCAGAAAAAGCCAAAGGTAATTTGCCGATTGTGATCGTCGCTAGCGAAATCTTTGGTGTACACGAATACATTGCTGACGTTACTAGACGTTTTGCTAAATTGGGTTACATGGCGATTGCCCCGGAATTCTTTATCCGTGCAGGCGATCCTAATACCTATGGAACTACTGCCGAGATCATGAGCAATATTGTTGCCAAGACTCCGGATTCTCAAGTTTTAAATGATTTGCAGGCAGCTATTCAATGGGCTGGCAAAAACGGTGGTGATGTAAAAAAAGTTGGCGTCACAGGATTTTGCTGGGGTGGCCGTATTACTTGGCTCTCAGCTACGCTACCTCAGGTCAAGGCGGGTGTAGCTTGGTATGGCCGTTTAGTTGGTGAAAAAACTGAAGGTAATCCTCGTCACCCGGTTGATATTGCTGCTGACTTGAAGGCCCCAGTCTTAGGTTTATATGGCGGAGCCGATGCGGGCATCTCGCTCGAAACTGTTGAGCAAATGCGTCAAGCGCTAGCAGCAGCCCCTAAAAATCCAGCTGCTAAAGCTTCTCGTTTTGAGGTGTATCCAGAAGCACCTCATGGCTTCCACGCAGACTATCGCGCTTTATATCGCGAAGGTCCAGCTAAAGATGGCTGGGAAAAATGTATTGCCTGGTTTAAACAAAACGGGGTTGCTTAATTTACATGTCAGTACTACAAAGCATTTTGTTGGTAACAGCGCTAGCAGGAGCTGCTAGCGTTCTTGTTGCAGCAAGCTTTTCATTATCTTTTCTGTCAAAGATGGTTCACAGCATGGTCAGTGTGTCGGTAGGTATTTTGCTAGCTACTGCCTTGCTGCATTCATTGCCTGAGGCATTTACGATGCCAGGTGTAGATGCTCAGTTGCTATTTGCTACCTTGCTGGCAGGCCTCTTGGGCTTTTTCTTGCTTGAAAAAATTGCTTTACTACGTCATAGCCATCATCACGAAGGGGATGGTCATGGCCATCACCATGGACATGATGCAGAAGTAGCAGGCCGCAGTGGTTGGATGATTTTGGTGGGCGATGGACTGCATAATTTTGTTGATGGTGTTTTGATTGCAGCTGCATTTATGGCTGATTACCAGGTTGGTATCTTTACTGCGATTGCCATTATTGCCCACGAGATCCCGCAGGAAATTGGCGATTTCATCGTATTACTCAATGCAGGATTCACGCGCACGCGTGCGCTCATGTACAACCTGATTTGTGGTTTATCTGCGGTAGTCGGCGGGGTGTTGGCGTATTTCTTTTTAGAGCGAGTGAATGCGGCAATGCCTTATTTGCTCGTGATTGCTGCAAGTAGTTTTATCTACATTGCAGTGAGTGATCTTATTCCACAAATGCATCGCCGCCCACATTGGGCCGAGTCTTTACGTCAAACGATTTTGATTGCTTGCGGCGTTGGGTTTGTAATCTTGCTCTCGCTACTGCATTAAAGCGCTACTGGCCTGCTTGGGTCGGCGCACCACTCACTCCAACTACCTGCATACAGACGTGAACCTTTGAGGCCAGCAATCTCCATGGCCAACAGGTTATGACAGGCTGTAACTCCAGAGCCACATTGATGAATGACTTCAGAAGCTTTGGTTGATCCCAAGAGGCCTACAAAGTCTTTATAAAGTTGTTCTGGGGTCTTGAAACTTTTTCTGGAGAGATTTTCTCTGAAGCAATAATTCATTGCATTGGGGATGTGTCCGCCAACAGGATCTAAGGTTTCATTTTGACCATGGAAGCGATCATTTGCACGAGCATCCACAACGACATTATTTTTGGCTTGGAGATTATGAACAACTTCCTCTACCGTTACTAGGCCAACATAAGGCATTGCAGGTACCGGTGTTGTTGTGGGTTTTGCTTCACGTGGCATTGTGCCAATCGGGCCATTCCAGGCGTCTAGACCACCATCTAAGACCTGCACATTTGCATGGCCAGTAGCTCTGAGCATCCACCATAAGCGACTGGCATATACGGAACCTTGATTATCGTAAGCAACTACCAAGGTATTTGAATCAATACCCAAGCGCGATTTAGTTTGTGCCCAAGCCTCAGGACTAGGTAGCGGGTGACGGCCATTCTTACCTGTCTTTTCACCAGACAAATCGTGGTCCAGGTCGACATAAAGAGCCCCAGGAATATGCCCCTCTAAATAAGACTTGCGACCAGCTTCTGGATCAACTAAATCAAAGCGGCAATCACAGAGCAATACATTCTCGCCACTGTTAATGATTTCTTCTAACTGGTTTGCAGTGATGAGAGGCGTCATGATGGCTTCCTATTGAGAGCGGGATGGGTGTTACTAAATTATGCGCCTTCGTAACTCATGGCGCGACGGTACCATTCATGGAAATGTTGCATGCCATCTTCCATTGGGCTTTGGTATGGGCCCACTTCATTTTGACCGCGGGCTAGCAGGGCGGCGCGACCGGCATCCATACGTTCCGCAATTTCATCATCTTCAATGCAGGTTTCCATATAGGCTGCACGCTCTGCCTCCACAAACTCACGCTCAAAGAGGGCGATCTCTTCTGGGTAGTAGAACTCAACTACGTTCCGAGTTTTATTCGGACCCATGGGGTGCAGGGTGGAGACGCATAGCACGCCTGGGTACCACTCCACCATCACATTCGGATAGTAGGTCAGCCAGATGGCGCCATGGCGGGGTGTTTTGCCCTCGTGGTGGCGCAGTACTGCTTCATGCCACTTTTGATAAACCGGTGATCCAGGTTTCTCTAGATTCTTGTGAATGCCAACAGTTTGTACGCTGTGCCAGTCACCGAATTCCCAACGCAGGTCTTCGCAAGAAACAAACTTACCCAAGCCTGGGTGAAATGGAACAACGTGATAGTCCTCGAGGTAGACCTCAATAAAAGTCTTCCAGTTGTAATTGCATTCATGGACTTCAACGTGATCCAGTACATAACCTTCAAAGTTGAGATCATTAGCGACGCCGAGTTTGGCAAGATCGGTTCGCACATCACGCGGACCTTCAAATAAGAGTCCCTGCCAATTCTGCAAAGGAGATTTACCTAAATTTAGACAAGGCTTATCTTCAAAATGGGGTGCGCCCATGAGTTGACCATTTAAATCATAGGTCCAACGATGCAATGGGCAAACAATATTGTCCGCTTTGCCTTTGCCATTGAGCATGAGTGCTTGGCGATGACGGCAGACATTGGATAGGAGTTCAATACCTTCTTGATTGCGGACCAAGAGGCGACCTTCATTTTCTGAGGTCAAGGTTTGGTAGGAGCCAACTTCAGGAACCATGAGTTCGTGACCAACATAGCCCGGGCCCTGCTTAAAAAGCAGTTCAATTTCACGCTGATAGAGCTCAACGTCAAAATAAGCCGAAACCGGCAGTTGTAAGTTGGACGGCGCAAGCTGCTGCGCGGTAGCCAGATTAGTCATTCTCCCCACCCCCGAAAACGTCAGCCGAAGCTAAGCGGAATAACCAATCCAACCATCGACGGATCGATATTGGAAAGGAAGGAGGGGATTATACCCATCTGACCCCCGTCTCGCTTTAATATGTAGGGCTATATCTGTAAGAAATTTGAAGGAAATAAGCCAATGCCAGCAAAGAAATCTGAGGGTCAGAAACCCGGTCTTGAGGTTCAAATCGACCCTAACTTGCGTTATGAGCAGGCTGTAAAGGAGCTGGAAAAGCTAATTTCTGACATGGAGTCTGGCAAATTCTCCCTGGAAGAGACACTTTTGGCTTACCAGCGTGGTGCAGCTCTCCTGAAACACTGCCAGGCCATGCTGGCTCAAGTTGAGCAGCAAGTTCGAGTATTTGAAGCCTAAGTCACGCGCAAATTAAGCCTTCATGAACAATACGCTTTCATTCGAGGATTGGGTTCGTGCTCACGGGCAACGAACTGAATTGGCTTTAGAGAACTTGCTCGATGCTGCCAATACAAACCCTGCGCGTTTGCATGAAGCTATGCGTTACGCCGCTCAAGGTGGCGGCAAACGTATTCGTCCTTTATTGGTTTATGCCGCTGGTGAGTTAGGTGATGAAACCAGTGAAGTAAGGCAAGCTGCCTTAGATGCGGCTGCAGTGGCGATTGAATGCATTCATGCTTATTCCTTGGTGCATGACGACTTACCTTGTATGGACGATGATGATTTGCGTCGTGGTCGACCTACAGTACATAAGGCCTATGACGAGGCAACTGCCTTGTTGGTTGGCGATGCATTGCAGACTCGCGCATTTGAAGTGTTGGCAAATGCGCAGTGTGACGCCGACATTCGCTTGGCGATGATTAGTGCATTAGCTAGTGCATCTGGCTCGCGCGGCATGGCAGGCGGGCAAGCAATCGACCTGGACAGCGTGGGAAAGAAGCTGGATCTCGCTGGCTTAAAGCAAATGCATGCGATGAAAACAGGAGCTCTGCTTTCTTGTTCGGTAGAGATGGGTGGTATTGCTGCCAAACTTAATCCAAGTCAAATGCAGCATCTACAAAATTACGCCCAAGCCTTAGGTCTGGCCTTTCAAATTGTGGATGATGTGCTCGATGCCACTGCGGATAGTCAAACCCTGGGTAAAACTGCCGGAAAAGATGCTGCGAATGACAAGCCAACCTATGTGACCTTGATGGGTTTAGACTATGCACAGAAAGCGGCAAAAGATTTGCAAGAAACGGCAATTGCTAGCTTAGAGAGTTTTGGTCCTAAAGCCCAAGCCCTAAAAGATTTGGCTCTGTTAGTAGTTAATAGAGGCAAATAAGATTACTGAAGATTTGATGACTTTAAATTCCATTCACTCCCCTGCAGATTTAAAAAAACTTCCCCGTGAGCAGCTTCCTGCACTCGCAGATGAGTTACGTCAGTTTGTTTTGGATTCTGTTTCTAAAACAGGGGGACACCTTTCCTCTAATTTAGGAACGGTCGAGTTATCAATCGCGCTGCACTATGTGTTTGATACACCGGCCGATCGTGTGGTGTGGGATGTGGGTCATCAAAGTTATCCGCACAAAATATTAACTGGTCGTCGCGAGCGCATGAATACCTTGCGTCAGTTCGATGGCTTGTCCGGTTTTCCTCGTCGCGCTGAAAGTGAATACGATGCCTTTGGTACTGGCCACTCTTCTACGAGTATTTCTGCAGCGATGGGTATGGCACGTGCCTTCCAGACCAAGGGCGAGAAACAAGTTGCCGTTGCAGTGATTGGTGATAGCGCAATGACTGGCGGCATGGCATTTGAAGCCATGAACAATGCCGGTGTGTATGACGACTTACCATTGGTAGTAATTCTGAATGACAACGATATGTCGATCTCTCCAGCAGTGGGCGCGCTCAATCGACACCTCGCTAGATTGCTGAGTGGCAATATCTACTCTGCAACCAAAAAGGGTATTGATAGCGTTCTATCCATTGCGCCTCCTTTGCGTGAGTTTGCTAAACGCTTAGAAGATCATGCCAAGGGCATGGTCTCACCCTCTACGATTTTTCAAGAGTTTGGCTTTAACTATTTCGGCCCAATTGATGGTCACGATTTAGATGCGCTCATTCCGATGTTGCAAAACGTACGCCGCTTGGCGCTTGAAGGCCGTGGCCCACAGTTCTTGCATGTCGTGACGCGCAAGGGTCAGGGCTATGAGTTAGCTGAAGCAGACCCAGTTCTGTATCACGGACCAAGTAAGTTCAATCCGGAAGAGGGTGTTAAGAAGTCCACTGGTGCAACTCAAAAAACCTTTACGCAAGTATTTGGAGAGTGGCTCTGCGATATGGCGCATGCCGATCCATTGTTGATTGGCATCACACCAGCCATGCGTGAAGGTTCCGGTCTTGTTGAGTTTGAACAGAATTTCCCGAAGCGTTATTACGACGTCGGCATTGCCGAACAACATGCAGTCACTTTTGCTGCGGGTATGGCATGCGAAGGCATGAAGCCGGTCGTTGCGATTTATTCAACCTTCCTGCAACGTGCTTACGATCAACTGATTCATGATGTAGCTATTCAGGATTTGCCAGTGCTATTTGCATTGGACCGCGCTGGTTTGGTTGGCGCAGATGGAGCAACGCATGCAGGCGCATATGACATTCCGTTCTTGCGCTGTATTCCGAATATGTTGGTATTGACGCCGGCAGATGAAGCGGAGTGCCGTGATTTATTGACCACTGCTTTTCATCAGCCTCACCCAAGCGCAGTGCGTTACCCACGTGGTGCCGGTGTGGGGACGATTCCTTCAAAAGAATTGCGTACCGTGCCATTAGGCAAAGGTGAGTTACGCCGTAAGTCCAATGCATCTGCTGGGCAGCGTATTGCGATTTTGGCTTTTGGTACTTTGCTGTACCCAGCGCTTGAAGTGGCAGAGCAAATGGATGCCTCGGTTGCCAACATGCGTTTTGTAAAACCATTAGATCTTGAGCTGCTCAAATCCTTGGCACAAGACCATGATTATTTTGTGACGATTGAGGATGGTGCGATTCAGGGCGGTGCTGGTAGTGCGTGTTTAGAAGCCCTCTCTGCTATGGGTATTAACAAGCCCCTATTGCAACTAGGTCTTCCAGATCAATTCGTGGAGCATGGTGATTACAAGCTGCTGATGAGTAAATGTGGCCTAGACTCCGAGGGGATTGCAAAGGCGATTTCCTTGCGTTTTCCTGTTAAAACCGCTGCAAATCCTGTCGCCGCAGGCAAATAAGTCATTTTTGCCTGAAAATAGAGCCATGAACGACATCAACACCGCCTTTCTCAAACCGCAAACCATGCCGGACATTCAGTCCTCGCATGATGAGCGTGCGCTACCAATTGAGCAGGTGGGCATTCGGGGGTTGCGTCATCCATTAAGCATTCGCACCCAGACAGGTGTGATGCCAGCTGTTGGTAATTTTGAAATGGATGTAGCTTTGCCTGCGCATGTGAAGGGTACTCATATGTCCCGCTTCATTGCGCTTTTGCAAAAACACAATGAACCAATTGACAGTGCATCGGTCGTAGCCATGGTGCGTGAGATGTTGCCTTTACTGAATGCAACAGAAGGTCGTATTCAATTTACCTACACACACTTCGTAAAAAAAGCTGCGCCCGTATCTGGTGTTGAAAGCTTGATGGATTACGAAGTGACTTGGACCGCGAAAGCAAAACAAAATGCGGCTGGTGCAATCGACGTTGAGTTAAACCTCCGCGCCTTAGTTCCAGTGATGAGTTTGTGCCCTTGCTCTAAAGAGATTTCTGAATATGGCGCACACAATCAGCGCTCACACGTAACCATGTCTGTTGAGCTTGATCCGCAGACCAAGATGACGGTAGAAGATTTGGTTGCAGCCGCTGAGAGCCAAGCCTCAAGCGAGTTGTGGGGCTTACTCAAGCGCCCTGATGAGAAGTGGGTTACAGAGCGTGCGTATGACAATCCAAAGTTTGTAGAAGACTTGGTGCGTGATGTTGCTGGCCAACTAAAAGACGATGATCGTATTTTGTCTTTGGTGGTTGAGGCTGAGAACTTTGAGTCGATTCACAATCACAGTGCCTACGCCAAAATTAGTCTAGCTAAGTAATCAACTCAGATTATTGCTCGCCAGATCCCAACGGGGTTTGATATCAAAAGCACCTGAAGTTGTTGAGCCATTATTTTCTGCCAACATGCGCAGCGCTCCAGCAAATGCAATCATGACGCCGTTATCGGTACATAGATCGACTGGTGGATAGTGCACTTCAAATCGATTCTTCTTGGCGCTAGCATTGAGAGCTGCGCGCAATTGCAAATTGGCGCCTACACCACCAGCTAGTACCAAGTGTTTACAACCCGTTTGCTTGAGTGCTTTCTCTGATTTGCTGACCAGCACTGCTACTAAAGAATCGACAAAGCTACGTGCAAGATCTGCATGAAATGTTGCAATCTCTTTAGGATCGGTAATGCCCAGTACCTCAAATTTTTTCACCTGGTTCAGGACCGCAGTTTTTAGTCCGGAGAAAGAAAAATCTAAATCTCCTGAATGCAGCATTGGTTTGGGCAAATCAAATCGTCCAGATTGTCCTTTTTCTGCCAATTTGGAGATGGCGGCACCGCCGGGGTAGTCCAAACCCAATAATTTGGCGGTTTTATCAAAGGCTTCGCCGGCAGCATCGTCTAATGTTTCCCCCAGAAGTTGGTATTTACCAACCCCGCTGACCAGCATCAGCTGGGTATGCCCACCGGAGACTAAGAGGGCGATAAAGGGGAATTCCGGTACTGAAGCCCCTAAAAGCGGTGAAAGTAGGTGTCCTTCGAGGTGGTGCACCCCAATGGAGGGCAAATTCAGGCCTTGAGCCAAGGATTTGGCAAAAGCGCTACCTACCAGAAGGGCGCCAGCCAATCCAGGGCCTTGGGTATAGGCCACGGCATCAATATCCTTTAATTTGAGCCCAGCTTCATGCAAAGCATCGTCCAAAAGGGGTAAAACCCGTCTTATATGGTCTCTGGAGGCCAATTCTGGGACAACACCCCCATAATCCCGATGCATGGCAATCTGGGAGTGCAAAGCCTGTCCTAGGATGCCTTGATGGGCTGGGGCGTGGTTTTCCCAGGGGGAGGTGTCGTAGAGGGCCACCCCGGTCTCATCACAAGAAGTTTCTATGCCTAAAACAATCATTTTTTTGCTTGGTCGTGCTAGAATCGCGTTTCAGTTAATTTTTCGATATTTTTCGAGCATATACGAGTTAAACAAGTATGACTACAGTCCGCCTCCGTGAGAACGAACCTTTTGAAGTGGCATTGCGCCGTTTCAAGCGCACCATTGAAAAAAATGGTCTTTTGACAGACTTGCGTGCCCGCGAGTTCTACGAGAAGCCAACGGCTGAACGTAAGCGTAAGAAGGCCGCTGCTGCTAAACGCCATTACAAGCGTATTCGCAGCCAGATGTTGCCTAAAAAGCTTTACTAATCGAATTTAAAAGCTCTCCTCACCGAGAGGCTTTGAAACCCGCTGACGGTGAAACGCAGCGGGTTTTTGCTTTTGAATCACCAGCAATTTATTAGATACTGAATACCGGGAAAAATGCCATGAGTCTGAAAGATCAAATCACCGAAGATATGAAAAACGCGATGCGTGCAAAAGAAGTGGCACGCCTTGGAACTATTCGTCTTTTATTGGCGGCCATCAAACAGCGTGAAGTAGACGATCGCATTGTGATGGATGATGCGAGTGTCATTGCTACCGTTGAGAAGATGATTAAGCAACGTAAAGACTCGATCTCTCAATTTGAAAAAGCCAATCGTGATGATTTAGTCGCAATTGAAGCTGCTGAGATGGTTATTCTGCAAGACTACTTGCCTGCGCAATTATCTGATGCTGAAGTGGAAGCAGCTGTAGCTGCAGCAGTTGCATCAACTGGAGCGGCTGGCCCACAAGACATGGGCAAAGTGATTGGCGTTCTGAAAGGTCAGTTGGCTGGTAAAGCCGATATGGGCAAAGTTTCTGGTTTGGTTAAAGCTGCGCTCGCGAAGTAAGTTCGAAATAAGCTAAAACTCAACACTTAAAAAAGCCTCACCCACTACTGATGGCTCTCATTCCCCAATCCTTCATCGCCGATTTGTTAAATCGGGTTGACATCGTGGATGTGGTTGGGCAGCACGTGAAGTTAAAAAAAGCGGGCGCGAACTTTCAGGGTTTGTGCCCTTTCCATTCTGAGAAATCTCCTTCATTTTCTGTATCGCCTACCAAGCAGTTCTATCACTGCTTTGGCTGTGGCGCACATGGCTCTGCGATTAGTTTTCTCATGGAGTACTCCGGTCTTGGCTATGTGGATGCTATCGAAGACTTGGCGCGCTCTGCGGGATTAGATGTACCGCGTGAAGAGCGTACCGCAAATGACATTGCGCGCCAACAGCAGACTATGGCCTTAAGTGAGGTCATGAGTGCAGCAGCCGATTGGTATCGCCAGCAACTCAAAACAGCGCCTCGTGCAGTGGAATACCTTAAGGGGCGCGGCCTGACTGGCGAGATAGCTAAACGCTATGCCTTAGGTTATGCACCCGATGGCTGGCAGGGTCTTGAAGCGGTCTTTGGTACTTATGCCAATGATGAAGTGGCAAAAACTTTGCTTGAAGGTGGTCTGCTGATTCAGAGCGAGCAGGCTGACAATCATCAGACTGCAAATCAAACAACACGGCGCTACGATCGTTTTCGTGATCGCATCATGTTTCCTATTCGTAATCCTAAGGGTCAGACCATCGGCTTTGGTGGGCGCATCCTAGATCAAGGTGAGCCGAAGTATTTAAATTCCCCTGAAACGCCACTGTTCTCTAAAGGTAATACGCTGTATGGTTTGTTTGAGGCAAGGCAAGCCATTCGTTCGCAAGAATATGTCCTCGTATGTGAGGGTTACATGGATGTCGTGGCGCTCGCACAATTAGGTTTCCCTAATGCTGTTGCCACTTTAGGTACAGCTTGCACTGCAAATCACGTACGGATGCTGTTACGCCAAACGGATAAAGTAGTGTTTTCATTTGATGGCGACTCTGCGGGTCAGCGTGCTGCACAGCGTGCATTAGAAGCATGTCTGCCATTAATGTCGGATGACAAAGAGATTCGCTTCTTATTTTTGCCGACAGAGCATGATCCAGATAGCTATGTTCGTGCTTATGGCGCGCCTGCCTTTGAGAAGGTTATTAAAGAAGCCATGTCGATCTCAAGCTTCTTCTTCAAGATCGTTAGCCAAGATCATGAGCTGACAACTCCAGAGGGTAGAGCGCAAACCCATCATGCTGCAAAACCGTTATTGCTATCCATGCCACCAATTGCGTTGCGTACGCAAATTCTGCGTGAGCTGGCAATTCGAACAAATTCAACGCCTGCCGAGTTAGAGTCTTTCTGTGGATTAACAGTAGCACCTGCACCAGTGCAGCAAGGTTCTTACTCCAGTACCAATCAGCGTGCACCCAATTTCAACCAAGGCAATTCTGGCAACAGAACTCAAGGTGCTCCATGGCAGGCATCCAAGGGTTCCGCTAAGCGAGTCTCAATACAAAATATTGCACCACCACAAGCACCAACTGATTTAGCTGAGCAGATGTTGCGGGTCTTGATTCAGTTTCCCCATTTGGGCAAAGCACTAGATGCCAATAAGAGGGCCCTTGCTTTGCAAGCCTCTGAATTACGTTCTGCAAAAGCACTTGAGCTGATGAAAGATTTATTAGCTCAATGCGATCAGGTCGAATTGATTCCTGGTGAAAACGGCAAGCCATCTACAGTAGGTGCTGGTGCATTTGCTTTATTCCAAGACCAACTATCGCGCAGTGATCTCGCCCCCTTATATGAAGTCCTTAGAAAGCGGGTGATGGGTTCGGATTTGGATCTCGAGGGAGCGGTTGCAGATCTTGAAGGGGCGTTCAAAAAGCTTGAGCTCACCCACCTCAAAACTGAAATGACAGAAATCGCCCAAAAGATCGCTGCAAGCACGGCAACCGAGCAAGATCGGGCTCGATATCGCGAGTTGGGCGAAAAATTGAAATTCTTCTAAGAATTTTCTGATTTAGCCCTAGAAAAACCCGAAAATTACCCCATATTTTTAGTGGTGGAGGGGGTAAAAAAGTCGCAATCGACTATAATCCTCTATTCCCAGAAAAAAACCGATTTAATTCAGCCACTTGCGCTTTATTTTGAAGAAATTTGGGGCAAGTGGACAAAGTAGCTGCGCCTAAGCAGTCGAGAACAATCATCAGTAACGTGAGTAAGTGCGAATAAATGCCAAATATTAAGAAAAAACCAGCAGCTAAACCAGCCAAGCCTGTAGTGAAAGCTAAGGCACCTGCAAAGCCAGTGGCAAAAGCCAAGACACCTGCTAAACCAGCACCGAAAGCAAAGGCTCCAGCTAAACCTGCAGCAAAAGCGAAGACACCTGCCAAGCCAGTAAAGGCCCCAGCAAAACCAGCACCGAAAGCAAAAGCCCCAGCTAAACCTGCAGCAAAAGCGAAGGCGCCTGCTAAGCCAGTAAAAGCCCCAGCAAAACCAGCACCGAAAGCAAAAGCCCCAGCTAAACCTGTAGCAAAAGCTCCAGCAAAGCCGGTAAAGGCGGTAGTAAAGGTTGCAGCTAAGCCAAGTAAGGCTCCAGCTAAAACAGTTACCAAGGCTCCTGCAAAAGTTCCAGCTAAAGCTGCCAAGGTTGAGGCCCCTAAAAAAGGTAAGGTAGCAGCCCCTAAGGTTGAAGCGGTTAAAGAAGCTAAGCCTGCAAAAGAAGTTAAAGAGACAAAAGAAGCTAAGGGAAAAAAAGCCAAAGCAGCTGATGTTGGGACTGAGAGTGTTGCCACTGAAGAAGTGAAGAAAGGTCGCAAGCCAAAAGCGGACGCTCCTGCAGAAGGCGCTGAGCCTGTATTGACTGATCGCCAAAAAGCGCGTGAACGTAAAGCAAAAGAAAAAGCCCTCTTAAAAGAATTTGCAGCACAACAGCTGGGCTCTGAAGAGCAGCAAGAGTTACGTCGTACCCGTTTGAAGACATTGATCAAGATGGGTAAGTCCAAGGGTTACTTAACTCATGGCGAAATGAATGACGTGATGTCAGATGAGCTGTCTGATGCAGATGCATTAGAAACATTGATCAGTCTCTTAAACGACATCAACATTACTGTTTACGAACAAGCTCCAGACGCTGAAACACTGTTGCTCAATGAAAATGCTTCAGCAACTACTTCCGAAGAAGAGGCTGAAGAAGAAGCGGAAGCTGCTTTAGCTACCGTGGATTCAGAGTTCGGACGTACAACCGATCCAGTGCGTATGTACATGCGCGAGATGGGTACTGTTGACCTCTTGACTCGTGAAGGCGAGATCGTCATTGCGAAGAAGATTGAAGCAGGTCTTAAAGACATGGTGATGGCTTTGGCTGCTTGCCCTGTCACAATTGGCGAGATCTTGGCTAACGTAGACAAGATTGCTAGCGGTGAGATGGAGATTGATCAGTTCGTTGACGGATTGGTTGATCCTAATGCCGAAGATATTAAGCTTGGACCAGAAGAGCCTGAAATTGATCCAGATGCTGAAGAGGGCGATGAAGAAGGCGGAGAAGATGAAGGCGGCGGTGGCGGCGGTGGCACAGCTACGGCTAACGCCAAGCAGTTAGAAGAATTGAAGCAAATCTCATTAGAGAAGTTTGCAATTGTTCGCACTCAAGCTGACAAAATGCGCCGTGCTTTTGATAAAGAGGGTTACAACTGCCCAGCGTATATCAAGGCACAAGAAGCTATTCGTGGTGAGCTACTTGGTTTCCGCTTGACTGCCAAGAGTGTTGAGAAGTTATGCGACACCATGCGCTCACAAGTAGACCAAGTTTGGAAACTTGAGCGCGGTATTGTGAGTTTGTTGGTGGATAAGGTGGGCGTCAATCGTGGTGAAGTACTCAAAGACTTCCCGAAGATGTCCATGAATTTAGAGTGGACCACAAAGCTCCTAAAAGAAAACAAGCCATATACAGCATTGCTACAACGTAATGTTCCGGCCATTCAGGAACTGCAACAGAAGTTAATTGATATTCAGACTCGTGTTGTATTGCCACTTCCAGAATTAAAGGAAGTGAACAAGCAAATGATTGCGGGCGAGAAGCGTGCGCGTGAAGCTAAGCGTGAGATGACTGTAGCCAACTTACGTTTGGTGATCTCTATTGCCAAGAAATACACCAACCGTGGTTTGCAATTCTTGGATTTGATTCAAGAGGGTAATATCGGTTTGATGAAGGCGGTAGATAAGTTTGAATACCGTCGTGGCTATAAGTTCTCTACTTATGCAACTTGGTGGATCCGTCAGGCGATTACTCGTTCGATTGCTGACCAAGCACGTACGATCCGTATTCCAGTTCATATGATTGAGACGATCAATAAGATGAACCGTATTAGCCGTCAGATCTTGCAAGAAACTGGTCATGAGCCAGATGCCGCAACCTTGGCGCTCAAGATGGAAATTCCTGAGGACAAGATCCGCAAGATTATGAAGATCGCTAAAGAGCCTATCTCCATGGAAACACCAATTGGTGACGATGAAGATTCTCATTTGGGTGACTTTATTGAGGACGGCAATACCTTGGCTCCAGCTGAAGCAGCATTGCATGACTCCATGCGCGATGTGGTTAAAGATGTATTGGATTCACTAACACCGCGTGAAGCAAAAGTATTACGTATGCGCTTTGGTGTTGAGATGAGCACAGACCACACTCTCGAAGAGGTGGGCAAGCAGTTTGACGTTACTCGTGAGCGTATTCGTCAGATCGAAGCCAAAGCCTTGAGAAAAATGCGTCATCCAAGCCGTAGCGACAAACTCAAGACCTTCCTCGAAGAAGATTGATCCAAAGACTAACGGGCCCATAGCTCAGTTGGTTAGAGCAGAGGACTCATAAAGTTGGATAGAGGACTAATACAGTTTTGCTACATTGTTTTAAGCACAGCAAAACTGTAAGTCCTCCTTACAGCAATCTCGTTGCATATTCGTGGGTTTGTGACAACGCTCTCAAGCGTATGTAGTCGCGAGAAAATGTTTTTGACAGCACACTTGTGTGTATGTCACTACTACAACAATTCTACAAAGCACAAGTTGATGCTGACGCTGATAAAAAAATAAAAGCAGTGGCTGGAAAAGCCACGCTGTATAAGCGTTCCAGCTCGATGCATTGGCAAGTGCGTTTTAAGTTAGCGAATGGGAAGTGGCATTCGCAATCAACTTGCACAGCAGATAAAGATGAGGCAGTAACAAATGCTGAATACATTTATCAAACAGTCCAAATAAAAACTGAAGCTGGACTAACTCCAGTGACAAAAACATTTAAGCAAATTGCTACAGAAGAGTTGGCGAATATGTCACAAGCAATCGCAAATGGTGTTGGCAAGAGAACATACAGAGACTATATATTTGCTATCAACAAATATCTCATTCCATTTTTTGGCAACTATACGATAGAGAAAATTACTACAGAGTTATTAAAAGACTTTGAAGGATGGCGTATTGCGATGATGGGTAAGATACCAATGTCAAGCACAAAGCGTAATCACGCATCAGCCTATATACGCGTCATCAACTTAGCAAAAGAAAAAGGTGTAATTAGTAGCACTCGTATTGTGCCAATGTTAGATAGCAAAGGAGAAAAGAGTAGGGCTCGCCCAGCCTTTGCTGACAAGGAGTTGGAGGCGATGATTGCATTTGTCCCAAGTTGGGTTGAAAAATCTTATACAACAAGAACAAGGTTGATGCGAATATTGTGTGGTGCGTATATAGAGTTTCTCGTCAATACTGGAATTAGACACGGAACTGAAGCATTGCCATTGAGATGGAAACACTTGCAGTGGCATTGGATAGGTGAGAAGAAGTATTTGAGAATTTGGGTGAGTGGTAAAACTGGACCACGCTATTTGATTGCTAAGAATGAAGTAATTGCAGTATTGGAGAAGATAATGCTTTGGCACGAACTTCCATACGCTACATTAGATGCATTGATTGAAGATAAGTTGGACAAGTTGATATTTAGACTGACGACTGGTGAGCAAATTAGCAATATGGAAAATATATTTCGTAATTTAATGAAACATAGCAAGCTAATGTTTGATAGTGGAGGACAGCGAAGAACGCTGTATAGCTTGCGTCACACATACGCAACAAGAGCTTTGGCAAAAGGTGTTGATATACACACATTGGCACGCCAAATGGGAACAAGTGTTTTGATGATTGAAAAGCACTATAGCAAGATAACCCCAATGCTTAGTGCTGAAATGTTGGCATAGTTGTAATATTTAGGTATCTGCTTACTTTTTGTTTATGTAAATATGCCACGCTTTAATAACGAGACACGCAAGAAGCGAATTAAAGAGCTAATGCGTATGCTCGAAAAAAACTTGGAAGTTACCAAGCGTGATTTTGAGAATGCTGTTGGTAAAAACTTTGCAAAGCTATACAAACAGCGTTGGGCTGAGCAACAAGAGATACGAAAAATGGAAGCCCCAAGTGAAGTTAAAGAGTATGAACGAATGCTACAAGAAGCACTAATGATGTATGGTAGATATGAACAATTTACTGTGGATAAAAATCATAAATCTGGCACTTATATAGAGCGTAAGAAAATATTAGACGAACTAAGCAATAAGACAGATAGTTTATTTGAGGATGCAATGGAAAGATTGGAAGAAATAATTTCAGCTGATCAAACATTACGCATTTGGTTTGATAGGGATATTGATTTTAATTTTGGCAGTCATTTAAGTATTGACCCTATAGGTATGCCTCGTGTCATAACAAGTAAAAGTTTGGATAACTTGGCAAAAGACGAAGGAATGAAAAGGTTTGGTTGGCAAACAATGTCTGAGGTTAAGTTAGATGTGTTGCGTGAAGCATTTGAAGAGTTTGATAAGCAAGAAGTAACAGCAGAAGATGTTGAAGCTGAAATTGAGCGTAATAATCAACAAGCATTGAAGTTAAAGAGCTTGCTTGCAGATTTGAAGAAGCGTAGATAGTTGTTTGGTTTGATGATGGTTGGTTTTGCTAATAACACAGCAGAAAAACCTACATATACAGCCCAATAGCTATATGTCCTACATATGCTTGTTTTTCTGCTGTGATAATTTCTCAAACCATCCAAACCATCCAAACCATCCCAACCAAGTTATACCAACTCTACAGCTTTACGCTTCATTTCGTCATTAACATCTATGTAGCATTGCGTAGTGCTGATATTTTTGTGTCCAGCTAAACTTGCCAAAACTCTTACGCTAATTCCTTTATTTGCCAAATTGGTAATGAAAGTGCGTCTACCACTATGCGAACTTGCTCCATATACTCCACTACGCTTATACAAGTAGTGAAAGAATTGAGTTAGCGTATTTGCTGTAAATCCATCGCTATCTGCTTTTTGACTGTAAAAGAACTTGCAGTTGATGTTTTTAGGTTGATAGAATTTTGTATAGCGCTCCAATTCCTTGCGTAGTTTTTCGCTAACAAATACAACTCTTGCTTCATTTCCTTTTGTTTGTTCAGCACTCAATCTAATTTCATTCCTTATATTGCCTTCTGTATCAACAACATCCTTAAATTGCAAACTTGCCAATTCGCCAACTCGAACACCACTCAAAAAGGTTGTCATTACTAATGCACGATTGCGTGTGCTGTGTTTGCGTGTAGCTACGAAATCTAAAACTCTACGAATTTCTACTTGTGTAAGTGTCTTTGCTTGTTTAGCCATAGTCTTTCTTCCTAACCAAAGTTTTGCTATAGCTAAATTGTGTTTTCTTTGTTTCTTTTCTGCGACCTCTTTGTGAAAATACTCTGTCAAATTAAAATCCTTCCAATAATCAATGGGATATGCTGTTTTAAAAGCGAAATGTAATGATTTGTATATTTCCTTACATATGAGTATTTATTGGATTTGTTGTGAATTGACTACAAAAAGACGCAGACTTGCGTACAGCGTCTATACGCTGTTTTAGGTAATCTCTACTAAGTAGATATTCGCAGAGATGTTTTAACTGCTTACAGCGTGGATTTGGTGGTAGAGTAAAGTTAATAAACTCGAAAATAAGAAAGGCTATATATGGTGGCTACAATTATTGTGGTTGTTGGGTTTGTAATGCTGCTTTGGGGAGGAGTTGTTGGTACTCAGGTTGGAATTTATGGGAATAGAGTTGCTAACTTTCCAACAATGATTATTGGTGGTGTGCTTGTGCTGTTCGGAATGATGTTGTTTATATTACATAAAAAATCACATGCTAATAAGGAATTGGCATCAGAAGAAATGACTTTTTCTGAAGAAAAAAATATTGATAATGATGCGTACAAAATATTTCTTACTAAAAAATATAACATCAATAAAAACCTTGCATTGAATAAGATAATTTGCAAAGATAAGTTATTTGATACTGTTGACGATGCCTTAAATTATGCGTACAAGTGCGATACGCCAAAAATAGAAACTGTAACTCGTAAAGCTCAGCCTGAAGTTGTAGATGCCATTTGTCCAAACTGTGATGCGCCAATTAACTCAAAGGATGTTGAATGCTGGCAATGTTCAGCTTCTTTTTCAGAGCAATCAAGCTGGAAGCCATTACCATTAAAAGGATAGCAATAAGGCATAAGGTGAATACTAGATTTTTTAAGAAGGGTCTTTATGTTTGTATCAATATTTACTGCTATTAGCGGATTGTTGTTAATCGGGTCATTCTTATATGGAAGCGCTGTTACACAAATTATTTTTTCAATTTGGTTTGTGGGTGGGTTAATTTCTGAGACAGTACAAAAGACAAATAAGCGTATTGATTAAGCAAGCCAACTTCGTTGCTTGCTGTGTCTTCGCTAAAGCTGTCGCTTTCGCTCGCCACACTTTCTTCAGCTCATTATTGATTTGCTTTTGCTTTGTTGTTTGACTGATTTTGGAGCAAACAACGGCTATATGCGACTTGTATAAAAGTAGCATTGATAGTCGTCGTTTGTATGTAATGTTCTGATTCCATCACATACAACTGTAAAAGAATTTAACGAGAGACGAATGTATTGAAACTCTCAACCAGTTTTTGCATTGGTTTGCTAAACAGTAATTCTGCGGCTCGCTCATATGTATCGCAACCTTTACAGCGATTGCTATACGAGCACGAAGTCATTAGCCGTTATATTCCACTTCGTGTTTTTGTCCTTTATTGCACAGTGACTTATCTGTGTGCGTCCATTGTGTTGTTCTTTCTAAACAGTTGCCTATTCAATTTTTTTCCTAAATTCAGCACTTTGTAAGCCATCGCCCTACAAGCCATATTCTGCTTGGACTTTATCTGCACGATTTTCGTATATGTCGTAAGTAAATTGAGCTGCTCACTGTTTAGCCAATTTGCGTGATGTTTGAGTAAGTTAGTTGCAACCATTTGTGCTTGCTGTAAGCATAAGTCCATTTTGTCCATATGCTTTATAGCAATACCATTTTGCTTTAACCAATCATTTGCTACTTTTTCGTCATTACGCATATATATATTTATACATAACCAAATGATTCGTTATATTTTCCATCCATTTATTTGGTATGACTATTGATTTGACCAAAATTTCTGGTTGTTCTCATTGCTTTCTCGAAACTATATTAAAGATGCTTACTTAAATAGGAGATTACTATGAGCACATTAGATGGATTAAAACTTAGCACAGCAAAAAAACCAGCACATATTCCAGCAGTAGTATTTCGTCGCAACAAACTATCGAATAAGCTGTGGGAGCAAATTCAATTAGCTAAAAGTCAAATTGATGGAACACAATTTGTTGTGAAAAAGTTCAGAAGTGTTGTTGATAAAGAAACTGGTTTGCGTAAGCAAGTTGAGATTCCTAAGCGTCTTCGTGAGTGGTGGTTTATGAATGAGCAAGGAAAGATGTGCGTAAACATTCGTTATGGAACGCAGATGATTGAACTTGCTAAAGGAAAATACAGCATTGAAGTAGATAGTGCATCAGCGTTGATTAAGGCGTTAGAGATTGTGAAGCAAGCTGTTGAGGCTGGAGAGCTTGACGCACAAATCAACAACGCAAGTGTCAATGTTCGCAAGGTGTTTGATAAGTAGATATATGCTCATCAAAGAAATTGCCACCATCAAGCCTATAAAGCCACTGACGCCACAGCAACAGCGTATTGACACGCTCAAGCAACAAGTTAAACGCAGTCAAGAAGCTGTGAAAGCAGAGCGTCAGCGTCAGAAGGTCGCTAAGGCACAAGCTCAGTTGGCTAAGGCTGGTCAGCAACTTTCTAGCTAGACTTAGGCATTATCTAGCACTCCCACCCTTGAAGGTATAAAGGTTTGATAGGATTAGCACAGTCAGAACATTCGTTAGCATAGAGAAACTATTACAATAGCCACCTATAGATTCCAACAAGGTTTATACGGGCCCATAGCTCAGTTGGTTAGAGCAGAGGACTCATAAGAGAGACAACCTCGTTGTATTTTGCTAAGAACCTAATAAACATAAGGGTCTTAGCGTGGTAAGGGTAGATAAGTTTGCTTGCACACCGCTTACACACCGAGGCAAGTTGTAAAGCAGTAGTTTTAGCCCAGTTTTATCGGGTTAAAAAGTGTAATTTTAGGGCCTATAGCTCAGTTGGTTAGAGCAGAGGACTCATGGCGTAAGTTGTGCCATATACGTGGAAACTGTATATGGGATGGTGTCAAATTCGGAGAAAGCTAAAGGTAGCCAAAAGCTGCACAAGCTAACGCCGAGCGAAGCTTAGTAGAAATACTTTGAACGTGTAGAGACTAGACGGCACCCATCTAAGTCGAGCAATCGATATGATGAAGGCATAGTCCAGGGAGTTAGGAAACTAACACAAACCGGAATCCTTTGGTCCCAGGTTCAAGTCCTGGTGGGCCCACCAGAAAAGCAAACCCTCATCAGCAATGATGGGGGTTTGTCATTTGAGCGATGCGTTAAGTAACGCTTATCAACGCGAGCATAGTGCCGTATGGCAATGTCGCTATAAGGTAGATAACAAGTGGATATGGGCTACTACTAAAGAGACTCAGTTTGAATTGGCAGTAAATAGAGTTAAATAGGCCTCAGAGTGCATATAAGCACTATTTATTGATGGTTTCTTGTCAATCCTTGATCAAAAACTTTACAATAATTTCATAAAACTTTACAATAATTTCATAAAACTTTACAAAAATAGACATGAAATTTGCCAATACAAAGCGCTCCCAAGAAGTACGTCAGTTCCTGGTGGATGGGGTCAAGGCCAATAGGCCTGACTTAGCTCATGCTGCAATGGAACAGTTTGGCCTGACAAGGCAGGCTATTCATGCGCATTTCGCAGCGTTGGTCAGGGATAGATTTTTAGCTTCCAGCGGCAGTACGAAGGCGCGTGTATATCAGTTGGGCACAAAGCGATTTCATGATGGCCTATTTAAATTAAAGGGGCTAGAGGAGTCTGAGGTCTATTCACGTGATTTTGGGGAAATATTTAATGACTTGCCTAAAGAAATTGCCAATATTTGCCATTACGGTTTTACTGAAATACTGAACAACGCTATTGATCACTCAGAGGGTACTGAGGTCTATATTCATGTAGAGAGAACACCCGATTTTGTTTCAATATCAATTGTTGATAATGGCGAGGGAATTTTTAACCACATCGCAAGATTATTAAAGCTGCACGATCCACGAGAGTCTATTTTGGAGTTGAGCAAAGGTAAGCTCACTACTGATCCAAGTAATCATACTGGGCAAGGAATCTTTTTCTCATCCCGAGCCTTTGATGAATTTTTTATTTTCTCTGGTGATTTAGTTTTTACGCATGCTGATGGTTCGGATATGGACTTCTTGCTTCATAACGAAAAGAGTCATAAAGGCACACGGGTGATCATGAAAATTGCACTCAACTCCCAAAGAACGCTACGTGAAGTATTTGATAGTTTTAGCGGAACGGAAGACGAGGATTACGCATTTAATAAAACCATTGTTCCAGTTAAGCTAGCTCTGTATGAAGGTGGGCAGCTTATTTCGCGTTCGCAGGCGAAAAGAATTCTAAATCGCGTGGATCGTTTTAAGACAGTGTTATTGGACTTTAAGGGTGTTGAGTCAATTGGTCAGGCATTCGCAGATGAAGTATTTCGAGTTTTTGTAAATCAAAATCCTCAAATTACTATTCACTCTATTAATGAGAGCCTAGAGGTCAAAAAAATGATTAAGGCTGCTCAAAGTAATTTGGGATAAAAACTGGACACCTCATTTAAGTGCGTAAGCACATGGTGAAAGCATAGTCCAGGGAGTAGTGAAAGCTAGGCAAACCGGAATCCTTTGGTCCCAGGTTCAAGTCCTGGTGTGCCCACCAGAAATGAAAATACCAACCTTCGGGTTGGTATTTTTTTGAGCCTTACTTTAAGTAACGGTTGTCTGATGGGCTAACTATTTATGTCTATTTTTTACCATCCAGACAATTTAAGCCATAGTAGAGTGTAAATAAGGCACAATATTTTCATATGTGGACATCATTTAATTCAATCATGGCGCTTAATTAGCTTGCTGTGTAGAGTGTCAATCCTATGCGTAAGATTACTATTGGCATCCTCGTATTTCCGCGCTTTCAACTGCTTGATTTAGCCGGTCCTTGCGATGCCTTTGGAGAGGTGAAGGTCCTGAGCAATGGTGAATCAGAGTATGAAATTTTCACTGTTGGCACAACTAGGGGTCCAGTACAGTCTTCAAGTGGAATTACCTTAACGCCTGATCGCACGATTTTTGATCCATGCCCTCATTTTGACACTTTGATTATCCCCGGAGGCCTCGGAATCTTTAATCTTCTTGAGGATTCCACTGTGATTGATTGGATTGTCAAACAAGGGGATGAGTGCAGAAGAATCAGCGCCATATGCAATGGAGTCTTCGCATTAGGTGCCGCAGGAATGATTAATGGCAAGACAGTCACCACTCACTGGATGGATGTCCCGCGATTAGCCAGTATGTTTAAACGTGCTGTTATCGAGCCAGATCGTATTTTCGTAAAAGATGGCCATATCTATACGACTGCTGGGGTAACTGCTGGTATAGATTTATCGCTCCTTTTTATTGAGGAAGATATTGATAAGAAGATGGCGCTTGATGTAGCCAAATATTTGATTGTGTATTTGTGAAGATCTGGAGGGCAAAGTCAATTTAGCCCATTACTTGAATCTCAAGCTGCTGAAAATTCCGTAGTCGCATCTGTCCATAGCTATATTCTTGGCAATCCCGAGGCTCGTCATACTTTAGAGTCAATCTCCGAGCATTTAAATATGAGTCCAAGAAATTTAACTCGTATTTTTAAGAAAGAATGCGGCATGACTCCGATGAATTACGTAAATGATGCTCGTATCGATTTTGCACGGCGATATCTTGAGTCAACAGATATGGGATATAGGGATATAGCTCAGCGTTGTGGCTTAGAGAGCGCCGAAGCTCTTCGCAGAATATTTGTCCGAAGGTTGGGTATTACTCCGCTGGAGTATAGAGAGCATTTTCGCTCCTCAAATGAAGATATTGAATCGAATTAAATTGTTAGAGTTAGGTTTGCAATGAAGACTTCCCTAAAACCTGGCATTAAATACGAATACAAATTCATGGTGACTGATGCGCAAACTGTTCTTGCTATGTATCCAGAGTCCAAAGAAGCAGCAGTGAGGCCTGAAGTTTTTGCCACAGGTTTTTTGATTGGGTTTTTGGAGTTGGCTTGTGTCAAGGCTATTACTTCTCATCTAGATTGGCCCGAAGAGCAGGCAGTTGGTACTTTCATTAGCGTCACGCATGAAGCAGCCACTCCTCCTGGCATGGAAGTTACAGCGAAGGTTGAGTTAACTGAGGTACGTGGCAAGAAGCTCATCTTCTCTGTTGAAGCCTATGATGACGTGGAATTAGTATCCAAAGGATGTCATGAGAGGATCATCATTAATAAGAGGCAGTTTGAAGAGAGAACAAGATCTAAGTTGAGTTGAAAAGCTATGTGAGTTTCTTGATGACGCTGAAGAAGTTCAAACGTATGCAGGCAAGTCAACACATAAAAGAAAAGATCAAAAATGGGATGGCTGGAGTCGGCGTCGTAAGTCATCTGCGGGCGCACACCACACCCGAAATGGACCCTATTTTGACCCACATTGACTGCAGTCAAGCATGTTTCAGACCTAACTTTTTATGATTTAGTAAAAGGAGTAAAAAGAGCACATGGAATTCGAAATACCAGAAACCCTGGCCAATGAGCTACTTGGAACGATCGATGAAGATTCACTGCTTGCTAAGCGGCTGAGCGAGTACGGCCTTTCCCGAGGCAAACGTGTGGTGCCCAGCCACCTTTTCGACGCCGCCTCACTTAACACACTCTACGGCCTGTGCCGAACGGCCAACGAGCGTGGGTTAATGTTCCAAATGTTGGCGCTGGACAATATCCACGCCGCGCCAGCTGCCCGAAAAATTCCTAGCTTGGAGCATCTGATCCCTGGTCTGATCGCTTGGCTGTCGCGTGACATGATAGATGGCTGGCTCTATAAGCTCGGCAAGGATGGTGTGTTGCTGCCCTGGCTGGTCCATTCCATGCGCTTTGTGCAGCCTGTCGATAGTGCGGCTTATGTCATCATCGGCCTTCTGGCTAATACCTTGCAGGCTGCAGAACGGGGGCCGGTTACCGATCCGAGGCTAAGGCGTACTGGCATGACCAACAGCATCACCTTTTATGCTGAAGATATTCTGGATTGCACGATTCCCGAATTGATGACAGGTTATGGTTACTTTAAAGAATGTGCCGAATTCAAGAATGAATACGAGAGACACTTAAAGCGTTTCATGCAGATGCAGCCGAAGTTTGGTGCGCAGTTTACTGTTTCTGGTGCAGTCTGGATGTCCAGCGAAGGGTCTCGTCCACAACTCGAATGCATGCGGTTGCAGGCAGGCACAACTGCCCGATGCGTCAATGACGAAGAGCTGCTAGAACGCCACTTTGACACGACTGCCGATGCAAGCTTCTGGCGCGGAAGCGGTATCAGCGAGGGTTTTGAACGAATTCCCCAGCATTGCTATCTACACCTATTCCACTTGGATTACCACCGCAGCATATGGGTGCATGTGCAAAATGTTGAGTCGTATCGTTACAAGCCAGAATTGCGTGACAAGCTGGTTCTGCCGCATGCTCATCGCGAGCTGATTGATATCTTGACCGCTGATCGTAACTTCCTAATGGAGGACATCGTCGAGGGTAAGTCGGGCGGCACAACCATTCTGTGCAAAGGCGCGCCTGGCTTAGGCAAGACGCTGACAGCAGAGGTCTATGCCGAGGTTGTCCAGAAACCACTATACCGCGTACATTCTGGTCAACTCGGCGTGACGGCAAGCTCAGTAGAAGCCAGCCTGTCGAAAATCCTGCGGCGCGCTGCGCGCTGGGACTCGGTGCTGTTGCTCGACGAGGCCGACGTCTACATTCGCCGCCGCGATAACGATCTGCAGCACAACGCCATCGTCGCTGAGTTTTTGCGTACCCTTGAGTACTTCAATGGTTTACTGTTCATGACTACCAACCGCGTAGCCGACATTGATGACGCTGTCTTGTCGCGCTGCATCGCCATCATTCAGTTTGAGACACCGACACAAGAGCAGGCGAAACAACTATGGAAATCGCTAGCGCAGCAGTTCAACACCGAACTGCCCGACGACCTAGTTGAGCGCTTGGTAATAACCTACGCAGCTGCCAGTGGCCGCGATATTAAGGAGTTACTCAAACTGACACTCAAGTTTTGCAAGGGTAGGAATTTATTGCTTAGTGAGGAAGCCTTTGCTCAGTGCGCGGCTTTCCGCAGCATCGGTAAATCCGTCGAGGATGGCAATGTTTGACGCATCTTTCCTGGGAGATTCGCTGCTGGGCCGGCTCAGTTTTCGATCCGGCACTGTACCCGATAAGCAAGCCTTGCCCGCTGGTCGTCACGACCTGGGTATTGCTAGCGAGCGCGACGCTGTATTGATCGTGCCGGACGGCCTGCAGCCTGGAGTTCCAGTTCCTCTGCTGGTGATGTTTCATGGCGCTGGTGGCAGCGCCGAGAAGGTGCTGCCATTCGTGATCGACCACGCGTATCAGCATGGCTTTTTGCTTCTGCTGCCGCAGTCTCAGTTTCCGACTTGGGACTTAGTTGTGGGCGGTAACGGCCCAGATCTAGAGCGGCTGGATAAAGCATTACGCGAAGTGGCGTCACGTTTTTCTATCGATCCATGCCGCTTGGGATTTGCTGGGTTTTCAGATGGAGGCAGCTATGCGCTGTCAGTAGGCTTGACCAATGGCGACGTCGTTAGTCACGTGATCGCATTTTCCGCAGGATTTATGTCAGTCTTTCAGCAAAATGGTACACCCCGCATCTTCATCGCTCACGGTTTGGAAGACGAGCAGCTGCCAATTGAAACTAGTGCCCGTCCTCACGTAGCCAAACTTAAGGCCGCAGGTCATGACGTAACCCCCTTGGAATTCAGAGGCCCGCACCGCATCGAGCCGTCAGTGGTTGCGTTGGCAATGGATTTCTTCCTGAAACCGACAGCGCAGCTGTAACAAGCAACGCTTAAAGCGGCCAATAGCGGACGGTAGAGCAGAGGGTCGAAAATCCTTGTGTCGGTGGTTCGATTCAGTCCCGGGCCACCAAGATTCTATAAACCACCTTCGGGTGGTTTTTTTGTTTCTGTGTTGGTTGGTGTCTTCCACGTATTACCTGCCCCCTTTAAGTAGAATGATGCTAATAAGAGAAACATGTTTTATTTAGATTAATTCAATACAAGATTGGAAAAGCTATGAGTATTAAATTTTCAAAGCAGACTCTTCCTTTCATGACTGAGGCTGGTAAACAAACAGATCCAACTTGGCTCGATAAGAATCAAGAAAGCTACGAAACACTCGTAAGGCAGCCTTTTATTGATTTAGCGGAGCGACTTAAGACTTCGTTACAAAGTAGCGTTCCAGATTATCACTTTCCTACAAAAGGAATTGGTAGGATTAAAAAGAATGCCAATAAGATTGTGCGTGGCAGTACCTGCTATAAAAGCTGGTTATCTATTTCGATTGCGAAACCTTCTGAGTCTCGCTTTGAAAGAAACCCACACTTATTCTTTGGCATTCTTCACAATATCCCTCCATACATGGGGGTAGTTGTCGCCGGTGGGCTCTTTATGCCATCTGGCCCCCAATTAAAAAAGATGAGGGAGGCGATAGCAAAAGACGCTCGGCCTTTCCATGCCTTATTTGCTGACCCAGCTTTCAAGTCACGCTTTAAGACAAATTTTTCTCGTGAGAACGTAGCCTCTCGCCCTCCACGCGGTTTTGATCCAAACCATCCGGATATGGATTGGCTTATGCTCAAAAACTTCTTAGTTGTAAAGACACTCAGTGACACAAAATTCACATCTTCAAACTTGGTGCCATCGGTGGTTGAGGACTTTAAGCAATTAATTCGCCTTAATCGATTAATTGAAAAAGCAATCAGATAGAAAAGAGAATTAAATCATTATCAATTCGTGTCGTTTTAAACGACAGTCCAGAGCTAGAGTCAAGAACCCTTTTCCCTGGTCGATTCTGTCCCGAGCCATGACACTCTCCCAATTTTGGTAAGTTTGGCTGTTTTCATATGCAGTATGAGCAAATCGCCCTAGAATGGTCACAAATACATGAGATATTGCTAGGAAATAAGCATCCCATTCACAAGAGGTCATCATATGCATGATTTATCAGCATTAAATCCAATTAGCGGCGATGAGCTGATTGCTGCCCTAAATGAATTGCTGGAGGCGGAAAGGGCTGGCGCTCGAGTAACCTTGGAAACAGCCAATCAAATAAAGAGTCACGAATTAGCTCCGTTAGTCACCGATATTCAACACGATGAAGTGCGCTGGTGCAAGATGTTGCTCGGAATTATTGGATCACTCGGTTTTTCGCCATCAACTGCCACGGGTGAATTTTATGAAAAAGCGATCTCCATTGAAGATCTCAAGGAACGCTTGCTTTTTTTGAATCGAGGGCAGGCATGGGTAGCACGACGTCTAGAAAAATTAATTCCAAGAATTCAAGAGCCGAATATTCGCTTTCAGCTACAAGCGATGCTTGATGCTCATGTTCTCAATATTCGTCGGGTCGAGGAGAGTATTTAGGCCTCAAATGATTTTTAGTTTGGATCAAATAATGCATGCCTTAATGGCTTCAAGATCAATAGCGTGATATTGAAAACCTAAATAAAAATCGTTAAATATTTTTTAGTTTTGGGATTAAGGTCGTAACATAATGAAGTTGCTTCGACTGTCACTAATTTTTTTATCCTCAATTGACTAATACGACAACTTCTCGACCCATAAGTCCTAATTTAGCCTCACTATTGATTGTAATTGCGGAGTTGATGGGTACCTCTTTGTGGTTTTCTATCAATGGAGTGGCTGACAATTTAATAGAATCGTGGAGCACCAATCTTGCAGGCATAGGCATACTTACCAATGCTGTGCAACTCGGTTTTGTGGCAGGTACTTTGGTCTTTGCCTTTAGTGGGATGGCAGATCGGTACAAGCCCAGCCATATTTTTTCTGCATGTGCTCTACTTGGGGCATTATTTAACGCTGCATTTGCTATCTGGGCTGACAGTATTTTGGTAGGTTCTTGCTTACGCTTTTTAGTTGGAATTTGTTTGGCCGGTATCTATCCAATTGGTATGAAGCTCATCATGACTTGGGACCCCCAAAAGGCGAGCTCGCGCATTGCTCAATTGGTTGGAATGCTAACGCTGGGAACAGCAATTCCGCATGCTACCCGTTACTTCGGTGTCGATTGGCCTTGGCAAGAGGTTATTCTTTTATCTTCCTTCTTCGCTCTGGTTGCAATGGGAATGATTTTCTGGCTCGGTGATGGCCCTCATCTCAAATTAGGCAGTACTTCACGAATCAAACTAAGCGGCTTTCGTGAACTCTTTGCAATTTCAGAATATCGTCGATCTGCTTTGGGATATTTCGGTCACATGTGGGAGCTCTATGCATTCTGGGCACTTGTGCCATTTCTGATTGCTAGCACCTATTCAATTCAGAATCCGATTCATTTATCGGGGCTAGCATTCTCAGTAATCGGGATTGGCGCAATTGGCTGCTTTCTTGGAGGGCAACTTAGCAAATCTATTGGGGGAGTGAAAGTTGCCTCAACAGCTTTGGCGCTATCGGGAATTTGTTGTCTACTGTATCCATGGATTTCTGGATTACCGTTATGGGCACAAATTCTCTTTTGGGGCAGTTGGGGAATGAGTGTCGTCGCTGATTCGCCACAATTTTCAGCGCTATCAGCACAAGCATGCCCGCCCGAGATTGTCGGTACTGCACTTACTATTCAAAATGCAATTGGCTTTACGATAACGATGATCTCAATTCAAATCAGTATCGTAGTCTTACCATTTATGAATCAATACATCACCTGGCTATTGCTGCCGGGCCCTGTGTTGGGACTCATTTTTCTGAATCGACTTTCAAAGCGTAGTTAATAAACATGCGATGTACCGAAGCTGTTAAGTCGAATAATACGAGGAGCCATCATGACTACCTCTTCAACACAATGTGACAGTAATTTTTTAGAAATTGGGGCAACGGATTTTGATTTCTCTCCAAGAAGCATACCTCTTAAGCGTTACTTAAAGAAACGCTTATCAATCTTCAAAAAAAGAACTTTGGAGAAACGAAGTGCTAGATGGTTGCTCCAAAAATCCTTTGGTTTTGAAAACCAAAGAGTGACTCCACACTTCTTTTAAATCCACGAATTTGCTTACACATTTACTTACACACCGACATTGACCACCCGCAGAGCCTCTTTTTATAAGGGTCTATCTTGGGTTTCTGCTCTCATAATCCTTTGGTCCCAGGTTCAAGTCCTGGTGGGCCCACCAGAAATGCAAACCCTCATCAGCAATGGTGAGGGTTTTGTCATTTGAAGGTTGATTGAAGCAATGTTTATATTTTTGCTTGTGAGAGCTAATTTAACGCTGATAATATCCAATAGAACAGATAAATCTATTGAAAGAGAGTTCCTGGGATGTTATTGCCTCTGGGAGTAATTACAGAATTACAAGCCCTTCTGGGCGATCGCTTTAGCATGGCAAAGGCGGTGCGAGATCAACACGGGCGTGACGAATCACCTTATCCCGAATTGGCTCCAGACGCCGTAGTATTTGTCCAGACCAATGAAGAAGTGGCTTGTGTAGTTAAGCTATGCAATGAACATCATGTGCCAGTAGTAGCTTATGGTGCAGGGTCATCCTTAGAAGGGCATGTATTGCCGATTCATGGTGGAATATGTCTCGATCTAAGTCAAATGAATGCCATTCTAGAAATTTCACCCGATGATTTTCTAGTGACTGTACAGGCTGGAGTGCTGCGTAAGCAGCTCAATCAGGAAATCAAAGATCAGGGATTATTCTTTCCTGTAGACCCTGGGGCAGATGCCAGTATTGGCGGAATGTGTGCCACCCGCGCCTCTGGAACTAATGCTGTGCGCTACGGCACCATGCGTGAGAATGTCGTCGCTTTAACTGTAGTCACTTCCGCTGGAGCTATCATTCGAGTTGGTTCTCGTGCACGTAAATCATCTGCTGGATATGATCTAACGCGGCTTTTTATTGGCAGTGAAGGTACCCTCGGAATCATTACAGAAATTACCTTAAAGCTTTACCCCTTGCCAGAGGGAATTTCTGCCGCAACATGTGTTTTCCCATCAGTGAGCGCTGCGGTTCAAGCGGTTATTGCCATTATTCAATACGGCATTCCGATTGCGCGTGTTGAGCTAGTGGATGAGACTGCTATAACGGCGATAAACCGCTATGCCAAGTTGAGTCTGCAGGAGAGACCAACCCTATTTTTTGAGTTTCATGGATCGCCGCTTGGCGTGCAAGAGCAAGCTGAAAATACTCAATCGATATGTTCAGAATTCGATGGAAGTGGTTTTGAGTGGTCCGCAAATCCAGAGGATCGAACCAGGCTGTGGCAAGCTAGGCACAATGCTTATTACGCCTGTTTACAAATGCAAGCCGGAGCGCGCATCCTCAATACTGATATTTGTGTGCCAATCTCCAAGTTGGCGTATTGCATTGATCGGGCTCGAGATATGCTCAATCAATCCTATTTAAAGAGCACCATACTAGGCCATGTAGGTGATGGTAATTTTCATGCCTTGATCATCATTGATCCCAATCGTAATGAGGATATTCAAGAAGCAGAGAGATTGAATCGACTTATTGTTCAAGATGCCCTTAGTGTTGGCGGGACATGCACAGGTGAGCATGGGGTAGGCATGCATAAAATACAATTTATGCTTGAAGAGCATGGTGCCGATGCGATTGAATACATGCGTGCAATCAAAGCAGTATTTGATCCAAACAACATCCTTAATCCAGGGAAAATGCTTCCCGCACTACCTCTTTAACAACTTGAAGTTTTAAGTGTGTGCTGTAGTTACTCATCTCTATTGGAAAGCCACCTTCGGGTGGCTTTTATTTAAATAGCACGTAGCAATGAATATCCCTAGTATCTGATATAGTTTTTGAAGCCAAGCCAAGCCAAGCCAAGCCAAGCTAAGCCAAGCCAAGCCAAGCCAAGCCAACCCATCAAGCCCATGAAAAAAATTACAGCATCCCTCATTACTTTTTTAGCCTTCTTCCCAGTCATGATTCATGCTGCAGAAATTAAGGTTGCTGCCGTCGAATTTAATCCTGTTGAACAGAATGTACAGGCCAATATCGATGGGATAGTCACGAAAGTAACGACTGCCTCTCAGAATGGTGCTAAGTTAATTGTTCTGCCAGAGGTTGCTGTAACAGGTTGGATTATCGCCAGTAAAAAGGACTCGGATACGATTCCAGGTAAAGCGACTGCAGCGATGGAAAAGATTACGAAGAAATATAACAACTATGTTGTGATTGGCTTATATGAAAATGATCCTGTAACCGGATTAACTCACAATGCAGCTGCTCTTATAGGGCCAAAGGGATACATCGGTAAATACCGTAAAAATCAATTACCCCCTGGGGATTTTGAAGCGGCTACACCTGGAAATCTTGGCTTCCCCGTCTTTGACACTGAGATTGGCAGGATAGGAATGCTGATTTGTTTCGATGATAGCCGCCTACAGTCTCTATTGCTTCCCAGTTTGCGTGGAATGGATATATTGGCTATACCAATTGGCTCCGATGCAATGCCTAAGTTTGAAAAAGCAAGCATTGGAAATCACTCAACCATTGCAAATATTGCTACGTTGTCACCTTGGATTGGCATCAATACTGTTGCTACAAATCAAGCTGGCTTAGTCCGCATTCCAAAAATTCAATTTGTTGATCAGTTCGTTGGTGGCTCCTCTATTATGAGCAGTAGTGGTAAACAGCTCGCTAGTTCAAAGGCATCCACTTGGACTAAGCCTCGAGATCCTCAGATCATATACGCCACAATTGATACAGCTAAAAAGAGTGATCAAAAAGAATTCTGGTTAAAGAATCGCAGACCCGAGCTGTATGGCATCTATAACTTATATAAAGCGCCGGATGATCCAGCGACTAATAACTCTCAGAATCAAATTGCAGCCCTTTTAGTTCAATATGATCCGGTCAATGGGGATGTTAGTGCCAATGCTAAAAAAGTGGATGGTTTGATTAATGCCAATCCCAATGGATTTAATATCGCAGTTCTGCCATTCAATTCATTTTTGGGAAAAGTAGCCCTAAATAAGTCTAATATTTCTCAATATGCTGAGGCTCTTGACGGTAAGAGCGCATCATTGGCTGCTGATATTGCAAAAAAATATAAGACTTATCTTTTATTTTCAATGCCAGAATCAAAGGATGGAAAGTACTATGAAACTGCGATCCTGCTTGACTTCAATGGTAAGCAAGTTGGCGTGTATCGTAAATCACATTTAAATGCTGAGGAGCAGAAGTGGGCCACGGCCGGGAATGATCTCCCTGTATTCAGTACTAATGACTTAGGTAGAGTCGCTGTCATGCTCAATGATGAGGTGCGCATTCCTGAGCTAACGGAAGTTTATGCTTTAAATAGGGCAAATCTTATCCTGATTCCAGCAATGTACGATGGCAAGGCGTATGGCGGTGAAGTGAATATTCCTAAGGGATTGGTGCCGGCAGCTAGCAATCGAGGCATGTATATGTGGTTTGATATTGCAAAGTACTCTCAAGCCTATACGCTTGTAGCTAACTATCTTCCAAAAGAGTCTGGCGAATTTGCTGCCAGTGCCTTGTATTCATTGGTGCCAGAGGAAGGTTTCTACCCTCCTAATATTGCGCCTAATAAAGAGATAGCGCACCAAGTTTTATTTTCAACGAATCTACAAAATAACTTATGGATTAATCAACAAAAGCTAGTGGTGGCTAGACGTTGGGATCAAGCTACGCCTTTAACTCTAGACCATCAAGGTGCTTGTTTTAAAGAATGGCAAAAAGATTCTACCAATCCAGAAATGTGCCCGAAGGCAGCTGGTAGAAAATAGCAATCAAACTGTCCAACTGTTGTGGGTCAGTTCATTCGGGTGGTTTTTTCTCATTTGAGCAGCAATTCTGTTCCATTGTTATTCTTATACCCAATCATTAATTACTGAAAATATTTTATGGATATTCATTCTGACTACAGTAAGCGTGTAGTACTGAATCATCATGATCTCAATTGGGCATCAAGTCCTGCAAAGGGTGTTGAGAGACGCATGCTTGATCGACAGGGTGATGAAGTAGCGAAAGCTACCTCAATCGTTAGATACGAACCCGGGGCGAAATTTCCAGTCCATACCCATGAATTTGGAGAAGAGATCTTGGTGTTGGAGGGGGTGCTTAGTGATGAGACTGGCAACTACCCAGCCGGTACCTACATCATGAATCCTCCTGGCTCATCTCATGCGCCTTTTAGTGAGAAAGGCTGCACTCTTTTTGTAAAGTTACGACATCTGGGGCCTGAGCAGATTGAGCGTGAGATTGTCGATACCCACTCTGCGCCATGGTTTCAGGGGATGGTGCCTGGTTTAACCGTAATGCCTCTGATGAGGCAGGGTGCGGGCTCTACATTAGTCAGGTGGGCGCCGCAAACTTACTTCAACCCACATAAGCATTATGGTGGCGAAGAGATTTTTGTAGTCGATGGCGTATTTGAGGATGAGCATGGACGCTATCCAGCTGGTTCATGGATTCGCAGCCCGCATATGAGCTTGCATCAACCTTTTAGTAAAGAAGGTTGCACGATCTTTGTGAAGACCGGGCATTTAATCTAGATTGAATGCAAGCTGATATTGCTTTATTTAATCCAAGAGATGAATTGCTCTTTTGCTCTCCGTACCTTTTTGAGTTTGACAAGCCAATCCTCATCGGCATTGCGATATCCCAAGGGAAGCAAGATCACACTTCTTAAGCCCTTGGCAGGCAGATCCAGAATGTCATCCACTGCGCTTGGATTAAAGCCTTCCATAGGAGTGCAGTCCACCTGTTCATAGGCGGCAGCAATTAAAGCTGTGCCTAAGCCAATATAGGCCTGCTTAGCAGCGTGGGTGAAGTTTGTTTCAGCGTCTCTAGCGGGATATGCTTTCAGGAGCATTTGGCGGTATGCAGTGCCTGACTCGCTTGTAAAGTTACGAATGGATTCAGTCATATCAAAGGCGGCATTGATGCGATCTGCGGTGTAGTTATCCCATGCAGCAAAAACGAGTAAATGGGAGCAATCAGTGACTTGAGACTGATCATTAGCAGCTGCTCTAATCTTCCGGCGAATATCTTTATTGGTAATAACAATCACTTCGTAGGGCTGAAGTCCGCTTGAGCTTGCAGTCAGGCGGATAGCCTCGAGGATTTGCTCGACCTTACTTTCTGGAACCAGCTTTGTGGCATCCATCTTTTTAGTCGCGTAGCGCCACTGCAATTTATCAATTAAGCTCATTTTTGATCCTTTTAGGGGTATGTATGGTTGTTTCAAATGAGTTTAGCGGAGCCTAGGCTTAATTGCAGAGTCACCAACATTATTGGGGTTTCCAATAAGCCTTTAAATAGGTAAAGCCATTTAAAATAACGATTGTCATTTTTATCGCCTTCCTAATTAACTCTGAATTACTCACCCCTTATGAAAAACTCCCTCTTTAAGGCTTTCTTTGGAATCTTCGCGCTACTAGCTTCCTCAAGTTTTGCTCTTGCCCAAGAAGTATCTCCAATTCCCAAGGCCTCAAATGAGTGGCGCTTTGAAATCACACCCTATCTTTGGGCTTCTGGGATTAAGGGTACTCTTGGCCTAGATAGTGGGTTGGCTAAATCCGCTGACTTTACATCTAACGATGTGGTGAGTAATCTCAAGTCGGGCGGCATGATTTCAGCCGAGGCACATAAGGGTCAGTGGGGTGTGATGGGTGATGTAGTATCTGCAACATTGCAAAAAACTGGTGCGATTCCAAACACTGGAGACACAGTCGGCGACAAGATTACACTTCAGCAAACAATCTTAACGGGCGTTGCTACCTATACAGTAGCCAATACTAAAGATGCATATGTAGATGCCATGCTCGGAGCACGTGCAATTTATGCAACCGCAACTTTGAATGTCAATGGGTATGGCACCGCATCTAAGACCACATCTACTGTTGATCCTATAGTGGGCGCAAAAGGCCGCTATCGCATTGCAGACACTAGTTGGTACATCCCTGCGTATGCTGATATTGGTAGCGGCGGTGGCACTACTAACCTAACATGGCAGGTAATGGCCGGCGTTGGAAAATCATTTGGCAGCTTGGTTGATGCCTCGTTAACTTATCGCGCACTCTATTACGATATGAAAGCTGGTGGTGTATTGCAAAAGACCACTATGCAAGGCCCTCAAGTGGCAGTAACTTTCAAATTCTAAGTAAGTCTCAAATAAGCCTCAAATAATCGCCGTTCACATCTAGGAAATAAGTATGAAATTCGCACCCAAGTTACTCGCATCCCTTTTGATTGCTCACTGTGCATTTGCATTTGCTAAAGGCAATGCAGATACTATTTTTTATGGTGGCCCTATCGTCACCGTTAATGCGAAGAACGAAGAAGTTCAAGCATTAGCTGTCCAAAATGGCAAGATTGTTGCAGTCGGGACTAAAGACGCAGTTACCAAAGAGTGGCAGGCTGGCAATACTAAGGCCATTGATCTGCAAGGCCAAACACTGATGCCGGGCTTTGTAGAGCCTCACGTGCACATCATGGTGACTGCGGTCTTTGAAGGCTTGGGATTGAATTTAAGTAACTTCACCTTGCCTTATGACACTAAAGAAACTTTAATTCAAAAAATGAAAGCAGGACTAAAGAATGTGCCTGCTGGTGGTTGGTTATTTGGTTTTGGTGTTGATCCATCACGTACCACGCCATTTATGGCAGAACTCACTGCTGATGATTTGGATAAGGTATCCACTACAGTTCCTATTTTTATCGTCAATCAATCTGGTCATATCGGCTACGTTAATCACAAGGCTTTAGAACTTGCCGGTATTACAAACAAAACCCCAAATCCAGCTGGCGGCGGTATTTATGTGAAAGATGCAAAGGGTCAACTCACTGGCAAGCTAGTGGAGCCACCAACTTATTTACCATTTATGGCCAAAATGCCAAACCCAACAGAAGAGCAATTGTTTGCTGCTATTGAGGGCACCATGAAGAAAATGGCATCCACTGGAGTAACAACAGCCTCCGATATGAGTGTTGGTGGTAATTTTGGTGTTGATAAAGAAGTGGCTATTTATAAAGCTATTTTTGCAAAGAATGCACCACCGATTCGGGTGCGCGGATACTTATTTAGCGAGACCTTACCTGTTGGATATAAAGCCATTAAGCCCAATGATGGCGATGATAAGTTGCGCTTCATTGGCGTTAAATACATTACTGATGGGTCTACTCAAGGCTTAACTGCCGCGCTCAATCAGCCATATAGCTATCCCAAAGATAGCAAATGGAGTGGTTCACTCAACTTTAAAGATGCAGATATTTATGCATCCATGAAGTCGTATTTTGATCAAGGATGGCAGATTTCTTCGCACTCCAATGGTGATAAAGCAATTGATCAGGCTTTAAATAGCTACGCTAAATTATTGGCAGGGAATCCTAAGCCGCAAGAGCGTCGTCTGCGTATTGAGCATTTCACGGTCAATCATCCAGAGCACGTTAATAAGGCTGTCAAATTGGGTGTAATACCAAGCTTTACTATTGGCCACGTTGATTACTGGGGCGCAGCCTTTAATAACCACATCATTGGGCCTGAGCGTGCTGAGCGTATTGACCCGGCTGGAGACTTTAAGCGTGCAGGCGGTAAATTTACGCTGCATAGTGACTCGCCAGTTTCCAATGTTGGCCCTTTGAACTATGTGAGCGAAGAAGTAACACGTTTATGGCAACTGCCTCCGCAGAAAGTGCTTGGACCAACTCAGGCCGTTTCTGTTGATGATGCGATTCGTGCGATTACGATTGATGCCGCATATCAAATCTTTGCTGATAATATTGTTGGTAGCTTAGAAGTCGGCAAGCAGGCTGACTTGGTGATATTGGAGAAGAATCCACGCAAGACACCACCTGCAGAAATTCGTAATATCAAAGTCAAGGCAACTTGGGTTGATGGTAAGCAGGTGAGTCTTAAGTAAGTCCTGATCGGTACAGTTTGCAAAAGAAACACTCGCTGATGCGGGTGTTTCTTTTTAGGGTATCAGATAATCAAATTCTCTTTGCCTGCAAAGGGGATTTATTAAAGATATCGGCCGAGGAATTATTGCGCCGATCTGCCCAGCTCAGTAAATCCCATGAAATTCATCTTCCTAGAACGGCGCAGAATTTTCTTTTACAATGAAATTTGACCCATTCTGAGTGCGATGGATAGATCTTTGATATAAATCAACACTTCCATGTCAAATAAGACCACAATAAGAAAGCGATTTGTATATTTCTAAATAAAGTGAGTCTTATAATGAAGCTTGAGTTTATTGGCCCTGCCAGCCTATTAGAGAATGGCAATGTGGCATTTCCGGCATTACTTGATGCCAAGCCAATGCAATGTGTTTTTAGCTTTGAAGCGCTGCAAGATTTGGATGCAGATGGAGTTGAAAAGGATTCTTTGCGTTTATTCCAGAATCATCAGCTAAAGCTTTTATCGATTGCGGAAAATAAAATTTTAGCCGGTCACGCTGTAGATGGTGCAGTACATGTGTTTAGTCACGACTTAGTTTTAGATTAAGCATTTCCGGTCTACCGCATTTAATATTTTGTTGTTTTATTTAGAAAGAGAAAGTATGTCATTTAATCACTCAGTAATTTGGATCGATCATCAAGAGGCGCACGTTATTTACTTCAACCCCACTGCTAGTGAGAGCGAAGTTATTAAGACTAGATCTACTCATAAGAATGTTCATCACAAAAGTGGCTCTGTCAGTGGCGCACGTGCTGAGCCAGATCAGCATTACTTACATGAAGTGATTCAAGCGGTGATGGAATCTAAAGAGATTTTGATCGTGGGCCCTGGCTCTGCAAAATTAGATTTGATGAAGCATGCCACTAAGCACGATCACACCATTGCTGAAAAGGTGGTTGGTATTGAAACTGTAGACCATCCTACTGATGGGCAATTATTGGCTTACGCTAAAAAGTACTTTGCCAAAGTAGATGCTCTAAAAGGCGATACCGTTATTACTGGTTGATGTTTTTATCCCCCTGAAAATGGGGGATAATTTATCGATGTTGCTCATTACTGCCTTCGTCATCAATGGATCTCTAGCACTTATTGCGATCCTTTTGCATTACGAGGCCCTTTTTCAGCTTGATAAGCTGCTCCCCAAGCTAGCCCACATTGCACCACGTTTTCGGGTGTTAATAGGGGTCGGCGCCATCTTCATGGCGCACGTGGCGGAGATCTGGCTGTTTGCCTTAGGCTACTTCGTTACCTTGCAGTTTCCCGTGATGGGCGGACTTGTTGGCGAGCTTTCAGGCCATGGCATGTTGTTAGATTGCGCCTACCTATCATTTGTTACCTTTACGACATTGGGCTATGGCGAGATCGTGGCACAAGGCTACTTACGTTATTTGACTGGAGTAGAGGCGCTCACAGGCTTCATCCTGATTACCTGGTCTGCTTCATTTCTCTTTATCGAGATGCAAAAGTATTGGACTTTATCTAGATCGAATGGAGCCGAGTAGACAAAATGCCTAGACAAATTTCCTTCAAAGAAAAGCTGAGAGTAATTGTCTTTGAGGCGAACACACCTTTAGGCCTTCGTTTTGACCAGGTATTAATTTTCGCCATACTACTTTCCTTGTTGGTGGTGGTATTGGATAGCATTGAGTCAGTATCGAAAAACTTCCATACAGAGCTCTCGTTTTTTGAGTGGGTATTTACGGGACTCTTTACGGTGGAATATCTTGTCAGAATCTACTGCGCCCCGAATCGCATTAAATACATTACGAGTTTTTTTGGCATCATCGATCTTCTTGCCGTCGTGCCAACGTATTTGGCCTTACTCTTCCCAGAGTTGCATGCCTTAATTGATGTCAGAATTTTGCGCCTCATTAGGGTCTTCCGAATTTTTAAGCTGACTCAATACATGTCTGAATATCAGCATCTAGCTGATGCGATGGCAGCTAGCAGAAGAAAAATTTTGGTCTTTCTGTCTGTTGTTCTCATGGTGGTGATGGTGATGGGAACATTGATGTATGTGGTTGAGGGGCCGGTCCATGGCTTTACGAGCATCCCGGTTTCGATCTATTGGGCAATCACCACAATGACCACGGTAGGTTTTGGTGACATCACCCCGCAAACGGATTTAGGCAAGTTGATTGCCTCGCTCATGATGTTAATGGGCTGGGGAACCCTAGCAGTGCCCACCGGAATTGTTACAGCAGAAATGTCTTATACAAAAAAGGCGCATCGAGCAAATAGTGATCGTGCCTGTTTAATTTGTATGCGCGATGGATATGGCCGTGAGGATCATTATTGTTCTTCTTGTGGCTCCCCATTGCCACCTATAAGATAGCTTTAAAACTCTTTTGCGAGTCTGATTGCGAGTACTCGAGTCTGCACAAATCCATTTTTGATTTCCATATCTCTGCCGTATTGCAGGGAGAATCTTCCAATAGGTGTGTGCGCCTGACCACTTAGCAAAAATCTTTGGGTGTTCACCACGTTATTTAGATAATTGTTATTAATCGAGGTTGCTCCTCCTGCTACATAAAAATAGGAGGCACCAACAGTAAAGATTTGGTTAATACGATAGATTGGGCCAAGCTGTGTGGTGGTGAGGGGTTTTTGGCTCAAGGAGCCATTGGTACTGAGTCCGCAAGCTGCTCCACACTGACTATTGCCACCAAACCACATCGTATCTACGGCAATCATGCCATCGACGTTTGAAGTGATTGGAGTCTGAAAGCCAATCTGCAAGTCTGTTCGAAAACGGTTTTCACCAAGATTAAAGACTCTCTGGCTGGAATAGCTTCCTGTTGGAGTAATGAGATAGCCAGCTATTCCTAAATAGGTTCTAGTACTTTTATTGGCATAGGGCCAGATTGCGGTAGCAAAGCTAAGGTCGCCAATGCCGGTATCGCCAGGCGCACTCGCAAAAGAACCGGCGGGACTGATCGCTCCATAAGGTAACTGAAGATAACTTACTGCAGGCAAGTCACCTATATTGAAGGTACGAGAGCCGCGCAAAATTGCGCTTTGCGTACCAATTACTGGGTTACCAGGTTGCGCGGAGCCCTTTCTGTATTGAGTGGTGTTCTCTGAATTGATGTAACTCAAAGTTAAGTAGTTTTTATTGGGTGCAGGGGCAACAATATCGTTCGGCTGTAAATCGATCGCCCAAGCTAAACCTGGCCCAAAAGCCATCAGCAGGAGGAGATTTTTAATCCTAAACATAGTTCGGCGATTTTAATGTGCATTTCGATATCTTTTATTAAGCTTATCTAAGGCATATAAAATAAGGCTTGATAACCCTATTTTTTGAATATTGACTCTTTCTTAGGCCGCCATGAATCACCCTTCCACAATATTCCCAGCCTTATGCATGGCATTTGGCTTGGTGATGCTATCTGGCTGCCAGTCAACAGGAGTCGACGGAAAGCCTTTAACTGCTCAAGAGATTGTGCAAAAAAGAGATGCAACTCTTGAAATGTCTAAGGTGGGTTTGGCTGCTCTCATTAAGCAAAATCCCGCAATCAGGAAGGATATAGAGGCCGCTCCAGGATATGCAGTCTTTAACACTACTAATGTCAATGTGGTCTTATTGGTACTGGCGAGAGGTGAGGGTGTCTTATTTGATAAGCGCCGTCCAGAGCCTATCTTTATGCAAGCCATGAAAACCGGTGAGGGTATTGGTGCGGGATATCAAGATCAATATCAAATTATTCTCTTTAAGAATACAGATGCGATCGATCAGTTTTTATTAACCTCTATTGATGGGCAACGTGGCGGCATGGATGTGGATGCTAATTTTTCTGCTGGCTCTGGTGGCACTATCCGCTCATTTAATCCCTACATCACTATTTATACGGTTGGGCTTAAGGGCTACGACTTACAGGCCAACTATGGCGGAACGCTGTACCTAGTTGATCAGCAGCTCAACGATGCTAGGACGCTCAATAATTTACCTAAGAAGCAGAAGTAAATTGAAGTGCAGTTTGAATGGTTTGGAAATGAATATCTACAGTAGTACAAATCTCTTTTCCATAGCCGCCTGCCATTGAGAAGGCAATTGGGATCTGGCGGTCTGCACTATATTGAAAGACACGCTCATCTCTTTGGCGCATGCCCGCTTTACTGATGTCTAACTTTCCCAGTCTATCGCCCTCATGGGGATCTGCACCAGCTAGATAAATGATGAAGTCAGGCTTAAATGTATCTAGTATCTCTAGTCCCTGGTCTAAAGCTTTGAGGTAATCCTCATCTGCACATCCATTGGGTAGGCCAATATCTAAATCACTCTGCTCTTTAGTAAATGGGAAATTATTTTCACCATGAATCGATAGCGTGAAGATGGATTTGTCATGTTGAAGAATAGATGCTGTGCCATTTCCTTGATGTACATCTAAATCGACGATGGCTACTTTCAGTGTTGAGTCCACTTCTTTTTGTAAGGTTCTCGCTGCAATCGCGGAGTCATTAAAAACGCAAAATCCACCACCCATATTCCGATAGGCGTGGTGGGTGCCGCCCGCTAGATTTACTGCCAAACCTTCATCTAGTGCCGCCTTTGCCGCTGCCACAGTTGCCCCAGCGGAACGGCGTGATCGCTCCACCATTTTTTCGCTCCAAGGAAAGCCAATCTCCTGTTGTTCCTTCGTGCTTAAATCCCCCGCAATGACTTTCATGAGATAGCTAGGGTCGTGCGCATACAGAATTTGTGTATCGGTAACGGCAGGCGCTTCTACGAGCTCGATGCCCTTTAGTTGTGTAACGAGGTCGCGCAGCTGGCTGTACTTTTCCATCGGAAAGCGGTGTCCCGGTGGAAGTGGTAAAACATAGTGGTCGGTATAAAAAGCTTTCAAAGCAATCTTATTTTCATTTGACTTTTAATTGTGTTGAATAGTCTATTCGTTTTTCTATAGGTAGGTATGGCTCGATCTGAAAAAGCAGGCTTTAAGGGGAATAAATCATTTTTGCCCAGCAAGACCTGCCTGGTCTGCGGCAAGGAGATGACGTGGCGTAAGTCGTGGGCCAAAAATTGGGATGAGGTCAAATATTGCTCTGATGCCTGCCGCTCCAAAAAGTCCGGCAGTAAGGCTGAGGTGTAATCGATGTGCACCTTAATTTACTGGTTTCGAAATGACTTGCGATTGGCGGATAACCCAGCATTTGCACAAGCTTGCTTAAATGCGGATTCTCTTTTGCCGGTGTACATACATGATTCCAAAGAGCAAGACATGGTTTATGGTTTTGAGCGACAAGGACTGCATCGAAAGACCTTCTTGCGAGCCTCATTGAATGACTTAAAGGCTCAGCTACAGGCCCAGGGATCAGATCTATTCGAGTTGGCTGGCAAGTCGACGGAGGTGTTGTTGCAGTTAGTTAAGGATGCTGCTGCAACAGCAATTTATTGCGAGCAAATTGAAGCACCCGAAGAAATAGAGCAAGTACGCATTTTGCAAGAGCAGGGAGTTGAGGTTCAGGAGTTCTGGCAATCGAGTATGTTGGAGCCGCAAGACTTACCATTTGCTTTAGAAAAGATGCCCGATGTATTTACGGGATTTAGGCGTGAGGTTGAACGGGCACAGCTCAAGTTTGCACAGCCCATCAATACGCCCAAGAATATTCCCTTGCTACCAGGGTCTTTACCTCAGCGCTCAGTAGCACCTTCTAGAACTCAATCAGCTTCACATCCGTATTTTGTGGGAGGGGCTAGTCATGCCCAGGCCCATTTAAAGCAATATCTTGAGCGGCGTTTACCCGACAGCTATAAAGAGACTCGCAATCAACTGATTGGTATGGATTACTCCAGTAAGTTTTCAGCATGGCTTGCCTTGGGTTGTATTTCAGCGCGTGAGATAGCGGCTCAATTAAGCGATTATGAAAATCGCTATGGTGCTAATGATGGTACTTATTGGCTTTGGTTTGAATTACTCTGGAGGGATTATTTCCGCTTTATTCACTTCAAGTATGGCCAGAACCTGTATCGCGCTAGCGGCTTAACGGGGCTCGCTGTAAAACCATCATCTCAGGCTAGTTTTGAACAATGGCGCTTTGGCAATACTGGATCTGAGTTGGTGGATGCTGGCATGCGTGAGCTTTACCAGAGCGGTTATCTCTCCAATAGGATGCGTCAGATTGTGGCTAGTTACTGGATATACGACATGCAGGGTGATTGGCGCGCGGGTGCGGCCTGGTTTGAGTCTCAACTAATCGACTATGACGTCTACAGCAATCAAGGTAATTGGCTCTATATAGCTGGACGAGGTACTGACCCCAGGGGAGGTAGACCCTTTAATGTTGCCAAGCAAACTCAAGACCACGATCCAAAAGAAATCTACCGCAAGCTTTGGCTCTCATCCTAGTAGAGTTTTATAACTGCTCCAATGCTGCGTATTGCTCCAGCACTTCTAGAGAGATTTTCTCTAAAGCTTTGATGTGAGTACTTTCTAATTTAATCATCGGCGCACAATTCGCTTCTAAAGCTTCGATCCAACGGTTCAAGCAAAGACACCACTGATCACCCGCAATCAAACCTGGAAACTGGTATTCCGGTCTTGGGGTAATCAAATCATTGCCGCGCTTAAGGCTAAATTGCAAAAAGTCATTGCTGACAATCGCACAGACCAAATGGCTGCCGAGATCTTGTTCATTTGTTTTGCAGCAGCCATCTCTAAAAAATCCCGTCAAAGGATCAAAAGAGCAGGGAACCAGTGGTTGTCCAAGAACATTCAGGGGTAAGTCAGTCATGATGGATGCTTTCGATTGCATGAAGTTTGTTAAATAAAAAAGACGCTATGGGCTTGGATATCGCGTATGAGATAGCGCTCTGCCTGAAGAATCTACTTTGACCAAGATCATGTCACCCGAATTGAGAACCTGGCCAGTGAAGGATTCAATATTGACATGATGAGTGACCATAATGATTGGTGTTTTTGGATGCTGAATGCGCTCAAGCTGAATGAGTTTCGCTAAAGCTTCGGTCTGCTTTTGGGCTTGACTCATGTCATCAAAGAAGGAGCCGAGTGCCGCCTCCTTCTTAACTTCGCCCTTATTGAGTAGGTTTGCAGTATCAAAGCAACGACACCAGGGGCTGCTGTAGACCTGCGCCTTCGTAATGCCCTGCTTGGCCAGCCAATCGCCAGTGGCCTTAGCCTGTTTCTTGCCACGCTCACCTAGATTGCGTTGCGTGGAGCATTGGCTTAACTGGTAACCCTGAGGATCACCAAACCCCGGCGCATCAGCATGACGCATGAGCAAGACATGTTGACCATCTTGCATAGCCCTAGCGAACTCAGTTTACGCGAAGAGAGAAGTTTGCGCCCCGACAAGCATGAGTAGTGAGAGAAAAATATGAGAAAAATAGCTCATCAGATGTTGTGAGTTACCAGGGTAGTCTCTCGCCAGAGTAAGTAATGAAGCTACCTGAATCTTCTTTGCTGAGCGAGAAAAGAACATTGAGCATATCGTTGGCAGCATCTAAAGGGGGTCTACCAATTTGCTCGCCCTTGAAGGGTTTTGATAAGCGAGAATTGACGGTCCCTGGGTGAAGTGCCACAAGTGCGGTATTGGGTTTAGTTCTGGAGAATTCAATCGATGCCGTCTTGATCAGCATATTGAGTGCTGCCTTAGAGGCGCGGTAGCTGTACCAGCCGCCGAGACGATTGTCTTCAATGCTGCCAACCTTGGCAGAGAGCGTTGCCATGACCGAGTTGGCTGGATCCAGTAACTTAGAAAAGTGCTTGATAGTTAATCCAGGACCAATGGCGTTCATTTGCATCAATAACTGCAATTGCTCGGCATTGAGATCATCCAGTTTCTTTTCTGGCATCCAATCCGCAGAGTGCAATACGCCGATGGTATTGATGATCAACTGAAAAGGAGCTTCTCCTGAAAGGGCTTTTGCTGCCTCTTCAATGGTGTTGAGATCTTGGTAATCAATCGGATTGGCAGAGTTTCGATGCATGCCTATTACTTTCGTGCATGCGGGATGCTTTTCCAGTAATTCCATGAAGGCAGAGCCGATGGTTCCGGAGGAGCCAATCACAAGCGCACGGAAGGAATTTGGAATTAATGGCATGAATAGGGTATTTGGAGGAGGTCTCAGCCAGTTTATTGAATAAGTCTTAAACTTGCTCGATGACGACACGACTACCCCAGACGCTTTCAGAAGCGGACCTCTCAAGGTTGATTGAGATGGCCTGGGAGGATCGCACGCCTTTTGATGCCATTGAACTTACTTTTGGGTATTCAGAGCCTCAAGTGATTGCTTTGATGAGAAAGCAGCTAAAACGCAACTCCTTTGAATTGTGGCGCAAGCGGGTGACTGGCAGAGCAACTAAGCATCTCGCCCTACGCAGTAAATTAGTTAACCGCGCTTACTGCGCAACTCAGTACAAGCAAAAATCGGCATCATGAAAAAGCTGACCATGTTCTATGACGGACTTTGTCCTTTATGCCAGGCAGAAATCCAGTTTCTTTCTGGGCGTAATCAAGCAGGATTGCTTAGCTTCGTGGATATTAATTCGGAGCAATATGCCCCTGATCGTGTTGGTGTCTCTTGCGACCAAGCTTTGGCCTCTATGTGCGCCCAATATGATGATGGTGAGCTGATCCAAGGAGTGGAGGTATTTTCAGCAGCCTATAGCCGGGCCAATCTTCCTAAATTGGTATGGCTATTTTCTAGGTCAACTCTCAAGCCGATTTGGAATGTGGGTTATCGATTCTTCGCAAAGCATCGCCATGCTATTTCGGCACTACTGGGACCGCTTGCTTTGCGACTGGTCAATAGAAAGGCATAAGGATATGAAACTCTCTCATGTATTGGTAATCACCTTAGCCCTTGGCGCAGCAACTCCTATGAGTTTCGCTAAAGAGCCGCCGCATATTAAAAGTATGATGGGTCAAACACAATTGCAGGGGCTGGGCAGACTCAACTTTTGGGGCTTTCACGTTTACGATGCCAATCTATATCGTGGTGCCGCTAAGGATTCTCAGGAGTTCGCACTCGAGCTGAAGTATCAGAGGGCATTCTTAGGGGAGGCAATCGCCAACCGTACGGCTGATGAAATGAAAAGCTTAGGTGTTGCCGATCCCCAAGCAACATCTTGGGGTAAGGAGCTAGCAGGTATCCTTCCCAACGTGGAGCCTGGCCAGACTATTGCTGCTGTCTATATCCCTAAGCAGGGCACCAGCTTCTTTTATGAGGGCAGGAAGATATCGCAAATTCAGGGTGCTGATTTTGCAAAAGCTTTTTTTGGTATTTGGTTAGATTCAAAAACAAGCGTCCCAAAACTCAGGACTGAACTCTTGGGGCAGGGCTGCCCGCCACCACTCATTTCAGGAGCATGTTAATGTGCAAGATCCATTTCGTTTCAAAGTGCTTAAGTGTTTGCTTGCTTGCATTCGGTCTATTTGGCTGTTCTTCTCCTTCGGTAACGCAGTACGCTAATGAGAAACCCAATCTAGATCTGAGTGAATACTTTAACGGCACGATAGATGCCTATGGAATCTTTACTGACCGCAGTGGCGAAGTTAAGAAGCGCTTCACGGTTCTCTTGGTGGCGCAGTGGAAAGTCGTTGATGGTAAAAAAGTGGGCACTCTCGATGAGAGCTTTGAATATTCCGACGGCACTAAGCAAAAGCGTATCTGGACTTTGACTGAAACTGCACCAGGTAAATATATTGGTAGGGCAGATGATGTAGTGGGTGATGCACTGGGTGAGTCAGCGGGTAATGCCCTTAACTGGGCTTACACCTTGGCATTACCAGTAGACGGCACAATTTATCACATGCAATTTAATGATTGGATGTACCTTGTCACACCCAAGGTCATGCTGAATAAGGCCAAGATGAGTAAATTTGGAATTGATCTTGGCGAGGTTACCCTGAGCTTTTACAAGCGCTAAGCCCAGCGATTGGCGAGAAAAGATATTTGAAGAAGCTTGTTCTCATTTTGGGTGATCAGCTAGACATCAATAGTCCGGTATTAAAAAATCTCAATCCTCAGGCTGATCAGGTAGTCATGATTGAGTCTGCGGATGAGGCTCAGTATGTTTGGTCCCATAAAGCAAAAATTGCCTTGTTTTTGTCGGCTATGCGTCACTTCGCTAAGGAATTAGAAGGGCTTGGTATACCGCTGCAATATATCAAGCAATCCCCCAAATCAATTGCTGACACATTGCGCGAAATTCTGAAAAATGATCAATGCACTCATTTAGTTTGTCTTGAGCCTGGGGAGTATCGACTTAAGTGCGAGATTGAAACATTGGCCTCTGAATTGGGTATTGAATTAGAAATGCAGGAGGATCCCCATTTCTATTGTTCACGCCATGAATTTTCTAACTGGGTTGCAGGCAAAAAAGAGTTGCGTTTGGAGTATTTCTATCGACTCATGCGCAAGACCCACAACATCCTGGTTGATAAAGAAGGTAATCCAGAGGGTGGGCAGTGGAACTTCGATCGAGATAATCGCAAACCCTTTCCTAAGAAGGGGCCGGGCCTTATTCCGCCTCCAGAATTATTTGAACCAGATGCGATTACTAAAGCCGTATTGCTTGAGGTAGAAGAGCGTTACTCGGATCACCCTGGATCGCTGACTCACTTTCAGTGGCCGGTGACTCGCCAGCAAGCACTTCAAGCACTCGAGGGGTTTGTAGAGCATCGCTTAGCGACCTTCGGCATTTATGAAGATGCGATGTGGACAGATACCCCATTTGGTTGGCACTCGCTGTTGTCGAGTTCGCTGAATTTAAAGTTGCTCAATCCCAGAGAAGTCATTGATGCCGTTTTACTGGCTTGGAAAAAAGATGACTTGGAGTTGGCGACAGTAGAAGGTTTCATTCGTCAGATTCTAGGTTGGCGAGAATTTGTCCGCGGCATGTACTACCTGGATATACCTCAAATGGCTGAGGATAATTTTTACGACCATCGCAATCCATTGCCCAATTGGTATTGGACTGGCAAAACGAATATGAAATGCATGCAAGAGGCGATAGGGCAGACCTTGCAGTATGGCTATGCACATCATATTCAGCGCTTGATGGTGACGGGTAACTTTGCCTTGCTCGCAGAAATTCTGCCAAAAGAGGTGTGTGATTGGTATCTGGCAATTTATATTGATGCGATTGAGTGGGTGGAGTTGCCCAATACGGCGGGCATGGCCTTATTTGCGAGTGGTGGTCGTTTCACTAGTAAGTCTTATATTGCCAGTGGCGCCTACATTAAGAGAATGAATAACTATTGTGGGTCTTGCCAATACAAGCCTGATATTCGGTTTGGGGAGGGCGCCTGCCCAATGACCAATCTGTATTGGAATTTCTTAATAAAGCATCGTCAGCAGTTTGAGGCCAGCCCTCGGACCAGGCTGATGACTGCCAACTTATCTCGCATTAGCGATGCTGATCAGCAGGAAATCCAAATTCATGCCAAAGGGCTTCTAGAAGATTTGAACGCCCTGTAATTGACTTATTTGCTCCATAAGCAGCAGCAACGCATTTTGTGAATTTGTGTCACACTTTCGCTATATAAATCAGTGGGTTAATTAAGCCATGAGAATAGAAGACACCGATCCAGCACGGCATGCCGGCATTGAATATCCCATGGAGGTCGGCGCACCCGTGTTTGCGCCGATTAAAGTCTTGGAAGAAAAAGACAAGGCAGTCAATGTTGCTCGTCAAAATGCCAAGCTCGAATACGATCGCATTATGGAGCAGGCTGAAGTATTAATGAAGCAAGCGCGCTCGCTTCAAGCGCGATTAGATGCCACTGAGATGGTGCATAGTGCCAAATTCAGTTTTAACCCTCTGCATGGCAAAACATATCATTTGTATTTTGATAGTCGCATTGGCGCCAATGTGTTGATTCAGAATGGCCCAGATCAATGGAGTTGCGGTATCCCTGATTCCTGGACTTATTCTATGGCGGTCAAAAAGCTCGGAGATAGTACTTGGGCTGTTGTTGAGGATGAAGAGCTTGCCTCTTCTGCTGTTGCAGTAAGATAAATTTTTCTATAAAAATAATAAGGTGACTTGTGACAACTGCTCGAATTGTTAATCTTTCAGAACTCGGCAATGCTGATGTGATTCAGTTAATTGATAAAGAGCTGCCAGCTCCAGGAAAAGGGGAAGTTCAGCTTCGTCAAACTGCGATTGGTTTTAACTTTATTGATGTCTATCAGCGCTCTGGTTATTACCCACTCGAGCTGCCAACAGGTTTGGGTCATGAAGCGGTTGGTGTAGTTGAGGCGCTTGGTGAGGGTGTCACTCGATTCAAAATCGGTGATCGTGTCATGTATATCAATGCTGGTATTGGTGCTTATGCGAGTGCACGTAATGTCGCAGCAGATAAGTTGGTCTCAGTGCCAGACAACGTATCTGATGAAGTCGCTGCAGCCGTGTTCTTTAAGGCAATGACTGCGCAGTATTTAATTCAGAAAACATATCAGGTAAAGGCTGGCGATGTCGTGCTAGTTCATGCTGCTGCCGGTGGTGTTGGTCAAATCTTGGCTGGCTGGGCAAAATCATTAGGTGCTTTTGTTGTCGGCACTGTTGGCTCTCAAGCCAAGGTTTCAGCAGCTAAGGAAGCGGGATGCGATGCTGTGGTGGATTACTCAAACCCTAATTGGGTGGAAGAGGTACTCAAGGCAACAGGTGGACGTAAAGCGAATGTGGTTTATGACTCCGTTGCTAAAACGACATTCCTGGGATCGCTCGATTGTGCTGCACCATTTGGCATGGTTGCTTTATTTGGTGCTGCCTCAGGTCCAGCCCCAGAGATTCAGCCGGAGATTCTGAATAAGAAAGGCTGCCTCTTTTTAACCAGACCTTCTGTATTTCCACATAACGCTACTCCAGAGCTGCTTCAAGAAAATGCTCGTGCAGTGTTTGATGCGATTGCACAAGGTCGAGTGAAGGTGCAAATTGGTGCCAAGTTCACACTTGAACAAGCTGCTGAGGCGCATAAAGCAGCCGAAGGAAGAAAAGTCTCGGGTGCGATCATCATGATCCCTTAATGTGGGTTACCGAACATTAGCTTGATTAAACTAGTTTGTTGAAAAGCCCCGTTTGTGCGGGGCTTTTTTAATGACCATTTTTTTTACTTGAGTAAAGCGCTTGACTGTAGAATGAATTACACACTTACGCTAATGAAATGAGGCTCACATGAAATTCAACGCCCGATTGATTCTTTCTGCAGCATGTTTCACGTTTTCTTCAATGGTGTTTGCACAAATACCAGATACCCAATATTCCCAAGGAATTTCTTATATCTCAGGCGGGGTTGGTGAGGGAGAATCAGAAGCAATTTTGAAGGAGTCAAAGCAATGGCCTTTATTGCTTGAGTTATCGCAATTGGAAAATGGTCGTGGCGTTTGGATTTTTGGTGCAAAGATCAAAGTGCTCAATACCAAGAATCAAGTGATTTTTGATGCACAGGCCGATGGACCCTATATGTTGATTAATTTGACTGCCGGCCAATATCAGATCGAAGCCTCCTATCAGGGAAGTATCCAGAAGAAGTCTGTACTGATTCAGGGCTCTGGACCCCAAAAACTGGCTATTTTTTGGAAATAAGGCGCTTGCCATAGGTAATCCCTGGCGTTCTAGGTGAGCTATTCTGCTTGAATAGCCTCTATAATTGGCTAAGCGCTTGAATTAAAAGAGATTTATTCTCTAATTGCTGTTTTAGGTCGTTTGACAGTCCCTAGTGGGTCTTGGACAATGCCTGGGGTGGTTTGATTCAAGCCATTTCTTCCGATGACAGCCACTTATTCTTCCTTCCCAGCATCTCCAAATGTAGCTCTTGAGGCTCGGGAGATTACTTGCGTGCGAGGCGAGCGGACCCTGTTTTCAGGATTAAATGTACAGGTCCTTACCGGTCAGTGCCTCCATATTCGGGGTGAGAATGGGGTTGGTAAGACAAGTCTTTTACGTTTACTTACCGGCTTAGCTTCCCCAGAGTCTGGTGACATCTTGTGGAATGGCCATTCCATTAAAGAAGCGGCATCGGAGTATCACGGCAAGCTCTTATTTTTAGGTCATCGCGATGCCTTGAAAGAGGATCTCAGCGCCCTTGAAAATTTGCGTATGTATGCAGCGATTGATGGCGTTTTGCTTTCCGAGCAAGATGCATTTGCATCCTTATGGCGATTTGGTCTGAAGGGGCGCGAAGATCTGCCAGTCAATTGCTTATCTGCAGGCCAAAAAAAGCGTGTCTTGATGGCTCGCATGGTGACGCGACGGGCGCAAGTTTGGATTTTGGATGAACCTTTTAATGCTCTAGATACTCATGCAGCCCAAGAGTTGCTTGGCTTGATAGCAGAGCATCTTGAGCACAATGGCGTGGTAGTACTCACCAGTCATCAACCCTTATCTATTCCTGGTCTGCGAGTGTTGGATCTATGAACGCCTTTGTAGCCATTGTTCATCGTGATCTATTGCTAGTGATGCGTCGCAAGAGCGAGGTCTTAACTGCATTATTTTTCTTTGTCATCGTAACTAGCTTGTTCCCATTGGGCATCGGGGCTGATACCGCTTTACTAAGAAAAATTGCGCCCGGCGTCATTTGGGTTGCTGCCTTGCTTTCCACCTTGCTTGGTTTGCAGCGGATGTTCGCAGCTGATTACGCGGATGGCACTCTAGAGCAATTGGTCTTGTCCCCAAATTCCTTTACAGTAGCGGTGTTTGGCAAAGTGCTTGCCCATTGGTTGGTATGCGGACTGCCTTTAGTCTTGCTGGCGCCGGTGATTGGAATTCAGTTTGATTTAGATGCGCAGTCTTTGCAGGTCTTAATGGCATCTTTATTGTTGGGAACGCCGGTTTTATCTTTGGTGGGTTCGATTGGAGCTGCTTTAACTCTAGGAGTAAGGGGTGGCAGCGTTTTAATGAGTCTACTGATTTTGCCGCTGTATATTCCCGTATTGATTTTTGGTGCTGGTGCTGTGTACGCTAGCAGCGTAGGGCTTGATATCACAGGACATTTCTCCCTATTGGGCGCCTTATTGATTTTGGCATTAGCATTTATCCCTTGGGTCAGTGCTATTGCAGTAAAGATTGCTATCGAATGAGTAATGTAAACAATCCATCTTCTAGTCGCATCATTAACTGGTTCAAATTCTCGAGCCCGAGCACCTTTTATCCGCTTGCTGGAAAAATGATTCCTTGGTTTTGGGCGCTAACGATTATTTTTGGCCTTGCTGGATTGTGGGTCAGTTTTTTTGTGGCTCCGGTAGATGCTGTTCAAGGTCAAGGTTATCGCATTATTTTTGTTCACGTACCTGCATCCTGGATGTCGATGTTCATCTACTTAGTGATGGCCGCCTGGGCGGGATTAGGTTTGATATTTAATGCGCGTCTGTCGGCCATGATGGCTCAGGCGCTCGCACCAATCGGTGCCTGGATGGCTTTTTTATCCCTATGGACTGGGGCCTTCTGGGGCAAGCCCATGTGGGGTGCTTGGTGGGTATGGGATGCACGCTTAACTTCCGAGTTAATTCTGCTCTTTCTATACCTTGGATTTATTGCCCTGCAAGCATCGATTGATAATGTTCGCCGTGCTGACAAAGCAGGGGCAATTTTGGCTTTAGTTGGCGTAGTGAATGTCCCCATCATTTATTTTTCAGTGAAATGGTGGAATACCTTGCATCAAGGCGCCTCGGTTTCCTTAACCAAGGCTCCGGCAATGGCCCAGACCATGCTGTGGGGAATGTTATTAATGGCTTTATGCTTCTGGATGTACTCAATCGCAGTAGGGTTAATGCGTGTGCGCGCCATTATTTTGGAGCGCGAGGCTCATACTGACTGGGTTAAGCAATTAAATGAGGTAAAGCGTTAATGTGGAATAGTCCGGCTGAATTCTTTGCGATGGGTGGTTATGCGCTCTATGTATGGAGTAGCTTTGGCGTTTGTGCCTTGGTACTCTTACTTGAGCCCTTGGCTGTTCGGGCGCGACACAGAGTAATTGTGCGAAGACTTCAGCGTGAAGTGATGGCGGAACAGTTTGATCAAAAGGGCGGTAAGTGAAACCAAGACATAAACGGGCTGCCATTATTGTTGGTGCACTCATTGCCATTGGCATCGCAGCAACATTGATTTTGAATGCGCTCAATAGCAATATTGCTTTGTATGTCACCCCCAGCGAGGTTGCTGCTGGTAAGTCACCGGCTGGTCAAGTCTTCCGGATTGGCGGCATGGTCAAAGATGGTTCAGTGAAGCGAGATGGTTTGACTGTGCACTTTGTGATTACCGATATGGCGAAAGATATTCCTGTTGCCTATACAGGCATTCTTCCGGATTTATTTAAAGAAGGAAAGGGCGCAGTTATCCAAGGTCGCCTAAATCCCGATGGACAATTTGTTGCTAGCGAAGTGCTGGCTAAGCATGATGAGAACTACATGCCACCAGAGGCCAAGCATGCCTTGGATCAGGCTCAAAAAAATGGAAATAAACAATGATTCCTGAGTTTGGGCATTACGCGTTAATCCTGGCTTTATGTGTTGCCATTCTTCAGGGAATTCTTCCATTGGTCGGCGCGCATCAAAGTCGCCGTGAATGGATTTTGTTAGCCAGGCCAGCTGCGCAAACTGTTTTCTTATTGCTCGCTATTGCCTTCATCATCTTAGCGTGGAGCTTTTATACGAATGATTTTTCTGTGCTCTATGTTGCAGATCATTCCAACTCACAAATGCCAGTCATCTACCGTTTGGGTGCGGTCTGGGGTGGTCACGAAGGCTCTCTATTGTTGTGGGTTTTCTTGCTATCAACTTGGACATTTTTAGTAGCCCAACTTTCCAAAGCCTTGGATGAGTTTATGGTGGCTCGTGTCATTGGTGTCTTGGGCTTGGTTATTACTGGACTACTCTTATTTGTTCTCTTAACTTCTAACCCCTTTGAGCGATTGTTGCCAGCTGCTCAGGAGGGGCGATCTCTTAATCCGCTCTTACAAGATCCAGGATTGGTATTTCATCCGCCAATGTTGTATATGGGTTATGTTGGCTTTTCAGTAGCCTTTGCATTTGCAATTGCTTCTTTATTATCTGGTCGCCTTGATGCTGCTTGGGCACGCTGGTCACGTCCTTGGACAACAGCTGCTTGGGTATTTTTAACTCTGGGTATTGCACTAGGCTCTTGGTGGGCTTATTACGAATTGGGTTGGGGCGGTTGGTGGTTCTGGGATCCTGTTGAGAATGCTTCATTCATTCCTTGGTTAGTTGGCACTGCTTTGTTACATTCACTTGCGGTTACTGAGAAGCGTGGTGGATTTAAGAGTTGGACAGTACTCTTGGCTATTACGGCTTTCTCACTTTCACTTTTAGGAACATTCTTAGTGCGCTCTGGAGTGCTCACTTCAGTGCATGCATTTGCGACTGACCCTAAGCGCGGCATCTTTATTTTGATTTTCTTGGTGCTGGTAGTGGGCTCTTCTTTAACTCTCTACGCTTGGCGCGCTCCCAAAAGCACGCTGGGTGGTAAGTTCAGTTTCACCTCCCGCGAAACCTTTATTTTGCTCGGCAATGTTTTCTTGGTGGCCTCTGCTGCATCTGTACTCTTGGGTACGCTCTATCCCTTGCTGATCGATGCTCTGCACCTAGGAAAGATCTCAGTAGGTCCTCCATACTTTAATAGTGTATTTGTGCCCATCATGATTCCTTTGCTGGTCTTAATGGGAATTGGGCCTTGGACCAGTTGGAAGAACTCTAATCTTGTTGATGTCATTAAGCGCTTGTGGATTGCAGCTCTAGTGGCGGTGATTGCTGCCGCTTTGATTCCCTTCACCATGGGTGAATTCACCTGGCTCAGCAGTCTTGGTTTCTTATTAGCATTCTGGGTAATCTCCTCGGGCGTTTTGCAGATCATTCGTCAAGCAAAAGCAGGTAAGCCTACACGTTCCTTTATTGGTATGCAGGTAGCGCATCTAGGTATAGCAGTATTCGTTATTGGCGTCACCATGGTCGGTGCGTACCAAGAAGAAAAAGACGTACGTATGCTGCCTGGTGAAAGTGTCAGTGTTGGTGGCTATCAAATTCAGCTTCAAGGGGTTGGTACTGTACCGGGCCCAAACTACAACGCAATGCGAGGCACTTTCTTGCTTTCCCGTAATGGGAAGTTAGAAGCCACGATGTACCCAGAAAAACGAAGCTACTTCTCTTCCACTATGCCAATGACTGAAGCTGCAATTGATGCAGGCCTCACTAGAGATATCTATGTCTCCTTGGGTGAAGAGCTCGAAGATAAAGCATGGGCTGTACGCGTCTATTACAAGCCTTTTGTCGATTGGATTTGGGGCGGTTGTCTATTGATGGCTCTGGGTGGCGTTCTAGCAATATCGGATAAGCGTTACCGTATGAAATTGCGGAAAGCTGCAGCATGAAAGCCAAGTTTTTAATTCCACTTTTCTTGTTTGTAATTTTGGTTGGATTTTTAGCGATAGGCTTGAATCGCGATCCACATGAAATACCTTCACCACTGATTGGTAAGCAAGCCCCAGCTTTTGAATTGCCCCAATTGGCTGATCCCCAAAAAACCTTTTCGCCAGAGAGTATGAAAGGTCAGCCCTGGATTTTGAACGTATGGGCCTCTTGGTGCGTTGCTTGTCGTGAAGAGCATCCCGTTTTGGTTGAGTTGGGTAAGCTGGGTGTCGCGCCGATTATTGGCTTGGATTACAAAGACAAGCGTGAAGATGCGATGGCCATGCTGGCTCGCCAAGGCAACCCCTACGTTTTATCTGCTTTTGATGCTAACGGCCGCGTTGGTATTGACTATGGTGTGTATGGTGTTCCAGAAACATATGTTATTGATAAGAGCGGAGTAATTCGGTTCAAACATATCGGTCCAATCACCATGGAGCTATTGAACAAGAAGATTATTCCTTTGTTGGGTGAGCTCAAGTGATATTGCATAGGCTAATCCTATCGACTTTTACAAGTATTGTGATTGCTTGCACGATCAATATCGCTTCAGCTAAAGATGCTGTTCCGCTTGCGGATGATCCAGTTACCGAGCAGCGTCTTATTACCATTTCAGAAGAAATGCGGTGCCTGGTTTGTCAGAATGAATCGCTTGCGGGATCACGATCTGATTTAGCAAATGATTTGCGTAAAGAAATTCGGATTTTGATTAGCGAAGGCAAAACCGATAAACAAATTCGGGAATTTATGGTGGAGCGCTATGGCGACTTTGTCTTGTATCGCCCGCCAGTTAAACCGATCACTTGGCTTTTATGGATTGGCCCTTTTGTGATTTTGCTTGCTGGCATTATTGGTCTGTTGGTTTATCTACGCCGCAGAAATCAAAGTGTGCCAAGTACTACGCTGTCCGCAGAGGACAATCGTCGTATTGATGCATTACTTCGGGATGCAAAATCCAGTTCAACAGAAAATGCACATGACTAGTTTTTTAATACCCGCCCTCCTTTTGTTGATCTTGGTCTTGGTGTTATTGCTACGCCCATTATTTTTTCCAGCCAAAGAATCAGAAACTTCCCGTCGTCAGATGAATGCTGCTATTTATCGGGAGGAGCTCGATAAGCTCGAGGCTGATCGTTTGGCAGGCACGGTTGATGCTGATAATTATGAGCAAGCTCATGCAGAAATGCGTCAACGCCTTTTTCAAGATACGGATGAGGCGGATGATCTCGCTGTATTGGGTTCCCCAAAGAAAACTATCGTTGGGATTTGTCTGTTTGTAGTGTTACTTTCAGCGGGGCTGTATTTCTATCTTGGTGATGCCGCTCGAATTGCTGAAAAGAGTGCTGAGCAGCCAATGACCCAAGAGGCTGTTGAAAAGATGGTGACTGAGTTTGCCGCCAAGATGGAGAAAGAGCCTGACAATCTAAAGGGCTGGGCCATGCTGGCACGCTCCTACCGAATTTTGGGTCAAAATGCTGAGGCCGCAAAAGCCTATGCTCGTGCCGGCTCTTTTGTGGATACTGATCCACAGCTATTGGCTGACTATGCCGATGTATTGGCAGCCAATGCGAATGGTAACTTTGCTGGTAAACCACAGCAATTACTGAATAAAGCTTTGGCGCTGGATCCAAATAATTTATTGGCCTTGTGGCTTTCTGGAACTGCAGCTTTTAATGCACAAAACTACAAAGCCGCAGTGCAATATTGGGAAAAACTAGAAAAGCAATTGCCTCCTGAAACAGATGAGGCGCGTGCAATTGCCGGCTCTATTGCTGAAGCTCGCAGCAAGGGTGGGTTAGCACCAGCTGCTACACCAGCGATTAATAATCGAGGGGTGAGCGGGCGAGTAGGAATATCTTCCGCACTGCAATCCAAAGTCAATGCAGGCGATACTTTGATGGTGATTGCTCGTAAGCCTGGCGAACGTATGCCAGTAGCAGTTCTCAAAACCCCAGTGACTACATTCCCGGTGAGCTTTGTTTTAAATGATGCTTTAGCAATGAGTCCAAATGCCTTGATCTCTCAATTACCTGAGGTATCAGTTGAGGTGCGCATCTCCAAAACGGGTATGGCAATGCCAGAATCTGGTGACTTGATTTCTGCTGCGCAAACCATCAAAGTGGGCACGACAGATGCCCGCATATTGATCGATCAGGTTAGGCCTTAACTAGCCTCGGCCAACAAATGGCATATTGCTTGCCATGATGGTCATTGTCAGAATGTTGCTCTCTGGAGGCAGTTGAGCCATGTGCAGTACAGCTTGCCCAACATGATCCACGTCCATTAATGGCTCAGCCTTCTTTGAACCATCGGCTTGCAAAATTCCGGCAGCCATAGGGATGGTCATTTCAGTACCCGCATTACCAATATCGATTTGACCGCAGGTAATGTTAAACGGGCGACCATCTAGGGCAATGGACTTAGTTAGTCCGGTGATGGCATGCTTAGTAGATGAGTAAGGAGCAGACATTGGGCGTGGCGCATGCGCGGAGATCGAGCCATTGTTGATAATGCGGCCACCTTGAGGTGATTGCGCCTTCATCATACGAATTGCTTCTTGCGAGCAAAGAAAAGCCCCGCAAAGGTTTGCGTTGACCACGTTCATCCATTGTTCGTAACTGATCTCTTCCATCGGGATTGCTGGAGCACCCATACCCGCATTATTAAAGAGCACATCAATGCGGCCAAAATGTTTTTTGATCTCTGAAAATAACTGCTTTACTTGTTCTGGTCTACCCACGTCGCAGGCAAGAGCTAAGCAGTTTTGGCTATTTCCGCCAATATCTTGAATGGCTTTATTTAGCTTCTCAAGGTTTCTGCCAGTTAAGACAACTTGAAAGCCGCCCTTGAGCAGCGCTTTTGCAGCCGCCTTGCCGATACCCGTTCCAGCTCCTGTAACCAGAGCTACCTTATTGAGGTTTGAGTTCATTTCGATCCTAAGGGTTCTTTTAAAAGATTCATCTTATCCTAAATGAATCGGGATGAATTCATTCCGCTCTTGATCTGTGGGCTCGGGGCATAATGGCAAAAACAAGAAGAATTCTTATGGACTTCATACGCAAAAATATCTATAACCCTATCGCATTCGGCGTAGCCTTTTTAGTACTGGTGGCGATACTTTTTGCCACCTTGTGGGTTTTGGTGCCACCACCCCCCAGGTCCATCGAATTGGCAACAGGCTTTCCTACTGGCTTGTATCAGCAGTTTGGTGAAAGACTTCAGAAAGAGCTTGCTGAGGAAAGAATTTCTCTGCGCTTGAGAACCACTGGTGGCACAAGTGATAACTTGGCCTTATTAAATGATCCGCATTCAGGTATCGATTTTGCAATGGTTCAAGGTGGAGTGGCAGATTTATCTCAACATCCCAACCTGGTTTCTATTGCAGGACTGTTTTATGAGCCTGTATGGGTTTGGTATCGAGAGGCTAGTTTTCCTAACGAGGCTGGTCGCTTGGGTCTGCTGAGTCAACTGAAAGGCAAGCGCGTCTCCATCGGCAATGAAGGAAGTGGCACCTTAAATTTAGCCTCGAAATTGCTGGAGGTAAGCGGAATCGGTATGAACGATATTCGCGCTGAAAAGCTCAAGCCACTGGAGGCATTAGAAAAGTTCAAAAAAGGGGAGTTGGACGCCATTTTTTTAGTGAGCGCTGCTGAAGCACCTTTACTTAAAAATTTTTACGAAACTCCCGGCATCCGCTTAATGAGTTTTGAGCAGGCTGAAGCTTATGTTCATTTATTCCCATTTCTTTCTAAGGTAACAGTCCCGCGTGGAGTGGTCAGTATTGCGTATGACTTGCCTCGCCAAGATATTCAGGTCTTGGCAGCAACAGCTACTTTGGTAGGTAAGGAGGGCATCAGTCCTGCTTTGGTGACATTATTGCTTGGCGACACTTACGATATTTTGAAGTCCTATGCCTATTTACAAAAGCCAGGAGAGTTTCCATCGGGCACCGGGCTTGATTTTCCTTTGCATGTGGATGCAGAAATCTATATGAAGGACGGACCTTCTTTATTGCATCGCCATTTACCTTTCTGGACTGCAGTCTGGATTGGGCGATTTGCAAAAATCGTTATCCCACTGTTAGTGATTTTTATTCCCTTGTTTACCTATATTCCTGCAGCCAAGAATTTGTTATTGCGACTCAAGTTATCTAGAGTTTATGAAGAGCTAAAGGTGATAGAGAAAAATGCCGCTAATCCAGACCTGAAGGAAAAGAACTTTAAGGAATTGGCGGATATTGAGAGAAGGGTGGGCAATATCAAGGTGTCCATGCTGGACGCAAAAGAGCTATACGACTTAAAGGGGCATGTAGGAGAGGTGCGTGGCCGTTTGAATTTGCATTCCTAAGTTGATTGCTAAACGCCTAAAATAAGCCTATGAATCTCTCAAGCCTGTTGCCCCCGCTGACTCCCGTCAAAGAGTTGCCCCAATCTTTGCGAGAGCAGGGTTATGCAGTCCTATCCGCACAGGATGTGGCGAAAATAGCCCATGTGGATCTAGAGCAGCTCTTAAGTCTCAACCAGTTTTGGGAAGGTTTGCCACGTGATCCGTATCTAAAAGATGGTGGGCGCTATCGATTTCGACGCCATTCAAGCTTCGAGATAAAGGGTGGCAGTCTGGCTATAGTGCCGCATCGTGCCCATTGGCAGTCTGTTGACTACAACGCCTTGCATGGCGGTATCGAGCGTTGGTTTGAACCCTCGCAGGCTCAGCTCACGAATAATCCTGCCTGGCAATCTCTTTTGTTGGGACTGGCCCATATTCTGAATGGAGTAAAGCAGGTCAATACCTGGTTTGTTGAAGCGCATCAATTTCGGATTGATACGACTGATGGAATTGGCCGCCCAACTCCCGAAGGTGCGCATCGTGATGGCGTGGATTTTGTAGCTGTCTTTTTGCTCAATCGAGTTGGCATTAAGGGTGGTGAGACTCGCATTTTTGATGCAAATGGTTCTGCTGGTTTGAGATTTACACTTTCTGAACCTTGGTCTTTATTGCTCATGAATGATGAGCGCATGATTCATGAGTCGACTCCCATTCAGCCCTTAGGTCCTCACGGCTATAGGGATACTCTTGTTCTCACTTTCCGTTCGAATGGCTTCCAGGATTCACCAGGTCGTAGTCAGCAATAAGCCCTATGCGCTTTAAACCTACCGGTTACACCCCTTTCATGCTGATGGCGCAAACCTGTGCATTACTAGGTTTCGCTTGCTACGCTGTCGTGTTAACAACATTGCAAGATGAATGGCATCTCAGTAATTTGCAGTCAGGTTTAATTGCGAGCGCTTTTTTCTTCGGCTATATGCTGATGGTTCCCTTGGCAACAGCGTTGACAGATCGTGTCGATGCAAAAAAAGTCTATCTTGTAGGTGGTCTTTTAGCTACCTGTGGATTACTTGGCATGGGGATCCTTGCTTATAACTTCTGGACTGCCCTGATCTTTATGGCGATTAATGGGGCTGGTTTAGCGGGCACCTATATGCCTGGCTTAAAGATTCTTTCTGATCGCATTAAGACTGGAGAGTTGAGCCGCCACATTGCTTTTTATACCGCGTTCTTTGGTATTGGTACTGGCTTTTCATATCTTTGCTCAGGCTGGATATTGGATGGCTTAGGTTGGCGTTATGTTTTTGGAATCATTGCCTTAGGTCCATTTATCGCATTATTGATTGTGCTGATATTTATCCCTGCACTCACTCATGAAAAATGGCATGGCCCTATTCATATTCGATTGCATGATATTTTTCCGGTGGAAAAATGGCGCTTAGTTTTGCAAGACAAAACAGCTTCAGGATTTATTTTTGGTTACACCGTACATTCGATTGAACTATTTGCTTCTCGTAGCTGGTTGGTTGCCTTTTTTGCTTTCTGTGCAATCACGACTGGCGACTCTTTTCTCTTAACCGCTACCACCCTTGCTGGTGTCATTAACTTTTTTGGTGTTCCAGCATCCATTACCGGAAATGAGATTGCCTTAAGAATAGGGCGTCAAAAATGGATTTTCATTGTCATGCTCACTAGTGCAGCATTTGGTATGGCGCTGGCTTTATCAACCGGACAATCTTGGTGGTTAATTGTTGCTTTGGCCACGGGGCACGCGATTTTTATTATGGCTGACTCCGCCACTTTAACTGCGGGTTTGGTGGTGAGTGCGCAAGAAAATATTAAAGGTGCTGCAATGGGCCTCCATTCTTTAATGGGTTTTGGTGGCGGTTTGTTGGGTCCGGCGATTTTTGGATTTGTGCTTGATTTAACAGGTTCACGTAGCTCGCAAATTGCTTGGGTCTGGGCATATTTCGCTATCGTGATCTGGGGTGTTCTATTTGTTCTATATGAACGCCGCAATGGCTGGGTAAGCAAGTCCTTTACTCGCAATTAATGACATATTCATGAGCTCTAGCATGCCAAGTAATAGCTGCTATCACTGTGGAAGTTTTATTCTTCCGGATGACTCTTATGAAATTGAATTGGGAGGGGTCAGCAGAAAATTCTGTTGTGCTGGTTGCATGGCAATTGCGCAAACTATTCATGGTGAAGGTTTGGAAGTGTTCTATGCACGTCGTGCACAGTCAAGTGATAAGCCTGCCGCTTACCTTGCTTCCAATGAAATTCCAGACAGCCTTACTCCTTATGACGATCCCTCTTTGTTGGTAAGATACACTCGACCCAGTGGTGAGGAGGGTAATCTAGAAACGACTTTGCGACTTGAGAAGATTCGCTGTGCTGCTTGTGTATGGTTATGTGAGCAACATCTCAGGCGCATTCCTGGCGTGAAAGATGTGCAGATTAATTACGTAAGTCAAAAGGTCAAGGCAGAGTTTTCTCCTGAGCAAACCAGCTTAGCGCGTTTGCTATTTGAAGTGGAGCGCATTGGTTACGAGGCTTGGCCATTTGAGCCTTCACTGTCAATTGAAAAATCCAAGAAAGAACGCCGTCAGTTGCTGACGAGACTAGGCGTTGCTTTATTAGGCATGATGCAAGTCATGATGTATGCCTGGCCAACATACGTAGGTGATAGTGATATTACCGCTGAGTATGACCTCTTGCTGGGTTGGACTAGTTGGGCTCTCACTGTTCCAGTGATGGTGTATTCAGCTGGTCCGATTTTTCAGGCTGCATGGCGAAGCGTTGCCTCATTTCGTCAGACGCATATGTTGGGCATGGATGTTCCTATTGCCCTAGCTTTAGCTCTAGCATTTTCTGCTGGTACCGTGAACCTTGCTACCGGCTCAGGTCAAGGCTACTTTGACTCCATCACCATGTTTGTTGCCTTTATCTTGGCGGCACGTTATGTAGAGTTATTAGCACGTCAAGATGCGCAGGGTGGGGCAGAGGCTTTAGCAAAACAGTTGCCCGCCACTTGTGAGAGGTTGCCCAACTATCCCGCATCTCAGCAAGTAGAGATTGTTCCGGTTATTAATTGCAACCCTGGTGAGGTGCTTCGTGTTCCACCTGGTGATGTGGTCCCAGCTGATGGCATATTGATTGAATGCGAGAGCGCTTTAGATGAGTCACTGCTGACTGGCGAATCAAAACCCATTGATAAAAAGATTGGTGATCGTGTGTATGCAGGTACGCACAATATTCTGAATCCCATGCTCATGAGAATTGATGCGGTAGGTCAATCAACTCGTATCGCAGGCATTGCTTCATTACTGGATCAAGCATTACAAGCGAAGCCTTTGATGCTTAGTCTGGCAGAGAAGTGGGCTGGATACTTTGTTGGTTTCTTATTAATCGTGGCATTTCTGTCTTCTGCAATTTGGTGGTATGTCGATCCCAGCAGAGCGTGGACAGTTTTAGTTTCAGTTCTCGTTGCTAGTTGTCCATGCGCTTTATCGCTTGCCGTTCCAACAGCCATGGCTGCAGCCCAAGGTGCCGTAACCAAATTGGGTTTATTAATTGTGCGCGGCCATGTACTGGAAGGTTTGGTCAAAACTACCGACTTGGTCTTGGATAAGACTGGCACTCTCACCATGGGGCAGCCAGAATTAAAAGAGGTGCTGATTGCGCGCTCAGAGTTTTCTAGAGCAGATGTACTGGGTATTGCCGCATCAATGGAGGCTGGGCAAAAACATCCTCTGGCACTTTCTTTGTTGCGTGCAGCTGAAACTGAAAATTGCCCACTGAAAAACTTAGCTGAGCCTGTTACCAATCAATTGGGTAAAGGCTTGAGCTCCGGTTTATATCGATTGGGAGGTGCGGCATGGGTAGGTGCTCAACAGATTGCGCAAGAAGGGCAATATGGGCAAGTGCATCTGGCTGATGACAAAGGATTGATTGCAAGCTTTTTGTTCTTAGATACTCCGAGAGCGGGGCTCGAGAAATTATTGGCTGCTGCAAAATCTCGCAAGATCACCGTGCATTTGGTTTCTGGAGATGATCCTGCAACAGTGTCATGGTGGGCTCATCACGTTGGGATTGATCGCTTCCAAGGCGCTTGCTCACCAGAAGATAAATATCACTACATTGAGCGTTTGCAAAAAGAAGGCCATTTTGTTTGGGCGATTGGAGATGGCATTAACGACGCACCTCTATTAGCAAAAGCAGATGTTTCGATTGCGGTTGGTGCAGGCGCACCGCTTGCAACCGCAGGTGCAGATGCAATTTTGACGGCGAGCTCCTTGGCTCCTCTAGCCAAATCTCTATTGCTGGCAGACAAAACTCAAATGATTATTAAAGAAAACTTGATTTGGGCTCTGGTTTACAACCTCTTGGCTATTCCGGCGGCCATGATGGGCTGGGTCAATCCCTGGATTGCGGGTATCGGCATGTCCTTGTCTTCCCTGGCAGTCACATTGAACGCCTGGCGACTCAGAAAGGCCTAGACTATAGGGATGGAAAGTCTTTTTCTCTTAATCCCCATTTCATTGCTCTTAATTGGTCTTTTGGCCTGGATTTTCTTCTGGTCTGTGAAGGCAGGTCAGTTTGATGATTTAGAGGGGCCGGGTGAGGCGATTTTGATGGATGACGATACGCCTAAATCTAAAAATGTTAGTGATAACTAACTAAAAAATCTATATTTATCAATTAGTTAGCAATTACGCCTTAATACAGCAGTTTCTGTAAATCGTAAATGCAGGCATCCTTTTTGACATAGATCAAAACACACCCTCGACCTTACTTTGATAATGACAGCAGTCTATTTGGATTATGTCGCTGTTTGGTCACAAAAAAAGGAGAGACCATGGGAATTACCGTGGGGAGCAATCAAGATACCTTCAATTACAAGGTTGTCAGCCAATTTGCCATCGTTACGGTACTTTGGGGAATTGTGGGCATGCTCGTGGGGGTTATCCTCGCTGCGCAGCTCATTTGGCCTGATATCACACTCAATATCCCTTGGTTAAGCTATGGTCGTTTACGTCCTTTGCATACCAATGCGGTAATTTTCGCATTTGGTGGATCGGCCTTATTTGCGACTTCTTATTACATTGTGCAGCGCACTTGTCAGGCACGACTTTTTTGTGACAAGTTAGCTGCTTTCACTTTCTGGGGCTGGCAGTTGGTTATTGTTTTGGCGGCCATTACATTGCCTTTGGGTTATTCAACTTCAAAGGAATATGCTGAATTAGAGTGGCCAATTGATGTGCTCATTACATTAGTTTGGGTAGCTTATGCAGTAGTGTTCTTCGGCACCATCATGAAGCGCAAAACAAAACATATTTATGTTTCCAATTGGTTCTTCGGTGCCTACATTCTGACCATTGCAATTCTGCATATTTTTAATAACTTAGAAATGCCAGCAAGCCTGTGGAAATCTTATTCTGCATATGCTGGTGTGCAAGATGCCATGGTTCAGTGGTGGTATGGCCATAATGCGGTTGGCTTCTTCCTCACCACCAGCTTCTTGGGCATGATGTACTACTTCATTCCTAAGCAAGCAGAGCGTCCAATCTACTCATATCGTTTGTCCATCGTTCACTTCTGGGCTTTGAACTTCACATACATGTGGGCGGGTCCTCACCATTTACAACATACTTCCCTGCCAGACTGGACTCAGTCATTGGGAACCGTGTTCTCCATTATTTTATTGGCCCCATCATGGGGCGGCATGATTAACGGCATCATGACTTTATCTGGCGCTTGGTTTAAATTGCGCACCGATCCAATCTTGAAATTCTTGGTAGTAGCACTGTCTTTCTACGGTATGTCTACGTTTGAAGGCTCAATGATGTCGATCAAGACTGTAAATAGTTTGTCCCATTACACAGACTGGACTATTGGCCACGTTCACTCAGGCGCTCTTGGATGGGTTGCCATGATTACGATCGGCTCTTTGTACTATTTGATCCCACGTTTAGTTGGTCAAAAGGATATGTACAGCACACGCTTAATTGAAGTGCATTTCTGGATCGCTACGATCGGTGTTGTTCTGTATATCGCTGCGATGTGGATTGCTGGAGTGATGCAAGGTCTAATGTGGAGAGCTTTTGAGCCAGACGGAACTTTGACATACAGCTTCGTTGAATCTGTAAAAGCAACATTCCCCTTCTACGTAATTCGTTTATTAGGTGGCCTCTGTTACTTGAGTGGCATGTTCTTAATGGCCTACAACGTTTATAAGACAGTGATTGGTAAGACATTCGTGAATGCCTCAATTCCACAAACATCTGCAACTGCTCACTAAGGAGAAGAAAATGTCTAATGAAAATAAATTCTTTTCCCACGGAACGCTTGAGAAAAACGTCGGTTGGTTAATTATTGCCACGATTATTGTGGTTTCGATTGCTGGCTTGGTGCAAATTGTTCCATTGTTCTTTCAGCACACGACCACTGAACCAAGTCCTGGCGTAGCGCCATATACAGCATTGCGTTTAGCTGGCCGTGACGTATATCAGCGTGAAGGTTGTGTTGGTTGCCACTCACAACAGATTCGTACACTGCGTTCTGAAGTCGAGCGTTACGGTCCTTATTCTTTAGCTGGTGAGTCAGTATTTGATCATCCATTCTTGTGGGGTAGTAAGCGTACCGGTCCTGATTTAGCTCGTGTTGGTGCTCGCTATTCTGATGATTGGCATCGTATTCACCTACGTAATCCGCGTGATGTGGTGCCTGAGTCCAATATGCCTGGATATCCTTGGTTGCAGAAAAATGCTGCTGATGCCTCCTCTATTCAGTCTCATATGCTTGCAATGCGTCGTTTGGGTGTTCCTTACACCGATGAAATGATTGCAGAAGCTCCTAAAGAGTTGGAAGGCAAGACCGAAGAAGATGCTTTGATTGCTTACCTTCAAGGTTTGGGTGTCAATCGTCGCTACATCATGGTTGATGAAGTGGTAACGAAGTAATCACCAAGGTTATTAATTTAAAACTATATAAATCAAATGGAACAGATCACAGCCTATCTCTCCGCTTTTTCAACAGTAATTGGACTCGTCTTCTTCGTTGGGATTGTTTGGTGGGCCTGGTCGCCTGGCAGAAAGTCAGCCAATGAAGAATCGGCAGAGCTTCCATTTGATCTTCCAGATGAATTTAGTAAGGACAAATCATGAGTGACTTTTTTAATAGCGGTTGGAGTAATTACATCGCGCTTGTTTCATTAGTCGGTATTGTTTGGTGTATTTGGTTACTAGCTTCGCAGCGCAAAGCTAAGGTAATCCATACAGAAGATGGCGCAGTAGCGGATACTGGCCATGTCTGGGATGGAAATTTGCGTGAACTGAACAATCCGCTGCCACGCTGGTGGGCTTGGATGTTCTTGTTATCTTGTTTCTTTGCGCTGGGTTACTTGGTTCTGTTCCCAGGTTTAGGCTCATTTCCAGGTGTAGTTGGTTATACAACTGATGGCGCTTTAATGAGCTCTATGACAGAGGCCAACGATGAATTAAAGCCGGTCTACGCGAAATACGTGAAGATGGATATTGAGCAAGTTGCTGCTGATCCAAAAGCACGCGAGATGGGTCAACGTTTGTTCTTGAATTCCTGCGCTCAGTGCCATGGTTCAGATGCGGGTGGTGCAAAAGGCTTCCCGAATTTAACTGACAAGGACTGGCTCTATGGCGGTTCCCCAGAAAATATCAAAACTACATTGATTAATGGTCGCGCTGGTGTAATGCCTCCATTCCCACAGCTTGATAGTAAGCAAATCGTGGATGTAGCTAATTATGTTCGTAGCCTTTCAGGTTTACCATCGGATGACTTGAAGGCTGCTCGTGGCGCAGAAGTATTTAAGGCCAATTGTGTGGCCTGTCACGGTGCAGATGGTAAAGGTAATATTGTTTTAGGTGCCCCTAACTTGACTGATAAAACCTGGTTGTACGGTGGTTCAGAGGCAGCGATTGTTGAGACTGTCACCAAGGGCCGCATGGCGATGATGCCAGCTCAAGACAAAGTGTTGAGTCCAGAGAAGATTCATCTCTTGACGGCTTATGTTTGGGGTTTATCTAACAATAAGACTGCAGCAGCTAAGTAATCAGTGTCAGATAATTCGCCGGTTGGGAAGCCTATTCCTATAGATGTTATCGAGGAATCTCTTTATGAGGTCCGGCGAAAGATTTACCCGCGTTCTGTTACTGGGCTATTCGCCCGCTGGCGCATCATTTTGGTTGTTGCAACTCAGTTGCTGTTTTATGGCCTTCCATGGATTAGTTGGAATGATCGCCAAGCAGTACTCTTTGATTTAATTCAGCGTAAGTTCTATATCTTTGGCCTCGTGTTGTGGCCGCAGGATGTGATCTATCTCACGCTCCTGTTAATTCTTTCCGCACTTGCGCTATTTCTCTTTACTGCAATTGCTGGTCGTTTATTTTGTGGTTACGCTTGTCCACAAACTGTCTATACCGAAATCTTTATGTGGATCGAGCGCAAGGTTGAAGGTGATCGATTTGCCCGCATTCGCTTGGATGGGGAGGAGTGGCCTTGGAGTATTCGTAAGTGGCGCCTCAAGATCACGAAGCATTTCTTGTGGCTCCTGATCGCCTTCTGGACTGGCTTTACCTTTATTGGCTACTTCACCCCAATTGAAACCTTAGGTACTGCTATTCTGCATTTTTCGCTTGGCCCATGGCAAACCTTCTGGCTATGTTTTTATAGCTTTGCAACCTGGGGTAATGCTGGCTTCATGCGCGAGCAAGTTTGCAAATACATGTGCCCATATGCACGCTTTCAGAGCGTGATGGTGGATAAAGACACCTTCCTTGTGACCTACGATAAAGTGCGTGGCGAGCCAAGAGGTAGTCGCAGTAAGTCAGTTGATCATACGACCTTGGGCTTAGGTGATTGTGTTGATTGCAGTATTTGCGTGCAAGTCTGCCCAACTGGTATTGATATTCGTGATGGCCTTCAATACATGTGTATTGGTTGCGGGGCATGTATTGATGCTTGCGATCAAGTGATGGAGAAGGTGGATTATCCAAAAGGCTTAATTCGGTATACGACCGAGCGAGCCATTGAGGATAAAGAGACCAATCAAAGTGCGATACGCCATATCTTGCGTCCCCGCGTATTGATTTATATTGCATTTATTACAGTGCTGACCAGTGCTTTCTTAATTTCCCTGGTAACCCGAAACCCATTGCGGGTGGATGTGATGCGGGACCGTGGCGCACTGGCTAGGGAGGTTGATGGGGTTCGGATTGAGAACATTTACCGTATTCAGATCATGAACGCCTCAGAAAATAATATGAACGTGCAAGTTAAGGCAACAGGCTTGGATGACCTAAAAATCCTGAATTCCCAGGGACAAGTTGTTACTGAAATTGAAGTGGGGCCTGCCAGCAATCTGCTGATTCCGGTTAAAGTAAGTACTACGGTTGGAGTGCACGAGCCTGGTAATTACCCAATTCATTTTGATGTAATTGGTCATGAGATGTCGGGTAATGAATTGATTACCAGGACGCGTGATGAAAAATCAAGCTTTATTGTTCCCCGCTAAGCTAGATAGCGAAAGATGGAGAGGATGAATATGTCAGAACACGAAATAAATAAGCCTTGGTTTAAACAGCTCTGGCCATGGCTACTGATTAGCGGCCCTGCTGTGGCGGCTATTGGTTGTGTGATCACTATTTATTTGGCTGTAAACCTTTACTCAGATAAGCCGGTCCGTGATGGCGTAGTCAAGCGTGGACTCAAGGTTGAGCAGCTTAAAGTAGACCAGGATCGTAAATGAAGTACCGCCTATTCATTTGGATTATGTGGCCATCATTTTTGGTCTCGATCCTGGCTGAGGGCTTGCTCTTTAGTATTGTGCATCCCTCTGAACTTTTATTCTTTGGCCATCACCCTAATATTTCAGATGAAGGTATTTACACCATCGGATTTTTTATCATCTGGATATTTTGCTCATTCTCCAGCGCTTTAACTGCTTATATTCTGCCGGGCATCAGCGAGGACACTAGTAAAGAGTCAGATCAGGGTTTGATTTAAGCCTGGTATTTAAGCGCTAATTGGCTTGAGTTGAAGTGCGCGGTCTGGGTTGGGAATACTGGCCAATTCATAAAGCCCATCCATATCTATCAGTTTGATATGACGCTGCTTAATTTGAATCAAGCCTGATTCAGCAAAGCGTGAGAGCATGCGGCTAACCGTTTCAATCTGAATTCCCAAGTAACTACCAATCTCTACGCGACTCATGCGTAAATCAAATTCATTGTTTTGATAACCACGAGCGGCTAGGCGTTGAGAAAGATTCAATAAGAATGCTGCTAAACGCTCTTCAGCACGCAAGCTGCCGAGCGAGAGTAGGTGACGTTGATCTTGCGTGAGTTCACGGCTTAGAATGCGGTGAAACTGCTTTTGCAGTACTGGAATTTGGCGTGCTAAATCTTCAAATGCTTCATAGCGAATGATGCAGACTTCGCTTTCTTCTAGGGCAATGGCCTCAGATTGATAGCTACCTTCACCAATACCATCCAGCCCCAAGATTTCGCCAGGTAAATGAAAGCCAATTACCTGTTGACGTCCATCTTCGAGACCATATTCAGTCTTGAGAGTCCCATAACGTACGCTGTACACCGCAGAGAGTGGGTCTCCATGACGGTAGAGGCTTTCACCTTTTTGTAGGTGGACACGTTCTTTGACGAGGGTGTCAATCTTGGCAATATCACTCGGACTGATTCCGACTGGCAGACAAAACTGACCCAGTACACAGACTGAGCATTTGCTACTAGGGACATCTGAGTTGGTGTAATTCATATTGGATCAAGTTACCAGTTCAGTTTATTCTACTCGGATAATGTGCAATTTCAATATTTCTATGCAGCGCTGGATGCCTAAATGCTGACTACTAGCCTTTTGCTGGCGGTATTTTTGGGGGCTTTGGTCAGTGGATGGCATTGCGCCTTAATGTGTGGCGGTATAGCTGCGGCAATTGAGCGCCAAGGCAATACGCAGGGGGCGACCTACATCCCATTGCAAAGTAAGTCTGAGCTTTTTCATCTCCAGCTCATCATGCACCTTGGACGTTTGACGACCTATGTTTTGCTAGGCGCTGTTGCAGGGTGGGTAGGCGCCGTACTGTGGCAGCAAAACGTAGTGCCTATTCAGCGACCTCTATTCGCTTTGACTTCACTGATTTTGCTAGTAATGGGCTTGCGTCTTTTGCGACAGAGATCGAATAGTCCCTTATTGGTCGGCAAGTGGCTTGGTGCACGGATGGCTAGCTATTGGGCTAAATATTTAGGGAGTTTCACGGGTCGTTCATCTCGCTGGTTTAGCGGAATGGTGTGGGGTCTGGTTCCTTGCGGCTTGGTCTATAGCGTTTTACCACTAGCCTTTTTGTCTGGAGATGTCTTGACGGGTGCCGCACTTATGCTGGCATTTGGATTGGGCACCTTACCCAACCTCTTATTGATATCTAAATTCTCAGCTGCTTTGACGCAGTTTGGGCAATATGTTTGGGTGAGATATATCGCTGCAGGTCTGCTATTGTCCGCAGGAATTTTCGGCCTTTATCGTGCTTGGTATTTGCCGGAAGCTTTGCTAAAAGGTGGTTTCTGTATCAGCTGACGTGACTGACTGCAGTGCGAATGCCTTGCTGCAGGTCAGCTTGGATGTAATCCTGAGGCACTCTATCAAATAGGCCTCCACGCACTGCCATATCATAGGGTTGATGTACTAGACCACAAATCACGAGCTTGACACCCTTGGATTTGCAAACGCTCTCAAGCTCAAGCAGGGCATCCATTCCGGAGACGTCGATATAGATCACATTCTTCATGTCCAAGACTAAAACTTGTGAAGGTAATTCCTTTTCGATATTTTCTAGAAGCTTGACTGCCCCAAAAAAGATGGCGCCATAGATTCTGAAAACAGCAATTTTTCCTTGATGTGTTTGTAGTTCTGGAAAATCGATTGCACTTGCCGACTCATAGCGAGATAGGCTGGAGATGCGATAGATGAAAGTAATGAAGGCCAATAACAGGCCCACCTGTATTGCAACAGTGAGATCCAAGATGATGGTTAGGAAAAACACGCTCAACATTGTTAAGCGATAAGGCATGCGGAATTGCTTGAGATCAGCAAACTTTCTCCACTCACCCATATTCCAAGCAACAAACATGAGAATCGCAGCTAGACTAGCTAAAGGAATATTGGTTGCAAGTGGAGCTCCAAATAAAACAATCACCAGCAATGTCAAGGCATGAACTATGCCGGCAATCGGTGTGCTAGCGCCACTCTGGATGTTGGTAACTGTTCTTGCAATTGTTCCTGTTGCTGGCATGCCACCAAAAAATGGAGTGACTAAATTAGCTACTCCCTGCGCCATCAGCTCCTGGTTAGAATTGTGGCGATCATGAATCAGTCCATCGGCAATGCGTGCACATAGCAACGATTCAATGGCCCCAAGCACGGCTAATGTGATAGCTGGCGCAATGACAAACTGTGCAGTACTCCAGCTCACTGGAATCCATTCAAAGCTAGGTAGTCCTGATGGTATACCGCCAAAACGACTGCCAATGGTGTCGACAGGCAGGTTAAATATGCTGGTGATGATGGTGGCAACAGTCATTGCAATGACTGTTGCTGGGATATGGCTTAGGTGTCCAAGACGTTTCTGAAAAGTTCTCCAAGCAATTAAAAGAGCTAAGCTGCCTATGGACAACATAAGGGCAATGGGATTTACTGTATCAGCGGCAGCATACAAAGCTTCGATTGCTTGAAAAAATTCAGCAGGCATCTTGGTAATTTGTAGACCAAAAAACTCTTTGACTTGAGAAAGACCAATTAAGACGGCGATACCATTGGTAAATCCAATAATGACGGCAATTGGAATAAAGCGAATTAAAGTCCCAAGTCGAAAGAGTCCCATCAAAAATAAGAACACCCCAGACATGGCAGTTGCCAACAGCAAATTAGCAAGACCGTAATGCTCAACAATGCCGTAAACGATGACAATGAAAGCGCCCGCTGGCCCACCAATTTGTACGCGACTACCTCCTAATACAGAAATGAGTCCGCCAGCAATAATCGCTGTGAAAATGCCTGCTTCTGGTTTGAGTCCACTGGCAATTGCAAAGGCCATTGCTAAAGGTAGCGCAACTACACCGACCGTGATGCCCGCCAATATATCTTTACTAAAAAGGGCGCCGTTATAGCCCTTAAAGGAATCAAGTAGTTTTGGGTGAAATAGATTCATGGGAAAAAGATTTTCAGGCTATCTTACTACCAAGCCAGTAGGCTAGAGCGCAGGATGCCGCGGTTACCGCTGAGCCCCAAACGATATCCACAAATGCCAGTCGCATAGGGAAGTCACGGATGACGGCAAGATTGGTGAGATCGTAAGTCATATAGCAAAAGAAACCAAATAGGGCGCCATATTGCACCGCATATAAGAAAGACTGTTTTGAAATTGCTGGAAGAATGACAAAAATAGATGCACCAAGCGCATAGAGTAAATAGAAGCCAAGCCCAGCTAATAGCTTGGGCTCGCTGGCCATGAGCGAGCCCATGTCATCGCGATAGAGATTTTTGGCGATACCAAGAAGCCAAATGAAATCAATGATGACGAATGACATTAGAAATGAAAAATATACCGCTAAATACTTGAGCAATTCAGTTTCCTTTTTATGCTTTTATACGAGAGTATTAAGGATTATGATGGAATGAAAGCCATTGAGGCTTAATTTAACAGGAGTCAATATGTTCAAGCACTTATTAGTACCGGTTGATGGTTCGGATATCAGTAAAAAGTCCTTAAAAAGGGTCGCTGAGCTTGCTAAGGCGGATAAGGCCGCAGTGACATTGGTTTATGTATCTGATCCAATGCCGCCGATGGTGTATTCCGATAGCACCATGGGGTATGGCATCTCTCTAAAAGAGCATAAAAAGGTATGTGATGCATTTGCAGCGGATATCCTGAAAAAGTCAGCAGTTGCATTGGGTGCCGCTATTAAGGCTAATACCCTGCATATTGCCAATAGCAACCTATCTGAAGGTATTTTGGATGGTGCCAAGAAAGCCAAAGCCGATGTCATCGTGATGGCCTCTCATAAACGCACTGGTATTAAGAGTGTTTTATTGGGTAGCGAAACACATGAGGTGATTGTGCACTCCAAGTTGCCAGTATTAGTTATCGGCTGATATCGATAGCGTCAAACAAAAGGGTCCATTTGGACCCTTTTTTATATTCATTTTTATTTGCAAAAAATTAATCTACTAAATAAATTCACTAAATTAATTTAATACAGGTGTTCCTAGCAATAGAATTTCTCTGGTAAGTAAGCCGCTATCGCTATCGCGCATATTCCATAAATCTAATTGTGTTTTTGAGGCGTAGGGATCGACATAGACCCCATCTTTTCTTAATTCAAAGTGAAGATGGGGTCCAGTAGAGCGACCAGTTGATCCAACATAGCCAATCTCTAAACCGCGTCGGACTTCGTTGCCCACTTGTAACTCAACGTTGTAGGCGCTTAAATGCGCATAGTAGGTGCGATAGTTTCCAGGGTGTTCGATGATGATCAGGTTGCCAAACGCGCCGCTATAGCCTAGATGCACTACCTTGCCTGTGGCTACACTAAAAACTGGCGTGCCTTTTGGCGCTGAATAATCAATGCCCATATGAGTTCGATAGCGCTGTTTAGGTGCTGCTACAGGTGCACCATTCTTGGACGGCGCCGCTTTTTTGCTGGATGCTCGCACGCTGCCGACACCTCTGGATATGCGTCGATAGCTTAAGGGGTTAGTCCAAAAAGTGCGCTCAATAGATTCCCCGCTAGCGGTATAAAAACCACCCGGAATATCATTCCGCTCAACCCAAAATGCGCTTGAAAAGACTTCGCCACTTGCTGGGTCAATAATTTCCGCAGCCCAAATTTGTGCCCAGCGCTCTTTATCGCCAAAGTCCACAATCAGTCGAACAACGCTATTGGTATTTTCAAGCGCATTATTTTCTTCTGGATAAATTTGCTTGATGACCGAGTTCAGTTCCCAAACCAGTTCAACTGGTAATTTATCGCCTACTTTTTTAGGGTCATACAAAACATCGCTCAGTGGTAATTGAATCTCTGTAAAGCGTTTGGACTCATCCCTGAGGTAGTCTTGTTGAATCAAGAAGCTACCAGCTGCCGAAGGTGTAAAAGTCCAAATCTCCGTCTTAGCATCTTGTATGGGGCCATTCATGATGCTGAGGGATTCAAAGCGATTGCGACTTCCCAGGGCTAGAGCGTAAGGAATGCAATTGCCACGCATTCGATCAAAAAACCCTTTGGTTTGCGATTTAAAAAAATCATTCAAGTTGCTATCGTCTAAGCCTAAATTGGCTGGGAGATTTTCTTCGTTATAGCTGCGACGTAGACAGCCACGCTGTACGCGGTAATCTAGGTTTGCGATATCTTGATTATTGGGTGCTCCCTCAATTCGTTTGAATAACTCGGGATTTAAACTCATACTTTTGGAGGACTGACTTAAAGAGTCATTCTTCACTTGAAGCCCGGCCTGCTTGCTTTTTGGTACTACAGCCTTTTGCTTGACTTGAGGCACTTTGCTGGCCTTACTGTTTTGGCTAGTAGTTTGCGCCAGAGCGCTAGAGACGAGCTCTACCCCTGGCAGTTGAATAAACCCTAGAAGGGCAAACCCAGTTACTTTGATTACCCTTTTTAAAAACAGGGGCCATTCACAGACTTTTTTCTTCACTCATCAATTATCCAATATTGTTGCCAAAGATCTACGTGTTTTGGAATATGCTGTGCCGCAACAATATCGACTTAATTGAGTTCGGGGGCTATTTTGAGCACCTCAAACGCTGCTTTGAGGCGCATTTCATAGACTTGCTTCATCTCCCTTGCTTCTTCTGGTGACCACTCTCTAAAACCTGCGCCCTTGGCCATACCCGTATTTCCGCTACTCACTAGATCCATGACCCAAGCAGGTGGCTTGGTAATGTTGGAGAGGGAAGGGTAGATTACCTCTGCAGCTAGTGCCATACCCTCCCATCCGGAAATTTCTTTTTGAGTCATTGGACCAACTGCTGCGTAACGAAAGCCAAAGCTATAGCGCACCGCAGTGTCAATATCATCTGGCGTGGCGATTCCTTCTTGAACCAGAGAGAGTGCTTCGCGCATTAAGGCATGCTGAATTCGGTTAGCCAGAAATCCCGGGATATCACGCTTGACCAACACGGGTTTTTTGCCATGGGCGCGATAGAGGCTGCAAACCTGCTCTGCCATTTGAGTATCTGATGCTGTGCCCAATACCACTTCCACCAAGGGAACGATATGGGCAGGCATGAAGTAGTGGGTATTGAACATGCGGTGGCTTGTTGGAAGACCTTGCGCAATATCGCTGATGGGGAAACCTGAGCTATTGCTACCAATCGGAATGCTGGGTGGTACACGCTGATCAAGTTCGCTAAATATTGCTTGTTTAAGTTCAAGACGCTCAGAGATAGTTTCAATAATGAGATCGGTATTGTCCCAATCCGACCAGTCTGCAATGGTGCCGGCAATGAGTTGCGCACGGCTTTCTCGCCATGTTGGATTAATAGAGTCGGCACATGCCTCCACTTTGGGAAGGCTCAGTTTTGCTTTCTCAAGATCTCTGCCCAGCAAAATCGTGTTGGCACCAAATGCCAGAAAGCCGGCAGCAATACCCACGCCCATGGTACCTGTGCCTATCACAATGACTTTACTCATAACTTTCCCAAATTTGTAAATGATGCATGTTAATTAGCGACCCATTATTCCTTATTTATGGGCCGTCATACATCCCTAATTATGGCTACAATAATTTTTTGAATACAGGAGCCCTCATGCCCATTATTGAGTCAGTATCAGTAGCTGCAGTAGCAGTGCCTCTAGATAAGGTCACCTCTTTTTCCACGCGCACAGTTTCAGAGCGCCACTACTGCTTAGTCAAGGTGCGTGGTAAGGATGGTAATGAAGGTATTGGCTTTTGCTACGTTGGTAGTGCTGGCGGGGATATTGCCAAGATTGCGGTAGAGCAATTACTGGCCCCAAAACTGATTGGTCAAAATAGTCATCGCAGCGAAGGCTTGTGGATGGATATGTATAACGAGTCTATTTTGCAGGGGCGTGCTGGCGCAGTCATGCGTGGCATCTCCATTTTGGATACCGCACTTTGGGATTTAAATGCCCGCGCCGCAAAATTACCTCTTCACCATTATTTGGGCTCAGTTGTAGATGACCGTGTGCCGGCTTATGCCAGTGGTGGATATTATTTAGATGGTAAAACACCTGCCAAGCTGGGTAAGGAGATGGAGTCTTACGTTAAACAGGGTTTTAAGGCCGTCAAAATGAAGGTGGGGCGCCTATCCCCAAGAGAAGAAGAGGCACGTGTTAAGGCTGCTCGTAAGGCTGTAGGCGAGGATGTTTTGCTGACCTTGGATGCCAATAATGCTTGGCGTGATCTGCCAACTGCTCTGGAATACATCCGTCGCTTTGAGGCTTACAACCCTTACTGGATTGAGGAGCCATTTTCACCAGATGCGATTGACCTGCATGCGGCGCTGGCACGCCAAACTAAGATCAACGTCGCTACCGGCGAGATGGAGGCTGGACGCTGGCGTTTTAGGGAGTTGATTGATGCTGGCGGTGCAGCTATTTTGCAATCGGATGCAGCGGTGTGTGGCGGCATTACCGAATGGCGTCGTATTTCAGCCTATGCAGATTTAAAAGGGGTGATTGTTTGCCCGCATTGGATGCATGACCTACATGCGCCTTTAGTGGCCGCAACTCCTAATGCCCGCTTTGTGGAATTTTTCTTGGATGATCAGGTCTTGAACTTCCGTAGATTAATTAACAAACAGCTGGCCTTTAAGAACGGCGATTTAATTCTGCATAAAACCCCAGGATTGGGTTTTGAGTTTGATGAGGCTGCAGTTAAAAAGTATGCCGGTAAAGCGGTCTGGACTAAGATTGCCTAATGTAATTAGTAGCTTGCTAGAAAATAAAAAATCCCGCACATAATGCGGGATTTTTTATTGTTTGATGACGTTTAGTTTACGGCGAAATTCTTCGAAGGCGACGGTTTCTGAGCGCTTGCGTGATGAGCACAATACCAAATCCTGCAAAGCCTAATAAATCAGCTTCATTTGCGGGGTAGGCGAGAGCAACACCTGAAGCCACCATCACCACTCGCTCAAATATATTGGTTTTTTCAATAAACCAACCCTGCAATCCGCCTGCAAGACAAATCACGCCCATGACTGCAGTAAAGGAGATCCAGGCAATTTGACTCCAATCCGCTTGGGCTAATGCAGTGGTTGATCCCATTAATAAAAGGCTCACACCAGATTTATCTAAAACAAACATAAATGGCACCAAGATGGCGGGGGCAACATACTTCCAGGTTTGAAGTGTTGTCTTGTAAGGATTGCCTTTACAAATTGCTGCCGCCGCAAATGGCGAGAGGGCTGTTGGAGGGGAAACCTCAGAAAGTACAGCGTAGTAGAAGATGAACATATGCGCCGCAAAATCAGGTACACCCAAGTTGATTAGGGCAGGAGCGGCAATCACAGCGCAAATAATGTATGACGCCGTAACTGGCACTGCAAGACCAACCACCCAGACAACCAAGCCGGTAAAAATCGCAGTTAGCAGTAGCGAGCCGCCAGCATACTGAATCACAATAGCGCTAAATTTCAGTCCTAAGCCCGTTAAGGTAACTGTACCCACAATCAGACCAGCGCCAGCACAAGTAGCAGCGATTGCTAACACCCCAGTTGAACCAGCAGCAAGAGATTTTGTTAGGTTGGATTGATAAAGGCCAGACCAAAACGGCTCTTTACCTCTAAACCAGGCCCATGGAATGATGGCGGTATCTTCACGCAACATACTTGAAAAAGCCGACACGATTGTTGCAGCAAAGACAGACATGATTGGTGAGAATCCCATCATCATGAATACAACGATGGAGATTAGAGAGAAAAAGTGGAACCAGTATTTTTTGGTTAATTGCCAGGCGGTTTCAGCTGCCTTGAATTGCAGGTTCTTCATTCCATATTTACGAACATCAATTTCTACCATGACAAATAAGCCAAGGTAAAACAAGATGGTTGGTATGGTAGCCATCAGTAACACATCTAAATACGATATTTTGAGGAAGTCAGCGATCAAGAATGCTGCCGCCCCTAGAACTGGCGGAGAAATGATGGCGCCTAAACCACCTGCAGCCAGTAAGCCGCCCGCCGCATTTTTTTCGTAGCCTACTTTTTCTAGCATGGGAGCTGCTACAGAGCCAACGGTAACAGTGGTTGCAACACCAGAACCAGATGGTCCTCCTAATAGGAATGATGACATCACAATAGTTCTGCCAACACCAGAGGATTTGCCACCCATAGCTGCAAACGAAAAATCAATAAAGAATTTACCTGCGCCAGTGAACTGCAAGAAGGCGCCAAAAATTGTGAAGAGGATAATTAGGGTTGCTGACACGTCTACTGCGGTGCCATAAATACCTTCAAGCGTCATGTACATGTAGCCCACTAAACGATCAAGATCGTAGCCTTTATGGGTCCATGGAGCGGGAAGGTAATTGCCATATAAAGCGTACAAGAGGAATAGAACAGTTACCGTAACTAGAATTAGGCCGTTGGTTCTTCGTACTGCTTCGAGAATCATGAGGATTAGGCAAATCCCCACAAAAACATCAAATTGGGTTGGAAATGTATTTCTGTCAAACAAGTCATCTGCATTACTCAGCATGTAATACGCAATTAATAGCGAGCCAACTGCAAATATGACATCCCACCACATGAGTCGGTTCTTAAAGCGAGATGCAATGGGGAAGCTTAAAAAGATCAAAAAGAGTACAAGAGCAACGTGAATAACCCGTAACTCTTGAGTTGGAACAATTGAATATGCTGCATAGAGATGAAAGAGAGACATCCCCACCGCCACCAGGGTAATAAATTTTGCTAGCAATCCTTTGTAGTCATTGGAATCACCTTCCTCTTCCTTAATGAAGGCGTCTAGCTTGGCTTGAGTCTCGTTGTCTATTACGTTTTGAGTCATGTCTCTACTTATATTTTTTATTGGGGTTGCAAAAAAAGAGCGAGGCATGCCTCGCTCTTTTTAACTACATTAATTTACGTTAATGTTTTTTTCTTTGAAGTACTTCAAAGCACCAGGGTGATACTGCACTGGAGAGGAGCTTTGCTTTTGATTTTCAAGGGTTACGTTAATGTATTCCTTATGAGTACGAACTAAATCAATTTTGTTATCGAATACCGCTTTAACAATTTTGTATGCTTCGTCATCTGGCATTTTTGCGTTAACAACCAAAATGTTGGCAACACCGGCAGCTTGATTGTCTTTAGCCATACCTTTGTAGGTAGCTTTAGGAATTACTGCTTTGAAGTAGAGATTGCCATATTTCTTGTTCATAGCGGCTACTTCATCAGCATTGTCAACCATCACAATAGTCATACCTGGGCTATTAGCCAAGTCAGTCACTGCAGAGGTTGGTAAGCCACCTACCCAGAAAAAGGCATCAATCTTACGGTCTTTCATCGCATTAACAGACTCTGCTGCACCTAAACGCTCGCGTTGAACATCTTTATCTTTGTCTAGGCCAGCAGCCTCAAGCAGGCGAAATGCCATTACTTCAGTAGCGCTACCTGGTGAGCCAGTACTAACGCGCTTACCTTTGAGGTCCTTCATGGACTTGATGCCAGTTGATTCAACTGTGACAACGTGCATGAGATTTGGGTAGAGAACGAGTAGCGTGCTCAAATCAATTGGTCTACCCTTGAATTTCCCCTGGCCAGACTCAGCATCTTTAGCAGCATCGGCCATGGAGAAGCCAACATAAGGTTTTCCAGAGCCAACTAGGTTCAAGTTATCTACTGATCCGCCAGTAACTTCAGCAGTCGCAGACATACCCGGTACTTTGCTAGAAAGTACTGAGGCTAAGCCACCACCCATAGGGTAGTAAACGCCACCAGTACCGCCGGTTGCAATTGAGAGGTTCTGTGCTTGTACTGAACCGAACAACATGGTGAGTGATACTGCAATTACTTTAATAAGCTTCATTTTTGTCTCCTGTTTTACATCTATGTAATTAAAGGCCCGGCATGCTGAAATTGATTTTTTGTAGCTCGCCAAGTAACTTTGCTTGCTGGTCTGCACTGAGTTGCATGAGTGGTGGGCGTACGCGTAACCACTCTGGATCTTTACTGAAATGGGCAACTGCAGTTTTCATACCGGCAATCATTTGATACTGAGCAAATACAGAGCGTACTTGATCTAAGGCAGCTTGACGTTGATCTGCGTCAGATTCTCTCCAATGCGCTGCTAATTCAGCAATAGCCCTAGGGTTTACGTTAGCAGTTGCTGAGATGCAGCCAACTCCACCCGCACGGAGGGTGCGCATGAGGAAGACTTCGCTACCAGCATATACGCGGAAGCCTGATGGCGCTAATAACTTAATGACGGATTCTGTGTAAGCCCAATCACCAGAACTGTCTTTCATGCCAACAACAGTTTTTGGATATTCCTTGGCTAAGCGCTCAAGTAAAGAAAGGCTCAGGTTAATTTTGGTAACTGGAGGTATGTTGTAAATATAAATTTGCAATGCTGCATTGCCAACCTTCTGAATCACTTCTGAGAAGTAGGCAAAGAGACCGTCATCGGTAATGTCTTTGTAGTAGAACGGTGGCAGCATCAATACGCCAGCACACTTATGGTCAAGAGCGTGACGAGTCATATTGACTGCGGCATCAATAGATGTAGCGCCCGTGCCAGGCATCATGTGTGCTGGGTTTAAGCCGCCTTCTACTAGTGTTGTCAATGTAGCCATCTTTTGGCGGGCAGACATGGAATTAGCTTCAGAGTTTGTCCCGAAGATCGCTTGGCCAACACCATTAGCCTCAAGCCATTGACATTGCTTCAGTAATTTCTGGGCGTCGGGACTGCCATCTTCTTTAAATGGAGTCAGTACAGGTGAGAGCACCGCAGGTAGTGTGGAAGGGTGTAGGGAAATTGTCATGCTTACTCCGTTTTAATTTTTTACTTCTGTCAGAAGTGGTTTTTTATTATAGAAAGCTTCTAAATTATCTATCGCCAGGTTTGTCATTAATTGTCGCGTTTCGGAAGTGGCACTTCCAATATGCGGTGTTAGTAAGACATTATCAAGATTTAGAAACCCGATGTTCGGATTTGGTTCATTTTCAAACACGTCGAGCGCCGCTCCAGCAATGATTTTTTGCTGCAGTGCAACTAAAAGTGCAGCCTCATCCACCACGCTCCCGCGTGCGATATTGATCAGGTAGCCCTTAGACCCTAAGGCCTCTAAGACTTCAGCATCAATCATTCTTTCTGTTTCTGGGGTGGCAGGGCAGGCCAGAAAAAGGACGTCAGATGCCTTTGCTAAAGATTGGATATCGGGAAAGTACTCATAAGGAACTTCCTTACGGCTTGGGCCAGTGTAGGCAATCTTGACATTGAATGCTTCTAGGCGCTTAGCCAGGTCTTGTCCGATGCGACCCATTCCCGCAATGCCGACACACTTGCCGGCAAGAGTAGTGGTAACTGTAAATAAACCTTTTGACCAGGCTGCACTTTTAACAAATTCATGCGCTTGGGGTATACGACGCAATAAGCCAAACATCATGCCAACCGCCAGTTCACAAACAGCGTCATTTAAAACGCCTGGGGTATTGCTGGCTTTGATTCCCTTGGCTTTGAGATAGTCTAAGGGAAGGTTGTCATAGCCTACACCGCAAGTAGCTACCATCTTTACCTGGGGGAGTTTCTCTAGTAACTCAATAGGTAGTTGAGTGTTTGAGCGAATCAAAATGCTCTCGTAAGAGCCGGGCGGAATGCTGGAGTTGAGGTCTGGATATCGAACTGGGGTAATGCGCTGGTCAATTGCCGTTTGCATTACCTCAGGAAATTGTCCGACCTGCAGCACTGAATTGACTGGGATCATGTCTCACTTACTTTTTTATTGGAATAATGAAATCATTGTAAGAGGATTTGTAATCCTTATCTTACCCCCGAAGGAGAAATGGAAATGTTGTTTACCCCGTCTGAAACAAAGGTCGTCGTCGTTGGTGGCGGCACTATGGGTGCTGATGTTGCGGCTGTATGCGCACGCGGGGGTTGCGCGGTTCAGGTGCTGGAGCCAACTACAGAGCGTCGAGCACTTTTGCCAGATTACTTTGCAAATACCATGATTGACTTGGGTTACGAACATCGTCTGCATTTGCTGACTACTGCTGGATCCTTGGAGGAGATAGATTGGTCAGAGATTGATTTGGTGATTGAGTGTGTCCCCGAGCGCTTGGATATTAAGCAAGAGTTATTTGCTAAGCTGGAGCAATACGCAAAACCAGAGGCAGTGCTAGCCAGCAACAGCACCAGCTTTCCAATCAGCGATATCTCAAGAGGATTAAAGACGGCTGCAAGGATGATTGGTTTGCACTTCTTCATGCCTGCGCATTTAGTGCCTTGCGTTGAGGTGGTTTATGGAGAGAAGACTTCTCCCATGGTTGGCGAAAGCCTTTCTCGTCTGATGACAGCTTGTGGCATGGTTCCTGTTACCGTGAAAAAAGATCTGCCAGGTTTTCTGGCTAACCGTTTGCAACATGCTTTATCACGCGAAGCTTTTGCCATGGTCGATGCTGGCATCGCTAGCTTGGAAGACATCGACAAGGCTGTCCGCTTTGGCTTTGGCTTTCGTTACATTGCCGCAGGCCCTGCAATGCAAAGAGATCATGCGGGTCTAGATGTTCATGGTGCAGGCGGAGCAACGATATATCCAACCCTGAACAACTCGCCTGATATTGCGAAATGCTTAAGTGATCGTATCGCCAGCGGTAAGTTGGGTATGAAAACCGGTGAGGGTTTCTATTCTTGGACCGCAGAGACCATGAAGGCAGAGCGAGAGCGTTATCAAGATGCTTTGCGGGAAGGGTTAAAGATTATTCAAAAGGATTTGCCTGAGATTAAATAAATCCAGGGGCAAGCTCTTACATTGATTTATTCTGCACAGATGAAAAAAATCATTCGTGTTTGGGATTTGCCGATTCGCCTGTTTCATTGGCTCTTAGTGATTTGTATTGTTCTGAGCTTTATTACTGTCAAGATTGGCGGCAATGCCATGGAGTTCCATGCGCTAGTCGGTTACTGCGTTCTGAGCTTAATTATTTTTCGAATCTGTTGGGGTTTGATTGGTTCATACCATGCCCGCTTCATTCATTTTGTCCCAAGCCCTAAAGGACTGATTGATTACCTATTAGGTAAAACCAAGGCTGGTCTTGGTCATAACCCTCTGGGCGCTTTATCCGTTCTAGGCTTACTTTTTTCAGTTGGCCTTCAGGCCGTAACTGGTTTATTTGCAAATGACGATATCGCTTTTGAGGGACCATTCGCAAAATATGTTTCGAATGATACGGTTCAGCTGCTAACCTCAATTCACTACTTTAATGAGAACATCCTCATCGTATTGATCGCACTCCATCTTTGTGCGATTGTGTATTACCAAAAATTCAAAGGCGAGAATTTAATCAAACCCATGCTAGTGGGTGATAAAGAAATTGACCCAAGCGAGCAGGCAAAGTATCTGCCATCTGACTTGGGTCAAGCCTCCAAGGATGGAGGTCTGCAACGCGGCCTGGCTTTATTGCTGCTAAGCCTGATTGCATTAGTTCTGGTTTACTTCATCAAGGGCTGATCACTTTTTCTTAAAGTCATCATGGCAACCTTTGCAGGTAGCACCAGCCGCACCAAAGGCCTTCTTGATGGCTTCTTGATCGCCTGACTGTGCTGCAGTATTGAGGTTTGCCACGGCAAGCTGCATTTTTTCTCCAGCAGCTTTAAATTTAGCGTTATCTGACCAAACGCCTGGAAGTGCATTGCCGCCCTCAGTGCTTGGACCAAATGCTTGCCATGGCAAAGTGGAGAGCATGGCAACAACCGCTGCATTCTTGGCCACTTCATCTTTATTAAATGGTGCTTCACCTTTGACTACTGCGCCAATTTTTCCAAAAGAATTAGCCATTACCGTATAAACGCTTTGACGATACTTAATGGCATCTTCTGGTTTTTTAAATTGTGCATAAGCGATTCCGCTTGCCAATAATGTTGGTGCAAGTGCTGCTATAACAAGGTGCTTGAGTTTCATAAGGGCTCCATTCATTTCATTAAATATGGGGGTGAGGTTTTATCTGATCAGCATACTCTCGAATGCCGATCCTTGCAGTTGGAGTTTATTTAGAAAACCATCTGTAATGGCAGCGTTACGAAGTAGAGGATGGATTTAAAGAAGGCAATCAAAGGCTCCATCCAAAAGCTGCCAATGATGCCGGTAAATACAAGCCCAAGAACAATAAAGAAACCCCAGGGCTCCAGCTTACCCAAGGCAATCGATTGGCGCGCCGGCAAAAGGCTGGATAGAATGCGACCCCCGTCTAAGGGTGGCAGGGGGAATAGATTAAACACCATGAGCACTAAATTCCAAGTGATACCAGCTTGTGACATTCCCAATAGGAACCGCTCATTAACTCCAAATCCAATGAGGGTAATCAAGAAAATAGCCCAAATGAGGGCTTGAGCGAAATTTGAGCCAGGTCCTGCTAGGGCTACCCAAATCGAGTCAATTCGGGGGTTGCGTAAGCGCCCAAAGTTCACCGGTACCGGCTTGGCGTAGCCAATTAAAAATGGTGAGCTTGCCAAAATCAACATCAGGGGGATCAGGATAGTGCCCACTGGATCTATATGTTTAATGGGGTTCAGGCTGACCCTGCCTAGCATATACGCGGTATTGTCACCAAAATAGCGGGCTGCATAGCCATGTGCTGCCTCATGGATGGTGATGGCAAAAATCAAAGGAATCGCATTAATAGCGATAGCTTGGATAGAATAGTCAGTAATCATGGCAATATGATATCCATAGGAGCAAAAAGTGACTGACGATAAAAAACCTGAATCAAAGACCCTGGCTAAACCAGTGGCAGCCAAGCCGGTAGCCCGTCCACCAGCCCCAAAAGGCCCATCTGGTCCTGGTGGCAGGCCTCAAGCAGGCTTTGGCGGCGGAAAAGGCATGATGCGTAAGGCTGGCCGCGGCCGATAGTGGATAATTGCAGCACTAATTAATGTGTTTAATGAGGATTTAGCATGAACGAATGGCATAACGAGTCAAAAGACGAAGTCAATAAGAAAATCATCACTTTGATCGTGATGTTGGCAGCCGCTACTAGCCTGGCTATTTTGTTTGCATTGGTTGCTGCTCATACTGGTTACGTATTCGGCTAATCTGCATTAATGACTAGCCATCGCCAACCTGCAGTATTTGCTGGCCATGGCAGTCCGATGTACGCTATTGAGCCCAATCGCTACACGGCGGCATGGGCCAGTCTTGGTAAATCGCTTAAACGTCCAGATGCCATCCTAGTCATCTCGGCACATTGGGTAACCCGGGGAGTGTGGGTTACCGCAATGCCTAAACCCAAAACAATTCATGACTTTGGTGGATTTCCGCAAGCCTTGTTTGATATTCAATATCCAGCGCCTGGTAGTCCCGCGTTAGCTGATCGAGTGAAAGAGCTGCTAGATGTTCCCGTTGTTCTTGAAGAGAATGAATGGGGTATTGATCATGGTGCCTGGTCTGTCCTCAAACACCTTTATCCCGATGCTGATGTTCCTGTAGTTCAGTTGAGTCTAGATGGCGCAATGTCTGCGGATGAGCACTACGAACTTGCCAAGAAGTTACGTCCTTTGCGTGATGAGAATATTCTGATTTTGGCGAGTGGCAATGTTGTGCATAACTTACGCACCATTGATTGGGGTGAGGGTGTAACACCCTATCCATGGGCTAGAGAGTTCAATGATTTCTTTGTTTCAGAGATGAAGGCTAGTCACCATGAGACTTTGATTCATTGGGAGCAATTTGGTGACTCTGCTCATTTGTCTATTCCAACCTCTGAACATTATTGGCCTGCCTTGTATATCCTTGCTTTGCAAGAACACGATGAGGTACCTAAAGTATTGGTGGATGGAATAGAAATGGGTTCCATCGGTATGCTTACTTTTTCAATTCAATAAATATCTAATATGTGGCTATCTATTCTTGCAATCTTCTGTGGTGCTGGTTTCGGAGCTTTGCTGAGAGCCGGGTTTAATCTTGCAACAGTTGGTCTTGCGGCGACGCTTCCTTTGGGAACTTTTATCTCCAATATGGTTGGCGGCTACTTGATTGGAATTGGCGTAGCCTTCTTTGGCAATAACCCAAGTCTTTCCCCTGAATGGAAGTTGTTCATCATTACTGGCTTCTTGGGTGGCCTCACCACTTTCTCTAGTTTTTCTGCTGAAGTGGTTGGTTTTATGCAGCGTGGCGAAATGACATGGGCGCTAGGAACTGCACTTCTAAATTTGTTTGGCTCGCTCGCCTTAACCTTCTTGGGTATTTTGACCTACCAGGCACTGAAGTAAACTTTAGATGAGCCCCAAGGCGCCCAAAGCCGCTCCTAGACCAATTAAATACAAAGGGTGCCAGCGAGTAAAAACAGTAACTCCAATGGTGGTGAGTGTGAGTGCATATGCGGCATAGCTGTGATTAATTTGTAGTGCAATTTGCCACGCTGAAGAAAGCACTAAGCCAATGGCAAGAGCTGCCGCTGCATATTGAATAGACTTCTTTTTGTGCTGATCCTTCATGCTCAAGATCAGACGCTGCAAGTGATAAACCAAGATGGAGGAAGGCCACGAAATGGCAATGGTTGCAATCAGGGCACCTAAAACTCCATAGACATGCCATCCAATCAGCGTGACTGTCATGAAGTTTGGCCCTGGAGCGGCCTGAGCAATTGCAAAGTAATCGGCAAAAGTTTGAAGGTCTATCCAATGCTCTTGGTAAACCGATAAATTGAGTAGGCTGGGAAGTAGTGCATTTACTCCGCCGAATGCAATGAGCGAAAAAGCCGATAGCTTGAGAAACAGGCTCAGCAAAATACTCATAGTTTGCGAGCTTTCTTTTGCGCCAAAATCCAAGCAAGTGGTGATGCAATCAGCACCACCCAGCCAAGACCAAGCTGGTAGTAGCTGGCAGCAATTACAGTCACAAGCACCACCAGGAGCATTGCCGGAAAGCGCAACTCATCACGCAACATCTTGATGCCAGTGGAGGCGATTAAGCCAACGCCAACAGCAGATATTCCTCGTAGAGCCCCTTGAGCTGATTCCAAATAGCTATAGTGTGTATACAGGAGTGCCAGCAACATGACGATACAAATTGGCCCCAATGTCAGGCCTGCAACTGCTGCAAAAGCACCCCTGGCCCCACCAAAGCGTGAGCCAATACACACTGCTAGGTTGACAATATTTGGGCCGGGAACAATTTGGCAGATACCTAGGATGGAGCTGAACTCTTCAGACGTCAGAATTTTGTCTTGCTCAACTAGTGTGCGTCGCGCCCATGGCAGGACACCACCAAAACCAGACATACCGATTTTGCTGAAGCTGATAAATAATTCTGTCGGAGTAAGCGTCTTCAAAGAATGATTAAGGCTCAAATGGATGTAGTAGCGGCTTGTGCTCGAGCCATGACTCTAGAGTATCAACAATTCCTTTGGAGAATGTTGCAAAAACAGGTTCAGCCACAAACCCTAGGTGAGGCGTGGTAAGTAAATTGGGTATGTTTCTTAGGGCATCATCTATGGGGAGTGGCTCAATCTCAAATACATCAATGGCTGCTTGACCGGGCCTACCAGCGGCTAGCGCTGCTTGTAGGGCCTGTGTATTAATGAGGGCGGAACGTGAGGTGTTCACGAGCAGTGCGTCGGACCGCATCATCGCTAATTCTTGGGCGCCAATCAATCCCTTTGTTTTTGGCCCAGCTACGAGATGCAGACTAACAACCTTAGATGTTTTTAGAAGCTCTTCTAGACTGACGGACTTGGCATTTTGGGCGGCAGCCCGTTCAGTGGTCATATTGGGGCTCCAGGTGACAAGCTCCATTCCAAAGGCTTTCCCCACTTTGGCAACGGCACTACCGATCGAGCCTAAGCCAATAATTCCAAGACGTTCACCGGAGAGCATTGGTAGAACAGAAAGTTCATCGCGCCAGCCACCTGAGTGCAACAAGTTATTTTGGCGAACTAAATGTTTTGAAGCACCTAGAATTAAAGCCCAAGTTAACTCGGTAGTAGTTTCCTTGGAGGGGCCTCCTGGCGTGCAGGCGACCGGAATATTGCGTGAAATCAGGGCAGGTGCATCTAGGGTGCCGTTACGCTTGCCGGTAAATAGGAATAACTTCAGCTTTGGGAGGCGAGCAATTAGAGCTTCATTAAACGGGGTGCGATCCCTCACCAGTACAATGACATCTGCATCTTTAATTGCTTCATATAGGGCTTCACCATGAAGGGGTTCATGATGAATGGTGATATGGCAGCGCCGATCTACTTTGTCCCAATTGGAAAAGCGACGGAGGGCGCGCTCATAGTCGCCAAGAATGACAACGTTAGGTAAATTAGCCATGTCTCTCGAATCGTTATTAATTATGCTGTTTGAGTTTACTATCTATCTTTATTGATTTTGATAAAGGAATACCCATGATTTTGGAACACTGCGATATAGAAATTGATCCTAGTAAGTCTGCTGAGTTTGAAGAAGCCATTTTGCATGGCGTCAATACTGTGATCTCCAAAGCTAAAGGGTTTCGAGGATTTAAGGTGAACCGCACTATTGAGAGTCCAGCACGATACTTGCTGCTAATTTACTGGGATAGTTTGGAAAATCACACTGTGGACTTTCGGGGGTCAGCAGCATTTGCTGATTGGCGAGCCATTGTTGGCCCTTTCTTTGCAAAGCCACCTTTTGTTGAGCACATGACTTTGGTCGGTAAATCCGACTAGGTTTTTAGTATTTAGGCAGTTTGTTTTTTACGAATAGAGCGCTCTAGTGGGATAGAGTCCAGGTTGGGCTCTAGAGCCTCTCTCTCATCAAATACAAAGCAACTCCCAGTGTAGTGGTCTGAGCCAACTTCCTCGAAGTATTTGAGGATGCCGCCCTCTAGCTGATAGCTATGCTGCATACCAATCTCACGCATGTAGAGACCGGATTTTTCGCAGCGAATTCCGCCAGTGCAAAAGCTTACCAATGTTTTATCGGCTAGTGCATCTTTATGCGCAGTGATTGCTGCTGGAAATTCTGTAAATTTCTCGATATTGAAATGCAGTGCATTCTCAAACGTCCCATACTCAACTTCGAATGCATTGCGCGTGTCCACCATGACTACAGGGCGACCTAAGTCGTCCGTTCCGCGATCGAGCCATTCTTGTAATTTCTTCGGTGTAATGAAATTTGCACGACCTTCTTCTGGACGAATCGCAGGGTGATTCATCCGAATGATTTCATTCTTAATCTTGACCAACATTTTTTTGAATGGTTGTGTTTCGGACCAGCTATCTTTTGATTCCAATAATTTGAAACGTGGATCTAATCGCAGCCAATCCAAAAAGCCCCTTAACTCTGGCTCACTACCAGCCAAGAACATATTGATGCCTTCCCCCGTTAAGAGGATGGTTCCCTTAAGTTGCCGGGCGTTGCATTCTTCAAGAATTTTGGCGCGCAATTCAATCAGATTGTCTAGGCTGACAAATAAGTAGGCGGCTATGTTCAGAATCGGTTTCATGGCAAATATTTTGTGTCGATTGCGACATTATCGAGGAAGATGGTATTCGAGTGATAATCTACGATCCTACAGACCCAATCCTATAAAAACCCAAAGAGCACCCATGTCTGAACGTTTAATCCCTTACCAGCCTATGGATTTGGCAGAGCCGGCCGAGCTAGTCGCCGCGATTCGCCAGCGTCGAGGTGGCCAATTCATCAATTTAGACCGCATGCTGTTACACAGCACCCCCATTGCTGAGGGCTGGAATCATTTTGTTGGTGAGATACGCAATAACCTCTCCTTGGATCCAAAGCTGCGTGAACTTGCAATGTGTGGGGTAGCTGTTCTCAATGGTGCTGAGTACGAGTTTTTTCATCACGCTCCTCCATTTATCAAAGCAGGCGGTACCGAGGAACAAGTGAAGGCGCTGCGTTTAATTGGCCAGCCTAACTTCCCAACCACCTTGTTCTCTACCCTTGAAAACGATGCGGTAGAGCTGACATTTCAGATGACACGCAATATTCAGGTTGATAGTGCGCTGATGAAACGTTTGCAAACCGCGCTTGGCAATACTGACACTGTTGAGCTTGTGACTGTGGTGGCGGCCTACAACATGGTTTCTCGATTTTTGATTGCCTTGGATGTGAATCCTGAGGAGCATCCTCCTGAGTAATTCATGAGCCAGAGCAACTCCATTACCTGGCAAGAAGGTGGTCAGACATATTCAGCGGCCTGGCATTCTGAGAATGGCATTGCTGCGCATAAACGGGTAGTCATTGCTGATGACACCCTCACGGCGGACGACGCCTATCGCCTAGCCTGTGAGGGAACTGCGATCTTATGGAAGGGTGATTTCCAGAATGCCCGTCAGTTATTGCAAGCTTTGGTAAGACGCATTGATAAGCCCTCTAAGAAATCCAAGCGCGCTGGTAAGAGAGTAGATCAATCTTCCGGTGATCTTCAATCGCCAACTTCGATTGATCTATTTAACAAGCATCGTTTGATTCAGTCACAAAGAGCTCGAATCCTCGGCATGTTGCTAATTCAATGCAATCTTGATCACACTATTCCATTGCGACGCGCGCCTGATGTTTCGGTTGCTTGCCTTGAGGCCTATGGCTTAACTACTGAGTCTTATGTGATTTCCTTGCGTGAGCTCTTGGGAGTGATCAGTGCACATGAGTGGCGTAAAAATGGTGTACCCGTTCTCGCTGATGGGGAAGGCGAACCTATTTTTATATACCCCCATTATGGTGTTTTCTCGCCGATACGCGGGGAGTATCTCGAGTTAGTTTGTAGCGCCCCGTTGCCTAAATCACTCGAAAAAGAGTCCATTGCTTTTGATATCGGCGTAGGGACTGGCGTGTTGTCAGTTATCTTGGCAATGCGAGGCGTACAAAAGATTGTTGCCACTGATCAAGATGATCGAGCGCTTGCTTGTGCTCAAGAAAATATCAAGCGATTGAGTTTGGATTCCAGCATCCAAATCATCAAGGCTAATTTATTTCCGCAAGAGAAAGCATCTTTGATTGTTTGCAATCCTCCGTGGATACCCGCAAGACCCAGTTCCACTTTGGAGCATGCTGTTTATGACCCTGAGAGCCAAATGCTGAAATGGTTTTTAGTTGATTTAAAAAACCATTTACTACCCGATGGAGAGGCTTGGTTAATTTTGTCTGACTTAGCCGAGCATCTCGGGTTAAGAGCAAGAAAAGAATTGCTAGAGTGGATTGAGGCAGGAGGGCTTAAGGTAATTAATCGTATTGATACTAAGCCAAAGCACCATAAGCCTTTTGATCAATCTGACCTTCTGTACTTTCCAAGATCTGCTGAAACCACATCTCTGTGGCGCTTAGCAGTTAAGTAATTTTTGTTACTTTCGTAAACTTTTAATACCCCTACAGCATTCGTCCACTTGCTTGCAGGGGTTGTTAATGCCATTGCCATTCCATAAAATAAATGAGAATAATTATCATCTAATATGGGTGTGTCAATGTGTAAAAAGGTATTTTTGTGAAGGACCAGCAATCCACGCTTGGAAGATATTTCCCATTTGTCTGCTTGGTTCTTGCTGTGCATGTGGGATTACTTATCTTGACTTTGTATACCTCATTAGGAGTATTGCATTCTGATTCACAGAATGTCATTACCCTCAGTTTGCACGGCGGGGAGAGCCGCTCTAGCACTCAAGCTCAAAATCAATTCTCAAATCGTGTCAATATTTCCCCGCTTGCTACAAAAAATGATGTCTCTACCGCAACTATCTCAACTCAAGGAAGGCCTGCGGTACAGAATGCTGCTCAGCAGGGTTCATCATCCAAGAAAAGTGCTCATGAACTTGCAGGAAGAAGTCTATTTTTTAATCCGAAGCCTTCTTATCCGCTAGCGAGTCGGCGCATGGGTGAGCAAGGAGCTGTTCATCTCCAGCTATGTATTGAATCTCGTGGCTTTGTCGAGAGCGTGCAAATGACCCAAAGCTCGGGCTACCAAAACTTAGATCGGTCTGCTATTGAAGCAGTAAAAGCATGGAGATTTTCGGCGCTGAATGCGACATCAGAAAATGCACCTGAATGTTATCAACTACCGATCCACTTTCAATTGGAGTCCTGATATGAATCTGCGCATGAGTGATCTTGCTCAATTAGCTCCAAGCTACGACCCAGTTTGGGGCAAGGCGATATCAAGCGAAAGCTTACTTGGAAAAAATAAGTCAGTCGTCATTGTGCATGATGATCAGCGCTATGTTTTAAGCATTACTAAACTTGGAAAGTTAATTTTGACTAAGTAAGTGCGTACCCCTTTTTAGCCAGCAAACGTATTTTCAATATGCAAGTAGCCAGCGATTTTTTGTTTATATCTCTGGAGATTGCATATGAAGCAGCAAGGAATGGCGTTGGCCTCAAGCGCCCTATTGGCTTGTGGAGGAACATTGGTAATGAGTGCTTATGCTCAAGATGTGGAGTTACCACGAATGGATATAGTGGGGCGAGATGAGAGTGCGCGCTCAAAGATTCCAGGTACGGTTGATGTTATTAATCAGCAGCAATTAGAGCTACTCCAGCCCTTATCGCTTCAGGATGCTCTAAAGACTGTTCCAGGCGTCAATATTCGTGGGGACGAGGGCGGACTTGGTTCCATACCAAATATTGGAATACGGGGTTTAAATCCCAGTCGTAGCCAAAAAGTATTGCTCTTAGAGGATGGAGCGCCAATTCATCCAAGCTTGTTTATTTCGAGTGCATCCTATTACAGCCCTCCAGTAGATCGTATGAGTGGAATAGAGGTGCTTAAGGGCGCATCTGGACTTCAATATGGGCCTTCAAATATTGGAGGCGTCATTAACTACCTTACTAAGACTCCTGAACATGGCTTTAAGCTTTCTGGCAAAGCCGGTAATTACGGGTATCGATTGGCTCAGATTGAGGCTGGCGGTAAGTCTGAATCTAATGGCGCAGTTGCAGGGATCAATATCATCAAATCAGAATCTGATGGCTATCAGGCAAATGGCTACAAGATGTACGACATTTTATTTAAGGGTGGGATAGCGATTGATCAAGACCAATGGCTGAGTCTGAAGTACACCCATTACGACAACAATATCAATACTTCATATGTTGGCTTAAGGCCAAATCAATACCTGGGCAAGTATTCAGCAAATCCAGCGCCAAACGATTATTTTGTTACTCAACGCAATGCAGTTGATCTAAACCACTCGTGGGAGATTGGTCCCGACACTAAGTTAAATACCTTGGTCTATTGGAGCAAATTGGACCGTGATTATTGGCGGCAAAGTATCCGCACCCGAAATGCTGATCAAACAGTCTTTAATACTTGTAATGGCTCTGCCAACTGCATGTTCGGGCGCAATCGTGAATTCCAAATGTTGGGAATGGACTCCCGCTTAAATCAATCCTTTAATGCTATGGGGATTGATAATGAACTTGAGTTTGGAATACGTTTACATACTGAGTCGCAAATTAACCAAATGGTGGGCTCAACTAGTTTTGTGAAGTCAGGGAGCGTTCTAGGTCACGAGGAAAATAAGGCTAACTCAATGGCCATGTATCTTCAGAATCGTTTTCTGCTGAGCAAGAACGTAGCTGTTATTCCTGGGTTGCGACTTGAGAGCTATAGGCAGAGTAGAAACAACGTCATCACAAATGCCTCGGGAAGCACTAAAAACCTCGAATACGTTCCTCAAATTGGAGCAACTTGGCAGATTGAACCTGAGCTACAGATTTATTCCAGTATTTACAAAGGGTTTGCGCCGGCACAACTTGCAACTGCCATTAGTGAAAAGGGTGTAGATCAGCAATTAGATCCGGAGCGCTCCACCAATATTGAGTTCGGTTTGCGCGGTAAGAATGCCGGATTCACATATGACGCGGCTGTTTTTAGTATGAACTTTAGCAATCAGATTGTGCATCAAAGTCTTGCTTCAGGCATTTCTAAAGCAAATGGTGGCAAGAGTTTGCATCAAGGTACGGAGCTAGCTTTGGGGTATCAACTAGATACAGGATGGGGCATCAATGGAAATCTGACTTATATTCCCGTTGCAAAGTTTGTCGGAAATTCGTCTATGGGCGCCGATGGAAATCGAATTCCATACACCGCAAAGTTGGTTTCAAACCTAGGGGTTAATTATCAGGCGAATGGTTTTAAAACATTGCTAAGCCTGAATTACCTGTCATCCCAATATGCGGATTCCGCGAACACTGTAATTCAAAACGCAATTGGTACTTTAGGTGAGATCCCTTCGATCACCACTGTGAATTGGAGTGCAAATTATGAGGTGAATAAATCTTTAAAAATCTTTGGGGTGGTCAACAACCTCTTGAATCGACGTTATATTTCTAGCAGAAGTCCGGATGGGATATTTGCTGGTGCACCCTTAAACTTTCAGGCGGGGATGAGCTACCAATTCTTTTAAAAATTGATAGCTCAATTATCCAAGCCAATTATTTTGCAAATAGCTGGCTTGGATCTTCGAATGCTTTGAATTCCAAAGCATTGCCAGCAGGATCTAAAAAGAACATGGTGGCCTGCTCACCAACTTTGCCTTTAAAGCGAATTTGCGGCTCGATGATGAATTTGATGCCACTCTGAGTTAATTTTTCAGCCAACGCATGCCAATCTGGCATCGTAAGAACAACCCCAAAATGTTTTACCGGAACTTGATGCCCATCAACCTCATTTGAGCTCGCATGGCCGCATTCTTCAGGGGCAAGATGTGCAACGAGTTGATGTCCAAAGAAATCAAAGTCAATCCATTCATCTGAACTACGTCCTTCTGGACAGCCTAGTGTGCTGCCGTAAAAGGTACGAGCAGCCGCTAGATCGTTAACTGGAAAGGCAAGGTGAAAGGGTTGGATGGTTGACATGGATGTCCTTGTATTTGTTTTGGCTGTAGTTTTAAAGCTTAAAAGGTTAATTAAGGCAAAGTTTAGTATATTTGCGATATAAAAATATTGTGCCAAATAAGAGACATTCACCTATGACAAGCAATAACAATAAAGACAAAAATCAAACTCCTGAAAGTGGCTTGCGTAAGGGCTTAACAAGTTATGGCGATAAAGGCTTCTCTTTATTTTTGCGTAAGGCATTCATTAAAGGGGCTGGCTATACCAATAGCGTCTTAGATCGTCCTGTCATTGGCATCATTAATACGGGAAGCTCCTACAACCCATGTCATGGCAATATGCCGCAATTAATTGAGGCTGTGAAACGGGGTGTGATGTTGGCGGGTGGATTGCCAATGGACTTCCCAACCATCTCCATTCATGAGAGTTTTGCTGCGCCAACCAGTATGTATTTGCGCAATCTCATGTCCATGGATACGGAAGAGATGCTCCGCGCTCAACCGATGGATGCAGTGGTCATGATTGGTGGTTGCGATAAGACTGTGCCAGCTCAAATGATGGGTGCAGCCTCTGCAGGCTTGCCAGCAATTCAGTTAATTACCGGCTCAATGTTAACGGGGTCTCATCGTAGTGAGCGTGTGGGCGCCTGTACAGACTGCCGCCGCTATTGGGGAAAATTCCGCGCCGGTGAAATTGATGAAGTTGAAAAAGATGAGGTGAATGATCAATTGGTAGCGAGTGTTGGCACTTGCTCTGTAATGGGTACCGCTAGCACCATGGCCTGTATCTCTGAAGCATTGGGAATGACTGTGCCAGGCGGTGCAACGCCACCTGCGGTCACTGCAGACCGCATTCGGATTGCAGAAGAGACGGGCACACGTGCAGTCCAAATGGCAAAAGATGGCTTAACTATTGATAAGGTGCTCACCGCCGATGCATTTGAAAACGCCATGCGTGTGTTGTTAGCGATTGGTGGATCAACCAACGGCATTGTTCACTTAGCTGCTATTGCTGGCCGCATGGGGCTCGAGATTGACTTGGACGCACTCGATAAGATGGGTGATGAAACCCCGGTTCTAGTTGATCTCAAGCCTTCCGGTGATCACTACATGGAGAACTTTCATGATGCTGGTGGTATGACCACCTTGCTCCGTGAGCTAAAACCATTATTAAAGTTAGATGCAATGACGGTAACAGGTCGTACCTTGGGTGAAGAAATTGATGCCGCCCCACCCAGCTTTAAACAAGATGTAGTGCGCCCGTTTAGCAATCCAATTTATCCCCGTGGCAGTATTGCCGTATTGCATGGCAATTTAGCGCCTGGTGGCGCCATCATCAAACAGTCAGCGGCTCACGAAAAATTGATGGAGCATGAGGGTAGAGCAGTTATCTTTGAGAATTCTGAAGATCTTGCCAATCGAATTGATAGCCCTGATTTAGATGTCACTGCAGATGATATTTTGGTGCTAAAAAATATTGGTCCCAAAGGTGCGCCAGGCATGCCTGAAGCGGGATATATTCCGATTCCGATGAAGCTTGCGCGTGCTGGTGTAAAAGATATTGTGCGTATTTCTGATGGCCGCATGAGTGGCACAGCATTTGGAACGATCGTCTTACACGTGACTCCAGAAGCCGCAGTTGGTGGGCCACTCGCATATGTAAAAAATGGTGACCGCATTCGTTTGAGTGTGAAGAATCGCGAGATTAGTTTGCTAGTCTCAGAAGAAGAATTGGCTAAGCGCGCAAAAGATAATCCAGTAGTCGAGCCCACTGCAGAGCGCGGCTATCTAAAGCTATTCTTAGATACAGTTACGCAAGCAGACAAAGGTGTGGACTTTGATTTTCTGAGAGCAGTGAAGATGGCAGGAAAAACACCGAAGCGCTAAAAGAAAAACGCCACCCTAGTGGGTGGCGTTAGACTGTTACGTACTTCAAAATGGTGGAACCGGCGGGAATCGAACCCGCGTCCGCAAATCCTCTACAACAAGTTCTACATACTTAGTCATGTCATTTAATTTAGCTAGCTAGTCACAGACTGACATGTTCCACGCTGGCGATTCACTAAGTTTTCGAACCATTCCCCGTGACATGAAATGATCTTATCTCTTGTAAATGACCCTGATCTAGCTTGCGCTAGCTGACCCAAGAGAGAGTCAGTTCAGGGGCAACCGCAATTAAGCGGCTAGTGCGAAACGTTCGTCGTTTGCAGTTATTACATTCCCATTGATTTACGAGATAACGGGTCCTCGGTATGCCCTTGATGCTTTGTAACCCACGTCGAAACCATGTCGGTCCCAGAATGCATGCATTGGAGGTTCTATTTTAAGGCTCTTAGCCTTAAATTGCTGGATAACTTGCAGATTAGCGATTTAGCCCTACTGCGGGAAGATGATTTGGAGTAATTCTTTTGGGTGGCGTACAAGATAATCTGCGCCCCAGGCTTCTGGGGGTTCCTCGCAGCCGCAATAGCCGTAGGCTGCTGCGATAGTCATCATGCCTGCAGCTTTACCGGCAATGATGTCCCGGATGTCATCGCCAACATAGACTGATTTACTGGGATCGATATTGGCGATTCTGGCTGCGTGAAGAATGGGTTCTGGGTGGGGTTTTGAGTGTGGGGTGGTATCACCACAAACTGTAGAGACTGCTCTTTGACGAAGTCCCATGAGGTCTGTCAGTGGATGGGTAAAGCGTTCACTTTTGTTAGTCACAATGCCCCAAGGGAGCTTTGCTTCATCCAATTGATCTAAGAGGTGGTCAACGCCGTCAAAAATCACGCTGTTGACCAAGAGTGCTTTTTCATAATTCCTGAAAAATTCATCTCGCAGCGGAATAAAGTCTGGGTGCTCAGGGTTGATTCCAAATGCACCCCCAATTAAGCCACGGGCTCCTGCAGAGGCGCAGGGGCGTAAGACCTCATATGACTTGGGAGGAAGATTACGGGCGATGAGAAGCTGATTGGCTGCTGCCACAAGGTCTGGGGCGGTATCAGCTAACGTGCCATCCAAGTCAAAAAAGACACCCTTGTAAGGGCTTGCTAACCCGCTACTCATTTACGTACGGCAATCATGTAGTTCACATCAACATCATCACCCAAGCTATAGACTTGAGTGAGAGGGTTATAGCTCATACCTTTCATGCCAATCATTTCTAAGCCTGCTTGGCGAGTAAATGCGACTAATTCAGAAGGTTTGATGAATTTAGCGTATTCGTGGGTACCTTTTGGTAGCAGGCGGAGGACGTATTCGGCGCCAATAATGGCAAATAAGTAGGACTTAGGGCTACGGTTTAGGGTGCTAAAAAAGAGGGTGCCACCTGGCTTACAGAGCTTTGCACAGGCCTGAACGACTGAAGCCGGGTCAGGGACATGCTCTAGCATCTCCATGCAAGTCACAACGTCATACTGCCCTGGCTCTTCCACAGCCAGCGCTTCAGCTGAAATAGAGCGGTATTGGAGAGTGGCGCCTACTTCAAGTGCATGTAATTCAGCTACTTTGAGAGCTTTTTCTGACAAATCAATTCCGCAGGTATCGGCGCCTGATTGGGCAATAGACTCCGCTAGAATCCCGCCACCACAACCCACATCCAATACTTTCTTGCCATGAAGGTCGACAAAGGTCTTGATCCAGTTCAGGCGCAATGGGTTGATGGCATGCAAGGGCTTGAATTCACTCTCGGGATCCCACCAGCGATGGGCTAGAGCGCTGAATTTAGCGATTTCAGATTGATCGACGTTCATAGGGTGAGGGCACAATGTGTGCCGGAGATAAAGGAATTACGAATATAGCGGAAATAAAAAAGCCCGGCAGAACCGGGCTTTTTTACAAGTAAAAAAGAATTACTTAACTTTAGCTGTACCAACAACTTCGATGTCAGTACGGCGGTTCTTAGCGCGGCCTTCAGCAGTTGCATTTGATGCAACTGGATTGCTCTTGCCTTTTGATTCTGTGTAAATACGGCTACCGTCAACACCTTTGCTTACCAAGTAAGCCTTAACGGACTGAGCACGACGCTGGCCGAGAGCCATGTTGTAAGCATCAGTACCAACGCTATCGGTGTTACCAACAGCAATAATTACTTCTAATTTGATCTTGCTTAAGTCTTTAGCGATTTTGTCTAAAGTAGCTTTACCTTCTGGCTTCAAGTCAGACTTGTTGAAGTCATAAAGTGTGTCAGCTTGCAAAGTGATCTTGCTTTGGCTTACACCAGAAGCTTTTTTAGCTGTTAAGTAGCCATCGCAACCAGGAGCTGCAGTAGCAGGAGTCCAGTTGTTATCACGCCAGCACAATGTGCCGTCGCCGTTTTTCCAGTTCAAGCCAGAGCTGTTTTCCCAGTTATCAGAAGCCATTGCTGCAGAAGCAGAAACAGTAACAACAGAAGCTAACAACACTTTTAGGGTTTTGTTCATTTTTAGTCCTCAAAAATCTCTTTTTTAATTAAAGTCAAACTTAAATGTAATTCGCCCTACTTTGAAGCAAAAACCGCAAAGCGACACATCTCAATTTCGTACAAACTGACAGAATCTTAGCATAGGGGCTATCAGTCATCAAAATGATATTATTTCTAAATGGAACAAGCCGCTAAAGAAACACTACCAATATCCCTCGAAGACGAAATGCGGCGGTCCTATTTGGACTACGCAATGAGCGTCATTGTCGGCAGAGCCCTGCCAGACGTGCGTGACGGCCTGAAGCCGGTTCACCGACGTGTTTTATTCGCTATGTATGAATTAAACAACGATTGGAACCGCGCTTACAAAAAATCTGCCCGTATAGTTGGCGATGTGATCGGTAAATACCATCCACATGGCGATTCTGCGGTGTATGACACCATTGTTCGTATGGCTCAGGACTTCTCTCTACGCTATATGCTGGTTGACGGACAGGGTAACTTTGGCTCTGTAGACGGTGATAACGCTGCTGCGATGCGATATACCGAGATCCGCCTTCGTAAGATCGCCCATGAGTTATTGGCCGATTTGGACAAAGAAACCGTGGATTTCGGGCCAAATTACGACGGTAGTGAGAAAGAACCCCTGATTCTTCCTGCAAAAGTGCCTAATTTGCTGATTAACGGCAGTTCAGGCATCGCTGTGGGTATGGCAACCAACATCCCTCCCCATAACTTGGATGAGGTGGTTACAGCCTGTTTGCATGTATTACACAACCCAGAATGCACGATTGATGAGCTGATTGAGATCATTCCCGCTCCGGATTTCCCGACCGCCGGCATTATTTATGGTGTTCAAGGGGTTCGTGAAGGCTATCGCACTGGCCGTGGCCGTGTCGTGATGCGTGCCAAAACCCACTTTGAAGACCTCGATAAGGGCGCTCGTCAGGCCATCATCGTTGACGAGTTGCCTTACCAGGTGAATAAAAAGAACTTGCTCGAGCGCATTGCTGAGTTAGTGAATGAGAAAAAAGTAGAAGGCATTTCTGATCTGCGTGATGAGTCTGATAAGTCAGGTATGCGCGTAGTAATCGAGCTCAAGCGCGGTGAAGTGCCGGAAGTAGTTCTCAATAATTTGTACAAGAGCACTCAACTGCAAGACAACTTCGGTATGAATATGGTGGCTCTGGTGGATAACCAGCCGCGCCTATTGAATCTGAAGCAAATGTTGGAGTACTTCTTACAACATCGTCGTGAAGTTGTGACGCGTCGTACGATTTTTGAATTACGCAAAGCACGTGAACGCGGCCATGTCTTAGAAGGCTTGGCAGTTGCGTTGGCAAACATTGATGAATTTATTGCCATCATTAAAGCTGCAGCAAACCCAGTGGTGGCTAAGTCAGAATTGATGAGTAAGGCATGGGATTCTTCCATGGTGCGCGAGATGTTGGCACGCGCAGAGACGGATACTCCGGGCGGTCGCAATGCCTATCGTCCTGAAGGTTTATTGCCTGAGTACGGCATGCAATCTACTGGTCTCTATCGTTTGTCTGATAGTCAAGCGCAAGAAATTTTGCAGATGCGTTTGCAACGCTTGACTGGCCTTGAGCAAGACAAGATTGTGAATGAGTACAAAGATGTGATGGCAGAGATTTCTGATTTGCTCGACTTACTTGCTAAGCCGGAGCGTGTCACTCAAGTCATCGAGTCCGAATTGAAAGAAGTCCAAGCTGAGTTTGGTATTGCTGGTGGTGACACTGGTCGTCGTTCATTTATTGAAATGAACGCAACCGAGTTGTTCACAGAAGATTTGATCACTCCGCAAGATATGGTGGTCACGCTTTCGAACACCGGCTATATGAAGAGCCAGCCTCTGAGTGAATATCGCGCTCAAAAACGTGGTGGTCGTGGCAAACAAGCTGCAGCTACGAAGAATGAAGATTGGATTGAAACACTCTTCGTTGCGAACACGCACGACATCATTCTGTGCTTCTCTGATCGCGGACGTATGTATTGGCTCAAAGTGTGGGAGGTTCCACAAGGTAGCCGCAACTCACGTGGCAAGCCGATCGTCAATATGTTCCCATTGATTGAAGGCGAAAAGATTACTGTGATTCTCCCGATTAAGGGATATCAAGATGATCATTACGTCTTTATGGCAACCAGCCTGGGTACCGTGAAGAAGACACGTTTGTCTGACTTCTCAAATCCACGTAAGGCCGGAATTATTGCTGTCGATTTAAACGAAAACGACTTCTTAGTTGGGGCCGCAATTACTGATGGTCAGCATGATGTGATGTTGTTCTCTGACGCTGGTAAAGCAGTCCGCTTTGATGAGAATGATGTTCGCCCAATGGGTCGTACGGCACGTGGTGTGCGCGGTATGAATTTGGGTGAGGGTCATCAAGTCATCGCCATGTTGGTTGCCCCGGCTGAAGCTGCTGAAGGTGCAGAAGCAGTTGTGGTTGATGCAAATGGCCTTGCCATTCCAAGTAGCGTATTGACTGCAACAGAAAATGGTTTTGGTAAGCGCACTCCAATTGGTGAATACACCCGTCATGGTCGTGGCACTAAAGGCATGATCGCGATTCAGACAACTGAGCGTAACGGTAAAGTCGTCGCTGCTGCTTTGGTATCCCCTGAAGATCAAATCATGTTGATTACGACTGGCGGAATCTTGGTTCGCACCCGTGTTTCAGAGATTCGTGAGATGGGGCGCGCAACACAAGGCGTCACATTGATCAACGTCGATGAAGGCACACGTTTGTCTGGTTTGCAGCGCATTGCTGAAAGCGATTCGGATGATGAGAATGATTTGGATGATGGTGAAGACGGTGAGGGTGGAGATGTTTCAGCTGATCCAGCAGTCGATTCCAATTCTGATGAAGCTGGTGATGCCTAATTGGCATTCATACAAGGTTAATTAATTCATCATGACGTTTGACCGCCGCATTTTCAATTTCGCTGCGGGGCCTGCTACTTTGCCGGAAGAGGTGTTAAAGCAGGCTGCAGCGGAGATGTTGAACTGGCAGGGCTTAGGCGCAAGCGTGATGGAGGTTAGTCATCGCGGCAAAGAGTTTATGGCGCTTTATGAGGAGGTGCTGCAAGATCTACGCACCCTCATGAATATCCCAGATTCCTATGAAATCTTGATGCTGCAGGGTGGTGGTTTAGGTCAAAATGCCGCCATTCCAATGAACCTTATGCCCTTAGCTAAGAATGGCCCAAAGGCAGATTTTTTGGTGACTGGTATTTGGTCAGAAAAATCTTTTAAAGAAGCCGAAAAATATGGTGTTGCTCATTTAGCCGCATCTTCTGCCTCCGAAAAATTCAATACGATTCCAGATCGTTCTACTTGGCAGCTCTCAGATGATGCTGCCTATGTTCACTACTGTGCCAATGAGACTATTGGCGGTGTGGAGTTTCCAGATGTGCCTGATGTCAAGGGCAAGTTATTGGTTGCAGATATTTCTAGCAACATTCTTTCTAAAGAGATGGACGTCACTAAGTGCGGCGTCTGGTTTGGTGGAGCTCAGAAAAATATTGGCCCATCTGGTGTGACGATTGTGATTGTTCGCAAAGATTTGATGGGCCACAGTATGAAGATCACCCCATCGATTTGGGATTGGTCAAAACAAGCTGCTACTGACTCGATGCTCAACACACCACCAACTTTTTCGATTTATATGGCTGGCCTCGGGTTTAAGTGGCTACTCAAACAGGGTGGCGTGAAGGCGATTGAGAAGCGCAATCAAGAAAAGGCAGATTTGCTCTACAACTTCTTAGATCAAAGTAGCTTGTATGAGAATCGCATTCCTAAAGAATATCGCTCCCGCATGAATGTCACCTTCTTCCTGAGGGATGAGAATTTTAATGCTCAGTTCTTGGAGCAATCCAATGTAGCAGGCTTAGTTGCTCTGCGTGGTCACAAGGCTGCTGGCGGTATGCGTGCCAGTATTTACAACGCAATGCCAATCGAGGGTGTTAAAGCCTTGGTGGAATTTATGCGTGACTTTGAAAGGCGTGCCTAATGAGCTCCAAAGACCAAAGCACTGAAGAGCAGCGCTTAGCACCTATTCGCGACAAGATTGATGCGCTCGATGCGCAGATTTTGGAGTTGTTATCTCAGCGTGCAAAAGCGGCTCAAGAAGTTGGACACATTAAGGGCGGATTTTCTTCCCCAGTGTTTAGGCCTGAACGTGAACGTCAGGTGGTTGCGCGCTTACAGGAACTCAGCAAGGGCCCACTATTAGCGGATGGCATCGCTGCAATTTGGCGTGAAGTCATGTCTGCCTGTCGCGCCTTGGAGGCTCGTCAGACAATTGCTTATCTCGGACCAGTGGGAACATTTTCAGAGCAAGCGGCGCAAACCTATTTCGGTCACTCGATTGCTGGCTTACCTTGCAATAGCCTTGATGAAGTATTTGAGGCAGTAGAGAAGGGTGCAGCCCAGTTCGGCGTTGTTCCTGTTGAGAACTCTAGTGAGGGGGCTATCTCTCGCACTTTAGATTTGCTGTTGGATTCTCCAATGCGTATTAGCGGTGAGGTAGTTCTACCGATTCGCCATCATCTTTTAACGAAGAGTGGCAAGCTAGATGGCGTCACAACTGTTTGCGCTCATGCCCAAGCTTTAGCGCAATGTCAGCAATGGCTGAGTGTGCATGCTCCACAATTAAAACGCCAAGCAGTTAGCAGTAATGCTGAGGCAGCCCGCATGGCATCAATCGATCCAAGCTTGGCTGCGATTGCCGGCGACCCAGCGCAAGAAGCTTATGGCTTACAGGCAGTTGCTGCGCAGATTCAGGATGATCCACATAACCGTACCCGTTTTGTTGTGGTCGGCACTTACGAGTGTCAGCCCACTGGTGCAGATCAAACCTCTTTAGTGCTATCGGTTGATAACCAGCCGGGTGCTGTTCATCGCTTACTAGAGCCTTTGGCCAAGCACGGCGTTTCTATGAATCGCTTTGAATCTCGCCCGGCTCGCAAGGGTACATGGGAGTATCACTTCTATATCGATGTTGCTGGTCACGCTGAAGACGCAAAAGTAGCCAAAGCATTGGAAGAGTTAAAAACAACAGCCGCTTTTTATAAAAATCTTGGCTCCTATCCTCGTTCAGCATGACATCAAAATCTAATATCGGTTTAAAGCATATTCATGCGATAGCGCCCTATGTTGGTGGGCGACCTATCAGTGAGGTTGCGCGCGAATACGGTCTGGATGAAAGCAAGATTGTGAAACTCGCCTCCAATGAGAATCCATTGGGTATGCCAAAGTCCGCGCAAGATGCGATGCTTAAGGCGGCGGCAGATTTGGGGCGCTATCCCGACTCCAATGGTTTTGAGTTGAAGAATGTTTTAGCAGCGCGTTTAGGTGTTCCAACAGATTGGATTACCTTAGGCAATGGAAGTAACGATATTTTGGAGTTGGCTGCGCGTGCAGTTGCTCAGGCTGGAGATGAAGTTATCTTCTCTAAACATGCTTTTGCGGTTTATCCGCTGGCGACACAGGCTGTTGGTGCTAAGGCAGTTGAAGTGCCTGCTACTGCAATGTATGGTCATGACTTGCCTGCGATGCTGCAAGCAGTAAAAGCTGCGGACGATAAAGCTAAGCTGGTATTTGTCGCTAACCCAAATAATCCTACTGGTAGCTATCTGACAGCGAAAGAAATCGAAGATTTCTTGATAGCATTGCCACCGCATGTAGTGGTAGTTTTGGATGAGGCTTATAACGAGTACCTCACTCCAGAGCAGCGCTATGACGCAATTGCTTGGGTGAAGCGTTTCCCCAATATGATTTTGTCGCGCAGTTTTTCTAAGGCATATGGTTTAGCAGGCTTACGCATTGGTTATGGCGTTGCCCAGCCTGGTTTGACCGATTTATTGAATCGCATTCGTCAGCCATTTAACGTGAATAGCCTTGCACAAGCAGCAGCGATCGCAGCATTTCAGGATTCTGCATTCTTGCAACAAGGCTTTGAACTCAATCGTGCTGGATTTGCTCAGTTAACCCAGGCATTTGATGCGCTTGGCCTGACTTATCTCCCATCGGCTGGCAATTTTGTGTTGGTCAAGGTAGGCGAGGATGATGGTGCCGGTGTTCGCATTAATCTAGAGTTACTGAAGCGCGGCATTATTGTTCGCCCAGTGGGTAATTATGGTTTGCCGCAATGGTTGCGTATTTCCATTGGCCTGCCCGAAGAAAATGCCGCCTTTATTACCGCACTCAAAGATATTTTGGCGAAGTAGTCATTCAATAAAAAATAGATAAGCTGAATTAGCCAATGGCCATCATCAATCCATCCAGTAATTACGGTACCGTCACTATTGTTGGTGTTGGCTTGATTGGTGCATCTTTGGGTTTGGCTCTCAAAAAAGCTGGTGTGGTCAATAAAGTATTGGGTGTTGGACGCAGTGTGCAGAATCTAGATCAAGCCCTCAAGATGGGCGCGATTGATGCAGTGGTCGATTTGGTTGAGGCTACAAAACAATCTGATGTGATTGTCTTGTGTGTACCGGTTGCTCAAATGCGCACTGCTTTTGAAGTCATCGAGCCACACTTAGAACCTCGGACTATGTTGACAGATGCTGGCAGCACTAAAGGTGATGTGATTTTGGCTGCTAAGGAAGTATTGGGTAAGAAGGCTTGCCAATTTGTTCCTGCACACCCCATTGCTGGCGGCGCGCAACATGGTGCGAGCGCTGCTAAAGCTGATTTATTTGTGGGTAAACAAACAATTCTTTGTCCGCTACAAGAAAACTCCCCGCAAGATACAGATCTCATTGAGGGTTTCTGGCAGTCGGTTGGCTCTGTAGTGAAAAAGATTTCTTGTGTACAACATGATGCGATCTACGCAGCGGTTTCTCATCTGCCACATATTCTGTCTTATGCATTAATGGCCAGCGTGGTTAATTCTGAAGATGCCGATCAAAAGCTCAGTCATGTTGGAGCAGGCTTTAAGGATTTCACCCGCATCGCTGCATCGAGCCCGGAAATGTGGCGCGACATTTGCTTGGGTAATCGCACAGCAGTTCTGAAAGAGCTCGATCAATATCTACTCATCGTCAATCACATGCGTAAATTGATTGCTGATAATGATGGTGCGGGCTTAGAAAAACTATTTAATAAAGCCAGTAAAGCACGTCAAGATTTGGATGTGCTTTGATGAGTGGTTTGCCTGATATCCAGATTGGTCCATTCAAACGAGCACAAGGCTCGATTGTGTTGCCAGGTTCTAAGAGCATTTCCAATCGCGCCTTGTTATTGGCTGCCTTATCTTCAGGCACAACAACTCTCAAAAATTTATTGGATGCTGACGACACTCAAGTGATGCGTAATGCGCTTCGTCAATTGGGTTTGTCGGTAACCGATCAAGCTGACAAAGTCTGCGTAGTCGAGGGTTGCGGTGGCAAGTTCCCCGTACAAAACGCAGACCTCTTCATGGGTAATGCAGGCACAGCGATTCGTCCCTTAACGGCGGCTTTGGCAATGCAAGGTGGTAACTATCGTTTATCTGGCGTGCCTCGCATGCATGAGCGTCCTATTCGGGATTTAGTTGATGGATTGCGTCAAGTGGGCGCGAAGATTGACTACGAATTACAAGAAGGCTATCCACCCATCAAGATTCTTGCTGCGGATATTGAAATCAACGATGTTGTGAAGGTCCGTGGCGATGTCTCTAGCCAGTTCCTTACTGCTTTGTTGATGGCTTTACCTTTGGTGGCAAAAGAGCCCGTCAAGATCGAAGTGATTGGTGAATTGATTTCTCGCCCTTATATCGATATCACACTCAAGCTCATGGCACGCTTTGGCGTCAAAGTAGCTTCTCCTGATGCACAGTCATTTGTAATCCCTGCCAAAACTTCTGACGCGGTCTATCAAAGTCCCGGCGTTTTATCTGTTGAGGGTGATGCATCTTCGGCTTCTTACTTCTTGGCACTTGGCGCCATTGGTGGTGGACCGGTGCGCGTCTTGGGTGTGGGTAGTGAGAGCATTCAAGGTGATGTTGCATTTGCTGATGCACTCGCATTAATGGGTGCAAAGATTTCTTCTGGTGAAGATTGGATTGAAGTTGCTGGTGTTGCGAATGCCAATGGCAAATTGAATGGCATCACGATTGATTGCACCGAAATTCCGGATGCGGCGATGACACTTGCTGTTGCTGCATTGTTTGCTGAGGGCCCGACTCGCCTAAACAATATTGCCAGTTGGCGCGTAAAAGAAACCGATCGGATTGCAGCGATGGCCAAAGAGTTGAAAAAAGTTGGCGCTATGGTTGAGGAGGGCGCTGACTACATCGTGGTGCAGGCGCCTTCATCGCTTGCTGATTGGAAGTCTCCCGCTGAAGGCATTGATACATATGATGATCATCGCATGGCGATGTGTTTCTCATTGGCTGCTTTTGGCCCTAATGCGCTAAAGATCAATGATCCCAATTGCGTTGCAAAAACCTTCCCTACTTACTTTGCTGAATTTGCAAAGATCGTTTCTTAAAAGTCTTTTTTGATGAATTTACCTCCAGTCATCGCGATTGATGGACCTACCGCTTCTGGCAAAGGTACGGTTGCCTCCTTGGTAGCAGAAAAGTTAGGTTTTCATTATCTGGATAGTGGGGCCTTGTATCGACTGGTTGCCTTGGGTAGTCAGAAAGCATCCATTGATCCTCAAAATGGCCCAGAACTGGGTATTTTGGCTAAAAAACTGGTGATTTCCTTCAAAAATGGCCAAATTTTGCTCAATTCTGAAGATGTCACTGACGCTATTCGCACCGAGGAGATTGGATTGCGCGCCTCAGCAATTGCGGTGCACCCAGAGGTTAGGCATGCTTTAGTGGGTGTTCAGCATGGTTTTAGGGTCCCTCCTGGCTTGGTTGCTGATGGCCGGGATATGGCTAGCGTGATATTCCCTGATGCGGTTTTGAAGGTTTTCCTGACGGCAACGGCTGAAGCTAGGGCCGAACGTCGGTATAAGCAATTGATAGCTAAGGGAATTTCTGCTAAACTCGATGACTTGCTGCAAGATTTACAAGAGCGCGATGCCAGAGACAGTAGTCGAGGTGCCGCACCTTTGTTAGTTGCAGACGGCGCTAAAGTGCTTGAAACATCAGAATTATCGATAGATCAAGCGGTTAAGACGGTTTTGGATTGGTATCAATCAAAAATAGCTTAGTTTTTGGTGGGTAGTAAACAGTAGTAGAAGTTGTTTTGGCGTCTTAAGAAACTCTACAACGCGATTTTCTAATTTAGCGTGTTTCTTGGGGCTTTTTTAACCTAACCCGTCAGGCCTTCTGGCGGCACAAAGTGAATATATAAATGTCTGAATCATTTGCAGAATTATTTGAAGAATCATTAACCCGATCGAATATGAAGACCGGCCAAGTTATTTCGGCTGAAGTACTTCGCATCGACCATAACTTCGTCGTTGTTAACGCTGGATTGAAATCCGAAGCGTTTATTCCTGTTGAAGAATTCCATAACGACGCTGGCGAGATTGAAGTAGCTCCTGGCGATTTCGTTTCTGTTGCTATTGACGCTCTTGAGAACGGCTATGGCGACACAATCCTTTCCCGTGACAAAGCTAAGCGCTTGGCATCATGGATGAACTTGGAAAAAGCTCTCGAGCAAGCTGAGATCGTTACCGGTACTGTTACTGGTAAGGTTAAAGGCGGCTTGACAGTCATGGTTAACGGTATCCGCGCATTCTTGCCTGGATCACTCGTTGACACACGCCCAATCAAAGACACCAGCCCTTACGAAGGTAAGACGATGGAGTTCAAGGTTATCAAGCTTGACCGTAAGCGTAACAACGTTGTGTTGTCACGTCGTGCAGTTGTTGAAGCTAGCCAAGGTGAAGAGCGCGCTAAGTTGATGTCTAACCTCAAAGAAGGCAGCGTTGTTCAAGGTATCGTTAAGAACATCACTGACTACGGCGCATTCGTGGACCTCGGTGGTATCGATGGCCTCTTGCACATTACCGATTTGGCATGGCGTCGTGTGCGTCACCCAAGCGAGATGTTGACTGTTGGTCAAGAAGTTACCGCTAAGATTTTGAAGTTTGATCAAGAGAAGAACCGTGTTTCACTCGGCGTGAAACAACTTGGTGATGATCCGTGGGTTGGTATCGCTCGTCGTTACCCACCAAACACCCGTTTATTCGGTAAGGTAACTAACCTGACTGACTACGGCGCATTCGTGGAAATCGAATCTGGTATCGAAGGTTTGGTACACGTTTCTGAAATGGACTGGACTAACAAGAACGTTGCTCCAAGCAAAGCTACTGCATTAGGAACCGAAGTTGAAGTCATGGTTCTGGATATTGATGAAGACAAGCGTCGTATTAGCTTGGGCATCAAGCAGTGCAAAGCAAATCCTTGGGAAGAGTTCTCACGTGGCCAACAAAAAGGCGACAAGTTGACTGGCGCAATCAAGTCTATTACTGACTTTGGCGTGTTCATTGGCTTGCCTGGCGGTATCGACGGTTTGGTTCACCTCTCAGACCTTTCATGGAATGAGCCAGGAGAAGAAGCTGTTAAGAAATATAAAAAAGGCGACGAAGTTGAAGCTACTGTATTGGCCATTGATGTTGAGAAAGAGCGTATCTCTCTCGGTATCAAGCAATTGTCTGGTGACCCATTCAATAACTACACATCTGTCAGCGACAAGGGTAGCCTTGTAACTGGTACTGTGAAGGCTGTTGATGCTAAGGGTGCAACTATTCACTTGGCTGATGAAGTTGAAGCTTACTTACGTGCTTCTGAGATCTCAACAGATCGCGTTGAAGATGCACGCAATGTATTGAAAGAAGGCGACACTGTGACTGCCATGATCATTAATATTGATCGTAAGTCACGTGCAATCAATCTTTCAATCAAAGCTAAAGACAGCTCTGACCAACAAGACGCTATGAGCAAGCTCCAAGGTGATGCGCAGTCCGGCACAACCAACTTGGGTGCTTTGTTAAAAGCGAAGTTGGACAATCAAGGCTAAATCAATATCGCCGCTTTCCACTAGGAGAGCGGCGGTTTTTTTATTGATAGATCATGTCAGATCAAGAGCAACAAGCAATTACTCGCTCCGAACTCGTGGAGAGCTTGGCGGAACAATTCCCCCAGCTACTTCCTAGAGATGTGGAGTTGGCAGTAAAAACATTGCTAGACACGATGACTCACGCTTTAGCCGAAGGCAAGCGTATTGAGTTGCGCGGTGTTGGTAGCTTTGTTTTGCATCACCGTCCTGCACGTACTGGTCGCAACCCCAAATCTGGTGAGAAGGTATTGATCCCAGAAAAACGAGTGCCCCATTTCAAGCCTGGTAAAGAATTGCGTGAGCGCGTTGACTACAAGCCTCTAAAGCAAGTGAGCCCTAAAGAGGGTTCTGGTGCCTAGTCAAATAGCGCATATCCAGTGGTCCATTCGGACCATTTTTTTATTTAAGTTCTGCACAGCATGATCCAGATTGCAACCTCTTGGCTACTGTTACTACCAGTCATGTTTGGTATTGGTTGGCTGGCTTCGCGCTGGGATCTGCGTCTTGAGAATCGCATGGATGAGCGTGAGCGTATGCGTCAGCAACGTTCAACCTTTAAAGGTTTAAGTCTCTTATTAAACGAGCAGCCAGATCAGGCGATTGAAACTCTAGTCAAGATTGCTCAGCTCGATCCTGAAACCATTGAACTTCATTTTGCTTTGGGGAATTTATTCCGTCGCCGCGGTGAGACGGAGCGTGCAATTCGAGTACACCAACACTTGGCTAATCGCGATGACTTGAAGCCCCGTGATCGAGATCATGCTGCTTATGAATTAGGTCGAGATTTTCTGCGTGCCGGTTTATTGGATCGAGCCGAAGCATCATTAAATCGTGTGGGTGAGGGTAAGTTTGCCGCTCCCGCAAAAGAAAGTCTGCTCGAGATGTATCAGATCGAGCGAGATTGGAAGAAAGCTATTATTGCTGCCAGCGAGCTTGAGGGCTTACAGGGTAAGTCGCATCACACTGAGATAGCGCAATTTCATTGTGAGTTGGGCCAAGAAGCATTACGCCGTAAGGATTTGCCAGAGGTTGAGCAATCTGTCCAATTGGCATTGCAAGCAGTTCCGCATCATGCTCGTGCACTCATTTTGCAAGGTGATTATTTAATTGCCATGGATCGTCCGGCCCAGGCAATCGAAGTATGGGCAGTGATTGCTAAAACACATCCTGCTTACATGCATTTGCTTGCAGATCGGTGGATGGCGGCACATACTGCGCTAAATAAAGCCGATGAAGGCTTAAGTGCGCTTTGTGAATTGTTAAAGACCCAAGCTTCTGGTGAATTGCTCGATATTGTGCAAAAGCATATGACTCAAATTCGTGGGGCTCAAGCTGCTGAAGTGATGCTGGTTGAGGTGATGCAGCATTCACCAAGCTTGAGTGCGCTTTCTAAGTTGGCTGAGACCCGTTTAGCTTTAGCGGAAAGTAACGGTACACCAGAGCGAGTATCAGATTTACAGGCAACACTCAGTTTATTGAAGCAGCGTACAACCAGTTTGGCCCGCTATACCTGTGGCAATTGTGGTTTCCGTGCGCGGCGTTTTTACTGGCAGTGCCCAGGTTGCAATCATTGGGAGGCATACTCCCCAAGACGCAGTGAAGGAGCCGTTCCTAGCGGCCCTTCAATGTAATCTGAATTACTTGGAGATATCTTGAAAGTCACCATCATCGGCAGCGGTTACGTTGGACTTGTTACTGGCGCTTGCTTAGCGGAGCAGGGCAATAACGTCTTTTGTGTCGACGTTGATCCTAAAAAGATCGAGATCCTCAATTCTGGCGGCGTGCCGATTTATGAGCCAGGCTTAAAAGAGATGATTGAGCGCAATCGCGCTGCTGGCCGTTTGCAGTTTTCTACTGATATTGCCGCTTCTGTTGCCCATGGCGATATTCAATTTATTGCCGTTGGCACCCCTCCTGATGAAGATGGTTCGGCTGACCTTCAATACGTAGTGGCAGCAGCTCGCAATATTGGCCGTCATATGACCACAGCTAAAGTGATTGTCGATAAATCAACTGTACCCGTCGGCACTGCTGATAAGGTTTCTGCTGCGATTACAGAGGAACTTACTAAAAGAGGCCTCTCACCAGAGCTGTGCTCCGTAGTTTCTAACCCGGAGTTCCTCAAAGAGGGGGCGGCTGTAGAAGACTTTATGCGCCCCGATCGCATTGTGATTGGCACACAAAGCACCCCAGCAGGTCTGCGCGCTAAAGAGCAAATGCGCAAACTCTATGCCCCATTTAACCGCCATCATGAGCGCACTTATTACATGGATGTCAAAAGTGCCGAGTTGACTAAATACGCCGCAAATGCGATGTTGGCTACCCGTATCTCTTTTATGAACGAGTTGGCTAATTTGGCAGACTTAGTTGGAGCGGATATTGAAGCAGTGCGCCAAGGTATTGGTTCGGACTCTCGTATTGGTTACGGATTTTTGTATTCCGGTACCGGTTATGGCGGTTCTTGCTTTCCGAAAGACGTCTCCGCCTTATCTAAGACTGCAATTGAGCATGGCCGTGATCTCAAGATCCTCGATGCCGTAGAGGCCGTGAACGAAGCGCAAAAATACATCTTGGTAGAGAAGATTGAAAAACGTTTTGGTGCGGATCTTAAGGGTAAGAAGTTCGCCATGTGGGGATTAGCATTTAAGCCCAATACCGACGACATGCGCGAAGCCCCGAGTCGTGTGATTATTCAAGAGCTGGTTAAGCGCGGAGCCCAGATAGTGGCTCACGATCCAGTAGCGATGCCGGAGACCAAGCATTGTCTTGAGGTGGACTTTAAAGGCAGCCCAGACGGCCTCAAACAAGTGACTTTGGTAGATGACCCCATGACAGCTACCCAAGGTGCTGATGCTCTAGTCATCGTGACTGAGTGGAAAGCCTTCCGTAGCCCCGATTTTGAGCAACTCAAAGCCAATTTGAAGAACCCGATTATCTTTGATGGCCGCAATCTGTACGAGCCACAAGCTATGCAAGAATTAGGCATTGAATACCAAGGTATTGGTCGTCATAATTAATTACCAGCACAAAAGAATCTATTTGAAAGATTAGAGAGATCAGTTACATCGTGGAAAAAGCCAACCGAGAACAATTTTCTAAAGCCTGTTTATTAGTGGTGGGCGATGTCATGCTGGATCGCTATTGGTTTGGCGATACGAATCGGATTTCTCCAGAAGCACCAGTTCCTGTAGTTCAAGTGGGTAAGATTGATGAACGTTTGGGGGGCGCGGCTAACGTAGCCCGTAACGTAGCCGCTCTTGGTGCAAAGACAACCATCTTGGGTGTGATTGGTGATGATGAGCCAGGCCGCCGTGTTTCTGAATTGCTGACATCTAGTCACGTTGATAGTCAGCTTGAGGTTGATGGCAAGGTACCAACAACTGTGAAGCTACGTGTCATCGCAAGGCAACAGCAATTGATTCGTTTGGATTTTGAAGAAGCCCCTAGTGAGGCTGCCCTCGCTCATAAGTTGGAGCGTTATGAGAAGCTAGTCGGTGATGCTGATGTGGTGATTTTGTCTGACTACGGCAAAGGTGCATTGGGACAAGTGGCTTTGATGATCGAGCAGGCTCGTGCTCAGAAGAAGATGATTTTGGTGGACCCTAAGGGTGATGACTACGCTAAGTATCGTGGCGCAACCGTACTGACACCTAATCGTAGTGAGTTGCGTCAGGTAGTTGGTCAATGGACTAGTGAAGAAGATCTCACAAAGAGAGCGCAAGATCTTAGAAAATCATTAAACCTGGAAGCGCTTCTCCTGACTCGCTCTGAAGAGGGTATGAGTTTATTTACTGAGGCTGGTGTGAGTCATGTAAAGGCGCAGGCGCGCGAAGTATTTGATGTGTCTGGCGCAGGTGACACTGTCATTGGTACGCTGGCAGTGGCGCTAGCAGCTGGCTGGCCCCTGGAAAGAGCCATGGCTTTAGCTAACCGAGCTGGTGGTATTGTGGTTGGCAAGCTAGGAACAGCCACCGTTACTTCTGAGGAATTGCAATGACGATTATCGTAACTGGCGCTGCCGGATTTATCGGCGCCAATATTGTTCAAGCGCTCAATGCGCGTGGTGAGAAAAACATTATTGCGGTTGATGATTTACGTCCCGCTGATAAGTATCGTAATTTGGCTGATCTAGACATCATTGATTATCTTGATAAGGATGAGTTTCTAGAAGCATTTAGAAGCGGTCGTTTTGGTAAGGTCAGGGCGGTGTTTCATGAGGGGGCCTGCTCCGATACGATGGAAACTGACGGCATCTTCATGATGGCAAACAACTTCCGCTACACCATGGACCTGCTTGATATCTGTACAGAGCAAAAAGTCCAGCTGCTCTACGCTTCATCTGCCGCTACTTATGGTGGCTCAGATGTTTTTGTTGAAAGTCGCGAGCATGAGAAGCCATTGAATATTTATGGCTACTCTAAATTCTTATTTGATCAAGTGATGCGTAAGCGTTTTGCCGAGAAGGCTAATACAGCACAAGTTGTGGGCTTTCGATATTTCAATGTCTATGGCCCACGTGAATCCCATAAGGGTCGCATGGCTTCAGTAGCCTTTCATCAATACCATCAGTACAAAGCCAACGGTAAGGTAAAGCTCTTTGGCGAATATGGTGGTTATGGCGCCGGTGAACAAAGTCGTGACTTTGTTTCGGTAGAAGATGTGGTGAAAGTGAATTTATATTTCTTGGATCATCCAGAAATCAGTGGCATCTTTAATCTCGGCAGTGGTCGCGCGCAACCATTTAATGATGTTGCTCATGCGGTAGCCAATGCCATGCGCAAAATTGATAAAGCCAATCCTGCTAGCTTGGAAGAGTTGGTCAAAGAAAAAGCGATTGAGTACATTCCATTTCCAGATGCACTCAAAGGCAAGTACCAGTGCTTTACTCAGGCTGACTTAACTAAGCTGCGTGCCGCTGGATACTCTGAGCCCTTCCTCAATGTGGAGCAGGGTGTCAGTCGTTATATTGCCTGGCTATCAGAGAATTCAGATTTCTTGGCAAGTCCACTTTAAGCTTTAAAAAACAGTCAACCGACTGAATCTTCATTCGTTGTAACTGATCCACTTGCACTTCGTGTAAGTGGATTTTTTATTAACCGATGGAGATTAAATGAATCAATTATTAAAGTCTTTGGTATTTTCAGTATTTGTAGCTGTCTCAGGATTGGCTGCTGCTTCACCAGTCAACGTCAACACTGCAACCCAGTCCGAATTGGAAAGTATTAAAGGTATTGGGCCGTCTAAAGCGAAAACCATTATTGCTGAACGTTTGGATGGTGGGCATTTTCAGGATGCCAATGACCTGCAAAAGCGCGTGCGTGGCATTGGTATGAAATCAGTTGAAAAGATGGTGGATAACGGCTTAACCATAGAGGCGCCCAGTTCATTTCGTGAACCGCATGGTAGAACCAATAAAGAGGGCTCCAAGGCTAGCAGACGTGGCTCGCGCGGTCAAAGTGGCTCTCGCCATAATCAGGATCGTGCGGAAGCAAATCGCCGAAATTAAACCCTTTTACGTCTAGCCTAGCTTATGGCTAAAATGGTTTCATGAGCACACCTTCTTACTTAACTATTTCGCAGACCGTGGGTAATACGCCCTTGGTTCGTTTGCAACGTATTCCTGGCGCTGAAAACGATACTAAAAATAATCTGATCTTAGGAAAGTTAGAGGGTAATAATCCAGCGGGGTCGGTTAAAGACCGGCCTGCGCTGTCGATGATCTTACGCGCTCAAGAGCGTGGTGAAATTAAACCAGGCGACACTCTGATTGAAGCTACCAGTGGCAACACTGGCATTGCGTTGGCGATGACTGCTGCGATGTTGGGCTACAAGATGGTTTTGGTGATGCCTGAAAATCAAAGCATTGAACGCCGCCAAAGTATGGCTGCTTACGGTGCAGAGTTAATCCTGACAGCAGCATCTGGCGGTATGGAATTTGCCCGAGACTATGCATTGCAATTGCAAAAAGAGGGGCGCGGTAGATTGCTTGATCAGTTCGCGAACCCAGATAACCCTCGTGCTCATATCGAGACCACTGGTCCCGAAATCTGGCGTGATACCGATGGTCAGATTACCCACTTCATTTCAGCGATGGGTACCACCGGAACAATTACCGGAGTCTCCACTTATCTCAAGTCCATGAATCCCGCTATTCAGATTATTGGTGCGCAGCCGGAAGAGGGTTCACAGATTCCAGGTATTCGTAAATGGGCTCCAGAGTATCTGCCAAAGATTTATCAGGGTGATAAAGTTGATCGCATTGAGTATGTGACCCAAGCGGATGCTGAAGAAATGGCTCGTCGCCTTGCTGCTGAAGAGGGTATCTTCTGCGGTATCTCAGCTGGCGGTGCTTTGGTTGTTGCCTTACGCATTGCTCGCCAAGTGGAAAATGCCACGATTGTCTTTATTGTCTGCGACCGTGGCGACCGTTATCTTTCTACTGGCGTTTTCCCAGCGTAATACATTCAGTCTGAGTGCATTAAGCCTGCTTTTGTTTTTTCTTACTGGCAGACTTTTTGGGTTTAGATTTGACCGGTTCTGCTGACTTTGTTTCTGACTTCGCTTTAGTTGTTGAGGTAGGAACTGCACTTTGATTTTTATATCCTAATGCTTCTGCAAACTCAGCAACACTTTGCGCGTAAAAGTAACTGCGGTTGTACTGCACAATCGCCAGAAAATTATTGAGCCCAACTACGTAACGAACCTGATCGCTACCATCTTTATCTGGGTAGGGTAGATCAACAATAAGGGCCTTGCTTTGCGGCTCAACCCCGCCTGACTGAAGGTCACCTTGCTCTTTAGTGAGGATACCTTTTGCGATGAGTTCTTGAACTGAGTACTTCAGTTGAGGCTCCCCATCAGCTAGGGCGCTTGCCTCACTGATTGATCCTTCCTGTAAGGGGAAGTAAATCGGCATGCCAGGTTGCCAGCCATGCTTTCTCATAAAGTTAGCTACGCTAGCAATAGCATCCTTAGGGCTTTGTTTGAGATCAATACGCCCATCTCCATCGCCATCTACTGCAAAGCTGCGAATACTGCTTGGCATGAACTGTGGCAGACCAATCGCACCGGCATAGGAGCTATTCTGATTTAGGCAGGCATTAAACCGTGCCTGATTCAATCCTTGCTTGCTATTGTTGGCAGGCAAGTTGCCACCCCCCTCGGTCCAGCACATCAGGATGAGCTCTTGAAGTTGGTCTTTAAAGAGTTGCTCTCGACTAGCTTTATTGGGTGTATCTGGGTAGCTGAAGGCTAATGTAGAAAGTGCATCCTTGACCCGGAAGTTTCCAGTTTGACGGCCATAAATGGTTTCAATGCCAATAATGGAGACGATGATTTCAGCTGGGACGCCTGATTCTTGCTCAACCTTGCTTAAGAATGCCTGGTTTTGCTCCCAAAAGGCCTTCCCAGCCTTAATGCGAACTGGCTCAATAAAACGCTTGCGATAGGCGACCCAATTCTTTTTAAAGCCACCTGCTGGGGGTAATACCAATTTGCGTATGGAGGGGATCGTTTTAGCATCAGAGAAGCCTGATTCTAGGCTGGCCTGAGGGATTCCCTGGGTTTGGGCAATTTGAGTGATTAATTGATTGAGATTTTGGCTAAAACGGGCTTCTGTTGCGACATCTTCAGACTGGTTTACGATAGTCTCTGTAGGGCTAACTTGCTGGGTGGGAACGCTGGAGCAAGCACCAAGCAGAAGCACTGTGAGGAGTGTTGAAGTGAGGTAGGAGACGCGAAAATTCATGGATAAGAAATTGGGTTTTTGATGTTTTGCTAGGTTTGATTAAATTATAAAAATAATAGTTTTGTTATTTGAGGATTTCTAGTAATGACAACAGGATACATAACTCATCCAGACTTTCTAAAGCATGAGATGGGTAGTCATCATCCCGAGTGCCCAGAGCGCATTCAGGCAATTAATGATCAACTGATTCGCAGTGGTGTAGATCGCTTTCTGCATCATTTAGATGCGCCACTAGCAACTGAAGATCAATTGGAGTTAGTTCACAGCCCAGATCATATTGCCTTTGTTAAAGAGCGTTCGCCTGCAAGCGGTTACTTCATGCTCGATGGTGACACTATTATGAACCCTCATACCTGGAGTGCCGCTCTGCGTGCTGCGGGTGCTGCTATCGCCGGTGTGGACGCCGTAATGAAGGGTGAGGTTGAAAACGTGTTTTGTGCGGTGCGCCCGCCAGGCCACCATGCGGAGCCAACCCGCTCTATGGGATTTTGTGTTTTTGATAATGTTGCCGTAGCAGCACGATATGCGATGGAACAGTATGGTATTGAGCGAGTCGCGATTATTGACTTTGATGTGCACCATGGCAATGGTACTGAAGCTGCTTTTTTTAATGATCCCAATGTGCTGATGTGTAGTTTCTTTCAGCACCCGTTTTACCCCTACAGTGGCTTGGATGGGGCAAACAATATGGTGAATGTTCCGCTTCCTGCATCTACACGTGGTGATGTGGTGCGCTCGATAGTGGAAGAGCAATGGTTGCCTCGTTTACGAGACTTTGAGCCAGAGCTCATCATCATCTCTGCAGGCTTTGATGCTCACCGTGAGGATGATTTAGGGCAGATGGGGTTAGTAGAGGATGATTATGCTTGGATGACTAAGCAGCTTAAGGGGGTTGCAAATCAATATGCCCAAGGTCGCATTGTCAGTTGCCTAGAGGGTGGCTACAACCTGTCTGCTTTAGGCCGTAGCGTGGTTGCGCATGTGAAAGCACTCGCAGATATCTAAGCGGAATTAGAAATTCAGATTAAAAAATGACCAATATTTAAGGCGCATATGGCTAATATTTTTGAGCAAAGTTTAGAGCGAAACTCGGCCAACTTCACTCCGATTACCCCACTATTATTTCTTGAGCGATCAGCCCAGGTTTATCCAGATCGCTTGGCAATCATTCATGGCAAGCTACGCCAGACTTGGAGTCAGACATATGAGCGTTGTCGTCGCCTAGCAAGCGCTCTGCAAAAGCATGGAATTGGCTTGGGCGATACCGTTGCCGTGATGTTGCCCAATACACCCCCAATGGTTGAGGTACATTTCGGAATCCCGATGGCTGGAGCGGTATTAAATGCCCTAAACACACGCCTTGATCCAGAGTCAGTTGCCTTTATGTTGAATCATGGTGAAGCAAAAGTGGTGATGGTGGATCCCGAATTCTCGGGAGTGATGAAAAAAGCTCTTGAAATCGCCAAGAAAGAAAGTGGCCGCGAGTTTTTGGTGGTTGATGTTGAGGAAAAAGAGTTTGATGTTCCTGGTGAGAAGTTAGGCACACTGACTTATGAGAAGCTCTTATCTGAGGGCGACCCCCAGTTTGCATGGAAAGTCCCCGCCGATGAATGGCAAGCTATTTGCCTCAATTACACCTCTGGAACTACCGGCAATCCAAAAGGCGTGGTGTATCACCATCGTGGCGCAGCGATTAATGCTGTCTCAAATATTTTGGATTGGGATATCAATAAGCACCCCATTTATCTCTGGACACTACCCATGTTCCATTGCAATGGTTGGTGCTTCCCATGGACGATAGCGGCTCGTGCAGGTATTAATGTCTGTCTACGTCGCGTTGATGCGCAACATATTTTTGCCGCCATTAAAGAGCACGATGTTACGCATTACTGTGCGGCTCCCATTGTGCATAACCTATTAGTCAATGCTCCCGATGAATTAAAAGAGGGTGTACCTTCTGGTGTGAAGGGTTTAATCGCAGGCGCCGCGCCTCCAGCTTCGATTATTGAAGGTATGGAAAAGCTTGGTTTTGACTTGACGCACGTCTACGGATTAACTGAGGTCTACGGTCCCGCAGCAGTTTGCGTGAAGCAGGATGAGTGGAATGATGTGGATATTGGTGAGAGAGCTCGCCTCAATGCCCGTCAAGGTGTTCGTTATCACATGCAACAAGCAATTGCCGTTCTTGATCCTGAGACCCTTGAGCCCGTCCCTGCTGATGGCGAGACCATGGGCGAGATTATGTTTAAAGGCAATATCGCCATGAAGGGTTACCTCAAGAATGAGAAGGCAACCAAAGAGGCTTTTGAGGGGGGCTGGTTTCATTCTGGTGATTTAGCGGTGATGAACCCTGATGGCTATATCAAGATGAAAGATCGCAGTAAGGACATCATCATTTCTGGTGGTGAAAATATTTCCTCTGTAGAGGTTGAAGATGTTCTCTATCGTCACCCAGCAGTCATTGCTGCCGCAGTAGTTGCTAAGCCTGACGATAAGTGGGGCGAGACGCCTTGCGCCTTTTTGGAGATCAAGCCCGGTATGGAGGTGACGCCCGCCGACATCATCGCCCATTGCAAGCAGCATTTGGCTGGTTTTAAGGTGCCAAGAGCTATTGTGTTCTGTGAGTTACCAAAGACCTCTACCGGCAAGATTCAGAAGTTTGAATTGCGTAAGCAGGCAGGATCCGCTTCAGCAATCGACGTCTAGCTCTAATTGGTACTAGACGGATAAAATAGAAAAGTTACTCAAAAATAGAGAATTCAGCATGAAAATCTTAGTAGCAGTAAAGCGTGTCGTTGATTACAACGTCAAAATTCGGGTGAAATCGGATAACTCTGGTGTCGATTTGGCGAACGTCAAAATGAGTATGAATCCTTTTGATGAGATTGCAGTGGAAGAGGCGGTTCGACTCAAGGAGTCGGGTGTTGCGACTGAGATAGTAGTAGTTTCTGCCGGCCCAACTCAATGCCAGGAAACGTTGCGCACTGCCTTAGCAATTGGCGCAGATCGCGCCATCTTGGTAGAGACTGATGCCGAGCTGCAGCCTTTAGCGGTTGCAAAAATTCTGAAAGCCCTTTCTGAAAAAGAGCAAGCGCAGATTGTAATTTTGGGTAAGCAAGCAATTGATGATGATAGCAATCAGACTGGACAGATGTTGGCTAGCTTGATGGATATTCCGCAAGCAACTTTTGCCTCCAAAGTGGTAGTTGCAGACGGTAAAGCAAGTGTGACTCGCGAGGTAGATGGCGGTTTAGAAACAATCGCGATTACCTTGCCTGCGGTGATTACTACTGACTTGCGTTTAAATGAGCCGCGTTATGTAACTTTGCCAAACATTATGAAGGCGAAGAAGAAGGCTTTGGAAATTGTGAAGCCTGAAGAGCTTGGTGTAGATATTGCTCCACGCCTTAAAACTCTTAAAGTGGAAGAGCCCCCAAAGCGCTCTGCTGGTGTGATGGTGGCTGATGTAGTAGCTTTGGTAGATAAACTTAAAAATGAAGCGAAGGTGATTTAAATGGCCGCACTCGTTATTGCTGAACACGATAATCAATCTTTAAAAGCAGCCACACTCAATGCGGTAGCAGCTGCTTTGCAGTGCTCCCCAGAAGTAGATGTATTGGTGGCTGGTAGTGGCTCAGATGCTGCCGCTTCTGCTGCTGCTCAAATTGCTGGAGTACGTAAAGTGATTCAGGTGGACGCCCCATCTTTAGCAGATCAACTCGCTGAACCTTTAGCGGCGCAGATTCTTTCGATTGCTAATGGCTATAGCCACATCTTGGCTCCAGCAACTGCCAATGGTAAGAATGTATTGCCACGGGTAGCTGCAAAGTTAGATGTTGCGCAGTTATCCGATATCACTAAGGTTGTTTCGTCTGATACCTTTGAGCGCCCGATTTATGCCGGTAATGCGATTGCTACTGTGCAATCCACCGACCCCGTCAAAGTGATTACTGTTCGTACAACCGGTTTTGATCCAGTTGCTGCAAGCGGTGGATCTGCTGCAGTGGAAAAGCAAGCGGCTACTGAGGTTTCTGGCAAATCTTCTTTTGTGGGTCGCGAGCTGACTAAGTCGGATCGTCCTGAGCTCACTGCTGCCAAAATTATCGTATCTGGTGGTCGCGGTTTAGGTTCTGGTGAGAAGTATCAAGAGATTGTTGTGCCTTTAGCGGACAAGCTTGGTGCTGCTTTGGGTGCTTCCCGTGCTGCGGTAGATGCCGGTTATGTTCCGAATGACTATCAAGTGGGCCAGACTGGCAAGATTGTTGCTCCACAGTTGTATATCGCAGTAGGTATCTCTGGTGCGATTCAGCATTTAGCAGGTATGAAAGACTCTAAGGTAATCGTAGCAATCAACAAAGATCCTGAAGCGCCGATTTTTAGTGTTGCTGATTACGGCTTAGTTGCGGATTTGAATACCGCTGTACCTGAACTGACTAACTTGCTTGGCTAGGACATCCCTTTAACTATCTTTACATCTAATCCATAGGAATACTTATGCCGTATGTAGCCCCAGTAAAAGACATGCTATTTGTGATGAACGAACTAGCGGGGCTATCTCAGGTTGTTTCATATCCTTCCTATGCTGAGGCTGGAGCTGATGTCGATTTAGCCCCAGCAATCTTGGAGGAGTCTGCCAAATTCAATCAAGATGTTGTAGCACCCCTTAATTGGGCTGGCGATCAAAATCCTAGCTCTTTAAAGGACGGCATCGTTACCACTACCCCTGGCTTTAAAGATGCTTTTGAGCAATTTGCTGCGGCAGGTTGGCAGGGCGTTGTTCATCCTGCAGAGTTTGGCGGTCAGGGCTTACCAAAGCTTATTGCAACAGCTTGTTTTGAGATGGTTCATTCAGCTAGCCTATCGTTTGCTTTATGCCCAATGCTGACCGATGGTGCTATTGAGGCTTTGTTAACTGCAGCAAGCCCTGAGTTGCAAGAGCGCTATGTGCCGAAGATGATTTCTGGAGAGTGGACTGGATCCATGTGTCTCACAGAGCCTCAAGCTGGCTCTGATCTATCAATGGTGCGCGCTCGTGCCGTGCCCCAAGCCGATGGCACATACAAAATTTCTGGCACCAAGATCTATATCACCTATGGTGAGCACGACATGGCAAAGAATATTGTCCATCTCGTATTAGCTAGAACGCCAGATGCGCCAGAAGGCGTGAAGGGTATTTCTTTATTTGTGGTGCCGAAGTTCTTGGTGAATGCAGATGGCTTACTTGGTGAGCGTAATGATGTTCACTGTGTCTCGATTGAGCACAAGCTTGGTATCAAGGCTAGCCCAACTGCAGTTTTACAGTTTGGCGATCATGGTGGCGCAACTGGATATTTAGTAGGCGAAGAAAATCGTGGCCTGGAATACATGTTCGTAATGATGAATGCAGCTCGCTTTGCAGTTGGTATGCAGGGTATTGCGGTTGCAGAGCGTGCATATCAAAAGGCGGTGCAGTATGCAAAAGACCGCGTACAGAGTCGCGATCTAGCCGGCTCTCCAGGTCCTGTAGCAATTATTCATCAACCAGATGTAAAGCGGATGCTGATGACTATGCGCGGCTATATTGAGGCATCTAGAGCCTTAGCGTATTACGCTGCGGCTGCATATGATGCCCAACATGCATCTCCTGATGAAGCCGCTCGCAAGCAGAGTCAAGCGGTTTATGAATTTCTGGTGCCGATTGTGAAAGGCTTCTCAACTGAAATGTCGATTGAGGTAGCTAGCCTCGGTGTGCAAGTGCACGGTGGCATGGGATTCATTGAGGAGACGGGCGCGGCGCAGCACTACCGTGATGCTCGTATTCTGACAATCTATGAGGGCACTACAGCTATTCAGGCAAATGATCTGATTGGTAGAAAAACGGTGCGTGATGGTGGCGCAACTGCAAAACTATTCTCTGAAAAAATTCAGCAAACTGAAAAAGATCTCGCAAGCAGTGGCACCGCAGATGCAAAGGCAGTGCTAAAGCAACTAACCGCCGCACGTATTGCCTTTGAATCTGCTGTTGAGTTTATTGTGGAAAATGCAAAGACAGATGTTAAGGCTGTGTACGCCGGTAGCTTTGCTTACTTACGTTTATGTGGCTTGGTATTAGGTGCCTGGCAAATGGCACGTGCCTTACTGGCTGCGCAGGAGCTGCGCGCGGGTGATCCTAATTTCTATGATGCCAAGATTGCCACTGCACGATTCTTTGCAGAAAATCTATTGCCACAATCTCAAGCTCTAGCAACCTCGATCCTAGAGAGCGGGCATTCCACGAATGCGCTGACAGCGGAGCAGTTTTAAGATTTAAAAAACTGTCACCGCCATTCAAAAAGCTATCCGCGTTACTGGGATAGCTTTCTTGCTTCCTGAAGCTGCGAAATAAAGAATTGCTCAAAGGCAATGGCGAGGAAGGTCATCATGACGCCAGCGCCAAACACTAAAGAAAAGATCACAGTTAATACAACCGGCCAGCCTGATTTAGTGGCTTTGCTCGGATCTATGTTTGGATTAAATTCCGCATCCCACTTTTCATCAGCACGTAAACCATAGGCGATGGTGGTTAGCCAGCTTGCCTCAAAACTAATAAAGCCAAACGTGATGAGAACCCAACCAGGCGCAGAATTAAATTGCGAGTCTTTAAGGATAAGCCAACCAGCAATTCCACCAATAAATGAAAAGAGTTGAGCCCAGCCCCAGAAGGATTTAAGCCCTTGCAAATAAAAACAGTTCAAGCCAGTCCCAGGGAAAAATAATCCGAGTGAGCAGAATAGGAGTTTGTATTTTTTCATTCAGACTTTCAGTGATGAACTTTAATTTCAATAATGAGATATTTTATTTTGTTGAATTGCTTTTTTGTATAAAGCTTAAGACTTGACGATCCGCGCCAATCATCAATAGCTGATCGCCATTGCGCACAATTGAGCGGTAATCATTTAATTCATAGAGAAAGTCATTCTCTAGCTCCATGCGTTGTGGTGTGCAGGCCATCTTTGTAGTTGCTATTTGATCAAGCGTGAAGCCTCTGGCATCTTCAGTAATACGAGCGGTAAATCGATTGCATCCTGTAGATCCACTCACACGTTCACCATTGGCATCAAAGGTGATTTGGATTGGGTTGCTATTCTCACCCTGAGGGATTTGTCTGGCGCGCACCTCGCCTCTGGCATTGGGCGCTAGATTCCAGCGAACTAGCTCCCATTTGGTGTTTCGGAATTCAGTACTGGGCGGGCTAGTTTTGGCGGTGCAGGGTGGAATCACATTGGCGCAAGCGGTCAAAAAACCCAAGCTGAGGCAAGAAAGAATCAGAAAAAAGCGCTTTATAGGGCCTCTGGAGGGTCTAAAAATGGCAGTTTTCATCTCAATATTTCTGTAAGTTATTGTTTTTAATAATTATTTTGGGTTTGATTGCAATCTATTCTACTGTTGAAGCCAAAAGGCTGCCCGCTTAAATAGGTGGATCAAGTAGGGGTTTTCGTCTAGAATGTGAGGTTTTCCGCTATACCGTGCATTTGTTTTGTTAATTTGCTCAGTTAGTTGGAGCCCAAGATTTTGTAGTAATTTCATTGGGTTGTAATCAACCTGTTTTCATTTTAGATTTTAAGGAATAAGTATGGTCGTCATTCGACTGGCACGCGGCGGTTCAAAGAAGCGCCCTTTTTATAGCATCGTGGCTACAGACAAGCGCAATCGTCGCGACTCGAACTTTATCGAGCGTATTGGTTACTTCAATCCACAGGCAGCAGCGACTGAGCAAGCAATGCGTATCGCTCAAGATCGTTTGACCTATTGGACTGGAGTTGGCGCGCAGATCTCTCCAACAGTAGTTCGTTTGATCAAAAACAATCCTGCAGTCTAAAGACTTCACATCCAAAGACTTTTTCTTAGTGATGAAGTCTTTGGTAGCAGAATTTACTGGTAGTGTTATTTGGGGAGTTGAGGTGGCTTCAATATGAATACACCTTCCCTAGATGATTTGATTGAGCTCGGTGCAGTTCAGGACGCTCAAGGCTTACAGGGTCAGATTAAGGTTCGCCCTCATTCTTCCGATCCCGTAGCGCTCTTATCTAGCAAAGAACTTTGGTTATCTCTCATTCCTCGTCGGAGTGCTGGTGTTGCTGCGTCTCATGAGCAGGCTTCATTAAAGCTTTACAAGGTGAAGCAGGCCAAGATGCATAGCGGTACCGTAGTGATCGCTTTAGATGGCATCACCGATCGTGACCAGGCCGAGGCTTTAAAAGGTGCTCGCATCTTAGTTGCACGCGAAGTATTTCCAAAAGCAGAGAGCGATAGTTATTACTGGGTTGATCTGATTGGCTGTAAGGCAGTTAATCTTGAAGGCGAGAGTCTGGGTGTGGTGATTGACGTTAACGATAACGGAGCTCACGGAATCATTGCACTTGGCGATCCAGAAACTAAAACAGTAAAACAGTTGGTGCCCTTCGTAAAAGAAGTGGTGCAAAACGTTGACTTACCTAATAGACTCATTACTCTAGATTGGCAGCTTGACTGGTAGTAGGAGCTAAGCTCAAAAAAAGTAACTGATTTTCCATTTCTAATATGCGCTTTGATGTAGTCACCTTATTTCCTGAAATGTTCTCCGCATTAACGCAGTGGGGCATCACTGGGCGCGCCTGTGAGCAAGGTCTCGCTAAGGTCAATCTCTGGAATCCTCGGGATTATTGTTCCGATCCACGTAAGACTGTGGATGATCGGGCATATGGTGGCGGCCCTGGCATGGTGATGATGGCAAAACCTTTGGAAGATACGATATTTGCTGTTAAAGCGACTCATCAGGCGCAAAAAATTCAATCTGGTCCCATTTGCCTCTTGGCACCTCAAGGCGAGGTCTTTTCTCAGAAGATAGCGACAGATATCCTCAATTACGGCAATTTAACCTTTATTTGTGGTCGATATGAGGCTGTTGACCAGCGATTTATTGATCGAAATGTCGATTTACAGCTCTCGATGGGTGATTTTGTGGTTTCTGGTGGTGAATTACCCGCTATGACCATGATGGATGCGGTTATTCGCCTCATTCCAGGGGCCTTAGGGGATGGGGAGTCTGCCGTCCAAGATAGCTTTATTAACGGTCTTTTGGACTATCCGCACTACACCCGTCCTGAAATATATGAAAATTTATCTGTCCCAGACGTGCTTTTGGGCGGACATCACGCTAAAATAGCGGATTGGCGTCGGCAGAAGTCTTTAGAGCTGACGTTCAAGCTTAGACCTGATTTAATTAAATCAGCAAGAGCAAATGGGTTGCTAAGTAAAGAAGATGAGCAATTTCTTCGAACGCTGTAAGTGATTATGGTTTTGAATGAAGTGTTTGTGTTTTGATTTAGTGAAATGGTTTTAACTGCATCCTCTGTCTGGTCCGTTGATGAAAGTCTCGGGATTAAACGCTGACAAGATGTTTAAGGATTAATAATGAATTTGATCGAAAAAATTGAGCAAGAAGAAATTGCTCGCTTAAGTGCTAACAAAGTGCTTCCTACTTTCGCTCCTGGCGACACAGTAGTTGTTGGTGTAAACGTAGTTGAAGGTACACGTAAGCGTACCCAGGCCTTTGAAGGCGTTGTGATTGCCAAGCGCAATCGCGGACTCAATTCCAGCTTTATCGTTCGCAAGATTTCATCTGGCGAAGGTGTAGAGCGTACATTCCAAACTTACTCACCATTGATCGCTAGCATTGAAGTTAAGCGTCGCGGTGATGTACGTCGCGCGAAGTTGTACTACTTGCGTGATCGTTCAGGTAAGTCTGCACGTATTAAAGAAAAACTTCCTGCGCGCAAAGTTAAAGCAGTTGCTGAGACAGCAGCGGAATAAGGTTTGCTTTAATCCAAAAAGAAGGCGGCCTAGGCTGCCTTTTTTTATTCCCCTAAAATAAGCGAATGACACAAAAGTCCAAACCCCAAGATCAAAGATTGAGTGCTGCAGCTCCACTGGGTTTTGATGCGCAGGCCATTCCGATCCATGAGGTGTGTCACGATCAGGCCAAGGTAGCCCAGCATATTCTGGATCCTTTAGCTTTGAAAAGTCGCTTTCAGAGCCCCCCAGTTTGGCAGCCAGAGATTACCGATGAAAATCGTCAGGTGATTGCTGCCGATATTATTGCCAAGCGTCAGGCGGCTGGGAAGATTACTCGGGCAGCAGTTTTAATTCCTTTGTTGCTGAGGAGTGAAGGCTTATCTGTTTTACTAACCCAGAGAACCGATCATTTACATGATCATGCTGGTCAAATTAGCTTTCCAGGCGGTCGCATGGATCCGGGTGATGCTGACCCTCATGACACTGCTTTGCGGGAGAGTGAAGAAGAAATTGGACTTGATCGAGCTGCAGTGGAGATCATCGGCCATTTACCCCAGTATTTAACGGTTTCGGGCTATAGTGTGACTCCGGTTGTTGGATTTGTAAAACCTCAGGCAGAATATGTCTTAGATACTTTTGAAGTAGCAGATGTGTTTGAAGTGCCTTTACATTTTTTAATGGATCCCGCGAATCATCAAGTGCGGATCTGGGAGAGTGATCAGGGTAGTCGTCGGTTTTATTCAATGCCCTATGAAAATCGTTTTATCTGGGGTGCTACTGCTGGAATGTTGCGTAACCTTTATCATTTATTAAAAGTATGACTTTCTTTTCTATTCTTTTCGCCCTCATTGCTGAGCAATACCGACCAGTAACTTCAAGTCATTGGAGTGCCCGCATGAGTGCTCGCTGGTTGGATTGGGTTGCTGGCGAATTCGGCGGCAAGACTGAGGAAGGTGCAAGCCCGGTTGGTGCTCGTATGGCCTGCCTAGTTGCATTCATACTGCCAACATTCTTGGTCTTCATTATTTATGTTGTGTTTATGGTGACCTTCCCAATTTTGGGATTTGTGTGGAACGTCATCATTGCCTATTTATTTTTTGGCTTCCGTCAATTTAGCCACTCCTTTACGCTGGTTCATGAGGCAATTGCAAATTATGATTTGCCGGCGGCACGTGCAGCTTTAGGCGACTGGTACGGCCCCGAATTGGATACTTCCAATCTCACCGAGACTGAAGTCATTTCACTTGCTTTAGAGCGCGCCATTATTGGCGCACATCACCATGTATTTGGTGTGCTGTTCTGGTTCTTAATGCCAATGGGGCCAGCAGGCGTGGTCTTGTATCGCTTGGCTGATACAGCTGCCCAGCGTTGGTCAGAAAAAGGTGATTTCAATCTCAGCGAAGCCGCTCGTCATTTCTTCTACGTATTGGATTGGGTCCCAGCTCGCATCACCGCAATGGGCTTTGCGATTGTTGGTAACTTCGAAGGCGCTGTGTATGCATGGCGCCACCTCACTGGCAAATGGTCTGACTCCTTGTCAGCAGTAATCTTGGCATCAGGTAGTGGTGCCTTAGGCGTGCGACTTGGTGAGCCTATGAGTGAGCCTGACAGCGATGAAGCTTTGCGTATGGCTGAAGCAGGTGAGCCTGTTGTTTACGAAGTAGGTCTTGAGCCGAATGAGCGCACGATGCGATCTGCAATTGGCTTGGTATGGCGTTTGGTTATCGCTTGGATGGCTTTATTGCTAATGCTGACCATCGCTCTTTGGCTTGGCTAATTCCCTGAATCTGCGTATCAGCTGTTTTTGAGTCAGAACGCAATTGTCTAAATAGCGCCAGTCTTTCTGGCGCTATTTCATTTCTGTCGACTGCTTCTCGTATTGCGCAATCTGGCTCGGATTGGTGTGCGCAGTTATGAAAGCGGCACTTGCCTAGCAGATCATGAAACTCCCTAAAGGCATGCTCTAGTTCACTCACAGACATGTGGGCTAAACCAAATTCTTGAAAACCTGGGGAGTCAATTAAGGCGCCCAATTTTCCGCTAGCATCACGACCCCAAGTTTCTGGCAACTCAAAGTAGCGGCAAGCTGTTGTGGTGTGTTTACCGGTATCTAAGCGAACTGAATACTCTTGAGTAATTGCTGCTGCATTGGGAACCCAGGCATTGAGTAGGCTAGATTTACCCATGCCAGATTGACCTACAAACACGGAAACCTTCCCGCAGATAGCGGGGCGTAATGCTTCGATGGAGGCTTCATCAAACTTGGCAGATACCTCTGTTATGGGGTAGCCCATACGCGCATAGGGCGCAATGATTTTGCGGGCATGCTCTAAGTTGTCTTTGAGATCACATTTGTTGAGCAGAATATGCAAACCAATTTGATTGGTCTCAGCAGCAACAACCGCTCTTCCTAGTAGGTCAGGAGAGAATGCGGGTTGTGTAGCTAGTACCACCAATATTTGATCAACATTTGAGGCAATGAGTTTGCTTTTAAAGGCATCCGATCGATAGAGTAAGTTTTCTCGTGGCTCGATGCGAATAATGCGCGCTTGATCGGCCGAAGTCATCTCCAACAACATGCGATCACCTACCGCGCCGATGTGCTGCTTTGCTGGTGTGCTTACCTGAATTAATTCACCGATAGGAGATTCATTGCCGCGCTCATCTTTTACTAAGCGCTGCGCTAAATAATGTCTTCCATAGGAGGCAGTCAATAGCGCATGAAATTGTTCCATTAACCCCATCAATCCTAGGTAGCTTGGTTGAATCGTTTGAGATTAGCAATGCGCAATGGTGCGGGAGGATGCGAGCTATAAAAAGTGGTGTAGATCGGATCGGGCGTCAAAGTAGAAGCATTGTCTTGATAGAGCTTGACCAGGGCAGAGATCAAATCATTTGCAGAGGATTTGTCTGCAGCAAAACCATCTGCTTCGTATTCATGTTTACGTGATGCCAAGCTAGATAGTGGGGTGAGGAAGAAGCTAAATACTGGTGATACCAGCATAAAGAGCGCTAAAGCCAAGCCGCCGTTATATCCATTCGGGTTGGGCATCACACCAAGGTCGCTGTAGAACCATGGCTGTGTGCTGACCCAGCCTAATAGCGCGAGAGTGACAAAGCTTAAGGCAAAAGAAACCAGTAGGCGTTTGCGAATATGGTTGCACTTGTAGTGACCGAGTTCATGAGCCAGTACTGCCTCTACTTCGCCGGCGTTGAGTTTCTCAATCAAGGTATCAAAAAAGACAATGCGCTTTGCTTTACCCATGCCGGCAAAAAATGCATTTCCGTGTGCGCTACGTTTGCTGCCATCCATCACAAATAAACCTTGGCTTGCAAAGTCACAGCGTTTTAGTAGGGCTTCGATTTGTGTTTTGAGTGCGCCTTCTTCTAGTGCTTCAAACTTATTAAAGATTGGTGCGATAAAGGTCGGAAATACCCACTGCATTAACAAACTGAAGGCAGTAAGAACGCCCCAGGCCCAGAGCCACCAAAGGTCTCCTGCTTGGGCCATCAAGCTCAGAATGACCCAGAGGAGGGGAACACCAATCGCACCACCAACCCCTAGACCTTTGAACATATCGCTAAAGAATAGTCGAGCGTTCATACGATTAAAGCCAAAGCGTTCTTCCAAATAGAATTGCTTGTACCAGGAGAAAGGTAGGTCAATAATTCCGGAGATGATGACGATGGATATAAGTAAAGCCATTTGCTGCGCAATGCCTTCCCCCAATAGTTGCAGAAGGGATAGATTTAAAATTTGCAGACCACCCAAGAGTGTGAAGCTGATCAAGATAATTGCGCTGACACCGTTTTCAAAAATACCGAGGCGCAATTTAGCGATGGTGTAGTCGGCCGCTTTTTGATGCTCGGCTAGTGAGATCTGAGGGGCAAACTCGGTGGGCACCACATCGCGGTTAAGGGCGACGTGACGAATTTGGCGTTGGGATAACCAGTGGCGTAGACCAAAGCTGGCGATGAAGGCGATTAGAAAAACAATTGTGAATGTCATGAGATGATTATAGATATGAGTGAAAAAATAGTTATCCCAGCAGTTAAGACAGCGTCACCCAGTGAACACCTGATTTGGGTGGATATGGAGATGTCGGGCCTAGACCCTGAAAAAGAGCGTATTTTGGAAATCGCCGTGATTGTCACCGATGCGCATCTCAACACCATTGCCACCGCCCCTGTTTGGGTGATTCATCAGGAAGATGCCCTATTGGATGCCATGGATGCTTGGAATAAGGGTACCCACGGACGTTCTGGGCTGATTGATAAGGTCAAGGCATCGACTATGGATGAAGCGGCCGCTGAAGCAGAATGCATCGCTTTTCTGAAGAAGTACATCAAACCTGGTATTGCTCCAATGTGTGGCAATACGATTGGTCAGGATCGCCGTTTTATGGCGAAGTACATGCCAAAACTAGAGGCATTCTTTCATTATCGAAATATCGATGTCTCTACTCTCAAGGAGCTTTGCAAGCGCTGGCATCCGGAGTTGGTAAAGGGCTTCACCAAGAAGCAGGCTCACACTGCCTTGGCGGATATCGAAGAGTCTATTGAAGAGCTTAAGTACTACCGAGAAAAATTCATCGTGCCTTTACCGGAGTAATTCGGCTTCTTGGTATGAGTAATGTAAAAAGGGTCTAGTAATAGACCCTTTTTTATTCAATCGTGAGGACGCCTTACTTCTTGACGGCACTTTTGGGTCTATAGACTTTAATGACCGATTCATGAGTTTGGATAATGGGACCGCCAAACAGCTCAATGCAGTAGGGTACTGAAGCAAAAATACCCTGCACAACGGGCTTGCCTTCAGCGTCTTTCAGCCCTTCGAGCGTCTCCTTGATGGATTTGGGTTGTCCTGGTAAGTTGATGACAAGGGCGGTATGCCCTTCGATTTCTCGCAAAACAGCGGTTTGTCGGGACAAAATCGCCGTAGGTACAAAGCGTAGGCTAATTTGGCGCATTTGCTCGCCAAATCCGGGCATTTCCCGGGTTCCGGCATCCATAGTGGCTTCAGGGGTTACATCCCTCCGAGAAGGGCCTGTGCCGCCTGTGGTGAGGACTAAATCACAGCCAAGATCATCCGTGAGCTCCACGATGGTTTCAGTGATGACTTCTCGCTCATCGGCAATCAGGCGCTCATGAAAGACATAGGGTGTGCTGAGGGCGCTTTCTAGCCAGCTTCGGAGGGCGGGGACCCCTTCATCCGTGTAGATGCCTTTACTCGCTCTGTCAGAGATCGAGATTAGGCCAATTTTGATTTCGTCAGGGGAGGATCGTTTCCAGGCTTCGGTATGCTTCATGTTTCTATTCTAGCTATTATTAGGACATGTTTACATACTCATCAAATCAGTTTCAAGAAATCATTGATTTCATGCTCACGGAAGCCAAAAGGCGGGGTGCCTCAGATGCGGTGGCAGAAGTTTCTGAGGGGCAAGGTCTTTCCGTTACCGTCCGCAAGGGTGAGGTTGAGACCATAGAGCAAAGCTTGGATAAGCAGGTTGGGGTAACGGTCTTCCTGGGCCATCGCCGCGGCAATGCTAGTACCAGTGATTTCACCAAGGAGTCTTTAAAGGCTACGGTTGAAGCTGCGTACCATATCGCTCAACATACGGCGGAAGATTTATGCGCCGGCCCTGCTGAAAAAGAACTTCTCGAAAAACATCCGCTTGATCTCGACTTGTTTCATCCATGGGATTTAGATTCAGCAACTGCAATTGATATTGCGCGCGCTGCTGAAGGTGCCGCTTTTGCAGTGAGTAAGCAAATTCAAAATAGCGATGGAGCTTCGGTATCGGCACATCATGCGCATTTCATGATGGGGACTAGCCATGGATTTATGGGTGGCTACCCATTCTCTCGTCACTACATTTCTTGCGCACCAATAGCAAATGAGGGCGGTAAGAAGTCACTGATGCAAAGAGACGATTGGTATTCCAGTTCGCGTATCCCAGAAGAATTGGCTGATCCGGCTGCGATTGGTAAGTATGCGGCAGAGCGTGCACTCTCACGCCTTAAGGCAAGATCACTAACGACCCGCCGTTGCCCCGTTATTTTTGAGGCGCCCTTAGCGGCTGGACTTTTAGGTGGTTTGGTGCAGGCCGTTTCTGGTGGTGCTCTATATCGTCGCTCGAGTTTTTTGTTGGATAGTCTGGGTAAACAAGTATTACCTAAGCACGTAAGCCTCTTTGAAAACCCGCACCTAAAATCGATGACGGGTAGCGCACCTTTTGATGAAGAGGGCGTGAAAACTAAAGCCAGAACAGTGGTTGACAAGGGTGTCTTGCAGGGTTATTTCTTGTCCACTTACTCCGCCAGAAAACTCGGCATGAAAACTACTGGTAATGCTGGTGGCTCCCATCACCTGACATTACAAAGTCGTAAGACACCTAAAGGTGGATTACCCGCACTCTTAAAGGCAATGGGTACGGGTCTCTTAGTCACAGAGCTCATGGGCCAAGGCGTGAACTACGTCACTGGCGATTACTCTCGCGGCGCTTTTGGTTATTGGGTAGAGAACGGTGAGATCCAGTACCCGGTAGAGGGAATTACGATTGCGAGTAACTTGCGCGATATGCTGATGGATATTCAGATGATTGGTAGTGATTCGCTGATTCGTGGAACCAAAGAAACGGGCTCCATCTTAATTGGATCAATGACTGTTGGCGGTAAATAAAAATACGAAACAACCTTATAAAATAAAAATATTATGGAGAAGAAGATGCAAAGACGTTCCTTTTTAAAGAAGGCAACTATTGGTGCGGGTGCAGCTGCATTAGCTGCTCCGTCTATTGCACAGAGTTTGCCAACCTTGAATTGGCGTTTGGTCTCAAGTTTTCCTAAATCATTAGATACTTTAATTGGTGCGCCGGAAGTATTTGCCAACGCCTTGCGCAAAGCAACTGATGGTAAGTTCAATGTCAAAGTATTCGCTGCGGGTGAGGTAGTTCCAGCCCTACAAGTATTGGATGCAGTTCAAAATGGTACGGTGGAGTGTGGTCATACTGCCAGCTATTACTACATAGGCAAGAACAGCGCCTTTATCTTTGATACTGCAGCACCATTTGGCATGACAGCGCGCCAGCAATCTGCTTGGATGTTGCATGGTAACGGCATGAAGTTGATGCGCGAGCTCTACGCTAGCTACAACGTCGTCAACTTCTTGGGTGGGCAAACTGGTACTCAGATGGGTGGCTGGTTCCGCAAAGAAATTAAATCACCAGAAGATCTCAAGGGGCTCAAGTTCCGTATCGCTGGATTTGCGGGCCAAGTGCTTGCGAAGTTAGGTGTGGTGCCACAACAGTTGCCTGCTGGCGAAATTTATTCAGCATTAGAAAAAGGTACGATTGATGCTGCAGAATTTGTGGGCCCCTATGATGATGAGAAGTTGGGCTTAGCTAAGGTTGCTAAAAATTATTACTACCCCGCATTCTGGGAGGGTGCGGCTAGCCTTTCATTCCTAGTGAATAAAAAGCAGTGGGATTCATTGCCGCCTGCATACCAAGCTGCATGGCAAGCAGCCTGTTTTGAGGCTCACACTGATATGTGTGCCAAGTACGATGCCTTGAATCCACCGGCGTTACAACGACTGGTTCAAGGTGGCGCAGTATTGCGCAAGTTCAATGCCTCAGTTATGGATGCCTGCTTTAAGGCTAGCCAAGAAACCTACGCTGAGGAATCCGCCAAGAACCCTCAGTTCAAAAAGATCTTTGAAGACTATCGCGTCTTCAGAAACATGGAAGCGCAGTGGTTTAATGTCGCAGAACAGGCATTTGCACAATACAGTTTTGCGAAGAAACTTTAAAACTTTGGATGCTGGCAGTGGATTAGAAAAGGGCTCCTAGGAGCCCTTTGTCTTTTACCTTTCAATCTACTTAGTTGCGCTCAAGCGTAATAAAGCTAAAGGCAATCTCTCCCTCAGACGCTGGGGTGCACTCAATCTCTTTCCATTGCTCTGGATCGGGAACTTCAAAGAAGGTGTCCCCACCCTCAACATCCATATCGATTTCTGTGATGTAAAGACGATCTGCTTGAGGGAATGCTTGGGTGAAGAGTTGTTCTCCACCAATCACAAATACGCGTGGGAATTCGTTCAAAGTAGTGAGTGCTGCATCGAGTGAGTTGACGACTTCTGCGCCTGTGAGCTGTAAGTCAGCATTGCGACTCACCACAATATTGCGACGTCCAGGAAGCGGGCGACCAATAGATTCCCAAGTCTTGCGACCCATGATGACGGGGTGTCCCATGGTTACTTTTTTAAAGAACTGCAGATCAGCAGAAATCTTCCAAGGCATTTGGTTATCACGACCAATCACGTGATTACGTGAGCGGGCAACAATCATCGAGATAGCGGGGTGTTTAGCTACAGTCATGCGGTTCTCATTTCTTAAACAGCTACTGGAGCTTTAATGGCGGGATGGGACTCATAGCCAGCAATTTCAAAATCCTCGAATTCATAATCGAAAATGGAGTCTGGCTTGCGCAAAATATTGAGCTTAGGCAGTGGGAAGAAGTCTCTTGATAATTGAAGATCTACTTGCTCTAAATGGTTGCTATACAGATGGCAGTCGCCGCCAGTCCAGACAAAGTCACCTACCTCTAAATTGCACTGCTGAGCCATCATGTGGGTCAATAGGGCATAGCTAGCAATATTGAAAGGCACGCCTAAGAAGATATCGGCACTGCGCTGGTATAGCTGGCAAGAAAGCTTGCCATCAGCAACATAGAACTGAAAGAAAGCATGGCAAGGTGCTAAAGCCATACGAGGAATATCCGCCACGTTCCATGCGGAGACAATAATGCGACGCGAGTCTGGATTCTTTTTGAGAGTCTCAACCACTTCGGCAATCTGATCGATATGTTGACCATTGGGCGCGGGCCATGAACGCCACTGGTAGCCATAAATTGGACCCAAGTCACCATCAGGAGCTGCCCATTCATTCCAAATAGAAACACCACGCTCTTTGAGCCAGTTGTTATCGGTGCTGCCCTTCAGAAACCAGAGTAATTCGAGAATGATGGACTTGAGATGGAGCTTCTTGGTAGTGACCATCGGAAAGCCTTCAGCCAGATTAAAACGCATCTGATGGCCGAAGATGGAGATCGTTCCGGTTCCGGTTCTGTCGGACTTTTGGACGCCCTTTTCGAGGACTTCCTTCATGAGGTTGTGATATTGACGCATAGGTTTATTCAGCTAAATGATTCAGTGATATTAAGAGCTTACTCGAATGTCGGTGGGCTGACCCCAAGCGCTTTATGAAGCTTTGGGGAGGTGGTGGTGTATTGGAGCTGAATCTGCTTTTCTGGGGCCAGATAGGCTGCGGCAGCAAAGGCTGCTAATGCCGCCTCATGAAAGCCGGACAGAATCAATTTTTTCTTGCCAGGGTAGATATTGATATCTCCAACAGCGTAAATGCCGGGAGTGCTAGTCTGAAAGCAGGCTGTATCTACAGCAATTTGCTTGCGATCGATACCGAGACCCCAGTCAGCAATAGGGCCCAACTTAGGGGAGAGACCATAAAACAATAAGAGTGCATCTAGGCCGATGTTTTGAATTTCACCATCAATATTGGTAACAGCAATTTCAGTGAGTTTGTCATGAGAGCTTTCAAGACCGGTAATTTGTCCGATGATGAGTTGCATCCTCCCGGCGGCGCAAAGCGCGCGCATCTTGGCAACTGATTGAGGCGCAGCTTTAAATTCATCTCTGCGGTGAATTAGTGTGACGCTTGCAGCATGATCAACAAAATGTAAGGCCCAATCTAGCGCGGAATCTCCGCCACCACAAATGACCATGCGCTTGCCTGAAAATTGTTCAGGGTTTGTGACGCGATAGAAGACTTGTTTATCTACAAAGGCCTCAATGCCATCCAGATTGAGTGTGCGTGGTTGAAATGCACCAACGCCCGCAGCTATAAAAATGGCCTTAGTTAGGAATTGTTGATCTTGGCTTGTGCGAATCAGAAAGCGGCCATCAGCTTGCTTTTCTAGAGTGGAGACCTCTTGATTTAAGTGGAACTGTGGCTTGAATGGCTCAATTTGTTTGAGTAGATTGCCAATCAGTTCGCGACCAGTGCAAACCGGAATTGCCGGAATGTCATAGATTGGCTTATCTGGATAGAGCTCAATACATTGACCACCTACTTCAGGAAGGGAGTCAATGACATGCGCTTTAATTTCTAGAAGTCCAAGCTCGAAGACTTGGAAGAGTCCCACCGGACCGGCGCCAATGATGACTGCATCGGTTTCAATGGGGGAGTGCAATTTACTTTACCAGTTGGTCAAGTTTATTTTTAACGTCTTTCCACTCTTCCGCCTCTGGCAATGCAGCTTTAGATTTGGTAATCGATGTCCATGAAGGTGACAATTCAGCATTGAGTTTGATGAATGCCTGCTGATCACCTGGCACATCATCTTCTGCATAAATTGCGTTGACTGGGCACTCAGGTACGCAGACCGCGCAATCGATACACTCATCAGGATCGATTACTAAAAAGTTAGGGCCTTCACGAAAGCAATCGACTGGGCAGACATCAACGCAATCAGTGTATTTGCAGCGGATACAAGCTTCGGTAACAACGTAAGTCATGATGGTTTACTTGTAAGGCGTCCATACCAATGGACTGCCAAGTTATAAAAACTCAATTTTAGCTGAATCAGCCTATCTTTCAGGCAAAGTCCGCAATTTAGATGAGGTAAAGTTACGCTATGAATACTCCAGCAAATCACTCTACAACTTCCTCTAAACCCAAGATTTTGGTCGCCAGGGCGATATTTCCTGAGGCGCTAGCTAAATTGGAGGAGTCCTATGAGGTTATCTCTAACCAACCCGATAAAGTAATGACCCCTGAGGAGCTAAAAAAAGCGCTTTCAGAGGTTGAAGGGGCTTTGGTAGCAGGTAGTGAGAGGATTGATGCTACCGCTCTTTCAGGGGCTAAAAATTTGAAGGTGGTCGCCAATATTTCTGTTGGATATAACAATTTTGACGTCCCAGCGATTACTGCTGCTGGTGTCATGGCGACTAATACCCCTGATGTTCTTACGGATACAACGGCTGATTTTGGCTTTGCTTTGTTAATGGCAACTGCAAGGCGGATTACGGAATCCGAACATTGGGTACGGGCTGGTAAGTGGGGGCAATGGTCGATTGTGACTAACCCATTAGGAATGGATTTGCATCACAGCACTCTTGGAATCATCGGTATGGGCCGTATTGGTCAAGGTATTGCTAAGCGTGCTTTGGGTTTTGGGATGAAGGTGATTTATCACAATCGAAAACCTTTATCTGAAGCTGATGAAAAAGCGTGCGGCGCTACTTATGTGTCGAAAGAAGAATTGCTCCGCACTGCTGACCATGTTGTACTAGTTCTACCGTACACAGCGCAGAATCATCACACGATTGGCGCCGCAGAAATCGCCATGATGAAACCATCTGCAACCCTGGTGAATATTGCTCGCGGCGGTATTGTGGATGATGCAGCGTTAGCGCAAGCATTGCAAAGTGGAAAAATATTTGCGGCAGGCTTAGATGTTTTTGAAGGTGAGCCTCAAGTGCATCCGGAGTTACTCAAGTGCAGCAATATTGTGTTGGCTCCACACATTGCCAGCGCTACAGAAAAAACGCGTAGAGCGATGGTTGATCTCGCAGTACAAAATTTACGAGCAGCACTTGATGGAAAAAAACCACCAAGCTTAATTAATGCTGAAGTATTAAGTGCTTAAGTAAGAGACAATCAAATAAGCTGGAAAAATGAAGTCGACTAAGAAATTAGTCGGCTTCAATTTCTTCTGGAAGCTCACGAAGAGCCAGTTCGATCCCACCAAATTTTCCTGCTACCCAGTTGTAAACCTTGCAGGCAATCCACAGCAGTGCGAAGCCAAGTAAGGCATTGAGTATCAGTGCTGATAGTACGGTAAATCCAGGTATCGCACCATCACGAATGAATGCCACAAATAAGGCTAACAACACAATTGGAACAGAGAAGCAGAGGTAAACCAAAACCAGAGTTTTGGCGGTATGCATTGGGTCTAGGAAGACAATTTCTTTTTTGGTGAGTTTCATGAGGTGCAATCTTAAAGCAGTCCGTCGAAAAGCGCCACATCTACCCAGTCCCCAGCAGCCACATTTCCCTGCTCGTGAGACAGAATCACAAAACAATTTGCCTCACTCATGGATCGCAAAATTCCAGCGCCTTGGCTGCCAGTCAGCTTGACCACAGGTTTTCCGTCTGCGCCGCGCTCCAAAATGGCGCGTTGAAACTCTGTCCGGCCCGGACGCTTTCTAATGGGCGCCTCGGCAATCGCCTGCATGATTGGTGGCTCAGTCTGGCTTGCGCCATTGAGTTGCAATAAAGCGGAACGCACAAATTGATAGAAGGTCACCATCACTGCTACTGGATTTCCAGGCAAGCCAAAGAAGAGGGTTTTACGGTTGGAGCCTTGAACTGGCCTCAGCATCCCAAAAGCCATGGGGCGACCTGGCCGCATAGCGATTTTCCAAAACCCGACATCACCGAGTTCTTGCATGATTTGCTTAGTGAAGTCTGCTTCACCAGCAGAGACGCCACCAGAAGAGATGAGGACATCTGCTTTTGAGGCAGCATCTATAAAGGCGGCTTTCAGTGAGGCGGGATCATCACGCACAATTCCGCAATCAATGATTTCTAAGTCCAGGCGCTTGAGTAATCCGATCAAGCTATAGCGATTGCTATCGTAAATATTGCCAGCTTCTAATGTTTGTCCCAATGGGCGTAATTCATCACCTGAAGAGAGTATGGCGACCCTTAACTTTCGATGGACTTCAAGTTCGGAGATGCCGAGGGAGGCAGCAAGACCGAGATCAGAAGGGCGCAATAAGCGCCCTGCAGCAATTGCTGGTTTGCCTTGTTGTAAGTCTTCTCCACGTAAGCGTCGGTTTTCACCACGCTTCACTCGGTTTGCCTTGAATGACGTGATCGAGTCATCACCAGGACTTTGGGGTTCCGTAAATTCTTGAGGGATTACGGTATCGCAATCATTTGGCATCAGGGCACCAGTCATGATCTTGATGCATTCCCCTGGAGCAATGCTACCTTCATAGGGCTTGCCAGCAAAGGCAGTGCCGATCACTTTGAGGGTAATCAGATCTTCGCTTTGATCTAGGCAATCGCCATTAAATGCAAAGCCATCCATTGCTGAGTTATCGGCAACAGGAACATCAATCGGTGAGAGCAAATCTTTCGCCAGGATGCGATTGATAGCTTGATCTAATGTGATGCATTCAATAGCGTCAGACTCAGCACCTTCAGGTGATTCGGCGATTAAGTCTTTTACTAGATCGGAGATCGCGATGCGAGCTTGGTCAACATGCAGTGAGCCGCTGATGTAAATCGGATCGCTTGGAGGTATGTGCTTTAAGTTCGACATGAAGATATTTTTTCTAAAACCGCCAACTCTTCTGGTGTGTTCACATTGGCAAACGCTTGTGGATTTTCAAAAACCACCGTGCCAGATCGCAACTCTTTAAACCAGCGATCAATTTTTAATTCGCCTTTACTTAAAAAGGTATCCAGAGAATCCTGTAAATGACTTTTCATTAAGCAGAAAACAGGCTGAGACCAAATCTTGCCATCTTCTTCCTTTGAGGAAGCAAAGACGAGCTCTAGATTATTACTCTCCAGTTCAGCTGCCATTTTTTGGGCAAGATCGTCCGGCAATAAAGGGGAGTCGCAGGGTGATGTAAGTAAGTAAGGTGTTTTGCAGTGCTTGAGGCCTACTGAAAAACCAGCCAAGGGGCCGGAGAAGTCAGGGGTTTCATCCATGAGTACCGGGTAACCGTAGTGTGCATACTTGGTAATGCTGCGATTGGCATTAATCAGAATGGTGCTGACTTGAGGCTTGAGTCGACTAATGGCAGATTCAATCAGGGGCTTGCCATGAAAAGGGATTAAACCTTTATCGATGCCACCCATTCTCTGAGCGCGACCTCCTGCCAAAATGAGTCCAGTAATGTGTTCTGAGGTAATCATTAGCCGCCGATGTAAGACATTTCTACCTTGCGCGAGGATTTCGATCCAGCGGTATTGGATCCCCGAATTTCTGAATAGTGATCATTGCGTCCGGACCATGTGGACATGATGGCGTTGGCAATTTCTAAATCACTTCTACCAGAACGCAAGAGGGTTTTGAAATCAAAACCTTCGTTTGCAAACAAGCAAAGATACATTTGACCGTCTGTGGAAATACGAGCGCGTGTGCACTCATGACAGAAAGTTTGCGTCACGCTAGAAATAAAGCCAATTTCACCGGAGCCATCAAGATAGCGCCAGCGCTGAGCTACTTCACCAGGATAGTTGGCCTCAATGGGCTCTATTGGGAAGGCAGCGTTAATACGATTGGCAACTTCTTGTGAGGGGAGTACTTGTGACATATCCCAACCGTTCGAGCTGCCCACATCCATAAATTCAATAAAGCGTAGCGTCACACCACTACCTTTGAAGTGCTTGGCCATGCCAATAATCTCTTGGTCATTTGTACCCTTCTTAACAACCATATTGACTTTGAGATTAGTGAAGCCTACTTCTTGAGCCGCAGCAATTCCATCCAGTACATCTGTAACTGGGAAATCGACATCATTCATTTTTTTGAAGATGTCGTCATTTAGACCATCCAGACTAATGGTGAGGCGATGCAAGCCTGCCGCTTTCAACGCGGCTGCCTTTTTGCGCAAAATGCTGCCATTAGTAGTGAGCGTTAAATCAAGCGGTTGATTTACTGTAGTACGAACTTTGGCCAGCATTTCAACAAGCACCTCGAGATTTTTACGCAGCAATGGTTCGCCACCGGTAAGACGAATTTTTTCCACACCAAGCGTAGCGAAGATAGTTGTTAAGCGGGTGATCTCTTCAAAGCTCAGTAAATCACTATGAGAGAGATAGGGATAGTCTTTGTCGAAGATTTCCTTAGGCATGCAATAGGTGCAGCGGAAATTACATCGATCGGTTACGGAGATTCGTAAATCACGAAGAGGGCGCCCACGAGTATCTTTGGTTAAAGTATTGGCGGCAACAAGCTGCCCAGGAATGGACGGCGTCAGGCCTTTGCCTTCATCTACACGTATGGGAATGACTTTTTCAACCATGTCTCATTATGGCTGTGAAACGGTGTTTCTGCCAAACTGCCAAATATCCTTGTGGGATAAATAGCAGTCTGGAGAAATTGGATTAAACCGTTTTTTCTTGGCCGCCAGTTTCAACTAAAACCATTGGACCATTTTGTAAGCTAACCGGAGCCTTAGGAGTTCTGCCCATAGGCAAAATTTCTGGCTCAGCTTTGATTTGTGATTGCGCTTCTTGATGTTTGCTTGAGTCTGTAGCCACCCAAACCATGCCAGCAGATTGAACTACGCTATGCAATGGAGTTTCTTCGAGCGCCTGGAAGGCAACTTTAGGAAGCTCAGGCACTGGCTTCACAATCACTTCAATCGCTGCTGTTACGGCTGCAACCGCTACCTGTGGGGTAGGTGTTACAGCAGTGTTATCAGGACGATTGTTCTGACGTGGTGCACGTTGCTCTCTTGGCTCTCTAGGTGCGCGAGGTGCGCGCTCTTTTACTTCGTTAGAGGCTACAGGTGCAACAGTATTTCCAAAGCTTTGGGCAAGGTTTTGGATCGGCATGGAAGCAGATGCCCCAGCCATTCCAACTGGAGGACCGGAGAATGAAGTGGCTACTGCGACAACAGAAGCAATCGCCGCATCACCAGTAGACTCGGTGCGCTCACCACGTTGACCACGACCACGACCACGACGGTTGCGACCACGACCACGACGCTCTTCACCATCCGCACTCGGTGCTGCATCAGTACCGGGAGCAGCCTCAGTAGCTGGAGTTACCGCAGCTGGGCTTTCTGATTTTGGATTTTGATTGCGATTACCGTTATTGCCATTGCGGTTGCGACCATCTTGACGACCTCTACCTGCACCCGCTTCGCGTGGAGCATTTGTACCCTCGGCGCTTGCTGCACCTTCGGCTGAACGCTCACCACGATCACTACGTTCGCCACGACGACCGCGGTTGCGGTTATTGCCGTTACGATTGTTTTGATTGCGACCACGTGGTGCGCTTGGAGCAGGCTTCACTTCTGGCGCAGGTGCTGAAGAGAATAGGCTCTTAATAAATCCGAAGAATCCACCGGAGCTAGCAGTTTCAGCGCTCGCTTTTTCAGTGCGTGCAGGACGTGGCTGACTTACAGGTGCTGGTGCATTTGGCGTAATACCTTTAACAGCAGCTTCTGGGCGAACTTTGACATCTGCATCTTTGCGACTTACTGCGGTATCTGTTTCGAGTTCAGCAGCAGCTTCTTCAGCCATTACATAGCTGGCTTTTTGGTCATCAAGACGTGGATCGTCATGACGTAAACGCTCGAGCTTGTAATGCGGGGTTTCTAAATGCTTGTTTGGAATCATTAAGACATTGACTTTGAAGCGTGTCTCAATCTTGATGACTTCAGCGCGCTTTTCATTGAGCAAGAATGCAGCCACTTCGACTGGAACTTGTGAATGAATAGCAGCAGTATTTTCTTTCATTGCCTCTTCTTGGATGATGCGCAAGACTTGCAATGCAGAAGATTCGGTATCGCGGATATGGCCTGTGCCGTTACAACGTGGACAGGTTACATGGCTACCCTCAGACAGAGCAGGGCGTAAGCGTTGGCGTGACATTTCCATCAAACCAAACTTGGAGATCTTGCCCATCTGAACACGAGCACGGTCGTGGCGCAGAGCATCGCGTAAACGATTCTCAACATCTTTCTGTGCTTTGCTCGATTCCATATCAATGAAGTCGATCACGATCAAGCCACCCAAGTCACGTAAACGTGCTTGACGAGCGATTTCATCGGCAGCTTCTAAGTTGGTGCGGGTTGCAGTCTCTTCAATATCAGAGCCGCGGGTTGCACGTGCAGAGTTAACGTCCACTGAAACTAAAGCTTCAGTATGGTCAATCACAATCGCGCCGCCGGATGGCAATGGCACGGTACGTGAGTACGCAGTTTCAATCTGATGCTCGATTTGGAAGCGGGAGAACAATGGAACATCGTCCTGGTAACGCTTCACTCTAGGCAAGTTATCCGGCATTACTACAGACATAAAGGCTGCAGCCTGCTCGTAGATGTCATCCGTATCGATGAGAATCTCGCCAATATCTGGCTGGAAGTAATCACGAATCGCACGAATCACCAAGCTGGATTCGAGGTAAATCAATAATGGTGCTGAATTGCCTTTAGCGGCTTCATCGATTGCAGTCCACAACTGCATGAGATAGCTTAAATCCCACTGCAATTCAGTAGCGTCACGTCCAATACCGGCTGTACGAGCAATGATGCTCATGCCATCTGGTACTTCTAATTGGGACATTGCTTCACGGAGTTCTTGACGATCTTCGCCTTCAATGCGACGAGAAACGCCGCCTCCACGTGGGTTATTTGGCATTAATACCAAATAGCGGCCCGCTAGGGAGACGAAAGAGGTGAGGGCAGCGCCTTTTTGGCCGCGCTCTTCTTTTTCTACCTGAACAATGATTTCTTGGCCTTCGCGTAAAGCATCTTTAATAGAGGCATTACGGACATCAATACCTTCTTTAAAGTAGGTACGGGCAACTTCTTTAAATGGCAGGAAGCCATGGCGTTCTTCGCCGTAATTTACAAAGCAAGCTTCGAGCGAAGGCTCAATACGAGTAATAACACCTTTGTAAATATTGCCTTTGCGTTGTTCACGACCGGCAGCTTCGATATCGATATCGATGAGTTTTTGACCATCGACGATGGCAACTCGCAACTCTTCTTGTTGAGTTGCATTAAATAACATGCGTTTCATAACACTCTCCTATTGGGAGTGCGTCGTTGCGCGCTGCGTTAGGGACAGGTTAATTGCCGCTTGGGGCATAGCCCATTGGCGGCTTTGGAGTGTGGATCAAGCAAATCCAGGCATTTATTGCCTGGTACACCAAGTTCAATGTTGTTAAACCGGTGCCACACTTGACGATCGCCGCAGAGACCTCCTTTAGGTCATCAATGCAGGCGCGCGCCTGAAAACTGTCTTCTAATCGCGGGTCGCGGCATACGGCACACCAACCCTGCGCCTCATTACAACGGGGGAGGGGCAACCCCGGGAGTCTATTAAGGGCGACTCCAAGCTCCACGATTCGAGCCTGAATCAGGCTAGTCTCGGGCCAATAAATTGGCTAGAGCGTTGATTATACGGCACAAGTTGAAGGACAATGGGGTATTGTTAAGTCCCTTGTCGACCTCCGTCGGGGTGGCAAGAGAGATAAATCATGAAATCCGAACCCATTTCCAAGCCTTTGCAGGCAAAAACCAGTGCTCCGGCCGCTGTTCATCTTCAGACTATTGGTCCAGAAGAGGCTGGCCAGCGCTTGGATAACTATCTCTTACGCTGGGCCAAGGGGGTTCCTAAAAGCCACGTTTATCGGATTATTCGCTCTGGCGAGGTTCGGGTGAATAAGAAAAGGGCCGAACCAACTACACGACTAGTTGAGGGGGATGTGGTCAGAGTTCCACCAGTTCGGATTGCGGAGCCTGCCCAAATGGCGGCAGTCAATACCGCCCAAACTAAGAATCGGGCGCAGGGCTATTCCGACAAAATGCCTATTTTGTTTGAGGATGAGGCTCTATTAATAGTGAACAAGCCAGCAGGTTTAGCAGTCCATGGTGGCTCAGGCATTGCCTTGGGTGTGATTGAGACCTTGCGTATTACACGCCCTGAGCTCAAATTTTTGGAATTGGTACACCGTTTGGATCGCGATACCTCCGGTGTCCTGCTCTTGGCTAAAAAGCGCAGCGCTTTAGTGGAATTACATCGCCAGATCCGCGAGGGTCAAACAGACAAGCGTTACTACTTGCTAGCCCATGGCGAGATTGCTCAAGGTGCGGGCACTATGCAACTGAAGTTCGCATTACATAAATACCTATTGGCCAACGGTGAGCGTCGTGTTCGCGTTGACCCAGATGGTCTGCCAAGCCATACCGCTTTGCGTGTTACCAAAGTAATGAAGCGTGGAGATACGGCAGTCACCTTGGCTGAGGCTCAGCTCAAAACCGGACGTACTCACCAAATCCGCGTACATCTCCAAAAATTGGGTCACTCGATTTTGGGTGATGATAAATATGGCTTTGAAGATCAAGACAAGATTGTGAAATCCAAACGTCTGTATCTGCATGCCCACTTGGCTGGCTTTACGCATCCCCGTACTGGCGAGAAAATGCGCATTGAATCACTACTACCTGCTGAATTTACTGCCATGATGAAAACCTTTGAAGTGCCTAGCAATGCCTGAAGAGCAAAAACCCGATAGACGTTATGACTTGATCGTGTGGGACTGGGATGGAACCATCATGGACTCCACGCCGACGATCGTGAACTGTATTCAGCAGGCGTGTCGGGATTTGGGTTTCAAGGAGCCGGACGACACTCTTGCGAGTTCAGTCATTGGTCTGGGTATTCAGGATTCACTCAGAAGAGCGGTGCCGTGGATTGAGCCAGCGCATTTCCCCAAGCTGACTGAGCGCTTTCGTTATCACTATCTCGCTAAAGATCACGAGTTGGATTTATTCCCAGGCATTCGTGAGCTACTGCATCGCTTGCGTGAGGATGGCTACCTATTAGGTGTTGCCACAGGCAAATCCCGCGTGGGCTTGGATCGATCTCTACAGCATCATCAGTTAGAGCAGATGTTCCATGAGACACGCACTGCAGATGAGTCTTTCTCAAAGCCCCATCCTGGAATGCTCTTGGAGCTTTCTGATGTCATGCAAGTTCCGATGCGTCGGATGTTGATGATTGGTGATACCACCCATGATTTGGATATGGCGGCTAATGCAGGCGTTGATGCGGTAGCGGTAACTTATGGCGCACACCCTCCGAGCACTTTAAAAGAGGCGCCATCATTAATTCATGTGGATGATGTCTCACAGCTAAGTCAATGGCTTAGTAACAATCTCACTGTTAAAAACTAGTTAGTCATTAAGGATTAAAAAGATGGATCAAAATCAATCCGAAAACGCGAATCAAAATTGGGAGCGTCAAGCCCTTGAGCATTTATTGCTGGAGAATTTAAAAGAGACTCGTAAAGCGCGCCGCTGGAAAGCAGTTTTTCGCATCCTCACTCTGATCATCTTTATTGGCGTAGTGCTGGCAGTATTTGATTTCAATCTACCTGGTCGCGGTATGGGTACAGAGAAGCACACCGCTTTGGTAACGATCGAAGGGGAGATTTCCTCAAGCTCGATGGCAAATGCCTTAGACATCAACTCGTCACTCACATCTGCATTCGAAAATGAGAATAGCGTTGGTGTTGTCCTGCGTATTAATAGCCCTGGCGGTTCTCCAGTGCAGGCCGGCATGATGAATGATGAGATTCATCGCTTACGCAAACTCTATCCAGCTAAACCACTGTATGTCGTTGTGGAAGATATTTGTGCCTCAGGTGGTTACTATGTGGCCGTCGCGGGAGATCAAATTCTGGTTGATAAGGCGAGTTTGATCGGATCTATCGGCGTGATCATGGAAGGTTTTGGTTTCACTGGCTTGATGGATAAGTTAGGCGTAACTCGTCGCATGATTGCTGCAGGTTCGAATAAGGGGATGATGGATCCGTTCTCTAAAGAAAATCCACAGCAAGTGGAGATGATTAAAACCATGATCGATGAAATTCATCAGCAATTTATTGAGGTGGTCAAAGCAGGTCGTGGCGATCGTCTCAAAGAAACTCCAGAAATGTTCTCGGGTCGCGTTTGGAATGGCGAGCAAGCAATCAAAATTGGTTTGGTGGATGGCTATGGCACGGTAGAGACTGTAGCGCGCGATATCTTTAAAGCGCCAGACATTCTGGACTACACCATGAAAGAGAATTTCGCAGAGCGTGTTGCTAAACGTTTCGGTGCTGAGGTTGGCGCTGCGGCAGGCAAGGCTTTAATTAAGACGCCAGACCTGAAGTAAAAACGATAGATCAACAAAGTAGTAGATCAAACACCTAGGCCAGCAATAGAAATACTGCTGGCCTATTTTGTAGTGGGGCGCAGGCAGCTTCATTTGGGAAGCGCTTACGCCAGTCTGCAATCGAAAGCGTTGTAATGGTCTCGCTTGGCAGGCTGAGATCCATGCCAAGACACAATAATGATTGCGGTGACAGTGCGCTCAAACAAGCCATCAGCATGGCGGTATTGCGATATGGCGTTTCAATCCAGATTTGTGTCTGCTGTAGTTTTCTAGATTCCACTTCTAGTTGCTTGAGTCGTGCAATGCGGTCTTGCGCATCATGCGGAACATAGCCTTGAAATGCAAAGCGCTGACCATTTAAACCACTAGCCATCAGACCTAACAGAATAGAGCTTGGGCCAACCAAGGGTTTCACTTTGGCGCCTAACTTATGCGCTGCCAATACAAGCTCTGCACCCGGGTCTGCAACTCCCGGAACGCCAGCCTCTGACATGAGGCCCATATCTTTCCCGGCGATGAGGGGTTTGAGTAGGTCCATTGGTTTGACGGCATCACCATACTTAGCATTGCGTGCAACACCGCGCCACTCGCTCATCTGCATTTCTTGAATGGTGCAAGCTAAAGGTGAAACGCTATCGATTGCCTTTAAAAACGCACGGGCTGTTTTTGCATCTTCAACAATCCAGTTGGTGAGTTTGGCAGTTTGGCTAATGGTTTCATTGGGTAGCACCCACGGTAATTGTTCAACGCGAGAATCATCACCCAAAGTATTGGGAATTAAAAAGAGGGTGCCTAAGGTTGAACTCATTATTTAATTCTTTTCTCTTTGCTAAATTTCTTTTTAATTAAGTTCATTCATTTTTTTGCTGGAATGACAAAACCCGCATCACGCAAGAGTCCGCTCAGCGCTATCAATGGCAGGCCAATTAATGCAGTGGGATCATCGCTCTGAATGGATTCCAAGAGCGAGATTCCTAAGCCTTCAGATTTGGCGCTACCAGCGCAGTCATAGGGTTCTTCGGCATGAAGGTATGCCTCAAGAACATCATCCGATAGTTTGCGAAAGGTCACTTGCGTAGGAACATTGACAGTTGTTTCTGCATCACCACGCATCAGGCATAGCGCTGTTTGAAAAGTCACCGTTGCGCCGCGCATCAGTTGCAGTTGCGCCATGGCGCGCTCAAAGTTTCCTGGTTTACCAATTGCCGCACCACAAAGGTCAGCCACTTGATCAGAGCCAATGACCCAGGCCTCGGGGTGATCTTTGGCTACTGCAGTAGCTTTTGCTTTGGCTAAGCGTAAGGCGAGATCCACAGTGCTTTCACCAGGGAGAGGGGTTTCATCAACCTTGGGTGAGATGACAGCAAAAGGGATGCGTAGGCGCTCCAAGAGCTCTCGACGATAGACCGAGGTGGATGCCAGAATTAGTTTTTTTGCAGAATTACTCATTGCTACTTGTACTTTCGCTGAAGCCTTCATTTAGACTGATGTCATGAATCGTAATCAAGTTTTACCTCAAGTTGAGCTATCCACCGATCCCAAGGCTTTGAGTCGGATCGATTTTTGCGCCCCTCAGTCCTATCAAGGGGCTGGATTTCTGGAGATTGGAGCCTTGCCACGGGTGGCTCAAGAGGCTTCTAGTGTTGAGCCGGGTGATGGCTTCCAATGGCAGGTAAAGACCCATTTTGCTGATTCTCCAGGCTCTGAGTCTCAGCAAATTCTAGAATTGGCCGTAAAAGGGCAGATTCACCTTATCTGTCAGAGCTGTTTGCAGGACTGTTGCCTAGATTTGGCTCAGGAGAGTCGATTTGTCCTGGTTGCTACCGAGGAGGCAGCAGATGCCTTTCCTATGGAGGATGACCAACAGGAGCCTTTGGTAGCAAGCCAGCACTTTGATCTATTGGGCTTAATTGAGGATGAAATCCTCCTCTCCCTCCCTTTAATTCCAAAGCATCCAGAGGGTGCTTGCCAGCCACATGCCTCCTCATTTGGAGAGGCTGGTGAGTCTGCCGATGCCTCTGAAAAGCCTCAGAATCCCTTTAACATATTGAAAAATATGAAGAAAAATTGATTTGACCCAATATTTGAGGGCTTGCATTTCAAACCTGTTTTATCAATTAATCAAGCATTTAGCTCAATTTACATGCTAGAATGTCGCCTTGCTTAGGAGTTCAATATGGCCGTCCAACAGAATAAAAAATCCCCATCCAAACGTGGCATGCACCGTGCGCACGACTTTTTGACCGCACCTGCTACGGCTGTTGAAGCCACAACTGGTGAGGCTCATTTGCGCCACCACATTTCACCAAACGGCTACTACCGTGGTCGTAAAGTTGTTAAAACCAAAAACGACTAATTCTTTAGTCTAAAAAGATAGAAGCGGCTCACATTAAAGCCGCTTTTTTCTTGGATAAAACCACTTGCAGCAATACCTGATTTTATGAGTGTCACTCTTGCTATCGATGCCATGGGCGGAGATCACGGAGCAGTTGTTACGGTTCCCGCTTGTTGCGATTTTCTCGAAAAACATGCTGATGTGAAGATTGCCTTGGTTGGCAATCCGGAAGTGCTCAAGCAAGCTTTGAGTAAATTTCCAAAAGCGCCAATGGAGCGCATTCAAATTATTCCCGCTAGCGAGGTTGTCTTGATGGATGACCCCATCGAGGTGGCACTACGTCGTAAAAAAGATTCTTCGATGCGCGTCGCTATCGAGCAAGTTAAAGAGGGTCTAGCAGACGCGATTATTTCCTCTGGCAATACAGGCGCCTTGATGGCGATCTCTCGCTACATTCTCAAAACCCTTGATGGTGTTGATCGTCCTGCGATTGCTACTGCGATTCCCAATGAAAAAGGACGCGGCACCACCATGCTGGATCTCGGTGCTAACGCAGATTGCGAGCCTATGCATTTAGTGCAGTTTGCACAAATGGCGAACGTCATGGTTCAAGTGGTTGATGGCACACAAAACCCTTCAATCGGTCTACTGAATATTGGTGAAGAAGTGATTAAAGGTAATGAGGTGGTAAAGCAGACGAGTGAGTTGCTGCGCCAAACCAACTTAAACTTTTATGGCAATGTAGAAGGTAATGATATTTTTAAAGGCACTACGGATATCGTGGTGTGCGATGGATTTGTTGGTAACGTAGTCCTCAAGGCAAGCGAAGGCTTGGCGAAGATGATGAGTGGTTTAATTAAAGAAGAATTTAATCGATCATGGCTTACTAAGCTCATGGCGATCTGTGCCATGGTACCGCTCTTGCGTGTTCGCAAGCGTGTAGATCATCGTCGCTACAACGGAGCAGTACTCTTAGGCTTGCGTGGTTGCGTCATCAAGAGTCATGGCTCAGCAGATCGTTTTGCATTTGGTTTTGCACTTGATCGTGCATATGAAGCGGCAAAGAATCGCATGGTAGAGCGTATTGCTCAGGCGTTTGTGGTGGAGACAAAATAATCATGAGTACCTATTCACGGATAGCGGGAACTGGAAGCTATCTTCCGGAGCAGCGTTTAACGAATCACGATCTTGTTGAGCGTTTAGCTAAGATTGGTCTTGAGACTAGCGACGAATGGATTGTGTCTCGCAGTGGAATTTCTGCACGTCACTTTGCTGCAGATAATCAACTCACCAGTGACTTGGCGGTCAAAGCTGCTCAAGCGGCATTAGAGGCTGCTGCTTGCACTTCAGAAGATCTTGATCTGATTATTTTGGCAACCTCTACACCAGATCATTTAGGTGGTTTTCCTAGTACAGCTTGCGTAGTGCAAGATAAATTAGGCGCGCATACCAATTGCGCAGCATTTGACGTCCAGGCAGTATGTGCCGGATTTACTTATGCTCTCGCGATTGCAGATGCCTTTATTCGTACGGGGACTTACAAAAAAGTTTTAGTTCTTGGCGCAGAAACATTCTCCCGTATTTTGGATTTCCAGGATCGCACTACTTCTGTTTTGTTTGGTGATGGTGCTGGGGCAGTAGTTCTCGAGGCTTCAAAAGAGCCCGGCATTTTGGCAACCGCTTTACATGCTGACGGCAGTCAACGCGATATTCTGTGCGTACCAGGGCGTGCTAAGCAGGGCGGTGTAGATGGCTCTGCTTACTTAACTATGGATGGTCCCGCAGTCTTTAAGTTGGCAGTCAAAGTACTCGAGCAAGTTGCTCATGAAGCGCTAGAAAAAGCCAATCTCAAGCCAGAACAAATTGATTGGCTGGTTCCCCATCAAGCCAATATTCGCATTATGGAGAGCACGGCCCGCAAGATGAACATGTCAATGGATAAAGTGATTGTGACTGTCCATGAGCATGGCAATACTTCCGCTGCATCAATTCCACTTGCTTTAGATGCAGGTGTGCGCTCTAGTCAAATTCAACGCGGTCAACACCTCTTGCTAGAGGGCGTAGGCGGAGGCTTTGCTTGGGGTGCGGCAGTTATTAAATACTAAAGCGAAGCACTAAAGCAAAACACTAAAGCTAAAAATACATTCATAACTATTATTCAGCGATTATTCATATGACATTTGCATTTGTATTCCCTGGCCAAGGTTCCCAATCAGTGGGGATGCTCAACACGATTGCCGATCGCCCTGAAGTGCGTGCGACCCTTCAAGAAGCTTCAGAAGCTTTAGGTGAAGATATTGCAAAACTCATTGCAGAGGGCCCTGCCGAAGCATTGTCCTTAACTACCAATACTCAACCAGTGATGTTGACTGCAGCGATCGCGTTTTATCGCGCTTGGTTGGCCTCTGGTGGCGCGGTTCCTCAGATGATGGCTGGTCATAGCCTTGGTGAGTACTCCGCCTTGGTTGCTGCCGGTGTCATCTCTTTTAAAGATGCAGTACCTTTGGTGCGCTTTCGTGCTGAAGCAATGCAAACAGCGGTACCAGTTGGTACTGGCGGCATGGCTGCGATCTTGGGCTTGGATGATGCAATTGTGAAAACTGTTTGCGCTGAAGCTGCTGCTGCATCTGGTGGTGTCGTGGAAGCGGTGAACTTCAATGCGCCAGGGCAAGTGGTTATTGCAGGTGGTAGTGATGCAGTGACTAAGGCTTGCGAATTGCTCAAGGCAGCTGGCGCAAAACGCGCTTTGCCATTACCCGTATCTGCACCGTTTCATTCATCATTACTACAGCCTGCTTCAGATAAACTCAAAGGCTATTTGGCTGATATTGAATTTAAGGTGCCTACTATTTCTGTGGTCAACAACGTTGATGTGAACGTCCTCAATGATCCTGCGGCGATTAAGGATGCCTTAGTGCGTCAAGCTGCTAAGCCAGTTCGCTGGCAAGAAATAATCAATGCCATGGCGCAACAAGGCATCACCCAAGTGATTGAGTGTGGTCCTGGCAAGGTATTGGCTGGGCTGACTAAGCGTATCAATGAGAATGTTATTGGATTACCTATTTTTGATGAAGTCAGTCTCAACGAGGCATTGGCTGCAGTAAAGTAAAAATACGATCCCGCAATAACAAAGAAATAACAAAGAAATAACGAAGAAACAACGGAAGATAATTATGAATCTCGACTTAAGCGGACAAATTGCACTGGTTACGGGCGCATCGCGCGGTATTGGTCAGGCTATTGCAGATGAGTTAGTGAAATGTGGTGCCAAAGTAATTGGTACTGCCACGTCTGAGGATGGCGCTAAAGCAATCAATACGCGTTTACAAGCGAGTGGTGGTCGTGGCGAGGTATTAAATGTGACTGATCCAAAGGCTTGCGAAGACATCATTGATTTAATCGTGAAGGATTTTGGCGGCATCAATATTTTGGTGAATAACGCAGGCATCACCCGCGATAACTTAGCCATGCGCATGAAAACAGACGAATGGACCGATGTAATCGATACCAATTTAAGCGCTGTTTTTCGTTTGTCACAGGCGGTAATGCGCCCCATGATGAAAGCTCGCGGTGGCCGCATTATTAATATCACCTCGATTGTTGGCCATATGGGCAACCCTGGACAGGTCAATTACGCCGCTGCTAAAGCAGGTGTTTCTGGCATGACTCGTGCTTTGGCACGCGAAATCGGTAGCCGTAATATCACGGTGAACTGTGTAGCCCCTGGCTTTATTGATACCGATATGACCCGCGCTTTGAGCGAAGAGCAGCAAAATTCGCTAAAAGCGAACATTCCTTTGGCTCGCCTAGGTAGCCCCGAAGATGTGGCTCAGGCAGTGGCGTTTTTAGCCTCTCCAGCCGCTGGATACATTACGGGTAACACCTTACACGTTAATGGTGGCCTTTATTTAGCCTAAAAATAAGGCAGAAATTTGATCATTTTTGGGCGGATTTACTAATTTAGCTCGCCAAGCTGATAAAATCCTTTTCATCGTTTTTTTACAACCCTTGGGGGAATTAATGGATAACATCGAACAACGCGTTAAGAAGATCGTCGCTGAGCAATTGGGCGTCGCAGAAGCAGAGATCAAGAATGAATCTTCTTTTGTGAATGACTTGGGCGCAGACTCTCTTGACACTGTTGAATTGGTAATGGCTTTGGAAGATGAATTCGGGATTGAAATTCCGGATGAAGAAGCTGAAAAAATTACTACTGTTCAGCTCGCTATCGATTTTGCTCAGTCAAAAGCTCAGGGTTAATTCCCTAGCTTAGTTAAAAGCTATTACTGTGTCAGCATCAAATGGCCGCCGCCGGGTTGTAGTTACCGGCTTAGGCCTTATTTCACCAGTTGGTAACTCGGTTGATGTAGCTTGGTCTAATTTGCTCGCGGGTAAATCAGGCATTGCTACCATCACGAAGTTTGACCACACTCCGCTGAGCGTGCATTTCGCCGGCGAGGTGAAAGATTTCAATGTCGAAGAATATGTTTCTGCTAAAGAAGCGCGTCATATGGATACCTTTATCCATTACGGCATCGCTGCTGGTACGCAAGCAATTCGTGACAGTGGTTTACAGATAACAGAAGAGAACGCCGAGCGCGTTGGCGTTATGGTTGGTTCAGGCATCGGTGGTTTGCCGATGATTGAAGAGACCGGCGCTGAGTTGTTGGCTCGTGGACCTCGTCGCATCTCGCCATTCTTTGTACCAGGTTCAATCATTAATATGATTTCTGGTCATCTCAGCATCTTGTTCGGTCTCAAAGGTCCAAACGTTGCTGCAGTGACGGCTTGTACTACTGGCTTGCATAGCATTGGCTTAGCAGCTCGCTTAATTCAGTACGGCGATGCCGATGTGATGGTTGCTGGTGGCGCTGAATCTACGATTTCTGCATTGGGTGTTGGTGGTTTTGCTTCTGCGAGAGCTCTGTCTACTCGCAATGATGATCCTGCTACTGCTTCTCGTCCATGGGATAGGGATCGTGATGGTTTCGTTCTAGGTGAGGGTGCTGGTGTTGTTGTGTTAGAAGAGTACGAGCACGCTAAAGCCCGTGGCGCCAAAATCTACTGTGAGCTCTTGGGCTTTGGTATGAGTGGCGATGCGTACCACATGACTGCCCCAAATATGGATGGTCCACGTCGTTGTATGGTCAATGCCATGCGCGATGCAGGTTTAAATCCAGATCAAATTCAATATATCAATGCACACGGCACATCTACACCCTTGGGTGACAAGAATGAAACCGGTGCCATCAAAGCCGCTCTTGGCGACCATGCCAAGAAGACTTTGATTAACTCCACCAAGTCAATGACTGGTCACCTCCTGGGTGGCGCTGGCGGCTTGGAGTCTGTCTTTACTATTCTGGCTTTACACAATCAAAAGTCTCCACCGACAATCAACATCTTCAATCAAGATCCTGAGTGTGATTTGGACTACTGCGCCAATACCGCTCGTGATGTGAAGATTGACCATGCCGTCAAAAACAACTTTGGCTTTGGGGGTACTAACGGTACCTTGATTTTTGGCAAACTGACCTAATATACATATTAGGTTTTTTCCTTTCTTTGTTTCTTCATTTGTTGGTTTTTACCAAGCAGGTCTATAGCATTATGAAAAAGTACCTTATTACGCTCTTGGCTATCTTCAGCTTGGGGCAATTTGCATTTATTTCTCAGGCCTCTGCTCAGAGCCCGCGGGTTTCTATTCCAGATTTTGCTGATTTGGTGGAACGTGCCAGTCCAGCAGTGGTCAATATTCGAACTACTGAAAAGGTGATGCAGCAGCAAGCCCAGGGTGGTATCCCAGGAATGCCGGAGGATCAAGCGGAATTCTTTCGCCGTTTTTTTGGTGTGCCTATCCCGGGAATGCCCAACGGACCTAAACAGGCTCAACCAAACTCCGGTAAGCCGCAAGAAGCTGATCGCGGCGTAGGCTCCGGTTTCATTATTGAGTCTAATGGCTTGATTTTGACAAATGCCCACGTGGTTGAAGGTGCGAACACCATTTATGTGACTTTGACCGATAAGCGTGAGTACAAGGCCAAATTATTGGGTATGGATAAGCGTACCGATGTGGCGGTGGTCAAAATTGATGCGCGTGATTTGCCTAAGCTGCCACTCGGCGATTCTTCTCGCGTAAGAGTGGGTGAGTGGGTATTGGCCATTGGTTCTCCGTTTGGCTTGGAAAATACGGTGACGGCAGGCATTGTGTCCGCCAAGAGTCGTGATACTGGTGATTACTTACCCTTCATTCAGACTGACGTGGCGGTCAATCCAGGTAACTCTGGTGGCCCCTTGTTAAACACAGCTGGACAGGTAATTGGCATTAACTCGCAAATCTTTAGTCGCTCTGGCGGATACATGGGCATCTCCTTTGCCATCCCAATTGATGAGGCGATGCGGGTTGCAGATCAATTGCGTACCAATGGAAAAATGTCGCGTGGTCGTATTGGTGTTGCTTTAGGTGAGATGACTAAAGAGATCGCTGAAAGTTTAGGTTTAGGTAAACCGCGCGGTGCTTATGTTCGGAACGTAGAGCCTGGTGGTCCGGCAGCTACAGGTGGGATTGAGTCTGGGGATGTGATCCTCAGTTTCAATGGCCGTGATATTGCAAAGTCTACCGACCTGCCAAGAGCTGTTGGGGAGACCAAACCCGGAACTAGTGCGACAGTGCAGGTCTGGCGTAAAGGAAGCTCTAGGGACTTGATGGTAACTGTAGCCGATACTGAAGCTGTTGCTGCTGTGAAGAAGGCTGATAAATCTGGGCCATCTAGTGGCAATGCCAATTCTCTTGGGGTGGCAGTTGCCGAGCTCTCAGATAGCAGGAAGAAAGAGCTTAATATCCGTGGGGGCGTTGAGGTTACCAGTTTGGGCGAAGGTCCTTTGGCGCGTGCAGGAGTGCGTCCTGGGGATGTGATCATTCGGATTGCGGATACTGACATCACTGGAGTAAAGCAGTTTGAGGGGCTGGTAAAGGCCTTGGATTCCAATAAGACGGTCCCAGTTTTTGTCCGTCGTGCTGATAGCACCATGATTATTCCTGTAAGGTCAAAATAAGCCAAAACCAGGGTTTTTCGATGAAATAAACGGGTTTGGCGCTATTTTGGCGCCACCCATTACAATCACTTTAAGACGGCTTTTTGCAGCGCATCATTGTGGTGCGTTCTGACAAGGCGTTTTTTGAAGACCAAATAAGACGCTATGGATTTAATCCGCAATTTTTCTATCATCGCCCATATTGATCACGGCAAATCAACGCTTGCTGATCGCATTATTCAGCTTTGCGGTGGTCTCTCTGATCGTGAAATGGAAGCGCAAGTTCTGGACTCGATGGATATCGAGCGTGAGCGTGGGATCACGATTAAGGCGCAAACAGCAGCGCTGACTTATAAATCCAAAGACGGTAAAACTTACAACATCAATTTGATTGATACACCGGGACACGTTGACTTCTCCTATGAGGTGAGTCGTTCCTTATCAGCATGCGAAGGCGCATTGCTGGTGGTGGATGCGAGTCAAGGGGTAGAGGCTCAAACAGTTGCTAACTGTTATATGGCGCTGGAGTTGGGCGTTGAAGTTGTGCCAGTGCTCAACAAGATTGATTTGCCGCAGGCAGATCCAGAGCGTGCCAAAAAAGAAATTGAAGATGTCATTGGTATTGATGCATCAGACGCAGTGACCTGTTCTGCTAAGACAGGATTAGGCGTGCAGGATGTCATTGAAGAAATGATTGCGCTCGTACCTCCACCAAAGGGTAATGCATCAGATCCTTTACAGGCTTTGATCATTGATTCTTGGTTTGATAACTACGTTGGCGTGGTGATGCTGGTGCGCGTTGTAAACGGCACCTTAAAGCCAAAAGAAAAAATTACCTTGATGGCAAATGGCTCAAGTCATTTGGTCGAGCATGTTGGTGTATTTAGTCCAAAGTCCGTAGATCGCCCAGAGTTATCTGCTGGTCAGGTAGGTTTCGTGATTGCTGGCATCAAAGAGTTAAAAGCTGCCAAGGTGGGTGATACGGTTACGCATAGCCCTGGACAACAAGGTCGAGTGCCTGCGACAGAACCGCTTCCTGGATTTAAAGAAGTAAAGCCGCAGGTCTTTGCAGGTCTATACCCGGTTGAGTCTAGTGAATACGATCAACTCCGAGAGTCTTTAGAGAAGCTGCAATTAAATGATGCTTCACTCTTGTATGAGCCTGAGGTTTCACAAGCACTGGGTTTTGGATTCCGCTGCGGCTTCTTGGGTCTTCTCCATATGGAGATTGTGCAAGAGCGTTTAGAGCGTCAGTACGGCATGAACCTCATCACTACTGCACCAACGGTGGTGTATCAAGTGGAGCAGTCTGACGGCACCATTCTTTCGGTAGATAACCCATCAAAGATGCCTGAGGCCAGCAAGATCAATACGATTCTTGAGCCCATCGTGACGGTTAATTTGTACATGCCACAAGAGTATGTGGGTTCGATCATTACGCTATGTGTTGGTAAGCGCGGTATTCAGATGGACATGAATTACCTTGGCCGGCAGGTGAAGCTCACTTATGAGCTACCCATGGCTGAGATTGTTTTGGATTTCTTTGACAAGATGAAATCCATCTCGCGTGGCTATGCATCCATGGATTACGAGTTCAAAGAATATCGTCCAGCTGATGTGGTTAAAGTCGACATCCTGATTAATAGCGAGCGCGTTGATGCGCTGTCGGTAATCGTTCACCGTAGCAATAGCCAGCATCGCGGGCGCGAAGTGGTTGCTAAGATGCGCGGCATTATTCCGCGTCAGATGTTTGATGTCGCCATTCAGGCGGCGATCGGCAGCAATATTGTTGCACGTGAAAACGTGAAGGCTTTACGTAAAAACGTATTGGCTAAGTGTTATGGCGGCGATATTTCTCGTAAGCGCAAATTATTAGAGAAGCAAAAAGAAGGTAAGAAGCGCATGAAGCAAGTGGGTAACGTGGAGATTCCACAAGAAGCCTTCTTGGCTATTTTGCAGGTGGACGATTAATGAATTTTGCCCTCATCCTTTTTATCTTGGTAGTGGTCTCAGGTATCGCTTGGATTGCTGACCGCTACTACTTTGCTCCGCAAAGACGTGTGGCTGGTATTGATCGCATGCCATTGTGGTTGGAATATACGGCCGGCTTCTTCCCGGTAATTTGCGCGGTATTTGTATTGCGCTCATTTCTTGTAGAGCCATTCAAAATTCCATCGGGCTCGATGATCCCAACCCTGCAAATTGGTGACTTTATTCTGGTGAATAAATTTACCTACGGTATTCGTTTGCCAGTAATCAATCAGAAGGTGATTGATTTAGGATCTCCAAAACGTGGCGATGTTGTGGTATTTCGCTATCCACGCGATGAATCCATTGATTACATTAAGCGCGTAGTGGCCATACCTGGTGACACTATTACCTATCAAGATAAGCGTTTAACGGTAAATAATCAGCCATTGCAATACAGTGGCGGTGAGCCTTACCTTGACCCAGAAAATATGCGTTATGCCAAGCGCTTTTCAGAAACATTTCCTGCAGACTTAGGCGGCAACCAGCATGAGATCTTGAATCATCCTGATCGACCTGTTGGCATGTTCCCTACAGAACGTTTCCCTGGATTTGAAAACTGCCAATACATTAATGCTGGACTTACCTGCAAGGTGCCTGCTGGCCATTACTTTGCTATGGGCGATAACCGAGACAATAGTGCAGATTCTCGTTACTGGGGATTTGTACCAGATAAAAATATCGTAGGTAAAGCATTCTTTGTTTGGTTGAACCTCGGAGATCTTGGTCGCATTGGCGGCTTCGAGTAATGCTATGAATGCCCGCGCCGTCATCGAAACTGCACCACTGCAAGCGCAACTGGGCTATACATTTAAAAAGCTGGAGCTACTGAATCAAGCTCTTACGCATCGAAGCCATAGCAAGAAAAATAATGAGCGCCTGGAGTTTTTAGGTGACTCCATCCTCAATTGTGTTGTTGCTGAAATGCTCTATGAGCGTTATTCCGATTTAGATGAGGGTGACCTTTCTCGTGTTCGAGCTAACTTGGTCAAGCAGCAAGCGCTCTATGAAATTGCTCAAACCTTATCTTTATCGGACTACCTTCGCTTGGGCGAGGGCGAGTTAAAGAGCGGTGGCTTCCGTCGTCCATCTATTCTGGCGGATACGCTTGAGGCAGTCACTGGTGCAATCTTTTTGGATGGTGGATTTGACGCAGCTAAGACCTGTCTTCGTAAGCTGTATTCCATCATCTTGGCTAACGTTGATCCTAAGACTTTGGGTAAAGACGATAAGACTTTGTTGCAAGAGTGTTTACAGAGTTATCAGTTGCCGCTACCTGCTTATAACGTGACCGGTACAAGTGGTGCGGCACATAACCAGCAATTTGAGGTTGAGTGCTTAATACCGAATCTCAAGGTATCGGTTAAGGGGGAAGGCGCATCTCGACGTGCAGCAGAGCAGGCAGCCGCGAAAATTGCCTTAATTGCCGCACTAAAAGCTTTGCCACAAGAATTGGGTAAACCTAAAAAGACTCGGTCAGCAAAAAAGAAAGCGGCAAAAAAAGTAGCTACCGAAGAACAGTTAAATCTTAAGCTGAAGGGCTAATCGTGTTTAGATGCGGCACTATCGCCATTGTTGGCCGTCCCAATATGGGCAAATCGACTCTCTTGAATGCTTTGGTTGGTCAGAAGATCAGTATTACCTCCCGTAAAGCTCAGACTACGCGCCACCGTATTTTAGGTATTCAGAATCGTGAAGAGGCACAGTTCATCTTCATCGATACGCCAGGCTTTCAGACTCGTTTAATGAATACCCTCAACAAGGCATTAAACCGTACTGTAACCACAGCATTGCAGGATGTGAACGTAGCTTGCTTTGTAGTTGAAGCAGGTTACTTTGGTGAGGATGACAAGAAGGTTTTGAAGTTACTGCCAGATGATCTACCTGTTGTTTTGGTATTAAATAAACTGGATTTATTTAATAGTCGTTTTCAGACTCCCTCTGAGCGGGATCAGGCATTACTCAACTTTATTAAAGAGATGGCCCGCCCTTGGTGTGAATTAGGTGGCCATGAAGATCAGAAGTGTGAGTTCGCTGAAATCGTCCCGATGAGTGCCAAAAGCCCTGGGGATGTCGAAAGATTATTAGATGTGCTTGAAGGCTACTTGCCTGAGGCGCCGGCTGTGTTCGATGGCGATACCATCACTGATCGCAGCGAGCGTTTCTTGGCTGCTGAGATCCTGCGTGAGAAGGTCTTCCGATTTACCGGGGAAGAGTTGCCTTACACCAGCACAGTAGTCATTGATCAGTTCAAGATGGACGGCAAGATGCGCCGTATCGCTGCCACTATTTTGGTTGATCGTGATAGCCATAAGGCGATGATTATTGGCGCCAAGGGTGAGCGACTCAAGAAGATCTCTACTGATGCCCGTATTGATATGGAAAAGCTCTTTGATGGGAAGGTGTTCCTAGAGACTTGGGTCAAGGTGAAGCGTGGCTGGGCAGATGATCGTGCTGAATTACGGGCGCAAGGTCTAGAGTAATTATTCATGGCCTCCATTCGTGTTGCTGACGAACCTGCTTTTGTATTGCACAGCATTCCTTATAAGGAAACCAGCTTAATTCTGGATGTCTTTACTCGGCAATATGGCCGTATGGCCTTGATTGCTAAGGGCGCTAAGCGTCCGCACTCAACCCTCCGTCCAGTTTTGCAGCGCTTTCAGCCTCTATTGGTTTCATGGAGTGGCAAGTCCGAGTTGCGCACTTTAACGAAGTCAGAGTGGGTTGGCGGTACACCTTCATTGGTGGGCGATGCCTTACTCTGCGGGTTTTATCTCAATGAGTTGCTCGTCAAGTTCCTGGCTCGTGAGGATGACTACGAAAAACTCTACGATCATTACACCGATACCATCTCCGCTTTATCTAATCTTGAATTTGAATCCAAGGGTCTAGAAGAAATTCTGCGTCCTTTTGAGTTAACACTCTTACAAGAAACTGGTTATGCTGCAGCGCTGGATCGCTGCGTTGAAACCAATAGTGCCCCCATCTCGAATGAGCAATATGTTTATCAGCCAGAGCGTGGCGTGAGGCCTGCTCAAGGGGACGATCCAGGCCACTGGCCGGTCTTGAGTGGCAAATCCCTGCTAGCTATTGCAGCGGGAGACTTTTCTGATCAAGAGACGCTTTCTGAGAGTAAACAGCTCATGCGCTTCTTATTGGGATTGCATCTTCAGGATCAAGTGCTCACCACCCGTCAGATTTTGATTGATCTGAAGAAAATCTAGTAATCTAAGCTCATGAATACCCAATCAAAGCTTGAGCTTGGCATCAATATCGATCACGTCGCCACCTTGCGTAATGCACGTGGCACGGTTTACCCAGATCCTTTAAAGGCCGCCCGTTTAGCTGAAGAGGCGGGTGCTGATTTAATCACCCTGCATTTACGCGAAGATCGCCGCCATATTAAAGATGCGGATTTGATGGCCTTACGCCCCTTAATCCAGACGCGTATGAACTTGGAGTGCGCCGTGACGCCGGAGATGATCAATATTGCCTGTCGTGTTCAGCCGCATGATGTTTGCTTGGTTCCTGAAAAGCGTGAAGAGGTGACTACTGAGGGTGGCTTGGATGTGCTGGGTCACTTTGATGCAGTCAAAGCAGCTACTGCACAGTTAAAAGCTGCAGGTATTCGGGTTTCCCTTTTTATTGATCCAGAAGAAAAGCAAATTCAGGCTGCCAAAGATGTTGGTGCAACCGTTGTGGAATTGCATACTGGTCGCTACGCAGACCTAGCTGGCGATCAACAGAAGCAAGAGCTCGAGCGCATCAGAGCAGCAGCGCAGTTTGGAAAAAGTATTGGCTTGCGAGTTAATGCAGGTCATGGCTTACACGAGGGTAATGTGATGCCGATGGCTGCCATTACCGAACTCTCCGAACTCAATATTGGTCACGCCATCGTTGCCGAGGCCCTATTTAAGGGTTGGCAAAAAGCAATTACCGATATGAAGGCTCTGATGGATCAGGGCAGGGCTAACGCTTCCAAACCAGAATCAGCTAAGTAATATAAATATGATCATCGGTATTGGCACAGACATTTTGCAGATTGAGCGGCTTCAAGCTGCTTACGATCGTACTAATGGTCGCCTAGCTGAAAAAATCCTGGGGCCAGATGAGATGGTAGTTTTCAAGCATCGCTTAGCCAGGAATCACAAGCGGGGCATTGCTTTCTTGGCAACACGCTTTGCTGCTAAAGAGGCTTTTTCCAAAGCAATTGGCCTGGGCATGAGAATGCCCATGACTTGGCGCTCATTGCAAACCTTAAATGAGCCCAGCGGTAAGCCGGTTACTTCTTATTTAGGTGCTCTGGCCCAATTTATGCAAGAAAAGAACTGGGAAGCGCATGTCACGGTCAGTGATGAGCAAGACATGGGAATTGCCCATGTCATTGTGACGCAAAGATAAACACAGTAATAAATAACAGCAATACACCATCTACATACCGAGGAAAATATGAGTAAGTCGACTATGAGCCCAGGCCCAATTACTTTAGATGTTGTGGGCCTTGAGTTAAATGCAGAAGATCGTCGTCGCATCTTGCATCCACTGACTGGCGGTGTAATTTTGTTTGGTAGAAACTTTAGTAGTCGCAAGCAACTCACCAAACTCACTGCAGAAATTAAAAAACTCCGCTCTGATGTGCTGATCTCGATTGATCATGAAGGCGGACGCGTTCAGCGCTGTAGGACTGATGGCTTTACCCCTTTGCCTGCTATGCGCAAGCTTGGTGAACTCTGGGGATCCAAAATTAAATCAACGGATAAATCAAAATATCCCGCGGAGTCGGCTGCTATTGCGATGGCAGCAGCAACAGCTTGTGGTTATGTCCTAGCTGCCGAGTTGCGTGCTTGTGGTGTGAACTTCAGCTTTACTCCGGTGCTGGATCTTGATTTTGGTCGTAGCGGTGTCATTGGAGATCGTGCATTTAGCCGTGACCCACAAATTACTTTTGCATTATCTAAGAGTCTGAATGAAGGTCTGCGTCTTGCAGGTATGGCGAACTGCGGTAAACACTTCCCTGGACATGGCTGGGCAGAGGCAGATTCTCATGTAGCTATTCCGGTGGATGAGCGTCCTTTGAAAGAAATTCTGAATGAGGATGCTAAGCCTTACGAGTGGTTGGATCTGAGTTTGACCGCAGTCATGCCAGCCCATGTGATCTATCCAAAAGTAGATAAGAACCCAGCAGGCTTTTCTAAGGTTTGGTTGCATTCTATTTTGCGTCAAGAGTTAGGCTTTGAAGGCGTGATCTTTAGCGATGATCTTTCGATGGAAGGTGCCAGTGTTGCCGGCTCTGTAGTGAAGGGCGCTGATATGGCGCTTGAAGCAGGATGTGATGCTGTATTGATTTGCAATCGTCCGGACCTTGCAGATCAATTGCTCAGCCAGTTGAAAGTCCCCAAAGCAAAACAAGCAGAGTCTGCTATTCGATTAAATCGCTTGATGCCAACTGCCACAGCTCCAACCTGGGATGAGTTGCAGTCTGAAGCCCAATATCAACATGCCAAAGCCTTGCTGCAGCAACTGAATTTGATTGGATAGAGTTTCTATTTCCTTGAAACTCTTTCCCATTCGGCGAGAACAAATTTTTTAATGTTGTAACCTTGCTCTCTGGCGCAGACAATGGTTTCTACATCGACCGGCTGATATATCTTTTGCAGTCTTAGCATGTCACCTTTAGTTGAAAAATTTGGCATCCAGGATCCCCAGAAAAATCCAATACTCTCTAGCTCAAGATAAGCATGGGCTGCCGCTTCTTGTTCAATCGGTATATCTAAATAAATAGATGCCAGATTGAGGGCTTCTAATTTAGTGAGCTCATGTTTGACTGCAGCAACTAAATCGCTACCAATGCGATCGATTGCAATATTGGCTGTTTGAATATTGGAATTGATAACGGTATGAAATGTCGTTGTTCCGCTAGCCGCTATATTCGAGCTCACAATATTGCGTTGAATATTTAAATCCTGCACCAATGATTTTGCATGCTCTGCATGTTGGGCTGGCATAAAAATGGTGTGCGGGCGATCATTTAGCTGCAAATAAAAAGCTAGCAGTGACATCCGGGTATCAGGATGATTTTCTAGACCTTTCATAGAGATAGTTGCTGGGGTATCGCCAATAAACAAACCCGTTTCTTTGGCGTTAAAGGTAATCATTTCATGTTGGCTATATGGGTGGTTGGTTACGCACTCAGTCCAAAACCCCGGCAAAGAAAGTTCTTGGGCAATCTCAATTCGCTCCTTTGCCATGATTTCGGCGATATGCTGACCTCTAAAATTTGGATCAACCATCATCTTTCCGGCTTCAGGCGAAACATTATGAGTGCCATCAAATGTAAGAGCGCAATGCCCAATGATTTGACCGCTACCGAGTTTTGCTACCACTGAGTGCATCAACTTATTCTCGGTAATTTCTTCTAATTGATTGATGTCATACATCACCTTGTTTGGATAGCTTTCACCATAACAGCGGCGAACGCAGTCAATCAGCTGAGGAAGATCGGCTGGCTTTAATCTGGTGATTTCTGGGGGGTTGGTATTAGTCATAGTTTGGATATTATGACTTGTACTTGGGAAAGAAAAAAGCCCGGCGAACCGGGCTTTTTGCTATCGAGTGAGCTAATTAGTTAGCGCGGCTACGATATTCACCGGTACGAGTATCAATCTCGATCTTGTCGCCAGTGTTGCAGAACAATGGAACTTGCAATTCATAGCCAGTAGCCAATTTTGCAGTCTTCAATACCTTGCCTGAGCTGGTATCGCCTTTAACTGCTGGCTCTGTGTAAATGATTTCACGAACCAAAGAGTTAGGCATTGCTACTGAGAGTGCCTTACCTTCGTAGAACACTACTTCGCAAGGCATGCTTTCTTCGAGGTAGTTCAATGCATCACCCATGAATTCAGCTTCAACTTCGTACTGGTTATAGTCACCATCCATAAATACATACATTGGATCTGCGAAGTAAGAGTAGGTGCAGTCTTTCTTGTCGAGGATCACTACATCGAACTTGTCATCAGCTTTGTAAACACCTTCGTTAGGTGCGCCGGTTAACAAGTTCTTAAATTTCATTTTTACAACTGAAGAGTTGCGGCCTGAGCGGCTGTATTCTGCTTTTAAAACGACCATGGCATCGGTGCCGATCATTACTACGTTACCAACGCGGAGTTCTTGTGCTGTTTTCATCTTGCTATTCCTGGGTGCAGAGCTGATTTTCTGCGGTTTTTATCAAAAACAAGATTGTAACCGCCCGCAGGCTGATTTTGCTCAAGATCAGGCTGCAAACCTCATAAGACGGGCAGCCAGGCCACCATCAGCTTGTTTTTCGAGTAAATCCTCTCGCCAAGCCTTGGAATGGGCACCCCATTCATCAATAGATTGATACCACTCGCTAGGCATTGCCCAAGTCATTGCAGCTATTACGGCGTGTTTAAGCTCTTGTGATGCATCTTCAAGATAGAGGTCTAAAAAGGCGGCCAACTTGGTTTTGTGAGCACCATCGTCTTGCGGATAAATATGCCAAATGAAGGGCTTGCCAGCTAACTGTGCCCTGACAAAAGAATCCTCACCCCGAACGATATTGAAGTCACATTGTGAAAGCACCCAATCGTATTCATCTTGAGAAACAAACGGAATGGAGATTAACTGAATGGAGTCGGGTAGGGAAAGTGGCTGAGTAGGGTGGGTAGAGCTGAACTGCAATTGCTCACGTTGACCATGCGTCAACACGATGTCAAAGTTCTCATCTAATGTCGCTAGATCTTCTAGCCACTTCAGTAGCGGTACTCCCGGGTAGCAAAAAACACTGATGCGATTGGTATTGGGTCGCAGGAGTCTCCAGCTCGCTTTTAAACTGTCCGGAATCAATTGCTCGGTGAGTGATTGCTCCTGAGGTATTGGGTCAATCAAAATGCCGCCCGCATTCTCCTGGAAGCCTGGGAAGAAGAAGTACTTCGGAATGCCGTGTGCCTGTGGGGATGCCTTTTGATGAAAGTCCACAATCCAGGGTTCTGCACTTAAATACTCTAAGTTGATGATGATTGGTTTTTTAGGAGCAATCAGCAGGCCCGCAAGATAGCGCTCGGGAAGGTCGCACCCAAATGCCTCAATGACTACATCAGGCGTTTCTACTGGATGCCGGCTATTGTTATGGCTAGCTTCCCAGGGTTGGATGTCAATGCGATCTTTGATTTCCCGGTTCACTCCGGAAGCGAGTAAATTAAGGGTTGGCAGATCGTCACAGAAAATGCGCACGTCTTGGCCGTGAAGACTTGTTAAGCTTCTTGCTAGACGCCAGCAAACACCGGCATCACCATAGTTGTCTACGATTTGACAGAAAATATCCCAACGCATGAGCAATTCGCTTTTTGAAACCCTTCAGCAGGATGTTAAACGGCTACCCGGACTGCCGGGAGTCTATCGCTTCTTTGATGAGGCGGGACATATTTTGTATGTCGGGAAAGCGCGCAACCTCAAAAAGCGTGTATCTAGTTACTTTCAGCGAACCCAGCTTTCACCACGAATAGAGCTGATGGTGGGAAAAATTGCCCGCTACGAAACTACAGTAACACGCTCAGAAACCGAAGCCCTCATTCTAGAGAACAATCTCATTAAGGAGTTGGCTCCCCCATTCAATATTCTCTTTCGAGATGATAAGTCCTATCCCTATGTGATGTTGACGGGACACCAGTTTCCACGTTTGGCCTCCTATCGCGGTAAAACGGATAAGCGTAACAACTACTTTGGGCCATTCCCAAATTCATGGGCAGTTCGCAATAGCGTGCAGATTCTGCAGAAAGTCTTTCGCCTGAGAACTTGCGAGGACTCTGTATTTAAAAATCGTAGCCGTCCTTGTTTATTGCATCAAATTCATCGCTGTAGCGCGCCTTGTGTTGGGCGTCTGAGTGTTGAGCAGTATGGGCAGGACGTAGCCCAAGCAACCCGGTTTTTAGAAGGTGATCATAGTCGCGTACTTTCTGAGCTTGAAAAGAAAATGCACGCATATAGCAACGCGATGGAATTTGAAATGGCTGCAGTACTAAGGGATCGCATTGCAGATCTTTCTAGTGTCCTGCAGCAACAATCAATGGACGCTGTTGCAGATGGCGAGGGTGATGTTGATGTGATTGCCGTCGCTCAAATGGAGGGAGTGGTCTGCGTCAATTTGGCAATGATTCGAGGTGGTCGACATTTGGGTGACCGCGCTTATTTCCCGAAAGGCTTGCGCTCAAGTTCAGGAGAGCTGCCGCCACCTGCAGAAATTCTCGAAGCCTTTATTGCTCAGCATTATCTGGAGGAGAAGTCTGGTGATGGTGAAGCTACAACTAATTTAATTCCACCAGTGCTGATTCTGAATCATCCCCTGAAAAAGCTGGTGGATGATATTGCGGCACCAGAAGAGAGTGCTGAGGATGTTTCGGAGCAATCAGCTCCAGAGGGTTTGCACGATTTGCTTAATGCACAAGCTGGTAAGCGCATTACCTTCCTTCACCAGCCGCAAGGACAGAGACGGCATTGGCTAGCTATGGCTGAAGGCAATGCCAAGATTGCGATAGCAAAGCGTTTGGTAGAGACGGGCGGTCAACTGGCAAGAGCACGAGCATTGGCTGATGTATTGGCTTTGGAATTAGAAAGTCTTGAGCAATTTCGCATCGAATGTTTTGATATTAGCCACACTTCTGGCGAAGCTACGCAAGCTTCTTGTGTGGTGTATTCCAAAAACGCGATGCAGCCTAGTGAGTATCGCCGTTTCAATATCAATGACATTACCCCGGGTGATGACTACGCAGCCATGCGTCAGGTCTTGCAACGCCGTTATGCGAACTTCCAAGAGCTTCCTGTTGAAAAGATGCCGCAAGTGATTTTGATCGACGGTGGTAAAGGGCAGGTTGAGATGGCAAGGCAGGTTCTCCCTGAGTTCGGGATGGATATTGGATTGATTGTGGGCGTCGCTAAAGGTGAGGGGCGTAAGGTAGGTCTTGAGACTCTGATCTTTGCTGATGGACGTAAGTCGCTCGAGCTAGGCATTGATAGTGCCGCCTTGCTGTTGGTAGCGCAAATCCGCGATGAGGCGCATCGCTTTGCGATTACGGGAATGCGTGCAAAGCGGGCAAAAGCCAGAACGGTTTCTCAGTTGGAGGAAATTGAGGGGATTGGCGCAAAACGCCGTCAAAAATTACTGGCTCGTTTTGGTGGACTACGTGGCGTTTCTAATGCCTCGATTGAAGAGCTTTCCAGTGTTGAGGGAATATCTACGGCATTGGCTGAGCAAATCTACAGGCAGCTTCATTGATTGCCCAGCGCATGCACATTAGTTTATGCTTGAGTCATGCCATTTAATTTGCCTATTGCCCTGACCTGGTTGCGCGTAGCCGCAATTCCGCTCGTGGTTGCAGTGTTCTATCTGCCTAATAGCTGGCTAACTCCTTTTGATAAGAATCTCACCGCTACCGTGATTTTTGTTTTTGCGGCAGTGACTGATTGGCTCGATGGTTTCTTGGCTCGCAAAATGAAACAAGAGTCAGCATTTGGGCAATTCTTAGATCCGGTAGCAGACAAATTAATTGTTGCTGCCTCATTACTTGTTTTGCTCAATATGGATCGCGTCCAAGTTTGGGTGGCATTAATCATTATTGGTCGCGAAATTACTATCTCAGCGCTAAGAGAGTGGATGGCGCTTTTAGGCGCTGGAAAAAGCGTTGCGGTGCACATGGTGGGTAAGTTAAAAACTACTGCTCAACTCGTGGCTATTCCATTTTTATTGCTAAACGACACTTTATTTGGATGGCTAAATTGTGCGCAAGTGGGCACTTGGTTAATCTGGATCGCATCCTTTTTAACACTTTGGTCGATGTTCTATTACATGAAAAAAGCTTTGCCTCAACTCGTAGAGAAGGCTAAATAAAGTCCTCAAACCCAATGCTGATAAGGGTTTGGTGTAAACATAAAGGCTGTCAATTTTTAGTCTTACCCAGAAATAATGCGTTCTCTCAAATTGTTTGTTAAACTACTGCCCTGTTATGCGGGAATAGCTCAGCTGGTAGAGCGATACCTTGCCAAGGTATAGGTCGGGAGTTCGAACCTCCTTTCCCGCTCCAAGTTCGATGGGAAGCCCTAAAAAGCTTCCCATTTTTGATTCAAGCATATGGCGCGTTGGCCGAGTGGTTAGGCAGGAGCCTGCAAAGCTTCGTACGGGGGTTCGATTCCCTCACGCGCCTCCAGTAATTTAGATTGATTACCAGGGCAAGAACATGATGATCCGACTCAAGCGACTCAAAACATTTACATCAGCTGTAGGGCTCTCTCTACTGTTAGCTGCTTGTGCATCCTCTGGTGACTCTCCTACAGGCACCCCTAGTGAAGTTCAGGAAATTCAGTCACAACTCTTGGGCGATATGCCATTGCCCGCGGCATCAAAAATTATTGGCTCAGATTCTTTAATCATTGGCCGTGGTGATAACTGGGTAGGTCGTGTAGTTTTGTCTGGCGTACAAACCCCAACTGATATTTATGCTTTCTTCCAAGCAGAATATCCTAAGGTAGGATGGACTACTGTAAGTGCCGTGAAATCAAAAACCAGTATTTTGGTTTTCACTAAAGGTGATCGCACTTCAACTATCGAGGTAAATGAAGGTTCATTTGGTGGGCCTAAAACAATCATCATAATTACGGCATCACCAAAAAATGCAAACGTAGTTGCGCCGACCAGGAAATAAATTAGTTACAACAGTAGCAATAGAAAGTCCTCTAAACGAGGCCTTTTTCTTTACTGGGTGAGGGCTTAGAGCCCGCCAGCCCTAATCAGGCCAACAGCCTGGCCTTCTACAGCGAAGTTCGGTTGATGTCTGTCTACCAAAATGTTTTTAAAGTCTGGGTTCTCGGCTTGTAATTCAATCACCATGCCATCCGTAGTTTTCTTTTGGTTCCAACGCTTTACTGTGACTTCATCATCTAAGCGTGCAACCACGATATCGCCGTTGCGTACTTCAGAAGTTTTTCTGACGGCAAGATAGTCGCCATCCAAAATACCAGCATCGCGCATGCTCATGCCAACCACTTTTAATAAGTAATCAGCACCTTTGCTAAACAAGCTTGGGTCAATCGGCACTTGCTTTTCAATGTGTTCGATTGCTGTGATTGGAGAGCCTGCAGCAACACGACCAATGAGTGGCAGTGTAAGTTGCTGAAGTGCGCCAGAAGGTAAAGACATCTGACGATATTTGTTTGGATTGTGTGTCTGGTTAAAGCGTTGTGGAATACGAATGCCGCGCGAAGTTCCGGGCGTCAGTTCGATATATCCTTTTTTTGCTAATGCGCGTAAGTGCTCTTCAGCAGCGTTCGCAGATGCAAAGCCGAGTTGCGCTGCAATTTCCGCGCGAGTTGGTGGCGAGCCACTTTCATCGATGGCCTTGGTAATCAATTCCAAAATCTCACTTTGACGTGAGGTGAGTTTGGGGAGGGCAGTCAGCTCCTCTGGAAAATCGACTGTATTTATGTCCATACTGGGATTGTATACAGCACTATTTGAATATTCAAGCAATTTGGAGGCGGATAATGGAGAAATGAGCTCAATTTCGAATGTTTCTGAAAATACACCCCATCTTTTAGTTTTGGGCATGGGCGGCACGATTGCAGGCCTGGCGCCTAACCCCGATGAAAACCCTCTCCAATACCAGGCTGGTCAAGTAGGGGTTGACGTATTGGTGGCGCATGTTCAATCAGTTGTGCCTGAGGGGGTCAAGCTGGTGACCCGGCAGGTAGCAAACGTGAATAGTCGCAATTTGACTGATGCCAATCTCAGTACATTGGGATTTGCAGTGAGAGAGGCGCTATTGGATACCGCTGTAAGGGGGATTGTGATTACCCACGGCACGGATACGATTGAAGAGACCGGTTTATTTTTGCAGGCAACTTGCGGAAAGCTGGCTCAGACACAGGGCAAGCGGGTCATTTTGACAGGGGCAATGTTGCCAAGTAATGCGCCTGGGGCTGATGGCCCGTCTAATCTTCTGGATGCCTTGCGCTGGGCGTCGACTTCCATAGATAACTGTCCTGGTGGCGTCTATGCGGTGATGGATGGGCGCGGATGCATGGCAATGGATTTGGCTAAGCGCCACGCTACGGCTCTGAACGCTCCCTTGCAAAATGCCCCATCAAGCTCAGTAGGCCTGATTAATCCATCTTGGTTATCTGGGGTGAAGGCCGTACAGGCAGCTTGGAATGAAGATTTGCCTATTCCTGAGGTGGGTGAGTGGCCTTGGGTTGAGATTTTGACTAGTCATGCAGGTGCGCGTCCTGAAACCATCATGCAGTGGCTGGATAGTGATGTTCAGGGCTTTGTGCTTGCCGGTTCAGGGCATGGCGGCTTTCATGATGCATGGGTGCAGCCCCTAGATCAGGCAATGGCTCAAGGTATTGCTCTGGTCAGGACAACCAGAACTGGCGCTGGATCTACTTTGCCTCATATTCCTGAACTGGATCCCCCGGGATGCAGAGCCTCTGGATCATTCACCGCTCCAAGAGCCAGAATTGCTCTCCAATTGGCTTTAAATGCGGCAAACCAGGCGAATAAAGCTGGTAAACCCCTGACTTGGCAGGATTTTTTTGCTAGAATAGCGGACTTACCTGAAATTCGGTAAGGACTTAAAAAGCTGTAAATTTCTGTAGTTAGTTTTACCTACAATTTGTTACTACCTTGTCACACTGGCGCTAACTTTAAAACCATCGGAAGTTAGCAAGACGCCCAGGTGACTTTATCCTTAAGGAGTGTTAGATGCGTCATTATGAAATCGTCTTTATCGTCCACCCGGACCAAAGCGAGCAAGTGCCTGCGATGATCGATCGCTACAAAGCGACATTAGCTGCTGCTGGCGGCAAAATTCATCGTATGGAAGATTGGGGTCGTCGTCAGATGGCTTACATGATCGACAAACTTGCTAAAGCCCATTACGTTTGTATGAACATTGAGTGCGACCAGAAAACTCTGGACGAGCTCGAGCACGCATTCAAATTTAACGATGCTGTTTTGCGTCACCTCATCATCAAGACTAAGAAAGCTGAAACAGAGCCTTCCATCATGATGAAAGAAGTGCAACGTGAAGAAGCGCGCAAATCAGCTCAAACCGACGCTCCTGTAGCAGCGGCTTAAGTTAGAAATTTGAAGAGGAATACACAGACTAGAAAACGTATCAGAGTGACGGAGCGGCGTTGAATCATTTCACCCTAACTGCATTCTTGGTAGCTAAAGACGCAATTCGATTTACACCAGCAGGAATACCGGTGATGCATTGCCAGCTAGAACATAGCGGCGAAGTAAGCGAGGTAGGAAATGCAAGGAAAATTCAGATGAGCGTTGAAGCCATAGCGATTGGCCCGATACAAAAGGGCTTAGAGCAAATGGATTTAGGAGCCGAGGCAGTGTTTGAGGGATTCTTAGCACCCAAGACTCTACGTAATCAAAGACTTGTTTTCCATATCACCCATATTCAATTGAAAAATTAAAGAGGAAATCATCATGGCGTTTGGAAAGAAACCCGATTTCAAAAAGAAACCAGCTCAGAACCCATTGTTCAAGCGTAAGCGTTATTGCCGTTTCACTGTTGCTGGTGTAGAACAAATTGATTACAAAGATGTAGACACATTGAAGGACTTTATTGGCGAAAACGCCAAGATCACTCCTGCACGTTTGACAGGCACAAAAGCTAAATATCAGCGTCAGTTAGACACTGCTATCAAGCGTGCTCGTTATTTGGCTTTGTTGCCATTCTCCGATCAACACAAGAAATAATTGGGAGCCCTCAATGCAAATCATTCTTTTAGAAAAAGTAATTAACCTGGGCAACCTCGGTGACATCGTTCGTGTTAAAGACGGTTACGCTCGTAATTTCCTAATCCCACAACGCAAAGCTCGTCGTGCAACTGAAACAGCTATCGCTGACTTTGCAGTACGTCGCGCAGAGTTAGAGAAATTGGCTGCTGAGAAATTAGCTGCTGCTGAAGCAGTTGGCGCGAAGCTCAAAGACTTGGTTCTCGAAATCGGTCAAAAAGCAGGTGTTGACGGTCGTTTGTTTGGTTCTGTAACCAATCATGACATCGCTGATGCTTTGAAAGCCAAAGGCTTTGCAATCGAAAAAGCTTCTGTACGTATGCCTACTGGCCCGTTGAAGATGGTTGGTGATCACCCTGTAGCGGTAGCTGTTCATACCGATGTAGTGGCTGACATCACTATCCGTGTCGTTGGCGAGCAAGCTTAAGTTTTAGATCTGTAAGCTAGCCTCATGGCTGAATCCCGCTCACGCTCCCTTATGTCAAATCCTGGCATGATGGGTTCTGGGGATGCAGCCTTGCAGGCCTTAAAAGTACCGCCGCATTCTGTAGAAGCCGAGCAATCTTTGCTCGGCGGTCTACTGATCGATAACACAGCCTGGGATCGCCTGGGTGGGGTGTTAACTGATAAAGATTTCTATCGCCCTGAACATGCTCTGATCTATAAGGTCATTCAGCGTTTAGTTGGCGACAATCATCCTGCTGACGTCATTACTGTTCATGAGGCTGTTAAGTCTGAACAGGGTGGTGATTTGGTCGGAATTGATTACCTTAATTCTTTAGCGCAAAGCACTCCAAGCGCAGCGAATATCAAAGGCTATGCCGACATTGTTCGTGACCGCAGCATTCTGCGTCGCCTAATTGAAGTTTCTGACAACATTGTGAACTCTGCATTTGTTCCAGAGGGCCGTTCAGTGAGAACGCTTTTGGATGAAGCGGAGTCACGCATTCTACAAATTGGTGAAGAGGGTAGTCGTAAAGCTGACTACCTCGAAATCGAACCCTTACTCAAAACCGTTGTTGCTCGTATTGATGAGTTATACAACCGTCAAGGCGGTAGCGACATCACCGGTATTGCAACTGGATTTATTGATTTAGATAAACAAACTAGTGGCCTACAAAAAGGCGACTTAGTGATTGTTGCAGGCAGACCGTCGATGGGTAAGGCGCAGCCGCTAGATGCAAAAGTAAAAACGGTTGATGGTTGGAAGTTGATGGGCGATTTGCGTTTCGGCGATCGCCTAGCCTCTGTAGATGGTCAGCATTCGATGGTTACTGGCATCTATCCTCAAGGCATTAAGCAGATCTACAAAGTCACCTTTTCTGACGGTAGAGAGGCTGAGTGCTGCTATGAGCATTTGTGGCGAGTTATGTATCGTGACTGGGATGCACCTAAAGTCATTAATACTGCACGTTTAATGGAAATGCTCTCTTGTGTTCGATACAAGAATCGTTTGTGGATTGATCCTGTTTCAGGTGATTTTGGCCATTCAAATAAACTCCCAATAAATCCTTGGGTACTGGGTGCATTGCTTGGTGATGGAACTTTAGCTTTATCGCATGGCAGCGTGATGTTCTCCACTAAATCTCCAGAACTGATTGAGCGCATGAATGCTCTAGCTGGCTATGAGATGGAGTTGGTTCACGCAAACGCATATGACTGGAGATTAGTCTCCAAAACCAGAATTGCTGCCAATGGCCAGCGTCAATCTGTACCAACAAATTATTTCCGTTCTGCATTACAAGACTTAGGTGTTCTTGGTTGCAGAAGTTTTGATAAATATATTCCCGCTACTTACCTTGAGGCAAATAAGACCTCTCGTCTCGCACTCTTTCAGGGTCTGATGGACACTGATGGCTGGATTGAGAAGTGGGGCTCTATTCGTTTTTGTACAGCTAGTAAGCAATTGTCAGAAGATGTTGCATCCTTGGCTAGATCATTGGGTGGTTTTTGCTCAATCGCTCATAAGCAAACAAGCTATACCTATAAAGGTGAGAAGAAGCAGGGACGCCTATCTTATGTTCTGAATATGAGTTTTGGCCCTGGCTTTCAAGCATTCACTTTGCCTGAAAAGAAAGAAAGACTCAGATCAACTTGGGATCGCCAGCGCAGACTTACCTTTAAGAGTATCGAGCCATCTAGAGTGTCTGAAGCTCAATGCATCTCTGTCAGTCACCCAGATAGAACCTACGTAACCAATGAATATGTAGTAACCCATAACACTGCATTTGCTCTCAATATTGCAGAGAACGTCGCATTGGCTGAAGGATTGCCAGTCGTTGTTTTCTCAATGGAGATGTCTGGCGAGCAATTAGCTGCTCGCTTGCTAGGCTCAGTAGGGCGCGTTGACCAGGGTCGCATGCGTACAGGTAAGCTGCAGGATGATGAGTGGCCACGCGTTACCGATGCAATTGCCCGCTTAAGTAATACCCAAATTTTGATTGATGAGACTGGTGCTCTTTCCAGTTTAGAGTTGCGTGCACGTGCACGTCGTATTGCCCGTAACTTTGGTGGAACGCTTGGCCTCGTTGTAATCGATTACTTGCAGTTGATGAGTGGCTCTGGTTCGGAGAACCGAGCTACTGAGATTTCTGAGATCTCACGCTCACTCAAATCACTCGCAAAAGAATTGCAGTGCCCTGTAGTGGCCCTGTCACAGTTAAATCGTGGTCTTGAGCAACGCCCGAACAAGCGCCCAATCATGTCGGACTTGCGAGAGTCAGGCGCGATCGAGCAAGATGCCGACTTAATTATGTTTATCTATCGTGATGAGGTTTATCACCCAGATACGACAACTGATAAAGGCATGGCAGAGATTATTATTGGCAAGCAGCGTAACGGACCAATTGGTACTGTGCGTCTCAGTTGGCAGGGCCCGTATACCAAGTTCGACAATTTGGCTATGGGATCGGTTGGCTACTCCTCTGGTGGATACGAGCCTTTCTAATTCCACAATAACAAACAATTGAAATAAAAAAGCCTCGCAATGCGAGGCTTTTTAACTTGATGCAAAAGATATTTACTTGCCACCTTCACACTTCTTAATCGATGCGGCTTTAGCTGCACCATATAGTGGCTTACCATCTTTGCTGACTGCCTTAGCTTCACAATCACTGGGCTTGGCATCTCCCATACATTTTTTAATAGATGCATCTTTAGCTGCACCGTAGAGTGGCTTACCATCTTTACTAACTGCCTTAGCTTCACAGGCGGCTTGATCCGCAAAAGCGATAGATGGAATTGCAAAACTAAATGCAATGCTTAAAGCGATAATCATTTTTTTTTTCATGTGAAATTCTCCTGGTTGGTTGCTGCGAAATTAATTCTGTTTCATCACCATGTTTTGGGTGGCTACTGGAGCAGGGAAGCCAGCTGCAGTAAGGGACTCACTCATAACGCGGTTGCTATCAAAATAGACTTGCCAGTAGTGATCATTGTTACAGTAAGGGCGAACAGCTAATACTGGGCCTACTAAATTGAACTCCAAAATATTGACTTCAACAGCTGGATCTTGCAGCACGTTTGGAATTGAGGCAATCTTTTCGCGAAGCAGTTTCATGGCAGCATTTTGATCTGCTGCACCAGCCAATTGGCACTTGAGATCGACTCTGCGATAGGGGCTGTTACTAAAGTTTTGAATGGTGTCACCCAAAATTTTGGTATTACCAACCATCGTTGCAATATTGTCTGGTGTATAGATGGTTGAGGAAAACAGTCCAATCTCTTTAACGGTTCCAGTGACGCCACCTGCAGTAACGAAGTCACCGACCTTGAAGGGGCGCAACACAATCACAAATACACCGGCTGCAAAATTAGAGAGCAGACCTGCCCACGCGGCGCCGATTGCAATACCAGCAGTAGCAATTAAAGCGGCAAAGCTTGTAGTTTGAATGCCAAAATAACCCAGAATTCCAATAACGAGCAGAATGTTTAGTGTTACGGAAACAACTGAGCCAACATATCGCAGAATCGTTGGGTCTAACTTTTGTTGCTCCAATCCTCTACGCAAAATATTTAAGGCGACGCTAATTAACCAGCGGCCCACAACCCAAAAGACAATGGCTGCCAAGATCTTGAGGCCAATATCCGTAGCAGCAGTTACCAAAATCTCCTGAATACGATCTAAATCAATTTGATTCATTGCTAAATTCCTATGTGGTTCAAGCAAAAATATAAAAACCCATTAATAGTGATTATTTCCAATAACTATATATAAGGATATTAGCTTAAGGGTTAATAGATATTAACTTTATAGCTAATTATTATTGGAGAAATTTAAATAAATTTCTTTTACATACCTAGCCATGCAATTTATAAGTTTCTTGCGCCATTATTTAATTTGGACTGCTGCGATGGCTGCTTTGTCTGCTATGTCTAATATTGCCATCGCGCAATCAACTGGCGGATGCGACTCCTATACTCCAAATACAGTAAGCGGAAGTTCCCAGACTGTTGCTTGTACTAGTAGCATAACTCCGGCGGCAACTACTGGCGTCATTTCAACTCAGAATTCAACTACAGTTGGAAATAATGTAACAGTAGATGTTGCAAATGGAACTTCGCTCGTAATTAATGGTTCAACCATCGGGCTTGGCAGCAATGCAAGTGTTAGTAACCATGGAAATTTAAATACCAGCTCTTTTTATTATGGGTATGGCATGTCTTCCGGCGCAAATGGCCGGTCTCAAGCAGGGGGAACCTCCTTTACGAATGAATCAGATGGCACAATTTATGCCGGTGGAACTTATGCTGCTGGTATGTACGTAAGCGCTACTAATGCTTCATCAGCTGCTAATGCCTTAACTAATAATGGCCGCATTCAGACTGATGGTGTTGGTGCCGCAGGCATGCGCTTGGTTTCTGGCGCCACATCAAGTTCTGTGGTGAATTCCATTGTAAATACTGGCCTTATTACGACAAATGGTTCAGCGGCTCATGGTATTCAGGTATCGGGGGTTGGGGCAGTCACGATTGAAAACACTGGAACGATCACAGCTAATGGGGTAAATGCATTTGGTATATATAGTGCTGGAAATATCACCACTATGACTAATTCTCAAGGTGGATCGAATCCACTAACATACTCAGGAGTGCTGCCAAGTAATTACAACACTAAGATTTCTAGTGCGACCAATTATGGAAAGTTGGATGCCGGTAATGGGGTGGTAACTGGGGTAATGAACTTTGGCATCACTACCAATTCAACGGTATCCCCAACCACATACTCCACAGTACTTTCAGGCATCAAGATTAATAATCTCGCTAACTCTTATGGGACGGTCACTATTGGTGGAACTGAGTATCAGTGGGCGCTGGTGCATCGCATTAATGGGTCCGCTGATCAGGCAGATTTAGTATTGAGTACTGTTGTACAGCCAACCTTAGATGCCCTCGAGGAGACTCTTGCAGCTCAGTCTCTTTTAATTGTTCCGATTGGACCTGATACTGAGATTGCGCTCAATTCAATGGCTAACACCTTGCAAGGATTATTTGCAATGCAGTCTGCTGGGGTAATCAATGGCATGAGCTATGACTGCTCGCTATTTAGTGCTAATAACATTTGTATTTCAGCAGGTGGTCGATTTACTAACGTTAGCGCATACCCGTACAACAATAGCAGTGCGCTGATCATTGGGGCTTATCGCCTCTCAAATAATCTTCGATTTGGTGGATATCTAGATCAAAATCTATCTCAAAGCACTCCAGGTGGAATTGCTCAATTAAATAATGGCAGTCCGATGGTTGGTGTATTTGGGGTATGGTCGCAAAACCCAAATGGCACGGGTTTGGAGGCAAAGCTTTCTGCGGGGTATGCAAACAAGGGTGCAAGCTTAACCCGTCCAGTGGTTGGTGTCTCTGAGGCGGGCACGGGCTCAACCTCTTTGACATCACAAGGCGTACTTGGCTTGCTTAAGTATGGATTTGGTATGGGAAATAAAACGATACTTTCACCATATGCCGGCATGCGCTATATGGTTGGTGTAATGGGTGGGTACGGTGAGAGCCAATCAAATACGGTTTCCAGTCCGCTGACGTATGACGCTATTAATAATTACACAACCACTGTGCTCGCGGGTATTTCTGGGGTTCATAGGTTGAGCGAGAAAACAAGTTTACTTGCGAGTGCTGGCGTAGAAAAAGATACCAATTCCAATGTAGGTAATTTAGTTACTACTGGAAATGGCTACTTCAATATTGCAATGAACAATAATTATCGAAGCACAAGACCAACTGCAAGTTTGGGAGCTTTTCATGATTTAAGTGTCAATGAGCGCATTGGGCTCTCGGCAATTTATCGGCAAGAGGCCTATCAGGCCATTACTTCAACTACAGTCATGGCTACCTATACGGTTGGTCTCTAATCTAATTCTGGGGACTTGTTGAAGTCAGTCTTCTTGCCTCAGTAAATCTTGCCGCCCAATAGGGCTTAGTGATGTACTCAAGGCGCACTGTCCCCCCAGCGCTTGGCGCATGCACAAATCTGCCTTGCCCCACATAGATCCCCGCATGTGAATACTTTGCGCCGGTAGTATTGAAAAACACTAGGTCCCCTGGTGCGGGCGGTTGATTTTCAACACTTTTACCTTTGGTGCTCATTTCTTGAATGGTGCGCGGTAGCTTGATATTGGCAGACTTGTTGTAAACATAGGCAATGAGTCCACTGCAATCAAATCCGCCCTTTGGATTATTGCCACCATAGCGATAGGGCACCCCCACCAAACCTACTGCAGCAATGGAGATATCTTCAGTGCCTACGCTAGTATCTTGTTTAAATTGGGAAACCTTGGCAGCATTATTTTTTGATCCGAAGCTAGCGCATCCCGATAGCGAGAGAAGGGTGCAAATAAAAATGCCGCACCCTATTAGAGTGCGGCATGAGAGAGATGACTTAGAGTGCGTCAGCAGCATGATCCGCAAGACGTGAACGCTCACCACGAGCCAAAGTCACATGCCCACCATGACGCCAGCCTTTAAAGCGATCAACCACATAAGTAAGACCTGAAGAGCCTTCGGTTAAGTAAGGTGTATCGATCTGGGCAATATTGCCTAAACAGATAATCTTCGTTCCTGGGCCTGCACGAGTTACTAAAGTCTTCATTTGTTTTGGTGTTAAGTTTTGTGCTTCATCAATAATCACAAACTTACTCACAAAGGTTCTACCACGCATAAAGTTCATGCTCTTCACTTTAATGCGTGAGCGAATCAATTCTTGAGTAGCGGCGCGTCCCCACTCACCAGCACCACCATCTTCATTGCGTTGCAAGACCTCAAGGTTGTCGTCAAAAGCACCCATCCAAGGCTGCATTTTTTCCTCTTCGGTACCTGGCAAAAAGCCAATATCTTCGCCTACAGGAACCGTAGCGCGTGTAATGATAATTTCGTTATAGCGCTTACTATCTAGGACCTGCTCCAGGCCAGCAGCTAAGGCCAGAAGGGTTTTTCCGGTACCAGCTTGGCCTAGTAATGTAATGAAATCCACATCCGGGTTCATGAGTAGATTCATGGCAAAGTTTTGTTCGCGGTTGCGTGCTGTTACACCCCAAACATTATTCTTTTGATGAGAAAAATCTCGCAAAGTTTGAAGGAGAGCAGTTTTGCCGTTGATCTCTTTGACTTGAGCATAGAAAGGTGTCGAGCCATCAGGATTTTCTTGATAGACAAACTCATTCACCAGCATGCTTTGAACTGAGGGGCCTGTAACACGATAGAACATCGTGCCAGATTTGCCGTCAGCCCAACTCTCCATGTCTTTACCGTGTTTAGGCCAAAAGTCTGCCGGTAATGTCATGACTCCTGAATACATTAAATCGCGATCTTCTAGCACTTGATCGTTGAAGTAGTCTTCAGCAGGCAGACCTAAGGCGCGAGCCTTAATACGCATATTGATGTCTTTAGATACCAAGACAACTTCCTGGCCTTTACGGGTTTTTTGGAGCTCGCTCACCACCGCTAAGATCAAGTTATCGCCTTTGCCTTCAGGTAATCCCTCTGGCAGCGCTTGGGTAGTTAACTTGGTCTGGAAAAAGAGTCGACCAGAGACATCCTGATTACCCAACTTATTGAGTGGAATGCCCTCATCCAGCGTGCCACTAGTGCCAGCAACCAATTGATCTAAAGAGCGACTAACGGTACGAGCATTGCGAGCAACCTCAGTCATCCCTTTCTTGTGGTTGTCTAATTCCTCAAGAGTGGTCATTGGCAAGAAGAGATCGTGCTCGGAGAAGCGGAATAGGGAGCTTGGGTCGTGCATTAATACATTGGTATCAAGTACAAATAAGCTGGGTGGGCCAGTCCGAACAATGCGCTTTGGCTTTTCTGGGACGCTTGCCGCTTTCCTATCGCCACGCTCATTACGCGGTGCAACTGGACTGCGGTCACTTTTGATTTTTTCAAGCGCGACTTCAGCGGCAGATAAATCCTCTTCTGCATCTGTCGCCCAATCTGGAGCATGACTTTCCATCACAACAGTTTTTGCTGGTGCAGGGCGCTTCTTTAGATTTGGAGTGTCCTTACTGCTAATTTTTACTTGGCCAGCAATTTGAGTTGGGATTGGGGGCAATGGCATGCAGACTCTCCTAAAAGAAAAAACCGTCAAGCGGATTGCATTGACGGTTTATAACAAAACTGGGTGTAAAACAATCTGTAAAACGGCGGGGGATGTTTACCGAGCCTGTTCTTAAATGTTCAGGCTGAGGAGTCAAACGGATTGTTAGACTTTCCCGTCGTTTACGGTGCATATAAACAACTTTACCCCAAATTTTGGGCTTTGCAAGTACCCTAGATTAAATTCTTTAAAAAAATTATTTAGTATCTTGGGCTGCTTGTAATACCTCTGTCACATGTCCAGGAACCTTAAGGCCACGCCACTCTTTTACGAGCTTGCCTGAAGAATCAAAAAGGAAGGTGCTGCGTTCAACACCACGAACTTGTTTGCCATACATATTTTTCAACTTCATGACGCCAAAGAGTTGGCAGAGAGTTTCTTCGGTATCGGCAACCAGCTCAAATGGTAGCTCCAGTTTGCTGCGAAAATTATCATGTGATTTCAGGCTATCTCGAGAAACACCAACAACCAGAGTATTGGCTTTAGTGAAGGCATCAATGTTGTCACGGAATTCACCAGACTCTGCGGTGCAACCAGGAGTCATATCTTTTGGATAAAAGTAGATGACTAGCTTTTTCCCCTTAGCGGAATCTGGCGTAAAGGTTAATCCGGATGTTGCTGGGATTGCGCACTGGGGCATTTGTTTACCGATTTCTACTGTCATGATGGTCTCTCTTATTTAACTTTATGTATTACGTATTCTGATGCTGCTTAAACTGCTTGCAAAATGAGTTCGCCACTGCGATTAGGGATTTCTCCCCAGGTGACAGGCTGCACTGCTATTTTATCGAGTTGCTTAGTGGCTTCCCAGGATTGATGTAGTTCGCCCATCGTGACCAGATCGTGACCTTGGTTTAGCCATCCAGCGAGCAATTGCTCAAAAGCGGGGAGCAGCTTTTGACCTTCTAGTTCTGCATGCAAGGTAAACACCTGATCATTTGGATTGCTTTGGGTAATTTCCAAGAGTTTCTTTACAGCGCCAAACTCGTCGGCATCATCAATGCCAATCAACTCATCAAAAGTGGGGAGGGTGGTGGGGTACTGGACATGTTTCGCTTTCCCGGAGGGTAGATCAAAGCGATAAGGCATTAAGTTAGGCTCGGCTCTGCCATCGGAGGAATATTTAATGCCCCATTGATCGAGTTGCTCAAAAGCGGCTTCATTCATTTGCCAGCCCGCAGCACCATAAGTAATAGGCGGATGACCAAAAATTTCTACAAAGCGATCCCAACTTTTTTGCATCTGTACTTTGGTCCACTCTGGGTCGCGATTACGCACTGCATCTTGCCAGGCTACATGGTCCCAAGTGTGGATGCCAGTCTCGTGACCGGCAGCATCAATGGCACGCATTTCGGCAGCAGCTTGTTTTCCAATGTCGGGACCAGGTAGGAGGACACCGTAGAGCAAGGTCTTAATGCCGTAATGTTCAACAACAGAAGTGCGGCTTACTTTCTTTAGAAAGCCTGGTTTAAAGACTCGCTTGAGAGCCCAACCAGTATGGTCGGGACCCAGACTAAATAGAAAAGTGGCTTTAAGGCCAAAGCGTTCAAGCGTACGTGCTAGGTTGGGGACGCCTTCTTTGGTGCCGCGTAAGGTATCAACATCTACCTTGAGTGCAATCTTAGCCATGAACCTCGGTGCTTATTCGTTATCTACCAAATGACGTGCTTTTTCCACATCTTCGCGATAGGCTTCGAAAATATTCTTCAGTGCATCACTCATATTGGTAGTTGGCTTCCAACCTAATTCACTCATCGTGTTGTCAATTGCAGGAACGCGATTCTGAACGTCTTGATAGCCTTCGCCGTAGTAAGCGCCAGAAGTGGTTTCGACAATCTTTACTTCATTCGCTGTTTTTGCATACTCAGGAATGCTACGAGCAATCTCCAACATCTGATTAGCAAGCTCACGAATGGAGTGATTGTTCTTTGGGTTGCCGATGTTGTATATCTTGCCGTTAGCAACACCATCTTTGTTATCGATGATGCGCATTAGAGCATCGATACCATCGTCAACATAAGTAAAAGCACGTTTCTGCGCGCCGCCATCTACGACGTTGATAGATTCACCACGAACGATATGACCTAGGAACTGAGTCACCACGCGGGAGGAGCCTTCTTTTGGTGTATAGATGCTATCTAAGCCAGGGCCAATCCAGTTAAATGGACGGAAGAGGGTAAAGCGCAAACCTTCCATGCCGTAACCCCAAATCACACGGTCCATCAATTGCTTGGAGCAAGCATAGATCCAGCGTGGCTTATTGATCGGGCCATAAACCATATTCGATTTGGCAGGATCGAATTCGCTATCTTCACACATGCCATAGACTTCAGATGTGGATGGAAACACTAAATGTTTCTTGTATTTAACGGCAGAGCGCACGATGGGTAAGTTGGCTTCGAAATCGAGCTCAAATACTTTGAGTGGCTGCTGAACATAAGTGGCCGGTGTTGCGATAGCTACTAAAGGCAGAATGACGTCGCATTTACGAATGTGATATTCAACCCACTCTTTATTGATGGTGATATCACCCTCAAAGAAATGCATGCGGGGGTGGTTCACTAAATCACCAAGGCGATCGTTTTGCATATCCATGCCATAGACATCCCAATCGGTTGTCTCCAGGATGCGCTTTGAGAGGTGGTGACCAATAAAGCCGTTTACGCCAAGAATGAGTACTTTTTTCATCTTTACTGCCTCGTTTTTAATCTAAAGAGTGCTGCTTTTAATTTGTTAGCTGTTTGCTGGGAACCAGTCCAGTATCGCTACCGCTCTCTGGTCGCCACAAACGCCGAATACCTGATTATCAACCACTTGGATGCCGGGAGCCTGAAGATCCAGTTGCCTTGGAAATGGCCCCTCTAGGCTCGTGCGGGTCACAATTATGTGCTGACCTTGCCAGTCGGTAAAGGCCCCGGGATAAGGGGGTGCAACGGCTCTGACGAGGTTGTGAACCTGCTGAGCAGTCTGATGCCACAAAATTTGCCCATCCGCAGGCTTTCGACCTCCAAAATAGCTTCCTTGGGCTAGATTATTGGGTTTTTTGGGGATGCGGCCTTGTACAAGCTCCGGGAGAGTTTGGTTCATTACGGTAACTGCAGCCTGACTGACTTTGCCAAAGACATCTGTGGCAGTTTCATTGGGTCCAATCGGGACTGCGGATTGACCAACAATATCTCCGGCATCTGGTTTGGCTTCCATGATGTGCAAAGTGGCACCAGTTTCGGATTCTCCATGGAGGATCGCCCAATTAACCGGTGCTCGCCCACGATACTTTGGCAGTAGTGAGCCATGCATATTTAAGGCGCCAATCTTGGCGCAGGCCAAGAGTTCTGCCGGGATCATGTGGCGATAGTAAAAAGAGAAGAGGTAATCAGGCGCCAGTTTCTGAATCTGGGGCACGAGATTCATCAGTTGATTTGCATTGGGTGTGATGTAAGGAATCTGCCGCTCCTCGCAAAGCTTGGCAACACTTCCAAACCAAACATTCTCATTGGGATCATCTTGATGCGTGACTACTAGATCAACATTTATGCCTGCATTGAGCAATGCCTTGAGGCAATTCACGCCAACATCGTGATAAGCAAAGACGACTGCGTGCAATTATTTTTTCTCTAAAACAGTTTGCACAACATAGCGTGGACGCTCACGAACCTGTTGATAGATGCGGCCAATATATTCACCGAGCAAGCCAAGGCCAAATAGCATCACACCAATCAAGAAGAAGGTGAGGGCGAAGAGTGTGAACACTCCTTCCACTTCAGCGCCTAGAACAAAGCGGCGGACTAGGAGGTATATAAACAGGCTGCCTGCAGCCATGGCTAAGAGCATTCCCAGGATCGAGAAAATCTGCAAAGGCATGACCGAGAAACCGGTTACCAAATCGAAGTTCAAGCGAATGAGTTGATACAAGCTGTATTTCGACTCACCCGCAAAACGTTCTTCATGCTTGACGCTGATTTCAGTTGGGTTGGATGCGAAGGTGTAAGCCAGTGCTGGAATAAAAGTATTACTCTCATCGCACTGACGAACAAGATCAACAATGCGACGACTATAGCCACGAAGCATGCAGCCTTGGTCAGTCATTGTGATGCGAGTAATCTTCTCTCGCAAATGATTCATTGCGCGTGAAGCAAATTTTCTGAAGAAGCTATCGCGACGATCGGCGCGAATAGTGCCAACGTAGTCATGACCCTTGAGTAACTCATTAACTAGGGCATCAATTTCTTCAGGGGGATTCTGCAAGTCAGCATCTAACGTGATGATGTATTCACCACGGGAGTATTCAAAGCCAGCCATGATCGCCATATGCTGACCAAAGTTGCTATGAAATAAAACCGCCCTTGTGACATCAGGGCGCAATTCAACTTGATTGGCTAGGATGCCAGCTGAGCGATCTTTACTGCCATCATTCACAAACACCACTTCATAAGCAATGTTGCGCTTGCTAGCCATGACATCTAGCGCAGGATATAGGCGATCAAAGAGGGCTTGAAGACCGTCTTCCTCGTTGTAAACGGGAATGACAACACTGAGTGTCGGATTGCAGGCTTGGGTAGCTAAATTTGCAGTCATGCTGCAATTTTGCCTGATTCCACTCGCGGTACTAGATTTTGCGATGTTTCTTCAGAATCCCAGTCAAAGCACTGGCTATACGGCCAATATCTTGATCTGCCATGCCTGGAAAGAGGGGGAGGGTCAAAATGGAGCGGCCAATACGCTCGGCCACTGGGGTAGCTTCAACTTTGTAACCCAGCTTTTGATAAAGCGTAAATCCAGTAATGGTGGGGTAATGAACGCCTGTACCGATGCCCAAATCTTTGAGTTCAGTCATCACCTGCGCGCGATCTACATTCAATTGCTCAAGCGGCAGAACAACTTGGAACATATGCCAATTACTATCGATAAAGTTTTCTACTGGTAACTCTAGCTTGAGTTGATCTAAACCAGCAGACTTCAATTCGCTGCGAATCGCATCAAAGTACTGCCTTGCCAAAGCACTTCTGCGTGCCTGAAATCCTGGTAATTGTTTAAGTTGATGTAAACCAATAACAGCATTCACATCTGTCAAATTATCTTTGCCACCAAGGACGTCAACGTCCATGCCGTCCATGCCTTGGCGGGTGAGTCCTTGTAGTCGAAACTTTTCTGCGAGTTTTGCTTCGTCATCATTGTTGAGTACAAGGCATCCACCTTCAACTGTGGATAAATTTTTATTTGCCTGAAAACTAAAGCTCACGAGATCACCAGTGCTACCGATCTTTTGGCCTTTCCATTGCGAGCCAAAGGCTTGAGCAGCATCTTCAATCACGCGCAGCTTGTACTGCTTAGCCAAGTCATAGAGTTGATCTATGTTGACTGGTAGTCCGGCTAAGTAGACGGGCATGATGGCGCGCGTCTTAGGTGTTATGGCTACAGCTACTTTATTTAAGTCGATATTGCGGCTGGTGGGATCAATATCCACAAATACAGGTGTTGCCCCAACACTCAGAATGACATTGGAAGTAGCTACCCATGAGATTGGGGTGGTAATTACCTCATCACCCGGTCCAATGCCAGCAACTTGCAGGGCGATTTTCATGGTGGCAGTGCCATTGGCAAAGCAGCGCACAGGGCGACCACCAAAATAGTCACTTAAGGTCGCCTCAAATTCAGCTAACTTGGGTCCTGAAGTCACCCAGCCAGAACGCAACACTTCGGCAACAGCATCAATCGTTTCTTGATTGAAGTGTGGGCGCGTAAATGGAATAAAAGGCAGGGTACTTAGGGTGACTGACATAGTGGCCTTAGGAATTTATTGTGCAGAGCTGCTTTGTGGCTCTGGGTGTTTAACAATGACGCGCCGCGAATCTCTTCCTACTTCTTGCATTGGGACATTCAGTTTCTGTAATTCGATATATTGCTCTGGAACCATTAAGGCATAAGCAGTCTGGTCTTCTTGCCAGCGCTCGATAAATGCATCAAAGCTTGGAAGCCACAATTGGGGTTCTTGCTTTACACCAAACTCCAGCTCATCCGGAAACTCCACCATGATCATGGTTCTACCTAAATAGAAGGGTACTGTGTGATCCAGGATTCGGATGGAATAAAAATTCACCTTTTCTGGGATCTCAGATTTCACTTTTTCCACTAGGTCGATGCCAGAGACCGCACGACCCAGAGTTTCATGGCCCGTGCCCGCGATCATTGCGCAGAGAAAAAAGCCACTTGCAAAACTCGTGATGCTGCTCAAACCATTGCGTTTGCTTTGTATGAATGCCAGCAAGCTAAATGCAATTAATGTGATCAGTGCTGCAACGATCCAATAGGTATATTGAGCGTAGGATTCAATCTCATCTGGCCTTGCTTGCTTGCCAACTTCACCTAAAAAGAAAAAGCCTACGCCCCCCAAGATTACAAAGAAGAGGGCTTGCAACTTCCAAGGCACTCCCAGTGAATTGCTAAAGCCCAGATTGCGGTCCAAGCGATGACCGACAAGCATTGCTAAGGCTGGAAAGACTGGAATGATGTAGCCAGGTAATTTCGATTGAGAAACACTAAAGAAGCCCATGATCACGGCAAACCAGCAGGTGAGCAACCAGCCGCTCGAGAACTCACGGTTGCGCTCCCGCCAAGCCTGAGCAAGGGCTCCGGGGGTTTGTGCAATCCATGGCAAAAAGCCTAGCAGCAGCAGTGGGATGAAGTAATAAATCGGCCCTGTTCTACTATGAGCAGTTTGAGTAAAACGTTGCAGATGTTCATGAATAAAGAAGAACTCTAGAAACTCTGGATTGCGTTGGGCTACTAGAAAAAACCAAGGCGCAGTAATAATTAAAAATAAAATCGTGCCGCTAATGATGTGTAGCCGCTTCCAGATTTTCCAGTCCCAAGCCGTAATGGAATAAACAATAAATACCATTCCCGGTATGGCTAGCCCAATGACACCCTTGGATAGTGTTGCTAGGGCCATGAAGGCCCAGCAGGCCCACATCCACCTTCTGGTACCACTCGGGTTATGACTCGTTTGCGCCAATAAAAGACTGCAGAGTGCAGCTACTAAAAAAGCTGACAAGCCCATATCCAGTGAATTGATGTGTCCACCAATCACCCACATTGGGCTGGATGCTAAAGCAATAGCGGCCAACCAGCCTGCTCGAGCGCTATAGATGCGTGCACCAGTAAACCCAATAAATACGATTGTGAGAAATCCAGTGAGCGCAGTCCATAAACGCGCTTGCCAATCGCCGATGCCAAAAAGATTGAAGGCGGTAGCGGTAGCCCAAATTTGTAATGGGGGTTTTTCAAAATACTTGTAGCCGTTATAACGAGGGGTAACCCAATCACCAGTGACGAGCATCTCGCGAGCAATTTCAGCGTAACGTCCTTCGTCTGATGGAATCAGATGGCGGTAGTTCAAGGTGCCAAACCACACTAGGGCATAAATCAGCACCAGAACCAAAATAGATGCCGGGTTGAGGGCGCTCGACTGCCGAATTTGGCCAAACTGCATTAGATAGCTTCCACAATAAGGGCAAGTAGAACCTGGCGACCTTCGCCGACAAGAATGTTGTAGGTGCGACAAGCTGCTTGAGAATCCATTATTTCGAAGCCTAGCTTGGCCTCAATGAGGGTCTTTAGTAACTCGGGCTTTGGAAAGCGCTGCCGCTTTCCGGTGCCAATAATGATTAATTCAGGCTTGAGGGAGGCCATTTGAGTGAAATCTGCCGAACTCAGCTCCTCAAAGGATTTAACGCCCCATTCAAGGATTTCGCCATCCGAGCTCAATAAAACCGCGTGACTGTAGGGGATCTTATTGATCTCGATGTAGCCATCACCGTAACCGGTGATCGTATTGGCTCCTGAATGGGGGTCAGATTGAAGCTTCACATGGACTCTCTGTCATAATTATGAGGATTATAGCTAGCTGTTTTTTCCTAGTTTTCAAGAACTTACCCTTTAATTTATTGTGAAACCAATCCTAAAGTCCGAAAAACTCAATCACGTCTGCTACGACATTCGTGGACCCGTGCTGGAGCTTGCTCAGCGCATGGAGGAAGAGGGTCACAAAATCATCAAATTAAACATCGGTAATGTGGGTGTTTTTGGCTTTGATCCTCCAGAAGAGATTCAGTTGGACATGATCCGCAATTTGGGTAATGCCTCAGCGTACTCCGATTCCAAAGGAATCTTTGCGGCCCGTAAGGCCATCATGCAGTATTGCCAAGAAAAAGGCATCCAAGGCGTTACTTTGGATGACATATATACCGGCAATGGCGTTTCTGAGCTGATTGTCTTGGCAATGAACGCATTGCTCAATAACGGTGATGAAGTTTTGGTGCCGGCTCCTGACTACCCGTTGTGGACGGCTGCCGTGAGTTTGTCTGGTGGCACCCCAGTCCACTACCTCTGTGATGAGTCCAAAGAGTGGGCTCCTGATCTAGCAGACTTGCGTAAAAAGATTACACCGCGCACTAAAGCAATTGTGGTGATTAACCCCAACAATCCAACAGGCGCTATTTATTCGAAGGAAGTGCTGACAGAGCTAACCTCCATCGCCCGTGAGCATGGATTGATTCTGTTTGCTGATGAGATTTACGACAAGATGTTGTACGACAAGGAGAAGCATATCTCTTTGGCATCTCTTTCCACCGATGTAGTCACTATTACCTTCAACGGCTTATCCAAGAACTATCGCTCCTGCGGCTACCGTGCTGGCTGGATGATAGTTTCTGGGGATAAAGAGATGATTCGAGATTACATCGAAGGTCTCAATATGTTGTCCTCAATGCGTTTATGCGCCAACGTTCCAGGTCAGTACGCCATTCAAACGGCGCTGGGTGGATATCAAAGTATTAATGATTTAGTAAATGAGGGTGGTCGCTTAGCCAAGCAACGTGATCTTGCTTGGAAACTCATTACTGAGATCCCTGGTGTGACTTGCGTCAAGCCAAAATCTGCTTTGTATTTATTTCCGAAGCTCGATCCCGAGATGTATCCGATTGAGGATGATCAGCAATTTGTTGCCGATCTTTTGAAAGAAGAAAAAGTGTTGTTAGTGCAGGGCTCCGGTTTTAACTGGGGTAAGCCAGACCACTTCCGTGTAGTGTTCTTACCTCACGAAGATGTGCTTAAAGAGGCGATTGGTCGTCTTGCACGTTTTCTAGAGCGTTATCGTCAAAAACATAGTCGTAAAGCGGCTAATTCAACAGCAACAAAGGCATCATGAAACCGATTCAAGTTGGTCTATTAGGTATTGGCACTGTAGGTGGTGGAGTATTTACTGTTCTCGAGCGTAACCAGGATGAAATTACCCGTCGCGCTGGCCGTGGTATCCGTATTAATACTGTTGCCGACCTCAATGTAGAGCGCGCTAAAGAGTTGGTAAAAGATCGTGCCCAAGTGGTGAGCGATGCGCGTGCTGTGATCAACAACCCTGAGATTGATATTGTTGTTGAGTTGATCGGTGGTTACGGCATCGCTAAAGATTTGGTGCTCGAGGCTATCGCCGCTGGCAAGCATGTAGTCACAGCCAACAAGGCTTTGATCGCCGTGCATGGCAATGAGATCTTTAAAGCCGCCCATGAAAAAGGTGTGATGGTTGCGTTCGAAGCTGCAGTTGCTGGCGGTATTCCAATCATCAAGGCACTCCGCGAAGGTTTGACTGCAAACCGCATTGAGTGGATCGCCGGCATCATTAACGGAACAACCAATTTCATTCTTTCTGAGATGCGTGACAAAGGCTTGGACTTTGCTACCGTCCTTAAAGAAGCACAGCGTTTAGGTTATGCAGAGGCAGATCCAACATTTGATATTGAAGGTGTAGACGCTGCACACAAGGCCACCATCATGAGCGCAATTGCATTTGGTATTCCAATGCAATTTGAAAAAGCGCATGTTGAGGGCATTACGAAGCTGGATGCCATCGATATTAAATATGCTGAGCAGTTGGGCTATCGCATTAAGTTGCTCGGTATCGCCAAGAAGACAACTACTGGTGTTGAGTTACGTGTGCACCCAACCTTGATTCCAACTAAGCGTTTAATTGCAAACGTTGAAGGCGCCATGAATGCCGTTCAGGTATTTGGTGATGCTGTTGGTACCACTCTGTATTACGGTAAAGGTGCGGGTTCAGAACCAACCGCTTCTGCTGTGATCGCTGACTTGGTAGATATCACCCGTTTATTGGGTGCAAGCCCAGAGAATCGCGTTCCTTATTTAGCATTCCAGCCGGATGCAGTGCGTGATATCGCCGTATTGCCAATGGGCGAAATCACCACCAGCTATTACTTGCGTTTACGTGTAGCCGATCAGGCTGGAGTATTAGCCGACATCACTAAGATTTTGGCATCTCACAGTATCTCCATTGATGCACTGTTACAAAAAGAAGCAGACGAAGGCGAAAGCCAGACTGATTTAGTTGCATTGACTCACGAGACTAAAGAGAAACACATGTTGGCAGCGATTGCTGAGATCCAGAATCTCAAAACTGTTGCTGGCGAAGTAGTGAAGATCCGCCTAGAAAATCTTTCCTAAAATAAATACATGCGTTACCAATCAACTCGTGGCAACAGCCCGCAACAATCTTTTTTAGAAATCCTTCTTGGTGGATTAGCGCCGGATGGTGGTTTGTATCTACCGACCGAGTATCCACAAGTCACGAAAGAGCAGTTAGATTCTTGGCGCGGATTGTCTTATGCAGATCTCGCTTATGAAGTCTTGAGTTTGTATTGTGATGACATTCCTGAAGCGGATTTGCGTGCTTTATTACGCAAGACCTATACAGAGCAGGTCTATTGCAATGGCCGGACTGAAGATAATGCCAAAGACATTACGCCATTACATTGGTTGGGCGAAGAGCAGGGTACTCGTATTGGTTTACTGAGCCTGTCTAACGGACCAACATTGGCGTTCAAAGATATGGCGATGCAGTTGCTCGGCAATCTCTTTGAATACGCGTTAAAGAAAAAAGGTCAGAAGCTCAATATTTTGGGCGCGACTTCTGGTGATACCGGCAGTGCGGCTGAATACGCTATGCGTGGCAAAGAGGGTGTGAAGGTATTTATGCTTTCACCACGCGGCAAGATGAGCGCTTTCCAATCCGCACAAATGTATTCTTTGCAAGATCCAAATATTTTTAACTTGGCGGTTGCAGGTGTATTTGATGACTGCCAAGACATTGTCAAGGCGGTCAGTAATGACCACGCCTTTAAAGCAAATAACCAAATCGGTACAGTGAACTCGATTAACTGGGGTCGTGTGGTTGCCCAAGTGGTTTACTACTTCCAGGGTTATTTGTTGGCCACAAAATCGAGCGAGGAAAAAGTATCTTTCACTGTGCCGTCTGGTAACTTTGGCAATATCTGTGCTGGCCACATTGCCCGCATGATGGGCTTACCAATTGCCCATTTGATTGCTGCTACGAATGAGAATGATGTTCTCGATGAGTTCTTCCGCACTGGTGTGTATCGTGCGCGTAAGTCTGCTGAGACGTTACATACCTCAAGCCCGTCTATGGATATCTCTAAGGCAAGTAACTTTGAGCGCTTTGTCTTTGATCTGATGGGCAAAGATGGCAAGGCAACCGCTACTATGTTTAAGCAGGTTGATGAGGCTGGTGGCTTTGATATTTCTAAAGATACCGTCTTTAAAGATATTGCTAAGTACGGCTTCCAATCCGGCCGCAGTACTCACGAAAACCGCCTTGAGACAATTCGTAATATTGACTCGCAGTATGGCGTCATGATTGATACACATACAGCTGATGGCGTCAAGGTTGCGCGTGAGCACTTGCAAGTAGGCATTCCGATGATTGTTCTCGAGACTGCTTTACCTATTAAATTTGAAGAAACGATTGAAGTGGCATTGGGGCGTCCTGCAGAATGCCCGCCAGCATTTAAAGATATCAAGTCAAAGCCGCAGCGCGTTGAAAATATCGATGCCGATGTCACTCAAGTGAAAAACTTCATTACTGCCCACGTTAATTAACTCAGAAATCAAGCGCCATGACTAAGCCTCCGATGTTGACTGCTCAGCAGGCTTTAGACCACCTTCTGTCAAATGCAAAAGCTGTAGGTGAGAATGAGACAGTTGCTATGCAGGCTGCGCTCGGCCGCGTGCTTGCTGAAAGTGTTAACAGCTTGGTAGATGTGCCTCCACTCGATAACACCTCCATGGATGGTTATGCGGTGCGTACTGCCGATACCCAAACTCCTGGAAGCACCCTCAAGATTGCGCAACGTATTCCGGCGGGATCTGTGGGTACGCAGCTAGAGCCAGGCACTGCTGCCAGAATTTTTACTGGTGCCCCAGTTCCTCCAGGTGCTGATGCAGTTGTCATGCAAGAAGATTGCGCTATTCCAGAGGGTTCAACTGATCAAGTGCAGGTCAATATTGCACCAACATCAGGTCAATGGATTCGCCGAAGAGGTGAGGACCTCACTGCAGGTAAAACAGCTCTTAGTGCAGGCACTTTCCTACGCCCACAAGAATTGGGTGTTGCAGCTTCTGCTGGCCTAACGCATTTAAATGTGAAGCGTAAGGTCAGGGTGGCTGCATTCTTTACCGGTGATGAGCTTTCTCTTCCTGGTGAGCCGCTCAAACCGGGCGGTATCTACAACTCCAATCGGGATACTTTACTGGCATGCATTAAATCCTTGGGCTGCGATGCCACAGACTTTGGAATCGTTCCCGACAGTCTTGAGGCTACGAAAGAAACGCTGCGCAAGGCCAGCAAAGATCATGATCTGATTATTACTTCTGGTGGAGTATCCGTTGGCGAGGAAGATCACATCAAACCGGCAGTGACTGCTGAGGGTAGATTGGATCTTTGGCAGATTGGCATTAAGCCAGGAAAGCCTTTGGCTTTTGGTGCTGTGCGCAAGTCAACCGAGAATAAAGATGGTGAAACTTGGTTTATTGGACTACCTGGTAACCCAGTTTCTAGTTTTGTGACATTCCTCCTATTTGTGCGCCCGTTTATTCTGAAGCTACAAGGACGAGATGCGGGTATGCCACAGTCTTACCCAATGCGAGCCGACTTTGATTGGCTTAAGGGAGATCGTCGCAATGAGTTTCTGCGCGTAAAAATCAATGCGCAGGGTGGTTTAGATCTATTTCCCAACCAAAGCTCTGGAGTGCTCACAAGCGCTTCATGGGGTGATGGTTTAGTAGATTGCGCCCCTGGGGCAACATTCAAGGCTGGCGATATGGTGAAGTACATTCCATTTAACGCGCTCCTCGCTTAATCGTATTACGATCTCAGTATGAAACTCGAATTACGATTCTTTGCCTCTTTAAGGGAGGGTCTAGGGCTTTCCACCGAGAGCATCACTGCGCCAGCTGAAGTCAAAACCATTGCCGACTTAAGAAGTTATCTTGCCCAACGAGGCAACCCTTGGGATGAGGTGCTGGCAAGTAGCAAGGTAATTCGTTGTGCCTTAAATCAAGAGATGGTGAGCGAATCCACTCCCTTAGTAGAAGGCGCTGAAGTGGCTTTCTTCCCCCCGGTCACTGGTGGCTAAGATGCAAAACGATTTCATCCGCATTCAAGAGCAAGACTTTGACCTCACTAATGAAGTGAAGGCACTGCGCAAGAATGATCCTCGCGTAGGTGCGGTAGTGACTTTTATTGGCACCGTCCGAGATATGAATGACGGCAGTCAAGTTAAAGGCATGACGCTGGAGCACTATCCTGGCATGACGGAAAAGTCCCTAGAGGAAATCATTCAACAAGCCAGAGGCCGCTGGGATATTTACAAGACTCTAGTCATTCATCGAGTAGGGCCGCTTTTGCCCGAAGATCAAATTGTCCTGGTGGCGGTTACTAGCGCCCACAGAGGTGAAGCATTTGCTGCTTGTGAGTTCATCATGGACTATCTCAAAACAGCGGCACCATTTTGGAAAAAAGAAGAGACTCCTGAAGGTGGTAAGTGGGTTGATGCCCGCGTCACTGACGATGCTGCAATGGCCCGTTGGAATTAATTAGCCACCCCTCATTTTCCGGGAAGTATTTTTCGAAAGGTGAGATTAATGCGGGGGCTTGTAACAGTCTTTGTCTTGAGGAGGCTGTGATGCCAATGTTCTTGAATGGGTGGATGCATGATGAGTAAACTTCCATGATCAAGAAATACTGAGATAGTAGTTTTGTCCTGCTTATGGCGAAATGTAAACTTACGTCGAGCACCTAAGCTGAGTGATGCGATGGGGGCTGTACTATCTAGCTCTTTCTCATCATCGCTATGCCATCCCATGCCTTCATCACCAGTGTGATAAAGATTCATTAAGCAAGAGTTATAGGCGTGCCCAGTGAATTGTTCAAGCTTGCGCCTCATTTGAGCTAACTCTTTGGTCCAGGGCTGAGGGGCTTTTTGCACTCCAGAGTAGGTGTACATGCACTCCGGGTCACCTACCCAGGCAACTTTTCTTGCTGTCCTGACTAACTTGCCAAACATCTTGATCTCATCCGACTCCCAGGAAAGCGAGTTCAGCAGCCTTTTATAAAGATGATCAGATTCTTCGGAATCGTAAAAATGATGGAGATATTCAGCCAACCCATCTTTTTTCAGTATGACTACCGGCTCGGCGGTATCTGGCAGATCAAATAACTGGTTTTGCATGGGTTGTCTATCAGCCAGGGTGAATACCTTATTTCAATAAAAACTCTAGAATAGGTTTCATTATGAATTGTTCGGGATTAAAAGGTGAAACATGAAACCACCAGATAAACGTTGCTGTGGCTCAGGCGTTTGCATCATCAATGAAACTGGAGAGTGTTGGTGTGGCCAAGTATGGGATGGCGAGAAAATGAGTGCGCCACCCCTCATGTCAGCAAAAAGTCCTGTAACCGTTTTAGCTCCTGAGGTCAAAAAAACTGCATCCGAGGGGTAAGCCTTTTTTCGCTTGTCAGACAGGAATGACAAATTTCAATTACGTTACATAGTATCCACAGGAGAAAAAATATGATGCAAAAACTGCGAGTGAGGCTCGCGCGCTGGATTTTAGGTAAACATTGCCCTTGCTACCAAATGGGCTATCACCCCATGGTGGATTTTCAGGAGCGCAGTGCTGCACAGCTTGAAAAGGCCAAAAAAGCCAAATCAAGGAATAGTTAAATCGCAAGATTAACGACGATCCATATCTCACAATGAAAATCTGGAAGATGAGACGAAATTGCGCATTGACCCCCGGTCAGCTGCTCAAGTTCTACATTGCTCTGGTTGTTCTTTCCTTAACTGTAGCCACAGGTTTTTTATTGGCTGGCGTAAAAATCATCCTGATATTCACTGCAATAGAGCTGACCGCGGTGACCGTCGGTTTTTTGATCTACTGCCGTCATGCCTTGGATTTTGAGGCGGTCGAAATCAGTGGCACTCAATTATTGGTGAGAAAGTTTATTGCCTATAAAGAGACTGTGATGGAATTTAATACCCGCTGGGTGAGGTTGTCTCAGCCAGAAGGCAATAGGAAGGTATTTTTTGTAGAGCAGACGGGGCAGAAGGTTGAACTTGGTCAGTTCCTCAGGCCAGAGCAAATTAAAAGCCTGATTGCTGAGTTAAGAGCTTATTTGGGTTAATGACAACCATGACTTAAAAAGGGTTAAAGATCCTAGCTCAACAAAATATGGCATTCAATCCGATACTGATTTCAATTCAATATATTTGTTAAATTCAACATGAACGTTAATACCGCTGTTAAAGCCGCACTAAATACTCTGGTTGACATAGCAACCCATTCAACTGGCATCCATCCGGTTACTGGCTTAGAGTTGGCGCAGCGCCAAAAATTATCGATTAGCCGAATCGAGCTTTTGCTCAGCGCATTGCGTGCCGCCGGAATTGTCAAGGGCACAAAGGGTCGGAACGGAGGTTATACGCTTTTACAGGATCCTAGAATGGTCACTATTAAGGATGTTGTGTTGGCCATGAATTACATTAAAAAGCGTAAGGTTGAAGCTTGCGATATTGCAAGTGAGCTCTACCAATCCTTGGAGACTTACATGCTCAGTTGCATGGCCAATATGAATCTCTCCGATGCTATTAAAGATTATGTACCACGATTTAGCGATGCCAAAACCGCGCCAGAGCGTCAGACTTTTTCTTATCCAGAATTGAAGGTGAGCAAGCCGTCTAAGGGCGAAGTGCAGAGGGTAGTTAAAACCCACTTTAAGAAAGTAGAAGATGTTCCACTGGGACCAAATTCCATTTTCAGTTTTGGCGACTACCTACAAAAAGCAGAATCAATATAAGGCTCCAAAAGATGAAGGCAATGAAGTGGAATGTGTTTAGCAAGATACTTACATCCTTAGCAATTGCAATAGCGCCATGGGTTGTTTCTGTTGCTGCTGATAGTGCTCCAACTAAATCTGATCCTGCTTGGCTAACCGATGCTCGCTCCAGCATCAAATCTAACAATTACGACCAAGCATTGAAGCAGTTGCAGTCAGCCAATGATGTCGATTCTGCGGATTGGAATAACCTGATGGGATACAGTCTTCGCAAAAAGCAGCCACCTGATTTGGTTTCTTCTGAAAAGTATTACCAGGCAGCACTCAAGATCGATCCAAGCCATAGATCTGCATTGGAATATTACGGTGAGTTGCTGTTGATGAAGAAGGATTTGCCTGGGGCTGAGGCTATGTTGGCTAGGCTAGATAAGGCCTGCCTATTTGGTTGTGAGGAGTACAGCGATCTGAAGGCAAGTATTGCGAAGTATCAAGGTAAATAGCAATCCTTTACCCTCCCATGCTACTGTGTGGTGATGGGTGTCCGAAACCCTATTCTAGGTTTTAAAAAAGCCCAGCTTTTCTGATCTCGGTAACTTCTTTAATTTAGCCTCTGCCTTAGAGGCTTCAGATCGATCTGGGTGCTCTTGGGTCGCCAAAAGGGTGACTGGTCTACGAGCCCTTGTATAGCGAGCGCCTTCCCCTGAATTATGGGCTGCCAAGCGATGTTCTAGGCGGTTCGTAATCCCAGCGTAATAGCTGCCATCAGAACACTCTAGTAGGTAAACAAGCCAGGTCAAAATAGGGGTAAATTCGCTTAAAAAGAGGTCAAACAGACTTGAAATTATGAAGAATGCCCCTATATTCTATAGATAGATATGTATTAAAAATAGTTGAAGTAGATAGGATTGAAAAATGAGAATAGATAAATTAACTACTAAGTTTCAAGAGGCACTCAGTGAGGCGCAAAGCCTTGCTTTGGCAAAAGACAATCAATATATCGAGCCAGCCCATATATTGTTGGCTATGTTGCGTGATTCAGACGGCGGTGCCAAGAGTTTATTAACCCGCGCAGGCGTCAACGTTCCTGGTCTTGAGAAAGCTACCGAAAAACTCATTAGTAACCTGCCTGAAGTGCAGGGCACTAGTGGCGAAGTGCAGGTTGGCCGTGATTTAAGTAACTGGCTCAACCTCTGTGAAAAAGAGGCTAACAAGCGCAATGATCAATTTATTGCCGGTGAATTGTTTTTGCTGGTGGTGGCCGATGACAAAGGTGAGCTCGGGAAGATTGCTCGTGAGAATGGTTTAAATCGTAAATCGTTAGAAGCGGCTATTGATTTAGTGCGCGGAGGAGAATCAGTGAATAGTGCAGATGCTGAAGGTCAACGTGAGGCCTTAAAGAAATACACCGTCGATTTAACTGAGCGTGCTCGTATGGGCAAGCTTGATCCTGTGATTGGTCGTGATGATGAGATTCGTCGCACCATACAGATCTTGCAACGCCGCGGTAAAAATAACCCGGTGTTGATTGGTGAGCCGGGCGTTGGTAAAACTGCCATCGTTGAGGGCTTAGCTCAACGCATTATTAATGGCGAAGTTCCTGAAACTCTCAAGAATAAGCGCGTCCTCGTGCTGGATATGGCATTGCTATTGGCTGGTGCTAAGTACCGCGGTGAATTCGAAGAACGCCTTAAGGCTGTTCTGAGCGATGTAGCTAAAGACGAAGGTCAAACCATCATCTTTATTGATGAAATTCATACCATGGTTGGCGCTGGTAAAGGTGATGGCGCAATGGATGCCGGCAATATGCTCAAGCCTGCCTTAGCGCGTGGCGAGTTGCATTGCATTGGTGCAACCACCTTAGATGAGTATCGCAAATACATTGAGAAAGATCCAGCACTCGAGCGTCGTTTCCAAAAGGTGATGGTGGAAGAGCCTAGCGTTGAGGCGACCATTGCGATCTTGCGTGGTTTGCAAGAGCGTTATGAGCTTCACCACGGCATTGAGATCACCGATCCCGCTATTGTGGCGGCAGCCGAGTTGTCACACCGCTATATTACGGATCGCTTCTTACCGGATAAAGCTATCGATTTGATTGACGAGGCCGGTTCACGTATTCGGATGGAGATTGATTCCAAGCCTGAGGTGATGGATAAGCTGGAGCGTCGCCTCATTCAGCTCAAGATTGAGCGTGAAGCTGTCAAGAAAGAAAAAGATGAGGCTTCGCAAAAGCGTTTGGGTTTGATCGAAGATGAGATCAAACGCTTAGGTGCTGAGTATGCTGATCTAGAAGAAATCTGGAAAGCAGAAAAAGGTGCCGTGCTGGGCGCCGCCCATCTCAAAGAAGAGATTGAAAAAGTCCGCGCCGACATTGCCAAGTTACAACGCGATGGTAAGTTGGAGCAAGTTGCTGAATTGCAATATGGCAAGTTGCCTGAGCTCGAAGCAAAGCTCAAATCTGCAGCCGCTGCTGAAGCCAAAGGCGATAAAGATGGCGTAGTGAAGAATAAGCTCTTGCGGACCCAAGTAGGTGCAGAAGAGATTGCAGAGGTCGTGTCACGTGCAACCGGCATTCCAGTGTCGAAGATGATGCAAGGTGAGCGCGATAAGCTACTCAAGATGGAAGAGCTCTTACATAAGCGCGTGGTTGGTCAAGAAGAGGCTATTCGTGCGGTATCTGATGCGATTCGTCGCTCCCGCGCTGGTCTTGCCGAAGAGAATCGTCCCTATGGTTCATTCTTATTCTTAGGGCCTACTGGCGTTGGTAAGACTGAGCTCTGCAAAGCCTTGGCCGGCTTCTTGTTTGATAGTGAAGATCATCTCATCCGTATCGACATGAGTGAGTTTATGGAGAAGCACAGCGTTGCTCGTTTAATCGGTGCGCCTCCGGGTTATGTGGGTTACGAAGAGGGTGGTTACCTAACCGAGCAAGTGCGTCGCCATCCGTATAGCGTGATCTTGTTTGATGAGATTGAAAAAGCGCATCCAGATGTCTTCAACGTACTCTTGCAAGTATTGGACGATGGTCGCTTAACCGATGGTCAAGGTCGTACTGTGGACTTCAAGAACACCGTGATTGTGATGACTAGCAATATCGGCTCACATCTCATTCAATCGATGACAGATAAGAAGCAATCTGAAATCAAGGATGCGGTATTCGAAGAGTTGAAGAATCACTTCCGTCCTGAGTTCCTCAATCGTATTGATGAAATCGTCGTGTTCCATGGTTTGGATAAAGACAATATTGCGAATATCGCGAAGATCTTGCTGAAGAATTTGTCGGATCGTCTGGCAAAGGTCGATATGCAGATGGAAGTGAGTGATGCTGCTCTAAGCAAGATTGCAGAGGTCGGTTTTGATCCAATATTTGGAGCCAGACCACTGAAGCGTGCAATTCAGCAATATATCGAGAACCCAGTATCCAAGATGATCTTGGAAGGCAAGTTTGGCCCTAAGGATACGGTTCCTGTGGGTGTCGATAAGAACGGCGATTTCAGCTTTAGCAAGTAACACCGCTGTATTTCAGCAGGAATATTCCTGTGCCAGTAAACTCGGTACATGACTGATGCCCTAGTAATGAGGCGCGCCAGTGATGTCCGGGTTGTTGGTCTTATTAGCCTGGCTCACGGCAGCTCCCATTTCTTCCATTTAATTCTGCCACCCATGTTCCCATGGTTGAAGGCGGAGTTTGGCTTTAACTATGCAGAGCTAGGTCTGCTTATGACCATTTTCTTTGTGGTTTCCTGCATTGTTCAAGCGGCATCTGGATTTTTAGTCGATCGCATTGGGGCTCGACCTGTATTGTTTGCTGGAGTGGGTTTGCTTGCATTGGCTGCGCTCACTTATTCACAGAGCAATGGTTATGCCATGCTGGTGCTGGGTGCGGTAATTGCAGGATGCGGTAATGGGATATTTCATCCTGTTGATTACACGCTAATCAATCACAAAATTTCACCACCCAATTTGCCTTATGCCTATTCCATTCACGGGGTAGCTGGTTATATCGGCTGGGCTGCAGCCCCAGCATTTATGGTGGCGGTAGCTAGCATTGCTGATTGGCGTATCGCCTTTTTATCTGCAGCATTGCTTGAGGCTTTGATACTGCTAACCCTGTGGCTAGGACGGGCACGCTTAATTGATGATGTTCATGCGAGGCAAGAAGAATCAAAGGCAAGCCATGCCCAAAGTAATCCTGGCGGCGGTCCGATGAGTACCTTTGGCTTTCTGAGGTTGCCTGTAGTTTGGCTTTGTTGGATTTTCTTTTTCTTTAGCATGGCTGCAACTACTGGCTTGCAATCATTTGCACCAACAGCACTTTTTAAAATCTATGACATTGCCGTCAGCTCTGGAAATTACTATCTCACTCTGATGTCTATGGGCGGTGCTGGAGGAATGCTTTTAGGCGGCTATCTGGCTAGTAAATTAAAAGTGCCCGAACGCATTATTACGATCTGCTTCACGGTGAATATCGCGATGGGTCTTTTGTTGGCTACCGGATTGGTGCCAATTGAATTGATTGTGATTTCTTTTATTGTGATTGGCCTTGGATTGGGCATCGCTGCCCCATCACGGGATTTGATGATTCGCTCAGCGACACCTTCCGGCTCATCGGGCAGGGTGTATGGCATCGTCTATTCCGGCATTGATCTCGGTGCAGCGATGAGTCCATTAATCTTCGGGATCTTCTTGGACATCGGCTTGCCAAGGTTCTTATTTATAGGTGTGGCAGTCCTTCAGTTGATGATTATTTTGACTGGATTTAAGGTTGCGAGCATCAGCACCCCCAAAACTGCGTAAACGATCCTCTAACTTTTCATAATGTGAAAAGACATTACCATACGCAAAATGCAGTGCAACATCTCAGTCTGGGGTTTCTATCACCCCTTGGTGAATGATTTCATATTGCGAAATATTAAATTCAACTTATTGAATTTATTGGACTAATTATTTTCAATAAATGCTGAAATAGTTCTTGCATGCTTTTCCTAGATACTTAAACTCTTATATAAGACATAAGACTTGAATGTCCAAATATTTGAAGTACTTGTTTAACTTAGGGAGAAAAACATGACAGATCGCAAAGCAGAAATCGCAGCACTACAAAAAGACTGGGATACCAATCCACGTTGGAAGGGTATTACTCGTGGCTACACAGCCGAGGACGTTGTACGTTTACGTGGTTCATTGAAGATTGAGCACACATTGGCAAAGCATGGCGCAGAGCGTCTCTGGGAATTGGTTAACAACGAAGCTTACGTTAACTGCTTAGGTGCTTTAACTGGTGGTCAAGCAATGCAACAGGTTAAGGCTGGCGTTCAGGCTATCTACTTGTCAGGTTGGCAAGTTGCTGCTGACGGTAACTCATACGCAGCGATGTACCCAGACCAATCTTTATACCCAGTTGACTCAGTTCCAAAGATGGTTGAGCGCATTAACAACTCATTCCAACGTGCTGATGAAATTCAAACCGCTAAAGGCATCAATAAAGGCGATGCTGGTTATATTGAATATTTTGCTCCAATCGTTGCTGATGCGGAAGCTGGTTTCGGTGGTGTATTGAATGCATTTGAATTGAGCAAGGCATTAATTAAGCAGGGTGCTGCTGGTGTTCACTTCGAAGATCAACTCTCTTCTGTTAAGAAGTGCGGTCACTTAGGTGGCAAAGTATTGTTACCTACTACTGAATCTGTTCAGAAATTGATCTCTGCACGTTTGGCCGCTGACGTAATGGGTGTTCCAACCATTATCTTGGCTCGTACTGATGCTGAAGCTGCTGACTTGTTGACATCTGATTACGATGCAAATGACAAGCCATTCTTGACAGGTGAGCGCACGGCTGAAGGTTTCTACAAAACACGTAAGGGCTTGGATCAAGCAATCTCCCGTGGTTTGGCATACGCTGCATACGCTGATATGGTTTGGTGTGAAACAGGTACGCCTGATTTGGACTTTGCTCGTCAGTTCGCTGAAGCAATTCGTGCGAAATTCCCAGGCAAGATGTTGGCTTACAACTGCTCACCATCTTTCAACTGGAAGAAGAACTTGGATGACGCAACGATTGCGAAGTTCCAACGCGAATTAGGTGCAATGGGCTACAAGTATCAGTTCATCACATTGGCTGGTATTCACTCTATGTGGTACAACATGTTCGACTTGGCGCAAGACTACATGCAGCGCGGTATGACTGCTTACATCGAGAAAGTACAAGAGCCAGAATTTGCTGCTCGTGATCGTGGTTACACATTCGTATCCCATCAGCAAGAAGTTGGCACTGGTTACTTCGACGATGTTACTACTGTGATTCAAGGTGGCAAGTCTTCAGTAACAGCATTGACTGGTTCTACAGAAGAAGAGCAGTTCCACTAAGAAATCCCTAAGTAGTATGTAGTAAGCAGTAGCACACCAATACTGCCGCGGCACCTAAATAACCCCATAAGGGTGACTTAGGTGCCGTTTTCGTTTACATTCTTCACATGACTAATTGCGTACTTTGTAAAGACGAACTCAAGCCAGAAGAAGGCCAGTTGATTTGGCGCGGTGATGACTGTCGCATTATCCTTGTAAATGATCCCGACCTGCCGGGTTTTTGCCGCGTGATCTGGAATCGCCATGTCGCAGAAATGACTGACCTGAGTTATGGTGAGCGAGAGCATCTCATGGCCTTGGTATTTGCGGTGGAGGAGGCGGTGCGTCATGTAATGCACCCAGATAAGCTCAACATAGCCGCGCTCGGAAATATGGTTCCGCATATACATTGGCATGTCATTCCGAGATACAAGGACGATGCATTCTTTCCAGGGTCAGCTTGGTCGCAAAGAATCCAAGAGGCCCCCGTCAATAAGATCGCAGAGCGAAAACAGCTTGCTGATCAATTGCCTGCTTCAATCAAAGCCGCTATCGCTGCGCTCTCATAAAAACTGCTTAGCATTATTTTTCCCCAAGGGTGACGGTGAATAAAGAAACCAAGGGAATGCTGATTGGCTTTGTTGGCATATTAATTTTTAGCCTCACACTGCCTGTTACGAAGATTGTTCTAGTCAGCTTTAATCCCTATTTCATTGCGTTCGGAAGAGCTCTCTTAGCTGGTCTATTTGCATTGGCTTATCTCTTATATACAAAAGCGTCGCTTCCCACTAAGTCTGATCTGGTGAAGTTGGTGGTTATCGCCTTGGGGGTGATATTTGGATTTCCAATTTTGACAACAATCGCAATGGAAGAGGGCTCATCAGCCCATGGTGCAGTGATTTTAGGAATGATGCCCTTAGCAACTACTGTGATCGGCGTTATTCGTTTTAAAGAGCGACCATCTCTCGGATTTTGGCTAGTTTCAATATTGGGCGCGGGATTGGTTGTGGTTTATGCGCTTCTTAAAAACTCCGGGAGTTTCACCTATATTGATGCCCTCTTGGTGCTTGGCGGTATTTGTGCCTGTGTTGGCTATGTGGAGGGTGGTGAGTTATCTCGCAAGATGAGCCCGCCGCAAGTGATTTCCTGGGCCTTAGTTATTTCATTGCCGGTGAATTTGGTGGCAACGTATTTCTCATTTGATGCTACTTATTGGAGTGCCAGCTCTTTTACTTGGATGAGCTTCTGTTATCTCGGCTTATTTCCGATGTATCTCGGTTTTTTCTTTTGGTATGGAGGTCTCGCTATTGGTGGGATTGCTAGAGTGAGTCAAGTGCAACTGGTCCAACCTTTTTGTACGCTAATTGCAGCCAGTCTTATCCTGGGCGATCGACTAACCTTGATGAATATGATCTTTGCGTTTCTGGTGGTATCAACGGTAGTGTTGAGTAAAAGGATGTTTGTTAAGCGGCATTGATAAGGCTTGCCGGCTAATTTAGCTTCTTTAATGCCTCTAAATATTTCTCGGGGCTTAAAGGTTGGCCTTCTCTCTGCGCTTCCCACATAACCTGACCAAGACATTCCATCATGGCGTGCTGTGCCTCATGCTTGGAACTTAGTTTCATAGTCAGGTTTTCGAAAATCTCTTTTATTCCTGGCGGTTGATCAATGGATATTTGCTCGCTAATCGACAGGTGCATTGAAAGGTGCAAGAAGGGGTTGGTCTCACCGCGTTCTGGTGTGTAGTCTTGCGCAACCGCACCTTCTGGGTCCGCCAACACTGCATGATATTCCGGGTGTTCTACCATCCAGTCGCTAGCAATCATTTCCATTGGCGTCAGGATTTGATCCTCGGTTTTCTTTTTCCAAGTGTCACAAAAAAAACGACGCACTTCTTCACGAGTGGGGTTAAATATTGCCACGAACTTTTCCTTTCCCAGTTTTTTGTTTGAAGCTGCAGAGTGGTTCAACAATACATTGCTCGCAATCAGGGTTGCGCGCCTTGCAGGTATACCTACCATGCAGAATAAGCCAATGGTGCGCATCCATCAAAAACTCCTTTGGTACACGCTTCAGTAGCTGCTCTTCAACCTTTACAACATCTTTACCGGGCGCCAATCCTGTCCGATTGGATACTCTAAAGATATGAGTATCGACTGCCATAGTGGGTTGACCAAAGGCGGTATTGAGAATGACGTTCGCAGTTTTTCTACCGACACCTGGAAGCGCTTCTAACTCCTCACGATTTTGGGGTACTTCACCACCATGTTTATCTATGAGCAGTCGGCAAGTCTCTTGAATATGCCTGCCTTTAGAATTAAACAATCCAATATGTTGAATGAAGGGCTTAACACCTTCTTCTCCCAGGTCAAGAAGGGCTTGTGGGGTGTTTGCAATCTTAAATAACTTGCGAGTGCCTTTGTTTACTGAAACATCGGTTGCTTGTGCGGATAACAGTACTGCAATGAGTAGTTCAAATGGGGAGCTGTATTCCAGTTCAGTCTCTGGGTGAGGATTATTTTCCCTGAGCAATTCAAAGAAGGTCTGACGCTTTTCAAGATTCATCATTTCTTTTGCTGTGCTCTCGCAATGGCGGCGGCAATAATGGCGCGCTTTCTCTCTTGCTCTTTTAGCGCCTCTTCTGATTCTGGATTTTCTGCATTGACTGCTTGTAATTTCGCAGCCGCTTTCTTTGCTAGCCGTTCATCATTGTCGCGTTGCTCGCGATCTAATCGTAGATCGCGAGCTTCATATCGCGCTCGTGCTAGCCCTGCTAATTCTGGTGACCAGGCTTCCCAGCCAGTTTTCTCATCAGTAACATCAATCATGGAGATGCAATCTACAGGGCAGGGTGGTATGCAGAGATCACAACCAGTACACCATTCACTTAAGACTACATGCATTTGCTTAGAGGCGCCAACAATGGCATCCACAGGACATGCTTGAATACACAAGGTGCAGCCGATACAAGTCTTAGGGTCAATAAAAGCAACCGGTCTAGGGCGCTCGATGCCGCATTCAGGGTCGATTCTGGGGTGAAGCTCAAATGCATCCTGAGGAAAGATAGGTTTCAGGATGGCGCTAAGCCTCTGGATGCCCTCTACGCCTCCAGGTGGGCAACGATTAGGCAGCGCCTCACCTGTCGCCATTGCTTCTGCGTAGGCTCTGCAGTCTGGGTAGCTGCATTTAGTACATTGAGTTTGAGGAAGGATATCCTCGAGACGATCGGCAAGTTCTTTCGTCTGCTTGATGTTCATTGCAAGTTACGAGCCCTAAAACTAGAAGCGCGACCCGAAAGTCGCGCCGCTGATTTATGCAGCTTTCTTAGTACCCAGTTTTGGGGGTCTAGCTTTTGTTTTCTTCTGAACACCTTGGTGCTCACGAATAAACGACTTAATCTTTGGATACACTTTCTCGCGCCAACGACGGCCAGAGAAGATACCGTAGTGGCCAGCGCCCGCAACTTCATAATGGTCTTTATCAGCCTTCGGAATCCCAGCGCACAAGGCGTGTGCTGAACGGGTTTGTCCGCTACCAGAGATGTCATCCAATTCACCTTCAACGGTGAGGAGGGCAGTTTGCTTAATATCTTGTGGTTTCACTAGATCGCCAGCAACTTCCCAAGTACCGTTTGGTAATGAGTAGTCTTGGAACACAGTTTTAATGGTGTCCAAGTAGAACTTCGCGTCCATATCAAGCACTGCGTTGTACTCATCATAGAAGCGAATGTGAGCTTCAGCATCTTGCTCATCGCCACGTACTAAGTTCTGGAAGTAATCCCAATGCGACTGCAAGTGGTTCTGGGGATTCATGGCAATAAAGCCAGTGTGTTGCAGGAAGCCTGGATACACTTTGCGGCCAGCGCCTGGGTAGCTTGGCGGCACTTTGTAAATTACATGACTTTCAAACCAGTCATAGGACTTTTGGTCAGCCAAGTTATTCACCGCAGTTGGTGACTTACGCGCATCAATTGGGCCACCCATCATGATCATGGAGGCAGGGGTCTTTTCACCAGCGGAAGCCATCAGGGAAATTGCACCTAGTGTAGGCACTGTTGGTTGGCAAACGGAGATCACATGTAAGTTCTCGGCACCGATAGTGCGGATGAAGTCTTGTACATAGTGAACATAGTCATCTAGACCAAAATCGCCAGCATCTGCAGGAACAATGCGTGCATCAATCCAGTCGGTGATGTACACCTTATGGTCTTGCAAAAGGGTGCGAACAGTGTCACGCAGCAATGTGGAGTGATGCCCGGATAGTGGAGCAACAACCAATACCGCTGGATCCTCTTTGAGTTTCTTGATGACATCAAGATCATCGGAGAAGCGCTTGAAGCGAATCAGATTGCAAAAGGGTTTAGCTAAAACTGTTCTTTCATGAATGGCGACTTCGCGACCATGAGCCTGCACTGCACGAATACCAAACTCTGGTTTTTTGTAATTTTTACCTAGGCGATATAAAAGTTCATAACTGGCAGCCAAACGATCAGACCCTGGAACTTTTGAAGCAGGGTTAGAGGCATTGATAAATGCCTCAGATGCTGCTCGAGCCCATGAGCTTACTGGTTGAAGTAAAGCTTTTTGAAATTCATGTAACTGATATAGCATGATGCCTCCTGGTAATTCAGTGTAACCGCTTATTACGCGTTGTTACGCCAATACGCGGGCGATTGCTTTGGCCACCTTATCAATATTTTTAGTATTGAGGGCAGCCACACAAATACGACCTGTGGAGAGGGCATAAATGCCATCTTCCTTTTGTAAACGCTCTACTTGCTCAGCAGTTAATCCTGAGTAAGAAAACATACCGCGCTGAGCTTCAATAAAAGCAAAATCCTGCTTTACGCCAGCAGCGGCCAATTTTTGTACAAGCCCCTGACGCATTGCTTTAATACGTTCGCGCATTTCAGCCAACTCATCTTCCCAGAGCTTTCTGAGTTCTGGTGAATTGAGAACTGCAGCTGCAATCGCAGCGCCATGTGTAGGTGGATTGGAATAGTTTGTACGAATCACGCGCTTCAGTTGAGAAAGTACGCGAGTAGACTCATCTTTGCTTTGGGTCACGATAGATAAAGCACCTACTCGTTCACCATAGAGTGAGAATGATTTGGAGAAAGAGCTTGAGACAAAAAAAGACATGCCGGATTCAGCGAATAAGCGCACTGCGATACCGTCTTGCTCGATACCAGCGGCAAAGCCTTGGTAAGCCATATCTAAAAATGGAATGAGTTGCTTTGCTTTGCAAATATCAATGACTTGACGCCATTGAGATTCGGTAATATCAGCGCCAGTTGGGTTGTGGCAGCAAGCATGCAACAAGACAGTGGTGAACTTTGGAAAAGACTCTAAAGATTTCACCATGCCATCAAAATCAACACCACGAGTTTTACCGTCGAAGTAGGTGTACTCAAGCACTTCAAATCCTGCGGATTCAAAAATACCGCGGTGGTTTTCCCAAGTAGGGTTGCTAATGGCGCAAGGTGCATTCAAATTGAGGCGCTTGATAAAGTCGGCACCAACGCGTAACGCACCAGTACCACCCAGACATTCTGCTGTTACAACGCGACCATCTTTAATTAGGGAAGAGTCAGCGCCGAATAATAGGTTTTGTACTGCGCTGTTGTATGGGTTAGGACCTTCGATTGGAATGTAGCTCCGTGGGGAGTGCTTCGCAACAATTGCTTCTTCAGCCTTAATTACCGCCTTCAAAAGAGGTACCTTGCCTTCGTCGGTGTAATAGACGCCAACGCCTAGGTTGACCTTGTCAGCACGTTGATCGGCGACATAGGCTTCTGTGAGGCCAAAAATAGGGTCTTTAGGGGCTAGTTGGACTGAAGTAAAAAGGTTCATTTGAGGGTCAAAAATGTGTGGTGAAAGTGTTTAAAGTAGGTATTTCAGGGTTAATTGACGTTAAATTCAGTTAAATTTACTTTAAATGGCTGTTTTTGAGGCTAGATTCAACTATTTCCAAATAAAAACGGCAAAATCAATGTTTGTACAAAATTCGCTGTGAACTAAAACTCACAGGTGAAATGATAGCTGAGATGCCCCCTAAGTTGCCTAAAAGTTCCTCAAATTCCAAAGTCGCAGAAAGCAAGAAAAGCCCTATGGCCGATCCTTTGGGTGAGGTAGGTCACGACCTGGATCCAGTCAAGTTCGTTTCCTTCCCAGATTCGCCGTTTCAGCTTTATCAGCCATTTCCGCCTGCTGGTGATCAGCCGGCCGCAATTGATGCTCTAGTGGCCGGAATTGAGGATGGATTGACCTTCCAGACCCTTTTGGGAGTCACTGGTTCTGGCAAAACCTTCACGATGGCTAATGTGATCGCTAGAACAGGCCGTCCCGCCATCATTTTTGCCCCTAATAAGACCTTGGCTGCCCAGCTTTATAGTGAGTTTCGGGAGTTTTTCCCCAAAAATGCGGTGGAGTACTTCGTTAGTTACTACGATTACTACCAGCCAGAGGCTTACGTACCCACACGTGATTTGTTTATTGAAAAAGATTCATCAATCAATGAGCACATCGAGCAAATGCGATTGTCTGCTACTAAGAGTTTGTTAGAGCGACGTGATGTCATCATCGTAGCAACTGTCTCTGCAATTTACGGCATTGGCAATCCCGGCGACTATCACAGCATGGTGATGACCTTGCGCCCAGGCGATAAGATGAGTCAGCGCGATATTTTGATGCGTTTAATTGCAATGCAGTACGACCGCAATGAAACGGATTTCAAGCGCGGAGTGTTCCGGGTGAGAGGTGACACGATTGATATCTTCCCTGCTGAGCATAATGAATTAGCTGTGCGCGTTGAGCTCTTTGATGATGTCATTGAGAGTTTGCAATTCTTTGATCCTCTTACTGGAAAAATTCGTCAGAAGATTCCACGTTTCACTGTTTATCCAAGCTCGCACTACGTCACTCCGCGCGATACTGTTTTAAAAGCAATTGAAACAATCAAGACGGAATTACGTACACGCCTGGATGAATTTGTTAAAGATGGAAAGTTGGTTGAGGCACAACGTTTAGAGCAGCGCACTCGCTTTGATTTGGAGATGCTGAACGAATTGGGATTCTGCAAGGGTATTGAGAACTACTCCCGCCATCTCTCAGGGGCTATGCCTGGCGAGGCACCGCCCACCTTGGTCGACTATCTCCCAAATGATGCCTTGATGTTCTTAGATGAGAGCCATGTCCTGATTGGACAGCTCAATGCGATGTACAACGGGGACAAGTCTCGCAAGCACACTTTGGTGGAGTTTGGTTTCCGCTTACCGTCAGCAATGGATAACCGACCACTGAAGTTCACAGAGTTTGAAACGAAGATGCGTCAGACGGTATTTGTTTCGGCAACACCTGCTGACTATGAAAATACGCATACTGGACAAGTGGTGGAGCAAGTAGCTAGACCAACAGGACTAGTCGATCCAGAAATCGAAGTCTTACCTGCAAGTTCGCAGGTAGATGATTTACTCAGTCAGATTCATGAGCGTGTCAAAGTACATGAGCGGGTGTTGGTAACAGTACTCACAAAACGCATGGCTGAGCAGTTAACTGATTACTTATCTGACAACGGTGTGAAAGTGCGCTATGTACATTCAGATATTGACACTGTAGAGCGCGTAGAAATTTTGCGCGACTTACGCTTAGGTGTCTTCGATGTTTTGGTGGGCATTAATTTATTGCGCGAGGGCTTGGATATTCCTGAGGTCTCACTCGTCGCAATTTTGGATGCAGATAAAGAAGGTTTCTTACGTTCCGAGCGGAGTTTGATTCAAACAATCGGTAGGGCGGCTCGAAACATTAAAGGTAAGGCCATTCTGTACGCTGACAGGATTACTGACTCCATGAAGCGGGCGATGGGGGAGACCGAGCGCCGCCGAACTAAGCAAATTGCCTTTAATAAGGCGAATGGAATTGAGCCGCGGGGCGTCCAAAAGCGCATTAAAGACATTATTGATGGGGTCTATGACGTCCAGGAGAAGCGCTCTGAGATGCAGGTGGAACAGGAGCGGGCTCGCTATGAGGACATGAGCGAGAAGGATCTGGCGGGCGAAATCAAGCGTTTGGAGAAGCAAATGAACTCTGAGGCCAAGAATCTAGAGTTTGAAAAGGCTGCAGCTACCCGTGATCGCCTTACTAAGGTTAAGGAGATGGCTTTTGGCGCACGCTCCAGGGATGCTATTTAGGGCTGTTTTAATCCCGAGCAGATTAGTGGGGTATATGTTAAAGTTGAGTGGAATGGTCGGGTATTACCCGCCCGACTGTTAGCTGTCCATAACAATCCATTACCAAGGTGACATATGAGACTTACAACCAAAGGCCGTTTTGCAGTAACCGCAATGATTGATTTAGCCCTGCGCGAGACGCACGGGCCTGTAACTTTGGCTGGAATTAGCCAAAGACAAAAGATTTCCCTGTCTTACTTAGAGCAGTTGTTTGGCAAATTACGCCGTTTCAATATTGTTGAGAGCACTCGTGGCCCTGGCGGTGGTTACACCCTAGCCCGCAAGTCAGAGGAAATTAGCGTAGCCGACATCATTGTGGCTGTGGACGAGCCATTGGATGCAACCCAATGTGGCGGTAAAGGTAGTTGCCATAACGATGAAGAGAATCATGGCCGCTGTATGACTCATGATCTGTGGTCAAACCTCAATGCCAAGATGGTGGAGTATCTCAGCTCAGTCTCTTTGCGTGATTTAGTGCAGCAGCAATCAGGACGTGGAATCGTATTGCATGATTTGCGCCCCAAGAAAATCAAGACTGAAAGTGTCAAGGCTGAAAAGCCGGCATCGGCAGTTGCAGCAACAAAAGAAGCCGCTCCAAAGCGACCTCTCGTGAATTCTGTTTTTAACCTGGCTCAGCAAAGTTAAGAGATTAGCTTCTTAGCCTATTAATCGATAAGTAAAAAATGAACGCACCACAAGACATTCCTCAGCAACCAGTACCGATGTTTAGCCCTAAACACTTTCCGGTGTACATGGATTACTCAGCTACTACGCCGATTGACCCGCGTGTTGTGGACAAGATGTTGCCGTACTTGCGCGAGCAGTTTGGTAATGCAGCATCTCGTAGTCACGCCTACGGCTGGGCTGCGGAGGAGGCAGTTGAGTGGGCGCGTTCAGAAGTTGCCCAGTTAGTTCATGCAGATCCAAGAGAGATTGTGTTTACTAGCGGCGCTACTGAAAGTATTAACTTGGCACTCAAAGGTGCTGCCCATTTTTATAAAGAGCGCGGCAATCACATCATCACTGTGAAGACTGAGCACAAGGCTACCTTGGATACTTGTCGCGAGCTCGAGCGCGAAGGTTTTGAAGTAACTTATCTCGATGTTTTGCCAGATGGTTTAATTGATTTCGCTCAGCTTGAAGCAGCAATGAAGCCTGGAACGATCTTGGCATCAGTGATGTATGTGAATAACGAGATTGGCGTTGTGCAAGATATCCCGAAAATTGGTGAATTGTGTCGTTCCCGCGGCGTGATTTTCCATGTGGATGCAGCACAAGCCACTGGAAAAGTAGAAATTGATTTAGAAAAGATCAAAGTCGATTTAATGAGTTTCTCTGCTCATAAGACTTATGGTCCAAAAGGTATTGGCGCATTGTTTGTCCGTCGTAAGCCTCGTATTCGTATTGAGGCGCAAATTCATGGTGGCGGTCATGAGCGTGGCATGCGTTCTGGCACCCTAGCAGTTCATCAAATCGTTGGCATGGGTGAAGCTTTCCGCATTGCCCGCATTGAAATGGTTGAAGAAAATGCGCGTATCCGTGCATTGCGCGATCGCTTATTGACTGGCTTGAAAGATATCGAAGAAGTTTACGTCAATGGTGACATGGATGATCGTGTTCCGCATAACCTCAATATTAGTTTTAACTATGTTGAAGGCGAATCTATGTTGATGGCATTGAAAGATTTAGCTATCTCATCTGGATCTGCATGTACTTCGGCATCTTTAGAACCTTCTTATGTATTGCGCGCACTGGGTCGTAATGATGAATTGGCCCATAGCTCAATCCGATTTACTTTAGGGCGCTTTACTACCGAAGAGGAAGTGGATTTCACTATCAAGCTAGTTAAAGAGAAGATTGCTAAGTTGCGCGAGCTCTCACCACTTTGGGAAATGTTTAAGGATGGTATTGATCTCAGCACCATTCAGTGGGCCGCGCATTAAGCAAGATGGATTATTTAAACAAGATAAAAGACAAAAGAAATAACGAGGAAATACCATGGCATATAGCGACAAAGTAATCGATCATTATGAAAATCCCCGTAACGTCGGCTCCTTTGAAAAGGGCGACGACCAAGTGGGTACTGGCATGGTTGGTGCGCCAGCCTGTGGCGACGTTATGAAATTACAAATCCGTGTAAATGATCAAGGCGTGATTGAAGATGCCAAGTTCAAGACTTACGGTTGTGGTTCTGCAATTGCCTCTTCTTCTTTGGTAACTGAGTGGGTTAAGGGTAAAACCTTGGATCAAGCCTTAGAGATTAAGAACTCTTTAATTGCTGAAGAGTTGGCATTGCCACCAGTAAAAATCCATTGCTCAATTTTGGCTGAAGACGCCATCAAGGCCGCAGTGGCTGATTACAAAGATAAGCACCCAGCCAAGTAAAGATAAAGAGGCTTTCATCATGGCAATTACCTTAACCGACAAAGCAGCGAAACATGTTCAGCGCAATCTAGATAAGCGTGGAAAAGGTTGCGGTTTACGCTTAGGTGTTCGTACTACTGGCTGTTCTGGCTTGGCCTATCAACTGGAATATGTGGATGAGGCTGCGCCCGAGGATACTCAGTTTGAATCCAATGGCATCACCATCTTTGTTGATCCTAAGAGCTTGGCCTATTTAGATGGCACCGAATTGGATTTTGTTCGCGAAGGTTTGAATGAAGGTTTTAAGTTCCAGAATCCAAACGTAAAAGATGAGTGTGGTTGTGGTGAATCCTTCCGCGTCTGACGATTACTTTCGTTTCTTTGGTGTAGAGCAGAAATTCAATTTGGATTTGTCTGCATTAGATCAGGCTTATCTAGCAATTCAAAAAGAGGTGCATCCGGATCGGCATGCTCGGGGTAGTGATACTGAGCAACGACTCGCCATGCAAATGGCCACCTTAGCGAATACCGCTTTTCAGACCCTCAAAAATCCCATTCAGCGTGGCCTCTATCTTTGCCAGCTCCATGGGGTAGATGCCCGTTTAGAAACCAATACCGCTATGCCTGCGGCTTTTCTCATGAAGCAAATGGAATGGCGCGAGAGTCTTGAAGATCAAGATGAGGATCTTGGGGCGCTCGAGGCATTGGCAGAAGAAGTCGATCAATCCAAGCGTGACACCCTGGCAGAAATTACCCAGGCTATTGATGGGGCAAAGAACTATGAGCGTGCCGCTGAGTTACTTAGGGGTCTGCTCTTTATTGATAAGTTTGCACTTGAGCTAGATGATGCTATCTCAGTCTTGGTATAGCTTTACACTCTAGTCCCCATGGCCTTATTACAAATCTCCGAACCTGGTAAATCACTCGCACCGCATCAACGTCGAATTGCGGTGGGTATTGATCTGGGTACAACCAACTCCCTAGTGGCAATTGTGCGAGATGCCTTGCCTAAGGTGCTCCCAGATTCAGAGGGCCGAGAATTGCTCCCCTCAGTTGTGCGCTATCTTCCCAATGGGAGAACGCAAGCTGGTTTTGAAGCTATTGAAAGCATTGTTTCTGATCCGAAGAATACGATTGTTTCTGTCAAACGTTTTATGGGTCGCGGTATCGTCGATGTAGAAAACATTGAAAGCACTCCTTACGACTTTGTAGATGAGCCTGGCATGTTGAAGCTACGAACAGTGGCTGGCGACAAGAGTCCTATTGAAGTGTCTGCAGAAATTTTGGCGCGTTTACGCCAGCTAGCAGAAGACTCGGTTAATGATGACATCGTTGGTGCAGTCATAACTGTTCCAGCCTATTTTGATGATGCGCAACGACAAGCCACTAAAGATGCTGCTAAGTTGGCTGGAATTGAAGTATTGCGCTTACTCAATGAGCCTACTGCTGCTGCCATTGCCTATGGTCTAGATAATGCCTCTGAAGGTATCTACGCTGTGTATGACTTAGGTGGTGGCACATTTGATATCTCTATCCTGCGCATGAGCAGGGGGGTATTTGAAGTGCTCTCGACTGGCGGTGATTCCGCTTTGGGTGGTGATGATTTTGATCATCGCCTATATTGCTGGGTGATTGAGCAAGCCAAACTTCCACCGCTCTCAATTCAGGATCATCGCAAGCTCTTGCTCTCTTGTAAGCATGCAAAAGAGCAATTGAGTCACAACCCTTTAGCTCGCGTTCACGAAACGCTTGCCGATGGCACAGTGGTTAATGTGGGCATCAGCCAAGCTCAGTTCTTTGAGATCACTCAGAACCTCATCAATAAAACTTTAGTTGCTGTAAAGAAGGCCTTGCGTGATGCAGGCCTCAAGGCGGATGAGGTTAAGGGCGTGGTGATGGTGGGCGGCGCAACTCGCATGCCCCATGTCCAGCGTGCTGTTGGCGAACTCTTTGGTACTAAGCCTTTAAACAATCTCAATCCAGATCAAGTTGTTGCCCTAGGTGCTGCTATGCAAGCAGACCTGCTTGCCGGCAATCAAAGTAAAGATGATGAGTGGCTCTTATTGGATGTTATCCCACTTTCCCTTGGTATTGAAACTATGGGTGGCTTGGTAGAAAAAATTATTCCACGTAACACGCCAATTCCGGTAGCGCGTGCCCAGGATTTCACGACATTTAAAGATGGTCAAACAGCCTTAGCTATTCAAGTAGTGCAGGGTGAGCGTGAGTTGGCGCAAGATTGCCGCTCTTTAGGTAAGTTTGAGTTACGTGGCATTCCGCCTATGGCTGCTGGTGCTGCCCGTATTCGGGTCACATTCCAGGTAGATGCCGATGGCTTGCTTTCAGTGAGCGCAACAGAGCAGGGCTCAGGTGTTCAAGCCTCGATTGATATTAAGCCCTCTTATGGTTTGACGGATGCTGAGATTGCTCGCATGCTGCAAGACGGTTTTGCTTCTGCCAAAGTAGATCTTTTAGCGAGATCTTTGCGTGAAGAACAAGTAAATGCACAGCGACTATTGGATGCTGTTCAAACTGCATTGAATTCTGATCGTGGGTTATTAAATCCTCAAGAGCAGGCTGCAGTAGATCATGAGATGGCCACTTTGCAAAAGATTCTTACAGAAGAGGCCGATAGCGATGTTCTCAGAAAGGCTGTGGATCATGCAGCAAAAGCTACCGATGATTTTGCTCAAAAGCGCATGAACTCAAGTATTCAGAAGGCCTTAGCTGGCAAGAACGTTGCAGAAATTTAATCAAAGAAAATTACCAAGATGACTCAGATTGTTGTTCTACCCCATAGTGAATATTGCCCAGAGGGTGCTGTAGTTGAGGTAACTCCCGGCACTTCTATTTGTGAAGCACTGCTAGAAAATAATATTCCGATTGAGCATGCCTGCGATATGGTTTGTGCTTGCACTACTTGCCACGTCATTGTGAAAGAGGGTTATCAGAGTCTTAATGAGCCCGATGAGAATGAAGAAGACTTATTGGATCGTGCGTGGGGACTCAATCCTCAGTCTCGATTGTCTTGCCAGGCGATTGTTGCCCGCGAAGACTTGGTGATTGAAATTCCAAAATACTCAATCAATCACGCAAAAGAAAATCACTAATTATTTCAAGGACCTTCGAACGGTTGAAGAAATAAAAAAGCCACCTGAAGGTGGCTTTTTGTTACGTAATCATCTGATTGAGTAGTGAGATGTAGTGCATTACTTTCCGCAAGGGAATACGCCCTCTAAAAACTTCAACATTGTTTCTGCTGCTGGTTTTGGCCCATTGGCTGGGTTTGCATTGGCCCAAGCAATATACTCATCAACTACTTGTATGCGAGATGGTGCAGGCTGCTTGACACAAATTTTGCTAGGAGCAGTTTTTGGATTACGAGTTGCGAGATAGGTGTCATAAACAGCTTGACCATAAATTTGGCAAGTGACATTCGTGCTTCCTTCGCCTTTGCAATATTGCAATAACTCATCAGTAGTCGTTGCATTGGCTACTTGTATACCAGTTGCCAATCCGAGGCTTAGGGTAGCGGCAAATAAAAATTTCTTCATGTTTATTCCTTTAATCAAATTTGTATATATCAATGTAGATGTGTGAGGGTAATTAGCGACGGCCGCGGAAACCGCCACCACCAAAGCCGCCATGGCCGCCGCCAAAGTGATCGCCACCACCATCAAAGCGAGCGCCGCGTGTATCGCCAAAGCCACCGCCACCACCAAATCGATCGCCACCTCCGGATCGATCGCCGACGTTGCGATCACCACCACCAAAATTGCCGCCACGGTCGCCACCTGTTCTGTCAGCGCCTGACCGATTGCCGCCACGGTCGCCGCCTGTATTGCCTGCGCGATCGCCAGCACGATTACCACTCAAATCTCCGCGCTGCAGATTCTGACGTAATTGATCTCGCTCTGCATTACGGTTCGCGCCACCGGCACCTCCACCGAGGTTTGCATTACGGCGCTGTTGGTCTGGTTTCCAGTCGCTGGAGCCGCCATTGCGATTACCGTTCCAGTTGTTATTGGTGTTCTTATTGAAATTGTTGAAGTTATTGTTATTGACGGTTAGTGATCCACCGCCATAACCACCTCCCCAATGGCAGCCACCCCAAAGTGCTGCTCCAACTGCCATGCCAACTCCAAAAGAGAGGAGGGCAGTGCCTGCTACGTATCCAGGTGGATAGTATGCGTATGGGGGGTATGCTGGGTAGGCCCATGCGCCATAAACAACGGTTGGGTTGTAAGTAGGAACATAGACAACTTGTGGGTTCGCAGGTTCAATAATGATGGTCTGGCTACTACCGCTGCCTTGTGTGGTCACTGTCTGCTGAGAGTTTGACTCTAATGTGCCTGCTTTTTTCGCCTTGGCACGCAATGCTTGAATCGCACTCATGGCATCAGATTGCTGAGCCAATACTGCATTACCAAGTTGCTGTGTCCAGCTCAACTGGGATCCCATCATCTCCAGCACTGGTGGAAATGACGTTAAAGATTTGACGCTAGCATCCCAATTTTGCTGTAGCAATGCTTTATTCAGAGCATCGCCTTTTAAGTTGGCATTGGATTTGATCCAATTAGATGCTTCAGCTACTTCAAGAGGGTAGGTTGATGCCATCAACACTTGCGAAACCAGTGCATCCGGGTAGAGGGCAATTGGTGCTACCAAGGCCTCTAATTGTGCTTGTGAAAGCTTTGCCGCTTGCTGTTGGCTGCTATTTTGAGCAAATGCCACTGGTGCCGCAGCTGGAAGCGCTAGGGCAGCCGTGAGAAGACTTGCAATTAAGCGAGAGGGCATTCCCGCCTTCTTTGATGCCACCATTGGCACTCCTTCATTAAGTGTTAATAAATAAGAATCATTCTACTAAATGGCGCTATTTGAGCTAAATGCACCAAATTGAAGCATATCGCACTTAAAGTAGGCAAACCAAAAATTGAGGGAGGGGCCGGAGGAATACGATGAACTTGTTGTTCATTCTTTAGTTTTACCTCCATAGATTTATTTTCAAACCACCCTGCGGGGTGGTTTTTCTTTTGTACCCACTTGCTCTAAAAAGTACTTTTTTATTTCTTGAGTCATGTTTTGACGGGAGTGTTTACGTTTTTCCAATAAACCAACTTTTCTGTAAATTGTTTTGCCGGGTAGTGCGGATATTTTGAGTTGGCGGTCGCTTTCCCAGGCGATATTGGCTAGCTTGGGAACAATAGAGTAACCAAGCCCTTGGCGTACTAGCTCAATAATGGCCTCAACTGAATTGAGTTCCATGCCCTCTTTAACGTTTAACTTACTAGATCGAATAGTTTGATCTACAAGATGACCCGTCCAAGTGTTTCTCTCAAAGCGAATAAACGGTAAGTCATGTGCGATATTTTTAGGATCAGAGCCTTTTGCGTTTTTAACTGTAGGGTAAATCAAGACCATGGGTTCGGTGTACAACTCCGTCCACTGAATGTTTTGCGGTAACGCATATGGGGACTCAGTAACAATCGCTGCATCTAAACTCCCTTCAAGTACTTGATCTAAAAAGTTGCTGGATAGACCTGCTATTAGCTTTACCTCAAGACTGGGATAGGTCTGCTTAAGTTTATTGAGAGTGCTGCCGAAGGCCCCCATCAAGGTTGAAACAAGAGCGCCCAAAACAATAGTTCCGCTGAGCTCGGACTTCAATTCAGAACCCAAGGCCTCATACCGCGCAACAATATCTTGAATTGGCTCTATTAACGATCTACCCTGGTGATTTAGGCTAAGAGAGCGCTTGGTTCTATCAAATAGCTCTACGCCAAGCTCAGACTCCAATTGCGCAAGTTGCTGGCCTGCTGCTGCAGCCGTGAGCCCAATTTCTTTAGCTGCAGCCGCGACACTCTTGTGCCTTGTTATTGCTAGAAAGTTTTTTAGTATCCGAATGCTAGACATGGCAATATTTATATAAAATTATTCTTTATCTCAAAGAAAATTATATTCGATTTATTTTTTATTATCTATCGATATAATGAATCCATGCCAAATTCAGATCTCAAGGTAAAAGTCTGGCGCGGTGCTCAAGAAGGTGAGTTTGTTGAGTATTTAGTGCCACGCAATCCAAATCAAACGGTTTTGGATGTGGTGACCTACATTCAGCGAAAGTTAGACCCAACTCTTAGCTATCGCTTTGCTTGTCGAGTTGGTATGTGTGGCTCTTGCGCTATGACCGTTAACGGTGTTGCTCGTTGGACTTGCCGCACCCATGTCTCTCAAATTGTTGAGGGTGATTCATTAGAGATTGCACCATTAAATAATCTTCCTGTAATTAAAGATCTCGCTACCGATATGCGTGAGTTCTTTAATAAGTGGAAAGGCGCTGTTGGCTTCTTTAAGGGTGATAAAACCCGTCATGATGATTTTGCAAGAGTAGAGCCAGAGTCAACCGAGCGCCAATTGGCAAATGCCGGTATTGAGTGTATTGGTTGTGGAGTCTGCTATTCCTCTTGTGAGGTGGTTGAAAAACGTCCTAACTATCTTGGTCCTGCAGCTTTGAATCGTGCGTGGACGCTAACAAATGACGTACGTGATGTACAGCAATTGGATCGTCTGCGTGCAGTTGCGGGCGATGAAGGTTGTCATGCATGCCACACGCAAGGGTCTTGTACTGAGCGCTGCCCGAAGAAGCTGGAGCCTACAGCCAGCATTGCTGGTCTTAAGAAGCTAGTGGCCCGAGCTGCTGTTCGTGGCAGCAAATGGGGTAAGTTATGAGCCAGGGGGTATTGCAGGCGAAGCTTTGGTATGCACAAAGAATTAGCGCCATGATTTTGGGGCTCTGTGTCAGCATTCATCTCGTCATTATTTTCTACGCAATACGCGGCGGCCTAACTGCTGAAGAGATCTTGGGGCGCACCCAGGGCAATATTGCGTTTGCTATTTTTTATGAGATTTTTGTCTTGGCCTGCTTTGTGCATGCACCTATTGGCTTGGCTAATATTCTCGAAGAAACATGTTGCAAGGGATTGGTTTCCAAGGCGCTATCTTGGATTCTAGGAGCTCTCATTATTACTCTGGGAACTGCAGCGGTTATTGGCATCTATACCGGAGGTGCTCCATGAGGTCTAGGCCAAAACTCGATTTACGCGCAAAAAGTCATCTCTCTTATTTTGCTTATGTATGCCATCGTTTCTCTGGCTTGCTATTAGCCTGTTTTATTCCTTTGCATTTCTTAATGCTTTCTCAGTCTTTGCGCGGAGCTAGTGGCTTTGAGCGCTATCTGGGGTTAACCGATTTTTGGGTCTTCAAATTTGGTGAATGGGCCCTCGTTATTTTGCTGGCCATTCATTTGGTCGGCGGAATTCGATTGCTCATGATTGAGTTTGGTCCGTGGCGCGGCCTGCGTAAGGCTTGGACGCAAGCAGCTATCTTATTTGGTATAGCTTGTGGCCTTCTATTTTTGTATTTAGCAAACTGATTGGGCAATGTGATGCAGTTACAAATGAAAGTAGTTGAAGAAGCTTGTAAGGAGCTTTATATCCGAGCATTAAAAGTTCTGCCAGATGATGTGAAGGCTGGTATCGAGCGTTTAAATCAAGGTGAGACAGATGCACGTGCTCAGGTTGTCTTAAAAACCATGATCACTAATATTTCAGTAGCTGAGCGCGAGGATAACCTTCTCTGCCAAGATACTGGCTTGCCTATTTACAAAGTAAAGATTGGTCGCAATGTTCAGTTTGACGGCATGGAGCTTAAGGCAGCTATTAGAAAAGGCTGTGAGCGTGCAACCACTGAATACCCATTGCGCTCTTCAGTAGTTCACCCCATTACGAGAAAAAATAATCACACTTCTTGCGGTATTGATATGCCAGCAATTAGCATTGATTTTTGTGATGATGACCAAATGCTTGAAATTGAGATGGTCCCAAAAGGAAGCGGCTCAGAAAATAATTCCTTTTTAAAGATGGCCATTCCTGCTGATGGAATTAATGGCGTTAAAGCTTTTGTGATTGAGAGCGTTGTTTCTGCTGGAGGCAAAACTTGCCCCCCAACTATTGTTGGAGTTGGTATTGGCGGCACATCTGAACAATGTGTTGCGATGGCTAAGAGGGCAGCTACTAGACCTTTGGGTAGCATCTGTAGCGATGAAGAGGGGGCTAAGTTAGAGCAAGAGTTAACGGCCGCAGTCAATAAGTTGGGTATCGGTCCCCAGGGTTTGGGTGGTGATGGCACAGCATTTGCAGTTCATGTTGAATTGGCTCATACCCATATCACTCTTAATCCTGTAGCCGTAAATATGCAATGTCACTCTGCCCGGAGGGCGCGTGCCACTTTTACGCCTAATGGCGTCACTTACGGGTTCTAGGAGAAGCAATGGCTCATTACAATCTTCCAACACCCGTGAGTGAGGCTGATATTCGTAAACTGCGCATTAATGACACGGTCACTTTGCAAAATACCTTATTTGGTATTCGGGATGCAACACAGATTCACTTGTTTGATAAAGGTCGGAAAACTCGATTTGATTTGAGTGGCCATGCTGTCATCCATACGGCACCTAATGTACGCAAAGTTCCTGTTAGCAAAGAATTTCCAGCTGGATACCAAGCTATTTGTATTGGCACTACTACATCTGATCGCATGGAGCGGTTTACCCGCCCATTAATGACTGAAAATGGCGTTCGCATGATTGTTGGTAAGGGTGGCATGCGCGAAGGATCTGCGGCAGCCTTTCAGGAGATTGGCGGCGTGTATCTTGCAATTATTGGTGGTACAGCAGCGCTTGAGACAACTTGGATTGAGCAGATTGAAGACGTAGATATGGATGATCTCAATCCAGAGTCTCTCTGGCGTTTCAAGATTAAAGATTTTGGCCCTCTGCTAGTGGCGATGGATAGTCATGGCGGAAGTATTTATCAAGAAGTTAAAGGTGATGTTGCTCGTAATAAAGAGGCTGTATTGAAGAGCCTAGGAATTACATCATGAATATCGCCACGCTTGAAACGGACATCCTGATTCTGGGTTCTGGTGGCGCAGGACTGTTTGCAGCTTTGCATGCACATCAAACCAATCCAAATCTTCACATCACGATAGCTGTGAAGGGCTTACTTGGGAAGTGCGGTTGTACCCGCATGGTTCAGGGTGGTTACAACGTAGCGTTGGCTGAAGGTGACTCTGTAGAGCGTCACTTTATGGACACGATTGAGGGTGGCAAGTGGTTATCCGATCAAGAGCTTGCATGGACTTTGGTCAGTAAGGCTGTAGAACGTATTCATGAGCTGGAGAATGAACTCGGTTGTTTTTTTGATCGCAATCCAGATGGGACTGTGCATCAAAAAGCATTTGCAGGACAAACCTTTGATCGCACAGTGCACAAGGGTGATTTAACTGGAATTGAAATTATTAATCGTCTTGCCGAGCAAGTATGGGCAAGAGGTATTCATCGTCTCGAGGAGCACAGGGCTGTTGAATTGATTCATAGTACAGATGGCAAATCCCTTGCTGGCGTCCTAATGCTCAACATGCAAACTGGCCAGTTCACTCTCGTACGCGCTAAGGCAGTCCTTTTAGCTACGGGTGGTGGACCTACTATGTATAAGTATCACACCCCTTCAGGTGATAAGAGTTGTGATGGCTTGGCTATGGCGCTACGCGCAGGCCTTACTCTGCGTGACATGGAGATGGTGCAGTTCCATCCAACAGGAATGTTAGCAGGGCCTGGAACTAGGATGACTGGCACTGTTCTTGAGGAAGGTCTGCGTGGTGCAGGCGGATATTTACTCAATGGCAATCATGAGCGATTTATGGGTAACTATGATCCTCGTAATGAGCGTGCTACACGAGACATTGTTTCGAGATCGATTAACTCAGAGATTCGGGCTGGTAGAGCAACGCCTAATGGTGGTGTTTATATTCAAATGAGTCATCTAGGACCAGATAATGTCCGTCAGCAATTTAAGGGTATGGTGGAGCGTTGCGCTGATAGTGGATTTGATCTTGCTGGCGACTTGGTGGAGGTGGTGCCAACTGCGCACTACATGATGGGTGGCCTAGTATTTAAAAAAGATTGCAGCACAGAGTTGCCGGGATTATTTGCTGCTGGTGAAGATACTGGTGGGGTGCATGGCGCTAATCGCTTGGGCGGTAATGGGGTGGCTAATTCCACTGTATATGGCGGTATTGCGGGTGAAGAGATGGCCAAGTGGGTGACTTCACAATCTTTGCAAGAGTGCAATATGTCAGAGGTTCTAGCTAGTATTGAAGCTCACGAATCTCCTCTCAAGAAACCCGCAGGTGATATTGAAATGATTCGCGATGCTCTGGCGGAGTGCATGTGGGACGATGTTGGAATTTCCCGTAGCAAGGAAAATTTGATTCAGGCTCGAGTTAAATTAGATGAACTGGGTCAACAGCTAGATCAAATAGGTGTCGGCGACATTCAGAGGCAGTACAGCATTACATGGCAGGATTGGATGAATTTACGTAATTTGATTCTGGTGAGTAAGGCAGTAACTGAAGCGGCTCTTGCGCGAGAAAATTCAAGAGGAGCTCACTATCGCGATGATTATCCGGAGCCGGGACCATTAGAAAGCTCTTATTTCACGGCGGTGCAGTTAGGCGATCAGGGTTTGAAGATTGAAAAAAGACCAGTCCAATTCACCATGATTAAGCCAGGCGAGACGATCTTAGTTGAGAGCTAATTATTTTTGATTTAATAGAGCCACTCTCATTTGCGCTGGCAGCACTAATAGTCTTATGTGCATTCTTTATCTTTGGGGTGTCAGGATTTGGATCCTCAATAGTGGCAGTCCCACTACTGGTTCAGATGTACCCTTTAAAAGTAGTCGTGCCAATGATGGTGTTGGTGGACATTTTCGCCTCTTTATATGTTGGCAGGAAGTCCTCAGGTGATGCTGATATGCAAGAGCTTAAATGGCTCTTTCCTTTTAGTGTCTTGGGGATGTTCTTGGGTATTTTCTTGCTGGTTAAATCCCCCAGCGAACCTTTGTTATTGATTCTTGGATTATTTGCGGCAGTCAATGGAATGAGGGTTCTCATCCAGAGGAATGTCGAAATTAGAGACCCCATTAGTAAATGGTGGGCGCTACCCCTTGGATTCTTGGGGGGTGCATTTACCGCTCTCTTTGCTACCGGAGGTCCTCTCTACGTTTCTTACCTGGGTCTTCGCATTAATAATCCCAAAGTATTGCGCGCAACAATGGCATTTGCCATCTTTATGTTGACCTTCTTGCGACTGATTCTGATGCTGGTAACTGGATTGATATTAAGTTGGGAAGTGGTGGGTTTAGCAGTACTTCTGATGCCAGTAGCCTTTTTGGGAATATGGACTGGCACACATGTCCATACTAAGTTGAGTAATGCAATGATGCGCTTCGCTTACGGTTTAATCTTGCTATTTGCTGGTGCAATTCTGTTGATTAGGCAGATTGCATAATTCGATAGCAGTAAATAAAAAAGCGAGGATTCATCCTCGCTTTTTTATTATTTACCGGATCGTTATCGAGGGCTGATATTGCGACCTTTAATGACTTTTTCCCAATTGGCAGACTCTGCTTTAATTTGGGCATTAAATTCATCTTGAGTGTTTACAACAGCAGTAAGGCCATTTAGATCCAAACTCTTTTTCATTGCTTCAGAGTTAACCGCCTTTACTGTCGCGGCATAGATCTTATCGGTAATAGCCTTAGGCGTGCTTGCAGGAGCTACTAATCCAAACCAGCCGGTGCTCTCAAATCCAGGGATGCCGCTCTCTGCAACAGTAGGGACATCAGGGAGTTGCTTAACACGCTTAGCGCTAGTAACTGCAATAGGCTTGATTTGTCCATTCTTTGCAAAGCCAGTTGCGGCGGTGAGGTTACCAACCATAAAGTCAATTTGACCCGCAACTAAATCATTGATGGCAGCAGACTCGCCCTTATAAGGCACATGAGTTGCTGGGATATTTGCAGCGTAGGTGAGATTTTCACCGGCCATGTGTACTTGGCTGCCAATGCCTGCAGATCCAAAATTGAGATCTTTAGTTTTCGCGTAGGTGATGAACTCATTTAAATTCTTAACGGGAATTTTATTGCTTACAGAAAGCATCATTGGACCGCTAGCCACATTGGTGATGTTTACAAAATCTTTGCTGTAATTAATGGGCAATCTTTTGTAGAGATTCGGGTTCACGGTGAGCATGCTGCCTGAGGCAAGCATGATGGTGTAGCCATCAGCTGGAGACTGGGCAACAAATTCAGCTGCGATATTGCCACCAGCACCACCTTTGTTTTCAACGATGACGTTTTGACCTAAATCCTTAGTTAACTGCTGGGCTAATAATCGGCCCAAAATATCAGTAGTTCCCCCTGCATTAAAGGGAATGATTAATTTAATTGGCTTGGTGGGCCAAGATTGTGCTGTTGCTAGCTGCGGTAGTGCAAGGGTAAGTGCGCCGACTAGTAAAACTAAACGTCGACTTAACTTATATTTTTCAATCTTAAACATTGGTGACCTCCAGTGGTAATTTGATTTTTATATCTTAGCTACTTTGTTATCAAAAAATACGCTTTATTGCTATTTATTAGTTATATGCTTATACGTCACTACTGTCTCCCCCACCCATCATGTAGCACCACTTTACATTCGTTGCGCTGCACAATGAATTGGTTCTTGCAAGATATCTAAATCATCTATATGATTCAGATATGCATCCTATTTTGATCCCTAACATTCATTTAAGTCAAGCCTCTAAAACCCTGTGTTTTACAGGATTGATTTTGATTGTTCTTGATTGCAAAGCGCCAGCATGAATCTCACATACCCTGAAATACTCGCTTTAGCGGATTCGGGCCTCAAAGCTGCCGGCATAGATGCGGTAGCGGCGCATGAAACAGCTCAATTTTTGGCTCTGGCTGAACTAGACGGCCTTGCATCGCATGGTCTAACGAGAGTGGCTCAATACGCTGGACATGCTAAAAATGGGCGTATTGAATTAGCTCCCAAGTTAAAGGTGAGGCCATTTAAGACCTCAGCCGCTTTGGTTGATGCGCGTGATGGGTTGGCTTTTCCAGCACTTCGTTTTGCTACCGACTTATCGGTGAATTTAGCTTCGAGCAATGGCTTGGGTTTGGTGGCAGTCACCAATAGCAATCATTTTGGGGTTGCGGGCCATTACGTTGAAGCTGCAGCACGAGCTGGTTATATTTCTCTGCTGTTTGGGAATACTCCAGCAGCAATGCCTATGGTTGGTGGCGCAAAAGCAATTTTTGGGACCAATCCTTTGGCTGCGGCTTTTCCAATTGCTGGCGCCGATCCATTGGTGATTGACATGTCGCTTTCTGCGGTTGCTCGTGGAAAATTATTGGTTGCAGCAAAAAATGGCCAACAGATTCCAGAGGGGTGGGCTTTGAGCGCTGAAGGCAAGCCAACCACTGATCCACAAGAAGGCCTAAAGGGCTTAATGGTTCCGCTTGGTGGAGATAAGGGCGCTTTGCTTGCTTTGATCGTTGAGTTGCTAGTGGTTGGACTTTCGGGCAGCCGGTTTTCATATGAGGCAGATTCTTTTTTTGACCCCAAGGGTAATCGCCCGCGAATTGGTCAGTTGATATTGGCTATTGATCCAGGCTTGGCAGGCCCAGCTGTTTTTGCCAGTCGTATTCAAGACTTCTTGAAGGTATTGAGTGCTGATGCGGGAACTCGTCTCCCTGGCCAGCGTCGTTTTCAACGGCGCGAAGCAGGGTTTAAAGACGGCGTAACAGTTTCGGATGTTGTTGTAGAGGAAATTCAGGCTGGTATTCGCCAGTCATGGGCTAAGTAGTTTTTTTAAACGAGATTATTGAGGAGATAGTAATGATCCACTTTGTCGTGCATGAGCCAGCAGATGGCGTAGGTGTAGTAGTAGTTGAGGGTGTAAAAGCTGGAACTGATTTAATTGGTTGGGTCATGGATGGCGATCTCACCTTAAACATTAAGTCTGAAAGTGATATTCCTATTGGTCACAAAATTTCATTGAACGATTTCAAGCCAGGTGACACGGTGATGAAATACGGCGTTGATATTGGCAAGGTGGTAGCTCCAATCAAAAAAGGCGAGCACCTTCACGTCCAAAACGTAAAAACTAAGCGCTGGTAATCCGGCACCTTATTTACCTATTCATTGAAAGAGATATAAAAAATGACTAATTTGAAAGACGCGACCTTTTTAGGTTACCGCCGTGAAAACGGCCGCATGGGTATTCGTAATCACGTATTGATTTTGCCTTTAGATGACTTGTCTAACGCGGCTTGTGAAGCAGTAGCAAACAACATTAAAGGTGCAATGGCAATCCCGCATTCCTATGGTCGTTTGCAGTTCGGAGCTGACTTAGATTTGCATTTCCGCACCTTAATTGGAACTGGCTGCAACCCTAACGTAGCTGCTGTCGTAGTTATTGGTATTGAGCCACAGTGGACAAAGATTGTTGTAGACGGCATCAAAGCTTCTGGCAAGCCGGTAGAAGGTTTCTGGATTGAAGGTAATGGCGACACCGCAACTATTGCTTCTGCAAGCAAAGCTGCCTACAGCATGATGAAGCATGCATCTAAGCAAAAACGTGTGTCCGCACCTTTATCAGAATTGTGGGTGTCTACTAAGTGCGGTGAGTCCGATACCACTTCTGGTTGCGGTGCAAACCCAACCGTTGGTGATGCATTCGACAAACTCTATGAAATTGGCTCTACATTAGTTTTCGGCGAAACAACAGAATTGACTGGTGGTGAGCACTTGGTTGAGGCGCGTTGCCGCACTCCTGAAGTAAAGAAAAAGTTTCGCGAGATGTTTGACCGCTATCAGGATGTGATTGAGCGTCATAAGACAAGCGATTTATCTGACTCTCAGCCAACGAAAGGCAATATTGCAGGTGGTTTAACAACTATCGAAGAGAAAGCCCTCGGCAATATCCAAAAAATTGGTAAAAAATGTATTGTGGATAGCGTGCTTGATAAGGGTGAAGAGCCAAAGATTCCTGGACTGCATTTTATGGATTCATCATCAGCAGCAGCTGAAATGGTGACTCTGTGTGCTGCAGCTGGTTTCGCAGCCCATTTCTTCCCAACAGGTCAGGGTAACGTGATTGGTAATGCCATTCTTCCGGTAATTAAGATTTGCGCAAATCCAAAGACTGTTCGTACGATGGGTGAGCACATTGACGTTGACGTGTCCGGCTTATTGCGTCGTGAAGAGAATATGGATGATGCAGGCAACAAGCTATTGGACTGCTTAAAGCGCACAGCTGATGGTGAGTTGACTGCTTCTGAGATTCTCGGTCACCGTGAGTTCGTATTAACTCGTTTATACGAATCAGCTTAAGACTTAGTAATGAAATCCCTGGCCGCTTATCAAGAAGTAAAGCAAAAGATCACCGAAGATCTGGTCAGGGGTCGTTATCCTATGGGGCAGGCATTGCCTGCTGAAAAGGATTTATCGAAAGAGTTAGATGTATCTATAGGAACCCTGCGCAAAGCGGTGGACGAGTTGGTCGCGGAAGGTATTGTGGTCCGTCGCCAAGGCAGGGGAACCTATGTTGTTGAGCATGATCTCAAAAGACTTTTGTATTATTTTTTTCATGTTGTGAAGCATGATGTTGAAAAAAAGGTGTATCCCAAGGTTGAACTCGCTTCTCTCAATAGCGCTACTGCAAATAAAGAAGAGGCTAGTAAATTACAAATCAAAGAGGGCACCCCAGTCTGGAGGATTACGAATCGCCTTTCTTTGGAGGGGCGATGCGTCATGATTGATCAGATTACTTTGGATAAGAAGCGATTTAAAAATCTTACTCGCTCAGACTTTATTGATCGAACTGGAAGTATTTATCAAATGTATCAAGCGCAGTATGGTCAGACGGTTGTCCGTAGTAGTGAGCGTCTTCGCGCTGGTCTTGCTGGAAAGCAACATGCTGAATGGCTTGGCTTGAATGCGGATTCGCCAGTCTTAATGATTCGCAGAGTGGCTTTGGGTCTTCAGGATGATCCGATAGAGTGGCGTATATCAACCCTCAATACAACTCAGTACGAATATTTTAGCGAGTTAGTAGCCTAGGGTTTTCGGGTTTTTAGCTCTTCCGCCCAATGAAGTAGACTTTCTAGTGGGCTTTCATTTTCTCGATCCCAGCTTAGGCGATTTGGAAAGAATGACCTTAATTCCTCACCGATCCCACACCCCCATAGCTCTAGATAATGTTGTTCATTGCACCACTCAATAGCCTGTAATAGGTGATTTTTTAGAAAGTACTCACCATTTGCCTCAATGGTCGCTCTATCCATTGGGCATCCATCAGAAAATAAAATAAGTTTTTTATTGATAGAATTTTTGCCGCCATTATTCAGTAGGCGTTCTGCAGCCCATAACAATGCTTCTCCATCAATACTTTCAGCATAGATTTCTGGTCTAAGTAGCGCAGCGATTCCTGGTCTAGCTCTACGCCAATTGGTATGAAAGTCTTTGAAGATCCAGTGGGCGCGCTCATTGAGGCGTCCAGGATTAGGGGGTTGACCGCTACGTCGCCATTCTTTGAAGGGACGACCCCCTTGCCAAGTGCTGGTGCTGTATCCCAATACCTCCGTTTGAATATGTGCTTGTTCTAATATTCTTACAAGCGCGTCTACGCAGCTAGCAATCTTTTCTCGTTGCTCTTTCATGGAGCCAGAACAATCGATTAACAGGCTCACCCTACCCAAAGACTCTATTTTCTGGGATGGATGCTTATATATCACCGGATCAAGTGGGGCTGTTGCAATCCGGGTAAAGAAGCGTCGATCTATTAACCCTTCAGATTCGGAGTTTTCCCATTTTTTTAGTGTCTTCGAAAGGAAAATGCTTTGATAGTATTTTGTTAGTTTTCCCCATGGAATATTGAGATTGCTAATTGCCTCATTTAATTGATGTTGATAGATTGCAAGTTGTGCTGGGCGAATTTTCTTTTTAGCTTCAGTTTCAATATCGTAGCTAGTATTAAATACCGTATATCTTTCTAGTGCATGAACCAAGGACTGTTTTGAAGTTTGAGCTGTTGGATGCTGCGAATATTTTAAATTTGCATTCTGTATTGGAGGCTGGGCCCATTCAATCTTCAAAAAACTATTGCTAATATTTTTTTGTTTTGTGCTAATGCTTGTAATTTTTTGATATTCATCTTCGATTAAGTGAGAAACCAGCTTGGCTATCTCAAGTGCAGTTTTTGCATAGCTAGCCTGGTCAAATTGATCCGTTTTGAGCTGAACCAGATGATGCCCAACAGTCTCTGCGAGACCCGCTCGAGTTGTCTCCACAATATCTTGCATCAGCTGTGGAAGTGGTCGATGGTTCAGTTTGACCCAGGCGGTAGAAAAAATCGAAAGCAATAAAAGACCAATACTGCCCTCTACCCCGCCATTCGCCATAAACTCTTGCATCCAAGCAATAAATTGACTCTCTATATTTTGCTTGCTACCTTTTAGCTCCATAGGGCAGATGCTTTCAACTCGGATTTGTTCAAGCACTTCAAATACTAACGATTCGACTAGGCCATTTGGGGAAAGTGCTGAATGAAGATCCTGGTCTGAGTATCTGAGGCGTAATGCAATGCCATCCAGAATTCCTCGTGGATTTGCCCAAGAGGTATATAGATGCTTTAGATTGAGATGTGGCGCAAGGGTATTTATGGCTAAGCCTTTGCGAAAGAGGTGCCAATCTCGAATTTGAAGGTGCTCATCTCCTGATATTGAGCGCACAAGAGCGCTATATCTATCTTGTAGCACTACTGCATCATGAGATTCGGTTTGCAAGGTTTGTCGCTGTTGGTGGTTTAGTTTGGATTAATAGGGAACTCGACTGCAAAGCAGCGCTGATAGTATTCGGCTACTAATATTTTTTCTTCGGTTTCGCATTTATTTACAAACGCTAAATTAAAACTGAGTTGTAGATTTTTAAAGATGCGCCAGTTTTCCCCCCATGTAATCAGAGTCCTGGTAGACATGAGTGTTGAGATGTCCCCAGTTTCAAAGCCTTTTCTGGTTAGGTTAGCTAAGGCAATCATTTGACTAGCAGTTTCTGTTGTCAGCTCAGGAACCTTGGCGAGTAAAATTTTCTCTTCTTCTTCGGGCTCTAAATAATTTAAGGCAGCAACAATATCCCAGCGATCCATTTGACCGTGATTTAATAGTTGCGTACCTTGATATAGCCCATTCCAATTTCCAAGACCAACAGTATTGCTGGTAGCAAAGATACGAAATGCGGGATTGGGATTAATTACTCTATTTTGATCAAGCAAGGTGAGGCGACCTTCGCGTTCTAACATTCTCTGAATGACAAACATTACATCTGGTTGACCTGCGTCGTATTCATCAAGAATGAGTGCAACAGGTCGTTGCAAGCTCCACGGTACTAGCCCCTCTTGAAAGCGAGTGATTTGTTTGCCATCTTCTAGACTGATAACATCTTTGCCAATGAGATCCATGCGGGTGATTTGACCGTCTAGATTAATGCGCAAGCAAGGCCAATTTAATCTAGCTGCCACTTGCTCTATATGGGTTGATTTCCCAGTGCCATGCATACCTTGCAGCATGACTCGGCGATTGAAGGCAAACCCCGCCAGTATCGCCAATGTTGCTTCTGGATTAAGTTGGTAGCTTGGATCAGTTCCGGGTACAAGTTCGCTGGTTTGGTTGAATGCTGGGATCTCAAAATCAGCAAAGCTTCTGCATTCCGGAAAGGCGGCATGCAGGGAAACCCACTTTTCAGGCTGTAAGCCCATTAAATCTATTGAAGAAGCGTGTTCAGCCATTTCCTTACCTTTAAAAGTCTTAATATGTTGTGAAATATATTCCATATTGGGGTTTATATGCTTGACTTTACTCAAAATACGCTATTATTATTCAGATTGTAGAACAAAATGTTCCGTTTAATTGAATACCTAGGAGAGCTTTATGTCTAAGTCTGGCGCCAATCTGCCTACCGGCCCACAAAAAATGACCCCTTCCGAAGCGTTTGTGGAGACTATGGTCGCTAATAAGGTGAGAGATATTTTTGGAATTATGGGTTCCGCGTTTATGGATGCGATGGATATTTTTGCGCCGGCCGGGATTCGCTTGATTCCAGTTGTTCATGAGCAGGGCGCGGCACATATGGCTGATGGCTATGCGCGTGTTAGCGGAAATCACGGTGTTGTGATCGGACAAAATGGCCCTGGTATTAGCAACTGCGTTACCGCAATTGCAGCTGCTTATTGGGCGCACAGTCCCGTGGTAATCATCACGCCTGAGACGGGAACAATGGGTATGGGTTTGGGAGGCTTTCAAGAGGCCAATCAACTGCCAATGTTCGAAGAGTTCACAAAATATCAGGGTCATGTTAACAACCCTAAGCGCATGGCTGAATTTACAGGCCGTTGTTTTGATCGTGCCCTATCAGAGATGGGTCCAACGCAGTTGAATATTCCGCGTGATTATTTTTATGGCGAAATCGAAGTCGAGATTCCACAGCCTAATCGCCTTGATCGGGGCCCTGGTGGCGAAAAGAGTTTGGATGAGGCGGCAGAACTCCTGGCTAACGCAAAGTTTCCAGTAATTATTTCTGGCGGTGGCGTAGTGATGGGCGATGCAGTTGAGGAATGCAAGGCGTTTGCTGAGCGCCTTGGCGCCCCAGTGGTAAATAGTTATTTACACAACGATTCTTTCCCTGCTAGCCATCCCTTATGGTGCGGTCCCCTTGGCTATCAAGGTTCTAAGGCTGCAATGAAGTTGATGGCTCAGGCTGATGTAGTAGTTGCATTGGGCTCACGTCTCGGACCATTTGGCACACTGCCACAGCATGGTATGGACTACTGGCCAAAAAATGCCAAGATCATTCAGATTGATGCTGATAATAAGATGCTCGGCTTGGTGAAGAAAATTTCCGTAGGTATTTGTGGTGATGCAAAGGCAGCTGCAGTTGCATTAACTAAGCGTTTGGAGGGTAAGAAGTTGGTCTGCGATGCAACCAAAGCAGAGCGCGCCAAAACGATTGCAGCTGAAAAAGCTGCATGGGAAAAGGAGCTGGATGAGTGGACTCATGAAAAAGACTCATTCAGCTTGGACATGATTGAAGAGCAGAAAAAAGAGGTGACTCCAACAGGCGGTCATTACTTGCACCCACGTCAAGTTCTGCGTGAGCTTGAGAAGGCTATGCCCGCTGATGTAATGGTGTCTACCGATATTGGCAATATCAACTCCGTTGCCAATAGTTATCTTCGCTTTGAAAAGCCACGTAGTTTCTTCGCCCCAATGAGCTTTGGTAATTGCGGGTATGCATTGCCGACTATTATTGGAGCTAAGGCAGCAGCGCCAAATCGTCCTGCAATCGCTTATGCCGGAGATGGTGCCTGGGCAATGAGCATGGTTGAAATTTTGACTGCCGTTCGTCATGACATCCCTGTTACTGCGGTTGTGTTCCATAACCGTCAGTGGGGTGCTGAGAAAAAGAATCAGGTAGATTTCTATAACCGTCGCTTTGTAGCAGGTGAGCTCGAGAGCCCAAGTTTTGCTGGTATTGCTCAATCTATGGGCGCTGAAGGTATCGTGGTTGATCAGCTTGATCAAGTTGGGCCAGCACTCAAGAAAGCAGTTGAAATGCAGATGAATGAGGGCAAGACTTGTGTCATCGAGATTATGTGTACTCGTGAGCTTGGTGATCCATTCCGTCGCGATGCCTTATCTAAGCCAGTACGTTTCTTGGATAAGTACAAAGACTACGTATAAGTTAGCTCCTATGCAAGGTAAAGGTCCGGCTAAGCTGGACCTTTTCTTTTACTGATTTCAGATTGAAGTAAATTTGCGATTTCAGTAGCTTTTTCTTGGAACGCGCTCATTGCGCTTGTGACGAACTTTGTCTTTCTCCAGCAAACGGCTGCGGTTCTTGTTAAAAAATTACCCTTAATTGCTTTTGCGCATAATTTTTTATCATTTGCCAAAGCAATTGAGCTGCCCAATGCCAAAAGCTCGCCGGATTTGGCGATTTCTAAGAGGGCTCCCATGGTCGAGACCTCCATTCGAAAGTTTAAGGAAACCCCCTCCATTCGAGCTTGAGCGTCAATTTTTTGGCGCATTAAAAATTGCCTATTAAGCCCCGCCAGTTCATAACTTGACAGGGATTTAATTGTGATGTTTCTTGGCAACTTCTCGATGCTAACAGGGGTTCCAATCACTGAGAATTGCTCGGTAATAAGGTCGTGCCAATAAAGTTCGGCAAATTGGTAGTCTTGAGGCAGGATTGCAATATCAATGGCGCCCTCTAAAAGCTCCCTTAAAACCCTCTGCGCAGATAACTCCTGCAACTCAATTTTGAGGTTTGGATTTTCTTTTAATAATTCCATGCTAGTTGGTAGAGCAATTATTTTGGAATAAGTATTTGTTGCTCCTACACGCAAGGTGCCCGCAATATTTTGATCTTGATCAGAGGTCTGCAGAAGCGCTTCTTCAATCTGGCCTAGTAATGGCTCTATCTTATTAAGTAAATCATTTCCGAAATTTGTCAAAACTAAACTACGCCCCTTTTTTTCTAAAATTGGGAGGTCGAGATGGGCCCCTAATTCTTTCATTTGTTGTGAAAGAGCGGACTGGGTAATGTTTAAGATCTCAGAGGCTTTTACAAAGTTGCCAGTCCTAGCAACAGCAATAAAGCTACGGAGAAGTCTCAAATCGATCTGATTTATATTCATAAGTAAAACTTATATTTAAGTTAATTAAATATAAATATACATTAATTAAATCGTGCAGTAGAGTAAAGCCTGTCCCCATATATATAGATCGATCGCTATGAATAACTTAGCAATAAAGGGTTTTAAATATTTCTTGGTATATCTTGGATTGCTTGTGCTTGCAGGTAATGCAATGTCGCAAGTCTACCCAAGTAAGCCGATTCGCTTGATCGTGCCATTTCCCCCTGGAGGTCCGACCGATATTGTTGCTAGACCATTAGCATTGCTTTTGGGTGAACGCTTAAAAGAGCAGGTCGTTATTGAGAATAAGGGTGGTGCTGGCGGCTCCATTGGGGCTGATCTAGCTGCTAAGTCGGCGCCAGATGGCTACACCTTATTCATGGGAACGGTAGGTACCAATGCCATTAATGGTAGTTTGTATAAACAGCTGCCATATGACATGACCAGGGATTTCACACCTATTGCTTTAGTGGCCTCGGCTCCGGTTGTTATTGTGGTTAACTCAAGCGAGCGAATCAAGACACTCGCTGAGTTGATTGCAGAGGCTCGTTCAAAACCTGAAACTATCGCATATGGATCGGCTGGAAATGGAACTCCAGGGCATTTAACTGGCGCTCTATTTGAATCAACAGCACAAATTAAGCTGAAACATATTCCTTATAAAGGAAGTGCGCCCGCAGTAACCGATCTGATTGGGAATCAGATACCTTTAGTTTTTGACCCAATTCAGTCGGTATTGCCGCATATCACCTCTGGAAAATTACGCGCGTTAGCGGTAACGAGTAAGACTCGCTCACCTTTGTTACCAAACATACCTACTGTAGCCGAGTTAGGTTATCCACAATTTGAATCAACTGCATGGTGGGCTCTATTTGCCCCCGCAAAATTACCAGAACCAATCACTAAAACTTTGAGAATTGATGCAGAGAAGGTCGCGCAATCAGCCGCCTTTAAGGAGCGCTTGGGAAATTTGGGCGTCCAGCCTAACACTGACTTTAAGGAGAGTTTGGCTAACTTTCAAACTAGTGAAATTGCTAAGTGGGCTAGGGTAGTTCGGGACTCCGGTGCCACTATTGATTAATAGTAAAAAAGAGAAAAAATGAAACTTAACGCAGAAGAAAAGGCAATGCTGGCTGGGGAGTTGGGTCCGGTCAGGCAGACCGCAATTCAACATCAAATCAAGGTAGGTGAATTTTTTGGGGCTGAAGACATGGTTGCTGTATCTCAGGCTCACATTATGGCTGATACCGAGAGTCTGGGCGAGGCGGGTGTTGAATGGTTGGAGAGTCTAGCGAAAAACTCTGTTGCAGACCGAATAGTTCGCATTCCAACTATTACTGACCCAAGGGGTACGGATTTCACTAAGGCAAAGCAATTAGGCCAAACTGAAAAAATGCTTGAGCTGGAAAGGCGTGCAATCGATGCCTTTGTGAAAATTGGGGTATCGATGACTGATACCTGTATTAATTATCAAACAATTATGGCTCCTGTATATGGTGAGCATTTAGCGTTTGGCGACACTGGTGTTGTTATTTACTCAAATAGTGTTTGTGGTGCCCGCTCTAATTTTGAGGGCGGTCCTTCTGCATTAGCAGCGGGTCTTACCGGCAGAACGCCACGTTACGGCTATCACCTGGATGAACATCGTAGACCAACTCATCGTTTCAAAACTTTATGGACTCCTCAGACCTTAAATGAATGGGGTGCACTAGGTGGATTGATCGGCAAAAAATCGGGCAACTATTGGTCGGTGCCGCTACTTGAGGGGATTGAGGGTCATCCGGGTTCTGATGCTATGAAACACTTCGGCGCAGCCATGGCCAGCTTTGGTTCTACAGCTCTATTTCATGTGTTGGGTGTGACGCCTGAGGCATTGCGCCCCCGAGATCTTGAATATTTACATCTCCCGGAGATTATCATTACTAAAGAAGAGGTGATGGGCCTACAAAGCTCATATCGGATTGCGGAAGAGATTGATGTGGTTGTTTTCTCGGCCCCGCAATTAAGTCTAATGGAAATGAAGAGTATTGCAGAGCTATGTAATGGGAAAAAATTTATCAAACCCTTGCTTGCAATGACAAGCCCACAAGTGAAGCCTGACTCCGATCGTATGGGCTATACCGACATGATTGAAAGTGCTGGTGGCACGGTATTTTCTGGTATGTGTTTCTACCAATCTTATGCGCGAGAAATTGCTGAGACAAATGGCTGGAAAGTATTGGCAACGAATAGTGCAAAGATAGTTAATATTTTGGGTGGCTATGGCTATACGCCGATGTTGGCTTCAATGGAAGACTGTGTTCAAGCAGCCGTAACTGGGAGACTTAAGTGAGTGCAAAAATATATAAGGCGAAACATGCTCAGGGCGAGAGTATTGAGGGCGAATGCCTCAGTGCATCCGATGGATTTTCAGCTCGCTATGATTTAGATCGCCTAAAGGGTGTGTTTTCACGACCTGCTCATAAGCTATTTGGCCAGTCTTATAAAGATAAAATTTTAGTGCTGGATGCTGCTAAAGGCGGCGTGGCAAGCGCCTGGATGCTCTTCGAAATGAAGTCCAGAGATCTTTGTCCATCAGCCATTATTTTTAATGCTGTGAATCCAATCTTGGCTCAAGGTGCAGCGCATGCTGGCATACCTATGCTAAGTGGTTTTGATTGTGATATCACGCAGGCTATTGCTAGTGGAAACAGGTTGCGAATTGATACCAAAAACCAAACGGTTGAGGTGCTTTAGGGTTGATCTAAAAAGTTGAGTGGTACTCAGATAAGTTCGGCCGAATACGGTAGGGCTTATTTTTTATTACAGTTCCAATAGTAATGAAGCAGATTGGCTCTTCCTCATCCATGAGTTTGAATAGCGCCCTAATGCGATCACTCTGTAAGGCTCTGCCACTGGATAATCCAGAGCCATATCCTAAGGCATAAGTACTTAAGAGAATATTTTGAATAGCGCAGCCAAGAGATATCAGCTTTTCTTGCTTGCTGATATCCTCATTACTGTCCTTGTAATTTGCTACTGCCAGTAAGAGCAGTGGGCCACGATAAGCCTTATCAAGTGCTTCTTGTTGCTGTATTGGATTGGCTTCTTGATCACGATCCAGTAGGCATTGGCGAAAGACTTCTCCTAGTACGGGGCGACTACTTTCTTGAATCTCAATGAAGCGCCATGGCACCCTTCTGCCGTGATCAGGGGCGGCATTAGCTGCCAAGAGGATAGTTTCTTTTTGAGATGCGCTGGGGCCAGGGTTACCCAGTCTTTTGGGCGATATATGGGTTCTTCCGTGGATAAGTTGTATGGCGAATTGATCCATCGGCATCCGGTGTATTTATGAGACTCGCTGATAATACAAATTTTGTGGATGGTTTGCCTCCGCAAAGAACATCCATCTTTCGGCAAGTAAACCTAGGTAGTTAATAAGTAATGCCAATGCAATCACTAAGGAGTTGGATGATGTGATCGCATACGCCATTAATGCCATCGGGATGATATAGGCGCAGAGCAAAATAGTTTTGCGTAAATTGGCGATCACTTTATCCGTTTGATGGTGAAAGAATTCGCGAGTATTAAAACTGCCCCCCATGAGCCCCATTGAGCTTTGACGAATATTGGAGCCTTTGATCCCGGTCGCTGTAGCTAAATTCGACTTTGGTTTAAGTTTGCGGTTGCGGCTCCAAATCCAGAGTTTCAGATTAAATGACAGAAATAACAGTGAGGGCGCGATGATAGAAAGTGGAGCGTCAATCATTTTAACAGAGGTATCACCCCATAGTGCAATCAACAGCTCTAGCAAAATCCAGCCAGAAGTCATTCCCAGCAAGATGAAGTTAGCTAAGGTAGTGGGATGTGACCACTCTTGAATGAAGCGAATACATTGATAGATCTTTGCGGTGCATATCCAAAGAGCCAGTGTGGTGAAAAGAAGGGCAAACCATAATAGCCGAGGTACTTCGCTAACGCCTGCATAAAAGTAAATTACTGCAGTTACGGCCATTACTGCGGGTAGAGCGATAACTTCTCTTGAGAGCCAGGAGGTTCTCCACATCATGGCAGCGCGCCACGCCCGCTCAGGGTGGCCTAAATGAAAGAATGAGGCTATTAAACCTAAAGTCAGCAACACAAAGGCAACCGGTAGAGCAAGAATGGTGAGAAAGATGCTGGGGATGGCTTGACTATGCAAGTTTGCTAGCGCTATAAAAAATAACAGGCCTTGAGCCATGCCGGCCAAGGTGGTAAAGAAAATAATTGAAAATTGTGGACGCATTATTTGTCATTCCTTGCTGCATCAATGGTTTCCATAATTGAGCGCGGTAAATAGTGATTGGCTGGTTGAGTTTCCCATTCAGGCATGAGTGAATAGCCTGAACGCTCCTCTATTGCTTTGCTGGCGGCAGATTCTGGATCGTGGACATCGCCAAAGATACGCGCACTGGTAGGGCAGGCGAGTACGCAAGCTGGCTTTTTTTCAGCTTCTGGCAAGGTCTCGCTATAGATTCGATCTACGCAGAGCGTGCACTTGGTCATGACCTGACGCTCTTGATCTAACTCGCGCGCACCGTAAGGGCAGGCCCAAGAGCAATAGCTACAGCCAATGCATTTCTCGTAATCAACTAGAACAATGCCATCCTCTTTACGCTTATAGCTTGCACCTGTAGGGCAAACAGGGACGCATGGAGGCTCTTCGCAATGCAAGCAGGATTTTGGAAAGTGGACTGTTTGCGTATTTGGAAAAGTGCCTGCTTCAAAGGTTTGGACTCGGTTGAAGAAGGTGCCGCTTGGACTAGCCCCATAAGCATTGAGATCAGTCAAAGGACCTGCTGAGCCGGAGGTATTCCACTCCTTACAAGAGGTGACGCACGCATGGCATCCCACGCACACATTTAAATCAATAACGAGAGCTAGCTGTTTATTTTTTTTACTCATTTTATTTCGCCCATTTTTTTGAGGGCCATACCAGGAACTTCAAATGCTTTTACTTGTGGCCAAGTTTCTTTTGGTTCATTCTCATCCGCTGGAGCCAGCCGAACTCTGACGTCATACCAGCCAGCTTGTCCAGTAATTGGGTCGGAATTGCTGACAGTAAAGCCGCCCAATGGAAGTTCTTCTGAGATGAGGTGGTTTAACAGAAATCCTTTTTTAGATTCATCTGCATCGTTTGTAAGGCTCCAAGCAGATTCTGCTTTGCCGATGGCATTCCAGGTCCATACTGTTCCCGGGTCAACCGCCTCTGAGTGTCTTGCCATGCAACGAACCTTTCCCCATTGGGACTCAATCCACATCCATGCCCCATCAGCAATACCACTCTTGAGTGCGGTAGCGGTGTTGACGTATAGATAGTTATGACTATGTATTTGCCTTAGCCAGGCATTCTGTGAGTCCCATGAGTGGTACATTGCCATCGGACGTTGAGTAATTGCATTGAGTGTAAATTTACTGAGGTCTGTTGCCTCATCTTCAAGTGGCGGATACCAGAAAGGTAGTGGATCAAAGTATTTATAAATACGTGCTTTGAGGTGCTCTGGAGGTTGTGCGCCTGGACGCTTTCCAGTGGATGCTAATCTAAAGCGTTGCAAGATATCTGAGTAGATCGCAATCATGATTGGATCATTTTTCTGGCGCAGAGCATTCTCTTTTGAGAAATCCAAATAGCCCTTGTTCCAGTTACGCATGTATTGATGCTCGGGAGGCATGTGATATTGATGGACGCAATTATTTTCAGCGTATCTTTGCCACTGATTAGGATTGGGTTCACCACGCAGCGGCTTGTCTCCATCTTTGCCGCGCCAGCCACTTAAGAACCCAATGCCTGATTCAGGGGTGGTTTGAAAGCGGGTGATAAAGTCGGGATAATCCTTGAACTTACGTTCGCCTTCTGGAGTGGTGAACGCAGGGAACTTTAAGCGGGTAGCCAGTTCAATAAGTACCTCCTGAAATGGCTTGCATTCTCCTAATGGCTCTAGAACAGGAATGCGCACGGAATCAACAGGGCCGTCAAATTCAGAAATCGGTCTATCGAGCATACTCATTACATCGTGGCGCTCGAGATAGGTGGTGTCGGGAAGTACTAAATCTGCAAAATCTACCATCTCTGACTGGAATGCATCGCATACTACCAAGAATGGAATTTTAAATTCGCCATCATCACTTTTTGTATTGAGGTGTTCGCGAACTTCCATGGTATTCATCGTCGAATTCCAGGACATATTGGCCATGAAGATCATGAGCGTATCAATGGAATAAGGGTCGCCTTTCACTGCATTGGTAATCACGTTATGCATTAATCCATGTGCAGCTAAAGGATGCTCCCAAGAATAGGCTTTATCAATTCGCAGTGGTTTACCATCGGAGTCCAGTGCTAAATCCTCTGGCTGGGTTGGCCATCCTAGCGGAGGTTTGGCTAGTGGGGTATTTGGCTTGATATCGTTTTCAGAGGAAGGGGGTTTCGCATTAGGAGGCACCTGTCTTGGATAGGGAGCTTTATGTCTAAAGCCGCCAGGACGATCAATTGTGCCTAAGAGCGACATCAGTACAGCCAGACCGCGGGTTGTCTGGAATCCATTTGAATGGGCAGATAATCCTCGCATGGCATGAAATGCAACTGGTCTACCAGTTACGGACTCGTGTTTTTCACCCCAAGAGTCAGTCCACTGTATCGGTAACTTAAATTCTTGACCAAATGCGGTATCTGCCATTTCAACAGCAAGCTTGCGAATGCGCTCCGCCGGAATGCTAGTAATGGCTGCAGCCCACTCTGGTGTTGTCTCGCTTACCTGCCTCTTAAGTAGCTCAAATGCAGGGCTTACTTTTTTACCTTGGTGAGGGCCTTGGCCCATGACGTATTCACCTACTAGAGCAGGTGTTGTTTCATGTGCAAAGCAAGGTTTAGCGCTTTGCGATTTTTCGTCCCAAATATATTTGTTATGAGGTAAATCTGTATTTAATGGATCAGAGTCAGGGTCATACAAAAATAAACCTTCTTCCGGCCCCGGATCCATACAAACCAATTGTGCTGAGTTACTAAAGCGCTTTAGGAATGGAGCATCATACTTTTCGAGGCGGATAAGTTCATGCATCAAGGCCATAAACAGTGCACCATCAGTCCCCGGCTTAATTGGAATCCATTCATCAGCAATAGCGGAGTATCCAGTTCTCACTGGATTAATTGAGATAAAGCGACCGCCTGATCGTTTAAATTTCGATAATGCAATCTTCATTGGATTGCTATGGTGATCTTCTGCTGTGCCAATCATGACAAATAATTTGGCTTGATCTAAATCTGGCCCACCAAACTCCCAGAAGCTCCCGCCAATGGTGTAAATCATGCCAGCAGCCATATTTACAGAGCAAAAACCGCCGTGTGCTGCATAGTTAGGTGTACCAAACTGCCTTGCAAATAACCCGGTTAGGGCTTGCATTTGGTCGCGACCGGTAAAGAGGGCAAATTTCTTAGGATCGGTAGTGCGAATTTTCGCAAGACGCTCGGTCAGAATATCAAACGCCTTTTCCCAGCTGATAGGCTCAAACTCACCATTACCTCTCTCGCTGCCTGCTTTACGCAATAGTGGCTGTGTGATGCGCGCAGGAGAATTTTGTTTCATGATTCCCGAAGAACCTTTGGCGCAGATGACGCCTTGGTTTAAAGGGTGTTCAGGATTGCCATCGATATAAACTAATTTGCCATCGCGAAGATGTGCTCGAATACCGCAACGACAAGCGCACATATAGCAGGTTGTTTTTTTGATCTCCGTTGCTGGTGCTTCCTTATTAATCGGGTCATGCACGGGATCGCTAGAAAATATTTTAAACATGGTCTTTTCAATTATTGAGGGTTTTTAGCAAGCAAAATGGCCATCGCTGTAGATGCCACTCTAGAAAAAACAGAATCAGATCTGGAGGTCAGTGTGATTGGAACTTGTGCGCCTAGAATGGTCCCAGCACATTCAGCATCTGCCATATACACAAAAGACTTATAGAGGATATTGCCGACCTGTAAATCAGGCATTAGCAACAAATCAGGATCTCCTGCAACCTTTGAGGAAATCCCCTTTGTTCTTGCTGACTGGGCAGAAATTGCATTATCAAATCCAAATGGACCTTCAATAACCGTATCAGGAAAAATCGGGCAAGCTGTATGTTCATCAACAATCACTTTTGCATCGGTGGTTGAAGGCATTGCTGGGTTGATAACTTCGGTCGCAGCAATGATCGCCACTTTGACATTGCTAATACTTAATCTCTTAAAGGCATCTAAGCTATTGGCTAGGATTTCTTTTTTGAGTTGAGCGTTAGGCGCAATATTCACAACAGCATCAGTGACGCCAAGCAGCTTGTGGTAACGGGCAAGTTCAAACAAAAAGAGATGACTTATGCGTTTATTGGTGCGCAACCCATCTCGATGCACAATTGGCCCCATAAGATCTTCGGTGTGCAAAGAACCCTTCATCAACACGGCTAACTTCCCCTCTTTCACCATCTCAACTGCCTTCTTGGTTGCTAAGATTGGATCTTTAGGTGTATCGACAATCTGTATGCCGTCCAATGAGAGCTTTTCAATTGCTGCAAGCTCCTCAATATCTTTTTTAGGGCCTATCAAAATTGGAGTGCACAACTGTCTTTTAATAAGATCAAAAACAGTTTCTAGAGCTGGTGCACTAAGGGGGTAGACGACTCCCAGGGGTAGATCGCTCCTAGCTTCGTCAATCATTTTTTCTAAGAGTGGATATTTCACGTTTAGATCTCTCCTAAGGTGGCTATGACGCTGAGCTAATTAGGAAAGTGTTTGGGAAATACGCTCAGATGCTTCTTTAAGCTTGGGAATATGCTCCATTGCTTGATTTAAAGGGAGTCTTGCTGTTGCTGCATGAACCGCAATTGCAGCTACTACCTCGCCTAGAGAGTCCCTGACTGGTACTGCCACACAAGAGACTCCCAATACATATTCTTCGTTATCAATTGCATAACCAGTACTCACAATTCTTTCCATTTCTGATTCCAATAGGTGGCGATCGGTAATGGTTCTGTGGGTAAATTGTTGAAGTGGCATATTCTCTAGAATCTTGGAGCGCTCATCTGCAGGCTTGTATGCGAGAAGTAATTTTCCGCTGGCACTGCAGTGTGGAGGTAATACTGTGCCTGGTGGCAGGTGAAGGCGCAGGGCCCAGTCAGCCTCTACCCGATCTAGATAAAATAATTCCCCGCGTCTCAAGACGGCAAGGTTGCAGGTTTCGCCTAGATCAGCCACCAAGCCCCGAAGAATAGTGTGTCGTATGGCTGAAACGCTATCGTGCGTCAGGGTAGACATTGCTAAACGCGAAAGTCGCTCGCCTGGCGCATAAGTTCGACCCCCTGGCTCTCTTGCCACCAACCCTGCCTCTTCAAAAATAGCTAAAGTTCTATGTAGTGAAGCTTTTGGCATTCCGGTAATCTGCATGAGTTGAGCCAAGGTGGCAGGTTGCTGCAGGGCCGCCAGAGCCTCCAAGATCACTACACCCTTCAACATGGAAGAGTTTTCGCTGGAATTATCTTTCTTAGAAGTATCCGGTTGTTCGATGATTTCTAATTCAAGCATAGGGGTGAAATCTCATGAAGTATGTCATTTTGTTCATTCTAATAGAACAAAGTTGTAAATTCTAGGGAAAATGTTAGTATTTTTACTTATACGAAACAACTTGTTCCATTGAATAAGATCATTTATGCTCATTTTGTAGTAAATATAAAGGGCTAAGATAGGCCTAAAAGAGTAGTTATAAACAGGAGATTGGTCATGCGTAGAAGCAATCTATTAGTAGCTGTTCTGTCAACAATCGCTTTTGTGGGTTCGCTGGGTCTGACGCAACTTGCCCTGGCGCAGTCCTGGCCAACCAAGCCAATTAAATTTATTGTCCCTTACCCACCGGGTGGGGGTACAGATGTGATTGCGCGTATTGTGCAAGAGCCATTGAGCCAGGCTCTTGGCCAGCAAGTCATTATTGATAATCGTGGCGGCGCTGGAGGTTCCATCGGAACCGATATTGCTGCCAAGGCGCCATCGGATGGCTACACCGTCTTATTCACGCTTTCATCACACACCATCAATCCTGCAATTTATCCAAAGCTCGCTTTTGATACCGAAAAAGATTTTCTACCGGTCTCCCTTGTAGCTTCTTTGCCGCAAATTTTAGTAGCCAATCCAGACTTTCCAGCCAGGTCTGTGAAAGAGGTGATCGAGATGGCGAAGGCAAAACCAGATGCGATTTCATATGCATCAGTGGGTAACGGATCGCCGGGCCATTTGGCTGGCGCCATGATGGCCGGTTCCGCTGGTGTTTCAATGATGCATATTCCCTACCGTGGGGGCGGCCCAGCTATTACTGATGTGATAGCCGGCCAAGTTCCTCTGCTTTGGGTTTCGATTCCTGCAGCAGCCAACTATGTGAAAGCTGGAAAGCTGCGCGCCTTAGCGGTTTCGACTGTAAAGCGCTCACCAGTATTTCCGGATGTGCCAACGATGGCTGAATTAGGTTTTAAAGATTATGAAGTGGACTCATGGTATGCAATGTTTGTCCCTGCCAAAACACCGCAAGCTATTGTTGATGCTCTCTATAAGGCAACTGTGAAAGTGCTAGCCGAACCAGTTGTAAAAGAAAAGTTAATTGCGCAAGGTGCCGAAGCGGTTGGTAGCACTCCTGCTCAGCTGGGCGCAATTGTGAAAACTGAATTGGTTAAGTGGAAAAAGGTAACCAAGGATGCGGCGATTCGAGCTGAGTAAGCATATGAGCCTAAAGATTGACTGCAATTAAGAAAGATAAGAGTATTAATGATGACGCCAGTTGAAGCGATTGTTGAACGTGGACGTGTAGCTCAAAAGATATATGAAGGCTACACGCAATCTGAGGTGAACTTAGTGGTTGAGGCAGTAGCCTGGTCCATTCTTGAGCCAAAGCGAAACCAGGAGCTCGCAGAGCTTGCCGTTCAAGATACCGGTTTAGGTGATGTGGCCGACAAGTTCAAAAAAAACTTCAGAAAAACTTTAGGTTTAGTGCGCGACTTAAGTTCCGCAAAAACAGTTGGCATAATTTCACAGGATTTAAAAACTGGACTTACCGAGTATGCTCGTCCAGTCGGGGTTGTAGCGGCCATTACGCCATCAACCAATCCAGGTGCTACCCCCATTAATAAGATTTTAAATGCTTTGAAGTGTCGTAATGCAGTAGTGGTGGCGCCATCGCCGAAGGGTTACTCTACCTGTGCGCGTTTACTCGAGTTTGTGCATCAACAATTAGATCTAGTCAATGCGCCGAGAGATTTGGTCCAGATGTTGCCTTCACCAATTACCAAGGATTCCACCAATGAATTAATGCGTTTGGCAGATTTAGTGGTTGCAACCGGATCCCAAGCAAATATTCGCGCTGCGTACACCTGCGGCACTCCTGCCTTTGGTGTTGGGGCTGGTAATGTTCTCGTCATTGTTGATGAGTATGCTGATCTTGCTAGTGCTGCTAATAAAATACTGCAGTCCAAAACATTTGATAACGCAACTAGCTGTTCTAGTGAAAATGGTACGGTGATCTGCTCTCAGGTTTATGACAAGGTAATTAGCGCACTCGAAGCGGTGGGTGGCTTAATGTTAGATGCTGCTGATAAGAAGCGTCTTGAGGATGTCATGTTTCACAATGGCAGGCTGACTTCAGCATTGACTGCACAGAATCCGGCGGTGATTGCTGATCGTGCGCAATTGCAAAACCCAAAGGCAAAATCAGCTAAATTCTTCATGGTTGAAGAGCAAGGATTTGGACCATCAGCGCCTTTTTCTGGCGAGAAATTAAGTCCAGTCTTGACGGTTTGGAAGGCGTCTGACTTTGAGGCGGCAAAAGAATTGATTGCCAATGTATATGCATATCAAGGCGCTGGACATTCTGTTGGGTTACATACTGCGCAAAGCGGTGAGGTCTTGGAGACGAGGGCTGCAGCCTTGGCACAGCAATTGCCGGTAGCTAGAATTATTGTGAATCAGGCTCATGCAATAGCTACTGGCGGTAGTTTTGAAAATAGCCTACCGTTTTCTTTGTCCATGGGTTGTGGAACATGGGGCAAGAATAACTTCTCAGAAAATATGAATTATCGTCATTACCTCAACATTACGAGGGTGGTAAGACCAATTCCTGAGCATGTTCCCAAAGTTGAAGATTTACTGAAAGAGTATTTCAGTCGTTATCCTCAGACTTAGCCTGAATATGACTTCTTCTTGTAAGAGCTTGGGTGAGGTGCTGTCGCATTGGGAGGGTGTGCAGCCTGATAAACCATTCCTGTTCGCCCCTGAGATTAGAGTTGCTCTAACCTATGGGCAGCTTGCAAAAGAAGCTCGCCATTTTTCAACATGGCTAGAACAAGAGGGCATTAGCGCTCAAGCTCATGTCGGCCTCTTCACGCAAAATGGGCGCCAAACCACTACGGTTTTTTTGGCAACCATGGCTTGTGGGCGAGTTATCACGCCTTTTAATCTGTTGGCGCCTACCGATCAGCTGGCATGGGTATTAGATCACAGTGATATTGAGGTTTTGTTCTATTCTCCAGACAAGAAGCAGGGATTATTTGCGGCGCTTGAGAAGACTAAAAGAAAGTTCAAAGTATTCGAGCTTGATCCAGATGCACTTGAGGGACCGTTTATGCAGTGCGCAACTGGTGGGTTGCCCTCGGTTGATTCCTCAAAGCCGGCGCTTCTAATGTATACCTCTGGCACAACGGGAACTCCCAAAGGGGTTTTACTTACCCATGATAATTTATTGCATGCTGCACGCTCTATGGCGGCATGGCACTCATTAACACAGTCGGATATTGTGCTCAGCTCATTGCCGATTTATCACATCAATGGGCAGGTCATCTCAACTATCACGCCATTCGTATCCGGCGGGTCCGTAGTTGCGCCACACGCTTTTTCTGTTTCAAGTTGGTGGAGTTTGGCGATTCAGTATCAATGTACCTGGATCAATATGGTTCCAACTATCATTGCGTATTTGATTAATGCTGCGAAGAGTGGTGGGGCATTGCCGAGCCGTGAGGATTTGAAATCAATACGATTTGGTCGATCTGCTTCCGCTCCATTGCCGCCTGAGCATCATCGTGAATTCGAGTCTTTATTTGGAATCACTGTCATTGAGGGTATGGGTATGACAGAGTCAGCTTCAATGGTTTTTTGTAACCCCCATGATGAAAGCAGGCGCTATGGTAGCCCAGGCCAGCCTTGTGGTGTAGAGGCAAAAGTAATTGATGCCGAAGGCAATCCTCTTAGTAACGAAACTGTGGGTGAAATTTGTCTACGTGGTGGGAATGTGCTCAATGCTTATTACAAGGCAGAGCTAGAAACTGCCAAAGCTTTTGATAATGAGGGTTGGTTAAAGACAGGCGATCTGGGTATGCGTGATAACGATGGCTTTTATTTCATCACCGGGCGCCTCAAAGAGTTAATCATCAAGGGTGGTGAAAATATCGCCCCACGCGAAATCGATGAAGCGGTTTTAAAACATCCCGCAGTATTAGATGCAGCTGCAGTGGGCATTCCAGATAGTAACTATGGACAAGAAATTATGGTGTGCATTGTTCTAAAGCCAGATACAAAATGCTCTGAAGATGAAATGCGCTCATTTTGCTTAAAAGAGTTGGGTAAATTTAGGACGCCAAAAATTATTCTCTTTATGGAGGATCTCCCGCGCGGACCCTCGGGCAAAGTTCAGCGCTTAAAGTTATTAGATCTGCGGAAAGCGCACTAGATTTTCTAGGTTTTTTTAGTGAGTCGCCTGATTAGTATTGAGCTGGCGATCCCAGAAAGTATTGCCCATTCCAATGGGAATGTGATGGTGCCAATGCCAGTAATTAACATCGGAACCCACTCTCTTGCCCCCATGTGAAATTCATGGCGAATCTGTTTTATATCTATTAAATTCCAGGCAACCACCAGTAATAGCGAGGCGATAACTACGTAAGGAATATGTTTGGCTAGTGGCGAGACAAAGGCAAGTAAAATAAGTAGAAAAACTGCTGCGCAAATTGCTGATAGAGGTGTTTTTGCTCCTGAAGCAAGGTTGACGCCCGTGCGATTAAAAGAGCCGCTAGCAGGGTAGGCTGAGAAAAAAGATCCGCATACATTAGCCAATCCTTGCCCAATAAATTCTTGGTTAGCATTAAAACTATCTTTTGTTTTTAACGCGATCGCTCGAGCGATCGCCATTGCTTCGGTCGATGCCAAAAGTGTCATGATGAGAGCGGCGCTAAATAACTTTTGTAAATTTTCCCTACTTAAATCTGGGCTAGAAATTGGTGGGAATGCCCCCGGTATTTCTTGCACTCTTTTAAAGATGGTGATGCCAGGTATAAATGTTTCTAGTAAAGCTGCCGCAATACTTCCTAGTACAACGGCCACAAGCATTGCTGGTAGAAATCGATTGAGTGGTTTCCAAAGGCGAATGGCAATTAAAGTGAAGAGTACTAACGCCGGGGCAGAGATTTGCCATTGGTTGTTTAAAAGTGCTAATGCTACAGCGCCAATGGATTCTAGAACCCCCTTTCCTCTTGGAATGTTGATTCCAAGGAGAGTGCCTAGTTGGCTATTAATAATGAGAATGGCGGCACCGACGGTGAAACCAACAATCACGGAATGAGGAATCTTCTCCACCCATTTGCCAGCCTTGGCAACCCCCAGTACAAGTTGCAATATGCCTACTAAAAAGCTCAGGGTTAAAACGTAACCAACATATTGGCTTGATTCTGGAAGTGCTAGCGGAGAAATGAGCGCCATTGTTGTTAAGGAGATGGCATTAGCGGGGCCGGTAACCATTAACCGGCTTGAGCCAAATAAAGCCGCTATGAGACATGGAATCATGGCTGCGTATAAGCCATAGTGGGGCGGCATGCCTGCCAGCAATGCGAACGCAATGCCTTGGGGCATGACAACAATAGCTCCAGTTAGTCCTGCAAAAATATCTGCGCGTATTGTTCCTGCAGTTTGATATTCAGGAAGCCACTTGGTAAACGGTAGTTGCCAGCGCATTAGAATTAAATGCGACCCAAAATCAGATCAGCAGCTCTTTCAGCAAGCATCACAGCAGGCCAATTGGTGTTTCCTGAGGGTAGGGTTGGCATGGCTGAACAATCAACCACCCTAAGACCTTGCACCCCCTTTACCCTTAATGAAGAGTCGAGAACTGCCATCGGATCGCTATCTGGACCCATTTGACAGGTGCCTGTTGGATGGAAAATCGTCGCGCCATTGTTGCGACAGAACTCCAAAATCTCATCGTCAGTTTGAGGATTGTTTGGTTTAACCTCTCGCACAATTAAAGAGCGGAGCGGTTCTGTTTGAGATATTTTCCGTGCGTATTTAACTGCTGCAATACTGATGTCCCGATCATACTGAGTGGCCAAATAGTTCGCAAACATTTTTGGAGGTACAAGGGGGTCATTGGATTGAATGCGGACATGTCCGCGTGATTCAGGTCGCAGTTGGCAGACTGACATCGTAAATCCTGAGAAGGGGTGAACTTTACCTCCCGCCATTTCAGCCGAAAGTGTCGCGAGATGAAACTGAATATCCGGGGTTTTGGAGTCTGCCATGACTCGGGTGAATAGACCGCCCTGATTAATTCCAATTGAAAGCGGGCCACCGCGAAATAGAAGCCAATCTAAACCCATTTTTAATTGACCACACCATGATGACAATTGATCGTTAGTGGAAATGGGTTGATTTAATTCATAAATGAGTCGATGTTGAAGATGGTCTTGTAAATTCTCGCCCACTCCCGGTAAATCATGAATGAGTGGAATGCCAAATTCTTGCAAGAGTTTTGCGGGCCCTACCCCGGATAGTTGCAGAATTTGTGGGCTTTGAATAGCTCCGGCGCTCAGTACCACCTCTTGGTTTGCGCGAATAATGCTTTTAACCCCATGACAAGATATTTCGACTCCGAGAGCCTTTTTATTTTCAAAGATTACGCGACAGGCTTGGCTCTCAGTAAGGATCGTTAGATTTTTTCTATGCTTTGCGGGTTTTAGGTAGGCAACTGCGGTGCTACAGCGGAATCCTTTATTGGTTGTAAGTTGATAATAGCCAACGCCTTCTTGTGTAAGGTTATTAAAATCCTCTGTGCTGGGTACCCCAAGAGCATTCGCAGTTTTTTTAAATGCCTCAACTAGGGGATGTTGTTTGGGGATTGATGAGGCTTTGAGCGGGCCCGTTTGAGAATGCAGGGGCTCACCGAGGCGATCATTACCTTCCGCTTTTTTAAAGTAGGGCAGTACATCATCCCAGCCCCAGCCAGGATTCCCAAGATCACGCCAAGTGTTGTAATCCTCTTTTTGCCCCCGAATAAAGATTAAGCCATTAATGGAGCTTGAGCCACCTAATGTTTTTCCACGTGGCCAGTAAATTTGTCGGTTATTCATGCCGGGATCAGGCTCAGTCTGAAACTTCCAATTCAGCTTGGAGTCCCACATTGTTTTAGCATAGCCAATTGGAAGGTGAATCCAGGGCGAAAGATCTTTTGGGCCCGCCTCAATAAGGCATACCTTAATGTTGGGATCTTCGGATAGGCGACTCGCCAGAACGCAGCCAGATGATCCCCCGCCCACTACGATGTAATTAAAAATGTTATTTTCCATATGTTAATCGGGGTTTTGATTTTTAAATATTTAGATTAGATTCTGATGAGGTATTTTGGATGTCTTGCGCAGCCCTTTTTAACGGAGCGAGATAAAAATCAATTGATTTTTCTAGTATTCGGTTTGCTGGCCCATGTGCTGTAATGGTGGCATATGTTTTATTCCTATCATTCATTACGGGTACTGCAATTCCAATAAAGCCATCCAAGAATGCTGATTCCTCGAATGCAAATCCATTCAAGCGAATTCGATCCAATTCAGGTAGAAGCTTGGCATAAGTTGTAATTGATTTAACTGAATAACTTTCAAAAGGCTCTTCTCCCAGAGCTCTGCTAACTTGCTGCCTCGACATTTTTGATAAAAACAAAAGACCACTTGCGGTGCAGTGTAGTGGAACGCGCATACCTTGATCAATATGCAACCGAATTGGCGCATTTGTTTCAACGCGATCCAAGTACATTACGCGATTACCGTCCAAAATATTAAAGTTACATGTCTCTCCTATTTCTTCGACAAGGCGCTTCATTACTGCCACTCGCTGGGATCGAATTGAATCTACGGACAAGACATTAATGCCCATTATTCTGAGTTTTGAGCTTGGTTGAAAGCGTCTTCCATTTGGATCTCTTTCCAGAAAACTTTGTTCAACCAAGATATTTAAAAGTCTGAAAGCGGTTGGTTTAGCGAGCCCAGTAATTGTGGAGATGGACTCCAAGGTCAAAGGAAACTCCGATAGAGAAATGGTTTCTAGTATGAGCAATACCTTTTCCGCCATGCTGGATTTGGCTGATTCTTCGAGCATTTCCGAGGGTGGGGTAATACGGGATAAGTTCTGAGGCATATGATTTTTTTGGTTTTTTAGGTGTTTACCCCTAAAGTATTTCATCAGGTGATAGTTTACATTTCATCTAAGGAAATATCAATGGTGTTAAGAGTACAAAATCTGTTTAATTGCAAAGATGAAGAAAGCAGTGCATAACTAACTCAAAAAGGAGTTTTAAATGCTTATTAATTTTTTAAAACGTGTTGCTGTCGTTGGAGTGGTGTCGGCGACCATCTGCGGGGCTGCATACGCCCAGTCAGCCCCGATAAAGATGAAAATTCAAACTGGCGTGCCATCCGCAAGTATTTACTATGAACTAATGAAGAATTTTGGTGATCGTGTAGACAAGATGTCTAATGGTCGACTAAAAGTTGAGGTTTTGCCTGATGGTGCTGTCGTAGGGGCTTTTGGAATTCTTGACGCTGTCGATAAAGGCGTTGTTGATGGCGGCTTTGCGTGGACCCATTATTGGTCAGGGAAAAATTCTGCCGCCGCGCTCTTTTCCAATCCTGCATCAGGTTCAGGTGTGGGCTTAGACCAAGTTTCGCATATGGCATGGTTGAAAAATGGTGGTGGTGATCAGCTCTACGACCGGCTGTTTACTGAGGTATTAAAAACCAATATCAAGCCATTTATGATTCAACCTATGGGGCCCGATCCATTTGGTTGGTTCAAAAAACCAATCAACTCAATCGCCGATATGAAGCCAATGAAGTACCGGTCCCCTCCAGGATTGACAGCTGAGATATTTAAAGAAATGGGGCTGACAACTGTCGCGATGCCAGGTTCAGAAATCGTCCCAGCTGCTCAGCGTGGCGTTATCGACGCTGCCGAATGGATTGGACCGGCTGACGATATGATTCTGGGTTTTCAAAATGTATTTAAACATTATTATCTTCAAGGTCTACACCAGTCCACAGACGTGGCAGAACTCTTAATCAATAAAACTTTCTGGGATAAGCTACCCGCCGATCTTAAGGTAATTGTTGAAACTGCTGTTTCCGCAACCATAGCTGAAACATATACTTTTAACGTATATCGCAACGCAATTGCGCTTGAGAAGCTTAAAAAGGATCATGGGGTAACTGTTCATGACACGCCAAAAGAGTTCTTTACTGCATTCCAAAAGGCTACTGCAGTTGTCTATGCTCGTGAATCTGAGAAAAATGCATTCTTTAAAGAAGTGCTTGAATCTCAGCGGAAATTTGCTGGAGTAGTTGTTCCTTACTGGACACAAATCAATGGTCTGTACTACAACATTGGCGCAACCGTCACTAGTAAGAAAAAGTAATTTGTTGGTTAAATGATGCTTGTAAGAGGGGCAAGGAATTGCCCCTCTTTTTAAATGGAATTATCAATGCAAAATTACGATGGATTAATCGCATTCTCAAAAAAAATAGATCGATTCACATCCCTGGCTGGGAATATTGTTGGCTGGATGCTTATACCTATGATTCTTGGCCTAACTTATGAGGTAGTTGCTCGGTATGCGTTTGGTGCGCCCACGATTTGGGCTTACGATATGACTTTTATGTTGTACGGCGCTTTTTTTATGTTGGGCGCTAGTTATACCCTTCAGAAAAAAGGTCATATACGTACCGACATGTTTTATGACAACTGGCCGCCAAGAAAACAAGCGCTTGTTGATCTTGTTTGCTACATCTTGTTTTTCTATCCCTTTACTCTTATTTTTTTGATTGAAGGATGGGAATATTTTTATAAGGCGTTTACTACAGATGAGCGATTTGTATCTAGTCCATGGATGGCGATAACTTGGCCATTTAAATTGGTATTGCCTTTATCAGGTTTTCTGCTCTTTATTCAAGGACTCTCTGAGGGGGGTAAATGCTTAGTTGCCATTCGATCAAATCAGTGGCCCCTAGAGCCAAGTGAGAATGGAGCACGGTAATGGATGATCAAATTCTTGGGATTATTGGCTTAGCTTGTTTGCTAGCCGCTATTTTTATTGGGTTTCCAATCGCCTTTACCTTAGGTGCAATTAGTATTGGCATGGGTTTTATTGCGCTTGGCCCCATGGTTTTTGATCTTGCAATCTTGCAAACCCTATCGGTGATGCAGGACAGCGTTTTAGCGTCCATTCCCTTTTTTCTTTTTATGGGATTTTTGCTAGAGCAATCAGGTATTATGGAGCGCCTTTTTGATGCCATACAACAATTATTTTCGGGGGTTAGGGGATCCCTTTATCTAGCTGTGATTGTCACTGCTACCATTTTTGCTGCGGCAACTGGAATAGTCGGTTCATCGGTTGTTCTTTTGGGTGTTATGGCGGCTCCATCGATGATTAAGAGCAACTACGATGTGCGAATGTCTGCGGGAGCGATTACTGCTGGCGGTACGTTAGGTATCTTGATACCGCCATCTGTGATGTTGATTGTGATGGGGCCAGTGGTGGGCATACCAGCTACAGATTTATTTGCTGCTGCAGTCTTGCCGGGTCTTTTACTAGCGTTTTTATTTGCCGCATGGTGTATGGTGCGTTGTTGGATTAATCCAGATCTTGGGCCTGCACTACCTCCAGAGCTGAGGGCAAAATCACTTAAGCCTGTATTGATTGATCTTGCAATAGGAATCGCTCCTGTTATCGTTGTCTTGTTTGCTACTTTGGGTGTCATTCTGGCAGGGATTGCAACGCCTACTGATGCTGGTGCAGTAGGGTGCGTGGCAACCTTTTTACTTACTTTTTTATCCGGACGGCTTTCATTTGCGAAGGTAAAGCGTTGCATCTCGCAAACCTTGCAAGTTTCAAGCATGATCTTGATGCTGGTGACAACCTCCAATTTGTTTGGAGCAGTTTTTTCAAGGCTTGGTAGCGCCGATCTGATTGCTGGTTTCTTGGCTTCATTGCCGTTGCCACCAATGGTAATGTTAATTCTGATCCTGTTTTTGATTTTTTTGCTCGGCTGGCCCTTAGAGTGGGTTCCAATTGTTCTAATTGTGGTGCCAATTTTTTTGCCAATTATCAAAGCCGCTGGAATTGATTTGTTATGGTTTAGTACATTGGTTGCGGTAACGCTCCAGACCGCTTGGTTATCGCCACCTGTCGCTCTTTCGGCGTATTTCCTGAAAGGGGTTGCGCCAACTTGGAAGATTTCGGACATTTACGCTGGAATGTCGCAGTTTATGGTCTTACAAGTTATCGCTGTTATTTTATTATTGATATTCCCTCAATTGGCTACTTGGCTACCATCAGTCAATTAATTCAAGGCTAAGCTTAGTTAGAAAAAACACCGCTACCATCTCGTAGCGGTGTTTTTTTTGGGTATATACCTAATTGGATATAAGCACATAAAAATTTCGTTGTTCCCGAACATGGCAGGGTGTCTTATTCTGAGGGCTAATTTTTATGAAAGGTTCATCCCTTGGAGCAAGCCATCGATCGAGAGCAACATTTGTCCTTAGAGTTTACTGCGACATTTTTTGGTAAAAAATCATCCGTGAATAATGCTGATGCTGGCTATATTCCTCAAAAACTTTGTCCGCAGGAAAATTCAGAGGTTTATTTTCAAATTGAAGACTAGTTTATTCCCCGAAAGCAAGGGTTCAGTAGGCCTCATTGGTGAGATCTAGCGCTATTTTCTAGGATTAAATACTTAATCTCAGTAACTTGTTAATTTGACTTCTTGTATGTCACATCGGCAGCCTGAATAATATCTAGGGACACGAAAATACAAGCTTGGAAGGTGATTGTCATTGTTATGATATGACCATTGTGGCTATATTTTAATAGGCCACACTTTCTAATGCTTAATAAACCAAACGCTCATGGCAATACTTACTGTTAATGCTGGATCCTCCTCTTTGAAGTTTTCAATTTATCCTACTTCGCATGGCTCCGTTCTTCCGTCAATGTTATTTGGGACTTTTGAGGGTTTGGAGCCTGGGGGCGATACGGAGCTGCGCTACACCCATCAAGGGGTAGAGCGTCATGAATATTTTAAGGATCTTAATCAAGATCCTTTTATTGCTGCATTGATGCATTTGAAGGGGCTAATACTTTCTATTGTTGATTTGCCGGAAATTCGGGCTGTTTCTCACAGAATTGTGCATGGAGGTTCGCGCTTCTTTCGACCTGTTATTTCTACAAAAGTAATTCTTGAGGAGTTATCTGCTATTAGTGCACTGGCTCCATTGCATCAGCCTCACAGCTTAGATGGGGTGCGGGCTTTTTCTCAGGTTTTTCCAAGCGTTCCTCAGGTCTTATGTTTTGATACGGCATTTCACAAAACAATGGGAAGTCTCGAAACTTCACTCGCTCTTCCAAAGGAGATCACTGATCAAGGTGTGCGTCGCTATGGTTTCCACGGAATTTCATATCAGTACATTATTGGTGAGCTTAAGGAAAGCAGTGTTCGTGCAAAGGACAGGGTTTTAATGGCCCATTTAGGTAATGGCGCGAGTTTGTGTGCAGCGATCAATGGGAGAAGCGTTGCAACTACTATGGGATTTTCAGCATTAGATGGCCTAATGATGGGAACTCGCAGCGGCTCTCTTGATGCAGGGGTTTTAATGTACTTGGTTGAGAGGGGGTATACGCACGATCAATTACAGGATCTTTTATACCGTAAAAGCGGTTTATTGGGCGTATCAAGTATTTCAGCTGACATGAGAAGGTTGAGGGCTGATCCTGATCCTTTGGCCAAAGAAGCTATTGATTTATTTATTTATAGAATCATTCGTGAGGGTGGTTCTATGATTGCATGTCTTGGCGGACTAGATCTCTTATCATTTAGCGGTGGTATAGGTGAGCATGATTCTCTTTTAAGACTTTCTGTATGTGAGAAATTGGCTTGGCTAGGCATTGAGTTGGATGGGGAGTTAAACCGACAAGCCACGGAAAATATTACTACTAAAATTAGCTCCCCAAGTAGTTCTGTGGAGGTATGGGTCGTACCCACGGATGAGGGGGTCCTGACGGCACAGGAGGCAGTTAATCTTTTGCGATATTAAGCCTCAATATGCTCTTGAATGTTATATTGACTCCTTGATACCTTTGCTGAAGTGGGTATGCAGGCTTATTTGAGGGGGGATTATGAGATTTATTGTTCTAGTTACGGGTGCAACCTCTGGAATTGGCGCCGGGGTTGCCTCTCGTTTTATTAATGAGGGACACAAGGTTATTGTTACTGGGCGACGTAATGCTCTCTTAGAGCAATTCAAGAATTCATTCCCTTTGGCGAAGCAAGAGAACCTTTTAATTTCAAGTTTTGATATTTCTGATGGTGAGGCTACCAAGAATTTTGTGCAGAGTATTCCTCAGGAATTTAAGTCGGTAGATATTTTAATTAATAATGCGGGTCTTGCGCTTGGTTTGGATCTCGCCCATCGCGCTGAATTGCATGAGTGGGATCAGATGATTGATACGAATATCAAAGGCTTAATCAATATAACCAACCTAACTCTTCCGGGTATGGTTAGTCGATCTAGGGGGCATATATTTAATGTGGGCTCTGTCGCTGGTACTTATCCATATCCTGGGGGCAATGTATATGGCGCCACCAAAGCTTTTGTTCATGGGTATACAGCAGACTTGAGGGAGTCACTCGAAGGCTCTTCACTTCGCATAACATCAGTTGAGCCTGGTATGGTCAGCGGCACTGAGTTTTCAAATGTTAGATTAGGTGATGATATTAGAGCCAGCAAGGTATATGAGGGAATCAATGCCTTATGTGCCGATGATATTGCCGAGGCAATATATTGGGCTGCAACGCTGCCCTCTCACGTAAGCATCAATAGGCTTGAATTAATGCCTGTCCAGCAGGCTTTTGGCTCACCAGTTTTTAGTCGTACAACTTCCTCGTAATGGGCTTAATGGAATTCAATAAAATCGAGACTCCATTGGTGGGTAATTTTTCTTAGGATAAGTACGCGCTTTCAAACTCTTCCATCTTGATGGTCGTCATCAGGAATAAAATTCTGCGTTGAAAACTCTTCCGTTCCGCTACATTTTCATGTGGCAACTGATCGTGCTCTTTCAGAAGTTTAGTAATGATTGGGTTGTAATGCTCGCGTACGGGTGACATCTCTTTATTCCTTGGTAAATATCTCGTTAATGATAATTTACCAAGGGGTCTATATATCCACAAGGAATATATAGATATAAATAAATTACTTTTAGCTATATAAGATAGATTACTTCTCTACGAATGCACGTTCAAATACATAGTCACCTAATTGCCCCAAGCTTGGGGAGACTTTGAATCCTTTAGCATCGAGCATCTCTGCGGTCTCTTTGAGCATAGAGGGGCTGCCACAGATCATCGCGCGATCTACTGCTGGATCTAGGGGTGGCAAACCAATATCTTTAAAGAGTTGGCCAGATTCAATGGCGGTAGTTAGCCTGCCGGTGTGTTTGAATGCTTCGCGTGTAACAGTTGGGTAGTAGATCAATTTTTCACGAATGATCTCACCAATGTATTCATCTTGAGTGAGCTCATTCTTAATGTAATCACCATAAGCCAGTTCGCTCACTAAACGTACACCATGAATGAGAACGACTTTTTCAAACTTCTCATAAGTATCTGGATCACGAATGATGCTCATGAATGGCGCTAGGCCTGTACCCGTACTAAATAAGTAGAGATGTTTGCCTGGATTTAAGTCATCAATGACCAAGGTGCCAACAGATTTCTCGCTCACCAAAATAGGATCGCCTACCTGAATTTTCTGAAGGCGTGAGGTGAGGGGACCATCTTGAACTTTGATGCTCAAGAACTCTAAGTGTTCTTCGTAATTTGGGCTAGCAACGCTATAAGCCCTCACCAAAGGCTTTCCTTCAACCTCTAAGCCAATCATCAGAAAATGCCCGCTACGAAAGCGTAAGCCTTTGTTTCTAGTGGTGGTGAAGCTAAAGAGGGTGTCGTTCCAATGATGAACAGTGAGTACGGTTTCAGTGTTATAGGCTGCCATAAATACTTGATGAGTGAGGTGTAAACCTTAATTATCCTCATTCTGAGTGTGGTTCTATAGATATAAAAGTATTTAGCTTATAAAAAGGGATTCTTTTACTTATAAACGCCAAGCCCATAAGATCCTCCTGTACCTATTTGAAGGAAGTCTTATGTCCACAAAGCCATCAAGCGAAAAATCTTTATTTTTAGCCTTAACCAGAGTTTTGCTGGGTTTGGCCCTTTTGAGTCTATCGACTTACCTTGCTCTGGAGAGTGCTAGCTATCTTGAAGTGCTTAATCAAAATGGCCTCAATCAATTCCATGCCTTTGGTTTATTAGTCTGCGTTAGCTTTTTTTCGGGAGTGTTTTTGATTGTTCAGCATGTATTTGCGCAAGATCAAGCTGATGTTGATGAGGCTTTTGAAAAGGCCATTACTTACTAATCGAAGTAGGTTGTGGACCTGTCCATGCATAAGGACCTCTCAGAATTTAGCGTCTAACTCTAAATTCCAATCTCTTCCTGTCTGCTGCCTTTGGCTAGTTGAGCAGGAAGTTTCTATATATCTATAAAGATATATAGATTCTACATTTAATTATTTGTTGAAATATGACTATAACTAGACAATGTGCAGGCTATGTATAAATACGACCATATTGACCAAACGCTGGTAGATCAGCGGGTTACCCAATTTCGAGACCAGGTTGAGCGTCGCCTTAACGGCACTCTCGCTGAAGAAGAATTCCGCCCGCTCCGACTACAAAACGGCCTCTACCATCAGCGCCATGCTTACATGTTGCGCGTTGCTATTCCATATGGCTTGTTGAGTGCAAGACAGTTACGCACCCTCGCTTTCATTGCAGATAAGTATGACCGTGGTTATGGCCACTTTACAACTCGTCAAAATATTCAATTTAACTGGGTAGAGCTGGAACAAACTCCCGATATCTTGGCTGAGCTAGCCAAAGTCGAGATGCATGCTATCCAAACCTCAGGTAACTGTATTCGCAACATTACTAGCGATGCATTTGCTGGAGTGGCTGCCGATGAATACATCGACCCAAGACCTATCTGTGAATTACTCCGTCAATGGTCAACACTGCATCCCGAGTTTGCTCACCTGCCACGTAAGTTCAAATTTGCAATTAATGGTGCCAAAGAAGATCGCACCGTATTGCTTTGTCATGATGTCGGCATTGAGCTCCAGAAAAATCCCGACATCAATAATGGTGAGTTGACAGCAAATATCTATGCTGGTGGTGGCATGGGACGCACTCCGATTCTGGGTTCGCTCATCAAGCAGAATGTTCCGTGGCAGGTTCTACCTAGTTACTTAACAGCGCTTTTACGGGTCTATAACCGATTTGGTCGACGTGACAATCTGTACAAGGCTCGGATCAAGATTTTGGTCAAGGCTTTGGGTCCAGAAGAATTCGCACGGCAAGTAGAGGGTGAGTGGGCTCAACTGCATAATGCAACTAAGCAGGGTAAAGATAACTTCACACAAGCTGAGTGGGAGCGTGTCGCCAAGCACTTTACCAAGCCAAGCTACAAAACACTTCCAGCAATCAGTGAAGAGCAATTGCAGTCTCATGCTCAATCAAAGCTAGATGCCAATGAGAGGATTGCATTTACTCGCTGGTTGGGGCGCAACGTCAAGCCGCACCAAGTACCTGGTTATGCCTCAGTCATTCTGTCGCTCAAGCCCCATGGTACTGCGGCTCCTGGCGATGCCACTAGCGCGCAAATGAATGCCATCGCTGACTTAGCCGACCAATATAGTTTTGGTGAACTTCGTGTAACGCATGAACAAAATTTGGTTTTAGCTGATGTGGAGCAAGCAGAGCTATTGAATCTTTGGCGAGCCGCTAAAAACTATAATTTAGTACTGCCTAATATTGGCTTACTCACAGATATCATTGCTTGCCCAGGCGGTGACTTCTGCTCGCTCGCTAACGCTAAATCGCTACCGATAGCTAAAGCTATACAAGAGCGATTTGATGACTTGGATTATTTGCATGACTTAGGTGATATTAGTTTGAATATTTCTGGCTGTATTAATTCCTGCGGCCACCATCATGTCGGCAACATTGGGGTTCTAGGTGTCGATAAGGATGGCGAAGAGTGGTATCAGATTACTTTAGGTGGTGATCAAGGTAATGATGCTTCTATCGGAAAAGTCATTGGACCTTCTTTCTACGCTAATGAGATTCCGGATGTGATGACCAGCATCATTAACACTTATGTAGAACAACGCTCAACTGACGAACCTTTTATTGAGACCTATCGCAGATTGGGTGTGATCCCATTTAAGGAAGCCGCCTATAAAAATAATGGCAAACCCTCCAAGGGCGCAGCGGTCTAATTACAAAAACACTATGAACCAGCAGATTATTTATTACCCTAAAGGCGGAAAGCCAACTTTGATTGCCAATGATTGGCAGGTATGGGATGGCGAGCGCGATGAAGGCGGCATTCCAGATTTGGAGCATGGATTTCGTAAGGTTCTAGTGCCATTCCATTGGTGGATTACACATCACAAGAACGCTGATGTAGCCAGTAGAGCAGGTAAAGGCGAGATTGGCGTTTGGTTTGCTGCCGATGATGACATTCTGAAGCACTCTGAAATCATTGAAGAGGGCAAATCACTCTGGCCGGTGGTTGGGGCGCATTTCCCTATTTTTAGGGATGGTAGAAGCTTTAGTACTGCCGCTCTACTAAGAGATCGCTTTGAGTGGCAGGGTGAGGTGCGTGCCATTGGCGATGTCTTGATTGATCAGCTCTTACAAGGTGCACGGGTTGGCTTTGATGCCTTTGAATTACGCCCCGATCAAAACCTCAATATTGCTCTCAAGCAGTTTGATCTTTTTTCGGTGGTGACGCAAAACAGCTGGCGCGATCAACGCGCCACTATTGCATAAACTCCTTACAGAAACAGCGAATGTCTACAACTCACACTCCAGAACTTGGTAAGGTTTTTTTAGTCGGGGCAGGCCCCGGGGCTGCAGACCTCATCACTTTGCGTGGTGCAAGATTATTGGCGCAGGCGGACATCGTGTTTCACGATGCTTTGGTGGATCCAACAATGTTGGAGCTTTGCCCTCAGGCAACTAAAGTAGCTGTAGGCAAGCGTTGCGGCAAGCTTTCTTCCGCACAGCATTTTATTAATAAGCGCTTAGTGGATGCGGCAAAAAAACATCAAATCATTATTAGGTTAAAAGGTGGCGACCCGATGATGTTTGGTCGTGCTGATGAAGAAATCCAAGCACTCAAGCTAGCTGGTATTGAGGTGGAAGTGGTGCCTGGCATCACTGCCGCTTTAGCTGGGGCTGCCTCCATGCAGCAATCACTCACCTTGCGAGGCGTTAGTAGAAGTGTAGCTTTTGTCACTGTAGCGCAAGGGCAAGACTCAGACGGCGATAATCCTTCAAAATCAGAACATGCCCCTCTAGCGCAACCCAATGCAGATACCTTGGTGTATTACATGGGGCGTAAAGATGCAACAAGTATTGCCAAGCAATTAATTGAGAGTGATGCCAAGCACGATGATGGGACGCCTGTCCATATTCTGGAGGCCGTCAGCACCAAGAATGAACGTCATTGGTCCAGTACTCTTGGTCGATTGGCGAATGGTGAAGCAAATGGGTGGTTTAATGCTGCTTCGCCAGCTTTAATTATGATTGGCGAAGCGTTAAGACAGAAGCAACAAGTATTGTCCTCGGAGTTAGATGACTCTTGTAGCGTACTCAATGATGGACTGCAAAACAGCCTCGTCCTCACCGACTGCCGGCGTAGTGCTTAAAGTAATTTGAGGAAATTTTTCACGACAAGCGGCGAGTAGGGTAGGAAAGTCATTACGTAAGTGGCCGCCCTGTCCAAAAAAGACGGGCAGAACCGTTATTTCTTTGGCGCCCTTGGATACTAAAGAACTTACTGCCATCTCGAGGCTAGGCTCCATCAGCTCTAAAAAGGCGAGCCCAACCAATACATTGGAACGCTGTGCCACCCATTTTTCCTTTAAGCGGTCAAATGGCTCACGCCAGCGAGCATCACGGGCGCCGTGGCCAAATAAAATGAGAGCTTTCATGCAATCCTTCTGATGGAGATTCTTTTATGTTTCAAAGCTTACCCTGAATTTCATTAAGTGTCTTTAATACCGTGATAACAGGGTGATTGTCTTTAAACCGAACGAGACATTTGAGATAGCCATCACCTGCTGTTAAGGGTAGACTGTGACATGCTCCCCGTAAGGCTTTAGTAATGAACACCTTGGCTCCAAAATCTATTATTGAACGCGGCGCTTGGTATGTCGTGATTCAGGCAATTCTGATTGGCTTGATTTTATTCGGTCCTAGGGGGCCAGATTTACTGACTTCCGAGCCTCTCAAAAATATCTTTCTGTCCTGTGGTATTTCGGTTGGTCTGATTTCAATCTTAGTGATGCTTATTGCGGTGATCAATCTTGGTAAAAATCTTACCCCCTTGCCATGCCCAAAAGACAATGCGCAGTTAGTGCAGTCTGGCCTCTATCGTTATGTGCGCCATCCAATATATTTTGGGGTGCTTCTGGCAGCTTTTGCTTGGTTGCTTATCTTCCCCGGTGTTTATGTTTTGGCTTATGCAATTGCCTTGCTTGTTTTATTTGATGTCAAGGCGAGAAGGGAGGAGATTTGGCTGGTAGAGCGTTTTCCTGCATATAAAGAATATCAGCGCAGAGTCAAAAAGTTGATTCCAGGCTGCTATTAGTATATATTTATATATAATGTTATTAAATGTAAATAAAAGGAATTCAGATGAAAACAGCGCATGATTTAGTCGCTCTCGCCAAGAGTAGCATTAAAGAGGTGAGCTTGGCAGATGCACCGCAGGCAATTCAGAATGCAGACATCTTGCTGGACGTCCGTGAGGCGGATGAGTATGCGAGCGGCCATATTCCTGGTGCCATCCACATGTCGAGAGGGATGCTGGAATTTAAGTTAAGCGGCAATCCGGCACTCAGTGCTCGAGATTTAAAGATTGTGCTCTATTGCAAGACAAGTGGAAGGGCGGCCTTAGCTGCAAAAGCCTTGCGTGAGATGGGATATCAACATGTCCAATCAATTGGCGGCGGTTTTGATGCTTGGAGCGAAGCAGGTTACCCAATTGCCAAGCCCGAAGCTGTAGTATTTGAGTAGTCATTAATGTTGTTTAAAAACAGTCATTTAAGGAGTTCATATGAGTGAATCCCCATCAGTAAGACTAGTTCAACAGTCCGCTTATCAATTTGCTATTTATTACAACGAGGAACGTGATCCGGTTTATGGCGATGAGCCGCCACCCCTTGGAAGGTCTCAAGGTGCTACGCCATCTCAGTTTTTATTGGCTGGAGTAGCCAATTGCTTGTCTGACTCCTTGCTATTCGCATTAAGAAAGTTTAAGCAAAATCCAGAGCCGATAGAAACCAAGGCGCGTTGCGAGATTGGTAGAAATGAACAAAACCGCTTACGTATTCTGGCGATCTACGTTGATATTCATATTGGCGTTCCAGGCGCAACTTTAGAAAACCTGGATCGAGTATTGGCTCAGTTTCAGGATTTCTGCACCGTATCTTCTAGCGTTAGCCTGGGTATTCCAGTTAATGTGACAGTGATCGACTCTAATAATCAGCAGTTATATCCAGTGATATAAGACTTTCCTTTGATTTGGGTCAAAACAGTCTCCTTTTGAAAAGCCTAAAGTGGTATTGGGAAATTTAAAAGGAGATGGAGATGGTCTTATTTAAAGAATTGTTTGGCACTTTTGCTGGTCAACTCAGCTTGGCGGTAATACTGTTTATTATTGGCATGGCGATATTTTTTGTACGCATGTTTTTGAAAAAAATTGCGGCAGGCGAGTAAAGATAAGCAAAGCCAGGCAAGCAAGAAAAAAGCCGCAGAATTTAATTCCTGCGGCTTTTTGATTTCTAGAAATAGAGTTTGAGCTAATTACTCTTCTTCACGACGCAGATGTGGGAACAAAATCACATCCCGAATATTGGGCGCATCAGTCAATAGCATGACTAAGCGGTCAATACCGATGCCGCAGCCACCAGTTGGAGGCATGCCATATTCAAGTGCACGAATGAAGTCATGGTCAAAGTACATCGCCTCTTCATCACCTGCTTCTTTTTGCTCCACTTGCTTGCGGAAGCGGTTGGCCTGATCTTCGGCATCATTTAACTCTGAGAAGCCATTGGCAATCTCACGTCCGGTAATGAACAACTCAAAACGTTCAGTAATGCCAGGACGCGTATCGGATTCACGAGCAAGAGGGCTGACTTCGATTGGGTAATCAATGATGTAAGTTGGCTCCCAGAGATGTGACTCGGCAACCAATTCAAATAAAGCCAATTGAAGGGCGCCAATACCGGCATTCTTGAGAGTAGGGGAATCTGGGTTCTCACCACCTTTTTTCAATTCAGCACGAATAAATGCAGCATCATCCAGTTGGGCTGGCTCATAGCTCTTATTGGATTGGCCACAATACTTCAATATCGCTTCAGTAATAGTTAAGCGCTGGAATGGCTTGCTCAAATCGAGTTCACGGCCCTGGTGAGTCAGAACAGCGGTGCCTTGCGCATCAATCGCTGCCGCACGAATCAAACCCTCTGTGAAGTCCATCAACCAGCGGTAATCGGTATAGGCCGCATAGAACTCCATCATCGTAAATTCTGGATTGTGACGTGGGCTAACGCCTTCGTTACGGAAATTGCGATTGATTTCAAAGACACGCTCAAAACCACCTACTACCAAGCGCTTCAAGTAGAGCTCTGGAGCAATACGCAAGAACATTTGCATGTCTAAAGCATTGTGATGCGTAATAAATGGCTTAGCGGTAGCGCCACCAGGAATCGGGTGGAGCATTGGTGTTTCAACTTCCATGAAGTCCGCATCTAGCATATGGCGACGCAAGGAGGCGATCGTATTGCTACGCGCTCTAAAAGTATTGCGGCTCTCTGGATTCACAATCAAATCAACATAGCGCTGACGATACTTAGTCTCTAAATCTGAGAGGCCATGGAACTTATCTGGAAGAGGGCGCAACGATTTGCTCAGGAGGCGTAGATTGCTGCATTCAACTGAGAGCTCACCCTTATTGGTCTTGAATAAATTGCCTTCAGCAGAGATAAAGTCGCCCATGTCCCAGTGCTTAAATGCACCATGAGTATCTGCACCACTGATTTCATCATTGATGTAGAACTGAATCTGACCGCTACGATCTTGAATAGTCGCAAAGCTGGCTTTACCCATGACGCGCTTGAGTACCATGCGGCCGGCAACTTTGACATGTACCTTCTTAGCAGCTAATTCTTCTTTGGTGAGGCTGTCGTAGTGGGTGTGAAGATCTGCAGCTAAGTGGGTTGGCACAAAGTCATTTGGAAACGCTACTCCACCTTCACGTAACTTAGCTAGTTTCTCGCGACGCTCTGCAATGATGTGATTTTCATCAACAGCTTCAGTAGCTTGATTGGGATTGGAGTTCACTTGATCGTTCATATGGAATATAAATAACTGGAATAGGGGAAATAAATCAAACGCCTTGTTTCAGGCTGGCTTCAATAAAGGCGTCAAGATCACCATCCAATACCTTTTGTGTATTGGATATCTCAACGTTTGTACGCAAGTCTTTGATGCGGCTTTGATCCAGTACATAGGAGCGGATCTGGTGACCCCAACCTACATCGGTCTTGCTGGCTTCAAGTTTGTCTTGCTCTGCACGACGCTTTTGCATCTCATGCTCATACAAACGTGATTTCAACATCGTCATCGCTTCAGCTCTATTACGGTGTTGGCTTCGATCATTCTGACACTGCACCACAATTCCGGTTGGAAGGTGGGTCAAGCGAACTGCAGAGTCGGTTTTATTAATGTGCTGACCACCTGCACCAGAGGCGCGATAGGTATCAGTACGAATATCAGCTGGATTGACATCAATCTCAATCGAGTCATCAATCTCTGGATACACATAAATACTGGCAAAAGAGGTGTGACGACCGTTTGATGAATCAAATGGTGATTTACGAACTAGACGGTGAACGCCAGTCTCTGAGCGGAGGTGACCGTAAGCATACTCACCATCCACTTTGATAGTGGCGCTCTTAATGCCAGCAACATCACCATCAGACTCTTCCAGAATTTCTGTTTTATAGCCTTTGCGTTCGCAATACTTGAGGTATTGACGGAAGAGCATGCTGGCCCAGTCGCAAGCCTCTGTTCCGCCAGCGCCTGCTTGAATGTCAATAAAGCAATTACAGGAATCCATCTCGTTATGGAACATGCGACGGAACTCAAGATCGTGGATGATCTTGCTATAACTCTCAACGTCTTGCTCGATAGCAGCAATCGTTTCAAAATCACTTTCTTCCTTAGCCATGTCGAATAATTCGAGGGCACCAGTGATATTGCTATTTAAATCGGTGAGGGTAGCAACAACACCATCGAGCAATTTCTTTTCTTTGCCGAGGGCTTGTGCTTTCTTTTGATCGTCCCAGATAGTGGGATCTTCAAGAATAGAGTTAACTTCAGTAAGGCGTCGTGACTTTACTTCGAAGTCAAAGATACCCCCGAAGTGCTTGCTCACGAGTGAGCAGATCGGACAAGGTATTTGAAATAATATTGAGTTGTTCGGCTTCCATCCCCTAATTATAAGGGGGTTATTGCTACTCAACCCTCGTCGTGGGCCTCAACCATGAGTTGTACGCGAGCTTGACCCTGAAAGCGGTCGGTTACCAGGCGGTAGGCCAGCTTGGCCTTGGCCGGCAAGGGCTGAGTCCGGTTGAACCAAACACCGGTAAATGGCTTGCTAGCTAGCTTCCCATCCCCAATCGGACGAAGCTGCAAGCGTAGGTGTTTTTCCTTCATGAGGCTTTGTTGTCCGACCTCAAATTCCCCATAAAAAATCGGTTGAGGAAAGCCTTGGCCCCAGATTTCTTCAGCAAGAAGATCGCCTGTTTCGGGTGTGAACTCAGAAAGATCGAGTGGACCATCATGAATGTGGCGACGCTCTAATAGTTCATCGTTCAGTAATTGATTGGCAACCTCTTGAAATGCCGCATCAAACTTTTCAAAATCTGCTTTTCTGATACTCAGGCCCGCTGCCATGGCATGACCACCAAACTTGAGAATCAGGCCCGGCTCGCGCTTAGAAACAATGTCTAAAGCATCGCGCAGATGAAACCCAGTCAATGATCTACCGGAGCCACGCAATTCTTCACCACTAGCGCCATCTGCTGGAGCAAACACAATGGCAGGACGATTGAATCTCTCTTTGAGGCGGGAAGCAACAATGCCTACAACGCCTTGATGCCATTCTGCGTTCCAAAGACAAATGCTTGAGCGTTCTGCCATGGTGCCCGTCAATTGATCTTCTGCGAGGTGGGCGAGGGCAGCTTCTTGCATACCGCCTTCAATCACACGTCGCTCGCGATTAATGCGATCAAGTTCATAAGCTAGTTCAATAGCTTCATCGGGTTTATCGCTGAGCAATAAGCGGATGCCGAGAGTCATGTCTGCCAAGCGACCAGCGGCATTCAAGCGAGGGCCGATAGCGAACCCTAAGTCAAAGGTATTCGCCTTGCGCGGATCGCGCACCGCGGCCTGGAACAAGGCTTGAATACCAGCCTGAGATGCGCCAGCCCGAATACGCTTCAAACCATTGGAAACCAGGATGCGATTATTGCGGTCAAGTTGTGCCACATCTGCTACGGTACCCAAGGCCACCAAATCTAATAAGTTCTCGATTTTGGGTTGAGTCTCGGCAGTAAATTTCCCACGCTTACGAAGTTCTGCGCGTAGAGCAACTAATAAATAGAACATCACACCCACGCCTGCAAGTGCTTTACTTGGAAAGGTGCAGCCGGGCTGATTGGGATTTACGATTGCAGTAGCTTTTGGTAATCTATCGCCTGGTAAATGGTGGTCAGTCACGATGACTTCCATACCCAATTCGCGAGCTCGATCTACCCCAGCTTCACTGGCAATACCGTTATCTACAGTAATAAGATATTTAGGCCTAGGACTTTGCTGAGCCGCTAAGTCAACTACTTCTGGAGTTAAGCCGTAGCCCATCGTAAAACGATTTGGCACCAAGAACTGAATAGGGGTATCTGGCTCACCCAACATCTTTAAGCCTCTGAGCGCAACAGCACAGGCGGTGGCACCATCACAGTCGTAGTCTGCTACCACCAGCATCGCTTCCTTACGATCGAGAATATCGGCGAGTAGGGTAGCAGTGCTGATACAGTTTTTCAACTCCACTGGCGAGAGAAGTTGTTTGAGATCTAATGAGAGTTCATCGGGTTTATCAATGCCACGCGCTGCATACAGTCTAGCCAGTAGTGGGTGTAAACCGCTTTGTTGCAACCAACTGGCCGTGCGATCAGAAAAGGGGCGCTGAGAAAATACACTCATGTTGCAATAATTTCTGACCAAGTTAAGGGTTCTGATTTTTTCCAGAAGGCCCAAGACTTTTTATTGAAGTCTTTTGCTGTGAAGATTCTGTGGCGGGCTTGCCCCTTTGGAAAATCGATGATTTCAATTTCATCTAACTCATTGCTCAAGAGAGCTCTTCTTAAATTATCCAAAATACCCTCAGGGCGATCAATCCACGCAAAGGCATTCTGAAGTTGTGAGAAGTCAATTTCGTTCCGCTGGGAAATTTCAAGATACTTTGCCAGTCCAGGTAGAAGGGCATGATCTCCATATATCTGATTTACTTTCTCAAACAATTGAGGAGTTTGAATATCCGCTAGTTTTCCAATGCCACTAATCCAAAGCGAGTTAATGCTGGGATATCCGCGTTGCTCTCGTTCTTCATTGACTGGGTCAATATGCCAGAGCATTTGAATTTCATTTTGGAGTTTGCGCCAGAGCTTGGCAATTCCAATTTCACTCGTATCGCGTGGCATCCACCAATCGATATTGCGCCCATGTGCTTGATCAATCGAGTGAGTAGCTAGACTAGCAAACGGTCCTGCTGGAATAAACCAATCACGCTGCCCTTGGAATAAGACTTTGCTGCCAAAATCCTCTTCAATAAATGGGAGGGCAATATTTAGTAATCTGGCAGATTCATTTTCAGTCAGATCTATCTGACTTTGTGCCATCAAAATCAAGTGATCTCGGGTAGCGTGCAGATGTACCGGTTGAAGGCAGGCAATGGTTTCATTTGGATTGATCGCCAAGTCACTCTGACCTAACAACAATACTGGCGCTATTGGGAGCCTATCGCCCAATAGAAACCGCTCTTGTGGCAGTCCGCTTGGCGGGACATTCTGGTCCGGTCCAGCGTCAATAGCATCTTCCCCTGAGACCATAAGGGTAAAGCGTCGCAAAGCACTTGCTGGGGAGGTCAAATTGGCAGTCATTCCCCTGATTTTAGGTGGCATTTACAGAATCCATCGGTTTGCCCATTTAATTCACTAAACTGTGTGTATGTTGAGACTTCCTATTGAGCTAGAAATTGGCCTGCGCTACACCCGATCTAAGCGTCGGAAGACCGTGGGTAAGCGTGATGGCTTCCTTTCTTTTATCTCCGGAATCTCCACCGCAGGCATTGCTTTGGGCGTTGCCGCCCTGATTGTGGTGCTTTCAGTGATGAACGGGTTCCAAAAGGAAGTGCGCGATCGGATGCTTTCCGTCCTTTCTCATGTTGAAATTACTGCTCCAGATGGTTTGGCCAATTGGGAGCCGATTGCACTGAAGGTGGCTGCTCAGCCTCACGTTGTTGGTGTCGCCCCCATGGTGAGCTCACAAGGTTTATTGAGTCGCGATAGTGTGATGCGTGGCGTCGCGATCCGAGGGGTGCTTCCAAGCGAAGAAGGTAAGGTTTCTGATTTACCAAAGCAATTTGTTGCCGGCAGCATTGAGGATCTGAAGCCAGGTGCTTTTGGTGTTGCTTTGGGCGCCCAGCTCGCTAATATTGTTGGGGCACGCGTGGGTGATCGCATTAATCTCATCGTGCCAGAAAGCGATCTCACTCCTGCAGGCGCTATGCCTAGAATGCGCACGCTTCAGGTAGTTGGTATTGTGGATAGCGGCCATTATGAATACGACAGCTCCCTTGCCATCATGCATTGGAAAGATGCCGCAGCTTTATTGCGTTTACAAGATCCATCTGGTTTGCGCGTGAAGGTCGATGATATGCAACGTGCGCCAGAAATTGCTGCTGAATTAGCCCAGGTTGTTCCGCAAGCTTTGTGGGTTAGCGACTGGTCACGCTCGAATCGGAATTGGTTTGCAGCAGTTCAAACCGAAAGGAAGATGATGTTCATCATCCTGACCCTGATTATTGCTGTAGCTGCCTTTAATTTGGTTTCTACCTTGGTAATGACGGTGAATGAGAAGCAGGCCGATATTGCCATCTTGAGAACGATGGGTGCAAGCCCAGGGCTCATTCAGCGCATCTTCTTGGTTCAGGGATTGGCGATTGGTTTGCTAGGCTCTTTAGCCGGTGTTGGTCTTGGTCTTCTCATTGCTTTAAATATTGATGTGATTGTTCCTGCTATAGAAGCGATCTTCCGAGTGCGCTTCTTGCCACGCGATGTCTACTTTATTAGTGAGTTGCCTTCGGATGTGCGTTTATCTGATGTGGTGACAGTGGGCTTGATGGCTTTCGGCCTTTCTGTATTAGCTACCCTGTATCCAAGTCGCCGTGCCGCCCAAGTTCAACCTGCGGAGGCATTGCGCTATGAGTAATTTCAAGAATGAAAAAAACAATGGCGTGATTCTGAGTGCATCCGACCTTGCAAAGACTTATGGCAAAGGACCAACAGCAGTTGACGTCCTTAAGGAAATTGATTTACAGGTAAACGCTTCTGAGAAGGTAGCTATTGTTGGATCTTCGGGTTCTGGTAAGAGCACTTTGTTGCATTTGTTGGGTGGATTAGATACGCCTAGCTCAGGGACAGTCATTTTGGCTGGAGAAAATCTCCATCAATTGCCAGTGAGAAAACTGGATCAATTGCGCAATCAGAGTTTGGGTTTTATTTATCAGTTCCATCATCTCTTAGATGAATTCAGTGCTGTTGAAAACGTCGCCTTACCTTTACGTATTCGTGGACTGAGTAATGAAGAGTCTATGGAACGTGCCAATACGATGTTGCATGCGGTCGGTTTAGCAAAGCGAGTTCAACATACCCCAGGCGAGCTATCTGGTGGTGAGCGTCAACGAGTAGCGGTTGCTCGTGCCTTAGTGGGCAATCCCGCTTGCGTCTTAGCGGATGAGCCAACTGGCAATCTCGATACTGAAACTGCTGATGGTGTATTTGACTTGATGTTAGATATTGCTCGTGAGCAGGGTACTGCTTTCGTGATTGTGACCCATGACCCTATTCGCGCTAAACGTTGTGACCGGATTTTGCATTTAGAGCGCGGAGTATTAAAGACTTTCGCGCAATGAGCGAAGTTGGCAAAGAGCTCGCATGGGTTGATACCCATTGCCATCTAGATGCGCCGGAGTTCTCAAACTCACTTCCTGAAATTGTTTCAAGAGCAGCAAGTAAAAGCGTTAAAGCTATCTTGCTGCCTACAGTTCAATCGTCTGATTGGCTTAAGGCTAGAGAATTAGCAGATCAATTTAGTAATCAAATTCCAGGCTTGGTTTATACCCTGGGCATCCATCCGCTATACATCAATCAAGCCCAAGAGAGTGATATCGAGATTCTTCAGAAGCAAATTGAGCAATCATTGAACGATCCTCGATTTGTAGGTATTGGTGAGATTGGCTTAGATTATTTTGTCGAGGGTCTTGATCCTCAGCGCCAAGAGTATTTCTTTCATAAGCAACTCGATTTGGCTCAACAGTTCCAGTTGCCAGTCATTTTGCATGTGCGCCGCTCACAAGATGCCATCCTCAAAGCGCTGCGCAAAAGAAAAGTTCCCAGCGGTATAGCGCATGCATTCAATGGGAGTCATCAGCAAGCTGAGCAATTTATTGAATTGGGTTTCAAACTGGGATTTGGTGGGGCGGCAACCTACGATAGGGCATTGCAGATTCGTCGTCTTTTAAACGAATTGCCGCTTGAGAGCATCGTTACTGAAACAGATGCGCCGGATATTCCGCCGGCATGGCTTAGGGAAGAGGGTGGGCAATTCAATGAGCCCGCTTTACTCCCCAGAATTGCTCAGCAACTAGCTAGCATTCGCGGTATTAGTGAAGAAGTATTTTCAAAAGTAGTTTGGCAAAACGCGATGCAGGTATTGCCCCGTTGGTCATTATTAATGGCCAATAAACTAAACCCACAATCCGCTTCTTAAGAGCTTGCGTATCAATATTGCGGCGTTCATCGCCGGGGGATCGCTTCTTCTATTTTTGCCTACTGTGCCAGAGTATTGGTATTGGATATGCATAATAACCATCTTCATTTCTCTATCCTGCGCCTACATCAATCGCTCGTTAATTCAATATTGCTATGTCAGCAGCGCATTACTCACTACATGCTGTTTTGCTTTGGGATTTGCATGGAATGCACATTACGCACAAAGTCGACTGACTCATGTTCTTTCCATCGAGTATGAGGGTAAGGATCTTGTTCTTGAAGGCAGAGTCAATGCCTTGCCACAAAGTTCGTCCGGTGGCGCCAAGTTTTCTTTTGAGGTGGATCGGGCATGGTTAGGCAAGGAGTCAATTGATTCAATTCCTACGCAGGTGTATTTAAGTTGGCAGCCAGCATGGCGTAACCCTCAAGATGTCCCCCAAATTATTCCAGGTCAGCGCTGGGAGTTCAAAGTCAAAATCAAAAGGCCGTATGGGTCACTCAATCCCTACACCTTTGATTTTGAGCGCTGGTCTTTTCATAAAGACTTTGGTGCCATTGGATCAGTGAGGTCTGGCAAGTTACTTCTTGAAAAAGATATTGGTATGTCTGAATTCGCTCTAGCCATGGAATATCAGCGCTGGAAATTAAGGCAAAAAATTCAGCGCCAGCTTCCAAAGAGTGCACGTTATGGCGGGGTGATTGCAGCACTGGTCATGGGGGACCAAAATGCAATAGACCAAGAAGACTGGCGTGTATTCAATGCCACTGGTATTGGCCACCTCATATCGATATCGGGTCTGCATGTAACCATGCTGGCTGGCTTCGGTGCGATGCTGGCCACCTTTTTATGGCGTCGTAATAATCTGCCCTTATTGATTCCTGTTGGGAAGTTTGCTGCGGTAGTCGGTTTTCTAACGGCCTTTGTATATGCTTGGTTAGCTGGATTTCAGATTCCGGCACAGCGAACGATGTATATGGTAGGCGTAGTTGCGTTTGCCCTATGGTCTGGCAGAAACCCCCGATCATTTGATATCTGGTGGTGGGCTCTCTTTGTTGTTTTACTGATTGATCCAATGGCGCCCTATACGCCGGGATTCTGGCTCTCATTTGGGGCGGTAGCGGCAATTTTGTTCGCCATGCAGGATTCGGATGGTTTATTGGGGCTACCCACTGGCAGAGAGTTGGAGCTTGATTGGCGATATAGATTTTCTCAAGCGCTTAAAGAGGCTTGTCGTGTGCAGGCCGTAGTTACTATCGCACTTTTGCCATTGACTCTGTATTGGTTTTATCAAGTCTCGATAGTTTCGCCATTGGCAAATGCAATTGCTATTCCTGTGGTGAGTTATATCGTGACGCCTCTGGCGATTGCGGGCGCCTTATTGCCTGACTTCATGGGTAAGTGGCTATTAATATCAGCCCATGCCACGATGGATTGCCTAGCTATCATGCTGGCTTGGATGGCTAATTGGAGATGGGCAGTTGCCTGGTTCAGTCAGCCCGCTTGGTGGGCGATAACACTCTCCACCGCTGGCATCATCTTGGCGATTCGCCCTGGATCCATTCGAGAGAGTTGGTTTTCTAGAGTCGTCGGGCTCGCACTCACTACGAGTTTATTTATCCACCCAAGTCAAAACACTAATTTGGCTCTAGGTGAATTTCGAGCAACGGTACTCGATATCGGTCAAGGCACATCAGTCCTAATCGAAACTAAAACAAAGCGATTGCTATATGACACTGGACCCATTCAAGGGAAAGATAATGCAGGCCAAAGAATCATCCTGCCGTATCTGAGAGGGAGGGGAATTAATCATATTGATCGTATGGTGATTAGTCATAGTGATAGCGATCACATTGGAGGAGCCGCAACTCTTTTAAAAGAAATACAGTTTGACTCAATGATGGGATCCTTGCCGAGTACCAACCCATTGCTCGCAAATTTAGAGAGTAGAAAGATTCCTGCGATCCCCTGTCGCTTCGGCCAGCAATGGTCATGGGATGGGGTGGAGTTTCATATTTGGCATCCGCATGCGGATACAGTTTTTGAAGATCAACACCCTAGAAAGCCCAATGAAGTCAGTTGTGTTCTGGAGGTTCGTAACTCAAACACTTCGTTCTGGTTAACGGGTGATGTGGAGAAGCAGGGTGAAGCCGATATCACTGAGCGCTTAACCCAAGAAGCACTCAATGACTTACAAGACAAGGCGCTGATATTTATGGCTCCACATCACGGTAGCAAAACATCCTCATCCCAAAATCTCCTATGGTTACTGAATCCTGATGAAGCATTTGCGCAAAACGGCTATCGCAATCGTTACGGGCACCCTCATCCAACAGTCACCGCCCGATATCAAAGTATGAATATTCCTTTTTATCAAACACCAAGCACTGGTGCGCAGGTTTGGGAATTTCCAGCTAAATGGGAGTTAAACCAAAGTGAGCCGCTATTTTGGCGCCAGCATAGCCAGCGCCTATGGCATCGAAAAGGAGAGTAGATCAATATATGCGTATATGGTGTGTATGGTGTGTATAATTTAAAAGGAGATCGATGCACAGTAAAAAACTAATTGAGCTATTGACGAGTGATGGGTGGGTACTCATTAGGACGAGGGGTTCGCATCATATCTTCATTCACAGAACAAAGGATGGGCATATTTGCATTCCTCATCCTAAAAAGGATTTGGGTCTTGGTTTAGTGGAAAAAATATTAAAACAGGCAGATATCAAGAGGGGCCATAAATGAAATATCCGATTGCAATTGAGCCGGGATCTAGCAAGGAAGCCTGGGGTGTAGTTGTGCCAGATTTGGCAGGCTGTTTCTCAGCTGGAGATAGAGATATTGATGAGGCTATAGAAAATGCAAAAGAGGCTATAGAGATTTGGATTGAGCTTGCTTTAGAGCGTAATCAAGAAATACCAAAACCAAGCTCGTTGAGGGAGTTGCAAAAGCGGAAAGAATTTAAAGGGTGGGTTTGGGCGATTGTAGAGATTGATCCAGCCTTGCTTTCTGATGAAATAGAGCGAATCAATATCACCCTTCCAAAAAGGGTATTGGCTAGATTGGATGCAAAAGCAAAAAAAGCCGGAGAAAACAGATCCGCATTCATTGCGCATTTGGCATTAACTGCTTGAGTTGGCAATTCGAATCCTTGGGCACACCCGTCTAATTGAGAGAACTCAAAGCCGTTTAAATGATGACATCGACTTGAGATAAATCCTCAAACGAAGAAACATGTTTAATATGCTTGTGCTTCAATAGCTCTGGAGACTTGGGGTCGACAACAAAGGCCTTATCAGCCAGTAATAGCATATCAAGATCATTTAACTGATCCCCAATAGCCCAAACTTCAGTGAAACTTGGTTTATTGTTTTTAGAGAGAAATTGTTTAATCACGTTGCTTTTGCAAGGCTGCAAATTGCCATGGCTACGATCTGGATAAAAATCTTTATTGAGATTTAACTCGCCACTGCAGATATCGTTTCTAAATTTGAGGGTATGCGCAATTGCAAAATCTGCAAAAATTCTCTTGCGCATGATTTCTGCGGCAATAAAGTAGCTATCGGATATCAGTCCAACCATAAAGCCGTTGCGCTTCATTTGATTTACAAATTCCACGACGCCTGGTTTGATGGGCATCGACATTGCGACCTTTTCAAACTGAGTTCGATGGGTAAATTTAAAGATCTCTGCAACCCTCTGTTCGCGAGTGCTAGCATCATTTTTATGGAGATCAAGTATGGCCGCCAAAGTTTCTTCCGTATGAGTAAAGCTTGCCAAATCCCGGATAAATTGATTTGGTGTGATGGTGCCATCCATATCCAATAGCACTACTTTACGACGATCCTTGCGACGATTGATTATGTAATCAAATGAGGCTGAAGCTAGTCTCTGCTCCTCATACATTTCAGAAATTTGCTCTACATGTAGTCTTCCAGCATGACGGGAGTAGTGGTGAATCACACGAGCCACTTCATTGGCCATGGTTGTAAGGTCTACTAAAGGCTGGCTATCATGCTCTAAAGAACCAATATCAACCTCGCAGATGCGTGCCCCTTTAAGATGAGCGTCAATAAGAAGGCCAATATCTACACCATAGCCAGATTCAAAAGTAAGCTTTTTAAGTAAGGAGGCTTTGGCTGCAATAATTCCACCGAGTGGTTGAGAAATCCCAGCTAATTCTGGAAAAAATACCTTGAGCATGGGCTTTGCAGTTAGTTCGGTAACTCGCCCGCCGCCCCTGCCAAATTTTGCTTTTACAAAGTCAGCCTGATCTGCAATCAACGGCGCTAACATTTTTGCAATGATATTTTCTTCTAGGCCCGATAGGTCGCCATCTAAAAAAACAATGTACTCATACGTGGCGACCTGAACACCGTCAAGCATCGAGGCGCCTTTACCCAGCATTGAGCTTGTATGAATCTGCGCTCCAGCGTCCCGGGCTATTTGAGCTGTGTTGTCAATCGAACTGTCATCAATCACAATCACCTCTCCAGTGAAAGCATCTTTTTGTGCGTATTGAATGACCGACTCAATTGCCTTCTCTTCATTAAGCGCTGGAATGACAACACTACAAAGTGCTGGATGTAGGGCGTCTGTCTGATTAGGTGTTTCTTGTCTGCGCAAAACCTCTTTGCTTGACTGAACTGCAATTTGAGATTGAGTGCGAAGAAAATAATTTAATTTTCTCCATAGACGCATTAGAAATACTTTCATGCTCTTCTCCTGTGGAGATATCTGAAGTCAAAGTATACCTATTGAATGTTTAAACTCTTTGATTCTTGCTGATCATCGCTATTTAGCGCTCTAAGTGCATGATTTTTTACAACTTATTAATCATCAATTGAGCGGATACTGTTTTTTTGTATGATGAAATTACATATGTGACAAAAAGTATAAAATCTTTGCAATGTTCTTGAACAAGAAAAATTTAATTCTCGCTATTTGCATTTTTATTGTTACCTTCAAGGTGATGGCGGGTAATATTTTTATTCAGAGCGCAGTAGAGCGCGCTTGCCTTTACTCGTCTGGCTGCACAAATCTTGAGCTCAGCGCAAATTCGTTATCTGCAGTTGAAGTGGCAAGTGATGAAGAGCCTGTATACACTTTATTTTTGATGTCTCACGTCACCGGAAATGTGGGAAGTACATCCTTAGATCTTCCGGTATCACCAGATTTTCAATCTGCGTACAACCTATCTGAGGATAGGCCCATTCTTGGCGATATAGCCGACTGTCCTTACAAGCCACCCAAATCCTAATTCCTTAAAACCCGCCATTTGTTTAGCGATATTTGCTAGCAAGGGCGTATGCCATGCAAATGCATGGATGTTAGGTATTTAGGGCTTTCGTATTCTTCATTCTGCTTACGAGAGCTATTACTAATTTAGCAAAGACTTCACTCATGGAGTTATTTGCTTTAGATATTTGGGTAAAAATGAAAAAACTATTATTAATCGGCTCTATTGTTTTTGGGCTTTTGGGTGGTTGCGCTAGCAATGAAAATATTTCAACGCAATCGAATGTGGCAACTATGCAATCTAAACCATCAATTGCGCCCTCGAAGAGTGCTTCTGCGCCAAAGCCAAAGGATGACATTCAAAATGAGATTGCTCAGTGTATTCAGGCGGTCAATGAGGGTAAAACTGCCCAATCGATTGACGGCACTATTTTTGCATTAGACCCTTCGAATCCAAGCTCTAAGTTCTTGTACTCATCTCCCAACAAATTAAGCGCAGATGAGACGGTGTTGCTTGCAAAGTTCAAGCGAGAAACACAAAAGTGCAGGCAGATTGCAATGAAAATTCAAAATCCGTCTCTTCGCAAGGTCTATCAAAGCTATTTCGCAAAAATAGATCGTGTGTACGATGACTTAATTTATAAAAAAATTACGATTGGCGTTGCAAATCAGGAGCGTTCTTTATTGATGACTCAATTCAAGATGCAGTTTCTTGACGCCTTAAATAAATAAATCCATTGCTATGACGACTAGATATCGCTTTGCTTGTCGAGGCTGTGGGTTTAATTGCATTGGCTCCTTTGCCAGGGGGAGGGATGTCTACTTTACCCATGTCGTCAAGTTTTGCCAGAAGTGTCATGCTGTTGCTGAGTACACAGTTCCCAACTCAATTGGATTGAGTGAACGTATAAATTGCAGTCAATGTGATGAGGCTGACTCATTGCAAGATTGGGATGGCATTACCTGTCCGCTGTGTCAAAAGGCTTTGCACGCATCTGGCAGAGATGTTGATAGGTTTAATTGAGCTGGTTCTATGATGTAAAACTGGCCATAGAAAAAGGGATTGGGTGCGGTTCATCGCCGCACTCAATCCCTTCATCTAGCTTAGCCAAACTGCTCAAATTTTCTTGGGCAGTATTCTTAGGTGGCTCTTAATTGCTTAGTTATTTAGTCATTACTCTAATTCTAATTTCTGCTTAGCAACAACTTCTTTATAAGTTGTAAGTTCTGCAGCCATTTCCTTAGAGAAGGCCTCGGGACCATTCACATTAATGATGGAGCCAGTATCTTCAATGCGCTTTCTGACTGCGGGATCTAAGACTGCTTTTTGAGCGGCTGCATAAATCTTGTCTACAACATCTTTAGGTAGGCCTGCAGGTCCTAGGAGGCCGTAGTAAGCCATTCTGTTTGCTGGTGCTAAGCCCACCTCAGCAAATGTAGGCACATTTGGCAAGATCGCCAGGCGTTTTGGAGCAGCAATAACAATCGGAATGAGGCGACCATCTTTGATGAAGGGAAGGGCAGAAGGTAGGTTGTCAAACATGATGGGTACTTGACCAGCTACAACATCAACGAGGCCGGGGCCTGCACCACGGTAAGGAATATGAACGATATAGGTTCCAGTCAAACTCTTAAATAATTCTGTTTGCATATGACCGATGCCACCAGTGCCCGAGCTCGCATAGGAATATTTGCCAGGATTCTTTTTAATGACCTCGATAAAGGTTTTGTAATCTCTTGCTGGGAATGACGGGTTCACCACAATCACATTAGGTGTCGCAGCAATATTCGTAATTGCTGTGAAATCCTTTAGCGGGTCGTAACCAATCCTGGTATTAATCGCAGGATTAGAAGCTGTAGTAGAAATGGTAGCCATGCCTAGGGTGTATCCATCCTTGGGAGCGCGAACCACTTCTAATGCGCCAAGAGAGCCACCACCACCAGCTTTGTTTTCAACAATGACAGATTGGCCGAGTTGCTTACCTAAAGGCTCAGCCATACTGCGCGCAATGATGTCAGTGCTTCCGCCTGGGGCAAACGGCACAACGATTCTGATGGGTTTGTTAGGATAGTTCTGAGCGATCGCCCCCAAGCTAATGAGTGAGCCACAGGCTATCGCAATCAATTTACTTGTTAATGTCATTACTTGTTCTCCAAAATAGGCATTTCATAGGAATTGTTGATTCATTCCTTGTATTTAAGATAGTAGACGACTGGGAGCATCCAAAAAGGATCTTTTCCCTATTTTGGGGCGCGAATTGGACTCCAAACCCCAAAAAAGCAAAAAGCCCTTAAAAATAAGGGCTTAGAGCTGTAAATCTTGGTTGCGGGGGCAGGATTTGAACCTACGACCTTCGGGTTATGAGCCCGCATATAATAGGGTTTACCCGCATTACTATATATTCCCCTGTTAACCATAAAACCCTTTAAATACAATGATTTAAGGATTTTTGTATATTTTTCGGGTTGATTTATATTTCCTTATTTTGCTATTATTTGTCTACGATATGTCTACGGATTTTAGATGATGGCTAAAAAAGTGAATTTCACAGCTGGGCGGGTAGATGGCTTTGAGTGCGAAAAAGGCAAACAGCAAAGCTTTTATTGGGACGCTAAAACGCCCTCATTGGGACTTAGAGTTACGGCAGCAGGCAAAAAGACCTATATCTTTGAATCAAGAATAGATGGAACTCGATCTCCGGCGCGATTGACCATAGGTGATATGCGCACTTACACAATCAGCCAGGCTCAAGCAGAGGCAACCCGCCTTAAAGCATTAACTGATCAAGGTATAGATCCTAGAGATGTTGCTAAAGCCAAGGAAGAACAAGCGCAGGCAAAGAAGGCTGAAGCAAAGGGCAAAGAGCTTTTGGTTGGTGAAGCTTGGAATGAGTATCTTAAGTATCAAAAAGACAAGATGATGCGCACTCATATAGAGCGCGGTAAGAAGTGGGGTGCGAGGCACCTTAAAGACCATGAGAATTTATCTCAGGCGGGTGGTGAGGAAAGAAAGCGCAGCAAAGAAAAAACTAAGGCAGGGGTTTTATATCCTCTCATGTCTATGCGCATGGCTGATATTAATGCCGACGTCCTTAAAGATTGGCAAAAAGTGGAAGCCTCAACCAGAGCAAATAATGCTCGCCAAGGTTTCGAAATGTTTAGAGCCTTTTGGCGTTGGTGTGCAATTCGGCCTGAGTTTGCGCGGATTGTTGATCTCAATGCAGTAGAGAATAAGGAGCTGCGCGATGAAGTGCCTAGTCGTAAAAGCAAGCGTTTTGATGTATTGGACCGCGCCCAGTTAAAGCCATGGTTTAAGGCGGTTAATGCCCTAAATAGTAAAGTTGCTAAAGCCTACTTGCAGGCCCTAATACTCACTGGTGCAAGACGTGAAGAAATGGCAAACCTGAAATGGGTTGATGTGGATTTTCAATGGGGCGCGATATGGCTCAAAGATAAAGTGGTCGAGGAGGGTAGAAAAATTCCACTCACTCCGTATCTAAAAAGCCTGATTGAGAGCCTACCAAGGCGCAATGAGTGGGTTTTTAGTAGCCCCACCTCAAAAGAAGGTAGATACGCTGACCCTAGCGTATCGCACTATCGCGTCCAAGAACTTGCGGGGCTCATTAGTGTTGATGCTAACGGAGAAAAGTCCCCGCCCGTCACGATTCACGGATTAAGGCGCACTTTTGCCTCATTGGCTGAGTGGGTAGAAATGCCCGTGGGTATTGTTGCCGAAATTATGGGGCATAAGCCCAGCGCAACGGCAGAGAAGCACTATAAATCACGCCCCTTAGAGTTGTTGGGGATTTGGCATGCCAAATATGAGGCTTGGATTTTGGAGCAGGCAGGCATTGAATTTAAGCCCCAAGAGGGGGCGCAATTACTTAAAGTAGTTGGCGGCACAAATTAATTGACGGTATTCTAAAAGATACTATAATGAAACTCAGAATATACACCGACACGCAAGGTAAGGCGCCTTTTGAAGATTGGCTTCATGGCTTAAAGGACATTCAAGCAAGGGCAAAGATTCGCGCCCGGCTGGCTAGAGTGGAGGCCGGAAACTTTGGAGACTGCAAAGCATTGCGCGCAGGAGTTCAGGAATTAAAACTTGATTACGGCCCGGGTTACCGGGTGTATTTAAGTAGGCAAGGCGATGAGATTGTTCTATTGCTATGCGGCAGCGATAAGAGCGACCAAGACCGAGCTATTAAGCAAGCTATTGAGTATTTGGAAGACTGGAAAGGGCGGGGTAAGCCATGAGTAAACGAGATAAAAACTATGAGGACAGTCTAGTCCTATCGCTAACCGACCCAAAAGAGGCGGTAGCGTATTTGGATGCCGTCATGGAGTTAGAAGATCAAGCAGCGCTATTGGTGGCATTGCGCCAAGTGGCTAAAGCTCACGGTATGGCAGAGGTAGCTCGTTGCGCGTCATTGGGAGAGAAAACATTGTTTAAATCATTGGCTGAGGGCGGTAACCCTACGCTAGATACCATGAATAGAATTTTGCATTCAGTTGGTTTACGGCTGAGCGTAGCTGAGCTTCATGCGTAACCCATCTCACCCTAGCGAAGTGCTGCGGGAATGGATGCCTGAGAATTTAACGGTTACAGACGCCGCCGAGCAATTGAAAGTCTCTCGCCCCACTTTTTCCAAGATATTGAATGGAAAAGCGGGAATCTCTGCAAACATGGCGCTAAGACTATCCGCATGGCTTGGTACTTCGCCAGACTTGTGGCTTGGTATGCAGTTGCAATGGGACTTATGGCAGGCTAAGAAAGGCCGCATTCCAAAAATTAAGCGTTTAGTGGTTAACGGCAAAGAGGCTTAACGTCTTATGAAAAAACAGGATAAGAGTCATGAGAAGAATCTGCTTGATACAAGCAATGGAAAGAATTCTTCTCTAAACACATCACTAATCCAGGATAAGCTAGATGGTGCGTTATCAGAGGCAATTGAGTTATATAAGAACTCAGCCGATAGACTGGGGGTAGAGGTTGATGTAGATAAATGTAAGTCAAGTCTAAGAGATTCGGATAATTGGGTCATTTTGAAAAAAGCCTATGACTCTCCTGAAAAGCGACAGTTACTTGGGGCCTATGTATCTGCGCGAGAAGCTTTGCACTCCCTAAGTAGAAGGGTTGAGAAAGCCAAGATTCTTGGTGGCGATATGAATCAGGCTGATGTATCTCATCTCCTAGACTCATTTCGGTTGCTTGGGGTGGCTAGTTACTGCATCTTTGATGAGCATCTTCAAGGGGATTTTTCGGAGATTGAAAAAAGGGGCATTGAGAAGGGGTTTGATGCGCGCAAAATTGCCGAAGAATTTTTGCCGAAAGTAGATGGTTATTCGGCGCCACCATATAGCGATATTGCTACTCGTAATGGATGGATTAGAGTGATGATTGCAATTGTTAGTAACGATGAAATTATTCGAATATGGAATCAAAAAAATCCCGATTATCCAATTACTAAAAATACAATTCAGAATGCCATTAGAGGCACTGAAAAGATTAAGAAAAATTCTCCGGCACAATCAATTCAATCCAAGATGATTGGTCGGATGGTTCATATGGGTGGAAAGTCTAAAAAATAATTACCCCAAATTACACCAAATTACACTCATGCAATATAACTCATTGATTTGTAAGGATTTAAAAGACATTAATTACACCAAATTACAAAAATGACATAAAGATCCATGATGAATATCGTCATACACATACCAGCACATCGGGAAATGTATAGAGGAGTAAATCATCATGGATTTGCAGAAAGTAGTAACAACGCAAGAGCTCGCCAAGTCGTTAAAGTGCTCAGCAAAAACAATCAGAAAGAACCACTGCCTAACAGGCCATTGCTACGGCATTAGACCTGTAAAAGTAGGTGGGCGCCTATTGTGGCCCATCTCCGAGATTGCCAAACTTTTGAATGGCGAATCCTTGGGGGTGGAATCACGCAGCCACATTGGCAAAGAGGTTGTGGAATATCAAACCAGCGGGTATGCGGAGGTGTCCCATGGCTGAAGATAGACACCGTAGGGGTGTCGCTCAGTCGCACCCTCCTAAGAGGGAGGTTGAGCCATTCGTGCAGATACCCTCGGAAGTGCTGAATAGTGCTGCCTATAAAGATTTGAGCTACTCAGCCAGAGCCATACTCGTTGAGATGCTTCATTTTTACAGAGGCAACAATAACGGCTCCATATACATAGCAGCCAAAACCGTCATTAACAGGGGGCTGTCCAAAAACACCATGACAAAGGCGGTAAAGGAGTTGATAGCGCATGGTTTTATCTATCAAACTCGGCGAGGAGGAAGTCTTAGCGGTGTATGTAGCTTATTTGCAATTACTTGGAAACTTATTAATAAGGGTGAGGGGCAATTCTTGAATCAATTTGTGAGCAATGCTTATCGCAATTGGAGTCCTGCATTGAAAAAAATGAGGGGTCAAAAATTGGGAGGGAGCAAACTCAAAAATGGGAATGCCCATCAAAAAAGACTAAACCCAAGCAATCTAAAGGGATGAATGGGAATACTCAGAATACAGAAATTTCATCTCATGCATTCCCAATTATTAGGAGCTACTTAGATATGCCATATATACAGCTAAACAACCCATTAAAGAATGAGAAAACTTACTCAATGAATTGGATGGCGTTAGATCAAAAGCGTTTGAATCAGATGGCTCTTGACGATCTGCGTAATACCCAACTTCAAATACTTAATAAGGATGAAAAATGACTCAGCAATTAACTAAGATTTACGAACTAGCCTATTTCATTGATCATGACTTGGATGAGGTTCATCTCGAGCAATCATCTGTGAATAGCGGGGAAGCAAATCTGATCAAGCTCAATAGACTTCATATAAAAATATTGGCTGAGCAAATGAATCTGCTTGAGGTTAACCATACAGCCCGGATGGGTCAAGTAATGCGCACTGAATTAGGTGAGCTCGCAGATGCTATCTATGAGCATTGGGGGGAGCTTTCTGATGATAAGCATTTGGACTTATGTCATCTAATCAGCGCTAAAAAGCTTTACGCGAAGGTGCAAACAGTTTGCCGCATTGCTGGTTGTGATGTGGGGGATGATGGCGACGCTGTTATCTCGGACACGCAGACTATTGAAGAGGGTGCAATAGGTCACGCAAATGCTCAAGCCTCATTATTGGAGGTTTAGGCATGAGGGAGGCCCTAATAGTGTCCTTGGATGCGACTAACCAAAGGCTGAATTCTGGAGACGAGTATAGGTCAGAAGATCAACCGCAAAGCCAACTGACAGGCGGCAAATTGCTAGACCCCACCCCCTTAAATAGCATGAGCAAGATCAGGCTCAACGATGCCGAAACCATCCGAATGGAGATGGCCAGGGTTTATAGAGATATGAGGATGGGGCGCATTGACACGCAGAACGGTACACGTCTGGCCTATGTCTTAGATATGGTGCGTAAAGCCCATGAGACTTGTGAGCTACAGCGCCGGGTGGAAGTAATCGATCAGGTAAACAAAATGAGAAAGGTCAAAAAATGAATCAAAGACCATTAAGCGCAGCTTATGAGGGGATGACTAGTAGAGAGCTTGCAGCGGCAGCCTACGCCCATGCCGATAATGAATTGGAGTCGCTGCGCATTAAAGCGGCAATTCCTTGGAAGACTTACTCCATGATGGATGCTCAGTTCATAGATGCTTTGGAGCATCTCCATCTCATGGGCTACTTATGGGCCAATGATTATTGGCGACTAGAATTTTTATCTGCTGGTGATGTGCTCGGAATGGCATATCACCATATTACAGGCGACATCCAGAAAAGAGACGGTTATGTGGAATTGCTGACAGGGTGGAAGAAAATCATTGCCGCCCATTTTGAGGCGTTAAAAGAGGTATGCGAGGTGCATGGAATTGACTATAAGACAGTATTAAAGAGAGTCGGTATTACAGAGGTTGAAGATAGAGCGGCCGGTCTTGACTTGGGGCACAAGGCGAATGTAATTGCAGCGCTTGAGACTTTTTTGACGCCTGGTGAATAGTTTTCTTTGCACCCCAACTCTTCAAAATAGGAGTTTCAGGGGTTTTAACGGGGGTTAATGGCCCTTGGGGTCGGCTGGCCAATGCGGTACCGTGATGAATACTCGCGGCATTGATTGGTTTGTTGACACAGGCAGTGCCTGGCAAAAGCTCCTGTTCCCTATGTGTATCCGTTTAGCCACATGGCGTTTTAGTGGAGCCTAGCGTCATGGATGCTAGTGAATGGGAAGGGATGGCGACAGGGGGGGGGCAGTTTCCGGTAGGGGCGTAAAGGATTTTGATTGAGGTTTTGCCTTTATGACTGGTCCAATAGGGTTTGGGTTGCTTATTCCGAATAAAAGAGCCTCAACTGTATGGCTAATGTCGGCTTTATAAGTTTGAGCGGACGGACGATGGGCTTTTCTGAGGGTCAGAAATCGGCCACCTTGAGACAGTCGAGGGGCCGCACATAACCGAGTGTCTACATCGTATTCAGCGAGAGATCTAACACTACCCTTAAAAAGTAAATTCAGTGATTGGGTGCCCATCAAACCTATTTGGAGTTCACTTTTGATATTTCTTCTATTCGAGATTTGTATCGGTCGCAGTATCTTGAAAGCTCGACAGGGGTATAAAGATTTAATTTGTTTTTCAAGATAGTTCGATACATTTTGACGGTTGTGAGGGCGATCCCCATTATCTCGGCAACCTCGCTCTGGCGGTGACCCTTTCCCAGTAAAAGCAGGGCTTGAGCCTCCCGTGGAGAGATGGGGATGCTAATAGGTTGATCAATTTCTTCTGTTGTTAACGTTAATTCTGCGGTGTCTTCTTTTAGGGTGTCGAGTAGCTTAATGAGTGCAATGCTAATTTGATCTCCTGAGAATGGCTTTAGAATGAAGTCCACGGCACCACCATGCCAAGCATCAATGATGTCGGCTTGCTTAGCATTTCCGCTCATAAATACTATGGGATATGCTGCATTCATTCTCTTGAGTTCCCCCTGTAGCTCAACCCCATTCATACCGGGCATCTGAAAATCCAGCAAAATACAGCTAGGGATCCCATCTTCAAATTCAAAATTATTTAAGGCCCCTAAAAAAAGTTCGGCAGACGGATAGCATTTAATCTCATGGTCATCAGATAGCCACTCAACCAATCCTCTTTGGACGGCGAGATCATCCTCGACAATAATTACCCTAGTATTTTTCATGATATTTATTCGGGACAAGTTGCCAAGGGGATTTGCACCTCAAATAGCGCACCTTCTGCCGGACTATTAGATGCTGATATTGAGCCATTGTGATTTTTAATAATTGTCTTGCAAAGCCATAGACCAACACCAAGACCATCTTCTTTCGTGGTGTAATGCAAATCGAAAATTGATGGCAGCAAATTGAGATCTAATCCAATGCCGCTATCTTGAAGTTGAATGTAGGCATTCGTGCCGATAACACCTATGGTTAAGGTGATTTTTCCGCCTTTATTGCCTTTGGCTTGAATAGCGTCAGCTGCATTATTAAATAGGTTTATTAGTACCTGTTGGATTTGGATGGCATCGCCATACACAATCGGGTTGGCATAAAAATCTTTTACCAAATCAATATTTTTGGGTGACAGAGATGGTTCAATAATTTCTAAAACTTCATTGCTTGCATCAACTAAACCAAATGAATGGAATGAGGATTTTTTCTCATTAAATAGTTGTCTCAAATTATCAACAAGACTTGATAATTTTGATGATTGTTGCTGAATATCCTCAAGAGAATTAAGTAGTCTTGGCGTCGCATTTACGGATTTTTTAAGCGCACGATTAGAAGACTCCGCCTGAAGTGCGATTGCCGTTAACGGTTGGCTTAGCTGGTGGGCAAGACTGCTAGCTAATGCGCTAATACCAATAATCCTATTAGACGCCATCAATCCATCTTCCAATTTCTCTTTCTCTTCAATTGCCATTGCAAATGGGTGATTTAGATTGTTGCGAGTCGTTCTATTTGATCCCAGCCAAGTGATTCGAAAGCCGATGTAGCAGATATATCGAAAGATGCTAATGCTGATATAGAAGGCATATATCCATACAGTTAATGTTGTAGGGTGTCGAGGAATGGGTGGGTGCCCTAAAGCTGTGGCTAAAACCTGAATGCCCCAAAAAATAGCTATGATGAATTCAAATTCTTTAAGCCGAACTAAAAATGAGTGTTCCTTAAGTTTATTTTGAGTTGTAGTTCTGAGAAGGTTAAAAGTAATAAATGCCAAAATGCCAGTTAACCCATTCATCATGTACATTGGGGCGGTAATGCCATATACATTTCGCGCAAGCTCCATTAGGCCGCAGTAGACAGCAATTGCAAAGATTGAAATGTAATAGCGCTTTCTGGGCGTTCTCCTCAAAATGGAATTAATGCTAAAGAAGATGGCGGTTTCTGAGCCAATCAAAAAGAAGTTTTGCACAGCAAAAATGAACTGCACCTCCCATTGAATCCCGCTATTAATTAAATAAATGGTTGAAGCTCCAAATGCGTTAAGGAGCTGAGCAATTAAAAAATATCCAGCTGATGCATCCACTTTCCCCCTAAGGGTTAGATAGAGCAAGCCCCCAGAGGTGAGGGTTAGCATCGTATAAAGAATGGCAAGCGGGCTTAATAAATTCATTTTTTTATCTCAATTAGTTCAATTATGAATGCTTACGAGCACTTCACTCACAAAAAGATAGACGCCAATCAAACCAATAATCTGTGCAATATTTTGGTCACCCTGTACTAAAGTAGGTTATCTCAGTAGGGGCAATTCACTAGCATTGGGGCTGAATCATTTCCCGAGCAACCCAGCTTTGTCACTTAAAGAGCGTCTTTTGTATGAATGTCTTAAAGATTGGAAAAATTGCCATTGTTTCAGCTTTGGTTGTTGGAAGTTCAATTTCAGCTTTTGCTCAAGCAACCACAGTTAACTTAGGATCCTTTACCGTCGCTGAAGGAACATACAATGTGAGTGAATATTGGGGTGTCAATACTGCAACAGCCCTTCCCACATTGCAATTGCAGCCATGGTGGGCTTCTGGCGGATGGAATGCGTGGACTTCTGCCCAGATGACCTTAGTAACCCACATTTATAGCGCTATTCAATCCAGCTTAACAAGTGGCTCTAGTGTTTTTGCTTTATCTGTTAACTCAGTTCCCCAATATTTCATAAGCTTCGGTAGTACTTCAGTGTCAAACTACAGCGGGTCTCAAATTCCTCTAGTTGATGCTGAATTTATCGCGGGAACACGGTACTGGATATTGGTGACATTACCCCCCCCATCCGGCCCCTCCACCGCCGATACCCAACAATCCCTCGTCAATACCGCTGCTGCTCTACAAAACACCTACACGCTTCAGAACTCAGTCCTAGCGAACAGCTTTAGCTATGACTGCTCTCTCTTTGATAAGAATAATGTCTGTGTCTCTGCTGGTGGCCGTAATACCGCAGTACAAGCAGCTAATGGACTGAACAATACTAGCGGTCTGTTGATTGCCGCCTATCGTCCTCACCCCAACTACCGGGTGGGTGCTTATGCCGATCAAAACCTCTCAGTGAATAATGCCGGCTCTACAGTCAATCTTGGTAATAACACTCCACTCATTGGTGTGTTCGGCGTCTGGAATGAACGTGTCGATGGTACGGGTACTGAAGTCAAAGTCTCGGCTGCATACGGTCAAAAGAACACCACTATCAATCGTCAAGTAGTTGGCACTAGTGAGGCGGGTTCTGGTGGTTCACAGCTCAATAGTCAGGGCGCTCAAGTAGTCGCTAAGTATGGTTTTGGCGTTGCGGACAATGTGATTGTTAGTCCTTATGCTGGTATGCGTTATACCCAGAACAATATGGGTGGCTATACAGAGGCAACTAGTTCAACCGTTACTGCACCTTTGACTTACAGTGCCCTCAATACCAACGCGACTACCGCCTTAGCGGGAGTAGGAGCATCGTACAGAGGCATTCCGCAAACCAATCTCTTTGCTAGTGCGGGTGTAGAAACGGATACCAATACCGCTAATGGTGCTTACTCTGCTACAGGCGTAACTGGACTCACTCCGGTGAACTTTAACCCCAACCCAGTCAAAACCAGACCAACAGCGATGTTAGGCGCTACATATGATGTAGCCAAGAATCAACGTTTAGGTATTACCGGCATCTATCGTCAAGAAGCTTATCAAGCTGTATCAACTACCACCGTGATGGCGACTTATACGGTGGGTTTGTAATTTAATGTTAAGCGCTGATCAATCACGCAAACTCTCTTTAAAACACCATCTTGATAACTAGTATGAACCTTTTTAAGGTCGCACCCATTTAACACTAGTAGTACTTTATCTTTTTATATGGAGATTTATATGAATCAAAACCCCAAGAACTGGAAATTGAAGAAGTCGCTACTTATTGCAGCGGTGACATCTCTTACTTCGAGCTTAGCTTTTTCTGCAACGAGTGATTTAAATCCAAATCCTTCTTATGGTGTGAGCATCATTAGCAATTCCGATGGAACAACGGGTACGGGTGAGATTTTATCTATCACTGAAGCTTCACGTAATGTGCTTTCTACAAACGAAGCAGGAACGACAATTTCAATAGGACAGGACGGTACATCAACCAATTTAAATGGCGCTACCAACAATATTGGTGTCAATGCTTATGCCACGACGAACAATATTGGTACCGGCAGTGTCGCTAGCGTCAACAATATTGGTAATACCAGCGCTGCTACTACGATTAATAGCTATGCTGGTAATGCAGCTTCAACTTTGGCGAATAATCAAGCTACGACAACGGTTGGTAGCGCATCTAACTTGGCAACCATTCAGGCTACTAACTCAGGCGCTACTGGTTTTAATGTGGGTCCGAACGGCCTAATCTCTACCGGCACAACCAATCAGTCGGCTGCTGGCATCGTGGTTGTTAATGCTGCGGGTAATAGCAATGGTTTTGTCGCTAATCAAAACTTGGCAGTTATGTCTGGTGGTAACGGCGCAGGTGCAACTAGCCTCACAATGAGTAATAACGTAGCCACTTTTGCGAATGTGGCAAGTGGGGCTCCCATCAAGGTAACCGGTGTTGCCGATGGTACTGGTGCATTTGATGCTGTTAACTATCGTCAATTGCAATCTGTAGCTTCGGGCGTTGCAGGTACTGCAGCGATGGCGAACATTCCTATTGCGACGGGTGCAAACGGTAAAGATTTTGCTGTTGGTGTTGGCCTTGGTAATTACATGGGTCAAACCTCATTGGCGCTCGGTGGCTCCTACCGCATCATGGATGGCGCTTATCTAAAAGCTTCTGTTGCATCAAGCAATACCAATAACGGCTATAACGCAGGTTCAAGCCAAAACACAGTCTATGGATTGGGTGCTGGTATCTCTTTTTAATTTGGTGGTTTTTAGTCCGATTGATAACCCCACTTAGGTGGGGTTTTTCTTCTTCAATAGATGGATCTTATGTATAGAAACATTCTGCTCATTATCTTGGGATTAACCATTTCGATGGGTGTGCATGCTCAAGAAAAAAAGGCCAATGAAAAGCCTAAAATGAAATTCTTGGGCGCTTTTGATGCTGGTCAAGCAGGGGTAAGCATCTATAAATTATTTGATCAATCTGATAACGTGGTCTGCTATGTTCTTGCTCCTGATGCAGCCAGTCGTAAGCAAACCTCAGAGGGACTAATTTACGACTCGAATAGCGTTGGCTCTATTAGCTGCCTAATGGTCAAGGTTCCTGTGATTCCAATTGCGGCTGAGCCAGTTCGACTTAAATAATGACGCTACTTTGTAGGCTTTTCACAACGAGGCCACCGGCTGAAGTGGGTCGATAACCGACTAATTTTAATTAAGAGCGGATGTCCGCTTTGGCTGATTACGAGCCCTCTAGATCTAGCTGCCCTTGAGCTTCCTTGTCCGCACCTTTTTCTTTAGGCTGTTTATTTCCCTCTAATTTCTGAAGGTTGCTTGCCCTGACCCCGAGTAGCCTCAAACTTCTATTAAGATCAATGCGCTTTATGCACTGTCCTGCCGTTTGGCGAATGATGTTTGGATCATTGCTTGGTGCATCAATCGTCATATCTCTTGTAATCGATTGAAAGTTGCCATATCGCACTCGAATGCCAATGGTTTTACCAAGATAGCCTTTGGCTTTTAAATCTTGGGATAGACGCTCACATAGCTGCGTCAATATCGGGCCTAGCGTTTCTTTATCTTTTTTGGGGTGCAGATCTTTTTCAAAGGTGGTTTCTCGGCTCATGTTGACTGGCTCTCCTCTAGGTGAGACCGGATCCTCATTGCGACCATGGGCGCTTTCATAAAGCCAGGCGCCATAACTTTTGCCAAACTCTTGCATCAGCCAAATCGGATCTTGGCTGGCTAATTGCCCAATGGTGGCAATCTCGTGTTTCGCAAGCTTGGCATCGGCTTTGGGGCCAATGCCATTGATTTTTCGGCAGGGTAAGGGCCAGATCAGGCTTTCTAAGTCAGACGCCTGTAAAACACAAATACCATTGGGTTTGTGCATGTCACTGGCCATTTTGGCAAGTAGCTTATTGGGGGCTACGCCAATCGAACAGGTCAATCCGGTATTACTGAGCACCGTCATCTGAATGACCCGAGCTAAAGTATGACCACCTTTGCGCTGCACCCCCGGTACATTTGTAAAGTCAATGTAGACTTCATCCAAACCACGATCCTCTATAACAGGGGCAATTTCGGCTACGGTCTCTTTCATTAGTCTTGAGTAATGCCGGTAGCGCTCAAAATCGACTGGTAGCAAAATGGCTTCCGGGCATAACTTAGCCGCTTTCATGAGCCCCATAGCTGAACCCACGCCAAACTGACGGGCGGCATAGGTTGCGGTGGTGATTACTCCTCTGCCCACATAACTTGATAGTCTGGGAAAAAACCGCAAGGGAATCTTGTGAGGACGAAAGTCATCCCACTCAGGTTCGCTTTGAAGAATCTTCGCAAAGAGCTCTTCGGTAGTGGCATGTCCACTACCACCAATCACTACCGGTAGATCCTTGAGCTGCGGATAGCGCAATAACTCCACGGAGGCAAAAAAAGCATCCATATCTAAATGGGCAATCCGCCGAGGGGGTGAGGGCTTGGGGTCAGTCATAGCGTTAAGGATAAATCACTGCTAAACAGTTTTTGGATGACTTACCGTGAACGGCTTAAATACCTGCCTTTGTATTTAACGATCAAATCCTAAATCCTCTAAAAGCAAGGTTGAAATAACGTGGGTAGCATGCTGCAATGAAGCTTTAATGACAGCATTCTTTTGAAGAAGCCCCCGCAGGGCAATCTGGAAAGCTTACATTGAAGTAAGTCTCGCTCCAGCCGTGTACGAGGGCTATTCCCACTTTTGGTGAGAATAGGGAAATTTTACCGTAGAGGTATCACTCTAGTAAAAAATATAACGCTGATCAACAGCGGTTATTCAAAAACCAAATTAATCCGCTTGATATTAATTTCATGTTGATGAACTTCAGTTTGCCCGTATTCATCAACCTCTTCAAACTTTGGATTAGATAAATCAAAGAAACTATCGCTGCATAGAAGCTCAATAGAAGCAGTGACGAAGTTTGCATTACGAACATCATGAAGAATGCTTGAAAGTGTGTATGAATCATCAATCGACCAAATAATGCTGGTCTCAAATTGCTTTCCGGCATGATCAAAGCGAAATATTCTGGAGTCCTCATCCTCTATTTCAAATATAGAATTTGATGATCCATAAATACGCAGATTGGTGGTGTGGTTTGTAAACAATTTATGGATGATGGGTCGACGTCTGAGCAGATAGTAGTCTCGTACCGTAGGTTTAAACAGTAGCCCCTCAATTGAGAGTGCACTCGTGATTTCAGGCCAGCCCTCATTTTCAATGATGGCAGCATCAGCTCGGTAAGAGGTGCAAACTCCACCCTTCAGACTTCTCCAGAAGGAAAGACATACCGTGTGTTTTGTCTCTGGATTCACAGTAGGAATCTCCTAAAAGCAGTAACTCGTGCCGCCGTAGTAATTGCAGATACGGGGTGGTGGGGTAATCGATTGACCAAATGAGTTAGTAAAAGCCTTGCCAATACCATTAAGCAAAGTCGCTATTGCAGCAGTATTGGCTGGATTTTGTTGGGGCGGTTGATATTGCTGTGGCGCCTGATATTGACTATAAAACTGACCGACTTCCTTGGCTGCTTTCATGACGGCGAATCGCTCTAATAGGGCTTGACGAAATGTATCTGTTGCGGAGTTATCGAGTTCACTCATTTGGCTCTCTGAGAGGTGGTAGCGCTCAGCAAATTGAGCCATCACGAGATTTTGCTTATTGATACTCGCCAGCAATACATCTTTTGGATAAAGCGAATCTGATAATGCAACTGCTTTTTGCGCTGCTTCAAGATTGGATAACTCTTTGTTTTTTACCTGAACATCCAATTGTTTCGCTGTCTCGGTGTATTGATCAAACTTTTTGACGCACTGAGGTTGGTAGTAGTCGCATAAGTCACTTTGGGCAAGCGCTGGGACCGTTGTGAGGCAAAGTGTCAGTAAGGATAGACGTAAAATATTTTTCATAACAGATCCTAATCAGCTAATTTGCGTAGCCAGTTGGGGAGGCTCCATACGGTCGCAGTTTCAGGCGATGGATGGTTATCCAATAGCCTGCTTAAATAGGGTTTCACAATTGCTAGTGAGGTCTTGAGTTGGTTTGCGGGCAATGTATTTGCCAAAGCCTCAATCGCTGTTTTCGTTTTTGGTTTCCACTTCCCTTTAGTGCGCGAGTCAATCAATAACCAAGACAGAATGACAGTCCAGGCGTCTTTATCAGATAGGATGGGAGTAAATTGTTTCAGTAAGGACGTTAGATTCGCATCAATCAATTGCGCTTGGATTGCTTCTACAAATTGCCCAATATCTGCGGGATTTTGAATCCACTGATTGGCAAGATCAATGATTTCATGGGGTGTGAGTGGCCCTTGAGTTCTTTGATTGCTTGCTTTTTCTGGTGCCGCCAACTCTTCTAAGGAATTGCATTCATCATCACACTCTTGAATTGTTATTTTTGAGTTTGCCGTGCTTCTAAAGACCCTGGGCAAATCGTAACTAGCATCAAATGATTGTCTGCTCCTGGAAAATAGAACTTGAGGCCCACTCATGTCTTTGCTAGTTCCAGCACCACTCCAGCCCGCTGCTAGCATTTGAGCTACTTTTTGGAGCTCTGGTAAGCCAGTGGCTTTTTCTTCTTCTGGGCGAATATATGTGAGTAGGTAGTTCGTATGCCTAGTGATCAATTGGTAATTGATGGCTAAGGTAGTTTGATCTTCATCAGACATGATTCTAAGCCTTTGTGCTGCTCCTAGTCTAGGAATCAGATCTGAATCGGATTGCATTAAGGTGTTTGCCTGCGCCAAATATCTTTTAGGATTACTTCCGAGCTGAAAAGATAGGGTGGCAGGGCGTTGGGGCGGCGATTTAAAGCCGGCAAATACATGACTGGTATTGAGATTAAATATAGCTGCACTGATGCCGCTGACCCACTCAGGCTTTCCATCATGACCCCAATCGATTTCAATATTGCGTGCTCTAGGCTGGCGCAGGCGGTGAAACATGCGAGTAATTCCCATCTGAACATCCCCGTTGGGTGGCACTAGTTCGCAAGCGCCACCAGTCTCTTCAGCGAGTTCTTGTAAGAGCGTTTCAGCAGGAGCGTTGCCAACGCCAATGGCAAAGATGCGTTGCCCAGATTGCTTGGCAGTCTCAATGATGTTCGCTGTATCCCAAACTTCACCATCGGTAATAAGCAAAATATCTGCCTGAGCGTCCTTCGCTTTGAGTTTGAAGGTGGAAAGGAGGGCATGTTCAATCTGTGTGCCGCCTAAATTGGCTTCGGTATTGCTGATAAAGATGGATGACGCAGCAATATTAAATGGGGTGGCTAGTTGCAGATTTTCAAAGGCATGCTTTACTGTATCGCCAAATTGGGAGTAGCTAAGTTGGTCATCGGAATTAAGATTCATTAAAACCTGATGCAATGCTTCCTTGGCAGATTCAATGCTATCGCCATTCATGGAGCCCGAGCAATCTACCAGGATCTTCAGTGCAATGGGTCCAGCAATCTCATTGCTATCAATATTGGGATTAAAGCTAGCTAGTACAGTGTAAGCCTCTGGTTTCCTATTTGTATCCGGTGCAACCATGCAAAAAGATTGGTTTTTGAGTCCGCTCAAGTTAAGAATAAAGTCGCGATCTAAAAATCCATTGCGAGTTAATTCAACCAGCGTTCTAGAGGTGTTTTGCGTTACTTTAATGTGATGGCTGGGGGACTCAATCGTGCATTTTTCGGTGCCCCCACTAAGCCACAATGAGAGGGTAAGAGGGTATTGCACCAATATATCTGCTTGGGTGCTTTGATGCTCTTGAATGCCGCCAAACCGTTCTTTTCCGTACCGTGGTGCAATGGTGGTGGGCAAACAAATTCTGGCGCATCCCTCTTCGACTTGTAGCAATTGCGCATAGCGATATTCAATGGTTGCGGTTTCGCCAGGCTTGAGGTTACCCAAGCTAGCGGTGTAGATGCCTTCGGAGTTTTTCTCGAGCATGATGGGGGTGTCCCCCTCGGCAATGGCTTTTTCATATCCCGTGATTGCCGCCTGCTTTTCGATGACTAAGCCGCGCAGTCGCTTGCCTGCAATTTCTACATGAAGATCCATAAAGCTAGCACCCCAACCCATGGGAAAGGTATAGGAAGCCTCAAGAGTGTCTTGTGTGAAATTTTGATATTCCTGGCGAATGGTCATTTCCAACATGAGGCCTTTGACCACCCCTGTGGCTTTTACTGATTGCAGTGCCATCAATTGATTACGGCTGAACGGTAATGGGGATTGATTTTGGATGGCGATCATTTCTTATCCTTTGTAATCTGCTCATAGGAGTGCATCACGCTTTGCAAAAATTCACGTAATGCTTCTGGGCTTAAATTTGCCGATTCTGGGGAGACTTGGAGTTCAACACCATCAGCGATCCAAAGATGGGTTTTCACTTCAATTTGCCCTGGTTTTTTGGTGCGAACGGGGAGGGGTAAAGTCTCGCCGGATAAAACTTCGCGTATCCGCTCTAGTGATATACCTGACTCAGTTAATTGCTTGATGCGCAGGGCTTTTTCAAGATGAAGGCTGGTGTAGTGAGCTGCTCTTGTTTGCCCTATAGGCTTATCAATTAAGCCAATTTGGGTGTAGTAACGCAGAGTGCGCGAACTTAAGCCCGATAAGGCGCAAAGTTCATCAAAGGTGAGTTTTTGAGTTTCCATCTAGTTATATTAACACTATTAATGTAAATATAACTGTAAATATATTAAATTACCATTGTCATCACACTTGATGACAATGGGTGGCATTTTTTTGGTTCGACTCACGGTTGCACTTCTATCTGCGAGAAACCGTAGAAATGACCGATCGGCTGAGCTTGAGGCCATAACTTCTATGCCCAAGACTCACGTCGCTTCCCTTCGGTAGCGAGCATATTGGGTGAGCCCAATATAGAGATGGCATCTGATGAGCTCATATCCACTTTGATCTCTTTTTGAGACTTAGTAATCGATAGGTTATCGCCTTCGTCCTTGGCAGCGTTCATATCCTTTTCTTGGCTCACCAAGGATGTTGAATAGTGCCCGGATAATGCAGTTCATCCAAGACTGGATAAGAGGATGATGAAGAGTGATTTTTCAAAAGGGGATTTGCATCCCCCTTTAACTTATTGTTTAAAACTTGTAACCAATACCAACAACCGCGTTAAATACATTTGCGCTAGAGGTCAAGGAATAGCTATAAGTGTAGCCACCAGCAACACCACTGTAAGAGTTGGTGTGATTGCCATAGCCCATGTAATTCACTTCACCGAAGCCATATAGACCACCTTGAATGATTTGCTTATATCCAAGTCCAAGTGAGTAGCCTGTTAGGTTTTGGGTGTTTGAAACGCCACCTTCGGTAGCTTTTACAGAAGCGCCTGTGTAGCCAACTTTGCCGTAGAGTAAACCATCTGTGCCAACTGGAGTTGCTGGTGAAAGGAAGATGTTGTATTGATTTTGTGATTGATATGTACCATTTACTCTCACATTACTTACGCCGTAGTTGTAATTGCCAGACTGTGAGTTAAACGGGTTATATTCAGCGCCGATGCCCAGCAAAAAGTCTTTGGTAATTGGCGCCATATATCCAATAGTGACAACGCCCATCACACTGCCTTGGCTTGAAACGTTTGTGCTAATTGGTGCCGCCCCAACGCCAATAATATTTAATCCACTAGAGTTAAAAGTTGGCGTGATGTTTTCATAGCCAATACCAATTTGGCCGTATGCACCTTCAAATTTTGATTGTGCATTAGCGCTTGCAATTGTTCCAACAGTCAACAAAGCAGTAACTACTGTATATATACCCAGCTTTTTCATAACGATCCTTATAAAAATTAAACAGAATTCATTTTTGACTTGAGCCAGGCTCACCCCATGAGACTGTGACTACTCAAAATGAAATAAATCTAAATAAATTTCATAACGAGGACGTAAGGCAAATTAATGGATAGAACGGAACGGTTTTATAAGATTCAAAAATTGTTAGGAGAGCGCCAAGTAGTTACCGCTGAACACTTTTTGAAAGTACTTGAAGTTTCTCGGGCGACCTTTAGGCGAGACCTAGAGTATTTGCGAGATCGATTGGGTGCGCCAATTGAGTGGAATGCAGATCTTAAAGGGTATGTTCTTAATGGCAAGAAGGATGGCGTTGATTCATTAACTTCGCTACCTGGACTTTGGTTAAATGAATCAGAGATTCATTCTTGGCTATCCGTTATTGAGTTATTAAAAAATATTGAACCCAATGGCATGGTGAATGCGCAGGTTAATCCTATTCGCAGTCGCTTAGAAAAGTTGCTAGATGAAAGTAGTTTTTCTCTGAAAGAGGTGGCCAAGAGAATTAAGATTGTAGGTTTAGCCAGACGTAGAACATCCCCGGCCTATTTTGAATTAATTGCCAATGCTTTGTTGGCAAGAAAACGGATTCATATTCGTTATTTGCAAAGATATAACGAAAGCATCAGTGAGCGCGAGGTATCACCCCAGAGATTGGTTTACTACCGCGATAACTGGTACTTAGATGCTTTTTGTCACGATCGCGATGATCTGCGAACATTCTCACTAGATGCCATTGAGATGATAAAGGGGCTGGAGAAGCCTGCTGTATCGGTTGATGAGAATGTTTTGGTGTCCGAATTGGAATCTTCTTATGGGATCTTTGCTGGCAAAAAATATCAAATTGCTAGGCTCAAATTTACGCCCTTTAGAGCCCGGTGGGTTTCTAAAGAGTTATGGCATCCCAAGCAGCGTGGTGAAGTGATGGAAGATGGCTCTTATCTATTAGAAATTCCTTATAGCGATGAGAGGGAGTTGACTTTGGATATTCTGCGCCAAGGTGCCGATGTCGAGGTGGTGGATCCTCCAGCCCTAAGAAATCATGTATCTGAGGTATTGGTGAAGGCGGTAGCTGTTTATCAAAATTAATAATCTACTTTTTGGTTGCCTGCAATCACGATCATAGCCCTCAAAAATGGGCTTGGAGCTTGAAGTCTATTGGATCGTATTAATATTAAGAAGTTAATGCTAATCAGCGTATAGTTATTATTACTATTTAGATTTTACAAAGGACTGAGGAATGCCAAAACAGGAAACCCGTGTTTTAGATTTGGTGCAAATGATTGAGTGTGGCGAATTGCGACTCCCTGAGATGCAGCGTCGCTATGTTTGGACATCTACTCGAGTGCGGGACTTATTGGATTCTCTATATCGTGGCTACCCATCGGGGACAATTCTTGTTTGGGAAACTGATGCTGAGCAGCAGCCCAGAGATTTACAAGTTCAGCAAAAGCCCAATGCGTTTGCCACTCAGAAACTATTGCTTGACGGTCAGCAGCGTTTAACATCTTTGACTGCGGTGCTTTCAGGAAAGCCTATTGAGGTCCGCAATCGCCAAAGGCCTATTGATATTGCTTTTAACTTAAATCATCCTGAAGGGCCTCCTATAGATCTTCTCGAGGTGGAAGATGATGCTAATGGTAATGAGGAGGGCACGGAAGTCGACGAGGGATCGGATGATGATCGTGGTGAGAATGTTTTGCAGAGATTAAATGGCCGCGTCTTTGCGGTTGCATCTAGTCAAATATTAAATCGCCCAAATTGGGTGAGTGTTTCTAAAGTCTTTGCTAGCCAAAATGATTGGGAGCTGGTCAAGGATTTAGTGAGTTCACCAAATGATCCACAGTTTGCGGTCTATTTGAATCGTTTAAATCGCCTGCGAGCTATCAAAGATTACCTTTACACCATGGAAATCTTGCCGCGCAACCTCTCTTATGAGGAGGTGGCAGAAATCTTCGTGCGGGTGAACTCATTAGGTGCCAAGCTCAAGGGCTCAGATTTGGCTTTAGCGCAAATTACCGCTAAGTGGCCTGGGTCGCTCACTATCTTTGAGGATTTTTCAAATACTTGCGAAGAGCAAAGCAATTTTTATATCGATACGGGATTGTTAGTTCGGTTATTGGTAGTTTTTGCTACCGGACAATCTCGCTTTAGAACGGTAAGTACGATCCCCCTGGCAAAGCTTCAGAGTAGTTGGGAGAAAACCAAGAACGGAATCGATTACGCTATTAATTTTCTCAAGCAAAATGCCGGTATTGAAGGCATGTCTTTGCTTGCATCGCCATATTATTTAATCCCGATTGCAGTATATGGGGATCTGAAGGACTATAAGTTAGCCCCTAGTGACTCAAGTCAGATGCTCCAATGGCTCTTTGCTGGCGGTATTAAAGGGCATTTCTCAGGATCAAGTGAATCTAGCTTGGATGCGGATTTACGCGTATTACTTGATGGCGGAAATTTTGGTGATTTGGTGCAAATGCTTGAGCAACGCTTTGGACGTATTAATGTTGAACCTCGGGATTTGGCTGGACGCGGACAGCGCAGTTTCTTATTCTCGTTAAGTTATCTGGCGCTGAAATATTCCAATGCAGTAGATTGGAATACAGGCCTGGGGCTCTCCCTGTTTCATCAGGGTCATAGCCATTTAATTGAGTATCACCATATTTTTCCGAAATCTTTGCTCCAGAAAGCTGGTTTTGATGGCGCTGATATTAATGAGATCTCCAATATGGCTTTTATTAGCGGCAAAGCCAATCGTAATATTTCTAATAAAGCACCTAATATCTACTTCCAGGAAATTGTGGATACCCAGGGTGGTGATGTGCTATTAAAGCAAGCCATACCACTAGGATTTGAAATGCGTGAGATTGGCAATTTTGGTAAGTTCTTAGAGTATCGCCGCCAACGTCTTGCGGACTTGATTAATCATTTCATGGATCAAAGCGTTAAAAATGGTCAGGTAAGAAGTTTTGATCTTTAATGGCTAATACTCAAATTAACATACTGATGTTGATCCCTATAGAGCGATATTTGCTAATTCCTATAATTGAGTAATCTCAGAAAACTTAGGTTTTAATGGGCAATCAATACGCAGTTAGGCTTATACGAAATAGATTTATCGTGATCTAATATTGTCTATATTTTATTTTGACCTTTGGCTTGGTGAGTAGCCAATCCGATTGCCGTTGTTATCAAAAATATTGGTTACGCCCTGCGGTGATTGAACTTCATAACCAATCCGATTGCCACTATTGTCATAAACCCCATTGCTTGAGTTGTAATTTAATGAACTGTTTTGGTAATTGAGCGGACTGTTTTGATAATTTAAAGGACTGTTGTTATAGTTTAGTTCGCTATTTTGATAATTCAGTGGGCTGCTATTCCAGTTGATAGTCTGAGCAAAACTATTCAATGTCAATCCAATAAGTGCCATTGCAATTAATTTTTTCATCACTTCTCCTATGTGCTATGACTCCATCTTAGGGTGTCTTAAGCTCAAAAAATGAGCTAGGATCATCGGCTAATAGAAAATATATTTAGTCCATGCAGTCTAATATTTAGACAGCGCCTTTTTGAGTTCATTAACCACCTTGGTTTTAAGGCTTGCTGGTGCCAAAATCTCAACTTCAGAGCCATGTTTCAAAATATCCATGACTAGCTCGGGATCTTGGTTGTAATCAAACTCCAGGATGTAAAAGCCTTTGTCGTCAAATTTGCCAGTTTGTTGCCCATGCCACTGCTCTCCAGAAACCCAGCGGGCGCGCTCCGGGGAAAACCGCAGCTTTGCTCTTTGGGTTGCCTTTCCGGAGAAGATGCCATAACTTTCGGCAAAGTTTTCGTGAAGCTCTTTTTCGGAAATATCATCCGCCTTTTTGTTGGTTAATGCGGCTGATTTAATTCCATCAACTGCAAAGCTACGTAGCTCATTACGTAGATGGCAGTAGGCATCTAGGTACCAATTATCCCGATAATGAATGAGGCGCTGAGGAGAGATCTCGCGTTCTGTGGTTTGATTGGTGCCCTTGGAGTAATACGCAATATGTAGGCGCTCACGTTTGAGTAGAGCGCTACCAATTTCTTCAAAGTTTTCAATCGCGCTTTTGCGTGAGGCCATTCCAAAGACCCTAATCCTTTTACGCAACTCTTTAGAGGTGGCGGATGACTGGCCTAAGATCCCGTCAATGATTGACATTAAGGGCTCAATATGGGGACCAATAAGACCACCCTTATCTTGGGATGAGAGTAGATGTTGCATGAGGGCTAGGGCGGTGGCTTCTTTTTCAGAAAACCATAGGCCTGGCAATTCGAATTTTTCTCCAGCATTGGGTTTTTCAAATTTATAACCTCCATCAGATCGGTCATAGATGATTGAGGCATTCATGCGATCGCGCAGATATTCCAAGTCGCGTTTAAAGGTCGCGGGAGAGATTTCGAGTTCATCAAGAAAATCTTGGCGAGGTACGCATTTGCGAACCTGGATCATGTATTTGATCTTATGCAGACGCTCTATGGTGCTCATTTTCAGCTTTCTAACAATATAAATATATTGACCTAATACACATGAATATTTATAGCTCATTTATTGAGCTAGTGGCACATCACAATTTAAATAAATATTAAAAAATGGAAAAAATAATGATTTTTGGGGTAATTTTGATAACCATATTGCTACCTTTGCAGATCCAAGTTCACGATCACTATAGGCATCGGATTAACCCATTTTTTATGGTTGGCGCTTTTGTAGATTGCGCCAAGATCTTGGGATTACCTAAATTCAGGTTGCGTGACTCCAATGGAAATCCTTATTTGTCGGATAAGGCAATGATGCAAGAGCCAATGGCGTTGGTGCATGAGGGTGCTGGGATTGCTTTGACTGGTGAGGTTAGTAAGAGAAAGGCATATATCCTTTCTTATGTTCGCAGATGAACGTACCCAATCCACTGGGCCGCACTAACTATTCAAAACAAGCAACCCACTGCGACGCAACAACTACAAGCAACAAAAATTTATTGTTCATTATAGTTAAGAGAGCCATTCATGCATACCAATGTTGTTCATTTTGGTATTGAAAACTCGCAATGCTTTACTTAACTCAATAGCATCCATCTCGTTGGTAAGTTCTTGAATAGCGCTCTTAGTATTCTCATTCCAATTGCCAGACTCCTCTAGATGGAGGAGTAACCACGCTAGAGCGGTGGTCCACAATTGCTCTTTGGATAAAAACTTCAAGCAACTATTAAACACTTCTGATACTTCAGCATCAAACAAGGACTGATCCATTGTTTTAACAAAATTGGCAAAAAGTGTCTTGCTCAAAATAATGGTATTCGCTATCTCAATAACATCAGTAGGATCAAGATATTTGATTTTTGGAGCGGCCTGTTCTGACTCGGCTGCCTGCTTTCTGAGGAATGCCGGGATGTCGTAATAATCTGGATTTCCACTTATAGATTCTTGTAATGAGATGGGTGAATCCCCTGTGATTGGGCTTGATCTAAATACCCTTGGCATGTCAAACGAAGCATAGGTGGCGCTAGAGAGATTAAGCGTAGCGCATTTGGAGGTAAATGATTTGCTCTTGCTAAATAGAATATGAGGTGATCCATCTAGGACTGAACCCGCGCCGCCCCATCCAGTCGCTTGCATCTGCGCTATGGTCATCAGCTCCGGCAATTCAGTTGCCTTTTGGTCTTCGGCGCGAATATGAACCAATAAACAATTGGTCTTCTCTGTAATGAGTTGATAGCTAAGGGCCAAAGCAATTTGATCTCCTTCGGGCGCAGTTTTGATTCTTTGCGCCGCTGCCAAACGAGGTAGGTTATGAGATTTAGAGTGTGTGATCTGAGAAGCCCCAATGCCTGTGCGTTGTGAGCTATTGCCAAATTGGTAACTTAGCAAGGCTGGCTTTGATGGGGCGGATTTAAACCCAGCAAATACATGAGTTGTATTCTCACTAAAGATGGCGGTATTGGTACCAACAGTCCATTCTGGTTGTTCTGGGTGACCCCAGTCAATTTCAATATTGCATGCTCTAGGCTGGCGAATCCGGTGGAACATGCGCACGATCGCTTTCTCAATATCTTCTTTGGGCGAGATTAGCTCACATGCGCCGCCGGACATTTCAGCCAATTCTTTTAGAAGGGTATCCGCTGGCGCGGAGCCTACTCCTACGGCAAAGATGCGATGCCCACTTTCTTTGGCTGCGGCAATGGTTTCATTTGTACACCAAACTTCACCATCGGTAATGAGAAGAACATCTGCCGTACCTTGGGCACCCATTAGATCGAAAGTCGATTGCAATGCCGCTTCTACTTCAGTGCCACCCATATCGGCATTTGTGTTCTCTATCAATAAAGAGGCGGCAGAAATATGAAATTGGTCGGCTGGCTTAACTTTAGAAAATAGGTGGTTGGTATGATTGCCAAACTTAGAGTAACTAAATCGATCTTCTGCAGTTAAGTGGCTCAATACGTGATGCAGGGCGCGTTTTGCCGATTGAATGCTATCACCCTCCATGGAGCCTGAACAATCAACCAAGATCTTCAGATCTAGTGAGCTATCTTTTTGATTGTCGATGGTTGGTGGGCAAAAACTTGCTAAGACAGTGCAACCATCGGGTCCGAGTTGTTTATCTGGTGTGACAATATAAAAAGATTGATTTTGTAGGCCAGTTAAATTGAGGATAAAGTCGCGATCTAAAAAAGCTTCACGTTCAATCGAGACTAATAAGCTTTTATCTTGTTTAGCCACTTGCACTTGATGCGATGGACATTCAACGACGGCTTTTTCTAGGCCACCGGTTAATTGCAGAGATAGGGTGAATGGGTATTCAGTTAAGAAATCAGCCTCAACACTATGGCGATCTTCAATACCACCCTTTTTAGCATCGCCATAGCGCGGAGCGATGACCGTAGGAATGCTGATGCGCATCGAGCCTTGCTCGTACTTGAGAAGTTGCGAGTAGATGTATTCAATGACTACATCTTCATTGGGTTCAAGGTTTCCGAGGTTAGCGGTATATAGACCATCAGAATTCTTTTCAATCATGATGGGGGCATCGCCATCAGCTATCGCTTTTTCATACTGTTCGGTTGCATTGGCTTTTTCAATCACAGTGCCGACCAAGCGTTGGCCACCAATCTCTGCCTGCATTCCCATGAATGTGGCACCCCAAGCCATGGGAAATGAGTAAACAACCTCCAAAGTTTTGTTGGTGTTGTTTTTATAGTGCTGGCGTATGGTCAAATCGAGCAATAAACCATTGGCTACACCAGTTGCGCAGGATGATTGCAGGACCAACTTCTTTTTATCGCTAGAAAATACGTTTTTTACCTTTTCAATGACGATCATTGCGCATCCTTTTTGACTTGTTCGTATACCTGCATCACGCCCTTTAAAAATTGACGTAATTGCTCTGGGCTCAAACCCGCTGTTTCAGCCGAGACTTCTATTTCAATACCTTCTCCTACCCATAGGTGAGTGCGTACCGAAATGTCTCCCGGCTTTTTAGCCCGCTCAGGTAGCGGCATTGGCGAGCCAGAAAGCACTTCACGTATTCGCTCAAGTGATATACCCGCTTCAGTTAATTGCTTGATACGAAGGATCTTCTCAATGTGAAGGCTCAAATAGTGAGCCCCCCGGGTTTGTCCTATAGGCTTATCTACCAGAGCAATTTGGATGTAATAGCGCAGGGTTCTTGAGCTGACGCCGGTTAGGGTGCAGAGTTCTTCAAAAGTGTATTTTTTTTCTTCCATAGAAATATATTAACACTGTAACTGTAAATAATTACTGTTACTATGAGAAAAGTTAAAAAAGAAAGTTGTGGGGAAGTGTTTTATGACCGTGTTTATGACGTGGACTGCAAGATTATGGGTCTACTGAACAATAGTAAGAGCTCACTAATTGAGCCTGCCAAAAGGGTAGTATCTAGACGGGTGTCAATAAAATTAATAATGATTTAAGTAAATAGGTAATTAAGGAAAAAATGAATTTTCTTTCGCATTTAAACCCCGTAATTTTGGGTATTGTTTCAATATTTGTTTTGGGCCCATCTTATCTTTACTATAAACATTATCAAATCCCAGCCAACCAACTAAAAGCTCGGTTGATAGAAATAAATGCACTATTAGCTGAACTATCTTTAAGAGACTTTGGTGCAGTTATACCGGAGGAGCTAGCAGACTTATTTCGTGAAAAACCGTTTCTCAATTTATGGCGAGAGTATCGCCAAAGCCTTCATGTAATGACAAGCGAGGATGGTGAGAAGAGCAGCATTCGAGCTACCTCTAGCTCAGAAATGTATTTCAATAAGGAGTCAATTGTTGACACCTATGTCAACGCAGACTTTTATAAGCACTTGCCAGGGATTTTGACGGGCGTTGGAATTATTGGAACCTTCAGCGGGTTAGTGTGGGGTCTTGGTAAATTTAATTCTGAAGCTGCTAGTGACACTTTAAATTTATTGCTTGGCGAAGTAACCTCGGCATTTATTGGTTCAGGATTTGCGATTTTCTTTGCAATTCTCATTACTTTTTTCGAAAAACGAGTATTAAACCAGTGCTATCAGCAAGTAGAAGAGTTAAATAAATCACTCGATAGTATCTATGCAGCTGGAGTTGGAGAGGACTATCTCGCTCGCCTTGTAAAAGCCTCTGAAAGTTCCGCTACACATGCAGCAAGCCTTAAAGATGCTCTGATTAGAGATCTTGAGGAATTGATGAATAAACAATCAGTTCAAATTAGTGGCTCTATTGGTGAGGCACTGAAAGCCCCTCTGGAAAAAATTGGCGGCGTAGTGCAAGACTTTTCAAGCGGGCAAGGTCAGGCAGTTTCAAGTCTTCTGGAAAACTTGATAGCTGGCTTCATGGAGAAAATGGATCAAACGTTTGGTTCTCAGATACAGGGGGTTAATGAGGCAATTCAACGTTCCTCCGATGCTATGGTATCCGTTCAAACAGCGCTAACTGGCTTGGTTCGCGACATCTCTACCGCTGGAGAGGATGCAACAAACCAAATGTCTAAAAAGCTAGAGGAGTCTATGGAGCGGGCTGCACAGGCCCAAGAAAGAATGAATGAGCAGTTAAGGGCGTTTATTAACGAGTTGAAGGAATTAATTATTCAACAACAGGGCGAAACTAAAAATGCCATGGATGAAACTATGAAAAAAGTTTTATCTGAATTAGAGGCGGCAATTAGAAGTATCTCGACTGAGCGCGGAGCTCAGATCGACCAAGATAGAGACAGAACCAAAAACTTGACAGACTCTACCAAAGCTCTTTACGGTGGATTATCAGAAAATGTTTCTAAGTTAATTGAAGATATAAAAAATTCCACAATTAAGACTGAACAAAATATTAGCGAGATCCAACGCGTTTCCACAAGCGCCATTTCTGGAATGAATGATGGTGCATTGAATATGAAAATTGCGGCTGATAAATTCACAAATGCCGGTGATGCTGTTAATAATGTTCTTGAGCAAAGCAAGGGTATTACTACAAAAATGGAAGAAGCGGCTTCAACACTTCAGTCAACCAGCTCAATGGTTAGGGAGCTATTTGATGGCTACCAGCAGTCAAAACGTGAAAATGAGAAGTATGTTCTTGAGCTTACTGGACTCGTAGAAATTGCGAGAAGAGAGGCCGGCGTAGGTGAGAAGATTGTTGGTGAAATGGAGCGTGTCATAGGCACCATGAGAACAGCTGAGGCATCTAGCACACAGTATCTCGATAAGATCAATTCAGTACTCAAGGATTCATTTGAAACATTTAATGCTGAAATGCTGTCTTCCGTTGAAAAAATGAACAAAGAAAATGTTCAGATTCTCAGTTCCGCAGCAAGTTCATTGAGTAGTGCTGTTGAGGTAATGGTGGCTTCCGTGCTGAAATTACGCAAGGAAAATAATTAATGTTGTTTGGTCGCTCGCCTAAAAGGTCAAGAAAAGATGAGGCTGAAAAGCCCTTCTGGATTTCCTTCTCTGATTTGATGACTGCTTGTATGACTTTATTTTTAGTTGTTATGGCGGTCACTATTGTTTCACTGGAAAAGAAATATTCAACAAAGGAGTCTTTCGAGCGAACAAAGGCTGTTGGTCAGTGCTTTGATGAGTTGAGGGGTGAGGCAAAAAATTTGTTTCCTGAAGCTAAGCTTGATTACAACTCCGTTGATGCGATTCGTATTAATCTAGGATCGATTGTTAATTTCCAGTCCGGACAGTCCAATATCAGTCCAGAAGGAGTTAATTTTTTAAGGAAATATATCCCTTCTATATTGAGCGCTGTTAAATCTTCTGCTTGTAAGCAGTACTTCAGGCGAGTTGTCGTAGAGGGCTATACCGATACCGATGGGGACTATCTCTTCAACTTAGATCTATCTTTAAGGCGTAGTCAGCAGGTGGTGTGCTCACTCTCGCCTGAATTAGGGTCGTCTATTCCAATTTCTCAGGCTGTTCAAAATGAGATTAGAGACTTATTTTTAGTAGGCGGATTCTCTTTTAATTCCTTCAAACCCTCAAAAGCAGAAAATCGAGTTGTAGTTCTTAAGCTTGAGTTCTGGCAAGTTGGCGAAGAGGCAAAATTTAATAGTGAAAATCCTAAGCGCGTTGATTTGTCAGATAAGAAGTTTGGTAAATGTTGGAATTAGATCGTCTAAGACAATCTCTTAATCAAATTACAGGTGCTTTAGCGCCTCGGAAAGAGCTTTTTCAACAAAAAGAGCAGTTAAATTCACTTGAACTAGTCTTTGAAGAAATAAAAAAGAAATTCAAAAATGCCGGTAGCCCTCCTGAGGCTCTTGCTCTTAAAGCAGCCTCCCGTTTTTTGTCTGGAGAGGCTCAATTAGATGAAGTAGACATTGATTTAATTGCATTTGCCTTAGCTAAACCTGTTGGATCAACGCTGGAAAGCACCCTTTTTAATAATGAGGGCAAACTTAAAGCGCTACTTGATAACTATTCTGCTAAATGTACTTCCGGTAGAGACATGTTGATTACTTGGCGCGGTGTAATGGGGGCTTATTTTGAATTAAGTCCTAATAACTCACCAAATCGACAACAGTTTGAAGGATCCCTTGAGGACATTAGACGCTTTTTGATCTCTACATGGAGCTCAGTTTTAGGTTCTACAGAGTTAAGGCTTTCTTGGATGAAGGCGATAGATGAAAACATCGAGCTATTGGGTAAAAATCCCTGTGATCAGTTTGCTAAGCAGTGGTTTGACGGGCATGAAGACTTGGTGCTAAGGATCTCTGGAGATCTTCAAATTTCCTCAAATAGTTGGTTCTGGGAGAGGCTCTTTGTTACATGCCTTCAAAACGTATTAAATTTTGATGAATTTGGCTTTAAAAAGGCGATCCCTAAATTACTGAAATTGTTTGATAAACACAAAATTTATCGAGATAAAGGTTTATGCGCTGTTTTGGATAGGTATGCGATTTGTTCGGATACAAGCGTTAATGAAATGCTGAAAGAGTATGCGTTAGATTTATGGGCTAGTCCTGAGGGGCATGAATTAGCTGGATCAAAGTGGAAATTTGTTAGTAAGCCAGCTCTAGCAATGGTTCTTAATTGGGTTCATGAAACCAATTTACGTCTATTCTTCAAGTTGCTTAAAGAGCGGGGTCATGCTGACGATGAAAGATTAAATTTCTGGTTGAAATTTATCCCTCAAGTCAAATCTTCAAGGCTAGCTTTGGGTCCGACTTCTCGGGGGCTCGTAGAAAGTAGGGCGGACTATAAGAAGGTCTTTAAAAGGGATGGGCATGCTTATTCCCAGTTGCGCGAAGATCAAAATCCAGGAAATGATGCCTTTTTAATGACGATTGGAAATTGCTTGATCGTGGATTTTAGTATTGGTGGCGGATGTTATGTTTATAGGCATGGTGAGAATCAATTCAATATTACTGACAAATATCATTATTCAAGCACTTCAAGAAAAGGTTTGAAAGAGAAATATAGGACGGGGGGTATGGACTTTGCCCATACTCCTGGTTGGACAGATGCTCATAGAGCGCCAGCAAAATTGCGCAAAGAATATGGCATTACGCCTTCATCGGTTCGCATCACGGGAGCATCAAATTTAAATCAAACAATTAATGTTCGAGATTACTTTACGGGTGGATACTCGGCCGCTCCAGAGGAAATTAAGTTTAGCGTTAAAGACGCGGAGCTTGAAATACCTACATTTGTTCCTACAAACATAGATGTTGAAGTTGCTATCAAGGGTGGGGCTGAAACGCCAAATCCACCAGTTCTATTTAAGTATTTTGAGGCTAAGGCAAAAGCAATTCAATTGGCCAGAGAAAATGGTGTCGAATATCAAGAAGAGAGTGCAAGGTTTATAGTCAAATATATGCGAGATAAAGGACCCGTTGCCGAAAAGCTTGGTTTCTTTGGTTTGAAATTTACTGATGGAATTGGGTGGATCCTACGATGAATTGGCTTTCCAGATTGTTTAATTCGCCCACAGTGAATTCAAAATTAAAGTCAAAAAGTGATTTTGATTTGCTTTCAAGCGATTTGGTATCTCCATCAGTGAGTGCCTCTGGATTTGTTTACGTTTATTCCGGATTAAATTCGGTTGTTACCCAGCAGCATTTGATGGAATGGGCTCTTGAGCTTGAAAGTGGAGGACAGCAGGCCCTATACCTTGCCCAGCTCGTTGATGAGGGTTTAGCCTCTTTTGAAAACGGTAAGTTTAATGTTTACTGGGAGGATTGTTACTACATAAACCATAGCGATGATCATCGGGATAGTTATTTTTTGCTCAATATTCCCCAGATTAAAACGTCTATATGGAAAATTAGCGAGCTAGGGACGGTTTCAGATAAAAAATTCAAAATCATTATCAATGGCGTTGAAGATAGAAATCAAAGACTCAGCCAAATAACTAGAGTAGGTGCCTATTGTCAGAGGGGTAATGAAACTTGGTTAATGCCACCTCAAGAGTGGCTTTTGATTAAGAAGATTGACGACTTCTCTTTAATTAATGATTCCGAAAAAAATCAGCTAACCAATGAGTCAAAATGGGGTGAGATGAGGCCTTTAGCATCATCAGCCAATGCTTCGCTCTCTAAGTATTTAAAAGAAACAGTTGTTATTACTAAAGATACCTTAGATATTTATTTTTCTAAAGGTGACTATGTTGGGGTTGAAGTCGTAACTATCGAACCGGGATTTGAAGGTGCACCTCAAGAATGGCTTCAGGCATTTGATAGGTGGAGTTCTGATTCAATTCCAAAAGATGTTGATTTCTCAACACCTGGTGGGCGCTTACAACTTATTCTGTCTGAACCAGTAAGGGAGGTCCTGGCAGTAATTAAGAGAGAGTTTCCTTCAAGAAGAGCCACCGGAGCTAAAGCTCAAGCCTTCGTTAGAAATCCCTTTGCTGTGCTGGGTGAGTTTGCTCATACAGTCCTCAAAGAAAAACAAATTGAAATTGCCAAACAAGAAGCAGGAATTGTTCCAACTTCATTGTTCATAAAGGCCTATCAAAATGAAGAGGGGTTGCTTAGCGAGGTAATAGCGGTTGTATCAAAAACCTTTGATGACTTTACCTCACAATCTCAGCGTGAAGTAGTAGCATCTATAGGCGATTTGACTGCCTTAGTTGGGGCGATGGATGAGGCAATTGCCAACGAAAAACAATATTTTGTGTGGCGAACTCACACCATTGATATAGATGGTGATACCTATACACAGCTTGAAAATGCCAAAGGAATTCTGTCCGTTTGGAATAATCAAGCTAATTCATTCATTCGTTTTGAGGATGTCTACTGTCTTGAAAACTATGGCGATCAAATTGAAGGAATAGGCCAAGCAAAGCCAATTTATTCTCCATACATAGCTCCGATCAACAAGGGCCCATGGATTCCAGAGAACTTAGTACCTTTATTAAAGGTTAGCCTACCCCCAAACGGGATTGAGACTTACATTCAACTGGATGGTGAATGGCTATCTAATTTTGAAGACAAAATTAAGCTCGCAGAATTAGCTAGAGAAGATATTGTTATTGATGGTCGTTTACCTTTTCCGCTTAATTTGGAGGCAGCAAAGCAATTGTTAGCCGAGCTACAGACCCTATTAAAAGTAGGGGTTGAGGTTGACATTCCACCGCAACCCCCAATTGATGTACCACCTCAGCCTCCAATTGATATTCCACCCGATGGACCTGGCGGCGGCGGAAGTGGTGGCGGCGGTGGTGGGGAAACGCCCCCAAAACCCCCTGGACCTCCAAAAAAGCCAAAGATTTTGAAGGAGACTCTGCTCCTCAAAGATAACGTTTCTCAAATGAGGCATACGGAAACGGAAGAGGCCGAAGGACGTGCCAAAGCTTTAGCGGTCTCGTCGGGCTTTATTCCAACCCTACCGTCAAATTTAAAGCCTGGTATTTCACTTAAGTCTCACCAATTAAAAGGGGTGGCTTGGTTACAGTTCCTGTACTCCAGGTCGCCCACCCTCACTAGAGGGGCGATTCTTGCCGATGATATGGGCTTGGGGAAAACACTTCAATTGCTAACGCTACTGTCAGCACATTACCAATATAAAGCTAATGATCCGCCTTCATTGGTAGTTGCTCCGATAGCATTAATGAAAAACTGGACTAATGAAGCGGCAAAGTTTTTTGACAATTTCCCTGAAATATTATTGCTTCATAGTCGGAATTTAGATATTAGAAGGCAGCCAAAGGGGCAAATAGCTGAGGCATTGATTAATAAAAAAATTGATAGCCTACTCAAGCCCGGATGGCTTGGCGACGCCAAGGTTGTCTTGACAACTTATGAGGTGTTGCGTGATTATGAATTCTCATTAGCTCGCCAAGATTTTACTTACATGATCTGTGATGAGGCTCAGAAGATAAAAACTCCAAATGCTCTTGTTACATTAGCAGCTAAAAAGCAAAAAGCAAAATTTAGGATTGCCTGTACGGGTACTCCTGTTGAAAATTCCCTAGCTGACCTTTGGTGTTTATTTGACTTCGTACAGCCTGGCTTATTGGGCTCTTTACAGGAATTTAGTGATAAGTACCGTAAGCCGATCGAATCCAAGGGGGACTCCGCCGCGGAAATGAAGGCATTACTAAGGGCTTATATAGATCCGCAAATGTTAAGGCGCATGAAGGAGGAAATTGCCTCTGAATTGCCTAAGAAGATGAATATCTCCAATGATTCTTACTTCTTTGAGGGTAAAGACAGGGAAAGGCTTAGGATTAATATCTCTCAATATCAGAGGGGTCTATATGCTGATGGCCTAAGGCAGCTTGAGATTGCTGCCATGGAAAAAGACGCAAAGAGGCGTGGGGCGCTCTCATTTGCTAGCTTACATTTTATGAAAGCTGTATGTGCTGAACCATATTGCTTACCCAGTAGAACTTTTGAAGTCGATAAAAATGGATATGAGCAGCATAAGGCTAACTCTCCAAAAATGAAGTGGCTTCTTGAAGTACTAAGAAATGTTCAAGAGAGCTCGGAGAAGGCAATCGTATTTACAGAAATTCGTGAAGTACAGCGTGCGCTGGCGAAATTCATCCACCACACTTTCAAATTTTCCCCTTTAGTGATAAACGGAGATACCGATGAGCGGCAAGATGTGATTGATGAGTTTCAACAGCGCCCTGGATTCGGGGTAATCATTCTTTCCCCGCTTGCTGCCGGCTTTGGCTTAAATATTGTGGAGGCAAATCACGTTATTCATTATTCAAGAACCTGGAATCCAGCTAAAGAAGGGCAAGCAACTGATAGGGCGTATCGAATTGGTCAAGCAAGAAACGTAAAAGTTTATTGCCCAACAATTATTGCGAACGACTTTGTAACTTTTGAGGAAAATCTAGACAAGTTAATGAGTTTTAAATCTGATCTGGCAGGAGATATTCTTGATGGAGTAGGGTCTGATATATCAATCTCAAGCCTGATGCCAGGCTCTGGCCCGGCAGGATCAAATAACACTCAGAAATATGTAACTATTGACGATGTAGATAGGCTTGATGGAAACAGTTTTGAAGTCTTTTGTAGACTATTGTTATCTCAGGACGCAGTAAGAGCCGAGGTAACTAAAAAGGCCAGGGGGGATGGCGGGGTTGATCTTGTTGTTTTTAAAGAGGGTGGACTAGGTCTTCTTTGTCAATGTAAACATACAGGATCAGAAGAGATTGGTTGGGACGCTGTAAAAGAAATTTCAGCAGGAAGTCCAGCCTATCAAGCTAGGTATCCAGCTGTGCGCTTTCAAAAGCTTGCTATTACCAATAAGTATTTCAATCAAACGGCGAGAGAGCAGTCAATTAATTTAAGCATTAAGTTAATGGAAAGGGATGAATTGCTTGTGCTTTTGGGTAAATATCAAATTTTAAGAGGCGCTCTTGATTTGGAAATACTACAGTCAACTTAATTGGTCAGATAATCAATAGGCAGACTAATTTCTATATTCCACAAGGTCAATACCAAGGCAGTTCAATTGCTCCGATAAACTCACAGCTAAATACAGCTATTAGCACACCAAGACAGGCCCCTCAGGTACCAACAATTAAAGGCTGGTAAGAGCTTAATCAAATTAAGGGAAGAATTTGCTCAGCAAAGATTGAAAGATTTCCTTTGATTTATTCAAAGCAACATTTTGCTTTTCTTTTATGGCCTCTATTTGACTTATTTTCTCATCAAATGAATTTTGAATATGAAGCGGTGGAACTGGTATAGGTAAATCTCTAAGTATTTGAAGATTAATATTCTTTTGTGCCGCTTGAGGAGCATTGGCCTCAAGAATTGGTTGAAGAAAACTCAACCAAGTCTGAACATATCTATTGGTTGCCTTTGACTTATTAACTGTAAAGCCAACAACGCTATCAGGAAAACAGGCCTTAATTTTTAATATACCCGTCTTAGCAATGTTTGCGGCAATAGTAATACAGAGAGTATCAATATCCCATAACTTACTTTGAGCAAGCCCAGCCTCGCTATATGTATTTGTATATGTATCTAGCAAGCCACCACAATTAGAAACATCTCCCGTTTGAATAAATGGGTATTGTCCGCCATACAAATGAGCGGCATCACGAGGCCTATGCCTAGACCTTCCCCTATCCAATACGCCGATATTGGAAAATTTTTCTAAATTCCATCTTTTATCATTTATGACTACATCTCCAAATATCTCGAAAAATATAGCCTTTTTAAGTTCGGCCATAGAGTCAATAAGGGATAGTCTTAGCGCCTGTATCTTTCTTGCTGATACTAATACTTCTAAGACTTCATTAATTTCTTTAGAAGAGGGGATAAGAACTTTCAAGTCAGCAATATCTTTTGGATAGAGATGAATTCCTTTAACAACCTTACGAATTTTAATTTTTGTATTCGGGCTGATAGTCCAAAAGAATAAAAAATCTGGGCTAATACATTGTTTGTTTGCTCTGATAATGAGCCACTCACCAGTTGGTAGAAATCCTACAACACTCTTATCCGCAAAAAATACTTTACTGCCAACATAATCAGCATTATGGGCAGCGTTAAGAATTAATATATCCCCTTCCTGGATCCACCTATCTTTATATTTATCGGCGAGAGAGGAGTCAACAAAACTTTCATTATTTCCCCTAAAAATACCACTTTCACTTACATTCTTAATTTTTAATACGGGATGCCCTTGCTTTCGCTGCTCTAATTTGGAAGGTGTTTTCCCATTAAAGACATGAGCAATACTGCCAAGATTTTTTAAGTCGCCAATCATTAACTTATTTTCTTAAGTAACTCTTTTAGGAGCACTATCTCAACCTTGATTTCATCCTCTACCTGATTCAATTCATCAATAATCTCAAATGGAGAGCGATGAATTGTTTTTGAAAGAGTTAAAGGACGATAAGAACTAGCATCTAATTTGTACTCTTTTTCTTTGATTTTCTCGATTTCTGAGAACCACCACTTTTTAGACCACTCAGATTTTTGATCATGCTTTTGCCATTCCATCCAGCGATCATCAAGGTGTTGATAATCACGCATAGCCTCAGGAAAATCATCTTCCTCTATAGCAACATCATGATTAGTATCCAAACGATAACCATCGTTATCAATTTGTAGGAACATAACTTTGGTTGTTGTTCCACCTTTATTAAATAGGAGTACAGAGGTTTTCACACCAGCGTAAGGTTGAAAAACACCGCCTGGCAAACTAATTACGGCTTTCAATGAATTAGTCTCTAAAAGTTGGCGCCTCAATTCTTTATGAGCATTTGTTGAGCCATATAAAACACCCTCCGGAACAATGACCCCACAACGACCACCTTTTTTAAGGCAGTTGAGTATGTACTTCATAAACAACAATTCAGTTGTAGTGGTATTACCAATCTTTACATCATCAACAATTCGATCTTTATCTACGCTTCCGCTAAATGGCGGATTGGCAAGTACTACATCATAACCATTAAGCGGTATACCTAGCTCTGCTTTTTCTGTCTTATCCATGCTCGTAGTGAGAGCATTTCTTTTCAAAATTCGTACATTTGGCAGGCCCCTCAATGTCAAATTCATTGTCGCCAATCTAACCATCTTTGGATCAACATCGTTTCCGTAGAATGTTTGATTGCCCAGAATTGAGTTTTGCTCCTTACTTAACTTGTCGCCCCAACCCCGAAGAACAGGCTTACCATCCATTTCTATTTCTTCAGTGGCATTTAAAGAGGAGTTAGCCAGGCGAATATAGTTGTAGGCGGCAACAAGAAATCCCGCAGTTCCAGCGGCAGGGTCGTAGATTGTTTCTCCGATTTTGGGATTAACCATCTTTACAACTGATCGGATTACATGGCGCGGAGTTCTAAATTGCCCAAGTTCTCCAGCCTGATTTATTTGCTTGAGAACATACTCAAACAAGTCACCCTTTGTATCAGCGTCTGCCTGATCAAGTCTTAGGTTGTCGATTAACCCGACAATTTGGGTCAGGACTGTAGGTTCATCAACGCCTAAACGAGCGCCATCCATAAAGTTCATGGCTGACTTTTCTGCTATTGATGAATAGAAAGCAAATACTTCGTCTCTGACAAATCTAACGAGTAATTCACCAGTCATCCCCTTTGCCCACACACTCCACCTAAGATGATCTGCGGGTATAGTTAGAGACTTTTTATCTGGCGAGTTGAGTGGATTAACAACTTGCCAATCACCAGAAAAAATACTTTGATATTCTTGCTTGGTTGCTTTTGCTCTTAACTGGTTATCGTAATCAAGACCTTCGATCAAATAGAAGAAGAATAAGAATGACAATTGCTCAGCATTGCTCATCGGGTCGGGATAACCACCGCCAAATAAATAATTCCGTATCTGATCGATACCTTTTCTTAATTCAGGCGTTAAAGCCATATCAATTCCTAATTTATTAGCGCCTGATTGTCAGCGTAGACTGTATCAATATTATCGAAGAGAGTTTTATTAAGGCTTCTAATCATAGCGTCAAGTCCTGCTTTGCCGCCAAAGATTTGTATCGCCCTCTGAATACCGCCCATTGAGGAGAATGGAGGATTCACAAAAAGATATTCATCCCACTCTGTAATTGTTTCAACATTAGCTTTAATCTGCTCAGCCATAATCTTCAGTAATCTGAGTTGATCACTGTTGAATCTATTAACGCCAATCCAAGCCTCGAACTTTAGTCCAAGTTTATTTGCCCTTACCTGTTGTTCGGTTGTGAAAATATAGTTACCCTCATCGTCTAAGGTTACCCACTCTCTACTAGAGGGATCAATGTAATCATTTACGTCCAATACGAGCAACTTCCTTGTTTTACCTTGTGGCTGCTCAGGTGGCTTACTAATCACTACATAACCACCTTCAGTTTTGCCCTCATTATCCTTGTGATAATCCGTAACACCCACAAAATCAAAAATCGTGAAGAGTGATTTATGAATATGATCAGCCTTACGAGTGCCTCGACCTCTCATTTGCTGATAAAGAATAGCGCTCTTAGTAAAACGGGCCATCACTAAATTAACAACTTCAGGACAATCAAAGCCTGTGTCAAGCATATTCACACTTACAAGGATCTTTGGAAGCTCTTCATCCTTGAATCTCTTTATCTTTGTATAGGCATCTATCGTATCGTCAGCGCCTGAATCAGAAACAACAAAATCAGCATACCTAACATCAGGACTTGGCTTTTTATCAGCAAACTCTTGATCAAACATTTGGGCAAGCGTTTCAGCATGGCGCTTATTAACAGCAAAAACAATTGTCTTACCATCAAGAGGGTACCTTTTTACGCCATCTTTTGATGTAAATCCGTCTTCGAGAACCCTTCTGAATTCACGAACCATAGAGCGATTTCGCTCTGGGATAGTGAATTTTCTTTCCAAGGCGCTTGGATCTACAATGATTTCTTTTTTTCCCTCAAACAGCTCTTCAAAAGTTGCTGAAGTTTCAGCATCCATTGCTGACCAATCTAACTCTTTACGCTTAACTGGAAAGCCCTCCTCGCTTGCTGTTTTTACTGTTTTTGCTTTATAGATGTGATAAGGAACCAGATACCCCTCATCAATTGCTTGCTTCATTTGATACTTATAAGTTGGCTCAGTCACCTCAAAAAAGCGAAGGGTATCTTTAACAAACTTGTCATCATCTGTTTCTACTTCATCGCTAGCAATACAAGGCGTAGCCGTTAAACCGATTTGAATTCCATCGAAGTGCTTAAGAACGCCGCTCCACTGACCATAGATTGATCTATGGCACTCGTCACTTATTACTAGATCAAAATAACCTGATGAAAATTTGTGATATTCATTGATCATTGTCTGTAGAGTTGAAATTGTGATCACTTTTTGATCTTCAACAACTCGACCAGCTCTCAACACATAGGCGGGGTAGTCTCTTAATACTTCAGCGAACACATCTTCGGTTTGTTTCGCAAGAGTAATACGATCAACTAAAAATAACACTCTGGTTGCTTGATTGGCTTGAAGTAGTCTCTTAATTAAAGCTCCAGCAGTTCTAGTCTTGCCTGTGCCGGTAGCCATCTCAATCAACATCTTTCGGCGACCTAAAGATATTTCCTTACATACGGCATCTATACATTCGTGCTGATAATCACGACTAGCAATCTTGGAATCAATTGGAATAGTTAATAGATCTACTTTCAGAGTTTTAGCCGCTGACTGTCTCTCCAAGTCAGGCTGACTAAAGAAAGTCTTTACTAATCTTGGATGAGCCTCGTTTTTATAATCCCAAAAACGAATTTCTTCACCATTTGTCAAAAAGATCAAGGGAATATTTAATACTTTCGCATAAGCAAGTGCCTGATCTGCTGCTTGAGCAGGGTTGATTGAGGCCTTCTTTGCCTCAATGACGGCTAATGGCCTCCCGTGACGATCATTCAAAACATAATCCGCCCTCATGGTTCCATCAAGCGGATGTTCAAACCTTACGCTAATTCCATCGGTAATGTTCCAGCCAACATCCTTTAGAAGGTCATCAATTTTTGCTCTGGCAAATGCTTCATTTGACATGTTGAATTTGTTATCAATTTAATTACTTTCATTGTAAGTAGTTCGTCTCGCTGTAGCGAGCTGAACGACTGTAAACCTCTCAAAAACGTTCTTTACGTAAATTGAGGGGGTCCCTTTGCCATTATTTGTCTACGATGCGTCTACGAGGGCCAAGAAAAGTAAAAAGGCTTTCAAGTCGATTAACCTGAAAGCCTTATGAATACTGGTTGCGGGGGCAGGATTTGAACCTACGACCTTCGGGTTATGAGCCCGACGAGCTGCCAGACTGCTCCACCCCGCGTCTGAAGCTGAAATTCTACCATTTTTTAGGGCTCTCTGTCGAGATATACCTGTAAATAGAGCTTAAATAAGCGGTTTTGAGGGGTCAATATCCTCCCTGAGTCAACCTGCATAAGGAGTAACATATTGCCGTGCAACATCACCTTAAGGTTTTGAGATGTCCATTAGCAATCCAGAGTTTTCTAGCTCCACACTTTTGAACCCAGTTGAGGTTCATGGAACAGGCGGCGAGCATAAAAAAAGCCTCGGCGTCATGATGCTTGCGGCGATTGGAGTTGTCTTCGGTGACATTGGTACCAGTCCGCTCTATGCGCTGAAAGAATGTTTTGATCCACAGCATGGTATTGCATTCACACCAGAGGCACTCTTTGGTGTGATCTCCATGATGATCTGGGCCCTGATTTTGGTCGTGACAGTGAAGTATGTCTTGTTCGTTATGCGAGCAGATAACAAGGGGGAGGGTGGCGTTCTCTCGCTGATGGCTCTTGCCCTACGCTCCTTTGATAGCAAATCAAAAAGTTACTTCTTCTTCATGATTATCGGCATGTTTGGTGCATGCATGCTGTTAGGTGAGTCTGTTATCACGCCGGCAATTTCTGTTTTATCTGCAGTAGAGGGTATTGAGATTGCCGCACCCGCTTTGCATAAATTCATTATTCCGATTTCATTGGTAATTTTGGTTGCCTTGTTCCTGATACAGAAGCAAGGCACTGCAGCCGTAGGTAAGTTATTTGGACCGGTTACCTTGGTATGGTTTTTAACTCTCGCTGTATTGGGTATTATTAATATCGGGGAAGCACCTCAGATCATTGAGGCATTTAATCCTGCGTTTGCCGTGCGTTTCATCATCGACCATCCAACCACTGCTTATATTGTGATGGGTGCAGTTGTATTGGTTGTGACTGGTGTTGAGGCACTGTACTTAGATATGGGTCACTTTGGGCGTACCCCAGTGCGTTACGCCTGGTTACTCGTAGTGCTACCTAGCTTGTTAATTAATTATTTAGGTCAAGGTGCTTTAGTTCTATCTAACCCAGAGGCGATTAAAAACCCGTTCTATTTAATGGTTCCAGATTGGGCTTTGTGGCCAACAGTGGGTTTAGCTACTGTTGCTACTGTGATTGCTTCGCAGGCCGTTATCTCTGGCGCTTACTCGCTGGTAAGTCAGGCTATCTTGCTTGGTTTTATGCCGCGTATGAATATCTTGCACACATCCGATTCTGAGCAAGGACAGATTTATATTCCGATTGTGAACTGGGCCCTACTCTTCATGGTGGTTGCAACGGTTGTTTCCTTTAAAGGTTCTATGAATCTGGCAGCGGCATACGGTATTTCAGTGACTACAACCATGCTGATTACAACCATTCTGCTAGCTGTAGTGATGTTCCGTGAGTGGAAGATGAACATCATTTTGGTGAGCTTAGTCACGATCGCCTTCTTCGTAGTTGACCTTGCATTCTGGACTGCCAATTTAATTAAGATTAAAGATGGTGGTTGGTATCCATTAGCGCTCGGTTTATTGTGCTTTACCTGTCTCATTACTTGGTTCAGGGGCCGTCAGATTTTGCGTAAGCGCGCTATGGAAGAGGGTATTCAGCTGGGTAGTTTCATTGAATCCTTGCTCAAGCACCCACCACATCGTGTAGAGGGTACTGCTGTATTCCTCACGGCGCATGTTGATTACCTGCCAGTTTCTTTCTTGCACAACCTTAAACATAACCACGTTCTACATGAGCGAGTTTTCTTCTTGAAGGTCAGCATTTGGGATGTACCTTATGTCAGCGATGAAGAGCGCATCACTATGAAGGATCTTGGTGGCAACATCCATGTAGTACGCGCTATCTATGGTTTTAAAGAAACTCCAGATATGGGCTCCATCATTGATTTGATTGAGAAGACTTTCGGTATGAAGTTTGATTTAATGAACACTTCATTCTTCTTGTCGCGCGATACGATCGTTCCATCAGCAATTCCGGGAATGGCAATATGGCGTGAACGCCTGTTCTGTTGGATGTATCAAAATGCTGGTCGCCAATCCGACTTCTTCAAGATTCCTGCTAATCGCATAGTTGAGCTGGGCGCAAAGGTGGAAATTTGATAAAGCCTGTCAACTTGCGCTCGCTTATTTCATCAGGAGCGTTCCTGCTGGTGTGCTCCTTCAGCACTTTAGTGCTGGCTACTCCTGCCGAAGAAGCTCAGCTTGAGCAGCTCGACAAAATTGAACGTGAGCTGGAGTTACAACGCGATTGGGCTAAGTACCGCTGGGAAAAAACCAACTCTGAGTGCTATCAAAAGTATTGGGTGAACAGTTGCTTGAAAGATTCTCGTGCCCAGTACCGCAAAGAGATTGATCCGATTCGCGCACAAGAAGTCGAGTTGCATAAAGTCCAGCGTAAGTTGCGTGCCAGCATTAAGGATCAGCGCGATGCCGCTAAGATCGCTGAACGTGCCTCTGCTGAAAAAGCGGCTGAGCGTGCAGCCAATCAGAAAGAATTTGAAGAGAAGCAAAAGGCAGCAGCTGCTCGTGCGGCAGATGTTGAGCAACGTCGCAAAGATGCACCTAAGCGTGCTCAAGAGAATAAAGCGGGCACACAGCTCGATTAATTGATTTTTACTGCTGCACTCACTTATTAATTACTAGGTAATACTTTGGCCAAGATTAAAACAATCTATATCTGTCAGTCATGTGGTGGAACCTCTGCTAAGTGGCAAGGGCAATGCCCTTCATGCCAGGCATGGAATACGCTGGAAGAAGGTTTGCCTGAGGCGAGCTCCAATACCCGCTTTCAGGGTTTGGCCCAGTCACTTCCTCGCCAAAAACTTTCTGCCATTTCGGCCGAAGATCTCCCGCGCTTTAGTACTGGTGTCGAAGAGTTTGATCGTGTGTTGGGTGGCGGATTAGTTCCTGGTGGGGTTGTTTTGTTAGGCGGTGATCCAGGTATCGGTAAATCCACCTTACTGCTACAGGCGCTTGCAGAGATGAGTGCTGCTGGCATGAATGTTCTTTACAGTAGCGGTGAAGAATCGGCTGCGCAAATCGCATTACGTGCAAAACGGATCGCATTGGATGCCCCTCAATTAGAAGTGCTGGCAGAGATTCAGCTGGAAAAACTCTTATCCATTATGGATACGGTGAAGCCTCAGGTCTTAGTGGTGGACTCTATTCAAACCCTGTACTCAGAAGTATTGAGTTCAGCTCCAGGTTCTGTTGCGCAAGTGCGTGAGTGTGCTGCGCAACTGACGAGAGCTGCTAAATCCAGTGGCATCTGTGTCCTGATGGTAGGGCATGTGACAAAAGATGGTCACTTAGCTGGTCCCCGTGTGCTCGAGCACATTGTTGATACAGTTCTCTACTTTGAGGGTGATACGCACTCTTCATTTAGATTGGTTCGCTCGATTAAAAACCGTTTTGGTGCAGTCAATGAGCTCGGCGTCTTTGCTATGACTGAAAAAGGTTTGCGTGGCGTCGCTAATCCTTCTGCCATTTTTCTATCCCAACATGCGGAGATGGTGCCCGGCGCCTGTGTATTGGTAACGCAAGAGGGTAGTCGCCCACTCTTGGTAGAAATTCAGGCTTTAGTAGATACGGCGCATATTCCCAATCCACGTCGCTTAGCAGTTGGTTTGGAGCAAGCTCGCCTTGCAATGCTCTTGGCAGTCTTGCATCGTCATGCTGGTGTAGCGTGCTTTGATCAAGACGTCTTCTTAAACGCAGTGGGTGGCGTGAAGATCTCCGAGCCAGCGGCTGACTTGGCAGTGTTATTGGCAATCCAATCTTCGATTCGGAATAAAGCCTTGCCTAAAGAGTTAATTGTTTTTGGTGAGGTTGGTTTGGCTGGAGAGATTCGTCCTTGCCCACGGGGCCAGGAGCGCCTGAAAGAAGCAGCTAAGCTTGGCTTCACGGTGGCAATTATTCCCAAGGCCAATATGCCAAAGACAAAGATTCCGGGATTAAGGGTGATACCAGTAGAGCGAATTGATCAAGCTATCTCTGCGGCTGCAGAACTCAGCTAAGACATCAATAAGTTAACGCAAGTCTTCCGCTTGAATGAGTAGGACTTGCTCATCGCCTGCAGACACTTCCATCCAAATGACAGGGATCTGTGGGAATGCCTTTTTAAAGTGCTCATACTCATTGCCAATCTCAATCAGAATGGCACCACGCTCAGATAAGTAGTCGGGAGCACCAGCAATAATCTTGCGAATGAGATCCATGCCGTCATCACCGCCTGCTAATGCGAGGGCAGGCTCTGCATGATATTCAGCGGGTAGGGCGTTCATGGAATTGGCGTTGACGTAAGGCGGGTTGCAAATGATCAGGTCAAAAAGATTATCTTCGTGGGGCTCTGGTAGCGCATCCCAGAGATCACCTTCAAAAAGTTCTACTTGAGAGGTGAGACCATGGCGATCCAGGTTGCGAGATGCCACTGCTAATGCAGGCAAGCTAATGTCACAAGCACTGACATGAATATCTGGGCAGGATAAAGCCAGCAAAATCGCTAGAGAGCCATTGCCAGTGCAAAGATCGAGCGCTTTGCCATCGGCAGGCAACCAAGGCTCTAGTGAGCCATCTACGATAAGTTCTGCAATCCATGAGCGGGGAACAATGCTCTGCTCGCTAGAGAAAAATGGCACACCCATCAACCAGGCCTCACCCAAGATATACGCCAAGGGCTTGCGTGTAGAGATGCGAGTTTGTGCAACCTCAAAACCGCTAGCAATTTGCTCGGCAGTCATGATCTGCTCTAAGTGATCGAGTGCATCAGCAGGGCTGAGATCTAGTTGTTTGCTGACAATCCACAGAGCTTCACTTTGCGCATCGATGGCGCCATGACCGTAATGTAAATCTGCCGCTTCTAGTCGTTGTGCAATTTGATCAATGCATTGATCAAGAGATAGAGATTGCTGGGGCGCAGGATCCATTAGGAATTGATGTCGGAAGTAATTAGCTGAATATGTTTAAGCAACGAGTTGCTCGAGAGTCTTGCGGAAGATATTTTTGAGTGGCACAACATCATCCACATTCACACACTCATCAATTTTGTGGCTCGTCGCATTAATCGGGCCAAACTCAACAACCTCTTTGCAAATCTTTGCAATGAAGCGGCCATCACTCGTGCCGCCAGTGGTAGAGAGTTCAGTATCGATTTTGGTTTCGGATTTGATGGCTTTGCGTAGAGCGCCAGCAAGGGCGCCATCACCAGTGATAAATGGACTGCCGCCTAAGACCCAATCAACTTCAAACTCAAGACCAGCGGCGCTAAGAATTGCTTCTAGGCGGCTACGCAACTCTTCTGGTTTGCTCTCAGTGGAGAAGCGGAAGTTGAAATCCACTACCAACTCGCCTGGAATGACGTTGTTCGCACCAGTGCCCGCATGAATATTGGAAATCTGAAAGCTGGTTGGCTGGAAATATTCATTACCCTTGTCCCACTCAGTCTCAACTAGTGCCTGAATCGCAGGTGAGGAGATATGAATGGGATTTTTGCCAAGGTGAGGGTAGGCAATATGCGCCTGAATACCCTTGATTCGAAGCTTGCCTGAGAGTGAGCCTCGACGACCATTTTTAATCATGTCGCCTAGTTGATCAACAGAAGTTGGTTCACCAATCACGCAGTAATCTAAACGCTGACCATGCTTTTGCAAGCGCTCACACATGATGACGGTGCCATCGTTCGCTGGACCTTCTTCATCACTGGTAATTAAAAAGGCAATCGAGCCTTTGTGATTGGGGTGGGTAATGACAAATTCTTCTGTGGCGACCACAAAGGCAGCTAACGAGGTCTTCATGTCCGCAGCGCCACGACCGTAGAGCATGCCATCTCGAATGGTTGGGGTAAATGGATCATTAGTCCACTTTTCCAATGGGCCAGTAGGCACCACATCAGTGTGGCCAGCAAACATTAAGACTTCACCTTGATCGCCTGATGTACCTTTTTTGATTGCCCAAAGATTAGTGACCTGGAAATTCTCGGGACCACTGATAACGCTTTCTGTATGAAAACCAATTGCTTGAAGCCGATGGGCAATGAGCTCCTGACAGCCACCGTCCGCTGGAGTGACCGAGCGGCAGGAGATGAGGGCTTCAGTTAACTCGAGGGTAGCGCTCATAGATCTAACTTAATCACGCAAGAGTTCGTTAATGGCGGTCTTTGCTCTAGTTTGGGCATCGACCTTCTTCACAATGATCGCAGCGTACAGGCTGTACTTGCCGCAAGCTGATGGAAGTGAGCCTGGGACCACAACAGAGCCTGCTGGCACACGGCCATAATGAATTTCACCAGTTTCGCGGTCGTAGATCTTGGTGCTTTGACCAATATAAACACCCATAGAAAGCACGGCGTTTTCTTCAATAACGACACCTTCAACGACCTCAGAGCGGGCGCCGATAAAGCAGTTATCTTCAATAATGACTGGGCCAGCTTGGATTGGCTCTAAAACACCACCAATGCCAACGCCACCAGAAAGGTGAACGTTTTTACCGATTTGGGCGCATGAGCCTACCGTTGCCCAGGTATCAACCATGGTGCCTTCACCGACATAAGCGCCAATATTGACGTAGGAAGGCATTAAAACAGCGTTTTTGCCAATAAATGAGCCGCGGCGAGCCATTGCAGGGGGAACTACGCGGAATCCGCCATTGGCGAAGTCTTCTGCCGTGTAGTGCTCAAACTTGCTTGGCACCTTGTCGTAGAACTGGGTATAGCCACCAGCACCCATGGGTTTGTTGTCTTCCAGGCGGAAAGATAGCAAAACTGCCTTCTTTACCCACTGGTTTACTTCCCATTTGCCGACGCTACGGCGTTCAGCCACACGAATGCTGCCTGTATTTAGGCCTTCGAGAACAGCGTTCACGGCGTTGCGGATTTCCCCGGAAACGGCTTCAGGAGAGAGGTTTGCGCGGTTTTCCCAGGCTTGTTCGATGATGCTTTGTGGTGATTGGCTCATGCTTTTCGGTTAACTATCAGATTGTTAAGGGGTTTTGCCCCTGGAAGTAGATTAATCATTATATCGGTGGGGCAAAAACCCGTGTGAGGAGCCCTAAGCTTGCTATCATCTTCCCACTTTAGTAATAATTTTTACCCCCTTATTTGAACCCCTTTTTTCCCTGCAAAGTACGCCGTGCAACTGAAATCCATCAAACTTTCCGGCTTTAAGTCATTCGTCGATCCAACCCACTTTGAAATGCCAGGTCAATTGATCGGTGTTGTGGGCCCTAACGGCTGCGGAAAGTCGAACATTATTGACGCTGTTCGTTGGGTTTTGGGTGAGTCTCGCGCTAGTGAGTTGCGTGGCGAATCGATGCAGGACGTTATTTTTAATGGTTCTGGTTTACGTAAACCATCTGGCCGTGCCAGTGTGGAGCTCATTTTTGATAATTCAGAAGGGCGCGCTCAAGGTCAGTGGAGTGCTTTTACAGAATTGGGTATTAAACGTGTTCTGACGCGAGATGGTAATTCTAGCTATTACGTGAACAATCAAGTTGTTCGTCGCAAAGATATTCAAGATATTTTCTTGGGTACGGGTATGGGTCCAAGAGGCTATGCCATCATTGGGCAGGGCACCATCAACCGCATCTTGGAAGCCAAGCCAGAAGAGTTACGTGTGTTCTTGGAAGAAGCTGCCGGCGTTTCAAAATACAAAGAGCGTCGCAAAGAGACTGCTTCACGTCTAGAAGACACAAAAGAAAACTTAGTGCGCGTAGAAGACATTCTGCGCGAGCTCGATCAGCAGGTAACTCGCTTAGAGAAGCAGGCGACTGTTGCTGAGCGCCATGCTGAACTGTCCACAGAGATGAAGTCGCAGCAACAGTTGCTCTGGTTTGTTCGTCAGACTGAGGCTGGTAAAGAGCAAGAACGTCATGCCAATGGTATTCGTGACACTCAAGTAGGCTTAGAAGAGCAGACCGCAAAAATGCGTCATGCTGAAACTGAGCTTGAGACGATGCGCACACAACAATACGCATTGCAAGATAAGGTTTCTGAAGCGCAAGGTGATTTGTATCAAACCAATGCTGATGTCAGTCAAGTAGAGTCACAGATTCGTTACGTGCAAGAAGCACGTCAGCGTTTGCAACAGCAATCTCAAGATTTACAAGCCCAACTGCAGCGTTGGACTGTACAAGAAACAGATGCTGCCCAAGCACAACGTACTGCTGAGCAAGAGCTCAGCTTAGCTGCTGAAAAAGAGCAAACATTAGTAGCGGATTTATCTGGCTTGCAAGAGCAAATGCCGGCCCGCGAAGAGGCTTATCAAATTCATGCACGTGAACTCAATGATGCCCGTGAGAACTTAGCAACGATTGATCAGCGCTTGGCGAGTTTAGGTGAGCGTGTTAAAGCTATTACTACTCAAGTAGAAGAGCTCAAAGGGCGCGATACCCGTCTTGAGGCTGAGCTTGCAGGTATGCGCAGACCTGATGCTGAAGCATTGCAAATGGCAATCGATCGCCATGCAATGGCACAGCGCAAAGTCGACGAAGCAAGACAAAAAGCAGGCGAAGCGCAACAACGCGTTCCAGCTGCGGATGAGGCTCGCAACACTGCGCAACAACAAATTCAGTCGGCTAACCAAGAGTTGGCTCAAACCGAAGCAAAGCTCACTGCATTAACTGCATTGCAAGCCAGCGTTCAAGCCCAAGGCAAAATCGGCCCATGGCTTGAGAGCAAAGGCTTAAAAGAGAGCAAGCGTTTGTGGCAAGAGCTCAAAGTAGAGAGTGGTTGGGAAGCTGCCCTAGAGTCTGTATTGCGTGAGCGCTTGGCTGCCGTTACAGCGAAGAGCGTTCAAGAAACTTTGGCTCTAGCAAATGATGCCCCTCCCAGCCGTTTAGCAATTTTGTTAACAGAAGATATTTCTCCTGCGCATACTAATGTGCCAGCGGATTTCACACCTTTGTTGACTCGTGTTCAGAGCGCAGGTGCGCCAGGTGTTGCCGCTGTATTGCAAGAGTGGTTAGATAACATCTATATTGCCAATAGCTTGGAAGATGCTCTGCATCGTCGCGAGAAGTTACCTGCTGGCGGTGCTTTTGTTACCCAACAAGGTCATTTGGTCAGTCGTGTGGGCGTGCAGTTGTATGCAGCCGACTCCGAGCAGGCTGGTATGTTGGCGCGTGCTCAAGAGATGGAAGGTCTCGAGAAGCAATTACGCGCACAGAAGTTAATTCAAAGTGAATTGCAAGGTGAGTTGGATCAATGTGTTGCCAACTATCAGGCTGCACACCAAGCTGCTGAGCAAACCCGCATTGCTGCTGAGCAAGCCGTACAAGAAGTGCACGGCTTTGAAGTAGAAAGAATGCAGTTAACTCAAGCTGAAGAAAAGTACAGCCAACGCGCTGAACAAATTCAGGGTGAGTTAAGTGAGTTGCGCCAACAAATGGAGCAATTAATTCAGACTCAAGAGCAATCGGCTGAAGAGCTTGCTCAGTCAGAGGAATCTAAGCAAGGCTTGCAAGAAAACCTGGCTATTGCCCAAGAAAAACTCGAGTTAGCTACTCAAGAGCGTGATCGTCTACGTGAAGCTTTGCGCTCATCCGAGATGTCAGCTCAAGAGGCGGCATTTGCTACCCGTTCCTTGCAGCAGCGTATTGCAGATTTGCAACGTGATCAAAGTACTGCGCGCGTGCAGATTATGGAGATTCAGGATAAGCAGGCCACTTCAGAGCAAGAGCTTGAAACACTAAGTGATGAAGAGGCGCAAGATAAATTACAGGGCCTCCTATTGGCTCGCAGTGCTCGCGAAGCCGCATTAGCAAATGCACGTACAGAACAAGATGCGTTATTGCATCAATTGCGCGAAGCGGATGAAGTGCGTTTACAGATTGAGCGTAGCCTTCAGCCAATGCGTGACAAAGTGGTCGATTTACAGTTGCGTGAACAGGCTGCCCGTTTGAACTTTGAACAGTTTGCAACCTTACTGTCAGATGCTGAAGCAGACCTCACTGCATTAGAAGCTAGCTTTAGTCCTGATCTCAAAGTGGGTGCCTTACAAACCGAGGTCAATCGCCTCAACTCAGAGATTCAATCTTTGGGCCCAGTCAATATGGCTGCCTTGGATGAGTTATCTAGCTCACGTGAGCGCAAGCAGTTCTTGGATGCGCAGTCTGCTGACTTGAACGAAGCAATGCAGACTTTGACGGATGCGATTGCCAAGATCGATGCGGAAACCCGTGATCTCTTGCAGGGCACCTTTGATCAGGTCAATACCCATTTCGGAAAACTATTCCCTGAGTTATTCGGTGGTGGTCATGCTGAGTTGGTAATGACAGGTGAAGAGATTCTCGACGCTGGCGTGCAAGTGATGGCTCAACCTCCAGGCAAGAAGAATAGCTCTATCTACTTACTTTCTGGTGGTGAAAAGGCCTTGACCGCGATTGCCTTAGTCTTCTCCTTATTCCTCCTCAATCCTGCACCGTTCTGTTTGCTCGATGAGGTTGATGCACCTTTGGATGATGCGAATACCTTGCGTTATGCGCAGATGGTTGCCAAAATGTCTAATAAGACTCAATTTGTGTTCATCTCACATAACAAGATCACTATGGAAATTGCGCATCAGTTGATTGGTGTCACCATGCAAGAGCAGGGTGTATCTCGTATTGTGGCGGTGGATATTTCTTCTGCGGTATCTATGGTGGAGGCAGCTTAAGTGGATCTAGAGCAATTCATGACAATGTTAGGTTTGTCTGACTTGCAGCTCGCTTTAGCTGTTATTGGCCTACTGATTCTCATAGCAGTAGCCATTCTTAATCTTAAGTACGCTCGCGCACGCCGTAAGGCAAAAGCAGCTGGCGAATACTCTGCTGATGATCGTTTTGCCAAAGAGCCTTCTTTTGGCCAGGGCTTTGCTGAGGCTGGAGAGCGTTCCGAACCTTCTTTTGGTGAGATAAACCTCCCAGTTGTATCCGCCCCAGAAACTTTTTCAATTGATCCTCGGATCGATTGCGTTATCACTCTGCGTTTCGACGAGGGTATTAGCGGTGCTGAAATTCTTGATGAAATGAAGTCATGGACTGATGAGCCATCTAGCTCAACAGCTCGTTGGATGTGCGAAGGCTTAAATGCAGATGTCGATGCCGCTGAAGATTGGGAAGCTTTACGCCCAGAAGCGTCTTATTCTGAGTTGCAATTAGCAATTCAGTTAGCAAATCGTCGAGGCCCAATTGGCGTTTTGGAGTTATCTGATTTCTGTTCACGCGCTCAAGCGCTTGCAGAAACCTTGGGTTCCCAGATTGATATGCCGAGTGTGAACACTATGCTTGAGAGCGCAAAAGAGCTTGATGCTATGGCTGCTGAGAGTGATATTCAATTGAGTATCAATGTATTGTTCGATGAACCAACGCCTGGCGCCAACTTTGATGCCTTGATGCGCAAGCGTGGCTTTAGACTTTCTCGAAATGGTCGTGCTTATGAGTTCTTTAGTAATGGCACACTTATCTTTACTAGTGCAGAAATTGATCCTAATGCACCGGTCAAACAAGTAACTCTATTGCTGGAAGTACCTTTGGTATCCCATGATGAGCGTGCTTTTGAGCGTATGTTGGGTGAAGGTATTGAGATTGCCCAGGCTGCCCACGGTCGCTTGGTAGATGACAACGGCATTAATCTGACTGAAGCTGCAGTGATCAGTATTCGCCAGCATCTTGATATTTTGTATGCCAATCTTGAGAAGGGTGGCGTTCCAGCTGGCTCTTCTACCGCTGGCAGACTCTTTAGCTAAGGAATCGCTTTGTCGTCCTCTAGTCCGACAAACTTAGCGGATCGCTACGCATTCTTGCAAACTGAGTTGGCGCGCCTTGAGCATGCTTACTACGTTTTAGATAACCCTATAGTTCCTGATAGCGAGTATGACCGTCTATATCGAGAACTCATCGAGATAGAGTCAATTCATCCGGAATGGATTACTGCAGATTCACTTTCACAAAGGGTGGGTGGTACCGCGTTAAAAGAGTTTGATTCAGTTACCCATGCCGTGCCGATGCTTTCTTTAAACAATGCGTTTGAAGATGCTGAGTTGATTGCTTTTGATCGGCGCTGTCGTGAGGGTTTGCATATTGATCATGTAGATTACGCGGGCGAACTCAAATTTGATGGTTTGGCAATCTCCCTGCGCTATGAAGATGGATCATTGGTGAGGGCGGCTACTCGAGGTGATGGCGCCAGCGGTGAAGATGTCACTGCGAATATCAAAACGATTCGCGCTATCCCACTTAAGCTCTCTGGTGACAATATTCCAAAATTATTAGAAGTGCGCGGTGAAGTCTTTATGTATCTCAAAGACTTCCAGAAAATGAATGAGCAAGCCGCTGCTCAGGGTGAAAAAGAATTTTCCAACCCTCGCAATGCAGCAGCAGGGAGCTTACGCCAACTCGATTCCAAGATCACGGCAAAAAGACCGCTATCATTTTTTGCCTATGGGCTCGGAGCGCTGGAGCCACAATCGTGGCTACCAAAAACTCATGAAGAGTTGCTCAATGCTTACGTCAAGCTGGGTTTGCCAGTTTGCTCAGAGCGCCGCGTTCTCAAATCTGTAGAAGAAATTTTGGCTTTCTACAACGAAGTAGGTGCCAAACGTGATTCTTTGCCTTATGACATTGATGGAGTTGTCTATAAGGTCAACTCCTTTGCAGAGCAAGCTAAGTTAGGCTTTGTATCCAGAGCTCCACGCTTTGCTTTAGCTCATAAGTTCCCAGCGCAAGAAGCCTTAACTACCGTTCTCGGAATTGATGTGCAAGTCGGACGTACAGGCGCCATTACTCCAGTCGCAAGACTTGCTCCAGTGGAAGTAGGGGGTGTCACTGTCACTAATGCGACTCTCCACAATGAAGACGAAGTGAAGCGCAAAGATGTACGTATTGGCGACACCGTTTCAGTGAGACGAGCAGGGGATGTGATTCCTGAGGTGGTTTCGGTAGTAAAAGAGCGTCGACCAGCTAATGCAGCAGAATTTGTAATGCCAACACACTGCCCTGTATGTGATTCACATATCGAGCGCTTGGCAGATGAAGCGGTTGCGCGTTGTAGCGGCGGATTATTCTGCGGCGCTCAGCGCAAGCAGGCCTTAATTCATTTTGCTCACAGAAGAGCGTTAGATATTGAGGGTCTAGGCGAGAAAATTGTTGACCAATTAGTCGATCACAATTTAGTTCGAACGCCAGCTGATCTTTACCGCCTGGGCTTTACTGCAATCGCCAACCTAGAACGCATGGGTGAGAAGTCGGCAGATAATTTAATCCAAGCAATTAATCAATCCAGAAATACGACGCTAGCCAGATTCATCTTTGCATTGGGCATTCGCCATGTGGGTGAGACAACCGCCAAAGACTTGGCCAATCACTACCAATCCATGGACGCCCTGATGGATGCCAATCTCGAAGACTTGCTAACAGTTAAAGATGTTGGCCCCGTAGTAGCTGACTCCATCACCAGCTTCATGGAAGAAGCCCATAACCGCGAAGTGATCGAGCAACTCTTAGCTTCAGGAATGCAGCTGTCTGTCGAAGAAAAAGTTATCAGCGCAGCCGTAGCAGGAAAAACCTTTGTTCTGACAGGTACATTCCCAACAATGACGCGTGATGAAGCAAAAGATCTTCTCGAAAAAGCAGGCGCTAAAGTCGCTGGATCAGTCTCCAAGAAAACCGACTATGTGGTTGCTGGAGCAGACGCTGGCAGCAAACTCACTAAAGCTGAAGAGCTAGGCGTTCCAGTGATTGATGAAGCTGCAATGCTGGACTTATTAAGCTAAATACCCGTCAATCTTAATGGCTGCTTTCGGCCATGAGCAGCCTCTAGTAGCTTGGCTATTTGCTTTGTTTAGTGGGTTTGATTGCTTCCCAAAATGCCTCGCCTGCCTTGCTAATGGTCGCCTTGTCGCGATAGAGTCTTATCTCCATCTCAATGCACCAGTTATGCGGCGCTGCTTCAACCAGCTTGCCGTTTGCAATATCTTCAGCAATCAATGTCTCTGGAAGCCATGCAATACCACGTGCGTCTAAGGCCATTGTTCGCAGAACAGAAGCTAGATGGGCGGTAAATATGTTCTGGGTTGGTAGTGAGTCTGTGAGCTTGTTATGCATCTCATTAACAATTCTTCCGATGCCAGACTCTTGGCTGTAGCTCAACAACATAATTGGGTTCTTAGCCGTAGCTTTATCTAAAGTGAACTGGGGATTACCAGCCTTATTTGGTGCTGAGACAGGAATCAACGTGTCTTTGCCAACGACTGCAAATGGGTACTTTTCTTTATCAAGCTCGCCCTCAACATTAGAATTTGAATGGGTTAGTAGAAACTGAACTTGGCTCTCAAGCAATAGAGCTTCACATCGCTGCATTACATCCGAAACTAATTGAACCTGCCCAATAGTGATCTTTGATTCAAGACCTCTTAACCAGCTAGGCATGAATGTAAATGACAGCGCGTGTGTCGAGGCAATACGCAAGGCATTTGAATTCGCCTCATTAAAGGCTCTAGCTTCACCCGGTATTCTTGCTGCTCTAGTTATCATGTCTTTGGCAACGGACTCAAACCAAGTGCCCGTATCGGTCAGCGTCGCTGGCTGAGTAGAGCGATTAAACAAATCTGCCCCGATCCATTCTTCCAAAGCCCGTATCCGCCTACTAAAGGCGGGCTGCGTCATGTGCCGCTCTTCAGCTGCCCGTGAGAAGTTACCGCTGCTGGCTAGGGCTAGGAAGTCCTCTAGCCACGTAAAGTTCATTGTCTTCATAGTTATGCTTTCAAAGCATAGGATACGAGAAAAACAGCATTGGCGCTAGAAAATAGTTGGCCCTAAGATTCTTCCATCGTTGTTCATAACTACTGGAGAAGACATGAGAATCACCGAAATTAGAGAAATAACACTGCCAATTAGTTCGCCTATCCGAAATGCTTACATTGACTTTAGCAAGATGACTTTGAGTCTTGTGGCTGTGATGACCGATGTGATCCGTGATGGCAAACCAGTAGTGGGTTATGGCTTTAACTCAAATGGCCGTTATGGTCAGGGTACTTTGATGCGTGAGCGCTTTATTCCCCGCATCATGGAAGCTGATCCTGAGTCTTTACTTGATAGCACTGGTAAGAATCTTGACCCACACAAGATTTGGGCGACGATGTTTACCAACGAAAAGCCAGGCGGTCACGGCGAGCGTTCTGTAGCTATGGGAACTATTGATATGGCTATTTGGGATGCAGTTGCCAAGATTGAAGGCAAGCCATTGTTCCAATTGTTATCTGACCGTTATGGAGATGGAAAACCAGATCGTAAGATCTTTGTATACGCTGCTGGTGGTTACTACTATCCAGGTCAAGACCATGGGAAGCTAAAAGATGAAATGCGTAGCTATATTGATCGTGGTTACACAGTGGTTAAGAAAAAGATTGGTGGCGCATCATTAGATGAAGACTTGCGTCGCATTGACTCAATCTTGAGTGTATTGGGCGATGGTCAGAAGTTGTGCGTAGATGCTAATGGTCGTTTTGATCGTGATACTGCGATTGAGTACGCAAAAGCATTGTCGCAATACGACTTGTTCTGGTACGAAGAGCCAGGAGATCCCTTGGATTACGAGCTCCAAGCATCACTACGCAGCTACTACAAGAACCCAATGGCAACTGGTGAAGACTTGTTCTCCATGCAAGATGCTCGCAACCTCATTCGTTACGGTGGTATGCGCCCAGACCGCGACTACCTTCAGTTTGACTGTGCATTGAGCTATGGCTTGGTTGAATATCTGCGTACGCTAGAGATGCTTAAAGAGCATGGCTGGTCAGCTAAGCGTTGCATTCCACATGGCGGTCATCAAATGTCATTGAACATCGCTGCTGGTTTGGGCTTGGGCGGTAATGAGAGCTATCCCGACTTATTCCAACCGTTTGGCGGTTTCCCTGATGGCGTGAAGGTGGAAAACAGTTACATCACGATGCCTGATTTGCCTGGTATTGGATTTGAGGGCAAAGCGGATTTGATCAAAGTAATGCGTGAGTTGTCTGCTTAAAACATTAATTATCTGAGGAGATAAAGATGAAGCTATTAACTAAAGTTCTTATAGCGGTAGGTATTGCTAGTTCAACACCATTTGCGCTAGCCGATTATCCTGATAGACCTATTACGATCGTTGTTCCTTTCGCAGCCGGTGGGCCATCCGATAAGATTGCTCGTGATTTAGCCGAGGCTCTTCGCAAGCCACTTAAAGAAACCATTGTTGTTGATAACACTGGTGGGGCGGGTGGAACTATTGGCGCAGCCAAGGTAGCCAATGCAAAGCCTGATGGCTATACCTTATTGGTTCATCACATTGGCATGGCGACAGCCCCAGCTCTATATCGAAAATTGAGCTACAAAGTACCTGATGATTTTGAGTTTTTAGGCTTAGTAAATGAAGCTCCATCTACTTTAATTACAAAGCCAACAGTTGACGCTAAAAATTTCGCCGAACTGAGAAAATACATTGAATCAAGCGGTGGTAAATTAAATATGGCAAACGCTGGTATTGGTTCTGCGTCACACTTATGTGGGTTGATGATTCAGCAGGCATTAAAGGCGGATTTAACAACTGTTCCGTATAAGGGTACTGCGCCCGCAATGGCAGATCTGATGGCTGGTCAAGTAGACATTATGTGCGAGCAGGCGACTAATTCAGTGCCCCAAATTGAGGGCGGTAAGGTTAAGGTATTTGGAGTAACAAGTACTAAGAGAGCAACAATTCCCGCACTAAAAAATGTACCAACCTTATCCGAGTCTGGCTTGAAGGATTTCAACGTTCAAGTTTGGCACGGCTTATATGCACCAAAGGGCACGCCACCAGAAATCATTGCAAAGCTAAATTCTGCTTTAAAAGTAGCCTTGAAAGACCCAGAATTTATTAAGCGTGAAGAAGCTCTAGGAATTTCAGTCATTAAGGATGATCGCAATACGCCTACAGGTCACAAAAAATTCGTAGAAGCTGAAGTTGATCGTTGGGGCAAAGTAATCCAATCGGCTGGAGCTTATGCAGATTAATAAATTGGTAGGAGACATTAATGCAAGCTCAAATTTTCCAAGTATCCCCTATAAACAATTCAGAACGACGATACCAGTGAGAAGCTGGTGTTTGAATCAATCAGTTGTTGAAGAGAGTTATTGGACGCTTGGGCGTTGCATTACAGAGGCGTCGCACTTTTCCACAAGAGAGCAGTGGGAAAGGGAAAGCCCGATCAGTTACAGCAAGGCTATAAAACGGGGTTGGCTTACCAAATGCACTACGCACATCAAAGGGTTTCGTAGAAAGCCCTCTGTTCCTGCAACATGGACATTAGAGAGGTGCATTGAGGTTGGTAGGCAATGCCAAAAGCGAGCTGAGTTCAAGAAGAGATTTCACTATGCCTATGAGTTAGCTAGATTGAAGGTCTGGCTAGACATCTGTTGTGCCCATATGAAATAAAGGCATTAAAGTCTGCTTCGGGCCGTTGGCGAACATTCCGGCAGCAATCTATGTTAAGCACTGCTTGTAAATAAGCATTGGAGATATTGCCGATTAAGCCCCTAGCGCCTCTAATAAATCCGTCTCCAGCAAGATCTGCAGTTTAGGGTTCTTGCTCAAGTTAGCTGCATCCAATAGGAATACGTCTTCCACTCGCTCGCCCAATGTGTTGATGCGTGCGGTATGTAATGAGACTTGGTGTTTAGCTAAGACTCTGGATATTGCATACAGTAGGCCGGTGCGATCGCTTGCCGATAGAGACAGTGCGTAGTAATGACCACGTTCATCTGGAATCATATGAACGCGTGGCTGGATAGGGAAGGTGCGAGACTGTCTTGAAAGCCTTCCCATGCTGGGTGAGGGCAGTGGATCATTGTTTTGCAGTGCGGCTGTCAGTTCATATTCCACTAACTGTATGAGATCGCGGTAACTACCGCCTTCATCTACCAAATTACTGCCTGAGATTTGGAATGTATCCAGTGCATAGCCATGCTTTGTTGTGTGAATGCGGGCATCCCAAATCGAGAAGCCATGACGCTCAAAGTAAGCACAAATTCTGGCGAAGAGATCTTCTTGGTCTTTGACGTAGACAGCAATTTGTAAGCCTTCTCCAACTGGAGAGAGGCGAGCCCGTACAACCGGAATTTCACTATCCACCTTGTTGTAGAGATGGCGTGTAAGCCAGGCGATATCCGCCGCATCTTGACGTAAAAAGAATGCAACATCTAATTGCTTCCATAAATTCTCGTAGGCAGAGTCCTCAATTGCATAGAGGCGCAACTTGGCACGGGATTCTTCTTGATGCTGAGCGAGCTCGGAAGATGCATCTGGTTTTGCGCCACCCAATACACGTAAGGTAACGCGATACAGATCCTCTAATAGTTTGCCTTTCCAGGCATTCCAGACTTTAGGGCTAGTTCCGCGGACATCGGCAACCGTTAACAGATATAGCGCGGTAAGGTGACGTTCATCACCCACCTTTTTAGCAAAGGCTTGGACAACCTCTGGATCGGTGATGTCTTGCTTCTGAGCTACTTGACTCATATTCAAGTGTTCCGCAACCAACCATACCAATAACTCGGTATCCGCTTTATCCAAGCCATGATCTTTTGCGAACTTGCGCATATCTGCTTTGCCAAGTTCAGAGTGATCGCCGCCACGTCCTTTGGCAATGTCATGAAAGAGAGCGGCAATCACCAATAGCCAAGGTTTTTCAAAATGGGCAATTAGGCTGCTGCAGAAGGGGAACTCATGGGTATGTTCAACCACCATAAAGCGACGTACATTACGCAGCACCATCAAGATGTGTTGGTCGACTGTGTAAACGTGAAACAAGTCATGCTGCATCTGACCAACAATTTTTCTAAAGGCGGGCAAATAGCGGCCGAGAACACTGGTGCGATTCATGAGCTGGAAGGCCCGGCTCACTCCTTCTGGCTCTTTTAGAATCTCAATAAATAGTGCGCGGTTGACTGGATCTTTTCGCCATTTACTATCCATCTTCTGGCGGGCGTTGTATAGCGCTCTAAAGATCGTTGCAGACAAGCTCTTGACGTTTGCTGTTTGAGCAAATACCAAGAAGGTTCTCAGAATTTTCTCTGGATGCTTCTGAAATAGTTCGGGGTCGCTGATATCCAAGACACCTTGACGTTCAATAAAGCACTCATTACCTTCACCAGCAATTGCATGAGTTGTTTTGGACTCTTGGGGGAAGAGAAGCGCTTCAATATTTTGCAGCAGCACATCATTTAATTGGTTAACTGCTTTAGCTGCCCAATAGTAGCGACGCATGATGGCTTCACTGGCTAGTCTGGAAGACTCTTCTTTAATCCCCATCGCTGCGGCAAGTGGAGCTTGTAGGTCAAACGCCAATACGTCTTGCCTACGCTTTGCAAGCAGGTGCAAGTTAGCACGCAGGGTCTCTAAAAAACGCTGGTTGCGATTGAGCTCAGTTAACTCACGTTGAGTTACCAATCCAGTAAGGCTAAGATCTTTAAACGTATTGCCTAGGTGCGCTGCTTTACTGACCCAAGAGATGACCTGTAGGTCACGTAAGCCACCGGGACTCTCTTTGCAATTGGGCTCAAGTGAGTAGGGGGTATCTTGGTATTTGTAGTGACGTTGAATTTGCTCTGCTAGCTTTGCCTGAAAGAAGGGCTTGGGATCTAAAGTCTTTTCATAAACAGATTCAAATTCCTTGAAGAGGGCTTTCTTACCGCAAATGAGTCGTGACTCTAGCAGGGAGGTACGAACGGTGATGTCTTGCTCTGCCTCCGAGACGCATTCGGCGACTGTTCTTACTGAGGAACCAATCTCTAGGCCAGTATCCCAGCATTGCGCTACAAACTTTTCAATCTTGGTGGCTAATACTTCTTCGAAGAATTTCTTATCCTCAGGCAGCAGAATCAGAATATCAATATCGGAGTAGGGGAACAGTGCACCTCTACCGAACCCACCTACCGCTACCAGAGCAGCATCTGCATTTAAATCACAGGAGTTCCATAAGCTAATGAGGAGTTCATCACTGAGCTTACTCAATTGCTTGGTTAATCGCCCAACAACTTGATGCTCGCGAAAATCAGCATAGACCAACTCTCGAGCGGCTCTTAAGCTAGCAACGTCTGCAATAGGTTTCATCGCTGTGAGAGGTTGACCCATTGCGTTTGAACTAAATGATTAATTAAGCGTTGGCTAAGCTTGGTCTAAATGAAAGACTTTTCACGCAATCAGGAGCGGGATTGCTACCCTCTGACCAAGTGAGCACCTCAACACCCGTAGCTGTTACCAAAAGCGTGTGCTCCCATTGGGCGGAGAGGCTGCGATCCTTAGTCTTCACTGTCCACTGATCGGGCATGGTACGAATATCGCGCTTGCCAGCATTAATCATCGGTTCAATAGTGAAGGTCATGCCTTCTTTCAGTTTTTCGCCAGTACCTGGTTTGCCGTAGTGAAGAATCTGCGGGTCTTGATGAAACACCTTGCCAATACCGTGGCCACAATACTCACGCACAACAGAGTAGCCAGCATTTTCAGCATGTTGCTGAATGACGTGACCAATGTCACCTAGTGATGCACCTGGTTTTACCTGAGCAATGCCAAGCCACATGCATTCAAAAGTAATTTGAGTGAGACGTTTCGCCAATACGGAAACTTCACCAACCATAAACATACGGCTGGTATCGCCGTAGTAACCATCGGGCGTAATGACGGTGATATCGAGATTCACAACATCACCAGTTTTTAAAATCTTCTCGCCAGGAATGCCATGGCAAATCACATCATTGACTGAAGTGCAGATAGATGCCGGAAAGGGTGGGTAGCCTGGCGGCTGGTAATTTAGAGGGGCTGGAATGGTCTTTTGGACATCGCGCATGTACTCGTGGCAAATACGATCCAATTCAGCTGTACTCACGCCAGCTTTAACGTGCGGGGCTACGTGGTCAAGAACTTCACTGGCTAGGCGGCCAGCCTCGCGCATCCCTTGGATGTCTTTTTCGGCGGTAAATACACTATTCATGCCTTGATTATCAACGACTTGGCAGTTTTTGGTAGATCTGTAATGCTCAAAAATTGGGCAAATAGTCCATTTCAAGGTATTTACACGGGGCTTGAGATTGCTTGAGTGAGGTGGGAGGGGTCTAGGTGATTGATATTTAAGCTATAATTTCGTTCTCAGGTCAATTTAGATCTGAAATCGCGGGTTGAGCCTTCCAGGGTGGCGTTTTTTAGCGCAGCTAGGACTCAATCTTAGAAACTAACCCTTAGGAGAAGTTATGTCAGTAACTATGCGTCAAATGCTGGAAGCCGGTTGCCATTTTGGTCACCAAACCCGTTTCTGGTCCCCAAGAATGGCCCCTTACATTTTCGGCCATCGCAACAAAATTCACATCATCAACTTAGAAAAAACATTGCCAATGTTTCAGGACGCCCTGAAATTTGCAAAACAAGTTGCTGCTAATCGTGGAACTATCTTATTTGTTGGTACTAAGCGTCAGTCACGCGAGATCATTGCTGAAGAAGCTGCTCGTGCTGGTATGCCTTACATCGACAGCCGTTGGTTGGGCGGTACGCTCACTAACTTCAAAACTGTTAAAGGTTCCCTTAAGCGTTTGAAGGATATGGCAGTTGCTAAAGAAGCTGGCGATTGGGAAAAGCTTTCTAAGAAAGAAGCTTTGACTAACGATCGCGATCTCGACAAGTTACAAAAAGCGCTTGGCGGTATTCAAGATTTGAACGGCGTTCCTGATGCAATTTTCGTAGTGGACGTTGGTTACCACAAGATTGCTATCACCGAAGCTAACAAGCTTGGTATTCCTGTTATCGCTGTGGTTGATACTAACCACTCACCAGAAGGTGTTGATTACATCATCCCTGGTAACGATGACTCAAGCAAAGCTGTTCTTCTCTACGCTCGCGGTATTGCTGATGCAATTCTCGAAGGTAAAGCTAATTCTGTTCAAGAAATCTTGACTGCCGTTAAAGAAGGCGAAGAAGAGTTTGTTGAAGAAGGGAAAGCTGAATAATGGCTGCTATTACCGCTGCAATGGTTGGCGAGTTACGTGCCAAGACTGATGCTCCGATGATGGAGTGCAAAAAAGCATTGACTGAAGCTGATGGTGACATGGCTCGTGCAGAAGAAATTCTGCGTGTAAAGCTTGGTAGCAAAGCTGGTAAAGCGGCATCCCGCGTTACTGCTGAAGGCATTGTTGCTTCTGCAATCAATGGCACCACTGGTACTTTGTTGGAAGTGAACTGCGAAACTGACTTCGTTTCCAAGAATGATGATTTCTTGGCATTCACACAGGCCTGCGCAAATCTGATTTCTGAAAAGAATCCAGCTGACGTTGCTGCATTACTTGCATTGCCAATGAATGGTCAAACTGTTGATGAAGTTCGTAGCGCCTTGATCGGTAAGATCGGCGAGAACATCATGCCACGTCGCTTCAAGCGTTTTGCTGGTAGCAACAAGTTGGTTTCTTACCTTCACGGCACACGTATTGGTGTGATGGTTGAGTTTGAAGGTGACGAGACTGCAGCTAAAGACGTGGCAATGCATATTGCTGCAATGAAGCCAGTGGCTTTGTCGATGGCTGATGTTCCTGCTGAAGCAATTGCTGTTGAGCGTAGTGTTGCTGTTCAAAAAGCTGCTGAATCTGGCAAACCGCCAGAAATCGTTGAGAAGATGGTTGAAGGTTCTATTCAGAAGTACCTCAAAGAGGTTTCTTTATTGAACCAAACTTTCGTTAAAAACGACAAGCAAACTGTTGAGCAAATGCTCAAGGCCGCTAACACAACAATCAAGGGTTTCACCATGTTTGTTGTGGGTGAGGGCATTGAGAAGCGTCAAGACGACTTTGCGGCTGAAGTTGCTGCTCAGGTTGCCGCTGCTAAAGGCGCTTAATTAGCTCCAAAACTGCTGGGCTTGCCCAGTAAGGCTGTAATACCCAAAAGGGCATAGAAATCTTGGTTTCTATGCCCTTTTGTTTGATCTGTGCCAAGCCCTTTATAATTTGGGCAAGTTATTAAAAAGTACTTAAAGATCAATAAGCTAAGCAAGTAAATTGCTTGGCAAATTACGGAAAATAAAACGATGCCAGCCTACAAACGTGTTCTCTTAAAACTTTCTGGTGAAGCCCTCATGGGGGATGATGCTTTTGGCATCAATCCAGTCACCATCGATTCCATGGTGAAAGAAATTGCCGATGTAGTGAATAGCGGTGTTCAGTTGGCTATCGTGATCGGCGGCGGAAATATTTTCCGCGGTGTAGCAGGTGGTGCAGCCGGTATGGATCGTGCAACTGCTGACTACATGGGAATGCTGGCCACCATGATGAACTCACTTGCACTGCAAGATGCTTTGCGCCAAAAAGGTGTCGAAGCGCGAGTGCAATCTGCTCTCAGAATGGATCAAGTGGTTGAGCCTTACATTCGTCCTCGTGCAATTCGTGCTTTGACTGAAGGCAAGGTAGTGATTTTTGCTGCAGGTACAGGAAACCCATTCTTTACTACTGATACAGCTGCGGCCTTGCGTGGTGCTGAGATGGCGGCAGAGATTGTTCTGAAGGCCACTAAGGTAGATGGTATTTACAGTGCCGATCCAATGAAGGATCCAACAGCTACTCTTTACAAGACAATTACTTTTGATGAGGCCATCATCAAAAACTTGCAAGTGATGGATGCAACTGCTTTTGCATTGTGTCGTGATCGCAAATTACCCATCAAAGTGTTTTCAATTCTCAAGCCAGGCGCATTGATGCGCGTGGTCCAGGGTGAATCTGAAGGCACTTTAGTACACGTTTAATAGGAGGCTTGATGTCCGCAGCAGAAATTAAATCCACTACCGATCAAAAGATGCAGAAGTCTCTTGAGGCTTTGAAATCCAATTTGGCAAAAATTCGTTCTGGCCGTGCAAACCCAGGAATCTTGGAGCACATTCAAGTAGATTACTACGGTAACCCAACACCGCTGAGCCAAGTGGCTAGCTTAGGTTTGGCTGACGCTAGAACAATTAACGTTCAACCATTTGAAAAGACGATGGTTGGCGCAATTGAGAAGGCGATTCGTGATTCTGATTTAGGTCTCAATCCAGCCTCCCAAGGTACAGTGATTCGTGTACCAATGCCGGCATTGACAGAAGAGCGTCGTCGCGACTTAACTAAGGTGGTCAAGAACGAGGGTGAAGATGCCAAAATCGCCGTACGTAATTTACGTCGTGATGCCAATGAGCACCTCAAGCGCCTCACTAAAGATAAAGAAATTTCTGAGGATGATGAGCGTCGTGCAACTGATGAGATTCAGAAGATGACAGATCGTACCGTTGTTGAAATCGATAAAATCGTTTCTGAAAAAGAAAAAGAGATCATGACGGTTTAATCGTCAGATTCATTTTTTATCATTCGCTTCATGACCCAGCACACTAGTTCTACCTTGGTTGTTCCCGAGGTGAGCGCTATTCCTCGCCATGTTGCCATCATCATGGATGGTAACGGGCGCTGGGCCAGCAAGCGTTTCATGCCGAGGGTAGCGGGGCACTCCGAAGGATTGGGCGCAGTACGAAAGATTGTTCAAGAGTGCCGGCGTCTCGGCGTTGAATACCTCACTGTATTTGCATTTAGCTCTGAAAATTGGCGCCGGCCACCAGAAGAGGTCGGTTTTTTAATGAAGCTGTTCCTCAAGTCATTAAAAAGTGAAGTCTCTCGGCTGGCTGAAAACGATATTGCCTTACGCCTCATTGGCGATCTCAGTCGATTTGATTCTGCGATCCAGGAGATGGTGCAGTTCTCTGAAGAAAAAACTGCTGGCTGCAAAAGTTTAACTTTTACGATTGCAGCTAACTATGGTGGTCGTTGGGATATTTTGCAGGCGATGCGTCAATGTTTGGCTGCTAATCCTGGCTTAAAGCCGGAGCAAGTATCAGAGGAGTTATTACAACCCCATTTATCCATGGCGTATGCTCCAGAACCAGATTTGTTTATTCGTACTGGTGGCGAGCAAAGGGTCAGCAACTTCTTGCTATGGCAACTGGCCTATACCGAGTTGTATTTCACGGATATCCTTTGGCCTGATTTTGATGAGGCTGAATTACACAAAGCGTTTGACTGGTTTAGTCAGCGCGAGCGTCGTTTTGGACGCACTAGTGCTCAACTGGCTTCCGCGCCCTTGAGCGACGCAGTCTAAGCACTCTTATTCTCTTATGCTAAAAACCCGAATCATTACTGCCACCATCTTGATGGCAGTGCTATTGCCCATCTTATTTTTACTGCCACCAATCTACTTAGGCGGATTTTTTCTTGTTGCGCTAGTTGTTGCTGCTTGGGAATGGAGTCGCATGATTGCCCCTGAGGCAAAAAAGGCGGCATGGCTCTATGCTGCCTTTTGTTTGGCCATCATTTTGTTTTTGCTGGCTACTCAGGCGATTTCATGGCAGTTCTCTCTGCTCATGATGGCAGTCCTGTTTTGGTTCTTTCTGGCACCATTTATTTTGGCAAAGGGGATGAACCTCTCGCTCCAGAAATTCAAACCTTTCTATAGCATTCTGGGTTTAATTATTCTTCCAGCTACTTGGTTTGCTCTGGTCTTTTTACGTGAGCTAGGCCTAGTCTTTTTATTAAGCGCTATGGCTTTGGTCTGGGTTGCCGATATTGGCGCATATTTTGTTGGCAAGGCTTTTGGTAAACATAAGTTGGCTGTGAATATCAGTCCTGGAAAGTCGATTGAGGGAGCCCTAGGCGGCCTAGTTCTTTGCTATCTCTATGCATTTTTATGTGTGGTCTATTTGCCTCTAGGTGATACCTTGTTTGGTGCTTGGGCTATTCGATTTGGTTGGGTGCCCATGTTCTTGATGGTTACCGTATTAGCGGCGTTCAGCATCTTTGGTGATTTGTTTGAATCTCAGTTGAAGCGCTTAGCTGGCGTCAAAGACAGCAGTCATTTATTGCCTGGCCATGGCGGCGTTTTAGATCGGGTTGATGCCCTCATCCCAACAATGCCAATTGCCGCATTACTAGCTGGATTGATTTGATGCCCCTTAAACAGATTGCTATCTTAGGATCTACGGGATCGATTGGCGTTAATACCTTAGACGTTATTCGTGCTCATCCAGATCGCTTCAAGGTGGTCGCTTTGACCGCTGCTAAACAGATTGAACGTTTAGCCGAGCAATGTATTGAGTTCAAACCGACTATCGCAGTAGTGGCTGACGCTGAGGGCGCAGCCAAGCTGGCTCAACTCCTGCAAGCAAAAAAGATCGCAACTCAAGTTCTTTACGGGCCTGAGGCATTAGTAAGCGCCATCACCGAATCGGGGTGCGATACCGTTATGGCAGCGATTGTGGGTGCGGCTGGCCTAGTACCGGCCCTGGCTGCGGCAAAAGCAGGTAAGCGGGTGTTGTTGGCTAATAAAGAAGCGCTAGTGATGTCAGGTAACTTATTTATGCAGGCCATGCAGGCTGGCGGTGGAGAGTTGCTTCCCATTGACAGTGAGCACAACGCGATCTTTCAATGTCTGCCCGATCGCTTTACAAAAAATCCATCTGCGCATTTAGGTGTTGAAGAGCTTTGGTTAACTGCCTCTGGTGGACCATTCAGAGACAGACCGCTTGCAGATTTATCCGGCATTACACCTGAGCAAGCTTGTGCACACCCAAACTGGGTGATGGGTAGAAAAATTTCAGTTGATTCAGCAACCATGATGAATAAAGGCTTGGAGGTTATCGAAGCTTATTGGTTGTTTGGCTTGCCGCTAGAAAAGATTAAGGTATTGATTCATCCGCAGAGCGTAGTGCACTCGATGGTGCGTTATCGAGATGGCTCGGTGCTGGCGCAAATGGGTCAGCCTGATATGCGGACTCCAATTGCTTATGGCCTTGCCTGGCCTGAACGCATCGATGCTGGTGTTGCCCCCTTGAATCTCACTGATTTGAGTGGCCTCAGCTTCACTGAACCCAATTTTGCTCAATTTCCCTGTCTTAGTTTGGCCTTTGCTGCGGCAAAAGCTGGGGGTACCACTCCTGCTGTATTGAATGCTGCGAACGAAGTTGCTGTGGCCGCTTTCTTGGATGATGGCTTGCCATACTTAAGCATTCCCAATGTAGTGGAGCACTGCTTAAGTACCTTACCTTCGGTTGATGCCAGTTCTCTCGAAAAGATTCTCGAGGCTGATGCTCTGGCTCGTCGCACTGCGAATGATTTCATTCGCGATCTCAAAAGATAGATCGGCGATTTGTGCAGGCTTTAATCACCCTTGCTTCATTCTTAGTCACCTTAGGTGTACTGGTTAGCTTTCATGAGTATGGTCATTTTTTAGCAGCCCGTTTATGCGGTGTCAAAGTACTTCGTTTTGCCTTGGGTTTTGGCAAGCCATTATTTACTTTTCGCGCCAGGAGCGGTACGGAGTGGGTTGTAGCTTCAATCCCTTTAGGTGGCTATGTCAAATTATTGGATGGCCGCGATGGTCAGCAAAGTATTTCAGCAGAGGATCGCTCCCAATCCTTTGATGTAAAGCCGCTTTGGCAACGATCTGTCATTGTGGCTGCCGGACCATTTGCTAATTTCCTCTTGGCAGTCATTTTATTTTCGATCATTTACGTCACAGGCGTACCTCAGTTGCCGGCAAAACTTCAGGCTCCCCCTGAGCAATCGATTGCTGCCAAACTAGGGGTAGCAGCAGGCGATCAAGTGATTGGTTGGCAATCGTTGCTATCTGACTATAGCGGTGCCCCAATTCTTGAGGAGTTTGACCCCGTCCCAAGTTGGAATGCCCTCCGTTGGCAGCTCTTAGACGCCGTAACTGGGGAGCAGGGCTTCGCCCTGGAGATACGGGATGTTTCTGGTGGGCGTCATATCAAATCCTTTAGACAAGGTGATTTACCGCCAGTTACACCAGAATCAGACCCACTTAAAGCTTTGGGCTTGTTTCCCGAGATCACCCCGCCTTCAGAGTGGAATCAGCTCAAATTGGGGCCTATCGATGCCCTCGGCTTTGCTTGTCAGCGGGTCTATTTGATCACCAAGGTCTCGGCGAGGCTCATGGTGGGTTTATTTACCGGCAAAACGACCTTAAAACAGCTTGGCGGACCCCTGAGTATTGCCGATATGGCCGGGAAGTCTGCTCAGGTGGGCTGGCAGCCATTTGTGGCCTTTTTGGCCCTCATGAGTATCAGCATTGGACTCTTGAATTTAGTGCCCTTACCAATGCTAGATGGGGGTCAGCTCCTGTATGATGCATGGGAGTTGGTTGCTGGTAAGCGAATTTCAATATCTCTGCAGGAAAAGCTCCAAAAAGTGGGTTTTTTGCTGCTGATAGGCCTTTCCTTACTAGCCTTGTTTAATGATTTGCAACGCTACCTTTTACCTTGAATTTTTTGACCTCTTCTTTTCGCACCGCAACTCGATTTATTGCTCAAGTCGTTCTCATTATTGCGGCAGGTTTTTGTGTAAACGCACAAGCAGCTGACACCTTCGTTATTAAAGACATTCGAATTGAGGGTTTGCAGCGAGTAGAGCCTGGGACTGTATTTAGTTATCTGCCAGTTCAGGTGGGCGAAACCTTCTCTGAAGAGAAGAGTGCTGAGGCCATTAAGGCGCTATACAGCACTGGCTTTTTCCGAGACGTGCAAATTCAGGCTCAGGGTAACGTCTTGATTGTGATCGTTGAAGAGCGTCCTACCATCTCTCGGATTGAGTTTACGGGCATGAAGGAGTTTGATGTAGAGGTTGTTCGGAAGTCGCTCAAAGCTGTCGGGGTTGCTGAAGCTCGCTTCTATGACAAAGCCTTGATTGACAAAGCAGAGCAAGAACTGAAGCGACAGTATGTTGGCAAGGGTATGTATGCTGCCGAGGTAGTTGCAACCGTAACCCCAATAGAGCGCAATCAAGTAGCGATTTACTTCAATGTCGATGAAGGCCCTGTAGCCAAGATCCAAGAGATCAACTTCATTGGTAATAATGTGTTCAGTGAGAGCACCCTCAAGAGTCAGATGCAGTTGAAAACTGGTGGCTGGCTCTCTTGGTATAGCAAAGACAATTTATATTCCAAGCAAAAACTCACAGCTGACTTAGAGAATATTCGCTCTTACTATCTCAATCGCGGTTACCTTGAGTTTGTGATTGAGTCAACTCAGGTTTCTATTACCCCTGATAAAAAAGGTATCTATCTCACGATTAGTATTCGTGAAGGCAATAAGTTCACAGTCAAAAATGTTCGTCTAGCTGGTGAATTGTTGGGCAAAGAGGCCGAGTTGATTCAGCTTGTCAGTCTCAAGCCAGGTGATACCTTCTCATCCGCTAAGTTGACCGAGAGCACTAAAGCCATTGCAGAAATTCTAGGCTCATATGGTTATGCGTTTGCAACCATTAATCCACAGCCAGACATTCGTCGCGAATTAAGTGAAGTGGACTTGACTTTAGTAGTTGATCCGGGCCGTCGCGTATACGTTCGCCAAGTCAACGTTACCGGTAATGCAAAGACTCGTGACCTGGTGATTCGTCGCGAGATGCGCCAGTTTGAAAGTTCTTGGTTCGATAGCGAAAAGATTGACCTGTCTAAAAAGCGTTTGGGTCGCTTGGGTTATTTCACAGAGACTGATGTATCTACGCAAGATGTTCCAGGATCTGCGGATCAGGTTGATGTGAACGTGAAAGTTACCGAGAAGCCAACTGGTGCAATTACTTTGGGTGCCGGTTTCTCATCTACCGAGAAGTTGATTCTTTCCGCTGGTATAAATCAAGAGAATGCTTTCGGTACCGGTACTGCAGTGGGATTGAATTTCTCCCTCGGTAAGATTAATCAAAGTTTGGCTTTATCAAACTATGACCCTTACTTCACTGAGGATGGTATTAGCCGCTTCACCGATTTGTACTACCGCTCATCCAAGCCGCTGTACTACACCGGTGACCCTGATTACCAAATCAAATCTGTTGGTAGCAATATTAAGTTTGGTGTTCCTTATACCGAGGTGGATCGAGTCTTCTTCGGTACTGGATTTGAGGTATTCCAAATCCAGTCCAGTATTAACACGCCAACACCATATTTGAATTACATGCAGGACTATGGCATTGCAGCCCCAGGCTATCCTGCAACACTGAATACATACAACGTTCCAATCACAATTGGCTGGTCACGTGATGGTCGAGATAGCGCGCTGATTCCATCAACAGGTTCTTTGCAGCAGCTTAATGCTGAAGTGGGTACACCGGTTGGAAACATGATGTTCTACCGCCTGTTTGGTCAATATCAAAAATATCACTCTTTCTCAAAGGGTAATATCCTGTCCTTTAACGGAGAGGTTGGCTACGGTGAAGCATACGGTAAGTACCCATTCCCGATTACCAAAAACTACTATGTGGGTGGTATTGGCTCTGTTCGAGGCTACGCTCCAGGATCACTTGGGCCTACCTACGTGAATACCTATACCGGTCTGAATCAACCTACCGGCGGTCAGTCCAAAATTGTGAGTAACGTCGAGTACACCGTCCCAGTTCCTGGGTCTGGCGTTGATAAAACCTTGCGCGTATTTGGTTTCGTAGACGGCGGTAACGTTTATAACGAAAACATCAATCTCGTCTTGCGATATTCTTATGGCTTAGGTTTATCATGGATATCACCACTGGGCCCGCTAAAATTCAGTTATGGTATTCCAATCAAGTCGTTACCAACGGATAATATCCAGCGTTTGCAGTTCCAAGTTGGTACAGCGTTTTAATTGCTTAAGGAAAGTTTTATGAATCTTCATCATTCTTCAAAATGGATTCAATACAGCTTAATTGCTGTTTCTTCACTAATCGCTTTGCCGCAGGCATTTGCGCAAGATGCCGGCACTCGCGTTGCGGCTGTGAACGTTGAAAAAGTATTCAACGAATCGGATATGGCTAAAGCCAGTCAGACTAAGTTGCAAAATGAATTTACAAAGCGCCAGAATGAGATTCGTAGTAGCGCCGAAAGAATTAAGGCTGCAGCAGAAAAATTAGATCGTGATTCAGCAGTGATGTCCGAAGCGGATCGTGTTCGTCGTCAGCGCGAGTTGGCTGACCAAGATCGTGAACTGCAGCGCAAGCAACGAGAGTACACAGAAGATCTAAATCAGCGCAACTTTGAAGAGCGTGCCAAGATTGCTGAAAAAGCAAACCAAGCCCTCAAGCAAATTGCTGACCAAAGAAAAATTGATGTCATTATTCAAGATCCAGCCTATGCCAATCCTAAGGTTGATGTAACTGATGATGTCATCAAGGCTTTGAATAGTCTCAAGTAAGTTTTATGCCCACCGCCATCGAGCTGGCCGAACAGTTTCAAGTAAGCTTGGTGGGGGATGGCTCCCTCGCGCTTCAGGGTCTCGCTCCGCTCGAGCGAGCTCAATCTAGTCAGATCTCCTTTCTCTCAAATCCGCTATATCGTCAACAGGCTAGTGATAGTGCTGCTGGTGGCTTGATTGTTAATCAAGCGGATGCGGATTTTCTTCAGGCAAATCCTGGGAGTGGCTCAGTAGGGCGCGTCTATTTTGTTTCCAAGAATCCGTACGCTACTTTTGCCAGAATGGCGCAGTGCTTTGCCAAGACCTTGGCTCCTGTTTATGCGCCTGGAGTGCACCCTAGCGCTGCCATTGATTCTTCTGTAACTATTCCTGCTTCATGTCACATTGGTCCGTTTGTCCAAATCGGTCCTGGCGTGAAATTGGGCGAGCGGGTGGTCTTGTTGGGCAATACTTCTATCGCTAGCAATTCCAGTATTGCTAGCGACGCCTTGATCTACCCCAATGTATCTATTTATTCAGAAACCACCATAGGCGAACGCTGCATTATTCATAGTGGTGCTGTGATCGGCGCGGATGGTTTTGGTTTTGCCCCTGATTTTTCTGCAAGTAGTGCTGAGTGGGTCAAGATCCCTCAAACTGGTGCTGTAGTGATTGGTAATGATGTTGAAATTGGTGCGTCAACTACCATCGATCGTGGCGCCATGAGTAATACCATCATAGGCAATGGAACGAAGATTGATAACCAAGTTCAGATTGCTCATAACGTAGTGGTGGGCAACTGTTGCGTCATTGCAGGTTGTGCTGCTATCTCTGGTAGTACCAAAATTGGTAACTTCTGCATCATTGGTGGTGCCGCCAACTTTGCAGGTCATCTCACCATTGCTGATAAAACTACTGTTTCTGGAAATACCTCCATTATTCGTTCTATCACAGAGCCGGGCCAGCACTTCACGGGCGTTTACCCTTCAATGCTTCATGGCGCATGGGAGAAAAATGCAGCTATTTTGCGTGGCCTCGATAAAATACGTCAACGCTTACGATTATTAGATAAATCTAAATAATTTCGTCACCATATTAAAAAAATAGAAACTTTATCCAGTAGGTAAATACATGAGCAAACCCATCGCTATCGACATCAATCAAATTTTGAAGTTGTTACCACACCGCTATCCTTTTTTATTGGTTGATCGCGTGTTGGAGATTGAGCCTCGCCAAAGTATTACTGCGCTTAAGAATGTCACCATGAACGAGCCATTTTTTCAGGGACACTTTCCAGATTTTCCAGTCATGCCGGGCGTTTTAATTATTGAGGCGCTGGCACAAACTGCTGCGCTCCTCACCTTTTCTGAAGTGCGTGAAGAAAATGCTATTTACTATTTCGCTGGTATTGATGGTGCCCGCTTTAAGAAGCCGGTATTGCCTGGTGATCAATTAATCATGACAGCCAAGTTAGAGCGCGAGCGTGCTGGCATCTATAAGTTTCAAGTGCAAGCTACGGTTGATGGTGAGCTTGCTGCTGAAGCCAATATCACTTGTGCTGTTCGTACGAAAGGTGCGTAATGACTCGGATTCATGCATCCGCTGTAGTTGATAGTAAGGCTGAGATCGCTAGCGACGTAGAGATTGGTCCATATTCTGTTATCGGGCCAAACGTCAAAATTGGTGCTGGTAGCAAGATTGGCTCCCATACGGTGATTGAGGGTTACACCACGATCGGTAAAGAGAATAACTTTGCACATTTTGCGGCTATTGGCGGCGCCCCTCAGGATATGAAATACCGTGGCGAGCCAACACAACTCATTATTGGTGACCGCAATACGATTCGTGAGTTCACGACTATCCATACTGGTACATCTCAGGATGAAGGCATTACTCGCATCGGTGATGACAACTGGATCATGGCATATGTGCACATTGCGCATGACTGCCAAATTGGTAACCACACGATTTTCTCGAGTAACGCACAAATTGCTGGTCATGTGAAGGTGAGTGACTGGGCGATTATGGGTGGCATGTCTGGTGTGCATCAATTTGTCCGCATCGGTCAACACGCTATGCTGGGTGGCGCCTCTGCATTAGTGCAAGACATTCCACCATTTGTGATTGCGGCCGGAGACAAAGCTTCTCCACATGGGATTAACGTTGAAGGCCTCAAGCGCCGGGGCTTCTCCAGTGAAACGATTTCTGCGCTGCGTCAGGCATATAAAGTTCTTTACAAGGACGGCCTCAGCTTCGAAGAGGCTAAGGTAGAGATTCAGAAGATGGCGCAAGCTAGTGCATCTGATGCCGCTACAGCAGAAAAGCTGACCGAGTTTCATGACTTTATTGCCGCCTCCACGCGCGGCATTATTCGATAGAGTCAATCGAGTGTCCAAACTTGCTTGTGTTGCCGGAGAGCCCTCGGGTGACTTGCTGGCAGCGCCAGTATTGAGTGCGCTAAAGCAGATCCCTGATACTTCCGGTCTAGAGGTCTATGGTATTGGTGGCCCTCGTATGCAGGCGGAGGGTCTGCGCTCGGATTGGCCAATGGAGACCCTGAGTGTTCGTGGTTATGTTGAGGCTATCAAGCAACTGCCTGCCATTCTAAAACTACGTAAGGAACTCATTAGCAATCTCACTGGTGAAGGTCGCCCTGATGTGTATTTGGGTATTGATGCGCCGGACTTCAATTTGGGTGTTGAGTTGGCTTTGCGTAAGGCAGGCATTCCAACCTTGCACTTCGTATCGCCATCTATTTGGGCCTGGAGAGCGGGGCGTATTACGAAGATTAAACAAGCGGTAGAGCGTATGCTCTGCATCTTTCCCTTTGAAACTGAGATTTATGAACGTGCTGGCATTAGTGCTACTTATGTTGGGCATCCGCTAGCAAGTGAGATTCCACTAGAGCCAAATCCAACGACAGCCAGGCAAAAGATAGAAAAGACCTTGAGCCTCGCACCCAATGCATTAAATGGCATTGTGGTTTCCGTTCTACCGGGTAGTCGCAGTTCCGAGATTGAGCTCATCGCGCCAGTATTTTTTGAGACGATGGCCGAGCTTACGAAGCGCATGCCGGGGCAAGCGATTCATTTTGTCATTCCGGTTGCTACACCGCGCTTAAGTGCACCGCTAGAAGCTTTACTTAAAACTTCCCTTGATAAATACCCAGACCTTCAGATCCATTTAATTGATGGTGAGGCGGATACAGTCCTAGAAGCTGCTGATGTTGTGTTGATTGCCAGTGGTACCGCAACATTGCAGGCGGCGCTCTGGAAAAAGCCGATGGTGATTTCCTATAAAGTGCCTTGGTTAACCGCACAGATCATGAAGCGACAAGGTTACTTACCCTATGTAGGTTTGCCGAATATCCTCTGTGGCGAGTTCGTTGTCCCTGAGCTTCTGCAAGATGATGCGACTCCAAGTAAATTGGCTGATGCTTTATTGGCTTGGTTAAATAATCCTAGCAAAGTTACTCAACTAAAAACCCGTTTTGCAGAAATGCATGAGACCTTGCGTAGGCCAACGGGCTTATTGGTTGCTCAGGCTGTGGCACAAACAATTACTGCCAGTAAAAATCGGACCACTGTGTGAGCATGATTTGGGTATGCGGTGTTGATGAGGCAGGGCGTGGCCCATTAGCGGGGGCGGTTGTCGCTGGTGCTGTCGTTCTCGACCCTGAAAACCCCATTGCTGGATTAAAAGATTCTAAGAAGTTATCAGCAGCGAGACGCGAGTTTTTGTTTGAGCAAATTCAGCTCAAGGCAAAAGCCTGGGGGATTGGCGAAGCGAGTCCAGCTGAGATTGATGAGATCAATATTTTGCAAGCAACGATGCTCGCAATGCGCCGTGCAATCGAAGATCTCACCACACGTTTGGGCGGCTGGCCAGATAAAGCCTTAATTGATGGCAATCGCTGTCCTGAGCTTCCGATCTCAGCTGAAGCTATTGTGAAGGGTGATGCAAAGGAGCCGGCGATTTCAGCGGCATCGATCCTGGCTAAGGTGACGCGTGATCGTCAAATGATGGCTTTGCATGAGCTTCACCCACAGTATGGATTTGCTCAGCATATGGGCTATCCGACAGAAGCGCACTTTGCCGCTCTTAAAGAGTTTGGTGCCTGTGATCAGCATCGTCGGAGCTTTTCTCCTGTTCGCAATGTCTTGGCCCTGCATAGCTGATAATCCCAATTATGAAAATGGAATTTATCAGCTCAAAAGACAACTCCTTGTTTAAGGAGATACGTCAATTACAAGCCACTGGCCCCAAAGGTCAGAAGGCAAGGTTTGCTTGCGGTCAGGCTTTGCTAGAAGGGATTCATTTAGTGCAAACCTGGGTAGGCAATCCAGGACTCAAGACCTTAATTACATCTGAATTGGGTTTGCAAAACCCAGAGATTGCTCAAGCTGTATATGACCATGTAGAAATTTGTCCTGATACTCGTGTTTATCAGTTGGATAAAGGTCTATGGGATTTGCTGAGTGATTTGGTCAATGCTCCGCAGATTGCGGGCTTACTAGATCTCCCGGAGTCCGCATTAAATCCCCAAAAATCAGTTGCGACGATTTCTGGGGATGTGATTATTTTGGATCGTATTCAGGATGCGGGTAATGTGGGCTCTATCTTACGCACAGCTGCAGCAGCTGGCTTTACTCAAGTAATCGCATTAACGGGTTGTGCCCATCTGTGGTCAAGCAAGGTATTGCGTGCTGGTATGGGCGCCCATCGTTTGCTAGACCTGTATGAGGGTTGGTCAACCCCGCAAGTCCTGAGCGCTGTAACGGCGCCTTTACTAGCCGCTACTGCTGATGGTGAGCTTGATCTGTTCAATATGCCTAAGGTATTAATGCATCCAGTTGCTTGGGTGATGGGAAGTGAAGGACAAGGTGTTTCTGAAGATCTCATGTCTCAAGCTAAAGGCGTATCTATTCCAATTGATCCGAGAGTGGAATCGCTTAACGTATCTACCGCTGCGGCAGTTTGCTTGTTTGAGACCCTCAGGGTGAGACGCACCTAGGAAGCAGTCTTTTCTTGATTGGCTGCTTTCGGCCTTGATTTCAACCCGTCGATGCAACACACTACAAACTGCGTAAGCGCAAGGAGTGTTG